>JAEEGH010000370.1_pt1 | contig 230936 bp, 212 predicted proteins | sample 9134181 | NCBI WGS metagenome assembly JAEEGH01 (sample SAMN16246544, study PRJNA631951) | gut metagenome | biome: gut microbiome; feature: rumen; material: DP-attached | host: Bos | place: Iran: Karaj | collected 2018-10 | reverse complement strand
AAATTCGGCCGCAAGAACGTATTCATCGTAATGATTAAGTTTGTTACACCTGTTCTTCTGTTGTTCCTCTTACTTTCTTCATTCGGATTATTCTAGGATGATGATTTTTCTGCCGGGTTATTAGATTCCTGGCAGGATAAAATAAACCCCGGATTTGAATAATTTTATTCGTTCCGGGGTTTTTTATCTTATCTGGCCGTCGCCGTCAATTAAGTATTTGGTTGTAGTCAGGACTTTGATTCCCATTGGGCCGCGGGCGTGGAGCTTCTGGGTAGAGATTCCGAGTTCTGCTCCAAAACCGAATTCGCCACCGTCTGTAAAACGGGTACTGGCATTTACGTAAACGCAGGAAGCGTCGATCATTGCCTGGAAAAGTCTTGTGTTTTCGCGGCTCTGAGAGATTATGCTTTCGCTGTGCTTTGTGTTGTGAGAATTAATGTACTCAATTGCTTCGTTGATTGAATCTACAGTTTTTATGCAGCATTCGTAATCCAGGTATTCGTTGCCGAAATCTTCTTCGGTGGCCGGGAAAAGAATCTGGTTCTGACTATCGAGAGTCTTTGAGTCCGCTTTGGTGGTTGAGCCTGTCGAAATGACCTTCTTCAAAATATCAAAAGATCTTTCATCTGCATGAAGTTTTACACGGCCGGCAAAAGTTTTTTCGAGCAAAGGAAGGAATTTTTCAGCAATTGCGCTGTGAACTACGATACATTCAATGGCGTTACAAACGCTCGGGCGCTGGATTTTTGCATTTTCTGCGATACGGCATGCCATTTCTAAATCTGCTGAATCATCTATATAAAGGTGACATACTCCGCTTCCGGTTTCTATAACAGGAACTCTTGCGTTCTGGACAACATTTGCTATCAGTTTTTTACCGCCGCGTGGAAGACACACGTCAATCAATCCGACGGCATTTAAAATCTGATCTACATCGCTGTGGTCGTGTTCTTTTACTTCTACAAGTTCTATTGCTTCAGGTACTCCGCCTTTTACACCCTTAAGGGCTTCGCGGATTACACGTACAATTTCCAGGTTTGATTTATATGAAGATGATGAACCGCGCAGTAAAATTGCGTTTCCGCTTTTATATGCAAGGCTGAAGGCGTCTACGGTAACGTTCGGGCGGTTTTCGTAAATGATTGCTACAACACCAAGAGGAACTCTTACCTGGCGGATATTTAATCCGTTTGGAGTTTTCCATCCGCCTGTTTCTTCGCCTACAGGGTCTGTCTGTCCGATTACCAGTCTAAGGCTTTCTATAATTCCTGTTATACGTTTGTCGTCGAGTAAAAGGCGGTCGATTAATGATTCACTCATTCCGCCGGCACGGGCAGCGTCTATATCTTCTTTATTTGCAGCGATGATTGATGTACGGTTTTTATCGAGGGCAACAGCAACCGCTTCTAAGGCTGCGTTTTTGTCACAGGCATTTTGCAGGGCAAGTTTCTGGCTTGCGGCGCGTAAGGATGTGCAGATTTTATTAAGATCCATATAAAACTCCTTCTGGTGGTATTATGCGGATAGGCATAAAGCCCACATATTAATCAACTAATAAAAAAAATACCGGAACGATTGGCTCCGGTATGCATTATCAGTTATTAGTAATTTGCAAGGAAGAACATTCCAAGCAGCATTGCAATCCGGCATTTATCTTCTGACCATTCAGTTTTGGGAGGAAGATTAGAGATGTACCACCAGAAGATTCCAAATTCAGGGTCAATTCTGAGTGAGTATTCTGCAAAATCCGGAGTGTCAGGTTTCTGACCAAACATTAAAAATACTGCCTGATTAATCAGCTGTTTGAATAAAACATAATTGTCTTTCCAAGATTCATTTCCTAAAAAGATATCGAGCTGATACAAAAGCTGGTCTTTTAATGCAATGTCAGATTTTTCTACCCAGGTTTTCTGGATGAGAAGTGTAAGGTTGTTTTTAAAACTGTCTACAAGCTTTGCAGTAGTTTTTTTATCCTGTTTAGAAAATTTCTCTCCAGATCCAAACGCTTTGGCAATAATGTCAGCAGATTCTTCATAGCCTGTTGTTTTATCTAAGAAGTCTCCAAGGGCCGAGATTGTTTTTGAGTCTAAAAATTCAGTTAAAATGTCTGCCTGTTTAGTCATATTTAAGATATTAAAGATTAATAAAAAAAAGGTCAATGCAGAAAAAACTAACCTGTCTTGAAATTATTGTTTTTAATCTTTAAAGTAAAAATCAGAGGAGTAAATAAAATGACAATTACAACAAAAATTAAATACTTTTTTGGTATTGTTTTACTTTCTTTTGTATTAACAGGATGTACTTCTTTAATACAGAAAGATAATCAGACAAACCAGGCTGTAGCACAGGAAACAAAAGCAGAAAGTCAGCAGGCTGCCCAGATTAAATGGGATGAATCTGTAAAAGTCGGCGAGCTTTCCAATGGAATGAAATATTATGTAAAAAACAATAAAAAGCCGGAAAATCGAATTTCTTTAAGATTGATTGTTCGTGCCGGTTCAAATATGGAAGATGATGATCAGAAAGGTGTTGCTCACTTAGTTGAACACATGTGTTTTAATGGAACAAAGAATTTTAAGAAAAATGCCATTGTTGATTATTTTGAATCAATCGGTATGAAGTTTGGTCCGGAAGTAAACGCATATACATCTTTTGAAGAAACAGTTTATAAACTTGAACTTCCAGCTGATAATCCAGAAATGCTCAAAACAGGTCTTTTAGTTTTACACGACTGGGCAAGCGAAGTTTCTTTTGAACAGGAAGAACTCGATAAAGAAAGAGGCGTTGTAACAGAAGAATGGAGAGGAAATCAGGGTTTACAGGGACGTCTTGGAGAATCACAGAGAGAATTTCTTTTAAAAGGTTCAAAATTTAAAGACAGACTTCCAATCGGCGACATGGATGTTATTAAAAATATTTCAAGAAAACGTGTTGTAGATTTTTATAAGGCAAATTACAGACCGGAAAACATGGCTGTTGTTGCCGTTGGCGATATTGATATTCAGACTTTAGAAAAAGAAATCAAAGAAATTATGGAAACAATTCCTGCTTCTAAAGATCAGTATGAACGCCAGTTCTTTAAAGTTCCTGTTCAGAGAGGGAAAAACATCTGTATCTTTAAAGATCCGGAAATTAAATACACACTGATTAATATTTTCTTCCGTCAGTCAGATTTTAAACCAACTTTAACAGAAGAAGATATCAGAAAAGATTTTATTTTGAACACAAGTTCTGTTATCTTAAATCAGCGTCTGCGAGAAATTTCTAACACAAAGGATACTCCCTGGCTTGATGCTGGTTTTGGAGACATCAATCTTACAGACAGAACTATTTTCTTCTATGCTGGAATTGCTCCAAAAGACGGAATGTTCGAAACATCTTTGAAAAAACTTCTGGACGAAGTAGACAGACTTGTTGATTTTGGAATTACAGAAAGCGAACTTGAAAGAACAAAACAGATAATTCTTTCGGCTCAGGAAAAAACATACAAAAATAAAGATAAAATTTATTCTACAAAGCATGCAGATTCTATTGTAAATGCAGATTTGCTTAATGACACAGTTGTTTCGGAAGAAGATTTCTATAATCTTGTTAAAAACATCATTCCAACAATCACTGTAGAAGAAGTAAATGCCGCTGTTAAAAAGAGTATTAAAAAACGCGGTGAATTGATGTATGTTATGGCTCCGGAATCTAATAATGAAGTTCTTTCAGAAGATGAATTAAAGGAAATCTGGAAAAATTATAAAAATGCGGACCTTGCAAAATACGAAGAAGAAGAAAATCAGAAAGATTTAGTTGCAAAACCAGCTAAAAAAGCAAAAATCGTTTCGCAGAAAGAGCTTCCTTCGTTTGATGCAAAAGAATATGAGCTCGAAAACGGTGTAAAAATCATCATCAAGAAAACTGATAATGAAAAAGATACAATCAGAATGAGGGCTGTAAGCTTTGGTGGTGGAAATGTTATTTCCGACAAGGATTATCCATCATCCGAAATCAGTTTTGATTATGCTATTCATTCGGGATTCAAAAATCTTTCTTATAATCAGTTTACTAAATTGATTTCTTCAAAACAGATTTCTATTTCTGGAAATATTGCCGGTACATACGAAACTCTTTCGGGAGCAAGTACAAACGGTGATTTTTCTACATTCGTTCAGGTAATCAATCTTTTGTTTACTTCTATAAACTTTAATGATGAAGGCTGGAATGTTGTGTGGGATAATTATTCTACAACTGCTAAAGCACACGGAACTCAGCCGGTTGATGTTCTTATAGATAAAATTACAGAAGACATGTACGGCGATGATGTACGCTATCAGCCTATGGACGAAAAATTCTTAAAGAAAATCAACAGAAAAACTGCAGAAAGAATTTATAAGGAAAGATACGGCGATATTTCTGATTTTACATTCTATTTTGTAGGCGACATCGACGAGAAAAACCTTCTTGATAACTGCCGCACATACCTTGGAACAATTCCTACTCAGAAAAAGACAGAAAAAGCAAAATATCTTATTAAAAAATTCCCTGCTGGCATTCAGGAAGATATTGTTTACAAAGGACTAGATGATCAGGGTTCTGTATTCATGTGTTTTGGTGGTTCTTTAGGACCTGCAAAAGATGTAAAAGAAATCTATAAAGACAAACAGATGCTCAACCTTCTTGCTGAATTATTAAACATTCGTTTAAGAGAAGTTATCCGTGAAGATAAGAGTGGTTCTTATGGTGTTGGAGTTTATTCTTCTGTAGAAAACACACCAAGCCGCGAATATCATGTGATGATTGAATTCGGATGTGAACCTGCAAGACAGGAAGAACTTAAGAACGAAGTTTTAAAACAGATAGAAATTGTCCGAAAAGATCTTATGAAGGATGAATATATCACAAAGCTTTTGGAAACATATAAACGTGACCGAGAAACAAATTTAAAGGATAACGGATGGCTTTTGAGCACACTTGTAACATCAGATTTCTTTAAAGAGCTTCCGGATGATGTTTATACTAATGGAGATTATATTCCATCATTCATCACAAAGAAAAACTTAAGGGATTACGCTGCAAAATATCTTGATACAAATAATTATATTTCTGTTTTCTTAAAGCCGGAAAAATAATATAATAAAATAATGCAGGAAACCTTAACAGCAAAATCAACAACGGCAGAAGTTCAATACAACAAAATGATTAATACTTCTGTCGGAAAGTTGATTTGTAAGCTGGCAATACCTACAGTTATTTCTATGCTGATTACTTCGGTTTATAATCTGGCCGATACTTTTTTTGTATCGCAGATAAGTAAAGAGGCAAGTGCGGCTGTAGGTATAGTTTTACCTATAATGTCTTTAATACAGGCTTTTGGATTTACCCTTGGAATGGGCTCGGGAAGTTTAATTTCCATCAGGCTTGGACAGAAAAAGAACAAAGAAGCCAGCATTATCTCTTCTACGGCATTTTTCGCTGCCATTTTTACAGGTTTATTAATCACTTTATTTGGTAATATCTTTTCTTCTTCTATTATGAGGGCTTGTGGCGCAACAGAAGAGCTTATAAAACCAGCAAATCTTTATGGAACATTTATTTTCTGGGGTGCACCGTTTATGTGCGCTTCTTTTGTTTTAAATAATGATTTACGTTCGGAAGGAAAAGCCTTTTTTTCTATGATTGCGCTCACTTCCGGCGGATTATTGAACATCATTTTAGACCCGATTTTCATTTTTGATAAAATAGATTTAAAATTTTTTACTCTCCATGGAATTAATCTTGGAATAACGGGGGCAGCCCTCGCAACTTTTATAAGTCAGATTGTAAGTTTTAGTATTCTTTTTTCGTTTTATTTAAGAAAAAAATCAGTTTGTGTAATTTCTGTAAAAAATATATCAAAAAATATCACCGATCTTGGAAGGATTGTGAGCACGGGTATTCCTTCTTTTGCAAGGCAGGGTCTTGGAAGCATTTCTGCAATTTTATTGAATAACGCTGCTAAAACTTACGGTGATGTAGATGCAATTGCTGCCATGACGATTGTTACTAAAATAGTAATGTTTGTTGCCGCAATTATGATAGGAATCGGGCAGGGGTTTAGTCCGGTAAGCGGATATAATTATGGTGCAAAAAGGTACGACAGGGTTAAAAAAGCCTATGTTTTCCTTGTTCTGTGCGGAATGAGTGTAATGCTTTTGTTTACAATTCCGGGATTTATTTTTGCAAAACAGATAATCAGTGTGTTCAGGGATGATCCTGGTGTAATTTCTGTAGGAATTGTTGCTTTAAGATGGCAGATAGCGTTTTTACCTTTCCACGCGCTGATTGTGGGTACAAATATGCTCATGCAGTCTACAAAAAATGTAAAACAGGCTACATATCTTTCCATGAACAGACAGGGTATTTATTTTATTCCGTGTATTTTATTGTTACCGCCCGCTTTGGGTATTCTTGGAGTGGAAATCAGTCAGTTTGTGGCAGATTTTTTAAGTGCTTTAACAGCAATTCCTTTTTTGATTTGGTTTTTGAAAAAACTTGATATAATGGAAAGAGAAGAAAAGAAACAAGCTGATGATGAAGAGAGAATTAAAGAAAAAGGCAAGGAGATAAAATGAAAAAACTTTCTAAATTTTTAATGCTTTTATTATCTGTCAGTTTTTCGATGAATGCTTTTACTCAGGATAGTGATAAAAAGAATGGGGATGGTTTTTTTAAAGATTATGTATCTCAGAGATGGACTGCGGAAGATGGAATTCCGGGAAATACTATAACAGATATCATTCAGACGGATGAAGGCTATATTTATTTTGGAACTTATGGTGGTCTTGTTCGTTTTGACGGCGTTGAATTTAAAATCATTAATCAGAAAATAAATTCAAAATACAGATTTCAGTCGGCTCGTTCGCTCATGCAGGATTCCCGCGGAAATGTGTGGATAGGCTCAAACGAAGATGGAGCTTTCTGTATTTTTCCCGATGGCGATGTAAAAGAATTCAGTATAGAAAACGGATTACCTAATAACTCTATACGTTCGTTCTGCGAAGATAAAGACGGAAATGTGTGGATTGGAACGGCTTCCGGTATTGCCCGCGTTTCTTCTAAATACGAGGTAATACGGCCGGAAGGTTTTGACAACATTCCAAATAACAATAATTTTATTGTAAGTCAGCTTTACTGCGACACTGCCGGCCGAGTTTGGATTGTTACACGAACAGAAAAGGGGCTTTATCTTTATTCGGACAGAAAATTCAGTGTTTATAATGATTTCCATTCTAAAAAAAATCCTATCATCACTGTTATGACACAGGACAGTAACGGGGTTTTCTGGTTTGGTGTGGCTCCTTATTATGCAATCAAAAAAAGCAATACCGAAGAAACAATCTATAACCTTGGAAAAGGGAATCAGAGGGGAACTGTTGTAACAAGCATCTTCCAGGATAAAAAATTGAATCTCTGGTTTGGTCTTGATAATGGTGTAACGATTCTTCACGACGGTAAAATCTCGTTTTTTGACAGATCTATGGGTCTTGTAGACGAAAATGTTGTAAAAATAATAGAAGACCGGGAAAGTAACATCTGGATTGCAACCGACAGAGGTGGTCTTGAAAAATTGAGCTACGGTAAATTCCAGACTACAAGGGTTGGAACCACTGTAAATGGAATTGCCCAGGATACTTTCCGTCATGTTGTGTGGATTGCAGGCGATAACGGGCTTTATTGCTATAAGGATAATTTATTCCAGGAAAATTATATAACAGATTACTGTAAGAATGTGCGTATAAGGGATGTTTCTTTAGATAAAAAAGGAAATCTTTTAGTCAGCTGCTACGAAAAACTCGGGTTTGTTAAGTTTTACATAGATGGAAGAATTAAAAACTGGACAACAGAAGAGGGGCTTGCTGGAAACAAGGTTCGTGTTGCAAAAGAGTTATCTAACGGCGACATTTATGTTGGAACTACAACCGGACTTTCAATCATAAAGGACGAAGGAAAGGTAATCAGAAATATACAGAAGAATGATGTAATAGATAACGATTACATCATGTGTGTATACGAAAATAAAAACGGCGAAATCTGGATTGGAACAGACGGCGGCGGAATATTCATTCTTAAAGACGAAAAGATAATCAAAACTATTTCTAAAAAAGATGGTCTTGTTGGAAACGTAATATTTAAGATTGATTCAATCAGAGATGGGGAAATCTGGATCTGTACAGGTTCGGGCGCTACAAGAATTAAGGACGATAAATATTTTTCTTATAATAATCTTAACGGATTTGTAGGCGAAGGTGTTTTCCAGTTGATTCCAGATTATATGCAGAGGGTTTGGGGAACAAGTAACCGCGGTATTTTCTATGTTCACATGGAAGATTTAGACGAAGTGATGGAAGGAAAAAAGAAGTTCTTAAATCTTAAATTCTTTAATCGTTTTGACGGAATTACCGGCGGACAACCTACTCCAACTTCACTTTCCATGAAGGATGATTTGGGACGTGTGTGGTTTACCCTTATAGAAGGATTTACAATCTTTGATCCAATCAGAAACGAAACAAATTCTTATGCTCCGGAAATAAAAATTCAGGAAGTTTATGCAGACAGCGAAAGAATAGATATTAAAAACGGAACTGTGGTTCTTTCTCCAAAGGTAAAAAGGCTGAATATTAAATATACGGGAATCAGTTTTGTTTCGCCTGAACAGGTTGAATTTAAAACAGTGCTCGAAGGCTTTGATAAAGACTTTTCTGAATGGTCTAATATGCGAAATGCAACTTATACAAACCTTCAGCCGGGAGAATATACATTTAAAATCCGTGCCCAGAATGGTGATGGCGTTTTAAGTGAGGAAACAGAGGTTTTAAAAATCATCAAGCAGCCGTATTTATGGCAGAGGCTTTGGTTTAAAATAGTTGTTGCGCTTTCTGTAATCGCATTTATTTCGATTATTGTGCTTTTAAAGCTTAATACATATAAAAAGAACCAGGAGATGATGGAAAAGCTTTCTATAGAAGTTATTCAGGCTCTTGTTGGCACAATCGATGCAAAGGATAAATATACAAACGGACATTCAAACCGCGTTGCAAATTATTCTAAACAGCTTGCAATTTCTATGGGGCTTCCGGAAAGCATTCAAAAGCGTGTTTATTATTCGGCTCTTCTTCACGACATCGGAAAAATCGGTATTTCGGATTCAATCATCAATAAACCTGGAAAATTGACTAAAAAAGAATACGAAACAATCAAACAGCATCCTACAATCGGAAGTCAGATTCTTCAGTCAATTACAACTATGCCGGAAATTACTGTTGGAGCGCGAGGTCATCACGAAAGATACGATGGTTCAGGCTATCCTGATAAGATTAAGGGAAAAGATATTCCTCTTATTGCAAGAATTATTGGTGTTGCAGATGCTTATGATGCCATGACATCTAACAGAAGCTACCGAAAATTCATGGAACAGGCAAAGGTTCGAAGCGAATTGAATAAATATAAAGGAACCCAGTTTGATCCTGAAATTGCAGATAAGATGATAGAAATAATTGATGAGGATAAAGATTATAAATTACATGAATAGGTAATTTTACTAATTGAACTATTAGTCATATTAAATTAAAATTCATATATAAAACAGAAAATAAAATTTTAGGAGTATAAAAATGAAAACTGTTGCAGGTATTGATCTTGGAACACAGAGTATGAAAGTAGTTATTTATGACTACGAAAAAAAGGAAATTATCGAAAAGGCTTCTTGCCCAATGGATCTTATTTCTGAAAGTGATGGAACACGTGAACAGAAAACAGAATGGTTCGATAACGGATTGAACGTTTGTTTTGGTAAACTTTCTGCCGAAAACAAAAAAACAATCGAAGCAATCGGTGTTTCTGGACAGCAGCACGGATTTGTTCCTCTTGATAAGGATGGAAAAGCTCTTTACAACATTAAACTTTGGTGTGATACATCAACAGTTTCTGAATGTGAATATATTACTAAAAAAGCCGGTGGCGAAAAGAAAGTAGAAAAAGCTCTTGGAAACCTTATGCTTACAGGTTTTACAGCACCAAAAATCCTCTGGCTTAAAAATCATAAACCAGATGCATTTGCAAACCTCAAATATGTAATGCTTCCACACGATTATCTTAACTGGAAACTCACAGGTAAATATGTAATGGAATACGGTGATGCTTCGGGAACAGCATTATTTGATTCTGCAAACCGCTGCTGGTCTAAAAAAATCTGCGATATTATCGACAAAAGATTATACGATATTCTTCCAGATTTGATTGAACCTTCTGCTCCAGCCGGAGTTGTTTCTGCAGAAGCTGCTGCCGCTTATGGAATTCCTGCAGGAATCCCTGTTTCTGCCGGTGGTGGAGACAACATGATGGGTGCTGTTGGAACTGGTACAGTAGCAGACGGATTTTTAACAATGTCTATGGGAACTTCCGGAACACTTTACGGCTATTCAGACAAACCAATTTCTGACCCTGCAAACGGACTTTCAGGATTCTGTTCTTCTACAGGCGGATGGTTACCACTTCTTTGTACAATGAACTGTACTGTAGCTACAGAATTTGTACGCGGATTATTCGGTCTTGATGTAAAAGACCTTGATGCAGAAGCTTCTAAGGCTCCTTGCGGTTCAGAAGGCGTTCTTGTAATTCCATTCTTCAATGGTGAAAGAACTCCAAACCTTCCAAATGGTAGAGCAAGCATTACAGGACTTACTTCTGCAAATACAAACAGAGCAAACATTGCTCGTGCTTCTCTTGAATCAGCTGTATTTGCTATGCGCGGTGGTCTTGATGCATTCAGAAAGCTTGGATTCCAGCCAAAAGAAATCCGCCTTATTGGTGGTGGTTCAAAATCTCCAATCTGGAGACAGATTGCTGCAGATATCATGAATCTTCCAATCCGTGTTCCTGCTTTGGACGAAGCAGCAGCTTTAGGTGGAGCTGTTCAGGCTTTGTGGTGCTTAAAGAATCAGAGTGGAAAATGTGATATTGCCCAGCTTTGTGCAGAACACATCAAACTCGACGAATCAAAGAGCACAAATCCTATTCCAGAAAATGTTAATGCATACGACAAGGCATATTCAGAATATACAAAGATCGTAGAAACATTAACACCACTTTATAAATAAGACTGGAAAAAACCGGGATTTAATTTATAAAAAAAACCCTCGAATCCGTTAATTTTTGCGGAAACGAGGGTTTTTTCTTGTTCTAAAGATGTTTTTAGAAAGCGATGAAATATCCTGTGAAACCTAATCAAAATATAAAAAACTTATGCAAAAATATGAAAATTAGGTGAATTTTATTAATGCTAAATTTGAAGGATAGTGTTATTATAGAAAGGTAACTAAATGCATATTTTAGGAGTAAAAAAATGCGTATAAAATCAGTTTTTTCACACAGTTTTGAAAAATATGGAAAAGTTTTAACAGGTTATGATGTAACAGACCTGCTTAAAAAACTTGATGACACAACAAAAAAGCCGGACAATGCTGTAATTTATGAACCGGGAGATGCCGGACTTGAATCTTTGCCAATTGCAAAAGAATTCAGCGACAATGCTTACGGTGGAATGCCAATTCAGATTGGTTATTGTAACGGAAACAACACTAAGTTGAACTGTCTTGAATGGCATATCGGTTCGGAATTAAATATTCCTTCTAACGATATTGTTCTTTTACTCGCATCACTTCAGTCAGTTAAAAACGGAAAATTAAATACTTCTTCTGTAGAAGCTTTCTATGTACCAAAAGGAACTATTGTTCAGGTATATGAAACAACTTTGCATTATGCTCCTTGTAACGCTGTTAAAAACGGCGAAGTTTCTTCTGAAGGATTCCGCGTAATTATTGTTCTTCCAAAGAATACAAATACAGAAAAACCAAAGATTGAAGAAAAGAATCTTAACGACAAATTGCTCTGGGCTAGAAACAAGTGGCTCATCGCACATCCTGATTCAAACGAAGCTAAATCAGGAGCCTTTGTTGGTTTGTCTGGAATAAACATTGATATTGGTTAATTAGGTAAATTCTCTAATTGACATCTGCCATTATTGGTATACAATTCTGTTGATTTTAAGATTATCTAATCGATAAAATTCAACATAATATATTTAGTTAAATAGGAGCTAAAAATGTTCAAGAACATCCCTGATGTAAAACTTGGTATTATCGCTGTTAGCCGCGACTGCTTTATCATTTCTCTCTCTGAATCAAGAAGAGCTGCAATTGCTAAAGCTTATGGATCTGATCTTTACGAATGTAAAGTTACAGTAGAAAACGAAGCAGACATGCTCAAAGCTGTTGAAGATGTTAAAAAAGCTGGTTGTAATGCACTTTGTGTATTCCTTGGAAACTTTGGTCCAGAAACACCAGAAACTTTAATCGCTAAAAACTTCGACGGTCCTGTTATGTATGCAGCAGCTGCAGAAAGCTCATATAAAAACGGTGGTCTTATTGATGGCCGTGGTGATGCTTATTGTGGTGTTTTGAACTGTTCATATAACCTCGGACTCCGTCATCTTAAGGCAGTTCTTCCTGAATATCCAGTAGGAACAGCAGAAGAAGTTGCTCAGATGATGAAAGACTTCGTACCTGTAGCACGTGCTTTAATCGGTCTTGCTCACCTTAAGATTATTACTTTCGGACCACGTCCACAGGACTTCTTTGCTTGTAACGCACCAATCAAAGGTCTTTATGACATTGGTGTAGAAATCCAGGAAAACTCAGAACTTGATCTTCTTGTTGCTTACAAAGCACACAAAGATGACCCACGTATTAAAGATGTAATTGCCGAAATGAAGGCTGAAGGCGGAGATGCTTTCCCAGAAATGCTCGAAAGAATGGCACAGTTCGAAGTTACATTGCTTGACTGGGCAGAAAAGAACAAGGGTGCACGTGATTACGTTGTATTCGCTGACAAATGTTGGCCAGCATTCCCACAGGCATTCGGATTTGAACCTTGCTATGTAAACAGCCGTCTTGCTGCTAAAGGTATTCCGGTAGCATGTGAAGTAGATATCTTCGGAGCTCTTTCTGAATATATCGGTACTTGTGTAACAGGTGCTCCAGTAACATTACTCGACATCAACAATACAGTTCCTCAGGATCTTTACGATGACGAAATTAAGGGTAAAACAAAATATCCTTACAAGCTCACAGACACATTCATGGGATTCCACTGTGGAAATACTCCATTCTGTCGTCTCGACAAGAGCCGCAAACCAGCTGTTAAATATCAGTTGATTCAGCATCGTCTTCTTGAACCAAAAGGAAGCGAACCAGACTTCACACGTGGTACACTCGAAGGAGATATCGCAGCAGGTGATATTACATTCTTCAGATTACAGACACGTGCAGATACTAAACTCCAGGCATACATTGCACAGGGTGAAGTACTCGAAGCTCAGACACACTCATTCGGTGGTATTGGTGTATTCGGTATTCCAGAAATGGGACGTTTCTACCGCCACGTATTAGTTTCTAAGCAGTATCCACACCACGGTGCTGTTGCATTCGGTCACGTTGGAAAAGCATTGTATACAATCTTCCAGTATCTTGGAATCGAAGACATTGCTTACAACCAGCCGGCAGGAGTTCTTTATAAGGACGAAAATCCATTCGCATAATAAATCTTTATTAAGATAATGCGTATAACAGCCCTTGTTTTTTTAAGCAGGGGCTGTTTTTTTTGTGTTTAAATCTTCTAAAATCATGCTATAATAGAAGGACGGGAGAAGAATGAGGTAAGATATGAATACGGGTGTAAATCAGCAGATGAAAGCGCCAAAGCCACCAAAGACAGGCAAAGGAAAGAAAAAGGCAATTATCATTTTAACAATTTTACTTGTTATAGCCTGTGGTTGTGCCGGCGGATTGTTTTATTGCATGAAAAAAGGAATAACGTTTACTCAGTTACAGCAGAAAATAGAACAGGTTAAACCAAAAACAAGAAAGGTTAATTATACAGCCTATAACTGGGATTCTGTGAGCTTACGCGATAAGCCAAGCGGAAAAGTAATCAAATCTGTAAACAAGGGTTCTATCTTAAATGTAGAAGAAGAACTTGCTTCGGGCTGGCTCAAAGTAAAAGTTGCAGATGTTGAAGGCTATGTTTATACAAAGTATACAAAAGATAAAAAGGGATATTACCGCGAATCATATAAAACAAGAAATCTTACAAAACACTGTAAAAGTTTAATCAGAAAATATTTTACGGCAGAAGAAAAAAAGATTTTAAGAAAATATGAATTCCGCTATGTTGCAGACTGGATTGCAGATTGTGGCGGCGGATCCGGATATCCTGAAAAAGGAATGCATTGCGCTGAGCCAAAGGTTATTTATCTGCGTGATTCAGATTTCCCAAGTCCTGATGCACATGATGATGTAATTCTTCATCAGCTGGTGCATGCAATTACTCCGGAAGTTTGGGGCGATAATTCTCCGTTTGCAAACAGACTTCGTGTTGCAGGATTTGATGCTGGACTCAAAAAAGTTCAGATTCATACAGGAAAGAATTCATTAAAGACTGTTAATACGGGAAGGACAAATTAGTCTAAATTAAAGCGTTCTTCGGAAACATTTACAGATCCTCTAAGGACTTTTAATACGAGATTTCTTGAAGGGCACTGGAAATCTATAATATCTTTAATTTCTTCTATTGTTGTTTTCTGTCTTACTTCCAGAAAAACCTTTCCTTTTTTACCGACAATCAGGCTTGTTACTTCGGGCAGGCTGGAAAGGGAAAGATTTATATTTCCTTTGTTTAATGACTGGATTATAAAATACTCACATTTAAGATTTTTGATGTTAAGATTTCCGTCTATGGTTTTTACAGAAAAGAAATCAGTCTGGGTATAACCTACGTTCATTTCGCCTGTTGCTGTTTTAAGCATAACAATTTTTGAGTCCGGAAGATATTCATAATCAGATTTTCCATCCTGATTCGAAAAATTAATTTCTTCTGGTTTAAAATTTACAGGAAAATAAATTGAAATATTAAGATAGTAGCCTTCGCGGGCAGAAAATTCTGTTGCATTTATGGAAAGTGTTTTATCTTTAAGATTGATTTGAGGCATTAAGTCGCGGTTATTGCTGTAAACTTCGATTAAAAGAGAATCGCCGGAATATTTTTGCGTTTTTATGTCGGAGTTTACAACGTCGATGTTCATTATTTCTATATCTTTGTATTCGTAGTACTCGCTGAAAATCAGGTTTTTGTCCTGCGAATGGAGGGGAGAAAATAAAATACAAAAAAGCATAAAAACTAATAAACGCTTCATAATTTAAATATACTATAATCAGTGTAAAATTGATATAATAAAAATATGAAAAACACAAAACGAAATGAACTGGCTGTATGCGGCTTTGCGGCTGTAAAAAAACTGGAGAAAAATCATCCGGAGAAAATTACACGTCTTTATTTTACCGAAGAAGTTGCTCCAAAATTCGGGGGACTTTGTAAAAAGCTTGCAAAACAGCACGGAATATATAATCAAAAGCCGGCGTCGGAACTGGAAAAATTGAGTGGAACAGTGCATCATCAGGGTGTTGTTGCCATGATTCAGTCGCCCGAAATCATTCCTTTAGACAGCGAAATCACTGATTCATGGATTGAAAATTGCGAGAATGCCGTTTTACTCGACAGAATCGGGAATGCTGCTAATTTTGGTGCAATCGTTCGTTCTGCTGCCTTTTTTGGAATTAAGAATATAATCATACCGCTGGACGAAGCACAGACTTCCATTACAACTTCAAGTTACAGGGTTGCAGAAGGCGGAATGGAGTATGTAAATATTTATTCTGTTAATTCTTCTGTCCGTCTGCTCGAAGCACTTAAAGGAAAGATGATTCGCGTTGGAACAGATTTGAGTGCTAAAAAAACCGCGGAAGAATTAAAAAATCTTTCTTCTGGCGGAAAGCCTGTTTTAATCATCCTTGGAAACGAAGAAAAAGGAATAAGCGATATGGTTCGTAAAAATTGCGATGAACTAATAATTATTCCATGGGATGGCATGAAAAAAGGAAAAGAATGCGTTATAGACAGCCTTAATGTAGCACAGGCTTCGAGTATCCTTTTTTATGAGCTGATGAAGTAATTCTTTGGTAAAAATCCGGGCAGCCGGATAATCACTATTTGATTAAATTATTAAAATACGCTATCTTAAGTTACACAAAAGACAGTTCGAAGTCCTTCCTGTCTATAAACAAAACCAGGTCAATTCTTTTTTTGAGGTCATTTTATGAATGAACTTTTATTAATCCTTTCACTATTAGTGGCTTTTGGTGGAACAATTCTTTTTTTAAAAGTCTTTGGAAAAGGCGGTCTATACGCCTGGATTGGTATTTGTACAGTTCTTGCAAACATCGAAGTAACAATTCTGGTTCGTGCATTCGGCATGGATCAGACATTGGGAAACACTCTTTTTGCAGCAACCTTCCTTGCAACCGATATTTTAAGCGAATTATACGGTAAAAAAGATGCGGGAAAAGGTGTTTTAGCAGGTATTTTTACAAATTTAACCTTTATTCTTCTTTCATTTATGTGGGTTCATTACATTCCGGCGGAAGGAGACTGGTCTAACGAATTTGTAAAAGGCTTATTTTCAAACACTCCAAGGATGCTCATTTCAAGCTTGATTGCTTATGTAATTTCGGAAGGAATAGATGTTTTCCTCTATCACGCATGGTGGAATTTAACAGAAAAGAAAACCGGCAGCCACACAAAGATGCTCTGGTTCAGAAACAATTTTTCTACATTGATTTCTCAGTTTGTAAACATTGTGATTTTTAACTTTGGTGCTTTCCTTGGCATTTATACATTCAAAGAACTGATTGCGATTACAGCATCATGTTATGTAATTTACATCGCAACCAGCCTTTTAGATACACCGTTTGTTTATATTGCAAGAAAGATTGCAGCAAAGCGTGATTAAATATCTGTGAAAAATCATCCTGTAAAAAAATCTGGATGAATAATCACAATTAAAAGAAGCTGGTCCAAAGGTGATGTTCTTTTTCCGGAAGACCGGTTTCTTTTTTGCCCAAAGCAATCGACTTAATTAAAAAAGCCATATTTCTGGCAAGAACCCTTAAAGTCTGCATTCCTTCTTCATCTTTTATTGCTTCTCCCGGCGCTCCTCCGTGAATATTGTTCCAGTACTGGCTCGAGGCAACCGGCATTCCGCTGATTGTAAAGAATTTATTGAGCACGTCAAAAGAAGCGGTAGTTCCGGCACGTCTTGCACAAACAAAAGAAGCACCTACTTTCATTGATTTATCGCTACTGTTACTGTAAAAGAGGCGCTGTAAAAATGCCTGAACGGTAGCGTTTGGAGCTGAATAATAAACCGGGCTTCCTACAACCATTCCGTCTGCTTCTTCCAGTTTTTTTGCAAACTCATTTACTTCATCATTAAAAACACAAGACCCGAGCTTTCTGCACTGTTCACATGCAATGCAACCGCGGATAGCTTTGTTTCCGATGTTAAAAATTTCTGTCTGAATATCTTGTTCTGCAAAAATTTTTTCCATTTCTTTAAGACCTAAAAGAGTGTTACTGTTTGGGCGTGGGCTTCCGTTGACTAATAAAACCTTCATATTTTCCTCTCATAAAATAGAATATATTTAGAGTATAACAGCTAAAAAAAAGAAAATAATAACAGATATCTTTAATAATTGTAGTCTTTTTTAAGAAGAAAGGCTGTGGTATAGTAAAATCATGCTTAATGAATTTATAAGGACAGAAAAACTTCTTGGGAAAAATGCCATGGAGAAGCTTTCAAAAGCGCGGGTTGCTATTTTTGGAGTTGGTGGTGTTGGCGGTTATGTCGCAGAAGCCCTTGCACGAAGCGGAATTGCTCATTTTGATTTAATAGATAACGATAAGGTTTCAATCACGAATATAAACAGGCAGATAATAGCTCTTCATTCAACGCTCGAAAGATCAAAAGTTCAGGTGATGAAAGAAAGAATTCTTGATATAAATCCCGGGGCAGATGTAAATGCAATTGAATGTTTTTTTCTTCCAGAAACAAAAGAGCAGTTTAATTTTTCTGATTATGATTATGTTGTAGATGCTGTGGACACTGTAACCGCAAAGCTTTTGATAATCGAAGAATCTAAAAAAGCCGGAGTTCGGGTAATTTCGAGTATGGGAGCCGGTAATAAATTAAATCCCCTTGATTTTGAAGTTTGTGATATTTCTAAAACAAGCGTTTGTCCTCTGGCCCGTATTATGAGGCAGGAATGTAAAAAGCGAGGGATAAGCGGTGTAAAAGTTGTTTATTCAAAGGAAAAACCTGTTAAAGGCGAAAGTTCGGATGATGAGGATGTTGAGTTTAAAGGAAAAAATCCTGCTCCGGGAAGCATTGCTTTTGTTCCTTCGGTAGCAGGACTTATAATTGCATCTGAAGTTATAAAAGATCTTACAGCAAACTTACATTAAGCTTTCAAGATCAAGTTCACCGGCAACACATGGTGTTGTAATTCCCCAGTTTTCCAATACCTGTGGATGAACTTCACCAAATACACCTGCCGGTTTTCCATCAACAATAAGCTGTGCCTGGCGGCCAGGAATAAAGCGTGGATCTGAACTTTCTTCTACCTTGTATTCGTGGTCAAGGAAGTAAACCAGGCTTGAAACTTCGCTTGCGAGTGTGTTGAAGTTTGCATCAGCAGCTGCAGTTAAGAATCCTAAGTGCTGGCGTGTGGTTGTACCGGTATTTTCATCATCTTTGAGGTATGCAACCTTTCCGATTTCGAAGATTTTATGAGGGTACATTGCGTTTGCACTTCCACTTTCTGCACGGCAGAGAGAAGAAAGGATTTCCGGACGGATAAACTGATAGTTTTCGCTCATCGGGTTTGCAATTTCAATTACCTTAGAGCCATCAATCATCATATTGTCGATATAATCTTTTTTAGAACCAACGTAGTTGAAAATCATTTCCTGATATCCAAGACCAACCATTAATGTTTTTGCTTTTCGGCTGAATTCTGTAAGAGGCATAAGACGACCTACAGTAAAATCCTGAGGAGTGCGTGGTTCAAATGCGCTGATGTTGCAGCCAATCATTACGTCTTCGATGATATCAACTTCGTGGAGGAAGTCGTTACGGTATGGAGCCGGGCTAAGAGTGATTTCTTCGCCGCTTGTTTCTACTGTGCTTCCCATGCGTGTAAGTGCATCTACAACTTTTGGCATATCAAAATCAGAACCAAGGAGCTTGTTTACAGCCTTAAGAGTTGTTTTTGTAGTCTTCTGGAAGTAGTAAGGAACCATGATGTCCTTTCCAAGACCAGTGTCGTATGGATGTTTTACAAGAATAGGTTTAATTTCGTATCCCTGATCTGCAAAGTCACATGCAACGATGTTTGCAGAAAGAATAAGGTTTTCGATATTATCACCGGTAAGTTCTACCATTAAATCTTTGTCGCCAACCTGAACTGCACCCAAAGTAGCCGAGTTGATGATTGGAGCCATAGAAAGAACTTCGTTTTTTGCATCGCTTAAAAGAGGGAATTTTTTCATGTCGGCTAAAATCCAGCCAAAATCTTTTCCCTTAGGATGATCTGTTAAAATCTGGCGGCATGTCATAGGAGCTTCACACTGAAGTGGAACAAAAGATGTTTTATCTGGATCTACAGCATGATAGCTTACAGGGAATTTAATTTGATCTACGCGGTAAACACCCATAGAGATTGATTTACGCTTACGACCAAAGTTCCATGCAAGCTTTTCCTGTGTCTGGATGATGTCTTTGAGCATGGCATCGTCAATCGGTTTTCCTGCAATCATGAATGCAACCATGTATGGACGGATGTCTTTTAATTCAGGATCTACGTTTACAACTCTGTCGCCGTAATCGTTGTTTCCCTTGTTCGACATGATTTTCATATAATCAACAGTTTTTCCGCCTTCGTGAAGTTTAATCTGGCGTGCAACACCGTTTAAAGACCAGAGGTCCGGTCTGTTAGTATCGTTTAATTCAATTTTAATAACGCGTTCGTCATCAGACTGAGTCATATCTGGCTTTTCGTCTAATTCAGCCTTTGCGCATGGAAATACGTCTTCCAGTTCTGAATATGAATATTTTTTTCCGATAGCATTAAAAAACAATTTTTCATTTACTTCGATTTTTGGCATTTTTTTCTCCAAAGTCCCGGGAACCCGTTTATGTCCCCTCAAAAAAATTTGATTTCTTATTATAGAAGATTTTGGGTGATTTGGGAATAGTGGGGGGGAAGGGATATAAATTATTGAATGCCCATGGAATAATAATTGACTCTTGTAAAGGTTAAAAAAATTCAGCTGCCTTTTTTCCGGGCAGCTGAAAATGCATTTTATATTAATTATTAATAATTCTCTGCGCTGATTTCGAAATAAGCTTTTGGATGAGCGCAAACAGGGCATACTTCAGGGGCTTTTGTTCCTACAACGATGTGGCCGCAGTTTCGGCATTCCCATACTTTTACTTCGCTCTTTTCGAAAACGGCTGCGGTTTCTACATTCTTAAGAAGGGCTCTGTAGCGTTCTTCGTGGCGTTTTTCGATCTGGCCAACGGCGCGGAATTTGGCAGCAAGGGCAGTGAATCCTTCTTTTTCTGCTGTTTTAGCAAAATCTTCGTACATATCTGTCCATTCAAAGTTTTCGCCGTCTGCAGCTGCCTTTAAGTTAGCGGCTGTATCACCGATTCCGTCGAGTTCCTTGAACCACATTTTAGCGTGTTCTTTTTCGTTGTTTGCAGTTGCTTCAAAAATAGCGGCAATCTGTTCAAATCCTTCTTTTTTTGCTTTTGATGCGAAATATGTATATTTATTTCTTGCCTGAGATTCACCTGCAAAAGCAGCCTGTAAGTTTTTTTCTGTCTGTGTTCCAGCGTATTTGTTCATTTTTTCCTCCTGTGAACTTTCTGCATTTGTTTCTTTATTTATAGAAGGCTGATTTCCGTTTTGTAAAGGAGAAGCAGCTTCTTCGTAAATCGGTTCAAAATCTTCTGCCGGATGGCCGCAAAGAGGGCAGATAAAATCAGACGGGAGTTCGGGATTATTGTGAACGTAACCGCAGATTTTACATCTCCAGCCGACAATTTTTTTAGAAGTAGAAACTGTTGTTTTTGGTTTGATGTTACTTTGATAGTATGAATAAGTTAATGGCTCTCCGCTTCCAAGGATTTTTGCATCCTGGATTTCTGCAATAAAAAGTGTGTGTGTACCTAAGTCGCGGGCTTCTGTTACTTTTGCAGAAATAAGAGAGCACACGTGATGATTAAGATAAGGATTATCGTTCATATCGAGTGAATAATCCTGACCGTCGAATTTTTCTGTGTTTCTTCCGCTCTGGTATCCGAAATTTTTTATGATATCAAAGCCGGTAGATTTATCTAGGATGGAAAGTGCAAAAGAACCTGAATTTTTAATCATCTTACAGGTAAGATTATTGTTGATTACAGAAATTGCGATTCTTACGGGGTCATTTGCTACCTGCATGCATGTATTTGTTATGCAGGCATTAACTTTTCCGTCGCACTTTACGCCCAGGAGAAAAATTCCATAAGATATATTGAATAATGCTTTTGGATCCATCATCACTCCAACATTTTAAACGATTATCTTCCCCAGGTGAGGATTAAATCATAATTATCTTCGCGAACTTCAAAATACTGATTGTATTCACCGCATGTCGGACAGTAATCAGGAGCAGAAGGACCTGTAACAATGTGTCCGCATTTTAAACATTCCCAGATTTTTACTGTAGAAGCCTTGAGTTGTTCTTTTGAATCTTCGTCTTTGAGTAAAGAGCGGTAGCGGTCTTCGTGACGTTTTTCGATTTCTGCTACAGCGCGGAATTTTGCTGCGAGTTCTTTAAATCCTTCTTCTTCTGCATCCTTTGCAAACTGAACGTACATATCTGTCCATTCGTAGTTTTCGCCGTCTGCTGCTGCCTTAAGGTTTTCTTTTGTTTCGTTTAATCCGCCAAGTTCACTGAACCACATTTTTGCATGGTTTTCTTCGTTGTTGGCAGTTTTTGCAAAGATTTCTGCGATTTTGTCTAATCCGTCTTTTTTAGCGATTGCAGAAAAATAAGTGTATTTATTTCTTGCCTGTGATTCACCTGCAAATGCTGCGAGCAGGTTTTTTTCTGTTTTTGTTCCTTTGTATTTATTCATTTTTTTCCTCGTCGATTATTGTGTGATTATTTTGTAGACCAGAGTCCATGTAAGTTACAGTAGGCAAAAGCTTTTACAAATTCATCACCTTCTGCAAGGGCAAACGTTGCTGTTGGAGCTTCGCCCGCTTTTAATTCTTTTCTCTGATTTCCCTGTTTTGTGTGTATTGCAATCCACTGAATAAAATGTTCCGGTGCCATAGGATGTTCAACAGATCCCACAGACACTTTAATTGTATTTCCATCAATTGAGATAACAGGAACGTGTTTTTCTACAGCTGCATCTGTTGTGTTCGGGACAAGCTCTGTCATAGCTTCGCCACAGCACATTGTAGGTACAGAAGTTCCTTCTACAATAGCAATGATTTTTCCGCAATGCTTACATTTGTACATTTTAATTTCCATCATATACTCCTATATACATATATATATTTTAATTGATTTTGGCTTATTTACAACCTGAAAACCTTTAAAAACTCGTATTTTTATGATTTAAAAGTAATCTTCATTTCGAAGACAGTTCGTTCGCCTTCTTTGATTTTTATGTAATTTTCCAGACCCTTTTGTGCATGGAAGATTTTTAAAAGCTGATTTTCCTTACTTTCGCCTGTGTAGTGAACTTCGAGCTGGTCAACTTCGTGAGCTAAAAGATATTCTTCCGAAAATACGTTCAGTGCAAATTTGATGTATTCAATATTATTAAGGTGATGTGACATATCGATATTAGAAGAACGGATAACCTGCTCATAAACTTCTTTAAAATCAGAATCAGGAAGGTCAAATTTTTCAAAGTCTTTTGTAAAAACTTTTTCGGGGAATCCTTCTTTAGGGAAAGGAGTTTTAGCAAGAGGAACCGGGCGGTGTGTATTTAAATCCAGAACACATGCTTCCTGATTGGCAATAACAAGAGTTTCTCCATCAAGACTTTTAAGAACAGTATTAACATTTGTCCTCATTCCGGCATTCTGAACAGGGAAGGTTGTTGCTTCTATTGTGTCGCGCCAGGCAGGTCGTTTAAAAAACTGAAGCTTTGATTTTGTAAAAACCCAGAACATTCCAAGTTCCTTAAAATAAACTCCATCACAGTGCATTTTATAAAAGCATTCTGTAAGATTATCCTGAACCATAAGAACGGCCTGTGCAATTCCAAGCTTTACAGCTGAATCAATAAAAGCCGAGGTTATCACTCTTTTTTGTGTGTAAGTTAAATCATTTTCTGTCATTTTTATTTCCTCATGATAATTTTATTTTATTGTCCGCCGACTATAACACCAATGTTGCCGTGCAGATAAAGTCTTAACAAACCGATTAAGAAAAGGTGAAGAGGATAGTAAATATAGAAAAACCACTTCATCCCTTTCCATTTTCCTCTTTCTCCGTTGTAATTTGCCATAAAAGGCCAGACGATTATTACTCCAAGCTGAAGAATAGCATAAACCTTATCGATGGCGAAGTAATAAACTACGACATACATCAAAACACAAATCATCATCGCTAAAATCTGTTTTTTGAGGTTTCCGTAATTGTCGTTTATGTAAATAATCGAAAGAACAGCAATACAGCTCCAATCCGAAGGGAAGGTGATAGCACAGATTACAAAGATAAGAATTGTTTTTACCCATTTTGGCCACGAAGCACATTTTTCACCCTTTAATAAATATAAGGCAGGGATTGACCATGCAAGAGACCACATGACACTTGTCTGATTAAAAGGCCCTGTTTTAAAAGGAACAAATGGAATTCCAAAGCAGAAGTTATATGCAAAGTGCGAGATGATTGCAAAAACAAAAAGTCTTAAGGCGTATTTTTTTACGTCCCTTGTGTGATGAAATCCTTCCGAAATCATAAACCACATTGTTGGGGCTGTGAGTCGTCCGATTATGTGTAAAAGAATAATCCACCAGTCGTAATTGTAGCCCGGCCAGATGACGCAGGTAAGATGATCGATCGTCATCGCAGTGATGGCAAAAAGTTTTAAATGATTTGAGTTAAAAATTTTCTTTTCCATAAAGATGATTATAAAGAAAAAAGAGGGACAAAGAAAGATGAATCTTCTTTTATGATTTCCGGATGATTTTTTACATAAGCTTTTATAGGAGCCAAAAGGTCTTCGCGGGCAAACGCTTTAATTTCTTCGAGCGGTATAAGGTTGATTTCGCGGCAGGTCGGAGTGAGCACAAGCCAGAGAGTGTTATCTTTTTTTCTTATGATTCTGAATGGCCAGATGCTGCAGTCAAAGGGTTTTAATTTCGGCGGAAGGATGCAGCCTGTGCCGTTTTTTAAAAATGGACAGAGGGCTTCTTCGTCCGGATTCTGGGTTTTATAAGAGGATGAAAGGTCTATGGTGAAGAAGGGGCGGGATGCAGGTGCAGTTTTCGAAGAATTTGTTTCCGGGGTTGGATGAGCATTTTGCGGGGATTTGTTTTTTGTGTCAGAACATGCATTTTCCGGGGAATTTTCATCAATCTTACGGAATGTCACCCCGGGATACAGTCTTTCCAATTTAATCTTTGTCTCTTCGTCAAAAACCGGTGTTTCCCAGAGGCTCTGGCGGCGGAACGAGCAGCAGAATTTACATGATGCGCATTTTTCTGGTGATAAAATCTTTTTTAGCATTTTACAAGCCTGCCGTAAAATTTATCTAAGAGGAGTTCGGGTTTATAGGATTGTTTTGCCTTTCTTAATCCTTCTACGCCCATGTCCTCTTCGCGGTTTATGTATTTATACGAAAGTGTTTTTACAAAAAAATTATTTATTGCAGCATATCCGCCGTTTTGTGCAACTTCGGAAAGTACTTTTTCAAAATGAATGTCGATTGTATCTGAACTTATGGGGCTTGCAAGGCACATGGCAACAGGATTTTCGTCAACATAGATTATTCCGCCACAAAGTTTAAAGACATCAGCATTTTCTACAGCCTGATGGATGCTGTCTTTTTCTAAAAGGAGTGTGTGCTGGTCAAAAGCTTTTTCTACATCGGTGCTTCGTTCCAAAAACCAGGTTTCTTCGACTTTTAAAATATCTTCAAGGAGTGCGGGAGTAAGATTTTCGTGATTAAAGGATTTAAAATTCCAGCGGCCTTCGTAGGTTCTGCAGAAGCGTGAAATATGATTTTTCTTTTTCTGAAGCGATGAGCCTGGGAGCTTTTCGAGTTTTTCCTGAAGATAGATGTAATCGCAGTCATCAAGATTAGTTTTCCAGTCAATTTTGTAAGAAGGAAAATCTGTTCTGAGCACTTCGTCCAGACGGTTTTTCTGATCCTGCGTACAGAGGCAGAAATGTATGTCGTTTTTGTCTGTATTCTGACTTAAGATTAGAGCTATGGCTTTGGAAAGTTGTGCGTTTTTCTGAAGGGAGAGGGGAAAGCCATAGCCGTAGCGATTATCCTTTCCGTAATAAAAACGGAATAGAAAGTTGTCCTGAATTTTAAACTCTGTATTGTACTTTGGTGCAAGAAGAAACATGTTTGTTACGCTGGAATCGCTTCCCATAAGGCCTGCGGTATCCATCGTTTCTACAAGATATTTAAAATCAGAAATATTCATATTTTAAAATTAAACTCTAAACAGCCCAAATTCAAGTATAAAAATACAGGAGAATTGCACGTTTAGAGTTTTACAGGATAATTATTTGTTATTAGTCGGGGAAATGGATGATTTCGCGCGGTTTACTTCCGTTTGCAGGACCAACAATTCCGCGTTCTTCCATCTCTTCTACAAGCCTTGCCGCTCTGTTATATCCGATTTTGAGCTTTCTCTGGATGTATGATGCAGAAGCTTTACCTGCCTGAACAACAACATCGAGTGCCTGTTCGTAGAGAGGGTCTTCGTCGTATGCATTTCCGAATAAATCAACGTTTTCGCCGTAATCATCATCATCGTCTACAAAGATTTCGTCGTCGATGTAATCAGGCTCTCCGTATTCTTTAACCGCTTCTACTGTATTTTCTACTTCCTGATCGCTTACAAATGTACCCTGGATTCGAACAGGAGCAGGGTCCACGGCCGAAGCATAGAGCATATCACCACGGCCAAGAAGCTTTTCTGCTCCGACTGTATCTATGATGATGTTGGAGTCTGTTCTTGAAGCAACCATGAATGCGATTCGGCTTGGAATATTTGCCTTAATAAGACCTGTGATTACGTTTACAGACGGACGCTGTGTTGCAAGTACAAGGTGAATACCTACTGCGCGGCTCATCGCTGTAAGACGTGCAACAATATTTTCGAGTTCTTTTCCGGAAGTTGCCATTAAATCAGCAAATTCATCAATAATAACAACAATGTATGGAAGCTTTTCTGTTGCAATATTCTTTTCTTTAATCTTACTGTTGTAATTAGAAATATCACGAACGCCCATTCCATCCAAAAGTGCGTATCTTCTTTCCATTTCGCAAAGACACCACTGTAAAGCCTGAATTGCCTTTTTAGGTTCTGTGATTACCGGAGTCAAAAGATGAGGAATATTGTTATAAAGCTTTAATTCTACAACTTTAGGGTCTACAAGGATGAGTTTTACATCATTAAATGAACGCTTGTAGAGGATGGAAAGAATGAGAGAGTTTACACAAACTGATTTTCCAGAGCCCGTAGCACCTGCAATAAGCATATGTGGTGTTTTTACAAGGTCAATCAGCTGGGCTTTTCCAAGAATATCTTTACCAAGGATTACAGGAACGGCCATCTTCTTCCATTCTGGGAAATCCATCTCTATAATCTCGCGGAATCCTACTACCGAACGTTTTTTATTCGGAACTTCTATACCAACAGCCTGTTTTCCGGGGATTGGAGCAACAATACGAACCGACTGTGCGGCAAGGCTTAAGGCGATATTATCCTGGAGGGCAACAATCTTACTGAGTTTTACACCCGGAGCCGGTAAAATTTCGAACATTGTTACTACCGGGCCTTTTTTAATTCCGATTATTTCTGCGTCGATGTTGAATTCGCTTAATGTGCGTTTAAGGTTTTCCGAAGCCTGTTTTGTTGCATCATCAATAATCCAGTACTGATCATCCTTATATGCTGTTAAAAGGTTTGTCGGGATGATGTACGGTCCTTTTTTTGCAGGAGCCTTTTTTGGTTTTGCCGGTTTTGGAGCTTCTTTTTTTGCCGGGTTGAGGCCTGCTTCTTTCTGAATATCATCATCCATAGAAGAGAAAACAGTTGCGGCAGGAGAAGTCAATCCAATTGATTCATTTTCCTGTTCCGAAATCTGATTAAAAATATTATTCGAAAGCTTTCTTCTTGGAATTTCTATTTCTTCTTCATCATCTTCATCCTGTTCCGGGAAGCTTAAATCATCATCATTTAAATCTATATCATAAAATTCAGGTTCGATAGTTCGTTCATCTGTTCCTTCGTCCAATGGCTCATCATCTTCAAGATTTATTTTTGAAGGATATTTGTTGTTATCTGCAAGTCCCTGGGAATCATCATCATCAAAATCTTCGTCGGCCTCATTTGAATCTTCTGCGTCTTCGTCTGTAAGGCTGATTTTGCTTGAATATGGAGAAGGTTTTTCCTGATTTTTTCTGAAGTTAAAAAAAGAACGCTTTGGTTTTTCTTCTGGTTCTTCTGTTTCTGCTTTAGTTTCTTCAACATAATCTTCGTCGTATTCTGGTGGAAGCTTATCCGGAGCAGGAGGTAAATTTGTCCATTCAAGTTCTTCTGTCGGTTCTTCTTCCGGTGGAGTTGTTAAAGCGGCATATTCTTCGACAGTGATTACCGATGCAGGGTTTGAATCTGCGGGTTCTTCTTTTTCTTCTTTCTGTAAAGTGTTGATATCGTGTTTTGGTGATTCTGGCACATCAATCTGCTTCATCTGATTAAAATTCAGGCTTAATTCAGAAAGATCTTCGCCGTCATCATCATCTGAATATACTTCTTCTTCCGAAACTGATGTTTCATCGAGGGTAACTGCCGAAAGTGCATCATCAAAAACAGGATTTGTCTGAATTTTTTGTGTAGTTTCTGCTGTTTTTTCGGTATTTTCCTCTGATTTTTTTTCTTCCTCTGTTTTAGCCTGGATTTTCTGTGTTTTTTCTGAAGATTTTTCTTCCGGTTCTAATGGAGGCTGTCCTTTCTTTGGATTATGGAAGAGTCTCTGGTTAATTCCTTCTGCAATTGCACCTGCTCCAAAAATTTCTACAACAATGAGCATAATGCCAGTTGCAATTGCAATAACGAGTTTAATAATATTTGAACTTGTTGTTCCTAATTCAATGATTGAACGGCAGATTTTTTCTGTAACAACGGCTGTAAAAAATGGGAATACTGCTGTTAATAAAATCATGGTTTTTTTGCTTGTCCATTTAGAAGCAAAGCATGAAAGTCCCGAAATCAATAAAAATACAGGAATTAAAATGCTGGAAAAACCATATGCATTATAGAAAAGATTTCCAATTATAGTGAACACATTTGCATTGTTTGATGAGTAATCATATGTAAACGGCAATGTAATCAAACAAATTGTAAACAGGGCTGAGATACAAATTAAAACAGCACCTGTTATAAAGCTGGAATTATTAGAAGTTTTCATGTGTTGATTATCGGAATTCCAGAAAAATAATTTAAACTTTTCTATTAGTATTTTTCTTGCTATAATTAGCCTATGAAAGCTTCTACAATAAAAACAGTCGGTATTTTGACTTCCGGTGGTGATGCTCCTGGCTTAAATGCTGCTATAAGAGCTCTTTGTTTGACCGGTATGAATAAATACGGCATGAAATTCATTGGAATTCGTGACGGATATCGTGGTTTAATCGATAACAACACTTTTAAGATGGAAAAGCTTGATTTTGACGGTATGATTAAATCTGGAGGAACTATTCTTGGAACTTCAAGGGTTAAGCCTTTTAAAAATCCCGTTAAAGATCCAAAGACTGGGCTTTTACCGGTAGAAGGAATCAAAAAAACATTCAAAGAAAATAAACTTGATGCACTTGTCTGCCTTGGCGGAAACGGTACAAATACAACGGCATCTTTATTGTATGATGCAGGCTTTAATGTAATCGGGCTTCCTAAAACTATAGATAACGATATTCTTGGAACTGATGAGTCATTCGGCTTTCAGACTGCGATTCAGGTTGCAACACATGGAATAGAAACAATCAGAACTACTGCAAAAAGTCATCACCGCGTAATGGTTGTAGAAATTATGGGTCATAAGGTTGGATGGCTTGGTCTATATGCGGGAATTGCAGCTAATGCAGATGCAATCTTACTCCCAGAAATTCCTTATGATATTAAAAAGCTTGGAAAATTTATTAAGGCTCGTAAGAATGCGGGTCATGAATATTCGATTATTGCCTGTTCGGAAGGGGCTATTAACCTGGAAGAAGCAAAGATGGGCAAAAAAGAGTTCAAAAAAGCACGCGAATCCATGGCTCAGTCTGTGGGATATAGGGTTGCAAAGGAGCTCGAAGAAGAAACAGGGCTTGAAACAAGAACATCTGTAATCGGATACCTTCAGAGAGGAGAAGATCCGTGTCCTTACGATATTAATCTTGCAACAAAGATTGGTGCTGCGGCTGCAGACTTCCTCTACAAAAAAGATTTTGGAAAATTAGTAGCAATAAAGGGTGGAAAAATTACGGGAACACTGCTTTGTGAATTGGCCGGAGTTGTAAAGGCAATTCCTTCTGATGACCCGGTTTTGCAGACTGCCCGTGATTTAGGAATTTGTTTTGGCGATTAATAATGAAACTTGTTCCCAGAGCTTGTCGAAGGGTACTTTAAAATGTCACAGATGTCCAGAATGTAACGGCTTTGGCTGTCCGGATATGCTTCCGGGGCTTGGTGGAGTTATGGGCGGAGTAAATTTTCAGGCGAATGTTGAATCGTGGAATCGCCTTGCCAGCGAAGCGGGATCTGCACTCGATGATATTGAAGTTCTTCCTTCTAAGCTTCGCTGCGGTCCTGTTACAGGTGCTGTAGAAAACATCGGTTTTGAAAACGAAGAAGATTTTTATTATCCATATCTTAAAAACGCCTGTGATGCCGGATTTGGTCTTTGCATAGGTGACGGCTGCCCTGACGAAAAATTAAAATTTGGAATTGCTGCTGTAGAACGATTGGAAAAAGAAGCGGGAATTGGCGGTGGAAACGGTTCTTTGGGAGCCGGAAAATCCACAGGAACTTCCAACACAAATCTCGATGCTGCTTTCTTCTTAAAACCTTATCCTCAGGAACGACTTTTTGAACGCGTGGAATGGATTGGTCCCCATGCCCGCTACATTGGAATAGACATCGATTCATACAACATCCTGACAATGCGAAACCTTGTAAACCTTGAACGAAAAACGGCCGTACAACTCGAAGCATTCCGCGACAAGACAAAGCTTCCGTTTGTTATAAAAGGTGTTTTTACAGACGAAGATATAGAGCTTGTAAAAGAAGTTCACCCTGATGTGGTTTATATTTCTAATCATGGTGGCCGCGTAGAAACAAGGCAGGGTAGCACGGGAGATTTCCTTAAAGCATATGCTTCGGAACTAAAAATATACTGTAAGGAAATATGGGTGGATGGAGGAATCCGTACCCGCCGAGATATTCAGACTGCATTGTATTACGGAGCAGATCAGGTTATCATGGCCCGCCCGCTTATCCGTGCAACCTTTGACGGAAATTTTACAGATTTTGTTTCAAAAATCATTCATTAAACAACGCCGAATAACTCTTAATCACGCGGGCTAACCCGGAATAACGGTATTTAAACAGGCATAATTTTTCTGTATAATCATTTTTATGAGTACAATACATAATATGCAGCGCCTCCAGGAATTGGCAGCGCAGAATGGTCCACTGTGTGTGGGATTAGACACAGATCCTTCTTATATTCCCGAAAATATCAGAAAACAGTTTGCAAACGATGCACAGGCTGTTTTAGCTTATAATAAAGAAATCATCAAAAGGGTGAGTGCAGAAAAATCTGCGTGCTGCTGTAAAGTTCAGATTGCATATTATGAGGCAATGGGGCTTGAAGGCATGAAGGTTTATGCCCAGACTTTAAAAGAGGTTCGTAATTCTGGCCTTATAGCTATTTCCGATATCAAGCGCGGAGACATCGGTGCTACATCGGACGCTTATGCAAAGGCACATTTTACAGGTGATTTTGAAACAGACATCATAACAATTAATCCATACATGGGTTTTGACACATTAGTTCCTTTTACAAAGTACGCAGAAGCAGAAAAAGGCGGAAAGGGAGCATTTGTTTTATTGTGTACATCAAATCCCGGCATGACAGATATTGAACATCAGGAATTAAAATCAGGCGGATTACTTTTGGAACGCGTAGGAGATGAAATTGTCAGAATCTCCACAGAAATAAAATCACTTTACCCGGAGCAGACATGCGGACTTTTTGGTGCAGTTGTCGGAGCAACTCAGGAAAAAGATGCAAGATATCTTCGCGATAAATATCCTGAAACTTTCTTTTTAATTCCGGGATATGGTGCACAGGGTGGAGCTGCAAGAATCGCTGCAACCTTGCTCGATAAGGCCGGCGGTACTGTTAATTCAAGCCGTGGAATTTTATGCGCATGGAAAAAGGATGCAGAACTTGCTTCTAAAGTCGAAAGCGGAACTTTAACAATGGAAGACATTGCAGATTCAGCTGCACGCGCAAGTGATTTTTCTAAAAAAGATTTACTTGGAGCTAAGGCAAATTTATAAATCATTCTGCCATAAAAAGAGAGCAGAAAAGCGGGATTAGAGTGGAAATTAAAACAAAAAAATCAGTTCTATTTTTCTTATTTTTATCATTCTGTATTTCCTGTTCGTCTTTACCAAAGCAGAATCAGGATTCATGGATTTACAGTAAAGACGGAATGATTGGAGTGAGCGCCACAAAAGAAGGACTTTTAATCAGGAAAAAGGTTTCGTCAAAATATAAAGACATAGATATCCACGTAGAAAATATCACAGATTCAAAAAAAACTGATGATACACTTTTTATCCTCGAAGCAAAACTTTCTAAAAATGAATACGTTTATCCGTTTGTAAAAAAAGGCCAGAAGTATAAGGTTTATCTGGTTCTGTATACTTCGCCTACTTCAAGCGCGGTTTATTCTAAAACAGTTGAAGTTGTTGCAGCCGGTGGCCTTGGAGAAAGCAGTTTAAAATCAAAGGTGAGCGAAAAATCGTACAAAGCAGCAGATTGGACTGTTAATTTTGATGAATTGAATATCAAAATTCCGGAAAAAGTAGAGGCTCTTCCTGTTACAGGTTATGTCGTTACAAAAAAAGATTCATTCTATCATCCTGATTATGAATTTCTTGATAAAAAAATTGTTTTAAAACAGAACATGCGTCAGATCCGCGGGAAAACTTTTTATTTAAGGCTCAATTATTATTTTGATTACAACGGCGATACTTACAGGCAGCGTCTTATCAACAATAAAGAAAATCAGTTTACGGATACAAATAAAGAAGTAAAAACTGATAAAACTGGAATATCAGAGATCCGCATAAATACGCTTAACGGAAAAGAAATAGCTGACCGCGAAAGATATGTAAAAGCAAAGATGAAGGTTGATTCAAAAGAGTATGATATAGAAATCCGCGGGCGTGGAAATTCAAGCTGGGGAAGCATGCCAAAACACAACTACAATATCAAGCTTGCAAAAAAGGCTCAGGTGCTTGGATTTAAAGAAAATAAAAAATGGGTTTTGATTTCGAATTATACCGACAAAACCTTAATCAGAAATACTTTTAGTTTTTATCTTGCACATAAAATTTTTAATAATTTTGCCTGGAACCCGGATTTTAAACCCGTAAATCTCTATCTTAATGATGAATATGTCGGAACTTATCTTTTTGGAGAACGTATTTCTGTAAATAAAAACCGTGTGGACATTCAGCTTGTGGATAGCCTTAAAAAAGATATTAACCGCGATAAAAAAATTGATATAAACGATGGCGGATTTATTCTAGAAATAAACAGACGCGAGGACGAAGAATTTAATTTCCGTTCGGCACAGGATGTTTCTTTCAGTTTGAAAGAGCCCGAAAAACCAAACTGGGAACAGCAGAAATATATAAAAGAAAAAATCAAAATGGCAGAATCGGCTTTGTTTGGAAAAGATTTTAAAGATCCTAAAAAAGGATATGCTGCTTATCTTGATGTTGATTCTTTTGTGGACTGGTACTTAATCAACGAATTTAATAAAAATGTAGACTCTGGATGGTATTCTTCTATTTATCTTGTTTATGATCCTAAGGATGGAAAATTTCATATGGGACCTCTCTGGGATTATGATTTGAGTTTTGGAAATGTAAATTATAATGACTGCGATAAAGCAGAAGGTTTTTATATAAAGACAAGAAATGTATGGTTTGCTCAGCTTTTTAAAGATCCCGCTTTCTGTAAAAAAGTTCAGGCAAGATGGAAGCAGAAAAAGGCTGATTTAAAAAAGGCTTTGGACACAGAAGTAGATAAGATGATTCTGGAGATAAAGGAATCATCATATTATAATTTTGAACGCTGGCAGATTCTTGGTGTGAGCGTGTGGCCGAATCCCGATGGAGCCGAAAAAAGACGCACAATGAAGAGCGAAATTGATTATCTTAAAAAATGGATGCTCCGCCGTTTTGAATGGATGGACGAACAGTTGAACAAACTTTAATCAAATTATATCTTTAGCACAGAGGTTTTTATGTTTACAGATTGTAAGGGGATTCCATATCCTGTTTTTGCAGAAGGAAAAGTAAGTTTTTGCGATGCAGTTAAAAATGCTGTTCCGGAAAATAGTGTTTATGAACTTCGTGTAAAAATCCCTTCTGGTTCCCAGGAACCTGCTGCCGGTCAGTTTTATATGCTTCATCCGGTGCATTCAGAAAACCTTTTGGGAAGACCTGTAAGCGTTTATTATTCAGAAAAAAAATCTGATGGCTCTGTCGAAGTCTATTTTTTAATTCTTGTAAAAGGAAGCGGAACAAAAAACATCTGTGACTTACGCGAAGGCGATAAAATCAATCTTTTAGGTCCATGCGGAAACAGGTTCTGCCTTCCTGATTCTTCTTCCGGAAAAAAAGTCTGCATCGTTGGCGGTGGAATTGGAGTTGCTCCTGTTGCGGGCTTTGCAGAAACCTTGGCAGAAAAATCATACGACTTTTATGCTTCGTTCAAAAGCGGATCTTATGGTCTTGAAAATATAAAAGCGGATAAACTTATCATCACAACTGATGACGGCTCGTGTGGTATTCACGGAATGCTTCCTGCGGCTCTTACAGAAGATGCATTAAAAAATGGAAATTATTCTGCGGTTTACGCCTGTGGACCTCTTCCAATGCTCAAATATGTAAAAGAAGTGAGCGAAAAGTGTGGTATTCAGTGCTGGCTTAGTATGGAAGCACATATGGCTTGCGGTGTCGGCGTCTGTCTTGGATGTACAATCGATACAACAGAAGGAAAAAAACGCTGTTGTAAAGACGGCCCTGTATTCGATTCAAAAATCCTTAAGTTCGAAGGCCCTGTTCAGAAAGTTGCAGGTATAAAAGTTCAGCCAAGGCGTGAACCTCTTACAAAAGACCCTGATTTATCTGTGAATATTGCGGGCGTTCGTTTTGAAAATCCTGTAATTGCATGCTCTGGAACTTTTGGTTTTGGCGTAGAATACGAATCTGTTTTTGATGTAGACCGCCTTGGAGGAATCGCTTCTAAAGGATTAACCCTCGAACCTCGCCAGGGAAACGATGGAATCCGCGTTTTGGAAACTTCAGCCGGATTAATGAATTCTATCGGACTTCAGAATCCTGGAATCCCGCATTTTATAGAACACGAATTACCTTTAATGCTCAAAAAAAAGCCTGTAACAATCGCAAATCTTTCGGGAAGCTTTTTAGAAACTTATGTGGAAGGAGCAAAACTTCTTGAAAAAACCGCAGTTCCGATGATTGAACTTAATATTTCCTGTCCGAACGTTAGTGCAGGAGGGGCCGCATTTGGTATGACCTGTTCTGCCGCTAAAGATGTTGTCCGGGCTGTTCGTGCCGTTACTAAAAAACCGCTTATTGTAAAGCTTACTCCACAGTCGCTTGAATTAAACAAGGTTGCCCTTGCGTGTATAGAAGAAGGAGCAGATGGTATAAGCCTTTGTAATTCTTTCCAGGGAATAGCCATTGATATTGAACGCGGAGTTCCCGTATTCGATAAATTAAAAGCCGGCCTTGGTGGTCCTGCAATAAGACCAATTGCTGTTCGTCTTGTTTATGAGCTTGTTCAGGCAATCAACACTCTGCCACAGGAAAAAAGAGTTCCTGTAATCGCAATCGGTGGAATAGCAAAGTGGGAAGACGCCGTAGAATTTATTATGGCCGGAGCTGATGCCGTAGAAGTTGGAACAGCAACATTTGCAAATCCACCTGCAATGATAGAAATAATCGACGGCTTAAAAGCATTCATGAAGCGTAAGGGCTACGAAAATATAAGTCAGTTTAAGGGAATCATCCAGGGGTAAAATAATCAGCCTTTAATCAGTCTTAAAACTGTCAGAGTAAAATAAACTTTCCGTAAGAAATTATTCTGAAGCACTGGAGTTTTTGAGCGAATAAATACAGCCGCAATACTGCTGACGGTACATTCCGTATTCTTCGCTTAGTTCAAGGCTTCGTTTAAATCCGCCTTTTTTCTTAAAATCAGAAGTGAGCCAGAGGGGTGTTTTTTCTGCGCCCGTAGTCTTCGCTATTTCTGCGCCGTTGTTTTGAGCCTCTATTTCTTTTCCAAGAACATTTATTTTTTCTGCATCTTTGAAAGGACTTATGGAAAGAGTTGTACAAAAATAATCAAAATGATTTTTAAGCGCATATTCGTAAGTTTTTTTAAGACGAAATTCGTAACAGCGGCGGCAGCGTTCTCCCCTTTCTTTTTCGCCGGCAAGTTCGGGCTCTTCTTTTGTTTTTACGGCTTTATAAAAATCGTCCGGGTCGTAATTTTCTTCTATAACCTTGATTTTTCCTTCGAGTGCCGGCGGAAATTTCGTATAAAGATTTTTTAATTCGTCCAATCGTCTATGATATTCTTCTTCCGGGTAAATATTCGGGTTATAATAAAAAACAGTGATGTTAAAATATTTATAAAGATATTCAAGAACGTAGGAAGAGCATGGTCCGCAGCAGGCATGTAAAAGAAGGCTCGGTTTTTTGTCTCCAAGAGAATCTAAAAGAGAATCAAGCTGTTTCTGGTAATTTTGTTTCATCATTTGAAAATTTTGATTATTAATCAGCCTTTACAGAAGCCTTGTTCAAAGCTTCTGCATTATCTTTTGAAATTATGTTTTCTGATGTTTTATCATCAACTAAAACACCCTTATAAAGAGCCGTATTAATACAGCTTATAAAAACAAGTTTATTAAACTGGATATTGTTTTTATCGCCAAAAGGAATTTCGCATGTGTTTGAATCAATCATCTCTTTTGCATAGCCTTCAAGTTCACCTTCCAAAGCTCCCTTCTGATCCAGAATATCAATTTTTGTGATTTTATGATTTTCGACAGTTACTTTGGCAGCAACTTTTAAAAAACTTGAATAGGTTGAACTTTCATAAGTACCGTCTTTAACCTGTTCAATATTAACTTCGTGAAAAGGAAGATTAGAAACTTCTTTTAACTGCTGGCGTGTATTTCTCTGCATAAAAAGAATGATAAGGAGAATGACACAGATTGCGCCAAGAAAAATCTTTGTATAGGTATTGTCCAAAAGGATAGAGATTTTTTTTAAAAATTTCGCCATAAAATGAGTATAATAAATTTAATTTTATTAATAAAGGTAAAATCCTTTATTGTTAAAAATCGAAGTTGGTGGTAATATTAAATTCCGTATGAAACACTACGGATTCGATAACGACAAATATCTAAAGATTCAATCAGAACACATTAAAGAAAGGATCACCCACTTTGGTGATAAACTCTATCTGGAATTCGGCGGCAAGCTTTTTGATGATTATCATGCTTCCCGTGTTCTTCCAGGCTTTCATCCAGACAGTAAATTACAGCTTTTGATGCAGCTCGCTGATGTAGCAGAAATCATCATCGTAATTAACGCCCAGGATATCGAAAAGAATAAAATCCGCGGAGACCTTGGAATTACTTACGACAAGGATGTTCTTCGTCTGCGCGATGAATTTCAGAATCGTGGGCTCATGGTTGGAAGCGTTGTAATCACACATTATTCGGGTCAGGAAGCTGCAAAACAGTTCAGAAATAAACTTAAACGAATGAACATCAAGGTTTATTTCCACTATCTTATTGATGGATATCCTTCAAATGTAAAACTCATAGACAGCGACGAAGGTTTTGGAAAGAATGATTATGTAGAAACTTCACGTCCGCTTGTTGTCGTTACCGCTCCGGGTCCTGGTTCTGGAAAAATGGCTGTTTGTTTGAGTCAGCTTTATCAGGAATATAAACGTGGTGTTAAAGCGGGATATGCAAAGTTCGAAACATTCCCGATCTGGAACCTCCCTTTAAAACATCCGGTAAATCTTGCTTACGAAGCTGCAACTGCAGATTTAAATGATGTAAACATGATAGACCCGTTCCATCTGGAAGCATACGGAAAAACTACAGTAAATTATAACCGCGATATAGAAATCTTCCCTGTTCTTGATGCAATTTTTAAAGGTATTTACGGAAACAATCCATATAAATCACCTACAGACATGGGTGTAAATATGGCCGGAAACTGTATTATTGATGATGATGTATGCTGCGAAGCAAGTAAGCAGGAAATCATCCGTCGATATTACATCACAATGGGGCAGTATGTTCAGGGTAACTGTCCGGAAGAAGAAATCAACAAAATTGAACTTTTGATGCAGCAGGCAAATATTTCTACAAACGACAGAAAAGTAACTGTTGCCGCAAAAGAAAGAGCCGCTAAAGACAAGGTGATTTGTGCCGCAATTGAATTACAGGATGGAACAATCATCACTTCTGCAACTTCCGATCTTCTTGGAACAAGCGCAGCCTTAATTTTGAATGCTACAAAACATCTTGCCGGAATTGATCATAAAGTAAAACTTATTCCAAAAGAGATGATAGAACCAATCCAGAAGATGAAAGTATCTTATCTGAGTGGAAATAACCCTCGCCTTCATACGGACGAAGTACTGGTTGCTCTTTCCATGCTTTCTAAAGATGATGAAAACTGCCGCAAGGCTTTAGAGCAGCTTCCAAACCTCAAGGGCTGCCAGGTTCATACGACAGTCATCTTAAGCGAAGTAGACAGAAAAATCTTTAAAAAGCTTGGCGTAGATTTAACCTGTGAACCGGTAAGCAAAAAGCAGAAATCATTAATCGGATGATTGATTTAGTTTCTCTTGCAGATAAATACGAAGTTTCTTCATTCTGTGAGGGAGATCCTTCGTTTTTTTTGCGATGGTATCCTCTTTCCAAAAAAGCAGATGTAGAAACAGCCTCTTTTATAGCCGCAATGCTTTCTTTTGGAAGCCGTAAGCAGTTTGTCCCAAAAATTAAACTCATCTTAGAAACAGCAGATAAAACAAGCGGAAGCATAACAAAATGGATATGCGAGGGTTGTCCCCGGTTTAAAAATCTGGCAGACGTTAATTCCAGTGGTAGTCGAGATGGGGTTTCCGGCACTTTTAATGAATCAGACAAATTCTACAGATTTTATTCTTACAAAGATATGGCAGATTTGTTCGGGGCTATAAAAAGTATTCTTACAAAAGAAAAAACGCTGGGGGAATATTTTAGGAAATTGTACGAGAATGCCGGAAATGATTTAGCACATATCATCGGTGGGGCGTTTAAGGATGCAAAAATTGTTCCTAAAGGAAAAAATTCTGCAAATAAAAGAATCCACATGTTTTTACGCTGGATGGTTCGAAGGAATTCTCCGGTGGATCTTGGGCTTTGGGACTGGTACGGCCAGGAAAAATTAATCATCCCGCTTGATGTACACGTTATGCAGGTTGCAGAAAGGCTCGGTTTTTTAGATAAAACAGATAAACCTTCATATAAAACTGCCGTAAAACTCACTCAAAAGATGGAAAAATACTTTCCCAAAGACCCTGCCCGTGCCGATTTTGCCCTTTTTGGAAGCGGCGTTTCGGACGTAATGCAAAACTAATCCGATTGACTTAAATCATTTTAAATGAATAATTCAAAGTCATGGAAAACAATATATCATTAGCTAGAAAAATCGCATTAACCGGAGCATTCAGTGCTCTTGTTGTAGTTCTCTCAGTAACTCCACTGGGATTTATTTCTATAGGTGCCGCATCTGTAACAATTCTTCAGATTCCGGTAATTCTTGCAGTTTTACTCGGTGGACTTCCTTCGGGTGTTTTTACAGGAGCTGTTTTTGGAGTTATGTCTTTAATCAACGCTTCTTTAAGACCTAGCGGCCCTCTGGATCCGATGTTTTTAAATCCATTGTGTTCAATTCTTCCAAGAATCCTTTTTGCAGTTTGTGCATGGGGCTTATGGAGACTTTTAAAACTCATTCCAAAGCTTCCAAAGACAATTTCTGCAGGAGTAACAGCTTTTGTTTCTACACTCATTCACACAGTGCTTGTAATGGGAAGCCTTTACATGGTTTTTGGGAAAGATATCAAAGAGCTCTTTAGTAGTGATGAAGTTATCGTTGATTCATTTAAAGCTTTGTTGGCATTAGTTGTTTCAAACGCTTTATTCGAAGCAATTGCTTCTACAGTAGTTTGCGTGCTTGTTTTTGCAGGACTTTATATTTCAGAAAAAAGAAAATCAAAATTGTCACGTCAATAGAAGTTGTAGTATAATAAGAGTATGAGAATCGTAATAGTTGGAGCTGGATTCACTGGAGTCCAGCTTGCAAAACTGCTTATAAGTGAAAAAAATCAGGTTACTCTTATTGATAACAACGAAGTAACAACCCGCCATGCATCTAATCAGCTGGATTGTACGGTAATGTGTGCCGATGGCAATAACCTCGAAACTCTTGAAGAAGTTGGTATTGCCAAAGCAGACGCATTAATCTGTGTAACAGCATCGGACGAAGTAAATATGATTACCTGTTCGCTGGTAGATGCAGTTTATCCCGATATTTTAAAAATTGCCCGTGTAAGAAATTATGCATATTATGTAAACACGACTCAGGCAGAAAAAAAGCAGATTACAGGATTTACAGGAAAACGCCGTCCTTTGTATGGAATCAACTATATGATTCATCCGGACGTAGAAGCCGCAGAAGCAATTGTTCAGGCAGTAGAAAATGGAGCGGTCGGAAACGTCATTTCTTTTGATAATTCAGATTTAGTGATTGCCAGAATCGCTGTAGAAGAAAAAAGCGCATTCGACGGCATCTCTCTTAAAAATATCCGCACTAAAATTGATGTTCAGTTCCTTGTTGCCTATGTTGAGCAGGAAGGAATTACCTCTTTGCCTTCCGGTGATACAGTTTTACAGGCAGGAAATACCCTTGGTGTTTTGATTTCTAAAAAAGAAGTTTCAAAAATCATGGAATTCTGTGGTTCGGAACAGAAGGTATTAAAAAAGGTTGCATTAATCGGGGCTGGAAGAATCGGCTCAATAATTGCAGAAAAGCTTCTTGAAGGAGAAAAAGCTGCTCATCAGGGAAGTTTATTTGCAAGAATAAAGGCCCGCCACGAATTAAATCTTGTGATTATAGATTCAGACGAAGAGCGTGCCCGTGCTGCAGCAGAAAAATTCCCGGAAGCGCGGGTTTTATGTGCCGATGCATCGGACGAAAATTTCTTAAACGAAGAAGGAATTACAGATTTTGACCTTGCAATCTGTTCAACACATAATCACGAATTGAACATGGTTTTAGCCGCATACCTTGAATCTTTAGGTGTAGGGCAGTCAATCAGCCTTGTAACAAGCGGACCTTTTGGAACAATCGCCGAAAAACTTGGTGTAGATGTTGCAATCCCTCTTCGTGACTGCGTAGTAGATTCCATCATAAGTCATCTTCGCGGAAAGTCGGTAAAAGAAGTTCACACAGTAACAACAGGCGAGCTTGAAATTGTTGAATGCGAAATTACCGCTTCTTCTAAGGTTTCGGGAAAATCACTTTTTGAAATTTCAGATCCAGGTTCTTTCCTTGTTCTTCTTAACAGAAAGGCCGGAACAAATGAATATGCAATCGCAAACGGAAACACACAGATTTATCCGGGAGACCACGTAGTTTTGATTACGCAGTCGGAAAACAGTAAAAAGATTCTTTCTTATTTTGCCGGAAAGGAGTAGTTTTTAATGTTTTTTATAACCTGTCTTAAAATTATTTCTGTTATTCTTGCAATTGTTGGTGTTTCTTTTTCTATTCCTTTGGCTGTTGCGTTTTATTATGGTGAAAGCTCGGTATATCTTTCTTTTATAGTTCCCGGCGCCATTTCCATAGTTTTATTCGCCGTTATATTTTTATGTACACGCAGAATTAAGTTCCATCTGTCTATAAAGCAGACTTTCGCGGTGGTAGCATTGTCGTGGATAGCAGCCAGTTTTATGGGGTCTTTTCCGTTGTATTTTAGCGGCTGCTATCCTGAATACACAAATGCGTTCTTCGAAAGCGTAAGCGGATTTACAACTACCGGCTGTACAGTCTGTAACGATGTAGAAAGTCTTCCCCGTTCAATCAATATGTGGAGATGTTTAACCCATTGGCTGGGCGGTATGGGAATTGTTACTTTAACTGTAGCACTTCTTCCTCTTCTTGGAGTCGGAGGATTCCAGCTCATTAAGGCAGAAACAACAGGACCGGAAAAGGGAAAGGTAACAGCAAGAATCACAACTACTGCAAAGATTTTGTGGCTCATTTATGCAGGCTTTACTCTTTTAGAAACTCTTTTACTCATGGCATGCGGCATGGATTTTGTAGAAGCTTTGTCTCACGGTTTTTCTACCCTTGGAACAGGCGGATTTTCTACAAGAAATTCGAGCATAGGTGCATTTAATTCTGTAGGAATTGATGTTGTAATAACTGTGTTCATGTTTATTGCAGGCGTTAACTTCAGCCTTTTCTTTTATCTTATTACAAGAAAATTCCAGGATATTTTTACAAACTCCGAATTCAAAGCCTATTTACTCATCGTTTTTGTAACGGTTTTAGTAATTACCTTCTTTCTGCTTCCGGTTTATCATTCATTCGGAACAAGTTTAAGATATTCTGCCTTCCAGGTTATGGCTTTAGTCACAACAACAGGTTTTGGTACGGCTGATTATATTCTGTGGCCGGCAGCAACTCAGTTCTTCTTATTTATTCTCTTTTTTATTGGTGGAAGCTCCGGTTCAACATCGGGTGGTGTAAAGGTAATCCGCTGGGTAGTTTTAGGAAAACAGCTTGGAAACGAAACCAAAAAAATGCTCCATCCTCACGGAGTATTTACAATCAGATTAAACGGAAAGCCTGGCCGCGACGACATCGTATTCAATGTTACATCGTTTATGTTCCTGTACCTCATCCTTGTTATGATTACAACCTTCTTTGGCTGTCTTGGCAATCTTGATTTAACAACTTCGTTTACGGGAGCTTTATCTATTGTAGGAAACGTTGGTCCAGCCTTTGGAAACCTTGGTCCTTCGAATAATTTCTCTATGGTTCCGGAATTTGTAAAATGGTGGTATTGTTTTGCAATGATTGCCGGCCGTCTTGAGTTATACACGCTTGTTATTTTCTTTGTTCCGTCTTTCTGGAAGAACAGATAAAAAATATCATTTTACAATTTTGTTAATTTACAATAAAATAAAAATATGAAAGAAAGTGAAAAAGAACTGCAGACAATTGACCGACAGAAAATAAAAACAGCCATCAAGCTGCATACTCCAATAGAAATCACGACATACACTTTGCCTCGTAATATGGATGTTTATATCCGCGATGTTACAACTGAATTTCTTGAAGAATGTAATCAGCAGCACATGAATAAATATCTGGGCTTTTGTCTTGGAGAACTTTTAACTAACGCTAAAAAAGCAAACACAAAGCGTATTTACTTTCGCGAAAAAAATCTTGATATAAATAATTCAGATGACTATAAAAAGGGAATGCTTACCTTTAAGGAAGACACCTTAAATAACATTGATTATTATATGTCCGAGCAGAAAAAAGCCGGGCTCTACGTTAAGTTAAATCTTTTATATACAGAAGATAATCTGATTGTAGAAATCAGGAATAACAGTCTTATCTGTAAAGAAGAAAAAGAACGAATTGAATATAAATTAAAGAACGTAAAACAGTATAAAAACGAAAATGATGTATTTAAGCATATCCTTGATCAGACAGAAGGTGCAGGTCTTGGAATCATCATCATCATTTTGATGCTTCAGAAAGTCGGTCTTAAAAAAGAAAACTACAAGGTTTATACGAACGACACGGAAACAATCACAAAGATTACACTTCCGCTCAACACAGAAATCCAGACTGGTATAGAAACTGCATGTCTTGAATGCGTTAAAACTCAGACTAAAGTACCTGTTTTTGAAGAAGAACTCGAAGAGCTTTCCATGGAATTAAAAGAAGTGGAGCCCGATAAAAAAAAAATAGTTAATCGCATTACAAAAGATGTAACACTTACAGCACTTTTATTAAAAACAGCCGCAAAGCTTTCCGACGACTGCTGTAAAATCTCTAAAGCAATTGAATTAATCGGTTTTAATAAACTTTCAGAAATTTTCAATAAAGATAATCCTGATTTAAGGCTCATAAAAAAATCACAGGATAAAAAACAACTCTGGAAAAAGGCTTATACCGCTGCTTTCTATGCTTATAATTTTGTACTTAATTTTGCCGAAGAAGAATTTTCTGCTGAAGAAGTATTTGTTTTTGCGCTTTTACACGACATCGAAAATATCCTGATGGAAGTTATCACAAAGGAACAGGCTCATCTTGTAAGGGCTGCCGTACAGAAAAAAGGTGTTTCCCAGAAAGCAATGAAGATGGTAGTTCAAAACTGCTGTACTGCAAAGGGCGGATGCATTGTTACTAAAAACTGGGGATTCCCTTCGAAAATCTCTGAAGCAATAAGATATCATAATAATCCGGAAATTGCGCCAAAGGACATTAAGAAACTGATTTCGCTTTTGTATCTTGCAGATATGATTAATTATTACAGCCTTGGCGAAGTTGAATACTATCAGATTAACGAAAAAGTCTTAAAAGAATTTTCTATCGATTCGGAAGGCAAGCTTAAAACAATCGTAAAACGCGTTCAGGAAAAGCTGGATTATTAAAGTCCGTCTGATGATTTTTTATTCAGGCTTTCGACCCATTTCTGCATTAAGATTCCAAATGCTACACCTACATTTAACGACGCTTTTAATCCTTTCATCGGGATTGTGACAGTTCCGTAGGTTGCTCTTTTTAATGCTTCGGGACTAACGCCAAGTTCTTCGCTTCCGATTATGCAGATTCCTTTTTCGGGGAAAACAAAATCATTTATATCTGTACCGCCTGTTTCCAGAGCAAATACAGGGATATCCTCTGGTAATTCATTAAGAGAGCACTGTTCAAAGCCCATTGTTTCTATACATCCCATTCCGCTTCTTATTGCACGAGGATGATCGGGTGGTACACAGAAAGGAGAAATATAAACCTTTTCTGCTCCCATTCCTTCTGCCGTTCTGAAAATTGAGCCGATATTAAAAGGTGAGCGTATATCTTCTGCATAGACACATACGCCGGGGTAAAAATCTCTTTTTGCTACAGTTCCGTTTTCTGTATCAGGTTTTTTATGTGGTGCGATTACAAGGTCCCATTCTGCCGGGAAGGTACCGATTATTTTTAAAAGATGATTTCGTGCAGTGTTGCAAAGGCGGAGTTCATCCAAAGGCTTTTGTTCAATCAGGTTTCTTAATTCATCCTGTGCTTCTGGAGGGAGTTTTGGGTCTTTTATTAAAATTTCAGTGATTTTGATTAAATAATCTGAGCGGGAAATATCTGTAAAAGAAAATTCTGTGCCTTTTTCGGCAATCCCAAGAATATCGCGTTCAAGGGAGCCGTAAGTTAAAGCCAGTTTTCGTCTTTTCTGACCGCCTTCGAGTTGAAATAACTTTCCGCTTTCTATCATTTTAGTAAGCCAGTTTTACAAAATCAAAAATATCATCAGTTGTCATGCTTCTAGGAAGGCGGTTTACAATGTCTATTTTGCTAACGTCTTCTACCGCCAAAGAAAGCTGTTCAACAGAAAGCTGTAAATCTTTAAGACGAGCAGGAAGATTTGCTTTTGCAAGTCGCTGACGGATATTGTCTATAAATGCCTTAGTTGCTTCAGGACCTTTTACATCTTCGGGAACAATTCTCATGATTCGTGCAAGCTTTTCGATTCTGGCACTCTTATATTTTGCCGCATCTTCTACCGCATAAGAAATCAGGATAGAAGAAATGAGTGATTTATTGATTTTATAGCGGGCATTTATAGAAAGAGAAAGAAGAGAACTTAATCCCAGAGAGCTTGAAGAAGCAGCAATAGAAGCCATACAACCTGCCTGAGCAAGAAGAATTTCTTCCGGAGTTGTGATATCCAGGGAAGGAGAGCCGTCCAGTGCATAGGAAAGAAGCTCAAGACCTTTTTCTACAAACATATCGCTTAAGAAATTTGCTTTTTGTGAAAGATAAGCTTCAATACACATATTAAGAACATCGATGGAAATTGTAGCCTTCTGATTTTCTGTTAATGTGAGCATGAGGTTTGGATCTATGAGTACAAGCTTTGTAAGCTGATTCTGTACTTTTAATATTTTAAGCTGATTATTTCTTGAATCTGTAACAGGAACTTCGTTTGTAAATACAAAAGGAGTTCTGAATGTTGTAGGAACACAGATACATGGAAGTGATGCAGTTGTTGGAGAAGCCCCGTCTACAAAGTTATAAAAATCGTGGATTTCGTTATAGAATGCTGCAACAGTTCTACCTAGGTTTAATGCTTTTGCACCACCAACTGCGATTACACCGTGGATGTGTCCCTGTTTTGCAAGGGCTAAGGCTCTCTGTACTGTTTTTGAATTTGAACCTTCCGAAAGTTCATTAAATACAAAGCATTCTACGTTTCTGTCCGAAAGAGTTTGAAGAACCTTGTCCTGAATCTTCATTTCGTTTAAAACAGGGTCTACAATGACCATAAAACGTGTGCCATAATCTAAAACCTGCTGTCCAAGTCTTGTTATTGTGTATGAACCTAAAACAATATTAGGAGCTATTCTAAAAATTAAATCACTCATTTATAAATCCCTCTTTTTTCTTAGGTCGAATTTAAGAATTAAAAAAAAAGACGGAAAAATTCATTCCGTCTTTGAATCCAAAATATGCTGACTGAAATTATTCAACTAAAATTAAAGACCAATACTTGTCAAAAATTTTTCAGCAGTTGACTGTATAACAGCGTCGCTTAAATATGACGGATCTTTAATTCTGGCTTTTACTTCTGCTATACGATCAGCTCTTACATCAGGAGTTTCTGCTGCTACCTTATCAAGGTAGTAAGCTTCAGCCATTTCAACAGCTTCTTTTGAAACTGAAATAGAGTCAGATTCTGCATTAATTCTTGCAGAGTTATCTGTCTTGCGGATGTTCTGAACATTGTTCAATTGAGTAACATTGTTTACACCATTTATCATCATAACGTCCTACCCCTCTACCTTTAAATTATCGGTAGATATTTCAGAAAGTTTAGGTCTTTTTTGTTCCAGAAATAAAAATTGCAAACTCTCCTTTTATGGATTGTCTGTTTGCAAAATTATTCTTTAAGTCTTCAGCTGAACCGCTAATAATCTCCTCGTGGAGTTTAGTCAGTTCCCTGCCAACTACTACACGCCTGGTACTATCTATATCGGCAACGTCAATTAAAAGTTTAGTAATTCTGAACGGAGATTCGTAAATAATTACAGCGTCTCCAGTATCCATCAGTTCTTTTAATCTTGAACGTCTTTTACCCGGTTTTGGCGATAAAAAGCCTTCAAAAATCAAGGTTTTTCCACCCGAACCCGCTACACTAATCAGTGTGGCAAAAGCCGATGCGCCTGGAATTGGTACAACATCGTGTCCCGCTTCCCGGACTAAATCTACCAGAACAGCGCCCGGATCGCTTATTCCCGGAGTTCCGGCATCGCTTGCATAAGCAACATTATGGCCTTCGTCCAGCAATTTAACTATTTTTTCTCCGGCAGTTCTTTCGTTCTGGGCCCTGCAGGAAATCATAGGCTTTTTTATCTCAAAATGATTCAAAAGCTGTAAAGTATGGAGTGTATCTTCGGCCGCAATAAAATCTACAGACTTAAGAGTTTCTATTGCCCTGTAAGTTATATCTCCAAGATTTCCAATAGGTGTTCCAACAACATATAGTACTGACACAATTATATTATAATAAGAAAAGCTTTAACTAACAAGTAAAAAATCCTAGTTTTTGGATAATTCGATTTTCTGAATTCCGGCGATTTCTGTAAGCTCATTTATGAGGACAAAAGGCTTTAAAGAGTCCGGAGCCTGTATCGTATAGATGAGTTTTACCTGTTTTTCTTCAGAAGAGTATCTTATATCAAGATCGTGAATCACGATTTTCTGTTTTCTGATTATTTTTTTAATCTGATCTTCATCCGGATTATTATTAGACATTGTAATGGAAAGCATTTTTCGTTTTTCTGCCGGGAAGAGCTTTTTTTCTATTTTATTGATTATAAAGAGTGTGATGAACGAGAATGCAAGGATAATTGCGGCCGGAATATAAAGTCCTGCTCCACAAGTTAGTCCTAAAGAAGCCGCCGTAAAAGTAATCGCTGCCGAAGTAAGCCCGCGGATATTTAATCCCTGGGTTACAATCGCTCCCGCACCCAAAAATCCTATACCAGTGATTACTGCCGCAGATATACGCGTTGGATCTCCGGGAACAGCCCCTGTAGATGCCATATACGAAGAAAGAATGCTGAGCATGCCCGAAGAAATGCTGATTAGAGTTAAAGTTCTTACACCAACAGTGTGCTGGCGTAGCTTTCGCTCAAAACCGAGCAAAAGTCCGCAGATAAGGCTTGCTGTAAGGCGGATAAGATAATCAAGATAAACATTCTGGGAAATAAATTCCAACATCAATCACATCCTGTTATTTCTTATTTGAAAAGCGAAAAACCAGCAACTCTGGAACCCGGACGAATCCACTGAGAAGCCTGTTTTGCTGTCTGTTTAGACTTCATTGCTGCTACAGAATCAAGAGCTTTTGCCATCCATTCTCCAAGTTCGTGGTCGTTATCGTATAATTCATTTGAAGGATCGCATTTTGCAAGAAGAACAGACATATATGTTTTATCCTGAACAAGGGTCGAAACGTTTTCTGCAAGAGAAATAAATGCATTCTGAGCTGCATTTACAATATTGCTCGAAGGTACAAGGCTTGTTTTTCCCGAAGAATGGAGAGTTTCGAATCTTGAAGGGTATGTTTTTACAAGGAAAGAAACAACAACAGGGTCTTTTCTCTGTTCAAGACGGAGTAAAATCTCGTTTACCAAAAGCTGATAGTTTGCAAACATTGCGTCTACGGCAAGAGAAACGCTTTCTGTTCTGTCTAATTCAAATTTAGAGGCATAATACTGAGTGTCAAAGAAGACAACATACTGAGAAAGGTCGGGTAAGGTTGTTTCTGCTTTTATGATGAAATTTCTTGCAGAAATTGCAGAAGATTTATTCCAGTTACAGGAATAAATTCCTTCCGATTCGAAAGTTGATAAATCTACATCTTTTTTAACTGATGTATAAACCTTTTTGTTAGCTATGAATCCTTCTGCGAATTCAAGAATATCCGGCAAATCTTTGCCTGCAACTAAAATATCTGACATAATTATATTATAACACACTATGGATTGTGATACCATAGTATGTTATAATAATAATATGAAAGTTTGGATTAGATATTTAATTGGTATTATTTTTGGCGTTGTTGCAGCCCTTATTCTTCCATGGAATAATGCGACTGGTTCTTCAATTATTACTTTTATTACAGAGCTTTGTATTCAGTTTGGACGTTATCTTGTTGTACCTTTAGTTTTCTGTACAGCAATCGTTTCTGTTAATAAGCTTAGAATTTCTAATATAGTAGGAAAAACAGCTCTCTGGACATTTGCTATCATCATTGTAACATCTTTCCTTCTTACTTTACTCGGACTTGTTTCTGTAGGAATTGTAAAGCTTCCTCGAATTCCGCCTACAGGTATTGAAGAAGCTGCTGATATTTCTGCAATCAATATCGGAAACATGTTAAAAGCATTGTTCCCGGCATCTGCATTTGCTTCTCTTGCAAACGGTGGATATCTTTTAGTTTGTTTCTTCTTTGCAATGCTCATCGGATGGTTCTGTTATTCAGATCAGAATACATTCAAACCGGTTTACACACTTGCAGATTCTTTATCACACCTTTTCTTTAAGATTTCATCATTCTTCTCTGAAGTTTTGTGCATCCTCGTAATTGCTTTAATGTGTTATTGGACAATTCAGTTTAAGGGAACTTTACAGAAGGGTATTTTTGGACCTATGATTGCCCTCTTTACCGTAGATTTCCTGATTATAATTGGTGTTATCTATCCGCTTGCAATCAGATATCTTTGTCGCGAACAGCATCCATATAAAATCATTTATGCGAGTCTTGCTCCAATGTTCATGGGATTCATAAGCGGCGACGCAAACTTTACACTTCCTGTTTTAATCCGCCATGGAAAAGACAGTCTTGGAATCAGACGAAGAAGCGGCGGTTCTGTTCTCCCTATTTTCTCTATTTTTGCACGCGGAGGTTCTTCTCTTGTAGCAACAATCAGCTTTGTAATCATCTGGAGGTCTTATTCAAGCTTAAGTCTTCCGTTCCAGGATATTATTTCTATTTTCTTCCTTTCGTTTGCACTTTCTTTCTTCTTAGGAAACGTGCCATCCGGAGGAGCTTTTATCCTTCTTACAATTTTGTGCCAGAAATTCGGAAAAGGATTCGAAACAAGCTACAATCTTCTTGCTCCTGCATTAGTTGTAATCAGTTCTTTCTCTACATTGATTGATACTGCAACTGCAATGGTAGGAACTTATATTGTAGCAGATAAGACAAATATGGCCGAACACCGTCAGGTATTCAGATTTATTTAGTCGTAAAAAAAGATACTATTAATAGAAAAAAAAATTTGTTTATTCTCAAATATGGTATATAATGTAATTTGCCAAAAAGTTTATCAAAATGTGTTTTAAATCATTTTTTTCAGGAGAAGAATTTGGCAATTACCGTAAAAGATTTTGCTATAGGCAGAAAGACGTTCTTTATAACACCGGATATGTCTTTGTTTCCCGAAACATATCTGGAAGATTATTTTGCCCTCGGCTATGAGTGTTATTTTGTTGAATATAATAAAAACATGCCGCTCGAGCAGAAAATCGATATTCTGGTTTCAATTTTCCATGACATCATCTTGATTTTTAATATTGATTACACTATTACCGATTTAAACTGGTTCAACTTTATAAGCGACCTTCAGTTTAAGTACGAAAACAAGGTTTATATCGGGGTTACTTTTGTAAAACGTCCGGATAAGGAAGTAAAAGGTAAGCTCGAAAAACTGTTTAATTACGACCTTGGTATAAAATGCGGATGTGTTCAGTTGGAATACAATAAGAGCGAAAACTTCTTTATCATCCAGAAAATTTTATATGCTAACCAGGCACAGGGTCGAAGAAAAAACATTCGTGCATTGTGTACAAAAGCTTATACCTTTGTTTTTAATCACGAAGGAACACAGTATTCGGGAACAATGCAGGATATAAGTCTTTCGCACTTTTCATTCATCTATCCGAACGGCAAGCTCGATGTAAAGGAATTCGAAAAGATAGAAGCAATGGATTTCCATTTAAAGGGACTTTTAATCCGTGCCAGTGCAGTTTTGATGATGAAGCGTCCGGTCGGCGAAAATGACACCCTTTATGTATTTGCCTTCCTTGATGATAACGGCTTAAACGGTTTGAGCGAAAGATACAGACAGCTTGTTATTCCAAATATCTACAATCTTATGGCCAACAACTACAGAAACCTTATTGGTAAAGTTACTCTTTCTATGATTGAGAACAAGAATTTACCAAATAATGTTGAAGATATGGAAATTAATCTGTAGAATATCCCTACAACTTTTTTAGGGGAAAAAGCGTTATTAAAAAACGCACACACACTTATGGAATTTACACAAGAATTAATCGACTCACTGGTTGTCAACGAAGTTGACATTATGAAGAAAATTGCCGAAGAATTGAACATTCGTCTTCAGCAGGTAAGCGCTGTAATCAGCCTTGTAAACGAAGGATGTACCATTCCTTTTATCAGCCGTTACCGAAAAGAAAAACATGGCTCTCTGGACGAAGTTCAGGTACGCGATTGTGATCATCTTTTTAAATCATATAAGAATCTGGAAGACAGACGACTCGAAATTGTAAAAGGCATTTTTGCACAGGGAAAACTCACAGAATCTCTTTATAATGCCGCAATGTCTGCAACAACTTTAACTGCACTCGAAGATCTCTGGGCTCCGTTCAAGAAAAAGAAGAAGACTCGCGGTATGATTGCTGCAGAAAAAGGTCTTGAACCGCTTGCAGATTTCATTATCGCAGAACATGATGATGCAGCATGCGAAAAAGAAGCAGAAAAATTTATTAAAACAGATAACGAAGATTCTGCATTAAACGTAGAAACCGCTTTTGATGCTCTTGAAGGCGCTAAGGACATTGTTGCAGAAAGAGTAAGCCAGGAAACTTCAAACCGAGAAGCTGTTCACGCTCTGTATTTAAAAGAAGGAAACATGGTAACTAAGGGTATTGTTCCGGAAGGTAAAGACGAAGAAACAGCAAAGAAAGAATCAACTTATCAGATGTACTGGGATTTTAAAGAACCTTTGAATCAGGTAAAACCTCACCGTATTCTTGCCATCAATCGAGCAGAACGCGAAGGTGCACTCGAAGTTACAATCGACGTTGATGTAGATGCTGCAGTAAAGCTTTTGCAGAAAAATTATTCTATTAATAACAAATATCATTCAGACGCAATTGAAGATGGTGTTGTTCGCCTTCTTTCTCCTGCCGTTGTTCGCGAAATCCGTAGCGACGAAGCAGACGAAGCAGATGTTCACGGAATTGGTATTTTCAGCGAAAACTTAAAGAATCTTTTGATGACTCAGCCGATTAAGGGAAGCCGCGTTCTTGGTGTAGACCCAGGTATCAGAACCGGTACAAAATGTGCCGCCCTTGATGAAACAGGAAAATATCTTGGTTATTTTAAGTTTTTTCAGGTACAGGATCCGGAAGATTCTTACAAACAGATAAACGACGCAATCGATAAGTATGATATTCAGGTTGTAGCAGTTGGAAACGGAACCGGAAGTCAGGAAGTTCAGGAAATTGTGAGCAAGGTAATAAGCGAAAACTACAGCGATGTAGTTTATACAGTTGTAGATGAATCTGGTGCTTCAGTTTATTCTGCTTCCGACATTGCACGCGAAGAATTCCCTGATTTAGACTTAACAATCCGTGGAGCAATTTCAATGGGACGCCGCCTTCAGGACCCTCTTTCTGAACTTGTAAAGATTGATCCTAAGGCAATTGGTGTCGGACTTTACCAGCACGATGTAAATCAGAAAAAACTTGCAGAACAGCTTGATGAAGTTGTTGGTTCTGTTGTAAATAACGTTGGTGTAAACCTTAATACAGCAAGCTATTCTCTTCTTAAATATGTTTCGGGAATCAACGGTCCTACAGCAAAGAAAATTGTTGCATACCGCGATGCAAACGGAAAGATTAAGAGCCGCGAAGACTTAAAGAATGTTCCGGGGCTTGGTCCAAAAGCTTACGAACAGTGTGCAGGATTTTTGAAGATTGCAGAAAGCTCGGATCCTTTGGACAATACATGGGTTCATCCTGAAAACTACGACGCAGCACGCGAATTTTTACCTCTCATCCAGAAGGGAGAAAAAGTTTCATCTTCTAAGATTGATGAAGTTGCAGCTAAATACAACCTTGGTGTTACAACAGTAAAAGATATTGTAGAAGAACTCCAGAAGCCAAACCGCGACCCTCGTGACGGATACCCTGCTCCAATCATGCAGAAAGGTGTCGTTCAGTTTGAAGATTTAAAAGAAGGAATGAAGGTAACCGGAAAAATCAAGAATGTAGTAGATTTTGGTGCCTTTGTAGACATTGGTCTTCACGAAACAGGTCTTATTCACGTATCTGAATTGAGCGACAGCTTTGTAAAAGATCCTATGGAAGTTGTAAAAGTAGGCGATGTACACGAATTTACAATCCTTGAACTTGATCAGGTTCGCCGCCGTATCAGTCTTTCGCTTAAGAGTGATGCTGCAGGAAGAGCCGGAACTGGTCAGAAATCTGCACCAAAGCGCGAAAATCGTCCGGAAGGCTTTAATCAGGGTTCTGGAAACGGTAATGCAAGACGTGTTGTGGTTAAGAAAAATCCAAACAGGGATAGTTTTAAGGCCGACAGTCAGGAAAACAAAAAATATACACAGAATTCCGACGAAGGAATGAGCTATAATCCTTTTGCAGCATTTTTTAACCAGAAATAGAGAATTTGTGTTAAAATATCAGTAAAATAAGTAAATTCTTAAAATTTTCTTAAAATATATGTAACCTTTTAATATCTGCCGATGATATAATATGGCGGGTTTTAAAAGGTTTTTTTTAGGAGTTTTTATGAAGAAAAAATATACAGCGGTACTAATAGCCTTTTCTCTTTTAATCGGTTTAACCGGATGTTTTAATGATATTACAAATATTACTCTTCCAAAACAGGTAAACGTTTCTACAAGTGCAAAATACAGATTCACAATCACAGAATTGGATTTGGATTTATCTGAATATCTGAATCTTAATACAATTATTTCCGGTTCTTTGTCTGACGGAATTAAGATTTATGATTATAATCCGGGTGCGAATCAGCAGAAGCAGATGTTTTTAATCAGGGTTCCAATTCAGGAAATCCCGCTGGACTTTGCTTCGTTCATGGCTTCTACAGATTTAGGCGACAGTCTTACTGCCATGAGTTTTGAACAGGAAATTCAGATTCCAAGCGTAGATATAAATACTTCTAAAGAATTCGATATTGATGTTGTAAACTCGATGGTTAATTCTATGGTAAGTTTTGCTGGCGGAATTGATGGTGGAAATGCAAAGCAGAAGGTTAATTTTGCTTCGAACTTTGATCACGTTATTTATAATTCAGGTTATATACAGATTGACTCAGATACAACAGGTCATGTAAGCCTTTATACAGGTGCAACACTCGAAGATGCACAGAACAATAAAATTGCAGAAGGAAATCTTTCTGACGGAAAAGTAAGCTTAAACATTACAGGAAAGACACTTTACGGTGCAAATACATACATTGCTTTTGAAAATTCGGGTACTGCTTTTACCGGTGTAATTGATACTTCGAGCAGATTAAAATCGGCACACGGAGTAACAACCGGAAGCCCCGTAGATCTTCCTCAGCTTACAACTTCTTTCCCGATTGGAACAGGAAACGCTGCACTTGAGCAGTGTACTTTTGGAACTGGCTCTACTCTTGAATGTACAATCGATCTTCCGGACTGGACTGGTGTTACCTTAAATAAAACAATTGCTCTTTCTGGCGGATTAAATACAACAATTACTTCGGATTCGACAAATCTGGCTGGAACAACATTCCAGAATCAGGATATTGATGCAACTCTTGATCTTTCCATCAATTTTACAAATGCAGATATCTATTTTAGTAAAAAACCAAAGATTTCTATAAGCACAACTGTTCCTCTTATTTCGAGCGTTACCGTAAAGCTCCCCGATGGGACAGATACTTCTATAAACCTTAATCAGGATTTACCGGACGAAGCAAAATCAATGGTAAAATCCATAGACTGGAAGGAAGGATGCGGTATTAAGGTAAAATATACAAACACATTCCCATCTGGAAACGATTTTGTCCTTAAAAACGTTGCTTCTAACTTCCTTGGATTAACAGGAACTACGGATCAGACGCTCGAAGCGGGAAAAACTGATCAGACTGTAAATTTCCTTACTGATTCAGAAAACACAACTACAATCACATCTACAACAAAGATAGATTTTAAGGCAGACCTTGATTTACCTGGAGCAACAGCCGGAAAAATCATTGCTTCGAATGTTGAACCTGGTAAAAAATATAAGGTAAAAGTAGAAATTACTCCGGTTTTAGACTGGAAAGAAATAACAATCGATTCTGGAAATCTATCTTCTAATGGAAAAGTTTGCATGGACTTTAATCTTTCTTCACTTTTTGGCTCGCTCGACACAGCCCTGCACACAACTATTTCCGACAAGATAAATCTTTCGGCATTACCAATTCATCTTTATTGCGATATTCCAAATCTCGAAGCATTTAATAATCCGAACTTCTCGGGAAAGATTAAATTCTTCCTTGCAGATTCTTCTGAAAATCAAATTGGAAGCAACGAACTTTATGTTTTAGGTTCTTCGGGTGCAAATGCGATTATGCCTTTTGCCATTGAGCCGGTTTTAACAAAAACTCCCGAAGATATTGTTACTTCTACTGTAACAGGCGGACTTTCTGCCGATATTGCTCCTATTTTGAATGCATCGGCAAGTCACTCTGGAAGCAAGCTCGGAATTGATTACAACATCGGTCTTACAACAGGTAGTTCCGGTGAAATTACAATCAATCACGATGCTTTACAGAATGCGCAGAATACTTCTATTAAAATCACGGCAATGGTAATTCTTCCTCTGGAAGTCAATCTTACCGGCGATGTAAATATTGATATCATCGATATTATGGGTGTAGACAGATCTGATTCAAACTGGGACGTTATGAAGAGAACAGAAGCAACAAGTCTTGGAAAAATCCAGAAGCTTTTAGACATAATCGATAACGTTTCTATTGCCTATGCGCCTACAAAAAAACCATTTATTTCTTCGAGCGACATAAATATTGTGATGGATATGGATGGAACAAGTCATGATGATTTTGAAACAAAGGTTTTATCGCTCAGCGGTGGCCGTTATGCGGAAGATCCGTCTAAGCTTTTAAATACATTCCCTCTTCAGCCGGAAGTTTATCTTCAGCTAAAGGCTGGTATGCTTGCTATTCCAAGGGATATGGGACTTAAATCGCGCATAGATTTGGGAATCGACACAAATGGAAAAGAAGTAACTGTATGGGGAGGAAGTGATTAATATGAAAAAACTTGTAGCTTTATTAATATTTGCATTATTTTTCTCTTTAAGCACTTTTTCCGAAGAAAGATTTTATAACGATCGTATTATAGATTTTACTCTTGATGTGCCGGTTAATGTTTCGAACAATCTTATTGGAACAAAAGACATCTTCCAGGACGTTGTTTTAATAGATTTTACAAAGATTGCAGACGAAATGAGTGATGATGGATTTTCGTTAATCGCAAGCACTAAGCCCCAGGTATCGTTCGGTCTTGATATTCCAAACGGCCTTCTTTTTAAGATTAATGCAGGTCTTGATTTATATTCCAACATCGGAATAGGAAAATCACTTTTTGACTTCCTTGGATACGGAAATACAATCAACGAGGATATAACAATCGATGTAAAAGGTTTTGCAGATTTGTTTCTTTTTGCAGGACTTGATGTAGGCTGGAGCACAAAAAAATTCTCTCTTGTGATTTCTCCAACGGTTTACTCTGCACTTGCTCATGTTGCAATGGAAGATTCAAAAGTTGTTCTTTCAAACTCGGCACACGGCGAATTCAGTTATGATTTAAAGGGAACGATGGCTTTCTATTCTGATTATTTTACTCCGGATTTTAAGAATATCGACTATAAAACCCTTTACTTGCTGGATTATAAAAAGATTATAGAAAATTCCGGTCTTGATGTTGGAGTTTCTTTCAGCTATGACCTTTACAGATATCTTACAATTTATGGAAATGCACGAATCCCGATTTATCCGACAAAAATCAGCACATGCATTCCTACAACAATCACATCTTCCATGTCTGCAGAAATTATGGACATAGGAAATCCTCAGTTTACCTGGGATATTACAAAGGGAGATGCAGAAGAAAAAGAGATTAAAATCAACCGACCATTAAAATTCTTTGTTTCTGGAAAATTCCATCCGTTCAATGGGGTAATGGATTATTATGGCGGACTTGGTTTTGGAATTGAACATCCTTTTGCCGGAGAAGGCCTTGAATCAGATTTTTATTTTGATTATCTTCTTGGAATGCGCCTTGGATTCTGGCATGCGCTTAATTTCTATGTTTCGACCGAACGCACAGATAAGATTTTCAGCCACAAACTGATTGTAGATGTAAACATCCGCCTTCTTGAAGTTAAAGTTGGTGTTTCTGCTGAATCTTCAAGCTTTACAGGAAGCTTTAGAGGTGGTGGAGCCGGAGCCTTTGTTCAGCTTTCTGTGGGCTTCTAACACAAAAATTATGTGATTTTATTCTATTTCTTTCTCTAAAATGACAATTGACGCAATTAGTGTCAATCAGTAAAATTGTAAATTAACTATATTTAAAGAGGACTTAAAATGTTTAAAATTATTGAAAAGAAACAGCTTTCTGCAGGTGTTTTTTATATGAAAGTCAATGCACCTGAAATTGCCCGAAATCGTAAAGCAGGACAGTTTGTTATTATCCAGGTGGAAGCTGAATTTGGAGAGCGCGTACCTCTTACAATTGCAGATGCAAATGCAGAAGAAGGATGGATTGCATTAGTTTTCCAGGCAGTTGGAGCTACAACTTATAAGCTTTCTTTGATGGAAGCCGGACAGGAACTCCCTGCAATTCTTGGACCTTTAGGAAATCCTTCTAAAATCGAAAAATATGATGCCCCTGTTGTTGTTGTGGGCGGTGGATTTGGTGTTGCACCATGTTATCCAATCGTTCAGGCACACAAAGCTGCAGGAAATAAAGTAATCATGATTATTGCTGCACGTACAAAGGACCTTTTGATTTATGTAGACGAGATGAAGGCTCTTGCAGACGAAGTTATCATTATGACTGATGATGGATCTGCCGGACGCCAGGGTGTTTCTACAGTTCCACTTAAGGAAATGTGCGAAAGTCAGTGTCCTCCTGCAGAAGTAATTGCAATTGGACCTCCAATCATGATGAAGTTCTGTGCTGCTACAACAAAGCCTTTTGGAATTAAAACAACAGTTTCTTTAAATACAATTATGATTGATGGAACAGGTATGTGTGGTGGATGTCGTGTAAGCTACGATGGAAAAACAAAATTCGTATGCGTAGACGGTCCTGAATTTGATGCACACCTTGTAGACTGGGACAATATGATGATGCGTATGAAGTCATTCAAAGACCGCGAAGCAGAAGACTTCCACAAATGTAAACTTCAGGCAGAAGCAGATAAATTAGCAAAGTAATAAGAGGAAAAAGATGATAGACGTAACACAGGAATATAATAAATTACAGGAAAAATTAAAGGCAGGTCCTCTTACAGCAAAAGACAGAAATGCTATTCCTCAGATGGAAATGCCTGCAAGAGATCCAAAAGTACGTGCACGCCAGATGGACGAAGTAGCTCTCGGATTTTCAAAAGAACAGGCTATTATCGAAGCAAACCGCTGTTTACAGTGCGCAAAACCATTCTGTATGGAAGGATGTCCTGTAAACATCAATATACCAAAATTTATTGCAGAAGTTGCAAAAGGCGAATTCAAAGCCGCTGTAGATACAATCAAGGAAACATCCCTTCTTCCTGCAATCTGTGGACGTGTATGTCCTCAGGAAAAACAGTGTCAGGGAAAATGTACAGTTGGTAAAATCTGGAAATCTCCTGAAAAAGCAGTTTCCATTGGTCGTCTTGAACGCTTTGTAGCTGACTGGGAAAGAGAAAACGGACAGGTTTCAATGCCTGTTGTTGCAAAAGCTACAGGAAAAAAGGTTGCCGTAATCGGTGCCGGACCAGCAGGTCTTACTGTTGCTGCTGACTGTGCAAGAGCCGGACACGCAGTAACAGTTTTCGAAGCTTTCCACAAAGCCGGCGGTGTAATGATGTATGGTATTCCTGAATTTCGTCTCCCAAAGAAGATTGTTCAGGACGAAATCGAAAACCTTCAGAAAATCGGTGTTAAATTCGAGACAAACTTCCTTGTTGGACGTACAAATACACTCGAACAGCTTTTAAACGAAAAAGGCTTTGATGCTGCCTTCGTTGGAACAGGCGCCGGTCTTCCAAAATTCTTAAATATTCCTGGAGAAAACCTTATTGGTGTATTCTCTGCAAACGAATATCTTACACGTGCAAACCTTATGAAAGGTTACGACAAAGAACACGCTGCAACTCCAATCTACGAAGCAAAGCATGTAGTAGTTTGTGGTGCCGGTAACGTTGCTATGGATGCTGCCCGTATGGCTTTCCGCCTTGGAGCAGAAACAGTAGATGTTGTTTACCGCCGTACAAGAAACGAAATGCCAGCCCGTCTTGAAGAAATCGGTCACGCAGAAGAAGAAGGAGTTAATTTCCGCTTCCTCGAAAACCCTGTAGAAGTTCTTGGAGACGAAACAGGACACGTATGTGGTGTACGCTGTCTCCGTTACGAATTAGGAGAGCCGGATGCTTCTGGAAGACGTTCACCTGTTCCAATTCCGGGCTCAGAACACGATGTTGCATGCGATGCTATGATTGTTGCTCTTGGAAACGGTTCAAATCCGCTTCTTGTTTCTACAACACCGGGTCTTAACGCAGACGAAAAGGGTCACATCACTGTAGACGAAGGACAGGCTACTTCTCATGCAAAAGTATGGGCAGGTGGAGACATTGTTCTTGGTGCTGCAACCGTAATCCTTGCAATGGGCGAAGGACGCAAAGCTGCTGCTTCAATTAATGAATATTTAGCAAAATAATGCCGATAATAAAGGTATTATGAGTAAGAAAAGAAGTACAGGCTTAGCCGTTGCGTGTTGTCTCTTAGTAGCATTAATTGTTTTTATTTTATTTCTCGTAAAAAAGGATCAGATTTTTACAAATCTTAAGGAAACAGATTTTTTTGGAAGAGTTTTTGGTAAAACTCCGGAATTCGTACAGAATCATGTTTCAAAAAATCCATCTGGCGAAGAGCAGATTCCTTTACAGGAAGAGGTTCCTTTAACAATCAATATTCAGGATGAACCTCCAGTTATTCCAAAGCCACCGGTAGAAGACGAAGTTGTAAAGGTGACAGAGACGCCAAAAAAGGAAGAGCCTAAAAAAGAAACGCCGAAAAAAGAAGAAAAACCTGCAAAACCTGTTGAATACACAACTTATCAGCTTTGTTTTGTAGAAATAGATTCAGATGGTTCTGTAAACCGCAAAATGGTTAAACGAACTGTCGAAAAAAATGATTCACCGCTTACTACAGCAATCAATCTTTTAATAAAAGGTCCTGATTCAAAGCTGTCTGGCGAAAAAAACTGCATGTCGCTCATTCCGGAAGGAACAAGATTATTGAGCGCAAAGGTTTCGAATGGTGTTGCTTATCTTAATTTTAACGATGCGTTTGAAATCAATCCGGTTGGTGTAGAAGGATATATTGGTCAGCTTATGCAGATTGTGTACACCGCTACGACATTTTCTACCGTAAGCAGTGTACAGTTTCTTATAGAAGGTCAGAAAAAAGATTATCTTGGAAGCGAAGGCCAGTGGATAGGCTCTCCGCTCAACAAGAATTCTTTCTCCAGATAAAAGATAATCAGTCTGATTAATCTAATTTATAGCTTTTTAAGATTTTCTCGTAATAACTGACTCTTTTTGAGTAGGCGTAGTAGGTTGTTATAAGTCCAAGATAATGGATTTTTGATTTATCCGTTTTGTCTGCTTTAAGAATGATTGCTTCTTTTGTAAGAAGTTCATTGTAATGTGTAAGAAGGATTTTTACTTCGCCAGCCTTATCGTTTATTATAAAAGAAATATCTTTAAAATTGGTGATATTGTTTTTTGAGCTCGAAATTAATGTACGACAGAGGATAAGAACAACATTCACAAAATCAGTATCCTGGGCATTTACATTAACCGTAGAAAGAATTGCAACAGATTCATCTTTAAATGTATAGAAATTTTCTGAATTAGACTGCCATTCATCTGTGAGTGTCAGGTTTGCTCCGTCAAAGTTTACTTTTTTTGCTTTAGCCTTAGAGTTGAGCTTTTCGAGCTTTGTTGGAATTGTAGTTAAATCTACCGGCTTAAAGTTATCAAAAGTTTTGTCGCTGTTATTATCAAGGCATCCGATTGTAGCACATTCAAGAAGTGTTTTTCCTGATGAATCTGTAATCAGTTTGATATTAAAGAATGGAATTATACAGTCGTAAACAATCTTTACTTTACCGCCAAACTGTTCATATTCATCGCTTACTGTAATTCCGTTTTTATAAAAATCTTTATTCAAAACATATTTTGGATTTGAAGGAGAAACGTTTTCCATTTTGATTCGTCGTGATGAAAATTCATAAAGGATGTCGTGAAGATAATTCATAATGTCTATGTCTTCGGGATTGTTTGAAACGCCTTTAAGTGTTGTTTCGCCTGTGAATTCCATATAATTTTTTTTAGGATTTATTTTGATTAAAAGTGCGATTGTTTTTTCCGGAAGATTAGCTGATGGGATGGCCGGTGCATAATATTTAATCTGATATTCAGATTCGCTGTATTCAAGAATACCGATGTAGCTTTCGCGTGAAAAAGTATAATCTCTGTAATAAACAAATTCCCCGGATTTATCCTGTATGTAAGGGTTAAAGCCTGGCATTGCAAAACAGGGTGTTATTAAGCAGAATAAAAATGTAAGTAATAAAAATCGTTTTTTCATTTTTGTTTCCTTTGTAAAATTTCCTTTGTAAAAAGTGTATATATATAAAAAAACGCAGATTCTTCAAAGTTACTCAAAGAAATCTGCGCTTTACAGGATGATTATGCATCTAATTTTGCAATTTCATCTTTTACAAGCTGAATTGTTTTTGTAGCAGCTTCTTCTGCAGGAACTAAATCCGGTGTTTCTTTAGAACGGATTTTAAGTTCTACGTTAGGAAGATTTTTATCTCCCACAACGATTCTTACAGGATAACCGATTAAATCTGCATCCTTGAATTTAACACCAGGGCGTTCATCTCTGTCGTCAAGAATTACATCAATTCCGGCTGCAAGAAGTTCTTCGTAAATCTTATCTGCAACTTCCTTCATTTTATCTTTGTACATTACAGGAACAACGGCAACCTGGAACGGAGCGGTACTCATTGTCCACATGATTCCGTTATCGTCGTGATGTGCTTCGATGATGCTTGCTAAAGTTCTGTCTACACCGATTCCGTAACATCCCATGATTGGAGTTGTAAGCTTTCCGTTTACATCAAGGTAAGTTACGTTCATCGATTTTGTGTATTTTTCGCCGAGCTTGAATATGTGTCCAAGTTCGTTTCCTTTTTTAGAATAGAAAGTTCCGCCGCATTCAGGACAGATATCACCCGGTTTTACAATTCGTACATCAGCTGTCATAAATGGTGTAAAGTCGCGGCCCGGTTCTACGTGAATAAAGTGAACATCCTTCTTAAGAGCGCCTGTTACGGCATCGTGCATGTTCATTACTGTGTTATCTGCAATTACCGGTGCTTTTGTAAGTTTTACAGGACCTGCAAATCCAACCGGTGCGTCTGTAATTTTTATAACATCTGCTTCTTCTGCGAGTTCTACTGAGCTTGCTTTTAAGAGAGCACAGAGTTTTGCTTCGTTTACATCGAGGTCTCCGCGGATACATACGGCAACAAAGTTTCCTTTAATGTCGATTCCAGGGTTTTCTACGCGGTAAATCAAAGTTTTGATGAATGACTGTGCGCCTGTTTTTAAGAATGCAGTTAAATCATCTATAGTTTTTACGTCTGGAGTAGCAATTTCTTCTACGGCCGCTGTAGTTACCTTCTGAGGATTTCCATCCTTATCAAGAGGGATGTCGTCTTTGCAGGAAGCTTTTTCTACGTTTGCAGCGTATTTACATTTTGGACAGAGGATTAAAGTATCGTCTCCAACTTCGCTTTCTACCATGAATTCTTCTGAGCCGGAACCACCCATAGCACCTGTATCAGCTTTTACAGAGATTGTTTCGAGTCCAAGACGCTTAAAAATACGGCGGTAGGCGGCTGCAGCGTTTTCGTAAGAAGCATCAAGATCTGCCTGATCTTTGTCGAAAGAATAGGCATCCATCATTGTAAATTCACGACCACGCATAACACCGTATCTTGGGCGGATTTCGTCGCGGTATTTTGTATTAATCTGATATAAAGTTACAGGAAGCTGTTTGTAAGAAGTAAGATTGTTTCTTACAAGGGCTGTAAATGCTTCTTCGGCTGTTGGAGAAACAACCATATCCTGACCGCCTCTGTTCTGAGGTTTGAGCATTTCGGGACCCATTTTTTCCCAGCGTCCAGATTCTTTCCATATTTCTCCCGGCTGAATTACAGTAGGCTTCATTTCGAGCATACCGGCTTTATCGAGTTCTTCACGAATGATTTTTTCTACTTTACGGAATGCCTTAAGACCCATTGGCATATAAGAATAAAGTCCGTTTCCAAGTTTACGAATAAGTCCTGCACGCATCATCAGCTGATGGCTTGCAATAACTGCGTCGTTTGGAGCTTCGCGCAGTGTCGAAATAATAAATTTAGATGCTTTCATAATGCATTATTATAGTAAAAAGCAGGAGTTTTTACAATTAAGAGGGATAAGAGGAGGTGCAGATTAAAGTTTTTGCTGACCGTGTCAGAAGTTCTGTATTTCTACCTTCAAAGAGGATTATTTATGAAGAACGCAGATTAATCTTTCTGAATCTTCTGTAAATGGAGTTCCGCGATAATCAGAATAAAAATCAATTGAAGAATAACGAACTTCGTTTGCAGCAGATTCAATTGTCTGTTTTGTGAACGGGAACGAAGGTTCATCATCTATGATTGTTATTTCTTTTTTGGCAGATTTAGACATCACAACATTGAGCGAATATGAATAATTATTTCTTGTTAAAGAAACGCTCAGAGTATTTGTCATAGAATCTCTTGTCGGGAGTCTGATTACATCGCTCTGGAAGTCGAGTTTATTAAAGTTTGCAATATCTATAATAAAGATTCCGCCTTCCGAAAGCATGATTTTTGTATCGAACAGGAATTTTGTAAAAAGAATTTTGTCCGAGATGAATAAAAGACGGCTGTTCAGACAAAGAGCAATATCGTAACTTTCTCTTTTTAAGTAGCGTGCAACATCCATAGTTCCAAGATTATAGAAATTGCAGGTTTTCTTCATCTTTTTATATTTTTTATTCAAATACACAATAAAATCTTTGTGTGTATCTATGGCAGTTAAATGATTTCCCTTTTGTGCAAGAAGAGTTCCGGCCTGTGCTGTTCCACATTCAATATCGAGGATTTTTCCTGGCTTTTCCCTTGTTTTTAAAAAATCAGAGATAAACTCAATCTGATTGTCTGGAATTTTAAAAAAGTTATTATAAAGCTTCGTAATTTTTTTAGTATATATCATACATATAATTATAAATGATACTTTAAAAATTTAACAGAAAAATAATAATTTTAGTCTATTTTCCAGCGGTTATTGTCGTGTGTAAAGCGTTTTGCATTTACTTCGAGAAGTCGACCATCTTCGCCAAGCATTTTAACCATATTTGTAAGAGGATTTACTTCTGTGATTTTGAAGTTTGTTCCGTCGTAGTAAATATGAACGCCCTCTGACGGTAGATTTTTATGTGCTTCGTTGTACCAGTCAAACTCATAAGAAAGACAGCAGAGTAAACGTCCACACTGGCCCGAAATCTTCATGGAATTGAGAGAAAGATTCTGGTCTTTAGCCATTCTTATGGAAACAGGACGGAGTTTATCTGAAACTGCATGACAGCAGAAAGGACGACCGCAAACACCAAGACCGCCTGTAATACGGGATTCATCACGAACACCAATCTGGCGAAGCTCAATCCTCATTTTAAATACGGAAACAAGGTCTTTTACAAGCTCACGGAAGTCTACGCGGTTATCGGAACTAAAGAAGAAAAGTGCTTTCTGTTCTTCAAAGAGGAAGTGTACGTCTACGAGCTTCATATCGAGCTTGTGATTAGCAACTTTTTCTTTAAAAACAGGGAATGCTTCTTTTTCCTTTTGTTTTAATTCTTCGCGCTTCTGTAAATCTTCTTTAGAAGCTTTTCGGTCAACAACAACAATGTCGCTCTGTTTAATACCGATTGGTTTTTTAGATTCACCTAAAACAAGGGCCATGTCTTTTCCATAACGTGTTGGAACAATAACATATTCTCCTGCTTTTAAAGTGAGGTTATTATTTGTTTTAGCGTAAAGTGTTTCGCTAGAGTATTCGAGTTTTAAATGATAAAGAGTAAAATCAATTACGAGGTTTTCTGTCTCTACGACACTCTGATCTGAATCTTCAAGTGCCGAAAGGTTCTCGTTCTCTTCTATGTCGCTTTCAAAAATATCACTCATTTTTCCACCGTTTTTTTTAGTATATCGATTATGCCTGCATCAAGTCTACAATCAAACCTTTAATTTGATTAACCTGCTGCAGAAGTTTAAGATTGTTTTTTTGACCAATAAGCATTCCGCGCGCAAGTTGATCCAGAGATTCGTTTAATGTAACAACGATAGTTCTGGGGTCTTTAACTCTCTTAGTTGTATTATAATTTGAAAAAGCATTCATTGGAGAAGAAAATCCTCTTCTGGTCTTTTTCTTGATTTCGTAATTATTCAAAACAACAAAACGTATAAACTGCTGAACCTTTTCCTTAAAATCATCAATGTTTTTCTGTGTAGGATTCATGCATAAATCATTTCCCGAAAGATCCACCTGGTCTTTAAGAAAGATAGCTGCTTCTTCCACAGACATATTTTTAATTTCGGGCGGAAAGCCTTTTAATGTCATGGATGATTCAGATTCTTCGGCAGATTTGATTAAATCTGTAAACTTTAATCGTGACGATTTGTTGATTTTTTCTTTTTTGTTTTCTCTTGAAACTTCAGAACTGGCATTCTGAACTCCAGCGTAGTAGGTTGCTGAATTAAGAGAATTTATTTCACTCATGAAAGAACAACTCTCTCTTTAATAGCTTTGGACTGAAGGTATTTGTCTTTTTCTGTCTTGTACTGTTCTTCATCGCGGATAGAAATACAGTGTCCGTGGAATTTTGCAGTATCTTCAATCTGAACCTTATGAGAAACAATGTCGCCCATAACAGCTGAATCGGAAAGAAGAGTTACTTCCTTATCTGCATAAATGCTTCCAAGAACAATTCCACCAACTATAACTGCTTTTGCGCTTATGTTTCCGCGGATTCTGGCATTTTCACCAATGTTGATGTTTCCATCTGTATCGATATTGCCGTCTACATCACCGTCGATTCTTACACATCCGTTAATGTGAATGTCGCCGGAAATAGAAGTACCATTACCAATAAGAGTATTAAAGGAAATATCGTCGAAAACTAATGCCATGTGAAACCTATTTTGTAGAAAGTTTGATGTTCAGATATTTAGCAGGGTCAACAACATCGGAACCGATATGAACTTCGTAGTGAAGGTGTGGACCAGTTGTATTACCGGTATTACCAACGTTTCCGATTACATCACCCTGATTTACAAGCTGACCTTTCTGAACTCTAAACGCACTTAAGTGAGCGTAACGTGTATAAAAACCATGATTATGTTTAATAATTACATAGTTACCATATCCGGTATCGTATCCTACTGTAACAATCTGTCCTGAAGCAGCTGCAATTACAGGGTCTCCAGAGCGGTAAGTAGAAAGGTCTATACCTTTATGAATGTACCAGAAGTTATGTAAAGGATGGATATTAGGACCAAATGCCATTGAAACGTGAAGGTTAGCTGCCTTTAATGGACAAACACTTGGAATCTCTGTAAAGAGCGACTGCTGTGTTTTAAGCATTTTTCCAATCTGTTCAATAGGATCTATAGCGCCTTCAAGATAGCGGGTAACTTCCTGAATATCTGCAATTTCTTTTGAAGAGCCCGATGTAATTTCTTTTGTATTAAAGAGAGCCGAAAGATCGCTTGTAGAAATAGAAGAATTGCTGTTCGAACTAACCTGATTAATACCGATTAAAGAAAGGCTCTGTGATAATGATGCCTGGAATTTTTTTGCAGCCTGGAAGAGGTTTGCGTTTTCATCACGGAGCTGATCAAGGCTTGCAAGAGTTTCTCTGTTCTGTGTTTCCAGAGAAGCGATGGTCATATTTGCTGTAATAGATTTCTTGTTAAAATAGAAGAAAGAGAAAATAATTCCGACAGTTAAGAAAAGAGTTAAAAATAAAGCAAAAACATTTGTCTGGAAATTGAGTACCTTGCTCTTAGAGTGAGGTACAATCATGATAGTTAATTTACTGTCTAATACTTTAAAAATCTTAATGAATAAATTTTTAACTTTTTTACCAAAAAGAGAAATCTTTGTATTTGACTTTGTGTAATAATATCTATTTAATTTTTTGTTTTTTTTCTGTTTAGTAGCCAAAATAAACTCCGGGCATATTACTATTATGAATTCCTTATAGTATAACATGTTATTTTCGAGCATGTCAAACAAATAAGTTGACGATACGGAAAACCTGTGTTATCTTTATCGGTAGAAAACAGTTAAATAATTAGTCTGGTAAAGGCTGATTAATTATAATACCCGCCATTTAGGATGAAAGCCATGAAGTTTTTTGATACTCATGCCCACATCGGGCTTATATACGATGACCCTATTGAACAATTACGCGTAATTCAGCAGGCAAAAAAGGCTGGAGTTGCAAGAATTGTGAGCATTAATAATAGTTTACTCGATTTTCCAAGAGTTTATGGAAATTTAAAATCTATTTCCGGAATTTACCACGCAGTTGGTGTAGCTCCATCAGAAGTTACTAATCCGGGACCAGATTTCTACAATACAATAGAAAAATATCTTGAACTTCCAAATGTTGTAGCAGTTGGTGAAACAGGTCTTGATTATTACAAGCAGTTTGGAGATAAGAGATCTCAGATTGAATTATTTATTACTCAGTTGGAACTTGCACAGAAACACAATCTTCCTGTAATCATTCATAACAGAGAAGCTGGTCGTGATTTATATGATGTTCTTTCTGAACGCCTTCCTGATTCCGGAGCAATCCTCCACTGTTATTCAGAAGATGCAGAATATGCCCAGAAGTGTCTTGATAAAAATATCTGGTTTTCTTTTGCAGGAAATTTAACATACAGAAATGCAAGAAACCTTCACGAAACTGTTTTGAACATTCCTGTAGACCGCATTCTTATAGAAACAGAAAGTCCGTTCATGATTCCGGCAGAATTCCGCGAAAAGAAACGAACTATGCCGGCATATCTTCCTTCTACAGCTAAATTCCTGGCAGAAATGCTTGATATGGGTTTGGAAGAGTTGAGCGAACAGCTCTGGAAGAATAGCTGCAAGGCATTTAAGCTTCCGGAAGACTAGAAGCCGAGTATACATCTTTTTTAAAAAGGACATGCATATGACTCGGCTTCGGGTTTTGATGAATAAAACCCGGAAAAACTGTTTTAATATGAAAGCACTTTATCATCCTGTTTCAATCGGGAAAATTAATCTTAAGGGAAATCTCTTTTTAGCGCCTGTTGCGGGGTACAGTGACTCGGCTTTTCGTTCTGTCTGCATAGAAAACGGGGCATGCTTTACTTATACCGAGATGGTGAGTGCAGAAGCCCTGTACAGAAAAAATCAGAAGACAGAAGTATTAATGGCACGCGCCTGTAATGAAAAAGCCTATGCCGTACAGATTTTTGGTGGTGAAGAAAACATCATGGCAGAGGCTGCAAGAATTGTGCTCGAAAAAACTCACTGCGAATGCATAGACATAAACTGCGGATGTCCCGTTCCAAAAATCATAAAAAGTGGGGCTGGTTCTGCATTAACAAAGGATCCCGAAAAGCTTTATAAAATTACAAAAGCGGTAAAAGATGCCGTTGGGGACACTCCTGTAACTGTAAAAATACGTTCGGGCTGGGATAAACCTCACATCACCTGGAAGGAAGCGGCCGAGGCGGCATTGGAAGCGGGAGTAAGTGCAATAACAATTCATCCACGCACAAGGGCTCAAGGCTACGAAGGGCTTTCTGACTGGAATATAATGAAGGAACTTGTTCAGTTTGTAGACGCTCGTGTTCCGGTCTTTGGCTCTGGCGATTTATTCAAGCCAGAAGATGCTAAGCGTATGATTGAACAGACAGGTGTAGACGCTGTTATGTTTGCACGCGGGGCGATGGGTAATCCGTTTATTTTCCGCGATGCAACATCTCTTCTTACGGAGGGAACGTATACTCCAGTTCCTGCAGACGTGAGGGTGAGGACGGGATTTGAGGAACTGGAGAGATTGGTGGCCGACACAAATGAACATCACGCTTGTCTGGAGATGAGGAAGAGATTTTCCGCATATTCAAAAGGAATCGAAAACGGAGCGGCATTACGCGCACAGATAGTCCACGCCGAAACAGTGGAAGATTATAAAAGGATATTCGAATCAGTTCTTAAAAACGCCTGAAGCAATCTTTAAAATTTAAAGCATAATCAGCATAACCAATTTACATCACCAATTTTTGTTATACCGCCTCCTATAATTTGCCCAATGCCGGCTTTTCTGTTATAATAGAAGAATTAATAAAAGAATTAGAAAAAGCTTATGAGTTTAATCCAGGCAATTTCGGAATTATTTGAAAGTATTTTTAAAAGATCCTCTCCAGAAGTTCAGAAAAAACAGAGTCTTAAAAAGATGGATTCTGAATTGCGTTCTTATTCACCGGCAATTTATAAAGACGGAGAACTTCTTCCAAATTTTGCAGAAGGGCTTTATATCCTTTACAAGATGGTAAAACCCCTGGATGATTTATTCTATTCAACCATAAATCCTAACGACGCGCAGAAAAGACACAGATTCGAAGCACAGCTCATCATGACTGGTTATTCTTCTGACTATCAGAATCTGTTTGAATCTTTGTCCTACGAAAACCGCAAGATGGAAGTTCTTTCTGAACGTTCAAATGTTGAGCGCGTTTACATCCATCAGCGAAAGCAGCTGGAAACCCTCCTCCGCGAATTAAATTCTGATGATTTTAAAATGATGGATAAGGATATCATCGAGCTGCGTCATTTTGCGGAATTCTGCCGATACAATTTTGTACAGTTCCTTCAGCTTTTTGATTCAAACTTTGTTCCTGCTGATTATACCTACAAACCACGCTATACATCGGTTTCGGTGAGCAAGGCAGTTAATCTTCTGGAAGATTTATACTATCAGATAGAAGGATTAAAGGTAACAACTGTTATTGCAGATCAGGTTAAAGCTCTGGCTCAGCTTAAAAAAGGCGAAATGCTTTCGGATGAAGATTCTGCTCTTTATGTTGGAAATCTTAAAAAAATAAATTATGTACTTTCTAAAGTAATTCCTGCAGAAAGAATAAAATCACTCATAAGATATGCCCGCGAAGATGCAATTTATGAACCTAAGGTAGAAGTGCGGGGCGGAAATCCACGTCAGGAATTTGCAGATTTAATTCAATCAAGATTCGAAGCAGAAGAACAGAGAATTAAATCAGAAATTCAGGCAGAACAGGTTTCTACAGAAGTTGCAACCTTGTTTAAGGATACTCCTCTTGAACCTTTATTCGGATACGATGCAGAAGCAAATGCAGTTCTTCAGGAAAATACATCGCTTTCTTTTAAATGGATTTTACCTCTTAAGATTTTAAAAACCTTCTTAAAGATTTATGTTTCTGATGGAATCAAGGGACTTTTAAACGACCTTGTTATCGAAGGATTTTTCAGTAATCCGGCCTATAAATCAAACTTTTCTTCGGTTGTATATTCTGTCATCAATGCGGAAGACACTTTAAAAGATTTTGAAGTATCTTTTGGTTCAGACCAGCCGAACAGTATTGCGGTTATGCAGGGTTATATTAAAGATAGCTCTAAAGACAAGGATTTTTATAAACGTCTTGAAAAAATGGTAGGAAACGCTAATAATCAGGGACATAATGTTTTACAGAATATTACGGCATCGCTTCATTCTTTGCATAAAATCCTTGGGGAATTACTTGCAGATTCAAAGAAGCCTTCGAGCGAAATCATTTCTAACGTAAAAGTTTTGATGATGTCTTCGCGAAACCGTGATAATACTAATTTACTTGAAGAGCAGTATCAGAGCTGGAATACTTTTTTTGCAATTATGAAAAATTATGTTATTATAACAAACAGTGAGATGTAATTTATGTTGGAGAAAAAAGAAGAGAATAATACAAACGTTCAGAACGAAAAAAGAATTTACGACCTCGAACAGATGCTTGATATAGCAAAATCGTTCTGTTCAAATCTGGATTTTAGTAACCTTCTGGAGTCTATTGTCTACATCTGTATGGCACAGATGCATGTTCTTGGTGCAGATATTTTTGTTCGTGATTTAATCACTAATGATCAGTTTATACTGGAAACAAGTGAACAGCCTGGAAGCATTGTTCTGTCGGGCTCTTCTCCTGTAATCACAACACTTCTTGCAGAAAAAAGACCGTTATCATTTACTGAATTAAAACAACTTACAAATAACGATAAGGATGTTGAACTTATTGCAAAATTAAATCCAACCCTCCTTATCCCGCTTATTCAGAATAATCACCTTAATGGATTTTTACTCCTCCAGGAAAGAATTGCAATCGAAGATAATAATGATTATACAGATTACGAAAAAAATCAGATAATGCTTATCGGCTCTCTGGCTAGCGTTGCCATAAATAATGCGGCTTTACTCGAAAAGTCTTCTACAGATATGATGACTCATCTTAAGCTCAAGTATTATTTCTTTAATCTTCTTTCGCAGGAGATGGATAACGCATTTTTAACTAACTCAAATATTTCTGTTCTTATGTTTGATATAGATTTCTTTAAGAAATTTAATGATACTTACGGACATGAATGCGGCGACTTCGTTCTTATTTCTGTTGCAAATATCATAAAGCAGAGTTTAAGGGAAACTGATGTTGCCAGCCGTTATGGTGGAGAAGAGTTCACGGTTCTTTTGAACAATACAGGCAAAGAAGAAGCAATGTCTGTGGCAGAAAGAATCCGAACAGCAATTGATGAATATGATTTTGTATTCAATGATCAGCATCTTCATGTAACCATCTCGGTAGGAGTTTCTGTTTTCGACACAAGAACAAATCTCGTAAATACACCGAATGAATTTGTCAATCAGGCCGATAAAGGATTATATTTATCTAAGAGTGCAGGAAGAAACAGGGTAACCTTCTTTGATCCTGCATCAGAAATATAATCATTATTGGGAACGCAAATGTCTTTTTTACGAAAAAAATTCAACTACTCGTATTTTTATGTCACTTTTATAATGGTAGCAATCAATGTTGCCGTTTTTCTGCTTGCACAAAGATCTAATATTGCAAGTATTTTTTCGCTCAATCTGTATTCGGTAATAGAAGGAAAGCAGTTCTGGCGCATAATCACCTATATGTTTACCCAATACAACTTTAGTCATCTTTTCTGGAATATGTTTGGTATTATCATGTTCGGAGTGACTGTAGAAAAAGCCGTAGGTTCTAAAGAATTTCTTATGTTTTATCTTGTAACGGGCGTGCTTGGAGGATTGTTTTCGTTAATAGTTTACGCTTTGTCCGGCCAGCCCTTTGTGAATCTGATTGGAGCAAGCGGTGTTCTTTATGCAATTTTATTTGCATATGCAGTTATTTTCCCCCGTTCAAGGATTTTTATCTGGGGAATAATACCTGTTCGTGCGCCGATTCTTGTCTTCATTTATGCTGTGATTGAGTTTGTAACAAGTTTTAATTACGGTTCGCACATAGCTCATTACACTCATCTGTTTGGCTTTGTGGCAGCCGGATTATATTTTGTGATAAGGTTTGGAGTTCATCCTTTTAAAGTATGGAAAAGAACGTTAAAAGATTCAGACAATTAATAGTTTCTCTTTTTGTTTTATTGATATGCTTTACTGTTGTTGCAGAAACTCCATCTCTTGTTCGTCATATAAGATTTCCTATCTGGGCCGAAGTTGATGCTTATCCTGGTCTTGAATTAAAACAGGAAACTGCGGAAAAAAATAAAAAATCAGAAGATTCCGCAGATGATGAAGCAGGAGATAAATCAGTTGATGATGAGGGATTCGGAGGTGCCGGAGGGGCGCAGAGTGATGATGAAGAAAACAAACCTTATTCATATGCCGTTGGAAGAATTAAGGAAATAAGTCCTTTTTTAGTCCGCGGAATGGTTTATGGATGGGAATTTACTTATGTGCCGTCCGATAAAGCGCGCCGTGTGAGTGAATTTCTTGAAATAAAAGAAATACAGACCTTAGAAAAAAGTTCAAATCAAATAGTATATTCTTCTCCGTGGATAGAAGATAACAAATTCTGCTGCTGGGTAGATTATGAGAGGACCGATCATCAGGTTCAGACTTATAATCTGTGGTCATCCATCAATAATCCTATAATTCAGGGGCGTGGTTATGGGCCTCTGGAAAAAGGTTTTGATGGAATTAAGGAAGCGTCGGAAGATGCTTTAAAGAATGCCGTAAGGAATTTTTACCGTAAAAAGATTAAGAATAAGCCCAAGGAAATCACAGGTAAAGTTTTAATCCGTAAGGTTCCTACTCTTGGAATTGATCAGGGACGCTATGTAATAATTCTTGATTTTTTCCTAGAATACGGTAAAATAAAAGAGTATTCGCAGTTTTAACAGGAGGATCCTTGTATGAAAAGACGAATTGTATTGCTTTCTTGTTTGGCAGTTATGTGTGCAGCTTTGTTCGGACAGAATAATGCTAAAACAGACGAGGAAATTGAATCTCAGAAATTAAAAGTAGAAGTTATAGTTCCAAAGGATCAGCATATTTATGATGAGACAGCTTCGGTAAAGATTGAATATATGCCATTGTATGATGAAGTACGTATCTATTATGAATGTATGTATGTTACTTACGACAGAGGTGAAGCAATGAATACAATTCTGGAATGTCTTGCTGATTTCCAGAAAGAGCATAAATACTATAATTACAGATATCTTACTGATGACAGAGAACGTTTCTTTAAAGACGATAACGGACGACGTAAAGCAATGTTGATAAGTTACGTAAAATTTTCGAGATAAGGTATTTTTATTTTATTTCAAATATAGTACAATAAAGACCGGTGTAAATTATAAGATTACACCGGTTTATTTTTTTTTGTGCGGTGGTTGAGTGGTCCCTGAGCATGTCGAAGGGTTTGTCGAAATCACCATAAACAGGACATTCAAAATGGACATTAAAAACATTATCAAAAATCTTCATCCGCTCGAGATTAAAGTTTTATTAAAGTATACGGGAAAGGATGAGCTTACTTCGGAAAAACTTCAGAAGGAACTGGATTATAAAGAAGGTCATGCCAATCAGGCTTTTTCATGGCTTTCCGGAAAAGAATTATTAAAAGAAATCCGCAGAACTCCACATACATATTTTGAAATTACAGATTTTGGCCGCGCTATGGCAAAAACAGGCACTGTAGAAGAAAGAATGGTTAAATTCTTAAAGAATAACGGTGCCCACACAATGCCGGAAATCGCTAGTGGAATCGGTCTTGAACAGAAGGATGTTGGTTCTGCATTCGGTCCTCTTGTAAAGGAAGGCGTTTTACAGATGAATGCCGAAAAGAAGGTTGAATACACAGGTAAAGATCTTCCTTCCAGAATTACCGTTACTTCTGCCCTTATTAAAAAGGGATGTGAAGCAGTAGACGGATTATTAAACAAAGATGATTTATCTGCAGAAGAAGTAGAAACAATGAACGGTCTTGCAAAAAAACGTGGTGCAAACGACAGTCCGTTCAAGATGATAGAAAGAGAAACTGTTTTCTATAAATTAATCGAAGGCTTTGAAAAGGTTGTAGACGAATTAAAGAAAGCAGGAATTACCGGTAACGAAATTGGTGAAATCACTCCAAAAATGCTTGCTTCTGGAGAATGGAAAGACGGAACATTCCGTGGTTACAATATTGCAATTCCTCCTGCACGCATTATTCCTGGACGCACAAATCCTTACGTACAGTTCCTTGAATCTGTAAAAGATAAGCTTGTAAGCCTTGGTTTCCAGGAGTTTGATGGTCCGCTTGTAGAAACAGAATTCTGGAATGGTGATGCTTTGTTCATGCCACAGTTCCACGCTGCACGTGATATTCACGACGTATACCGAATTAAAAATCCTACACACGCAAAATCAATCGAAGAACCATATTTGAGCAACGTAAAGGCTGTTCATGAAAACGGTGGAAACACAGGAAGCCGCGGTTGGAATTATACTTTTGATAACGAATTTACACGCCGCTTAATCCTCCGTTCACAGGGTACAGTTCTTTCTGCACATCAGCTTCATAAAGCAGAAATTCCTGGAAAATACTTTGGTATTGCACGCTGTTTCCGCTACGACAAGGTAGATGCTACACACCTTTCTGACTTCTATCAGACAGAAGGTATTATTGCCGGAAACGATGTAACACTCCGCGACCTTCTTGGTATGCTCAAGATGTTTGCTACAGAAATTGCGGGAGCAGAAGAAGTAAAATATGTTCCTGGATACTTCCCGTTCACAGAACCTTCAATCGAAGTTCATATCAAGCACCCTGTTTTAGGATGGTTTGAGCTTGGTGGTTCTGGTATTTTCCGTCCTGAAGTTACAAAGGCTATGGGTGTTGACTGCCCGGTTCTTGCATGGGGTATCGGTATTGACCGTATGGCACTCATGGCATTGGGATTGAATGATTTGAGAGAATTATTCTGTGAGGATATCGAGAAAGTAAGATTAAGAAAGGCTAAGTTCTAATAAATAAACCAGTCGCCCGATAAATCGGGCTCTGTGCCGATCTTTCGATGAACCTAAACAAACCCTGTCGGCTTTGTTTTTAACGGTTCTTCGATTACAGGCACCAACCCTGGGAACGTTCGACAGCCCGCTGCCATTGTGTGTAGCGGGTTTTTCTTTCTTCGGCATCCATGCCAGGCTCAAAAATTGCATCAATCTTCCAGACTTTTTTGATTTCGTCTTTTGATTTCCAGTAGCCAGTTGCAAGGCCAGCGAGGAATGCAGCTCCGGTTGCGGTAGTTTCAGTATTTTCGGGGCGGTACACCTGGGTATTAAGGATATCGGCCTGGAACTGCATCATAAGATTACTTACGCATGCACCACCGTCGACTTTAAGGCTCTTTATTTCGTTACCGGAATCTTCCTTCATGCATTCAAGTTCATCTTTTACCTGAAAAGCGATTGCTTCGAGTGTTGCACGGCATATGTGTGCTTTGGATGCACCTCTTGTTAATCCAACGATGGTACCGCGTGCGTATGCATCCCAATATGGGGCACCAAGTCCTGTAAACGCCGGAACAATAATCACCCCGTTTGAGTCTGGAACTGATTCTGCCAGAATGTTTACATCATTTGCTGTCTGGATAATTCCAAGCTGGTCTCTGAGCCATTTTATGAGCGCACCGCCAACGAAGACACTTCCTTCGAGTGCGTATTCAACTTTATTGTTCAATCCGATTGCGATTGTGGTTAAAAGCTTGTGCTTTGAAGTAACAGGAGTTGTTCCCGTGTTCATGAGCATAAAGCAGCCTGTTCCATAAGTTGATTTTACATCACCGGGATTAAAACATGCCTGCCCGAAAAGTGCAGACTGCTGGTCGCCGATCATAGAGGCAATGGGAGCTTCGAATCCGCAGATTGATTTATCTGTAACAGTATAAATTTCTGAAGAATTTTTTACTTCGGGGAGTATGCATTCAGGAATATCGAGGAGGTCTAATAGTTCTTTATCCCATTTTAAAGTGTGGATATTAAAAAGCATAGTGCGGCTTGCGTTTGTGTAATCAGTTACGTGGACTTTTTTACCGCTTAATCGCCAGGTGAGCCAGGTATCTACCGTTCCGGCAAGGATTTCTCCATTTTTTGCACGCTCTTTTACACCGGGAACATTATCTAAAATCCACTTTATCTTTGTTCCGGAAAAATATGGATCTGGAATGAGCCCTGTTTTTTCCCTAATTAAATCTGTTTTTCCTTCTTTAATCAGTTTGTCTGTAATATCAGCGGTTCTTCGGCACTGCCATACGATTGCGTTGTATACAGATTTTCCGGTTTTTTTATCCCAGAGGATTACAGTTTCCCTCTGATTAGTAATTCCAACGGCTTCTATTTGTTCTTCGGAGAGGTTTGCCTTCATTATGGCTTCTTTCATGACGGAAAGCTGGCTTATAAAAATATCTTCTGGATTGTGTTCTACCCAGCCCTGTTTTGGAAAGTACTGCTGGAATTCACGCTGCGAGCATGTAATCTGCTGAACGTTTTTATCGAAAATTATTGCGCGGGAAGAAGTTGTTCCCTGGTCTAAAGCGATTATGTATTTTTCCATAAATCAATTATAAACCAGAAAGGATGATTTTGCGAAAAGTTTATTGCATCGCGGGGGCCCGTGATTTTGTGTGTACCGGTGAGAAATGAATAATCAGGGAATTGCGGGTTTTGTTTTTATTTATTTAAAAATCCGTCTATTGCGAGGTTGATTGTACCGTGAATATCCGAAATATCACTCTGATTCAAAACGGAAATGCGGAAGATAGAAGCTTCGATGATTCCGTAAAGTAAATCGTTCATGTATTTTACATTCATGTTTTTGAATTCGCCGTTTTTAATTCCAGTAATGAGAATTGTATTTAAGTGATGGCGCATTCTTACAACACGTCTTTTTACTTTTTCGTTAGGGTCAACGCCTGATTTTTTTAGCTGGAAAAGATATGGAAGTACGATAGAAAAAAGTTTTCTGTTATCTTCACACTGATCAACAATGCTTATGAGCATGGCGCGGAGTGCTGATTCGGAATTATGTGATTTATCGTCGATGATGGAAACAAGACCTTTTTCGATGTCGGAAAGGAGTTCTTTTATACTTCCAAGAAAGATTTCGTGTTTGTTGCTGAAGTATATGTAGAGAGTTGTTCTTGTGATTCCGCATCTGTCTGCGATTTTCTGGAAGGTTACGTCGTCATAGCCTTCTTCTATAAATACGTCGAGAGATTTCTGAAGGATTTCTTTTCTTCGTTTTTCGTGTTCAACGATGATTGCCATTATTTTTCGCTCCGTTTGTAGATGTAAAAACAGGTATCGAGGTTTCCTGCCTTGAACTTTTTGATATTACTTGTTTTATGACCAAAAGCGGTTTGAAACTCTTCGTTAGAGGTGATAACTCCTATGTCCCAACCAGGGAAATCTATCCAGAGAGAGTCCATGTTTTTGTATAATTCTCTGGCCTGCTCTTCGTCTCCTAAGCGCTCTCCATAGGGAGGGTTACACAAAAGAAGCCCCGAAGCATAAGGTGCCGAAAGTTCGGAGAAATCTGATTGTACAAAGTCCGGCCGCGGGATGTGGCTGGAGATTCCGATTGATTTTAAGGCGCGGCCGGCCATAACGCAGGCATATTCAGCATTCTTTTTAGAACGCTCTACGGCTTTAGGATCTATGTCTGAACCGGTAATGCGGACTTCCACATCGGTACGAATCTGTTCTGCTTCCTTCTGCTTTATTTCCAAAGCTCTTTTTTCATTATAAAACGGTAAGTTCTCAATTGCAAAGCGTCTTCCAAAGCCTGGGGCAACATTAAAAGCATAGAGTGTTGCTTCTATAGCGATTGTACCTGAGCCGCAGAATGGATCGTGAAGAGGTGTTCTTCTTCTCCAGAGCATCTCTTGTAAAAGAATGGCAGCAGTTGTTTCCCTTAAAGGAGCAATTCCGCCGTCTACTCTGTAGCCACGTTTATGGAGTGGAAGACCCGAAAGGTCTAAAAGAATTAAAACTTTATTTTCGTCTACGTAAACACGGATATCTGACTGCTCGCCTGTTTCGGGGAGAGTAGCCATCTTCCACTTGTCGCCAAGCTTTGCATAAATTGCTTTATGAACAATTCCCTGGATGCTGTGTTCCGAATTTAATTTGCTTTTATATGAACGAACCTTATCTACAACAATGCGTGAATCTTTATTTAAGTAATCCTGCCATTCAACTGCGTAGGCACCATCGTAAAGGGAATCAAAATCTGATGAATCGTATTCTGCGAGTAAGAGATAAAGGCGGTCGGCAGTCCTAAGGCAAAGGTTTGCACGGAAAAGAGCATCATCATCACCAAAAAAAGCAACTCTTCCGGGTGCGTTGTCTTTGAGTTTATAGCCTAAATGTTTAATTTCGTTACCAAGAATTTTTTCGGCACCGACTGCACAAAGTGCAACTAAAGTATTCATCTATAAAAAATTAACATTTTTGCACTTTTTGTTCAATTGTCAATCTGAGTGCCGCTGATTAAAATCCGTAATCAATTCCTGTATTTCCGCCGCTTGTGTCTACTGTGATTTTATTGTCTGTGTAGGCAACAGGAGTAGCATCTGTGTTTGTGAGTGTGAAAGTTTTTATGCCCGTCCAGTATATTCTTTTTACAGCGCTGGTTGGATCTGCAGGGTCTGAATATTCTTTATACTGACCGATTAATCCTACAAGCTGGATTTCTTTGTTAAGAAAATCTTCGGGTAAGAAGGAAGCAAGGGCAAAACTCATGCTTCCAGAGATGGAAGAGCTTTCTTTTAATAAAAAGGCCTGGGTTTGAGTTTCTGATTTTATTACTAAAGCAAGGTCATATGCCGGTGTGTGTGTTGGCATTGTAATTCCGCTGCTTATGTCGAATGATTTTGAATCTTCATCGTATTTAAAGGTGGCCGAACCTGTGTCTACAAGAAGGGAAGCTTCTGTTGTAGAAGAAGAAAGGCCGTAGCCCGATGTGATAGTAATTTTATCTGTGAGGTTTGTTACATAATAATCATTTCTTTCATCGCAGTAGCGGCAGAAATATTGATATTTTTGTGCTTCTATAGCCTGTGTATCAATAAATGCAAAAGTTTTATCGTTTTTGTCGAATCCGGAAGGAAAGATGATTCCAATATTTACAGGATCGCCAGGTGTTGCGCCGGTTACATTCTGTCTGTAGATATTGATGTATTTTACATCGTTTGAGCCGTAAGTTCCGCGAATCTGCACTCCGCCTGTTACGAATTCTACTTCGGGACGGTTAAGCTTTTTTTCCTGCTGAACATCGAGTTTACATGCAGTTACAGTTAATAAAGTGAAAATAGATAATAAAATTCCAGCTGTTAAAAATGATTTTTTCATAATAAAAACCTCACGCTTTATTATCGGCAGCTTTTAGTGATTTTCTCCATAGTATTATGTAAGCCGCAATAGAACCAAGAATCATCAAAAAGCAGAGAATCTGGCCCGTAGAAATATTCAAAAGAGATGTATTTGTGTAAATCGGGGCAGAAGAATCCTTTGCAATTACGTATCCTATTTCTGTATCCGGTTTTCTGAAATATTCTATTACAAAACGGAACAAGCCGTAACCGAAAGTGTAGATACAGCCGAGCATTCCGTCGAATTTTTTATGCTTGCGTAAAAGCCAGATTATGAGCCAGAGGACAATTCCTTCAAAAAATGCTTCGTAAAGCTGACTTGGATGGCGTGGAAAATTAACAAAGTTCAGTGTAGAAATATCCATGTTGATTTTAGCGGCAAAATCCTGAACCCACTGTTCTGCCGGAGAAAATCTTTCTGAATATGGAACATTAAAGGTCATACCCCAAGGCATTGTTGTAATTCTTCCATATAATTCACCGTTTAAGAAGTTTCCGATTCTTCCGAAAGTAAATCCCAGTGGAATACCGCAAACCATTGCATCAACCCATTTGGCAATCGGCTGCTTGTGTTTTTTACACCATATAATCATTCCTAAAAGGCCGCCGACAAATCCACCGTGATAAGACATTCCTGCAAAGCCTGTAAAATGCATCTGCTTATCAAAAGGCCAGAAAATCAGCCATGGATGTGTCCAGTAATTTATTGATGCAGGATCAGAAGGGTCGTAGCGCTGATAGATTAATGTTGAAGCAACGCGGGCTCCAATCAAAAGAAAGAGGATTCCGGTTCCAATAAAGCTGAATAAATCATCTTCGGTGGCCTTATACTTTCCGTTATCTAAAGCGCCTTCTTTTGTGACTTTTTTTAAAATAAAATATGCAGTTACAAAAGCAAAAACATACATAAGTCCATACCAGCGTAAGAGTGAAAGAAATTTTACGTTGGGAAATATTTCTGGTGTTATCCATGAAGGGTAATTTAAATATAAAAACATAGTCTTTCCTTAAAACTTTTTATCTGAATTCTGGTTCTAAACCTTAAATCCCTGTTCAGCAGCTTTAACGAGTTTAGATTTAAGAAGCATATTTTCTTTTTTAAGCTGAGTTAATTCATACTGCTGGGTTTTAATCATCTCTGCAAGTTCACCGATTGTGAGTGAGCCGCCGGAAACTAAATCATCAATACCGGAAAGTTTAAAATCATAATCATTTAAAGCTTCTTCTTCGGCATTGTTGAAGGAATCTGAGTTAAAGGTTTCTGGATCAAAGTCGGCATCAAAATTTCTTTGAGGAGTAGCTATCACTTTGTCTGCAATTCTATAGATGGCCTGTCCTAAAACTGATTTTGGTTTATAAACTACAAGTGGAAGCTGTGAAGAAAGAGCTTTATCCTGAAGCATGTCGCGGTACATAAGACCAAGGAAATCAATTTCGAGTCCAAGATACTGATTACATGAGGTTTTAATTCTCTGTGCTTTTTCTGCATCCTGAGGATTTTCTATCATATTCATTACAAGACGAGGACGGAACTGTTGCATTCTGGAAATAAAAAGCTGAGTTGTATCCGGGTCTACCTGGCCGAGCGCCTGAACAAGCTGTGGAATATAAAGCTTCTGCATGGATTGAGAATTCTTTTTTAAGTTATCAAGAAGTTCGCGTCCCGGTGTATTTCTACGGTATGTTGTATAAAGAAGGCGGAAAACAGCATTTTTAAGGAAAAGATATCCATTTAAAGTTGCTGTAACAGCAGGGGCAGAAACAACGATTCCCTGTGGAGACAAAAGGAACATATCAAGAATGAACTGATGGGTTCCGGCTCCAAGGTCAAGAATCAAAAAGTCTGTGTCGATATTTTTCAGGTTACGGATGAGCCTGATTTTCTGTGAATATTTAAGAGAAGTTAAATCTGGAATCTGACTGTCGCCGGCGATAAAACTTACATTCTGATAATCAGTAGGCTGAACTATATCTTTAAATTCAGTCTTTTCTGTGAACCAGGAACCAAGGCTCGCATTGCCCGGGTGCTGTCCAATTACGAGATGAAGATTTGATGCGCCTAAGTCAAGGTCTGCTAAAACAACACGCATTCCCTGTTGACCAAGAGCGATTGCAAGATTGGCCGAAAGAAGACTTTTACCAACTCCACCTTTGCCACTTGCTACTGGAATTATCTGTGCCATATATAAATTATAACATGATTGTCGGCTCAAAACTAGTAGATTTTTTAAAGGTAGTGGCGTAAAATGTTAAATTATGAGTTTAAACGAGAAAAAATATCTTAAAAGAATAATTATTGCTGTTGTTTTAGTAATCGGTGTGTTTGGAGCTTCTTTTGCTTTTGCGCAGCAGAAATCTCAGAGAGATAATAAGGTAAACAGTTTTCAGTACATGAAGACTATTAATTCTGTATTTGATTTTGTTGAACAGAATTATGTAGACGAAGTAGATGCCCGTGTTTTATATGAAGGTGCATTAAAGGGAATGCTTGATGCGCTCGGAGATCCATATACCCTGTATCTTGATGAAGATTATATGAGGGATTTAACAGATACAACTGTTGGAAGCTTTGGAGGTGTAGGTCTTTCTATTTCTAAGCCAACAGAATCAACTCCGGAAAAACCGGCATACGTAGAAGTTGCTTCTCCAATCGAAGATTCTCCTGGAGCTAAGGCTGGCATTCAGGCTGGAGATTATATTGTTGCTATCGAAGACCGCCCGACCCCCGAGATGACAATGAACGAGGTTTTAGGCGCTCTTCGTGGTGAAGTTGGTACATCCGTTACAATTACAATTCTCCGCGGTAAGAATATGCGTTTTGACGTAAAGCTTGTTCGCGCAAGAATCGAAGTTCCTACAGCTAAATACGGAATGATAAAAGGAACCTCAATCGGATATGTCCGTCTTATAGAATTTACAAAGGAAACACCAAAGAGATTCCAGGATGCACTGGATTTGTTCGAAAAGAACGGCTACAAGGGAATGATAATCGACCTTAGAGATAATCCTGGTGGACTTATAGACAGCGTTGTAAATGTTGCAGATAAATTCGTAGACAAAGGAGTAATTGTTTCTACAAGAAGCCGCCTTGCCGCAGAAAATCAGGTTTACAGTGCAGGAAAAGATAAAACAACAATCAAAAACAGTGTTCCGGTTGTAGTTTTAATCAACAAGGGTTCTGCAAGTGCTTCCGAGATTCTTTCGGGATTTTTAAAGGATTATAAACTTGCTTACTTAGTTGGTGAAAGAACTTACGGTAAGGGTTCTGTTCAGCAGGTAATTCCATTGAGCGAAACAGACGGAATCAAAATCACAATGGCAAGATACTACACTCCTAGTGATGTTAATATAGATAAGATTGGTATTCCGCCGGATAAGGAAGTAATCAATATTCAGCCGTTTACAAAAGAGCAGGAAGAAGCATATGTTAAGATGATTAATTCCGGGCTTATTGAAAAAGCGGTAGAAGCAAATCCTAATATGACAGAAGCACAGATTAAGATTAAGGCAAAGAATATTGCTGCTGAATATGGAATAGAAGAACGCCTTGTAAGAAGAATAATCAGAAATCAGGTTAATAGAACTCAGGGAGCACCTCTTTACGATCTTGATTTTGATTTACAGCTTAAGGCCGCAATGGAGGTTCTTCAGGGTGGTGAATATAAAACTCTTGTAAAAAAGACAAAGACTTTAAAGCAGCTTCAGGAGGAAGTTGAGTTAAAAGAAAAGAAAGATAAAAAAGACAAAAAGTAATGAGACAGTTTATTTTAGATAAAAATCCTGATAAATCGGGCGTCGTAAGTATTTCGGGGAAGGACTTTAAGTATTTAAGACAGGTTCTTCGGGCAAAACCCGGCGATATGATAAGCGTACGTCTTTTGGATGGGCAGTTAAAAAATTCTACTGTTGCGCAGATCGATGAAAAATCAAAAAAGATAATCCTTCAGATTTGTGCGGACACAGGTTTACAGGATGAACAAAAGTCTATTACCCGCGGAGTTCAGGCAAAAGAGCTGGAAGAAAATAAGACGGTTTTAAAATATGAATACTGGCTTTTTCAGTTTATTCCCAAAGCACAGAAATTTGAACAGATTGTGCGGCAGGCAACTGAATGCGGTGTAAAATATATTGTCCCGGTTATAGGAGAGTATTCCGAAAAAAGCAGTGTAAATGCACTTGTTAATTCTAAAGCAGAAAGAATTGAGCGGATTATCCGGGAAGCAAGGCAGCAGAGCGGTTCCCCTGTTGAAACAAAAATGCTTTCTCCTGTAAAATTAGATAAAGCGCTGATAGAATGGAATAAAAATGATGGGAAAATCGGATTTGTTTTATCGGAAAGAGATGACACAGACGGTGATATCCGGAAAATCCTTGCTTCTGGCGGTAAATTTGATAAAATAGGAATAGTGGTGGGAAGTGAAGGCGGACTAAGTCCTGCAGAAGTGGAAGAACTTATTACAAAAGGTTTATTTCATGCGGTTCATTTTTCAGTTAACATTTTAAGATGCGAAACTGCGGCTTTGTATGGAATTGCTGCAGTACAAACGGCGGTGAATTAAATGTCTTTAGAAAGAATTAATTTTATGAGTGTTCCGATTGATGTCTGTTCTCCAGACAATCTGGAAAATGAAATTCTTGAACTCCTTGCAAAACCGGGAACAAAGCAGATTGTTTTCTTATCTTTGTGGGATTTATTAAAGGTAAAATCAAAGGGCGAATACAGCGAATGCCTTAGAAACGCAAGCCTTGTTCTTCCTGTTTCAAAGAGTATTCTATCGGGAGCAAGATTTTTAAAAAAGGCTGTTCCTGTAAGATATAATCCTTTTGACGCAATCATTCAGATTCTGTCTATTCTGGAAAATCACTATAAAACTTTGTACATGCTTGGTTCCAACAAAAAAACTCTGGAAAAAGCAGAAAGCAATGTAAGGGCAACATTTCCGGGGCTCAGAATCGTTGGAAAATGTGTAGGATATTATTCTAAAAATATAGAAGACGACATCATTCAGGCTATTCATAAAGCTCAGCCTTCGCTTGTAATTGTGAGCGATGGTATTAAAGAAAAGAACTGCTGGTCGTGGAACAGAAGAACCCGTTTTTCTTCCAGCATCTTTGTTTATTATAAAGAAGCATTCGGAATTTTTTCCGGAAAAATCAGACGAATCAGCGAAAAAACGTATTCAAGGGGACTGGAATTTTTTGTTGAGGTTATAAGAAATCCATTCAAGATTTTCCTTTTCTTCCCTTATTTATATTACATCTTTAAGCTTGTACTTTACAAACTATTTAAAGACGGAGATTAATAAAAGTTGGAAAAATTACATTGTAGAGAATCTTTTGATTTGAGCAGTGTAACATTGATTACTAAAAGAGAGGATATATTACAGTTTACAAGAAGGGTTGTCGGGAACTGTTTTATATTAAATTTTGAAGCTGAATTAGCCGGAAGACTGATTGTCTTTTCGACACTTATTTTTTTAGACGTCTCCCTTTTATCAAAAGAAGATGTTATTAAGTATTATGAGCTTTTAAAAAAGAATTCTAAAAAAATTATTTTTCTTGTTTCATCGCTTAATGATGAATCTGTTGTCAATCTGCTTTCGGACGTTATCATCCATAAGCTTGTGTTCCCCTGTAACGAAAAACAGGCGGTAAGTCTTTTCTGGAATCTTGTTTCGGATTATAAGCAGAATAATGTTTTTGAAAGTAAATCCCTGGATTTGAATTACGACGAGTCTCTTTTTGATGATTTTATTGGCGAGTCAAAGCAGATTCGTTTTGTAAAAAGAAAAATTGTCTCCTGCGCCCAGTCTAATCTGCCGGTCCTCTTATCCGGGGAGACGGGAACCGGAAAAAGCACCATTGCAAAAATCATTCATGACCTTTCCGGACGAAATAAAGCGCCTTATGTTCATATAAATATTTCTAATGTTGATGATACATTTGCAGAAACAGAACTGTTTGGTTCCGAAAAAGGTGCATATACGGATGCGCAGAAGAGGGATGGAAAGTTTAAAACTGCTGACGGCGGAACTTTATTTATTGATGAAATCGGGAACGCTTCGATGAGTATTCAGGGAAAGCTTTTGACAATCCTTGATACCGGAAATTATTACAGTGTTGGAAGCGATGTTTTAAAAAAGACAGATGTCAGGCTTATTTGTGCTACAAATGCGGACCTGAAATTAAAGATTTTGAAAGGCGAGTTCAGAAAGGATTTACTGTATCGTATTGCAGGCGATGTAATTCATCTTCCGAGCTTAAAAGAGCGAAAAAAAGATATAGGGCTCATTGCAAAACACATTGTAAAAAAATTTGGAAAAACAATTTCTGATATAACGCTTCGTAAACTAGAAACTTATCCATGGCCGGGAAATATCAGGCAGTTACAGTTCTGTCTTGAGCGCGCATGTAAGACACAAAAGAGTGAAATTGATATCCAAGATATAGAATTTGATGTATAATCAATATTATGAGTAACGAAATTTTAAAATTACAGAACGGTAGTGATGTTCGTGGAGTTGCGCTCGAAGGCGTAGAAGGCGAACACGTAAATTTAACAGAGGACATTTGTAAAAAAATCGGATGTGCATTTGTAAGCTGGCTTGCAAAGAAAAAGGATGTAGATGCCACTGCACTTAAAATTGGTGTTGGTCGTGATTCCCGCATTTCGGGTCCGGCTCTTGCAGATGCTTTGATTTTTGGTCTTGAAAGCGCAGGTGCAACGGTTGTTGACTGTGGAATGGCTACAACGCCTGCAATGTTTATGTCGATTGTATTCGAAGAAACAGATTTTGATGCTTCGGCAATGATTACGGCAAGTCATCTTCCATTTAATAGAAACGGAATTAAATTCTTTGATGAAAACGGTGGTCTTGAACACGAAGATATTACAGAAATCCTGAACCTTGCAACACTGCTTAACCCTGCACAGGTTCCTTCTAATGTAATGACTTTTGATTTACTTAGTGTTTATGCTGATTATCTTAAAAATAAAATTAAGGATTCTATAAACGAAGGTGATACACCTTTAAAAGGACTTCACATTGTTGTAGACAGCGGAAACGGTGCTTCGGGATTCTTTGTAGATAAAATTTTAAAGCCGCTTGGAGCAGACACAACAGGAAGTCAGTTCCTTGAACCGGACGGAATGTTCCCGAACCATATTCCAAACCCTGAAAACAAGCAGGCAATGGAAGCTATCCGTTCTGCCGTACTCAACAACAAGGCAGACCTCGGTTTGATTTTTGATACAGACGTAGACCGCATGAGCGCAGTTTTATCGGATGGAAGTGAAATCAACAGAGATTCTATCATCGCGATGATTGCCGCAATCCTTGCTCCGGACTATCCTGGTTCTACAATCATTACAGACTCGGTTACTTCGGACAGACTTACATACTTCCTTGAACAGGTTTTGGGTCTTAAACACCTTTGCTACATGCGCGGCTATAAAAACGTAATCAACAAGCAGAAGGAATTAAATGCTTCGGGTACTGTTGCTCCGCTTGCAATGGAAACTTCGGGACATGGGGCTTTAAAAGATAATTACTTCCTTGATGATGGTGCATTCCTTGCAGTAAAACTTGTTGTTGCTCTTGCTAAAGCAGCAAAAGAAGGTAAAAAACTCGACAGCCTTATAGAAAAACTTCCTCCCTTGGTTGAAGAAGGTGAATACCGCTTTAAGATTTCGGGCGAAGATTTTAAGGAATACGGAAAATCAGTTCTGGAAGAATTTAAAAAGAGGGCAGAAGCAAAGGGTTATAAGATGCCTCATTCTTACGAAGGAGTCCGTCTTTCGTTTACAGGTGATGATGTTCAGGGATGGATTTTACTCCGCTTGAGTTTACACGATCCTGTAATGCCGATGAATATCGAAGGTGGACGTAAGGGTGACCTTGCAAAGCTTATAGAAATTGCAAAAGAGCTTACAGATGGATTTGATCGGCTGGATAGAAGTTGCCTTAAATAGAGGAATGCTATGGATGAAAAGATTCAACAGCTGCAGAAAATAATCGACGAGTCTTCGAATATTGTTTTTTTTGGCGGTGCAGGTGTTTCTACAGAATCCGGTATTCCGGACTTTCGAAGTGTGGATGGTCTTTATAACCAGAAGTGGAAGTATCCGCCGGAAGAGATAATCAGTCATTCATTTTTTTACCGCGACACAAAAGAGTTTTACAGATTTTACAGGGAAAAACTTTTGCCTACAGGTTTTGAACCGAATGCAGCACATCTTAAGCTTGCAGAAATGGAGGCAAAGGGAAAACTCAGAGCCGTAATCACACAGAATATAGACGGACTTCATCAGAAGGCGGGAAGTAAGGTTGTTTATGAGCTTCATGGAAGTACGCTCAGAAATTATTGTCTTGAATGCGGCGAGTTTTATGATGAAAATATCATAAAAGAAAGTGAAAATGCTCCCGATAAGCTTCCTCACTGTAAAAAATGCGGTGGACTTATTAAGCCTGATGTTGTTTTGTACGAAGAAGGGCTTGATCAGGAATTAATCGATAAGTCTGTGAGGGCGATTGCAGAGGCAGAAACGCTTATAATCGGGGGAACTTCTCTTGTTGTTTATCCGGCTGCGGGCTTTGTTAGATATTTCCAGGGTAAGCATCTTGTTTTGTTGAATAAATCTTCTACCCAGATGGATGATGCGGCAGACCTTGTGATACACGAGCCGATTGGCCAGGTTTTGAGTCAGATTAAAGTGTAATAGCCTTTATAAATTGAAATTTCACCCGGAGGACACAATGTTTTCCGGGTTTTTTGTTGTCTTTTTGAAAAAAACACTTGCATATTTACTCAAATGAGATTATTATTTGAATAGATGTTCAATTGAATGGTTGTTCAAGTGAGCGGCGGGGGATAAAACCCGGTTTTTTTGAATAAACTCATTGGACATTCCGGACAATAATATTCGAGGTTTTTATGGGAAAATCAGAGTTTGAGTGTGATACATCGGTTATTCACAGCGATGTAATTGAAAAGCTTAAAAAGAGTTTTTTACCCGACGAAGTTATTTTTTTAACTGCTGACTTTTTTAAGATTTTTGGCGATTCAACCCGCTTCAAAATTCTTTATGCCCTGGATAAGGAAGAAATGTGTGTTGGCGATATTTCATCTCTTCTTGGAATGACAATTTCGGCAGTTTCACATCAGCTTAAAATACTGCGAGACTCAAATCTTGTAAAAACAAGGCGAAACGGTAAGGTTGTTTATTATTCACCGGCAGACGAGCACGTTCAGAAAGTAATCGAATGTGGCGTTGAACACATTATGGAAAAATTTGAAGAAAAATAATCAGCAGAAAAGTTTTTGTAAAAGAAAAGTTCTGCGAAAAAAGATGATAAATATATGTGAGGTACCAGAATGAAACTTATAGAACAGTTCAGAGAAATAAAATTTAATCATCACGAAGACCACCACCATGAACACGACGAACATCATGAGCATCATCACCACGGTGGAGGGGAAGGCGGTCATCACGGGCATGAGCATCATCACGATGAAGATGATGAACACGAACATGAACACCATCACGATGAACATGATCACCATGAACACGGCGAACACCACCACGAACATCATCACGATTCCTGTGGCTGCGGGCATGAGCATGGACATCATCACCACGACGGATGCGGTTGCGGACACGAGCACGGTCATCACGACGGCGAAGAAGAAGAATTTGGAAAGGGAAAAATCATCATCTGCTCTGTTTTCTTTGTGCTGGCTCTTTTGTGCGAACATCTTCCTCTTACAAAATGGATTCCTTCGCTGGCCGAAATAAAGATTTCATGGCTTAAGTACGACATCATCACTTCGCTTACAATCGTATTTTCTGCAATTGCCTTTATTGTGAGTGGAAAAGATATTGTTGTAGAAGCGGTAAAAAATCTTTTACGGGGCGAATTCTTAGACGAAAGATTCTTAATGTCGATTTCTTCTATTGGTGCACTTGTTTTGGGCGAATATCCGGAAGCGGCAGCCATTATGATTTTGTATCAGATTGGCGAAAAGTTTGAAGATTTTGCTGTAGATAAATCACGGGATGCAATCGGAGAAATTGCAAAGATGAGGCCTGATAAAGCAAACGTAAAAACTGGAAAAGAAATTAAGGAAGTTCCTGTTGATGAAGTAAAGATTGGAACAGTAATCATCGTAAAGGCCGGAGAAAGAATCCCTATAGACGGTGTGATTACCGAAGGTGATACATTTGTAGATACTTCTGCATTAACAGGAGAAAGTGTTCCTCGTCATGTTATGAAAGGCGACGAAGTTCTCTCTGGTTCAATCAACAAGCAGGGTGTAATTGAAATAAAAACAACTAAGGCTTCTCATGATTCTGCTCTTGCCCGCATCCTTGAACTTGTAGAAAATGCAACAGAAAACAAGACTCGCTCGGAACAGTTTGTTACACGCTTTGCAAAAGTTTATACACCGATTGTCTGTGTGGCAGCTTTAGTTATCGCTTTTGTTCCTCCATTATTTACAAAGTTCTTTATGCCTGATTATTTTATGCAGTTTGGATTTAAAGAATGGGTTTACCGTGCGCTCGAATTCCTTGTAGTAAGCTGTCCTTGTGCCCTTGTTATTTCAATTCCTTTAAGCTTCTGCTGTGGAATTACAAGTTCTGCTAAAAACGGAATACTTATTAAAGGGTCAACCTTCCTGGAAGCGCTTGCAAAAACAAAGATTGCAGTTTTCGATAAGACAGGAACTTTAACTAAAGGAAACTTTGTTGTTACAGATATCCATCCTATGAATCCTTCCATCACAAAACAGGAACTGATTGCAATTGCTACCCATGCAGAGCTTTTATCAACACATCCTATTTCTGCAAGCCTGCGAGCAATTCATCACGAAAACTGCTGTGATAAGGTAAAGCTTGAAAACGTAGAAGACATCACAAGTAAGGGAATTAAGGCTGTTGTAAATAAAAAGACTGTTCTTGCCGGAAATGCTTCTTTAATGGAAATGTTTAAAGTTGATTATCCTGAGTGTCCTGAACATAAAGATGGAACAATTATTCATGTAGCATGCGACGGAAAATATGCGGGACACATCGTAATCAGTGATGAAATAAAAGATGATTCAGAACAGGCTATCAGAGAGCTTAAGAAAGTCGGCGTAGAAAATATCGTAATGCTTACAGGTGATAATAAAACTGCGGCTCTTTCTGTTGCCCAGCGCCTTGGAGTTCACAAGGTTTATGATCAGATGATGAGCAGCGATAAGCTTAAAAAAGTTGAAGAGCTTTTAAAAGAACTCGAAATCTCTCCAGCTACAGAAAAACGTCCTGCAAAAAAGAGAGGTACACTGATTTTCACAGGGGATGGTATAAACGACGCTCCTGTTCTTGCACGTGCCGATGCGGGAATTGCGATGGGTGCCATGGGAAGCGATGCTGCGGTAGAAGCCGGAGACATCATCATTATGGAAGATAAACCTTCTAAGATTACACAGGGTATTAAAACTGCTAAAAAGACACTCAGGGTTGTGCATGAAAACCTGTATGGTTCACTTGGTATAAAAGGTGCAATTCTTGTTTTGAGTGCGCTTGGAATTTCTAATATGTGGATTGCGGTCTTTGGTGATGTCGGAGTTACAATCCTTGCTGTTTTGAACAGTTTACGATTACTCAGAAAAACAACTAATGACGAATAATCTATTTTATATTATAATTCTGTTATGTCTTATGAAGTAACAGCTACCAGACGTCGTCCGCAGAAATTTGATGATCTTGTTGGTCAGGAATTTGTTGCGGAGACTTTAAAAAATTCCATAAAATCCGGAAAAATTGCACACGCATATCTTTTTTCCGGACCACGCGGATGTGGAAAAACCTCTACGGCAAGAATTCTTGCAAAGGCTTTGAACTGTCAGAACGGACCAACAGATAATCCGTGTGGAACCTGTTCTACCTGTCAGGAAATTACAAAGGGTTCATCTCTTGATGTAATCGAAATAGACGGTGCGTCAAATACCTCTGTAGAAAACATCCGTCAGATTAAGGATGAAGTTCTTTTCCCTCCAAACAGCTGCCGCTATAAGATTTATATTATAGACGAAGTTCATATGCTTTCGACTTCGGCTTTTAATGCGCTTTTAAAAACAATCGAAGAGCCACCGGCTTATGTCATCTTTATTTTTGCTACGACAGAGCTTCAGAAGGTTCCGGCTACAATAAAATCACGATGCCAGCAGTTTAATTTCCGTTTAGTTGCTGTAGAAAAAGTAAAGGAATGTCTTGCTCAGGCTGCGGCAGAATTAAATATAAAGGCTGATGACGAAGCATTATTCTGGATTGCGCGTGAGTCTACAGGTTCAATGCGTGATGCATATACACTTTTTGATCAGGTTGTTGCATTCAGCGACGGACACATTACTTACGAAAAAATCCGAGACAAGCTTGGTCTTGTTGGAATTGACCGCCTGAATATGATTTTTGAATCCTGCGCTTACGGACGTTCAGACGAGGTTCTTACTTCTCTGGATGAATTCCTTCAAAGTGGTATTTCAATTGAACAGCTTGTTTCTAACTGTGCAGATTATTTACGAAGCCTCATGCTCATAAAATCTGGAATTACAAAGGAATCTCTTCTTGGAAATTCAGTAGAAAGATACAGCAAGGTTGTTTTGAATGCCTGGAATACAATTCAGGTAGAAAGAGCACTTTCGATTTACCTTCAGCTTTATAAGGATATAAGATATTCGCTTTCTCCTCGCTACGAACTGGAACTTGCCTTCTCCAGAATGTGCTGGATTGGTCAGTTTGTTTCTAATCAGGATGTTAAAAAAGCGATTGACGGTGCAAGGGCTTTGCTTGAATCTTCCGGGGCAACAAACACAGGCGCTTCTGGTGGAACAGGAAATGGAGCACAGGGAGCACAAGCTTCTCCGGCTCAGAACTTTAATCAGGGAGCGTTGGCTCAGTCCGGTCAGGCAGAAAAAGTTTCTGGAATAAATCCTGTTCCTAACGGGCTTCCTCGTCTTTCAATGCTGGATAATCCTCCGGAGGAAAATAATTCACTGGAAGATACGCCCCCTTTTCATGATGGCGGACCACTGCCGCCTGAACAATCAGTGGCTGAATCAAAAGGTTCAGATACAGAACAGAAAACTGTAAACGAAAAACTGATTATTCATGCAGCAGAAAATGTAACAGAGGAAAAACCGGTAGAACAGGTACACACAATGCCTGCTCCAACTGATTATTCATTTAATCCGGACAGCGAAGAAGACGGATGGACAAATACAGAAGAGCCTCCGGAAGACGGTTATTACGAAGATGAAAGTCAAAATCGTGATGATCAGTATTACGAAGAGTCTTTTGACGGAGAAAATAGTAATCAGGGTGCTGCTTTTACAGTAAATAATGCCGGAAATCAGCTGGCTCAATCACAGACTTTTACAACTGCGGATGGAACTTCTATGTCTGTCATTCAGCTCAGGGGAAACGTAACTGCGGCGCTTTCTTTAACAGATGGATTTGCTGCAAGTGTTATAGAAAAAACCGGTGAATGGAAGATAAACGGAGAAGAAATCATCACGACAATTCAGAGTTCTTATGACAGAGAGCTTTTGAATAAAAAACTTGGTCCGATTACCGAAGAAATCACAAAAATCTGCGGAAAACAGATGAAGTTTACGGTGAATCTTCAGGAAAAAACTGATAATGTAATAGAAGAAAAAAAATCAGAGAACACAGTGCCGGAGCAGGTAAATATTTTGCTGAATGCATTTAAGGGAACTGTGGTTGCAGGAAAAGTATAAGGGGTAAAGATGAATCCATTTGATTTGATAAAAAATGCGGGTGCAATAAAAGAACAGTCAGAAAGATTGCAGAGGGAACTTGCAGAAATAAGGGCAGAAGGTAATTCTGGCGGAAAAATGGTTACTGTAACTCTTAATGGAAAGTTCGAGATGATGGGTATTAAGCTTGATCCAATCTGCGTAGATAACCGCGATGTAAAAATGCTCGAAGATTTGATTGTTGCTGCACACAGAAATGCGGTAGAAAATGTACAGGAGCAGATAAAAGAAAAATCATCATCAATTCTTGGCGGAGTTGATTTGAGTCAGTTTGGTTTATAATCGTTAAATCATTAATGGGAAAACGGGTGGAATAATGAGTATTTACGACGATCTGACAAATAATTTTTCGCGCTTACCGGGAATCGGGAAAAAAAGTGCGCTTCGCATGGTGAACTGGCTTTTAAAACAGGATATAACCTATGTTCAGAATTTTGCACGAAACCTTAGTCAGCTTCAGGATAAAATAAAACCATGTAAGATTTGCGGGGCATGGACCGAAGAAGAAATCTGTCCGGTGTGTTCAAATCCTGCAAGAGAAAAAAATCAGATTTGTGTTGTAGAAGAATCGCAGGATGTAAGTACAATCGAAGCGTACGGAGAATATAAAGGACTTTATCATGTACTTGGCGGTCTTATAAAACCACTCGACGGAATTGGTCCTTCGCAGCTTTTAATCCCGCAGTTATTAAACAGAATCAAAAACGAAAAAATCGAAGAAGTAATCATTGCTACTAATCCAACGGTCGAAGGTGACACAACTGCTTTATATATAAATAAGATGATTACAGAGATGAATCTTTCACCTTCTCCAAAAGTAACCCGTCTTGCAACTGGAATCCCGGTTGGCGGGGACCTTGAATACATAGACAAACGAACACTGTCTTTAAGCTTCCGCGGAAGAAGTCAGATTTAGTTATGGGTTGCCGGAAGATAATTGTTTCCTTTATAAATAAAAGTAAAGTGTGAAAATTTTGCTAAAAATGCATATTTGTTACAGACGTTGTAGTATTTAAAAACTTCTGTTGCATCTTTTTTTATAACCGATTCAGAAACATTGTTTTCCAGCGCATATTCTTTGTATGCTTTTCCTAAAATCATCTGTATTAATATTTCTTTTTGTCTATCTGTAAGTGGAAGTTCATCAACATGAATAACTTTTTCTGAATTCTGACCTACAGAAAGTGTATAAGAGTTTACTGCAAAAAGTCCAAGAACAAGCGTTACAATAACGAACGGAAGGAACATGATGACGTGCTGTAAAAAGCTTTCGGAGAAAAGATAGAGCCTTATTCCAACAAGAATCCCAAAATAAAGGATACTTAAGGGAAGTTTGATTATCTTATTGTTTTTAAAGAAGCCCTGGTTCCACAAAAATACAATCGTAATCACATAACTGAAGATCATCAGTAAATAATATTCATTGAAAAAGCAGAAAAGAAACGAATAAAGGAAAGAAAAAATCCCGTATACCGAAAATGCCTTTGGAAAAAAGAATAAAAACACAGAAAAAAGCGTTGAAAGTCCCAGCCAGATATTAATCACAATGTTTAGAGGCGTTTTTTCGGAATGAATTAAAAAAGTGACAAGAAAAAACCCAAAAATTACTGCGCAAACCAGCGGAATTACTTTTTGAAACATTTTGAGATGTTGTTTTTTAATCATAAGTTAATTATAAGGGAAAAATGTCAATAGTAAAAGAGAAAAATTAAATAAAAGAACTTTAGTTCTTTTTTCGTTTAACGGGTTTACAAATGGAAATTCTGCTTATACCATACGGTTAGATTAAAAAAAACTCGGATAAAGTAGAGTTTAAAAAAAGGAGATGAAAAATGAAACGTGTGAAACATGGAATTGGTCTTGTATTAGGAATTTTATTCTTAATATCATGTGAAAATGGGATGAATAAAAATGTAAATGAAGAAATGAAAATCTTTAAAGAACACCCTGTAACTATTTCTTGGGAAAGTTCCCAGGCAAAAGAGATGGAAAGTTTTAAAGCTGATGTTACAGTTTATTCTAAAAATAGCAGAGTAAATAAAAATGCTTCTGTTTCAAATAAATATCGGTTAATGACTAAAAAGGTAGGAGACGAGATTCTTGCAAGAATAGATTTTCCAAAAGGAAAATTCGGTGATCGTGAAAAGATGGTATTAAAAAGTAATTCTGAGATAATTATAGCAGATAAATCTACTGGTAAAGTTGAAATGCGTATTTCAGAAAAAAGCAAGAATGAAGATCTTGATTATCTTACTGGTAATTTAATTTACGGTAGAATTAATCTTGATAAGATTAAAAGTATCTCAGAGAAACTTAATTTTGATATAACCGAAGAACATAAAGAGGTAATGACAGTATCTTTACCATGTAATTATTTTATAGAACAGGAAAATTACGGTAGAATATCTACAAAAATAAAGTTTGATTTAAAAGATGAATTATTGAAAGAGATAGAGATGATAGATGTAGATTTGGAAGGAAATACTATTACTACAACAATTATGCCTGTCTATGAAGAATATAATGGTGAAATGATAAAAATTGGACAAATTTCTATCATAGATACAAAAATGACAGAAATGCTTTCTGGCCTTGAAAATGTTGAATATTTTAATTCAATAGATGAAATTCCGGAAGCATCAAAGGAAGAATATGAAAAAGCTAAGGCAAAAGGGTTAGCTTTTGATGTAAATAATATGAGATATGGTAATCCAGCTGATTTAAGCAATGTTGAAACAATTATAGAAGTTTATGAAAATATTATTATTAATGATTGTGATAGAACTGAATTCAGATTATTAGAAGGAGACAGATAAAATGAAAAAGAATAAAATATTAAAAAGAATTATAGCAGTAGTATTATTAACAATTTATAGTGGAAGTATTTTTGCTCAAGCAGCTTCTGGTAGTGATGAAAGGGTAATTCCTATAAGAATAGCAGGAGTTACAGAGAAAACAGAGGGGACAGAAAATAAAAAAGTTCTTTCTAAGAGTAATGGAAGTGGAGTACAGGAAAATGTAATAAATTTTACAGGATTTCCATTAAAAGATTATAATCCACGACCAGGAATAGAAGTACAGGAAATAATGGATGAGTCTGCGAAAGTTATGGCAGAAAGCTGGGTAGGTAATACAGCGGATTATGCAGTTGTAGGCCATAGCCAGGGAGGATTAAGAGCTTTAGCTTATGCAAATGTTATTAAACAAAAGGCTCTATCAGAAACTGATCCAGAAATGAAGGCAAAATATGAAAATGCTTATGAACATCTTGGTGCTGTAATAACAGTTTCTGGAATTGATAAAGGAATAAAGATGCTTGAAGGTGGATTTGGTGTATTAAAATCAAGGGTAATGGAAGATGTGAATATTTTGTATAATGGTCTTAATTCAGTAATACATAATTCACAGATAGTAGGAATTCTTGTAGATATTGGTATTTTCGGAGCAGGATGGATTACAGATACGAATCTATCTGATAAAAATGAAGTAGTAAAGTTGTGTTTGTCCTTAATTCCTAATGAAAATATCAGACACTATATATCTCTTGGTATGGATGAAGTAAATCCTGATGAAATGAAAGAAATTCGAGATATGATGCCTTACAGTAATTTTATTGCAGAAAATGTAGCAGATATTAAAACAATAACAAAAAAAGTTGAAGATGGAGGAGAATGGTCTGTAGAATGGAGATTTTATAAACTTGGATGGTTTAAAATACCATATCTTACAAATGTATATTATCCACATTATAAGGTTTACACAGAATATAAAGAAGATAAACTAAAAATGGATGAAGATATACCAGTAGCTTACATAGTTGGCTTAAATAATGATATGTGTAGTTTATTCGACGATGATATAGCAGCAAAAGAGATTAGAGATAGTACTGTTGCAACTTTAAAAGAACTTTTTGATACAGCAGAAATGGTTCATACTATAAAAACAGCTCTTCTTGTTGGACTTCTTACTAATTCAATTAATTATGCAAAAGATGCAAGACGTGCATCCGAATGGGTAAGTAATCTTGATGGAGAAATTTATGAGCTTATTGGTTCTGATGAAAATGACTGCTTTATAGCAAAAGAGAGCCAGTTTTATTCAAGAGAAGCTCATTCAAAAGTTTTGACAGATACATCTTTAGGTTATGAACCTTTCCCAGAATATAATCATGGTCAGATAGATCCAACAGAAAATGATTTTGTAAAGGGAAAAATAATTGAATTATTAGAGAAAACAACTGTAAAAGCAAGGACTTTAGATTAATTAAACAGGAGATATAAGCATGATGAAAAGAATTATTATTATTCTGTTTATTATTGCGTTGAGTATTTTTGAAACCTCTTGTCAGTTCTGGGTAACAAATAAAAAAGAAAAACATAAAACGGTTGTTCTTGAAGAACCAGAACTAGATGTTGAGCCATTATGGAATGTAAACTTAATTGGGCGTCCAAAGGAAGTATCCATTCTTGAAGATAATTTTTTTTATACGATAAAAGGAGATTTTCGTTATACAACAGATATTAGGAAGTTTCAAATTATAAAAATAAATTTAGACAATCCTTCAGAAATAATTGAATCACAAGAGTTTATAGGCAGGGAAAGTTCAAAATTTTTAATAATCAAAGATAAACTTATTATAGGGACAGAAGATTTTGATATGATAATTCTTGATAAAAATGATTTATCTTTAATAAAAAAACAGAAAGTCCGTCATCTTGTAGAAGGTCCTGTGTATGAATATAAGGGAAATTTATATTGGGAAAACGGGGCAATTAGAATTAAAAACGAAAATGGAGAAAAGGTCTTACAAAAGAAAAATGTCGTAAAAGCGAACCTACAGGATATTATTGACTGTACGGCTGAAATTTACGAAGTTGAGTATCTTTGTGATGAATTTAATGGAGAAGCTATAGTTTCGATGGTATTAGAAAATGGTATTCTGTATTTTCTTACATACAATCCCGATCAACACAAAAATGAAGGTGTAACATATTTTGTCGCATGGAATCTCGAAACGAACACTAAGGTTTGGGTAAATGAAATTACCATAGAACATTTTCTGGCACAGGGAACTATTCAGATAGTAGGGGATAAAATTTATTTGTTGGGAAACGGACGGTATTGTTACGATAAGAAAACAGGGCAGGAATTGTGGCATATACTTCAGACAGAAGAAGATTATAAAAATGAAATCATAATAAGAACAGAAACCCATATAAAAGACATTCTTTATTATGACGGTAAGTTTTATTTCACAAATGAAGAATTTCCCGGCTCAGGTTCGTTAACAGGATTTCCGCAGGAGAATTATAAAAATCTTATCTGTATAAATGCAGAAGATGGTTCATATGTCTGGGGAGATATGTATATGTTTTCTATTTCGAATGATGTAGTCCCTTGTGTATATAATGATAAAATTTATGTGCCAGGAGATAAATATCTAAGGGTGTATGAATCTCAGACTGGTAAATTGATTGGAGTAAATAAAGATTATAGAGGGACTGGTATGGATTGTATCTATCAATATAAAAATATTTTACTAACATTTATAAATAAGAGGGATCATATCGATCTAGTAGCAATAAAGGCAGAATAATGAAAAATAGAATTCATATACTTTTTTGTTGTTTTATTTTACTAGTGTCATTCATATCTTGTTCACAAGAAATAGAAAATAACGTAAGGGTTAGAATAAGTCTTGAATCATCTAATTCGCAGACAGTACATATAAGTGTAAGTTTGGAAGACATATATGGAAAAACTGTAGATGGAGCATATATTCTGGTAAGAAATAAGAACGGTATTTATAATACCGTTTCTTATAATCCAGAGCTGTGTTGTTATGAAGCGAATTTTTCTTTAATAGCAGAACTTATAGAGGTTAGAATAGATTCTTCCTTATTTACAAAACCAAGAGTTTATGAAATTCCTCATAAAGTAATATCCGAAAAACCTATTATTTCTATGATATGTGATTCAAAAGGGAATTCTGTTTTGCAGGGACAAAAGATAGATTCTTCTTGTCCCATGCAGGTATCATGGACTGCAATGGAAGATGATTGTGTTTATCTTATTGAGATAAAAAATACATTTGAAACTTTATATAGTATATCTACAGAAAACACGACGGTATTTATTCCAGAAAATATTTTAAAGTCTGGAAATACTTATTACATCAAAATTCTTGCAGAAAGAATATCTGGAGATATTTTTTACGAAACATCGGATTATTATTCTATAAACGTAATAGAAAGTAGTAATTACAGTTTTACAACACAATGAAAAAGCAATTTAATTTTCTCATATTGTTATTTCTCATTTTTAATATGATTTCATGTCAGAAAGAAATTAATCAGGATGATGTAATAAGGATTGTCTCTCCTGTAAGTGGCTGGACTTATTATGAAGATAATAAAATACATTTTACTACAAATGTTGACACAGAAAATATTAATTGGTATTCAACAAAAGACGGCTTTCTTGGAAATAAAAATGGATTGAATGTTTTCCTTTCAGAAGGAGAACATGAAATATTTTGTTTGATAAATGGATATAGAAAAAAAGTACAAATCTTTGTTAAGAAACGAAATTATAGATATGGCGAAAGCATAGTTAATTTATTAAATGAAAGTAATAAAGAAGTGAAGCTTAAACCTGGTAACTATTATCCATATCTTATTTCTTGTGAAGGAAAGGGAAAAGAAATTCAAAAAATACAGGAATCAAATTGTGATATAAACGGTAGCGAATTATTTAGGATTAATACAAATATAAAGAGTAAGAAAAGAATCATGATAAATGATTCCAGGTCTAATAAGGTCAGAAAATATACAGAAGGGGAAAAGAAGAATTTTTATATAATAAAAACAGATGACCAGAATAATGTTCCTCATGAAATAGAATTTGAAATGATAAAAAGTAGTCAGAACTGTACTGTTTGGATTCCTGTAGAAAGAGATTTTGGTATAGAAAAAATACAAGAAGTAACAAAAAGATTTGAAACAATTATTTTTCCAAGAATAACAAAAATATGGGGCAATTGGGCAGATATTGATGAAGATGGAAAAATAGCATTTGTTTTTTCTCCAACGATTAATCAGGAAAAACAGGCGATCGGATTTTTTAATCCTTCTGATTTGTTTAAAAATGAAGATAATAATTATTCAAATGAAATGGATATAGTTTATTTTGCAATTCCAGATGATAAGGAAAGTAGTTATAGTTTAGATTCTATTACAGCTACGATGGCTCATGAAATTACACATGCCATAACATTCAATAGTAAAACCTATAAGAGAATATTAAATGGCGAACAAAATGTACTCCAGGAAGAAATTTTCATAGATGAAGGATTAAGTCATTTGAGTGAAAATTTATGTGGTTATGGAATAAGTGGGGGAAATGTAGATTTTATAAGATATTATTTAGAAAATACATTGGATTATTCTTTTTGCAAAGAAAATGCCTTTGGACAAAATGATTCTGCTGGACAAAGGGGTGCAATGTGTCTATTTTTATCCTGGCTATTTTGGAAAAAAGGTGGTATGTCCTGGGATAATTATAATCCTATAGAAATAAAAGACTGCGGTGGAATTAAGTTCTTGAAGGAATTAATTAATTCTAAGGATACTGGTTGGGAGAATATTGGAAAAATTTATGGATTACCAATAGAAGAATTATTTACAGAGTTTGTAGAAGAAATAAATTTATGCCGTATTGAATCGGGTAAAATAAATTATCAAAAAGATCCAGTTACAGAAGAATATGTAGAATACTTTTGTAATATGCCTGAAATCAATCTACAACTTCCGAAAGTCTATAATGAATCAGAAATAAGGGAAGTTCTTCCATGGAGTATGGTATTGTTTGATAATATAAAGATAGATAATCAATCAGTATTTTTGTTAAAGAATTATGGATATACAGGAAATATCTTTTACAATTTTATCTATTCATATTAAATAAACATTTCTCCCCCCATGCCATTTGTATAAACGTGGTTTGTACAGTATAATAGAAAATCTATTAATCATTCACGTTACATAAGGTAAGAGGTACATATATGGCTAAATCGGGAAAGTCTGTTTTTTCGGCAGAGCTTTTGGCTTTTGTTGAAGAATGGAAAAATAAACCGGGTAATCTCATCATGATTCTGCATAAAATCCAGCAGGAACAGGGATACATTTCGAACGAAGCGGCTGCAGAAGTAGCAAAGATTACGGGGCTTCCGCTTGCACGCATTCATGGTGTTGTTTCATTCTATCATTTCTTTAAAACAAAAAAGCCGGGAAAAAATCAGATTTCGGTTTGTCTTGGAACTGCCTGTTATCTTAAGGGTGGGCAGAATCTTTTGGACGAAACAAGACGTCTTTTAGCATTAAAGGATGGGGAAATTACTTCGGAAGACGGATTGTTTTCTGTTGAACCGGTTCGCTGTATTGGTTGTTGTGGTCTTGCTCCTGTTGTGAGTGTTAATGGCGAAGTTTTTGGAAAAGTAACTACAGCTCAAATTAAGACTATTCTTGATAAATATAGAAATAAGGATTAAAAGATGACACGAGAAGAACTGCATAAAATATATGAAAGCATGAAAGACGAAATGGAAATTCGTGCTTCGGAAGGAAAAAGAGTACGTGAAACTTCTAAAAAAACTGTACTTGTCTGCGGTGGTACTGCCTGTGAATCATCTGATTCTCCAAAAATTTATGAAAATCTGATTGCGGGCATTAAAGAGCATGGACTTGAAGACAGAATCACTGTTGTAAAAACCGGATGTTTTGGTTTCTGTGAAAAAGGCCCGATTGTAAAAGTCATGCCGGAAAATTCTTTTTATGTAAACGTAAAGCCGGATGATGTAAAAGAGATAGTAGAAGAGCATCTTGTAAACGGAAAGGAAGTAAATCATCTTCTTTATGATCCTAATGCTAAAAAGGTTAATGGCGTAGAGGAAATTCCTTTCTATAAAAAGCAGCTTCGTATTGTTTTAAGAAACTGTGGTGTAATCAATCCGGAAAATATTGATGAATATATCGGCCGCCAGGGATATCAGGCGCTGGAAAAAGTTCTTTTCGAAATGAAGCCTGAAGACGTAATCGAAGAGCTTAAAAAATCAGGATTGCGTGGCCGAGGTGGAGCCGGATTCCCTACAGGTCTTAAGTGGGAAGCGGGTGCAAAAGCTCCGGGCGATATAAAATACGTTGTCTGTAATGCCGACGAAGGTGACCCTGGTGCATACATGGATCGTTCTACTATCGAAGGAGATCCTCATTCAGTACTCGAAGCAATGTGTATATGTGGTCGCGCAATCGGTGCTCAGAAGGGATTTGTTTATATCCGCGCTGAATATCCGCTTGCCGTTCACAGACTCGAAATTGCGATTGAACAGGCTCGCGAAAAGGGCTTCCTTGGAAAAAATATTTTAGGCAGTGATTTTAATTTTGATATAGAGATTCGTCTTGGAGCGGGAGCATTTGTATGTGGTGAAGAGACTGCACTTCTTCGTTCTATCGAAGGAAAACGCGGTATGCCAACACCAAAACCTCCTTTCCCTGCTCAAAGCGGATTGTGGGGAAAACCTACAGTAATCAACAACGTAGAAACCTGGGCAAACATTCCTGTAATCATCCTTAAAGGTTCAGAATGGTTTGCTTCTATTGGTGATGAAGATTCTAAGGGAACAAAGGTTTTTGCCCTTACAGGAAAAATCAATAACTCCGGTCTTGTAGAAGTTCCAATGGGAACAACCCTCCGCGAAATAATTTTTGATATTGGTGGCGGATGTAAAAACGGAAAGAAATTTAAAGGAGTTCAGACCGGTGGTCCTTCGGGCGGTATTATTTCTGAATCTGAACTCGACACACCGATCGATTTTGGCTCTCTCATAAAGCTTGGTTCCATGATGGGTTCGGGTGGTATGATTGTTATGGACGAAGATGACTGTGTTGTAGATATCGCTAAATTCTATATGGAATTCTGTGTTGATGAATCGTGCGGAAAATGTTCTCCATGCCGAATCGGTACAAGACAGATGCTCAACCTTCTTGAAAAGATTTCGAAGGGACAGGGAACAATGGAAGATTTACAGAAGCTTCAGGACATCGGCTCTGCAATGAAGTGTTCTTCGTTGTGTGCCCTTGGACAGTCAGCTCCAAACCCAACCCTTTCTACTTTACAGAAGTTCCGTTCAGAATACGAACAGCACGTAAACGAAAAGAAATGTGTAGCCGGTAAGTGTAAAGATTTACTGAACTACGTGATTACAGATAAATGTATTGGTTGTGGTGCCTGTGCCCGCCGTTGTCCTGTCGGATGTATTTCCGGAACAATTAAACAGAAGCACAGCATAGATCCTACCCGCTGTCTTAAATGTGGTGCCTGCGCAGAAACCTGTAGATTCAGTGCAATAGAAAAACGCTAGGATTTTGAATGGAGTTGGACAAATGGTAAAATTAACTATAAATAATAGAGAGATAGAAGTTGAAGAAGGAACCACAATCCTTAAGGCTGCACAGAGCGCAGGATTTAAAATTCCTACTTTGTGTTATTGTGATGATTTAAAACCATGGGCTTCGTGCGGAATCTGTGTTGTAAAAAACGTAGACCCTAGAACAGGTCGTGCAAGAATGACTCGTGCCTGCTGCACCGCCGTAACCCCCGGAATGAACATCGTAACAAACGACCAGGATTTGTATAAGGCGCGCAGAACCGTCCTCGAGCTCATCCTTTCGAGCCACCCGGACAACTGTCTTAAATGTGCGCGCAACCAGAACTGCGAACTGCAGGCACTCGCCGCTCAGTTTGGAATCCGCGACAATCCTTTTGATAAGATTTACCGCGATCTTCCACTGGACGAATCTTATCCGGAAATAGTATTAAACCGCAAGAAATGTATAAGCTGCGGACGTTGTGTTACTGCATGTCAGGAAATGCAGGGCGTTTATGCAATGGAATACGTAAACCGTGGAGATAAAACTGTAATCGGTCCTGTTGCCGGTGTAGATTTAGCTCATTCACCATGTATTAAATGCGGTCAGTGTGCCGTTCATTGTCCGGTTGGAGCAATTACAATCCGTAATCCGATCAGAAAAGTGTTCGACAAGCTTGCAGATAAAAATCTTACTTCTGTTGTTTCAATTGCTCCTGCTGTTCGTGCCGCAATCGGTGAAGAATTTGGAATGGAGCCTGGAACTTTAACAACAGGTAAGCTTTACGCAGCACTTCGTGCAATTGGTTTTAAATACGTATTCGATACAAACTTTGCCGCAGACCTTACAATCATGGAAGAAGGAAACGAGCTTCTGGAAAGAATCAAGAGCGGGAAACCTCTTCCAATGTTTACAAGCTGTTGTCCTGGCTGGGTAGATTACTGTGAGAAAAAATATCCTGATTTAATCCCTCATCTTTCTTCATGTAAATCTCCACAGGAAATGCAGGGTGCAATGATAAAGACTTATTTTGCACAGGAAAATAATCTTAAACCGGAAGAAATCTATAATGTTTCTATAATGCCTTGTACTGCAAAACTCTACGAAAGCACAAGAGACGGCGCTAAAAACTATGATCAGGTTTTAACAACAAGAGAACTTGCAATGCTTTTAAAAGAAGCCGGAATTGATTTTGCAAATATTGCAGACGATAAGGCCGACAGCATCATGGGAACATATTCGGGAGCAGGTACAATCTTTGGTGTTACCGGTGGTGTAATGGAAGCAGCCGTTCGTACAGCATATTTCTTAACCGAAAAGAAAGAACTTGGTCCAATTGAATATAAGGATGTGCGTGGTCTAGCCGGAACAAAACTTGCAGAAGTAACTCTTGGTGGAAAAACTCTCCGCATCATGGTAATTCATCAGATTGGAAAAGTTGATGGTGTTCTTGAAACTGTACGCCGTGAGCTTGCTGCCGGAAAAGAGCCAAGCTATCATTTTATAGAAGTTATGGCATGTCGTGGTGGTTGTATTGGTGGAGGTGGTCAGCCTTATGGTGTAACAGACGAAATCCGCCAGGCCAGAACTAAGGCTTTGTATACCGACGATGAAAAATCAACAATCAGACAGTCGCATAACAATCCTGAAATTAAAAAGATTTATGATGATTTCCTTGGAAAACCTCTTGGAGAAAAGTCACATGAACTTTTACATACAAAATACGAAGCAAAGGATGAATACAGTAATGACTAAAAAGCTCAAACTGATTCCGGTTTTTCTGATTTGCGCTTTATTTTTTGTTTCCTGTGCAGATAAAACTGTTGTTTATAAGAATGTTACTCAGTCTGACTGGCTTTTACGCGTAATTGGCGAAGAAGTAGAAGTTGAATTTAATCTTAAAGAGCCTGTTGTAACTATCCGTGATGTGGAAAGAAGCTTTTTAAAGGATAAAACCAAGGATATCATGCGTAATACCTGGTACTGCAGGGGAACTTACGAAGGAAATCCTCTGGAAAATGGTATTGTAAAAATCAATATAAAAGAATATTCCCTTGATTTTATTGACTGGAAAGCCTTTGATGAAAATGCTGATATTCAGGTTTTTGATGCAAATCAGATAGAAATTAAAGACGGAAAGTTTTTGTATGATGATGAAGAATTTGTGATTGTTCCGAATAAAAAAGAGCATAAAAAAATAGATAAAAAACTTACGGAAGCCAAAAAAATCATCAGCGAAATGAATTCTAAAGACGAAAAAGATTTTAATTCTTCCTGCACAAAGCTCGAAAGCATAAAAGCTTCTCTGGATGAATTAAAAAATACACCGGAATGGACAAGCTTTGATGAAACAGACCTTGCAATCGTAACCGAATACCTTGAACGCTTTTTGAACAGGAAAAATTAAGAATAAAACAGATTTTTTATACAGAATGTCAATGCTTTAAAGATATACCTGGTAAGATTTGTCTGGGATTTTATTTTAATCACTTTAAACTAAAAAAGCTCTCCTCGGCGGAGAGCTTTTCTATTACTAAGCAGCGATGTGATTAGCGGAGCAATGAGAGTACGTTCTGGCTCTGCTGATTTGCCTGTGCGAGCATTGCTGTTCCAGCCTGTGAAAGAACCTGGTCTCTTGTGAATTCAACCATTTCTTTAGCCATGTTAGTATCACGGATGCGTGATTCAGAAGCCTGGAGGTTTTCAGCACCGATATCAAGACCTGTAATTGTCTTTTCAAGACGGTTCTGATAAGCACCAAGGTCTGCTCTCTGCTTGTTGATCTTTTTGATAGCTTCATCCAAAGTACCGATTGCGCGGTTAGCTTCGTCTGGAGTTTCCAAAGTCATGATAGATTCGTCGCCGATGTTGCGGAGTCCGAGAGCTGTAGCAGACATTGTTCCGATGTAAACCTGAGTTCTCTGGTCCATGTTAGCACCAATGTGGAACCACATAGAACCTGTAACTACGTTTTCACCAGTTGGGCGAGCGAAACGTCCTGTAAGCATGTTCATACCGTTGAACTGTGCTGCTGACGCAATACGGTCAACTTCTGCGATTAAAGATGATACTTCAACCTGGATCTGCATACGGTCTTCAGCTGAGTAGATACCGTTTGATGACTGAACTGCTAATTCGCGGATACGCTGGATAATATCTGTTGTTTCCTGTAAGTAACCTTCAGTAGTTTGAATGAAAGAAATACCATTAGCTGCGTTGGTAGAAGCCTGATTCAAACCACGAATCTGTGAACGCATTTTTTCAGAAACAGCAAGTCCTGAAGCATCATCGCCTGCGCGGTTGATTTTTTCACCAGAAGAAAGTTTTTCCATACTCTTCTGTGATCTCAAATCCTGAATTCCCTGGGCACGCTGAGCAAACATTGCACTCATATTGTGATTAATAACCATAATAATCTCCTTATTTTTTGGTTTGTTAGGATAAACACATGGTGGTCTCATTAAACCACAACGTGGTTTATCTCACGGGTTTCCACCACCCTTTACTTGATTGTCGGGTACTGGAAAAAAAAGTTTAGAAAAAAGTTTAAAAAAAATGAAAAAAATTTTATAATTTTTTTATGGATTATCTGATTATGGGAATAGCCGTTGTGGTAATTGTCTTATTACTGCGCGGAATGTATCTTTATTATAGAAGAAAAAACGCAAAAAACAGCCGTCAGAAGAATATGCAGCCGGTAAAATGTCCTTTATGTGGTTCTGGATTATTTGTGGGAGAAAACCTTATTTCTAAGGTTTACAGACCAATGAAGGTTTCGGATCAGCTTATGACAATACAGGGTTGTCCCCATTGCTTTCCGCGCTGTGAGCCCGGTGTAAGAAGAATCTGTCCTGTATGTCATAAGGAAGTGGGGCAGACAGAAAACCTTACCGCCCGTTTATTCAACAAAGCGGTAGGTAAAAAACATGTCCATATAATCGGATGTTCAAAGTGTCATAAGCCGCGCGCAGATTAATAATCATTGTTGATCATCAATGTGGAAGAATGATTTTTTCCGGCCTTTATTCTACGCGGGCTTAGTTTATTATTCGCACTTTACGCTTGCGTCTTTTGTTGTGCTTGTAAGGTTGAATTTTCCTTTTTCAGAAGAACCTTCTACACTTGCTTCGTATTCACCTTTAAATCCTTCTACCTGGGCAAATCCGTTTGCATCTGTTGTTACGCTTACATTTGTTGTCCATTCGTTGTGAATAAGGTTTTTGAGCATTGTGTAAGCAGGTTTAATTGTTCCGTCTTTATGTAAAAGTCCGCTTGGTGCATTAAGCCACATTCCATCTGTAAAATCCCATCCTGTAATTGCCTTTACCTGAGGATGTTCTTCGAAGAGGATGCGGTACATTTCTTCTATTTCGTTTTTCTGTCTTTCTTCAAATTCCGGTGTTGAACAGCCGTCATCATAATGCCAGTCGTTCAAATCTGTGATCTCTGGAGGGATTAAAGGTCCGGAAACAAGGGTATTTTCTGTAAAATGAATAGGAAGACCGAATTTTTCGAAGCGTGAAAGAACTTCTTCAATCTTTTCTCTTCCCCAGTAACCCTGGTGCTGGTGAGACTGAATACCAATGGCATCAATAGGAACTCCCTTGTCCAAAAGTCCTTCAATAAGGATTTCGTAGGCCGGAGAAGTGTTAAAGTCGTTGATTAAGAGTGTACAGTCCGGATTTACTTCTTTTGCAGCCTCAAAAACGGTTTTTACAAGCTCAAAACGGCCCATTTCACGGCAAATTCTTGTGATTGCGTTGTCGTAGCGGTCAAAATTCGGCATGATTACTACTTCGTTGATGGCATCCCACATATCAATTGTGCCTCTAAAGCCTCCAACCTCGCGGTGAATGCGTTCAATCTGCTTTTGTAAGATTGTTTTGTTGTCGTATTTTAAAAGCCAGTCTGCACAAACAGTATGCCAGCACAAAGGATGTCCTTTTGCCTTAACTCCTCTTTCCTGCATGTATTTTGCAGCATCCATGAGCTCTTTTGTATGAGGTTTTCCTTCTTCCGGTTCAAAATTTCCCCAGTAGAATGGAAGAGTACCGTAATTGAACACTTCGAGCCATTTTTTAACGCGGTCTCCAAAGTAAGCCTTCATTTCTTCTTCCGTTGGAAGCTTTTCCTGAACAAAAACCTTGTCTTTTTTGTCGAATTTTGGTGGATTAAGGTATGTTACAAAGTCAAAAGCGCCCCATCCAAAAAGAAATTCGTGATTTTTAAGGTTTATATTGATTTTTTTATTTGCAAGAGGCTTTCCGTCCTTTCCTGTAAACTGAATTTTTGACAAAGCCATTCTTTCGTTGATTTTGTTCATATTTACTCCTTGTGATTTATATTATAAGGAGTTTGAATTAAGAAAAGTTGAATAAAACTCTATGAAAATGTTATAGTAAAAAAAGAATACTGGGAACCTGTTTTTATGACTGAAAATTGCAAAAAACCGGCAGAAAAGATAAAAAGGAAAAGATTTTGGCAGATATTTCTATAAATTATGCGGTAATTCAAAGACTCATCCGGGAAAAAATCAGCGTATCTACCATGGAATCGTGTACAGGGGGACTTTTAGCCTCTGTGATTACTGACTGCAGCGGGGCGTCGGACATTTTTCCGGGAGGATTTGTTACTTATTGTAACGGTGCAAAGGAAAAATGTGGCGTTTCTTGTCATATAATAGAAAAGCATGGTGTATATTCCGAAGAGACTGCAAAAGAAATGGCCAGAGCATGTTCGGATTATTATAAAACAAAGCTTGGAATAGGAATTACAGGAACTCTGGGCCGTCTTGATCCTGAAAATATGGACAGCGTGTCGGGACAGGTGTTTTTTGCGGTAAAATATGGGGAAAAATATATTTCGGGCCGGATTGAAGTCCCGGAATCTTTAAAAGAAAGAAATCAAATGAAAAAATTCGTTGTGAATGAGGTTTTGGACTCGGTTTCGGGGTTTTTTGCATAAATTTTGACCAATAATCGAGGGTTGTCCCTCCTGTCGGGTAAATTCAAGCACAATAATCGAGGGTTGTCCCCCTTGTCGGGCAAATTCTATATAAATCCTTATAAAACATAAAGATATTTTTAATGAATTTAATCATAAAGGGTGATAGAATAGTTTTATGAACTTGTATTATACATCAATGTTTGGTTTGTCCCTGGTTTTGCTGGGGATTTATGCTTTAATCTATAAAAAACGCTTTTCAATCTTTATCACACTGATCTTTGCCTTTGTTCCTATTGCAAATCTTGGGTATTTTTTAAGCTACACTGCAAAAAACGTGGATGCAGCCATTGTCGGCATAAAAATGGTGTATCTTGGCGGTTGTTACATTCATCTTTTTCAGGTTTATGCGATTTTCCACCTTTGTAATCTAAAAATCAAAAAATGGATAAGGATGGCACTTCTTGCTTTTACTACCACAATCTTTATTTTTGTACTGACGATTGGTCATAACGGGCTTTTTTATAAAGAAGTTTCGGGCGAAATTGTAAACGGTGTGATGATTCTAAATAAAAATTATGGTCTTATTCACACGATTTACTATGTTCAGCTCATCCTTTATATGATTTTTACTCTTTCGGCAACATTTTACGCAATCAGGAAAAAGAACGATGTTTCAAGGCATAATATTCACTACATGCTTACTTTCGAAATTGTCTGTGTCCTTATGTTTTTTGCCGGAAAGGTTTTTGGACTTTCAATCGAGTTGATGCCGGCAGCTTACATCATCTGTATCACCTTCCTTTTGATTATCTGCAGGCGAATTGTTTTGTACGATGTAACAGATACTGTAATCGATGCGATTGCTATGAACGGAGACACGGGTTTTATTTCTTTTGACAGTAAATATAATTATCTTGGAAGTAATAATATTGCAAAAGAGATTTTTCCGGCTCTTAAACAGCTTAAGGTTGATAATTCTGCGCTTAAGAATTCATCAGTTAACGAAGAAATTGTTTCTAAAATTAAAGCTTTTTCGGAAAACAAGGGCGACAATTTCTTCTTTAAAAATCATCACGATAAAATTTATCAGATTAATATAAACAGGCTTTTAGACGGCGACATCAATTCGGTATTTATCCTTTATATTCAGGATGATACTAAAGATCAGAAGTATATTTCTCTTTTAAATAAATTTAATGATAAGTTACAGGACGAAGTAAACTCAAAAACCGAGCGTATTGTTCAGATGCACGACAATCTTATTATGTCTATGGCAACTATGGTAGAAAGTCGTGATAATTCTACGGGCGGCCACATCAGACGAACAAGTGAAGTTGTAAGCATATTAATAGAAGAAATCATCAAAGACAGGAGTATAGATGGTCTTCATTTGACTCCAGATTTCTGTCACAACCTTATAAAAGCAGCTCCAATGCACGATTTGGGAAAAATTTCGGTTCCAGATGCAATTTTACAGAAGCCGGGAAAATTTACAGATGAAGAATTTGAAAAAATGAAGACTCACGCGGCCGAAGGGGCAAAAATTGTTCACGAAATTTTAAAAGGCACGGATGATTTGCAATTCCATCTGATTGCAGAAAATGTTGCTCACTATCATCATGAACGCTGGGATGGCTCGGGATATCCTGAAGGTTTAAAAGGCGAAGAAATTCCTTTGGAAGCAAGAATCATGGCGGTTGCAGATGTTTATGACGCACTTGTTAGTAAGCGTGTCTATAAAGAAGCAATGACTTTTGAAAAAGCTGATTCAATCATGATGGAAAGTTTCGGGAAGCATTTTGATAAACAGCTCGAAAAATATTATGTTGCTGCACGAGCTCGTCTTGAATCATATTATTCGAGTGTAGAGTAAAAAAAGTTTTTGATATATAATTAATTGTTGCCTGAGAGAATTCAAACAATAAAAGACACTGCCGGGAAAAAATGGAAAAATCAGACAATACTCTTATTAAAAAGTTTCCTTTAAAACTTCATATTTTTTATTCACTTCTTTTTATTGTTCCAATCACTATGGGCTGGTGCTGGAGTGTGAACTTAAAAATGTTCACATTTAAAACATCTTTTTATGTATTTATGCATCCGGTCATCTGCACTTTAAGTGTTTTGATGCTCGCCTTATACGGAATTTTTTATTTTGTGATGATTAAAAAACTTTCACACTGCGACGGAAGTGAAGAATCAATCATAACTGCAAACAAAGATTTACGGATTATTGAGTACGGGGCATTTGGAATCATCATCGTTAATGGTGTAATTCTTTCGCTGATTGTAACTCTTGGTTTCCATTTAAGAAAGCTTCCATTTAATTTTGTTCCACTTTTGATGTGCGTTACCGGGCTTGCATTTTTGTTTTCTATTTTTATTTATCTTTTGTTCACTCAAGCCCTAGAAGAGCATGTTTATAATCTTACGTTCGACAGACGCTTTATTTCTTTTAAACTTACCGCCAAAACAATTGTTGTTGCTTTTTTTGCGGCAATCGGACTTATCATGTTTACAAACTGTGTAGTTTATTCTCCGGTTGCAAGCGAAGTTTCTGTTCATGTTCTTTTTACAAAATATATTCTTCCAAGTGGATTTGTTGGAATGATTGCGATTGTCATGGACTTTTATATGCTTATGAAGAGCAATATAAACCGTGTAAATGCAATTTCTGATTTTACTAAAAAACTTGCCGACAAGGATTATACAATTTCTACGCTTGATATTTTGAGCCGTGATGAATTTGGTATTCTTATTTCGGATTTGAATTCCTTCTATTCTATTACACAGAATCTTCTTAAGAACATTTCTTCTTCTGTAAATTTTGCAACTCAGACTTCTGATGAACTTTCTGCAAACATGACTCAGACTGCGGAATACCTTGAAAACATCATGTCGAGCATCAGTAATATAAAAGATAAGATTGAAAATCAGGTAAACGGCGTTCAGGAATCGAACGTAACAATCACACAGATTATAGAAAGAATTTCTTCGCTCGATAATGCCATTAAAAAGCAGGTTCAGGGAGTAAATACTTCGTCTCAGCTTGTAGAAGACATGGTTTCGAACATCCGCTCGGTTACAGATATCCTCGAAGAAAATGCCCAGGAAGTAAATTCTCTTGGCGAAAAATCAGAAGCAGGTAGAAAAAAGATTAATACTTCGGCAGAGCAGGCAGGGACAATCCTTGAACGTTCAGACAGCCTTATTGAAGCAAGCTCTATCGTAAAGACAATTGCGGGTCAGACAAACCTTCTTGCCATGAATGCGGCAATCGAAGCGGCTCATGCGGGCGAAGCAGGAAAAGGATTTGCGGTAGTTGCAGAAGAAATCAGAAAGCTTGCGGAAGAATCGAATACTCAGGGTACAAAAATTTCTACTCAGCTTACGGAATTTAAAACAATGATTCAGGAAGTTGTAGAAAACACACGAAACATCCAGAAGGAATTCGAAGAAATCTTTACTCTTACAAACAGCGTAAGGGAAAAAGAGAACAGCATTAAAAATGCAATGATGGAACAGAGTGCCGGAAGTTCGCAGGTTCTGGAATCTATGAAAGAGATGACCGAAACTTCTACTATAATTCAGAATGAATCGTTTAAGGTTCTGGAAGGCGGCCAGCAGGTTGGAAATAAGATGGATGAGCTTTCCGATATTTCTATAGAAATTGGAAACGAGATGACAGATATTTCTTCGAACGCACAGCAGGTAATCAATTCTACTCGAACTGTAAAATCTGTTTCTGATTCCAACAAAGATAACATGACTTCGATTAAGAACGAGGTTGGTCAGTTCAGGTTGTAAAAATCAGCGGAATGAGAGTTCTGTCTGTACAAGATTTATTTACGGCTTTTGTTGTGATTATTATCGGGCTTTGAGTGCTTTTTTTCGTTCGTACATTTTTTTGTCTGCGCGGTCAAAAAGCGACTGGAAATCATCTTCGCCGTGATTATATTCAGAATAACCTTCGGAAATAACAATGGTTCCGTCTATTTTGTTCTTTTCAATCTGACTTTCAAAGGAATCGATAAGGCTGTTTCGGTTTTCAAAATCACTTCCTTCGAGGAAAATAACAAATTCATCACCGCCGATTCTGTAAACAGGGCTGTGCTTAAATTGTTCGCAGATTAAATGACAGGCATCCTTTATATATTGATTTCCGGCTTCGTGTCCGAATGTGTCGTTTATCTGCTTAAGGCCGTTTAAGTCAAAAACAATCAGGCCAAAATCAGAAAGCTCGGAATTTTTAATCCTCTGTTCAATCGTTTTTACAGATTCTGCGTATGCGTGTGAATTTTTAATTCCGGTGAGAGAATCTGTAAGTGCCATGTGTTTTGCGGAATTAAGTGCCTGGCTGTGTTCTGTCATGTGCTCTTCTATAATAAAGGCATGAATCAGGCAGGTGGTTAAAATACAGCCGATTGCATAGAAAGGAAGCATAGGGTACATGGCCTGGAGAACAATAAATACAATCATCATAAGGCCGGAAAAACCGATTGTTTTATGATGCAGACGGGAAATTTCATCACCTTTTAATGCAACTATGAGTGTGTGACAGGCAGTAATCAGATAAAGAATCATAAGAATTCCAAGAGTAACATAGCGCGCAGTTCCCGGATGATAATCAACATTTTCATCAAAATAAAAAACAATAGGATAAAAGAAGTTGATGATGAGGATGATTATTTCGAAGATAAAAATGGCCCAGCCGGAAATAATCATTATTGTGCTGAACGAATTGTCTTTATTTAAATATGAAACAACGTAACGGGTCCACAAAAGAACGGAGAGGAGCATCACGGCAAAATAGATTACGGTGTCTGCATAAACCAGCGGAAGGATTTTTAAGTCGGAAAGAAAGCCCCATAAAATGTCTGCGATATAATAAACCATTACGGCATTCAAAAAACTTTTGTATCGCCATTGAAGAATCGAGGATTTTGATTTTGGCGTTTTTAAAATATTAAAATTAATAATCAGATGTATTACAAGCGCCAGCAATCCAAAACTTGCATAATACATATCAGCAGTCCCTTTTTTTCCGTTCTACTACAATGATATTACCGTTTTCGTGAATTTGCAATTTTTTTGGGAGGGGGATAAAAAAAGATTACAAAGAAGAATTCCGTGTTATACTATCAATATGGCAAAGATAAAAATTATTTCGGGGGATATTACCCGGTTTGATGGCGATGCAATTGTGAATGCGGCCAACGAAAGTCTTTTAGGTGGGGGCGGAGTTGACGGGGCAATTCATAGAGCAGCGGGGCAGGAACTTTTACGGGAATGCATTACTCTTGGTGGCTGTAAAACCGGCGAAGCAAAAATCACACGGGGCTATAATCTTAAGGCTAAATATGTAATTCACACAGTTGGCCCGGTTTATTATGAATACTCGGAACAGCGCGCAAGAGAACTTTTGGAAAACTGCTACAAAAATTCCCTTGCCCTTGCGCGCCAGAATAATTGTAAATCCATCGCCTTCCCATTAATCAGCGCCGGCGTTTACGGCTACCCCAAAAAAGAAGCCCTCCACGTGGCCCTCGAAACAATAAAAGAAATGTCCTCCGACCTCGACGTAACCCTCATCCTCTTTGACCGCGAAGCCTTTTCAATAGCAAAGGAAGAATTCGGGGAAATGGTGGAAGAGTAAGTGATGAAAACATGGTGTTAAGAATTATCAGTCTACAATACGAACACCAAACACATCATCAATAATTATGACTTCGCCGCGCGCTACACATTTTCCGTCCTGAATAATCTGGATGGGAGCACCGGGCAGACTGTCCAGCTGTAAGACAAAACCTTTATCAAGGCGTGCAATATCTTCGGAAGGGAGATAGGTTCCACCCAGCCGAAGAGCAATATAGTGTTCTTCATCATAACGAACAGGTTCGTCTTTTACTTCTATAATCCGAATTCCAAAATTATCATCAACGACAACAGCTTCTCCACCAAAACGGAGTTCATTTTCAATAAGGACATTCAAAGGTGTCCCGAACTCTTTGTTTCCCATAAGAAGGGTGCCAGGTTCAAGCTTTACAGAATCAGAGACAAAACGCCCGAATTCCACAAGGACATTATTTTCATACGGACGGGCTTTGATATCGGTAAGGCTTTCTAACTGTGGATTATCCTTTCCAAAGAAACCTGTTTTGCGACAGAGTGTAGAAAAATAAGAATAATTAAACTGGATGTTTATCATTTCGGTACAGACATCACTCGTAAGCGCAAGTGTTACAAGGACACACATATCACCAGGATTCTGTCCGGATGACCACGGTAAAAGTGTATTCAAATCTTTTGTAAAAGGTTTTTCAAATTCTTCCCATGGGATTGATTTATCTGTATTTGAATATATCAACTCCTGAAGCATGCGGACAAAGTTATCTACGTAAGAAAGTTTAAGGCAGTCACTGTCTGTCTGGGTTATTTCGGGATATTTTTTTAAGTCATGTTTAAGAAGAACTTTTCCGATGCGGGGATCAACTTCAATTGCAAAACCAGAGTTGTTATAATCATAAGTATAGAAAAAAGTTCTCTGGGGCAGTGATCGAAGAAATTCCTCATTTGTAAGCTGATCTACGGCGCAGACTTTTATTCCAAGAAGGTCACTTCTGTTGCCGGCAAGTTCATCACGGAATTTTTCACAAAGCATATCAAATGTATTTGCTATTTTTCTTAGTTCATATTTTCCGAATAAATCCGGGCGTTTAAAATCATAGATTAAAATTTTTGCCATTGGATTTTTCAAAAGGCTTGTATTGTCTTTGGATGTTTCAAGAGTTCCGTCGGCCTGCATTCTGGCAATTTCTGCTTTGAGCTCTTCTTCTGTCAAAATCTTTCGGTCGTTTTCTACTTCCTTGAGTTCTCCTTTTAAAAGAGAATCAACATCAGTTCCAAGCGCCTGTGCAAGAGAAGGTAAAATACCAACATCAGGGCAGCCGTCTCCTCGTTCCCATTTACTCACAGCTTTGTCGCTTATATTTATTTCTTCCGCAAGTTCTTTCTGAGTTATCCCTTTTTTCGAGCGCAAATAATTAATCAGTTTTCCGGTTCTCTCTGCATTCATTTTTTTCTCCATCAAGGGGGCTCGGCAAAGCCGACCGCTACGTCCGCGCTTCGTTAACACTCACCGTCCTCACTACGTTCCGGTCGGCTGCTTCGCAGGCGCTCCCATCGCTGCCCCATTTATCTAAAGTATAAAAGCGGATTTATGTTCTGTCACTCGATTTGTCGTAGGATTTGGTAGAATTTCGAGGATATGTGGTAGAATTCTACTTTGAAAATTTAAAATACTAAAGAATTTGGCAATTTATATTATTTCAATATGCTTAATGTAATGATTTCAGCAGAAGAAATCGATGCAATTTTTGCTCGTGATAAAGGAGACCTTCTAATAGACGTTCCGAACATATTTGTAGATGATAATTAAATCTATTCTTTATGTGCTGTAATTATCGTGAAACTGTAGGCATTCACCGTAATAATACATCCATCAATTTTGATATACCAGTTTTTTCCCTGGCGGGTGATTGCTGCTTTGTCGTCAAGAATTTTCTGACGGCAGAACGCAACGACATCTTTTGCCTCGGCGCCGAGACAGAGGTTTTTGCGGATTCGATCTACACCCATCGGAGTGGTGTGGAGATTTTCGATATTTTCTAAAAGTTCATTTTTCAAGATGTTTATCCTTATGTGGTGTTTTTATCTGTTTTTACGGACGAAATTGCTCAAACCGAGTGTTTCGTCCGTAAAAGTAGCTGGATTTTCTGTTTTGCCCTTGCACATTTTATTTTACTTACGGACGAAACTGCTTAAATTCTGCATTTCGTCCGTAAAAGTAGCTGTTTTTTTTATTTTGCCCTTGCACATTTCATTTTACTTACGGACGAAATTACTGAAACCGAGTGTTTCGTCCGTAAACTCCTCAAGAAGCTCATGTTTATAAATTTTTTCACGTGTAGATTCCCGGACAATTTTCCAAAGCCTGGCCGCAACCTTCAGTTTGTTTGAAAAACACGCCGTCGCCGGGTCTGCACAAAAATCCTGAACAAACTTATTCCATTGCAGGGAAACTCTATCGTAAGTAGCATAGGTTTTGCGGCCATAGTAAATATCCAGAAGGTCTTCAATTGTAAAAGCTTCATCTTTTGTTTCTTTTACTTTTCGAACTGTGGCGACCATGTCTACATTAAACTTAAAATTTTTGACACCAGTCTGTTCCGAAAAGAAATCACGGAAGCGCTGGCTAAAGCAGAATCGGCATTCAATCAGGCCGGTTTGTAGACTGAGTGAATCAGAAACTGTGATCATTGAGCTATCGTCATCAAGGTGAGTTGATTTAGCGGTATTCTTTCTGCGGCCTGTAAATTGTTTTGATTTTTCTTTTCTATCCTCATGGTATTTTTCAGGTTTTATCAGATTCCCTTTAAAATATTCTTTAATATTGTGATTCAGTTCCGCTTTCATCCCGCCTGCATCAATACCAAGTTCACGGCAGATCTTCTGGAGCTCTTCGCGGTACCAGTAGTATTTTGAGAATTCTTCAAAAGTCTTTATTTCAGAAAAATCCGGGCGTGTCATGTCTTCTCTTTTCATATCACACCTTAATAATATCATCTAAAATATGACATCTAAATGTCATATTTAAAACAAAAGAACAAAAGATTTAACATCCGCATAATATGACCATATAATGACTATATTCTTAAAAGAAGGTTTTATGGCAGCACTTTATGATGTAAAGGCCAAGTTCAGTGAATATGTGACTATGGCAGAAAATGGCGGTGTAATAGAAATCACAAAACATGGGCGCACTTCGGCTGTTATTATCGGGATTGATGAATATAATAATCTTAAGAAGAATTATAAACCTTCGTTTGTAGAACAGGTAAATAAAATGTAATTTCCGAAGTAACACGTCCGGTTCCAGATAAAAAATAACTTGCAAATCTTGAGTTTCATCACGATACCTGCGCAATTTCCACAATAACATGGTTTTGGTTACTCAAAATACAAAAGATTTTGAAGTCTTTGCCACAGAAGATGTTTTTATGCTTGAAAGCTGGGGAACAGATAATTAGTTTATAATCTGATTATTAATCATCCAAACTCTTTTCCATCCATCTTGCAACGCCGTCGTTTTCGTTTGTCTGGCAGATTTCGGTGGCAGCTTCTTTTACTTCTTTAATTGCGTTTCCCATTGCGATACCTTTACCGCAGAGTTTAAGCATTCCGATGTCGTTAAAATCATCTCCAAAGGCTGTGATTTGTGAAGGAGAAATTTTTAAATGATTGCATAACGCTTCGATTGCTTTTTCTTTTGTTGCGCCTTTTTTACTCAGCTTATACCAGGGGATATCGGAGAAGGGAAGGTAATCAATATTTTCAAGGCCGATTACGGATGCTGCTTTTTCAATCATCTTTTTGTCCAGGCTTTGAATGCAGATTTTCATACAGCTTTCGTAGAAGTCGGAAAAATCATTATAAATCCAGAACTTATCGGGAAGGTCTTCTTTTGAATTTGAATAGAGGGCATTTTCGTTATCCGCAGAAATGATTGCATCGGGGCCGAAAACTTCGAATGTATTTTTTATAAGCCTTTTTACTTCGTCCTCTGTGAAGCGGCAGTCATAGATTTTTTCATCGCCGAGGGTAATCATTCCGCCGCCGTTAGAAATAAAAATATCCGGCTTAATCCCGTCAAGATATTTTATTGCATTTACTTTTGCGCGCGATGTGCAGATTCCGAATAGGATTCCTTTTTTCTGTGCCTGTCTGATTATTTTTTTTGTGTAGTCCGAAATTGATTTGTCGTCGTGGAAGAGTGTTCCGTCTAAATCTGAAAGTATGATTGATAAGTTTTCCATATTCAATTATGAATGATTTTAGGAGTTGTTTCAATATAGGCTGATTGCCGGGCACCCCAGAAAATAACATAATAAATCCTGGGATGCCGTGGGAAGAGATGTCTTAAATCACTTTCACAAGCTCTTTGCAAAGCATAACAAGATTGTATCTGATTCCCCGTCTCTTATCCCAGCTTCGGGTATCCCACTCATTTTGCGAAACATCATCACCACCGTAGATAATTGCACCGTAATCAAAATTTCTATACTGCGCAATCGCAATACATCCGGCCTGTTCCATCTCTACAATTTTTGCACCCTCTGCTTTTCGCTGTTCAACAAGGGCTTTTGTTTCGCGGAACATTGCATCAGTAGTCCAGGTGAGTCCTGTAAGATAAGAGATTTTATGTTCATCAAGATAATCAGTTATTTTTTTTGTGATTTTTTTATCTGTATAAATATAGCGTGACGGCTCAATGTAGCGGTAAGAAAATCCTTCATCACGGATTGCGCCTTCTACAACCAAGAGTTCACCAACCTTTATATTTTTATCTAAAACTCCGCCACCGCCACAGAACATCACTTTGTTGATTCCAGAGGCTGCAAAAAATTCGAGGTTTCCTGCGCAGGCCGGACAGCCGACATATCCAAGTGTGATAAGAACATCAGGCTCTTGTGTAAATGCATAAAGGTCTACGGGATTTTCTCCACCAAAATGATAAGCAGGCTCAATAAGTTTTTCAGTTTTTAAGCTTTCCATTACATCCGGGAAGAAAGTAATAATCAACTTGTTTGTCTTGAGCTGGTCAAGATTCCATTTAAATGGGTTTACGATAGAATCCTTGTCTGTGTCGAATTCTAAAACTGGGTATTCATTTTTTATTATCATGTGCTTCCTCCTGGAATAAAAAGTTAGAAAGATTGTATCAGATAGGGCGTGTAGGGTAAATAAAGTTGTGATTTAAATTTTGAATGATGATTTTACCTGTTTGAGCGGATGACGTCCCGGGCCATTTTCATCACTTCTTTCTGGATTTTTTCCGGCGAGATGATTTTTAAATCTCCTCCAAAACTCAAAAGCATTCCAGGAAGCCATGGTTCATCGGGTGCAGAAAAAACTGCGGTGATGCTCCCGTCTCTGTGTTTATGGATTTCGGAGCACGCAAAGGTGTCGAGAAGATAAAACGCCATTCTGGAAGAAACTTTTGCCTTAATTTTGATGAGGGGTTGAGTTTTAATCTTAACTTCCGCCGGCATCTTGATTTTATTTTTTGAAGAGATGTTCATTTTATCTTCTGCCGGGTTTTTGTGCTTATCATCCTGCGGCGCCCCTGTATTTTCCTTTGTGACAGTTGCTGCTCGTCCCGTCTTTTGAACATTAATCATCCGGCTGAGTTTGAAAAATCTTTCTGCCTTGCGGCTTATGCACCATCCCTGAAGATACCAGGCTTGTCCTCGGTAAACAAGTTTCCATGGATGTACCGTGCGTTTTTCTGTAATCCCTCCAGAACTGAAATAATCAAAAGTAATCTGATGCTTTTTTAAAATTGAATCACGGAGGGTTCCAAAAACTTCACGAAGATTATGACCCTCGGGACTCCACGGAGAAAAATCAACTTCGATCCAGTCGGAATCATCTTTGACCAGGCGGGAAAGTTTTTCTGCAGCTTTAAGATTCGGATTCGAGGGCAAGGAATTTCCGCTCAGTTTATTAAAGGCTTTAACACTCGAAAGAACAGCAAGTTTTTCTTCATCAGAAAGGATAGTTTTATCAAGAGTATAATTTTCTGAAATTGCAATTCCGCCTGAACGCCCTTTTGTAGAATAAACTGGAACGCCGGAAACAGAGAGTGCATCAAGCCAGCGGTAAATTGTTCTTGTAGAAACGCCAAAATGTTCTGCCATTTCTTTTGCCTTTACCTGCTTTTTGTCTATGAGGATGTAAACTAATTCAAACAGTTGATCAATCTGCATAAGATGATTATATCACAGAAAATATGACATTTGTATGTCATATTTTAATATGCGTATGAGCAGGGGATTATCAAAATTAAAAATGGAAAAAAAGAAAAAATGATAATATAATTTTAGGTATAAAAAAATTGCCGGGAATTAAAATCTTTTTGTAAGGATTTTGAATTCTTTTGGGGGTATTATGAATAATGATATTATTAAGAAGTTGATATGGTTTTGTTCACCGATTACAAAACTTGTTTACATTTATCTTGCGTATATCATGCACATTCAGACGAACAATACTTTTAAGCCACTTCATTTTGTTTTCCTTTGTATTGGCATTGTTTTGACTCTGTTTAGTATTGTGCTTTACAGGAAGGTTCAAAATGGAATTATTTCTAAAGGTGTGATTGGCAGATTATTTCTAAATGCTGTTTCTGATGATGTATTAAAAAAATCTTTTGTGATTTATTTTATGATTTTGGGATACGCAGAAGCGGCAGCTTTGTTTGGTTTAGCTCAATATGTCATTACCGGAAATCTGATTGTTGGAATTATTCTTTTTGCACTTTGTTTTGTTGCCTGGATTTTTAATTTTCCCCAGAGCGAAGGCACAGATGAGGATGAAGCCAGGTAATTCTTTTGTGTACGGGGAGTGGCGGCGGGGATAATTTGAAATCCTCATATTAAAGTTGTTCTTTAAAATGCACTCTCATACCACCATCACTCTTGAAATCCTCTTATAAAGCGATTATTCTGAATTTATGCCGTTAGTAAAAGTTAATATGCTTAAGGGTAAAACGCCCGAATTTAAGAAGACTGTTTTTGATTGTATCCACGAAGGATTGATTGACTCTTTTGAAATTGCCGACTGGGACAGGTTTCAGAGAATTCAAGAGTTTGATAAGACTAACTGGGAAGCACCGGAAGGTAAAACAGAAAATTTTATGATTATTGAACTCATGATTTTTCCGGGGAGAACAAAAGAACAGAAAAAAAATGCGATAGAAATCATCACCAAAAAGCTTTGTGAAAAATTAAAAATCCCCGCGACTGATGTTTTTATAGTGATGAATGAACCGCCGCTTGAAAACTGGGGAATGGGAGGAAATCAGAAATGAAAAATGTTTATGAAGAATGCCCGAAGTTCGAAAATGAACACTGGCTTTTGCGCCTTGTAGAAAAAGCTGACGTAGAAGATCTGCTCAAAGTTTACGGGGACAAAAATGCTCTTCCGTTTTTTAACAGCGACAACTGTGACGGCGACAATTTTTACTATAATACAAAAGAGAAGATGGATAAGGCTATGGATTTCTGGTTTTATTCGTATCGCGAAAAGTGGTTTGTGCGCTGGGCGATTATTGATAAATCAACTGGTAAAGCGATTGGAACGATTGAATCTTTTAAGCGTCTTTCGGAAGATGATTTTAATGAGAGTGGAGTTCTACGATTAGATGTTGGAAGCGCTTATGAAAAGGCAGATGTATTGAAAGAAATCATGTCGCTTTTTGTCCCTCATATTTTCCAGATGTTTGACTGTAAGAAAGTAGCTACAAAAATCCCGATTTATGCGGTTGAACGAGCAGCTGCCGCCGAAGCTTTTGGCTTTGAAAAAACTGATTCCCTTCTTGTTGCAAAAGACGGAGTTTCGTTTAACGGATACTGGATTTTTAAAAACAGTTAGGAAGATAAAGATGGAACTTTGGGACGCATATAATTCAAATTTTGAAAAAATTGAAGGAATGACTCTGGTCCGTGAAGAACAGGATAAAATTCCATCTGGAATTTATCATCTTGTCTGTGAAATTCTTGTGCGCCATACAGATGGGACTTATCTTTTGATGAAGCGGGATCCGACAAAGCCACTTTTCCCGGATATGTGGGAAGCCACGGCTGGTGGTTCTGCCCTGCAGGGTGAAAGTGCAATGGAAGGAGCGCTTCGTGAACTTCGTGAAGAAACCGGAATTGTTACAGAGACGCTTGAGCAGTTAGATTGGTCTTTGGGTAAAACCTGTATTCATTGCCGTTTTTTGTGTGTAACAGATTGTGCCAAGGATTCAATAAAATTACAGAAAGGAGAAACCTGTGATTACCGGTGGGTTTCCGCTCAGGAGCTTTTGGCAATGTCTGATTCAGAACTTGTGGGCTACCAGATGAAAAAGTTTGTTGCCTGAAAAAAGGATTTTACGTGTGGCAGAAATAAAGGATTTAATAATCAGCTTATTTAAGGAACTCGGGCTTGGGCAGGTTTCCGTTCCGATTGAAAATGTTTCGGGTGGCTTTATGCACAGGATGTATAAGGAAATATAAAATGACACTTATGGAAACCTACGGGCTTTTATGAGCATGATGCCTTAGGCAAATAAGCCGTCCTTGTTGCAATATACCATAATTTTCTTTACGCGGCTGATTTTAAATCTGGCTTCTGCAGGGCCTTCGGGGTAAAGCTTTTCAAACTGAATCCCATTGTCTGCAACGGCGGCAATAAACGAAATATAGTGATCCTTTGTCATGGGGTGATTGAGAGAGACAAAGTATTCATCTTCTGTGACTTCGACATTTATTTTGTGCTCGTCGTCGGGCTCTTCGGGTGTTTGTGGTGGTAGCGTAATTCCACAACAACTGATTACCGCTTCTCCCGTTGAAGTAATCACATTCCCGCATACAGGACAAACGTAAAACTTGCTTTTTGCAATGTTTGCATTCTTGTTTTGATTACGGATACAGCTTCCCGAAAGCAGTTCTATCACAGAAATCCCAAGCGCAGCGGCCAGTGATTCAAGCAGGCTTATGTCAGGAAATCCATTTCCGGTTTCCCACTTGCTCACAGCTTTTGCCGTAACGTTTATTTTTTGAGCAAGCTCTTGTTGAGTCATCTTTTTATTTTCACGCAGCATTTTTATCTGCGCACCTGTAACATAATTATCTATCATAATTTTACCTCTTTTAATAGGGCCATTTTGTTTTGATCTGTTGAAAGTCTAGCATAAGTTGGGAGGGATTGGTACCTACGGTTCGTGGAGAATGTGATTAGAGCAGTGACAATTTGTATTATGGAGTTTTTTGGTTTTTATGATATTATGAAATTATGGGAGATTAATAAAACCAGGTCATGGGAGAAAATCAAGAATGAATCACAAAGGAACAATTCAAATAGAAACAGAGCGACTTATTTTACGCAGATTCACAATTGATGATGCGCCGGCTATGTTCAAAAACTGGGCGTCGGATTCGGAAGTTACAAAGTTTATGACCTGGCCTACTCATAAGGATGTCGGTGTGAGTAGATGGGTTTTGGACAGCTGGATTCCTTCTTACGAAAAAGCGGACTATTATGTCTGGGCAATCACCCTCAAGGAAAACGGTGACGAACCGATTGGAAATATTCACGGGCTTCCTAAGGACGAAATTGAGGCTGTTGAGTTTGGTTACGCGCTTGGAAGAAAATGGTGGCACAAGGGAATTATGACAGAAGTTCTTCATGCTGTGATTGATTTTTTCTTTGAGCAGGTTGGTGTAAACAGTATTCGCGCTTATCACGATCCGAATAATCCGCATTCGGGAATGGTTATGAAAAAGTGCGGCATGAAATATGAAGGAACACTCCGCAGTGCCGACAGAAATAATCAGGGCATTGTGGACCAGTGCTGGTATTCGATTTTGCGTAACGAATGGGAAAAGGCGTAAATTTTTTGCGAGGATTTTAACATGACACTAGAAGAAAGAAATCAAAAAGTACGCGCTTTTTTTAATGGTAAAATTGACACTTATGATGATGTGCACAGCGAATATATGAAAACAAAAGTTTTGCTGGCAGACAACCTCGACAAAACAGTAAAAAAGATTTTAGACTTGGGTGGCGGTACCGGGCTTGAGTTGATTCATCTGTTTGAACTTTTTCCTGATGCGCAGGTAACAGTAATTGATATCACAGAAAATATGTTGGAAAAGTTGAAGACCCGCGATTTCGCAGACCGTGTGAAAACAATCTGCGGCGACTTTTTTGAAGTTCCATTCGACGAAAATTATGATGCGGTTATTACAACTTCTGCTTTTCATCATTTTAAAAAGGATGAAAAAATCCGGCTTCTCAAAAAGATTTTGGAATGTCTTAAGCCTGGCGGTCAGTTTATCAATTGTGATTTAATTGCACTCACATCGGAAGAAGAAGCCGAACAACTGGTGGAATTGGAAAACAACACCGATGACTCAAAACACATCGACACACCTCTTACAATTGAAAACGAAATAGATGCGCTTGAGCAGGCTGGCTTTGCGAAGATAACTTCTAGCAACGGTGGTAAAGAAAACTACGGACTTTTTGTTGCAAGAAAGATTTAAAAAATATGGGGCTAAATTATGGAAATCAAAAAATCAGAAATCGACAGAGGACAGGCATTTGATTTTGGGCGTACATCGGAAGTATATGCACAGTACCGCGACATTTATCCGGAGTGTATGTTTCAGAAGTTTGCAGATCTTGGATTTGGTGTTCAGGGGCAGAAGATTCTCGATTTGGGAACAGGCACCGGTGTAATTCCACGCGGCATGTATAAATATGGCGGGCAGTGGATTGGAACGGACATTGCAGAAAATCAGATTAAATATGCAAGAGAGCTTTCGGCCGGCATGAATATTGATTATCTTGTGAGCTCTGCAGAAGACCTTGATTTTGAAGAAGACAGTTTTGATGTTATTACGGCTGCACAGTGTTTCTGGTATTTTGAGCCGTCAATCATAGTTCCAAAAATCAAAAAGTTTTTGCACAGTGGCGGCACCTTCTTAAAAATCTACATGAGCTATATGAAAGAAGAGCAGATTACTCACGATTCAAACTCTCTTGTAAAAAAGATAAACGGAAACTGGAGTGGCGGAAATCCCGGTATAAAAGATTTAACAACTCATCATTTTGAAAATCCTCAGATGGACAGTATGATTGTTGATTTACCTTTTACAAGGGAAAGCTGGCATGGTAGAATGCTTACATGCCGTGGTGTAATGGCCGCGATGAACGAAGGACAGATTAATCAGTTTGATTACGAACACAAAAAAATGCTAGAAGAAAACTACCCAGAAAGTTTTACCGTAAAGCACAAGATTTTTTTAACCTGGTATAAAATTGAAAAATAGGAAGAAAAAGAGGATTTTATGATAACAATAAAAAAAGTAGACAAATCATATTTTGAATTATACGACAAAATCCCCATGAATGTTGATGTTCGTTCGGAATTACAGCTTTGCAGAATTGACGGCGGGCTTGGTGGAATTGAGTTTAAGGAAGTTCCTGTTACGCCTTATGTAAAAGATCTTTCAAAATATGAACGGGCAACAGAATACGAAAAAGAATTTGATATTTCTACCTGGCACTTTTTTATGGCTTTTGATGATGATAAACCTATGGGTGCTCTGACTGTTGCCGGTCCTACTCCAAATCTTTACATGCTTGGCGGAATGAAAGATGCCTGCGTCTTATGGGATATCCGCGTTGATGATAAATATAAATATCAGGGAATCGGGCAAAAGCTTTTTAATCAGGCAAAGGGCGTGGCACAGGAAAAAGGTTATAAAAAAATGATAATCGAATGCCAGAATAACAACGTGACCGCCTGCCATTTTTACAGAAAACAGGGAGCCATCCTTACAAAGTTTGACACAAACGCATACTGCACAGAGCCGGGTCTTGAAAACGAAGTTCAGTTGATCTGGATATTGGAATTAATATAATTTGTATAAAAAGGAATAAAAATGAAAGATGCAACAATAAACAGAATAAGACAATTTATAACAGACCGCGACTGGGGCCAGTACCATAGCCCTGCAAATCTGGCAAAATCAATTTCGATTGAAGCGAACGAACTCCTTGAATGCTTTCAGTGGAGCGACACAGAATACGATCTTCAGCATGTAAAAGAAGAGCTTGCCGACGTCCTTGTTTATTGCCGCGACCTTTTAGACGAACTAGGCCTGGACGAAGATGAAATTGTAAACATGAAGATGGACATGAACGAAAAAAAATACCCGGTAGACAAAGCCCGCGGTAACAACAAAAAGTATACGGAGTTTTAGGGAGTAGCCCATGCGCAGAAAAGACAGAGAAGTAAAAGATTATGACGAGATAATTGATATTCTTTCGAGGTGCAAAGTCCTTCATCTTGCTTTGATAAGTGAAGAAAAGCCCTATTCTGTTCCGCTTAATTTTGGATATATTCTTGAAGAAGCTGGGAACAACAAAAAACTTTCCGTTTATTTCCACTGTGCGCCTGAAGGTAAGAAACTTGATGCTATAAAAGAAAATCCGAATGTCTGTTTTTCTGCAGAGTCACTGGCCCAAGCCGACGGCGACAAAGAAAAAGCCTGCACCTGGACCTGTTATTACGAAAGTGTGATTGCTTTTGGAAGGGCTCAAATTCTTACCGATTCAGACGAACGCACAAAAGGCCTTGATGCAATTATGTTTCATCATGGTTTTAAGTTGCCCGCCGGTATAAAAACAATTGCCTATAATGCAATGGAACTTGCCCGCACCGCAGTAGTCAAAATCGAAGTTGAAGAGATTACAGGAAAAAGACATTTGAGAAAATAGCTGAGGGAGGAATAATGAAAACCAAGGAAGCGATAATCGAACAGCAGAAAAACTTTATTCAGAAAATGAAGGATAAAACATCTGCGCTGATTAATTCAATCGATAAATCTGAAATTGAAACGATTCTTCTTTCGGGAAGTGTTTCCCGCGCTGATTTTTTTCCTCGCAAAAAGGAGAATGGTGAATATGACGGGATGGTTGATTTAATCGTCATGCGTAAAAAAGGAAGCAAGGTGACCGCCGAAGAAATTTTTGGTCCCGACCAGGATCCGCCGATTCCATATCATTGTATTAAAATTGATGATGTCTGGTGGGCAATTATGTTCACGGATTTTATCGATACAGAAAAATTTTCTCAGCTTGGCGAGCCAAGACAATTTTCTGTACTGGAATCTCAAATTCTGTATGACCCGAATAATTCCTATAAAAACGAACTTGAAAAAATAAATCAGTTTGTAAAAGAGGATTTAAAAAAGAATCTTGACGGTGCTCTCGGTTACATTCACTACCTCATTTCTGATTACAAAAAAGACCGCTGGTATCGCCGCGAAGCATTCATCCAGATGCATGAAAATCTGAATACGGCTATCCGTGCCGGGGTGCGGGCTCTTTTTTATCTGAACGGATTTTATTCCCCTGCAGAAGACCGTGCAATTTATTACTCTCACAGCCTTCCAAAGCTCCCGGAAAATTATGCAAAAATAATCGCGCTAGCTTGCAACCAGAATACAAATTCAGAAAGAAATTATTTTAAGCGCGAAAAAATCTTTATGGAAAAGATTGTAGGATTTATTGAGAAAAACAAAAAATAATGAGATAACCTTGGGGGCGTTGCGGGGGAAATCCCCCGCTGGAAGGGGTAGCGGACAAGACCGCAGCGAAGCGAGGACTTGGGAGCGAGGGGAATGCCTTCCCCTCCTTTCTTATTCCTTACAATTCCTTCTATGCGCCTTCAGTTTTTTCAACGCCCATGCGTAGTGGCTGGAGGTGTTGCTTACGAAGTAGGAGCCGAGTGGGGCGGTGCCGGTCCAGCAGAAATATTTTGCTTTGAAGAGTTCTTCGTTGGAGTAACTTTGGATGAGCTTCATGACGTCGGCGTGGCTTTTTTTGAAGAGGGCTTTGGCGGACTCGAGGCTTGTTGCCTGATGATTTTTCCAGAACATGATGTTCATTGCACCGTAAGTTGCCCAGCTGTATTCTGACGGTAAAATTGAAATTGCTTTTTTGCTGTCGGTTACTTTTGCATTGTTTTTTGGGAACTGCATCATGAGTTTGTGCCATTCATAAAGGTGAATCAGAACATCGCGTACATTTTTGTCGCGGCTCCAGTGAGCTTCTTTTTTGCTTGGCTGGCCCGAAAAATCAAAGGGAGTATTGAGCTCCTTTTCTGTCATCCCGTCGATAAAATTCATAAGCTCTGTGTAGTTTTCAGCTGCTGCTTTGAGCAGGTCATCTTTTGTACTTGGTCTTGGCATAGTCTTCCTCCTGTACGGTCGAGAGTGGCCGGTGATAATTTGTAAATTATTGAAAGATTGTGAAGGTAATCTTTATCCTTCTGATTATCACTATACCACGAGGCGGAGGTACAAAAAAGAAACAGGTTGTTGCTTTTTGGGGCTGTGATGTTTGAATAAAATGATTGAGTAAGTTTACGGTGTTCTACGCCTTCCAGTGTTTGAGCTGCGAAAGCATGGTGTCATAAAATTTCTTGCGCTCGTCGTCACTTTTGTTGTCGGGATTTGGCATATGTTCCAGAAGAAAATCAATCAGGGAATCTTTCTGCTTGTAAATAAACTCGCCGTCATTGTAGCACCATTTACAGTAATCTTCGTTGAAGGTTTTGTCCGGCTCACGGCTGATCATGGAATCTTCGGTAAGAGGCATTCCGCAGCACTGGCAGTAAAGCTTTCGTGGAGAGCCCAGCAGAGTATTTATGGAAACATCAAACTCGCGCGAAAGAACAATGAGCATCTGTGGGTTTGGTTGAGTCTCCCCTGTTTCCCATCGGCTAACGGCCTGTCTTGTAATGTTTACGCGGACCGCCATTTCTTCCTGAGTAAGATTATTTTTTTCACGAAGTTGCTTTAGTATTTCAAAAACTTCCATCGGGGGCCTCACTTTGAATTAGAGAATTATGTAAAATATTGTATCATATTTTATGACAAAAACAATCTAAGTTGGAATATATATGAATTTACAAATCCCCACATGGCACTTATAATATTATCAGGACGTTGGGTAAAAATGTCGGAAAAAGAATTAATTCAAAAAGTAAATGAATATACTCTTTATTTATCTGATGATTATCTTGATGAAGTGTGCCGAGAACTTCTGAAAGTTGATGATTTAAATCTGTTTTTCGAAAAATGCTATCAGGCTGTGGATGATTTTGATGATAAATCTCCCTGTCCTTTTATCTGCGATTCGGTAACGCATTCACATCAGAATAGAAAATTAATCATTCAAAAATACGAAAAAGATGCGATTTATAAATTCTGCGAAAAAATGCTGTATGATTCTTCATATATAAAGCGAAGGGAAGCGCTGATTATAATCTGTGATTTATACATACACAGGTCTACGTGCAAAGATATTCTTATTAAATATTTTGATTATGTAATCCAGAAGGATCCTCTTCTTTTGTATGATTATATAATGGAATTTACATGGCTTTATGCAAACGATCATTCGCTTAAAAAAAATCTGTATTCAAAAATATTAAAAATGAATATGGAATTTTCAAATCTTGTTTTGCTGGAAGCCCTGGATAGTTCTTCCGAAGTTTTGTTTAGCCGTGGTGGTTTAAAAAAATATAAAATATTATCACGGTTATCAAAAAATAAATCTGTACCTGTTCGTCTGATTGCAAAAAATATCAGACATAATATGCTTTGTGCCTCGCCTCAAAAAAGGATTGAAACAAAGGCACACATTTTGATGAATGCAAGGCAGGAATTTTCGAATAAATTATCAAAAGCTAAAACTGTCACATATAAACCAGATGACTTCAAAAAGTTTTATCTGGATTATATCAATCTATCATGGAGTGCAAAATGAAGGGAGTTTATAAAGGTTTGATTATTAAGTAAAAATAAAATGAGGTCTGAATGCCGGTTATAAGAGCGTTTATGGTGCCGCATCCGCCGATGATTGTACCGGAGGTGGGACGCGGGAGTGAAAAGCAGGTTGAAAAAACAATTAAGGCTTACGAAAAAGTTGCAGATGAAATTGCTGAGCTTAAGCCCGAAACAATTATTATCTCAAGTCCTCACAGCCTGAATTATTATGATTATTTTCACATTTCTCCGGGAGCGGGAGCAGTCGGTTCTTTTTCTGATTTTGGTGCGCCAGAGGTGAAGTTTGAAGTTCGTTATGATCAGGAGCTTGTAAATCTGATTAGTGATTATGCAGAACGCTCTGGATTTCCGGCCGGAACCCTTGGTGAAAAAAATCCTTCGCTTGATCACGGAACAATGGTGCCGCTCTGGTTTATTCTCCAAAAATATAAGGACTTTAAGCTTGTACGCACAGGCCTTTCGGGTTATGATCTTTTGAAGCATTATGAATACGGCATGTTGATTAAGGATGCGCTTGATGAACTTGGGCGAAAGGTTGTTTACGTTGCAAGCGGAGATTTGTCTCATAAATTACAGTCGTACGGGCCTTACGGTTTTGCAGAAGAAGGTCCTGTTTACGACAAGCGGATTATGGATGTTTGTTCAGGGGCGCGTTTTGATGAGCTTTTTGATTTTGATGAAAGCTTTTGCGAAAAGGCTGCCGAATGTGGACATAAATCTTTTGTGATTATGGCGGGTGCACTCGATGGAAAAGTTGTCCGTGCCACTCAGTATTCGCACGAGGATGTAACAGGTGTAGGATACGGAATCTGTTCTTTTATGCCGGAAGGTGATGATGACAAAAGACATTTTTTGGAGGCACGGCTCAAGAAGGTCCAAAATGAGATTGTACAAAAAAGCCGGGAGTCAGATGCCTTTGTAAAACTTGCACGTGAATCCGCAGAATACTTTGTGAAAAACGGACGCGAGATGGATCTGCCTTCCTGGGTGCCACCGGAACTTTTGGACAGGCAGGCCGGAGCCTTTGTTTCGGTTCATAAATTTGGTTCACTTCGCGGATGCATCGGGACAATCGCTTCAACAAAAGAAAATCTTGCACTGGAAATAATTCACAATGCGGTAAGTGCCGTTTCCGAAGATCCACGATTTGAGCCTGTCACAGAAGATGAACTAAACTATCTTGATATAAACGTAGATGTTCTTGGCGAGGCAGAAAAAATCTCTTCTCCGGCAGAACTCAACGTAAAAAAATACGGCGTAATCGTGCAAAGCGGTTATAAGCGTGGACTGCTGCTTCCAGACCTGGACGGCGTTGACACCGTAGAACAGCAGATTTCGATTGCAAGACGTAAAGGAAATATCGGTCCAGACGAAAAAATCGAGCTTTTCAGATTTGAAGTTGTACGGCATTATTAGGTGTCCGGGAGAGATGGCAGAAATAATTGAGGAGTTTATTACGAAGATAAGCTTATAATCTTCGTTCTCTTTTTATTTCTTCTCTTAACCAGTTCGTAAGTTTTTCTTCTGTTGGAAGATTGAGTTTGTATTTTTTGACAAAAAGATTTTCATCGATTCCTTCTGTAGTGTATTTTACAAGCTCTTTTCCAGCCTGTGTACAGATTAAAAGACCAATAGGCGGATTGTCATCTTTTTGCATAATATTATGTCGGTAATAAGAAAGATACAGTTTCATCTGTGCTATATCATCATATTTTATTTTCTTTGCTTTTAAATCTATCAGGACATGACATTTCAAAATGCGATGATAAAAAATCAGGTCACATATAAAATAATCATCATCAATAAGGATTCGTTTTTGACGAGTTTCAAAACAAAAGCCATTTCCAAGTTCCAGAATAAATTCCTGTAAGTGATTTATAAGAGCCTGTTCTAAATCTGATTCTTCTACTATTTCATTATCTTTTAGTCCAAGAAATTCATACACAAAAGGAGTTTTTACGAGATCCGACAGATCCATCTTCTCTGAACCGGATTGAATGTATTTACTCATTTTTGCAGGATTTTGACTGATGGCACTTCGCTCAAAATAGTTGGTATGAATTTGTCGTTTTAATTCACGTACAGACCAGGTTCCTTTTATTGTTTCTAATTCATAAAAAACGCGACCGAGAGGGTTTTCAACAGTCATGATTAATGAAAAATGAGTAAAAGAAAGACATTTGAAGAGACGTTCCGGAGGTAGTTGTAAATCTGGGGGTAAGTGATGATAATTTTTTTGTCCAATTGGGCAGACAGTGTCTGCCCAATTGGAATTACTGTTTTGAATTTGGCAATCAGTGATTGCCAAATTTGAATTGTTGTTTGTAATTGGGCAATCGTTGATTGCCCAATTAGATGTTAGTTTGAAGTCATCAAAAATATTTTCTTCTGCTCTAAATTCATGTAAGACATAATCAAAAATAGGTTCTTCGAGAAATGTAAATTCAAAATAAAATTGTCTGTAGAGTTTTAGATTTCTATAAGATAGGGATTTTTTATTCAAATTCTCTGCAAGTCTTTGTAAAGTCTTATCACCATATTTAGCCCTATCTTCTCCATTCTGTTCATAATTCACAATATAAAAACCAATGAGCCAGTTACGTGCTGTAATATTTCTGTTTATTGCTTTTGCTGTATTTTCTTCAAAGACATCATTAAGTTTACAGATTGAATTTTCAAGCTGAGTAAAATCGTTTGATTTTGGAGATTTGTTTAAAGAATTTTCCATACCATATGCCTCGTAAGTTTTCGATTTTCAGCGCCAGTCCAACCCCAGACCTGAATTATGGTAAAGAAAATTAAAAAAAGTTATAAAGGGCAGAGGCCCCCGAGGATTATTACTACACATACTAAAAAACATGAAAAATTGTTGGATATTACATTCTGTGCAGTGAACTTTACAAATTAAATATAATAATTTTTTAATGCAAAAACAATAAAACTTCCTTTCCAAAATAGAAAACTTTTTGAGGATTTATTAATATGAAATAAAGGAATTCGATTTCGATGTGTATCGGATTCTATAACAGGAAAAATTAATGCCGACTTGTGAAGTTTGTTTCAGACAGTGTAAATTAGAAGAAGGTCAGACTGGTTTTTGTGGTGGACGAATCTGTCGCGATGAGCAGGTTGTAGCGGCTAATTACGGAAGACTTACTTCTGTTGCGCTGGACCCGATTGAAAAAAAGCCTCTTAAAATGTTTATGCCGAAAAGCATGATTTTGTCCCTTGGTTCTTATGGCTGTAACCTCCGCTGCCCTTTTTGTCAGAACTCGAGTATCTCCTGGTCGCAGAGGGCTTTTGAATTTAAAGACAGAGCTGATTTTTATGAGCCGGAAGAAATTGTAAAGACAGCCCTGGAACTCCGTCCCCGCGGTAACATTGGTCTTGCCTTTACCTACAACGAACCGCTTATCGGTTACGAGTTTGTTCGTGATACTGCAAAGCTTGCAAAAGAAGCCGGTCTGCAGAATGTACTGGTAACAAACGGAACAGCAACTCAAAAAGTTCTCAAGGAAATCCTGCCATACATCGATGCCATGAACATAGACCTCAAGGCATTTACGAATCACTTCTACCACGACTTCATCGGCGGCGATTTTCAAATGGTGAAAGACTTTATTACAACCGCCGCCCAGTCCTGCCACGTAGAACTCACCACGCTCATCATCCCCGGCGAGAATGACAGTGAAGAGGAGATACGCGAATTGTCAGCCTGGACCGCCGCTCTCGAAAATCAATCCGGCAAAAAAATCCCCCTCCACATCACTCGCTTCTTCCCGGCCTTCAAACTTACTGATAAAGAGCCAACCCCGGTCAGCACAATTCTGCGTCTTGTTGAAATCGCAAAAGAAAATCTTGAATTTGTTTTTCCGGGGAATATATAATTAAAAAGTGGAGTGAATCATGCGAAAAGACAAAATCAATTATTATCTTGATATTGCGGATGTTGTTTCAAATCAGTGTACCTGTTTGCGACGTCGTTATGGCGCGGTAATTGTAAAGAATGATGAAATTATTTCTACTGGTTATGTAGGTGCCCCTCGTGGCCGTCAGAATTGTTCTGATATCGGTTACTGCGTGCGTCAGAAATTAAATATTCCGCGTGGCGAAAGATACGAATTGTGCCGCAGCGTGCATGCCGAAGCCAATGCAATTATCAGTGCAGAACGCGCAAAAATGATTGACTCAACACTTTATCTTTCTGGTCGTGAAGTTGAAACAAATGAAATCATAAAAAATTCTATCTGCTGTTCTATGTGTAAAAGACTGGTTATAAATGCCGGAATTAAAACGGTTATAGTTCGTGACACAGCAACAGAGTACAGAGTTATCGACGTAGCTGACTGGATTAAAAATGATGAATCTCTGGTCGGCGAGTTCGGATATTAACAGGGAAGGCATGGCTTTTGACTAATCAGATTTCGTACCAGAAAAAAAATGATGACATAGAATGCGTGCATTATAAAAACTGGACGAAGGCTTATCCGCCTCACACGCATGCTGAACACCTGACTCTTGGAATTGTTGAAGATGGAAGTGTCTGCATTGTGATGGAGGGGGAGTCAAAAATCTATAGTGCGGGAGATGAGTTTCAGATTCCGCCGGATGTTCTGCATGAGATAAAACCGGTAGATGATAAGAACTATTCGATGCTGGTAACTTGTGTGAGAACACAGACAAGTGCAGGGGGCGGCAAGCCTGGAGAACTCGGCGAATCCGGCGGAGCCAGTGGACTTGTAGAACTCAAAGATTCCATTCTCGATCAGCCGGAAAATCTTTATCTTATTGAAGAAATGGCCCGGGCCACAAATATCAGTCCTTTTCATTTAATTAGGAAATTCAAAAAGATGTATGGACTTACTCCACATCAGTTTCAGATTCAGTGCAAAGTTCGAAAAGCCCAGAAGCTGCTGGAAGAAGAAAAAAGCGTCTGCGAGGTAACTTATGATGCAGGCTTTTGTGATCAGAGTCACCTCGACAGATGCTTTCAAAAAATTGTCGGCCTTACCCCAAAAGAGTATAAGGATGCTGCAAAATCAGACTGCGATTCCTAACATAAGGCTGGAAAAAATTTTGCAAAAAGATAAAGGCCTTCTGGTCCTGCATTAACTTCATGTGGAACCTTAGCCGGCATAATCGAAATTACACCTGGCTCATAATCAAGACACTTTCCATCATTAATACACTTTCCGTAGCCCGCAATAACCTCGTGAGTTTCCAGCTGAGTTTCATGAATGTGATTTTTAATGCTTTTGTTAGGCGCAATTCTAACAAGGTGATAGCTGAAGTCCCCACCAGTATCCTTTGCAGTGATGATGTGCTTAAGTTCAACACCTTCAAAAGTCTGATGCTTGTTCCAGTTGATTTTGTCGAAGTCAATCTGACCTTCCGACAGACGAAGACTTCCACTGTTGAATTTTTCAAAAAGTTCTTTACTCATATTGTTGCCTCTTGAAAAGAGAGTAATAAAAATCAAAAATAATTTATTGGATAAAATTGCTCTTTTATATGGAAATAATACTTCCACCCATTCTCAACATATACAGGCGGGCATAAATCATATATTCTATAATCACAAAGCGCTTTGAAAATACGGTGAACTGGGGTCTCTGAGCTTGTCGAAGGGTCTCCAGAACAATCTATTATGGAGAACAAAAATGAAAACACTAGTAATACTTTGCGCCCCATGTGGCGTTGGAAAATCTACAGTAAAAGAAATCATCGCCCAACGTAATCAGCTGCCGAACTTTGCCTGCATTGATACAGACGCCGTCGGTCTGAACTGGCACAGCTACAAAGGAACTGACCACGAAAATCAGTATTATACAGACACCCTCAAACGCGCAGACGAAATCTCCGGTGATAAAAATATTTTCTTTGTGAGTGCCGGCATGAATCCACCAAACTTTTATAACCACGTGGATCTGCCCGAATCAATAGGGCGTACATTCTTCATCGGAATGACCTGCTCCGACGACGAAATCACCAGGCGTCTAAAGGCTCGCCCCGCCGAACGCCAGACAGACAGCGACGAGTTTATTAAAACCCAGCACGAATACAGCGCCTGGTTCAAAAGAAGCAAAGGTAAGTTCCAGCTGTTCATTGATAACACAAATCAAACGGTAGAAGAAACTGCAGAAATGATTGAGGAATTTATTCTTACGCTAATTATACAAGATCGGATTTAAAACTTTTAATTCATCATCTTCGAAAAGATAATATTCTGTATTGCACCATTCTGGAATTTTTCCACTGTTTTTAATCTCGTCTTTCCAGAAATCTCGCACTTCTTTTTCAGGGTTTTTGATTATGATATTGCTGTCTAAAGAATAATCAAGCCCCAGTTCAAAAGAAAAACCTTCTGTAACAACTCCGGTCTCAAGATTGATGATGAAAAATCCATTTGCCATAGTTCCGGCTCCGAATTCTGCGATCTTATATTTTCCGTTAAAATCGGGCTCCATATGAGAAGCTTCTGTGATTATTGTTTTATAATTTTTCTTTGTAACAGTGTCTAAAATCGGTTCTGCATTTTTACCGGTCCATTTTTGAACAGGTTTAGTAAAATAAGAAAAAGAACATGCTTCAATGCCATCGCCATTTTGTATTAAGTCCTCAACTACAAAATAAATATCTTTTTTAATTTTCTCACCGGCCGGAATTTCTATAAAATCAAAATCAATTACATTGCTCGCTATTGAATCAAGATAGGCACGATAAGATTTTCCCTTATAATTCAAAAACAAAAACTGATTTGAAAAGTTTTGAGTTTCGTTCCAGGAATTAACAATCTCCACCTGTGCCTTTACCAGGCCGTCTTTTTTGTTGATTGTGATTTTAGAAAGTTTTATATTCCAGTTTACTGGTAATATTTCTGCTTCCAGAATTTTTATTTTTTCAACAGAAAAACACATTAAAGGTTTGTCGTAATATTGGATATCCACATTTTTGTCATATTTAAAAACTGCTTCTGTTTTAAAAAAGCAATCAAAGTCTATCTGATTTTTTATAAGATTGTTTACAATTTCGTTGTCACTGTCTTCTTCTGTCCCAATTCCAATGACTTCGCTTCTGTCTGTTACAAATCGGATGTTTGGCGGCATCCCATTATAGAGTCGAAAACTTCCCTTCAGCGTTACAGTATCTCCCGGAGATATTTTTTTGGAAAGAGGTTTTTCTTCCTCGGCACACGCAGAAAAAGTAAATAAAAATAATGTACATAAAATGATAAAAAATTTCTTCATATATTGTCCTGTTATATTATTATCTATTCAACAAGCGGATAATCAGCATAATTATAAAACTGATTACGAGAAATACAAAAACAATTCCTATGATTATTAAATTCCGGTTTAACATTTTTTGTTTGAATTCGCGGTCATTTTTGTAAAGAGATTCGGCACCATTGGTCATTGATAATTCTTTCATCCTTTTTTCAGCCATCTTTTTTCGTATTTCTAATTCACCTCTAATAAGACGGTAAAGAATATACCCCATTAGAATAACTATAAGGATTAAAAAAAGTCTTACTGTAATTGAGTTCCAGGTTTTTGACTGTGTTATTTTTGTGATGGAATTGTTATTGAGGTTTAATTCAAATATCTGTTCATCTTCTCTATAAAAACGAATTGTGTTGTTGCCAGTTAATTCCATCTTTTTTATGAAAACCCATTGAACGTCTGTTTCCAAAAATGGAATAAAAAATTTTTTGTATAAGGTAATCAATTTGACGCTGGTAAATTCTGAATCGGTATTATCCGTTACTGTTATTAAAGCTTCTTCAGAAAAACGAGAAAAGTGATAATCAATATTATATTCAAGACCTTTGTAATTAATGGATTCTAGTTCTGGAGGTGATGTCCGTTTTGCAAAGGCGCTCGTAGCTGTGACGATTGTAAAAAATAAAATCAGTAATAATTTTTTCATGTTGATTGTCCTTAGGGGTTTTTCTTTATTTTCCATGAATTACAGATTCAATCCGAGACGTGTCTGCGTTTATTACGATTTCGAAAACGCCGCCTTTGTAGTCTTTTGCAAGAGAGCCTTGGATAATCCATTTGTTTTTATATTTTGAAATTCGGTAGGGCTGCTCGTCTCTGATATTGTCTTTACCATAAATCTCGAACAAAGCCTGTTCTGCAACTTTTATAACATCATCCGGTTTTGTAAGTTTTTTAACTTCGGGTTGTGTTCCTGTGTATTTGTATTCTTTATTCCGGGTGACAGTTTCTTTTAATTTCTTTTCATAAAGTTTATTTACATTTCCGGATATGCATTCATACTTCTCACCGGGATATACAAACTTAAATAAATTATTTTTTGTGTTTATGCATTTTACTTCGAACGTGTTTATGTTTAATTCAAAAATATGATTTTCGCCATCAGTGATGGTGATTGTTTGTTTATCTTTAAATTCTATTTTGCTTATAAACAGCCACTGAACATCGCCTTCAAGGTGTTCATTAAGTTTTATAGCGTAAATCGGAACATTATATATATATTTGGGTTCTTTTTCTGATTGAACTTTTATTATCCCAAAAAAATAATCAGCATCACCAAAGACTTTCATATCTGCGGTGTAAGTAATATTTTCTTTGGTAAGAGAACATGGCTTTTTTGATTCATCTATATATATATCTGCAAAACAGACTGCCATGCTTACAAATAATGTAAATAAAAGTATAAAATTTTTTTTCATGTTTATTCCCATCTTATTAATCAGGATAATAATCCCCGGTTCTTACGTAACTTGTTTTTGTATTGAATTCGTAGAATCTTTCCGGCAGATAATCAAAATCTTCGCCCCATCGTCCTTTAAAGTTTTCTTTATCTCCGCCACCATGGATGACTATGTAAAGATCACAATCATCATCTGTGATGAAAAACGAAATATTTATTTCAGAAGTTTTTAATCTGAATGCTGTTTTTACAGAGTGGGATCCAGCACCTTTCCATGGACCTTTTGTATTTATTATTTTGAGTTCTGATTTTCCAGATTTAAATAAATCATAATTGTTGTGTCCGTTATTAAGGTTGATTCCTTTTTGACCGAACAGCATTTTAATCGTTTTAAGGGCTTTCGAAATCTTTTTTACATCTCTTTTGTTTTTGACAAGTGGAAGTGCCTTGTTTATAAGAGATTCAAGCTCGTCATAAGTTAATTGTGATTGGTGTGTCTCGGATTGAATTTCTTTTGTTTCAAAAATATATTTCTTTTCACCTTCATTATCTAGCAGATTAATTCCTTCATTATCGATAGAAACGAAACAACCCCAGTGAAAATGTGATACGGTTGCAACATATTCTACCATACGAGGATTTTTGAAAACTTTGGCGATTTTAATTTCATCGAAAAGTGTATTTCCTTCATAAACGGTAAAAAGAACAGTTTCTTTATTCCATTTTTTTGAAATAAGTCCACCTGTTTGGTCAATGACGCGATATTTCCCATCTGGAGAAAAATATTCCTGTGGTTCCCAAGGTTCATCAGACCAGGCAGAAATTGAAGTGATAAATAATGTACATAAAATTATAAAAAGTTTTTTCATATTTTATCTCTTCTATTCTCCGTGAATTACAGATTCTATTTGTGAGGTTTCTGCGTTGATTATGATTTCAAAAACACCGCCGAGGTTTTCTTTTTGAAAAGAGCCTTGTACAATCCATTTGTTTTTATATTTTGAAATGCGGTAAGGCTGCTCGTCTCTGATATTGTCTTTACCGTAAATCTGGAATAAAGCCTGTTCTGCAACTTTTATAACATCATCCGGTTTTGTAAGTTTTTTTACTTCGGGTTGTGTTCCTGTGTATTTGTATTCTTTATTCCGGGTGACAGTTTCTTTTAATTTCTTTTCATAAAGTTTATTTACATTTCCGGATATGCATTCATACTTCTCACCGGGATATACAAACTTAAATAAATTATTTTTGGTGTTTATGCATTTTACTTCAAACGTGTTTATGTTTAATTCAAAAATATGATTTTCGCCATCAGTGATGGTGATAGTTTGTTCATCTTTAAATTTTATTTTGCTTATAAACAGCCTCTGAACATCGCCTTCAAGCTGCTTATCAATTTTTATAGCGTAAATCGGAACATCATATATATATTTAGGTTCTTTTTCTGATTGAATTTCTACTACTCCGAAAAAATAATCAGCATTACTATTGAGTTTTATGGATGAATAAGTAACGACTGTATAACTTAAGTTACCATTTATCGGTGTCACTGTTAGCGTACATATCTTGTCTGGAATACATATTTTATCTTCATCTGCAAAACAGACTGCCATGCTTACAAATAACGTAAATAAAACCAATAAACCTTTTTTCATTTTTATCTCCTTTTGCCACTCATATTTCCAGGCGTTTTTTATTTCCAGCTTTCCCAAACTTTCTGGCACATACCGATTGTAGCTTCTGTTTTTCCGTTACGGCATACAGGGAGTTTTAAAAGTTTGAGCTGATTTTCAAAAAGTTTTGATTCTTTTTCGCTGTCATCAAGGTATGCAATGCTTGAATAATCTTTTGCATTTTTATCTGTCATAAAATCAATTGCACCGGCGCGACTTCCTTCCTGTCTTGCGATTGCACAAACTACAGAATCAAACTCGCCCGCGCTCATCTCTTTTTCTTTTAAATCCACAAACTGAAAAACAATCCGTCTTTCTTTAAAAAATCTCTGTGCCGCTTTGCAGTCAAAAGATTTATTTGTACCAAAAATCTGAATCATAAAATTATTATAGCATAGAATCACACTGATTGTTATACTAAAAAAATGTGCGCGCTTATAAATAAAAAAGATGATATGACTCCCTTTGACATGACCGTCCCTCCAAAAAGAACGCCGTTTTTTCTTTTACCGCTCATGTGGGGTGGCTCTTTTTTGATGACAGCTCTTTCAAAATCAAAATTACAAATCAAAAAAACAGGGCTCAAAGGAATAAAACCTCCTTATCTTGTGATTTCCATGCATCAGGGATTTTCTGATTATTATATTGCGCCCCTTGCACTCTTTCCCCGACGTGCTTTTTATGTTTCCGATATGGAAGGTTTTGCGGGCTTTGGAAAATCTTTATACCGCGCACTCGGCTGCATTGGGAAAAGACGTTATGTTTCTGATTTCACTGTTGTAAAAAATATTTCGCATGCTTTTTCAAAAAAAAATTCAGTTGTGATTTTCCCGGAATCCCGTCACTCAAACATCGGAACAACTTCTAAAATCCCGGACAACATGGGAAAGCTTGCAAAATATTATGCAAAAAAATTCAACACACCGCTTGTAATTCTTTTAATCCACGGAAGCTATCTTAAAAATCCTTTCTGGGACGAAGAGCATACACGTAACGGAAAACTCGAAGCAGAACTACGCCTGGCGTATACGGCAGAAAAACTTCTTAAAACCGATGAAAAAACTGTTCAGAAAAAGATAGAAGAGTTTCTTTCTTATGATGAATATGACTGGCAGAAAAAAAATTCTCTTTTGTATACGGGAAAAAATCTTGCCCAGGGTTTACATCTTCCTTTGTACACATGCCCTCTTTGTAAAACAAAATATAAAATGCAAAGCGAAGGCGATAAACTGTTTTGTACTTCGTGCAAAAAAGAATTTACGCTTACGCCGGAAGGTAAACTGATTTCTGATGATAAAACTTTTTCCCCGGTTGAATGGTATAACGAAGAAAGAGAAGCTGCCATAAACGAATTAAAAAAGCATGGTGTAAAGAGGACGTTTAATGTACAGATAGAAGCGCTTCCAAACGAACATGGATTTATAAAACTTGGTGAAGGAACTCTGTGTTTGACCAAAGATGAATTCACCATCAATTTCCGGCCGCAAAAAAAGTATAACTACACACCAAAAGACTGGAGATTTGGTAATGACGGAATTGTCACAATCAGCTTTCCGCATAAAATAAGGGAGTCAGTTCAGACAGAATATAATTACCGCCATCACGGACGGGCAGTTGTTCTTTCCTGCAAAGACGCAACCTATTATCTTTATTCAGATGACGAGGATTTTAATCCGACAGAACTTCAGTTTATAGCGGAAGAACTTTATGACAGGCTAAGGTAAGTTTTGTATAATTGTAAATACAACTTAATGGAGAAAAAGTATGAAAAAATCAGTTTGTTTAATTTTAGTGTTTTTTACATTTATTAATCTCTTTTCAAAACCAAACGAAGAGCTTTTAAAAACTGTTCGTAAGGCAACTGTTTATGAAGATGAAATAATAGGAATTGCACACAGGGAGTCAAAAGTATATAAGGCTGCCCAAGAGTATATGTCTGCCTGTTCCGACAAGGAAATCATGGAGCTTTTAAATGATGAAAATAATATAGTCAGATGTTATGCGGCTACGTTTATAAAAGATAGAAATATAAAAGCCGACTGGTACAATATTTTATTTAACGAATTAGAAGATTCCGAAAAAATTAACTATCAAATTTATGATCTTGGTTATACGCCATATGTCGGGGATATTTTTATAGAAGAATTATTCGCGACAAAGCTTAACGCCGAAGAACAATCAAAATTAAAACTACAGGCAATCCAAAAAAAGTCAAAACTAAATTTTGCAAAAGGAATTTTACAATCAGATGAAAAATCAGATGAATTATACAAAGCGACCAGGGAATGGGCCCTTTTAAAAGATGAAGATGCAATTTTTTCTCTGGCAAAATATCAGAAAAAAGAAGACCTTCCGCTGATTCAGACTCTTAGAGATATTAATATAGAATTGTATTTTAAAGCGTGCCTTTATAACCTCAGTGAATCGAATAAGCCTTATTTAAAAGAATATATGATTTCAATCATGCCGCTTGATTTTTATTCGTGGAAGTATAAATCATTTTATACTTTGGTAGCCGCTTATCACGATGACTTTAGTAGAGAAATTTTCGACATGGCATTTTCTGAAGATGTAAATAAACGAATGCAGAAATATCATGTTGGGTTTGTTTATAGTGCTGCAAAAGAATATAAAGATGGTTTTTATGATGATTATTTAAAAACTCTCTGGCTTGAATATAATCTTACGGATGTAGATCTGATAGATTATTTTCTTGCCAAAGATAAAAAGTTTGCAATTGATGCAATAAAAAAATCAGTAAAAAAATCTGAAGTGTATTTTTCTAATACTAAAGCTTTGGATCATATGATAAAAACTCTGAGTATAAATAATGTAAATCTGACTGATTATTTTGCAAATGGAATAAAAAAAGCTGAAGTAATAACCTTCGAAGTTTATATGCATAATCTTGACTTAATCGATATTCAAAATAAAAAAATCATAAACGCAATGAAGCAGAGGCTTTCGAAAGATACTAATCAACATGTGCTGTTTCCTCTCTACGAAAATCTGATGAAATTGAATGACGAATCAATAAATGAATTTCTTGTTGAGACTTATAAAAAAAATAGGGATTCTTATACATCGTGGACTATTCCGGACTTCGAAAAACTTTTAGAACCGATTTTGAAAGAACGGAAAAAGTAAAAATCCCGGCAAACAAAAAATCACGGAACCCCGAATCACGATTTACAAAATCACTTCACAATTGAAAAATTCTAACTTATAATATTTTCGTATGAAGTTGTATTATGCAATCATTTTTGTTACTTCTGTGCTGCTCACGGGAATTTATTCTGGAATCTGGAGAAAAAGATTTTCGGTTTTCCTTACATTAACTTATGCATTAATTCCCATCATAAATCTTGGTTACTATATAACAGCAGTTTCTCAGACAGTCGGGGAAGCAATCATAGGCATAAAAATATCATACCTTGGAATCTATCTTCATGTTTTTGTAATGTACACAATTTTTAATCTGTGTAATCTGAATATCAAAAAACCTATAAGACTTATACTTTTTGCAGTTTCTTCGTTTTTCTTTTTTAGTGCGCTCACAATCGGCTCATCAGATTTTTTCTATAAAGAAATCACCGGAGAATTAATCGGCGGACGACTTGTCCTTCATAAAAAATACAGCATTGTTCATACCCTTTATTATATCCAGATATTCATCTACATGATAATCACGGTCAGTGCTACTTTTTATGCATTTTTTAAAAGGAATGATGTATCGCGTCATAACCTCTGGTATATGGTTGCCTGCGAATTAATCACTGTTCTTTCGTTTTTTATAGGAAAATTTCTTCATGTAGATGTTGATTTAATTCCTCTGTCTTATAACCTCAGCGGAATAGTCATGCTCATAATCAGCCGAAGAATTATTCTTTATGATGTAGCTTCGACCGCAATAGAAACAATTTCTTCTAACGGTAAAACAGGGTTCGCTTCTTTTGATGAAAATTTCCATTATCTTGGAAGCAATCAGATTGCAAAAGAAATTTATCCTGAACTTGCAAAACTTAAAGTAGATAATTCAATTCCTAAGACCTCCAGATTAAATGAAGAAATTATTAAGAAAATCCGGGAGTATATAGAAAATCCAAAAAAGAACAGCTTTACAAAAAACTTTAAAAATCAGATTTATAAAATTGATATAGAAAAACTTTATGACGGGCGAAATAACCGCGGATACATTCTTTACATGCAGGACGATACAAAAAATTATAAATATATTTCGCTTCTTAATAAATTCAATGACAGACTGAAGGATGAGGTTGCAGAAAAAACCGCGGATATTTTAAAAATGCACGATAACCTTATTCTTGGAATGGCAACCATGGTAGAAAGCCGCGACAATTCTACAGGTGGTCACATCAAAAGAACAAGTGATGTTATAAAAATTCTGGTAGAAGAGATTCAGAAAGACAAAACTGATGGAGCTCTCAAGCTTACCTCTGATTTTTATCACAATCTTATAAAGGCTGCGCCTATGCATGACCTTGGAAAAATTGCCGTTGATGATGCGGTTTTAAGAAAACCTGGCCGTTTTACACCCGAAGAGTTCGAAATTATGAAGACTCATGCAGAAGAAGGTGCACACATCGTTCACGAAATCCTTAAAGAAACTGATGACAAGGATTTCCATATTCTTGCAGAAAACGTTGCACACTATCATCATGAACGCTGGGATGGCTCAGGTTATCCAAAAGGATTAAAGGCAGAAGAGATTCCTCTCGAAGCACGCATCATGGCAATTGCAGATGTTTACGATGCACTTGTAAGTAAACGCGTTTATAAGGAAGCAATGAGTTTTGAAAAAGCTGATTCTATCATGCTGGAAAGCTTTGGAAAACACTTTGACAAACAGCTCGAAAAATATTATATTCAAGCCCGCCCTAAACTCGAAGCATATTACTCAAATTTATAGCTTTATAGCTGATTTATAAAAGAGGAAAATATGGAAGAAGGCCCATGCTTTACAAATCATCCGGGTATTGCAGAATTTAAATATAATCCGGATGGCTCAATCACAACAATTGGAAAATGCAAAGGTGTGAATAAAATATAAAATAATAGGAGTTAAAAATGACAGAAAACGAAGCAATCACTCTGCGCCATTCAGTGCGCCATTACAAGGATCTTCCTATAGAAGATGTAAAATGTGCTGAATTAAACCGCCTTATAAAAGAATGCAATTCAAAAAGCGGATTAAATATTCAGCTTGTGTTAGATAATCCGGAATGTTTTAAAACATTGATGAATCATTATGGATGGATTACCGGTGCAAAAAATTACATCGCTCTTGTCGGAAAAAAATCAGTTGAAAATCTTGATGAAGTTTGCGGTTACTACGGACAAAAGCTTGTACTTGCCGCTCAGATGATGAGTCTCAACACCTGCTGGATTGCCGGAACTTACAAAAAAGGAAAATGCCGCGTTAATATTGCTTCCGACGAAAAGATTGTATGCATAATTGCTTTAGGTTACGGTGAAAGTCAGGGCGTTGAACATAAATCTAAACCGCTCGAAAAGCTTTGTAACATTACAGACGAAAAGCTTTCATCTACACCTGTATGGTTTAAGGCCGGAGTTGATGCAGCACTCAAAGCACCAACAGCGCTTAATCAGCAGAAATTTTTTATCACTTTGGACGGCGAAAACGTTACGATTACCGCAAGCAATAAACCAATGGCACACATAGACCTTGGCATAGTCGAATACAATTTCGAGGTGGGCTCTGGTAAAAAGGTATTCGGAAAATAAAAGCTAAGTCAGAAATATAAGAAGACTTTCGCTGGAGGAAAAATGGCAACTAGAAATATTATCGTTCTCCCCTATGATGAAAAATGGGCAAAGGCTTTTTGTGATATTAAATCTGAACTCGACTCTGCACTCGGCTCCCTTGCAATTTCTGTTGAACACGTTGGAAGCACCTCGGTTCCGGGCCTTGCTGCAAAACCAATTATTGATATTGATGTTGTTGTCCGTAAAACTGATGTTGAAGCCGCAATCAAGGCTCTTGCTACAATCGGCTACGAGCACGAAGGCAACGGCGGAATAGAAGGCCGCGAAATGTTTAAATATTCGGGCAGAGAACATCTCATGGATCATCATCTTTATGTCTGCCCCGAAGATTCACGCGAACTCAAACGCCATGTTATGTTCCGTGATTATCTACGCTCCCACCCGGACGCCGTTCAGGCCTACAGTCAGATAAAAAAAGAAGCCGCTGAACTTTATCCTCATGACATCGATGCCTATATAAATCATAAAGGAAAAGTGATTGAGAAGATTTATAGGGAGATGGGGGTAGAATAACTTTCCTCTTGCAAAATCACGTATTCTGTAATATAGTTTGTATACAAACTAATTTATAGGAGTGATGAGATGAATATCAAAGACGTTGTAAAAATCATCCAGAGTGCAGAAAGTGCTCAGATTGCGACATTTGGGAAAGATGAAACAGAAGGCTTTCCGGAAGTCCGTGCACTTTTGAATCTTGCAAATCCAAAACAGTATCCAAAGCTTAAGGACAAGGCAATTTCTGCTGATGGCGAGACCCTCACAATTTATTTTACTACAAACACATCTTCTCGTAAGGTTCGTCAGATTCGTGCAAATAAAAATGTCTGCTTCTATTTTGTTCTTCCAAAAAAATTCAAGGGTGTTTCTGCCGTGGGCACAGTCGAAGAAGTTACTGATCAGGCTGTGAAAGAAGATTTCTGGCAGACTGGCTGGCGTATTTATTATCACAAGGGGCCAACTGATCCTGATTACACTGTGCTTAAGTTCACAACAAAATTCATGCACTGCTGGGGCGGCGGAAAAGTTCATAATTTTGGCGAACCGGTAAACGCTTCAAAAAAATAGGGATTGATTCAAGGATTAATTGATGAAAAACGGACGGACTGAAGGCGGAATATTAATTTCTCAGGTGCACCAGGTTAGTCAGCGGGTGTGGTATGATGTTTTAAGCCGCAATGGTCTGGAAGATTTAGCCGGCGCGCGCGGACGTGTGATTTTTGCACTCTGGAACGAAGACAATATTCCAATCAAAAAGCTCGTAGAAAAAACAAGCCTCGATAAAGCAACCCTCACCGGAATCATCGACCGCCTTGAACGTGACGGCTACGTAAAAAGGATTCCAAGCCCGGAAGATAAACGTGCCACACTTATCTGTAGAACCGGTAAGGACGAGGTTTTCAAATCAAAAATCGGGGAAGTTTCGGACCAGCAGAACGCGCTTTTTTACAAAGGATTTTCTGTCAAAGAAATCGAAGAGTTTGAAGAGTACTTAAAAAGGATTCTTGAAAACTGCAAAGAGGCGGAGGCAGGGGAGTGAAGGTTTTATTTTTTGATGTAGGATACACACTTGTAAACGAAGATGCTGTCTGGAAAAAAAGATGCCGTGAACAGGCAGAAATGGAAGAAGCAAAAAAACTTGGCATGAAAACCGTCTGGATAAAACAGGGTTTTGGCGCCCTTCAGAAACCAGAGTCCCCGTCCGAAGAACCGGATTATACTATCTGCAGGCTTAGTGAACTTTTGAAAATATTTATAGAAAATAATTACCTGCTGTGTTATCCTAGCACAGGAGAATTCGGGATTTTATGAAATATAGTGATTTAGATATCTACTGGAAAAAAATATTCGAATTAAACTGGCAGTCGGTTTGCAATGGGAGTAAGGCTATCTCTGCCCTGCTTATTGATGAAAAAGGAAACATCATAAGCGAGGCACGGAATCAGGTTGGAGAAACAGCTATCCCAAATCCGAGGGTCTGCCACGCCGAAAGTGAATGTATCAGAAATCTTGATATTTCAAAATATCCGAATTTAAAAGCTTATACTCTTTTCTGTGCGCTAGAACCCTGCCCGATGTGTATGGGGACTGCGGCTATGAGTGGTATTCATAATTTTGTGATTGCCTGTAAGGATGATTACGGTGGGGCGATGGAACTTGTGAAGTATAATAAATTGCTGCAAAGAAGAAATTTTAACATCACATATCTACCAGAACCTTTTGGCGATATCCAGAGGGGCTTTCAGTTTATAAAAGAACTTCTTTATGAAAAAAATTCTGCAAAGCTGAGCGAAATCGAAGAAGATTTTAATGTTCATAACGCGTGCGGAGTGAAGGCAGCAAAAATGATTTTTGAGGATGGCTGGTTTAACGGAAAGTCGCCCTCTGATTACACGGCTGAACAGATTTTCGACAGGCTTGCAGAATTAATCGGGGCGATGAAATAATTATTGTTTTACCGAAGCCGAAAGAACCAGGCGTTCGCACAAATCTTCGTATGAAATGCCGATTGCTTTTGCTTCCTGAGGGAGGAGGCTGTTTGGTGTCATGCCGGGAAGATTGTTTGCTTCGAGGCAGTAAAACTTATCATCCTTATCGCTAAGAATAAAATCTACACGAGAATAGTTTCCAAGTCCCAAAAGGCGGTGAACACGAAGGGCAAGATCCTGTGCTTCTTTTGTCCGATTTTGATCAAGTGGGGCCGGACAGATTTCTTCTGTGGCATCAGCCTGATATTTATTTTTGTAATCGTAAAATCCCTGCTTTGGACGAATCTCGATAATCGGAAGAACTTTCCCGTCAAGAATACCAATAGAAAATTCACGACCATGTATCATTTTTTCTATAAGGCATACAGGTTCATATTTTGTTGAATATTTTATAGCCGGCTCCCATTCTTCTTCGTTATGAACAAGAGAAACTCCGCAGCTTGAACCACATCCAATCGGTTTTACTGCACATGGGAACCCGATTTTTTCCTGAACCATTTTTATTGAATCTTTTGAAGGATCAAACAAGAGCCATTCAGGGGTTGGAATATTGTTATTTACAAAAAGATTTTTACTCAAGGCTTTATCCATGGCAAGCGCACAGCCGATATATCCTGAGCCAGTGTATGGAATATTAAAGGTGTCGAGCACAGCCTGAAGTCTTCCGTTTTCTCCCATTCCGCCATGGAGCCCGAGGAATGCTGCATCGGCCATTTTACAGATTTCTAAAACGCCAGGACCAATCAAATCACGGCGGCCACCGTTAGCGGCAATTAATGCTTCTAAGTCTGGCTCAGTTTCCGGGATTGCGTATGAAAAAGTTTTTCCTGATTCTTTTGTAACAAAAAGGCTTTCTAAAGAAGTTCCTTCTGGTATACCCACATATACATCGACAAAGGCAACCTTGTGACCTTTTTTAAGAAGGGCATTTGCAATAAGACTTGCAGAACAAAGTGAAACATCACGCTCAGGGCTTATACCACCGGCAAGGACAACAATTTTCATAGGAACCTCGTATACGTTTTTTATTATCTTAATTTTTTTTGCGATAAAGATTCAAAGCTTCATCTTTTTAAATATAACCAATACTTTTACTTTCGTCAAAGCTTGTGATAGAATTACCCAAAAAGGAGCCGCTGGATGATTAAAGCCGTTATTTTTGACATGTTTGAAACTCTCGTAACCCTTTTTACGGGAAGAACCTACTTTAGCGAAAATATTGCAGAAGACCTTGGCGAGCCTATAGAAGCATTCAGAAAATACTGGCACGAAACAGAAAAAGACAGAACCCTTGGAAAATATTCCATGAAGGAAGGTCTTTCCATCACGCTCAAAAACCTTGGTGCTTACTCAGAAGAAAATGTAGAAATGATCTGCAGAAAAAGACTCGAAGCACTGGGCGACACCTTCAACGCAATCCCTGAAGAATCAATCTGGCTTTTAAAAACTCTCCGCGAAAAAAACATAAAAACAGGGCTTATCACAAATACATTTTCTGATGAACGTGATTTAATCCGCTCTTCTCCACTCTTTCCCCTTTTTGATGCAGCGATGATTTCCTACGAACAGGGAATTTCAAAACCAGACCCGGAAATCTACCGACGTGCAATTAAAGCGCTTGGTGTAAAGGCAGAAGATTGTCTTTATGTTGGAGATGGAGGTTCACATGAGCTTACCGGTGCGCGCGAAATGGGGATGAAGGCCGTTCAGTGTACGTGGTTTTCCAGGCTCGCATTTGAGCCACACATCCCGTGTCCGCCGTTAGACGATTTTCCCCACGCAGAAAAGCAGGAAGATATAATTAAATTTGCTGAGATACATTGGGGTGTAAATCCTTAATGATAATTGACAAAATTGTTAAGGTAGTACAATAATTAAAATTATGTTCTAACATTTTTGAGGACATAGATTTATTATATTAGGGAGTCTTTATGAAAAAACTTATTATTGCTTTGGTTGCTTTTGCAATGGTTTTTGGATTTACAGGCTGTAAGAAGGATGTAGATGAGGGATGAAGGAAACTGATCTTTATGTAAAGGATGTTGATAAGCCGGAAGATGGTAAAATCTTTTTTAGTTTGTCTGAACTGAAAAATGCGGGAGAAAATATAAATGATTATTATATTATCAAGGTTGCTGTTTTGAATAATCCTGGTTTTACAAAAATAGAAAGCTATAAATACATCAAACTTGAAACTGGTAATGTAATACACGAAGAAAATGAAATAGTTTTACCGACAACAGTTAAAGGCTTTTATGAAGAAGTTAAACGCTTTTATGAAGACGGTTTTCATGGAATAATTGATAATACTGCTATAATAGCTATACCGTCTGAAGCAACAATGAAGAGAGATGAATATTCGAAACGTTGTTATGAATTTACTTTTGATGACGGTACAAAGCTTACTTTTTATAAAGCATGGTTAGATTAATTCATACATTTCGTTTTATAACGAATGCGAAAAGCACTATCCTTTGTATAAGAAGATAGTGCTTATTTTTTTCCGATCGGATTAGTGACCTTCAGTTTTTTATATTTTTATTGATATAAAGATAATATGAAGATGAGAAATTTAATTTTATTAATTGCAATTCTGCTTTTTAGTAACAATGCATTTACTCAGACAAAGCCTGAACAGGCTCAGCAAAAATTACCCGATGTTAAAACCTTGCTTTTTTCTTAATTATATCAAGAAATAAAAAGTCATTCCACACAAAGTCGAAAACCAGTATTTTAAGAATACTCTTAATACCTCAAGTTTTGATTCTGTGATAGAATGACAGGCAACAAGATTTTGGCTGGCGTGTTATGGTGAGTCTGATGGCTGCAAAAGGAAAAGAAGAATTTTATAGTGGAGGAAAGATGAATAAGGTAAGACTTGGAAAATCAGAAATTGTCTCTGTGCAGAATGCGTTTGGAGCATTACCTATCCAGCGTGATGATTTTGAAACTGCGGGAAAAATTCTTATTCGAGCCTACGAAGGCGGAATGAGTTTTTTTGATACAGCAAGAGCTTATTCAAACAGCGAAGAGAAAATCGGAATCGCTTTAAGCCATGTCCGCGATAAAATTCATATTGCTACAAAAACCGGTGCAAAAACTCCCGACGAAATGAAGGAGCATCTTGAAACTTCGCTCAAAAATTTAAAGACTGATTATGTTGATATATATCAGTTTCATTGTGCAAACCAGTGCTACAGGCCGGGTGACGGAACTGGCATGTACGAAACAATGGAAGATTTTAAACGTCAGGGAATGGTACGGCACATCGGTATAACGGCGCATAAGATCGGGGTTGCAGAAGAAGCGGTAAAATCAGGGCTTTATGAAACACTGCAGTTTCCATTCAGTTATCTTTCTGGAGAAAGGGAAATTGCTCTTGTAAATTTATGCCGTGAACACGACGTTGGTTTTATTGCGATGAAAGGTCTTGCTGGTGGTCTTATCACTAATTCTCTCGCTGCCTACACTTTTATGACTCAATATGATAATGTTCTTCCAATCTGGGGAATCCAGCATATGAGTGAGCTCGAAGAATGGCTTTCGTATATGGAAGATTCTCCTTCCCTCACAAGCGAAATCCGAGCCTTCATCGAAGAAGATAAAAAATCATTCGGAACTGATTTCTGTCGTGGCTGCGGATACTGTATGCCATGTCCTCAGGATATAATGATTAATCAGTGTGCAAGAATGAGTCAAATGATCCGTCGTTCACCAAGCAATAACTGGCTCGGAGAATTCTGGCAGAATGAATTTCAGAAAATCAATAAGTGTACCGGTTGTGGCGCCTGTATGAAAAAATGTCCTTATGGTCTAAACATCCCTACCCTTCTTAAGAAAAATTACGAAGACTATCAGAATATTTTAAGCGGCAAAGTTAAGGTATAAAAAAATATATAAACGTCTGGAGAAAAAAAATGAAAAGATTATTATCAGTATTTTTAATTTTGATTATGGGGGCGCTGGCTTTTGCAGATGATGCTCATGGTTATGTTGAACCTACAATCGGCGGATTTGAAATTAAGAACACCTACGACATTCGAATGGTAGACGAAGTGGTAGAAATCTGGGAGAACAAAGTTAAGGTAACTTTTCATTTTAGAAATCAATCTGACGAAAAAAAAACTGTGACTATCGGATTTCCTGTACATTGGTATGACGAATTTGGAGTTGGAGCAGAGGAAAAAACTATAAAGGATGATAAAGAGACAAGGGATGCAATAGAAAAATATTATAAATTCAAAAGCTCCTGTAACGGAAAAAATCTTCCCAGAAAACTGATTGCATCTGCAAATTATTATGACTCATTTGATTACTGGTTTACAGCTGAATTAACTTTTAACCCCGGCGAAGTTCTGGAAGTTGTAGATGAATATAACGCCGGATATAGTTCTGGCAGTGACAGTATTGGTTGGTCATGGAATTCCTGGAATTATGTTCTTACAACCGGAAGCTCATGGGATAGTACAATCGCTAAAGCAACAATCATTTTCCATTCAAAATATAAATACCAGTGGAAAAAATATACTGCAGGTGAATATTCCGATGAAAGAAATTACATCTGGGATATTGATAACATGACTTATTACTGGGGTTATTTTTCCTATAAACCAACATCCATCAAATACGATAAAAAAACAAAAGAAACTGTAGTCACATGGGTTTTATTAAATATAGAACCTCGAAAAGAATGGGAAGCAACAGAATATCAATCTTCAATTCGTTCCCCGGATGGATGGAAACAGGAATTTGCCTATGATCTTGTAAAAGATGAATTGTTTAAAATTCCAGGATATGACAAAGACTCAAAATGGTGGCTTAATGATGAATACAGGAATGCCTCCGAAACTGAAGAAGCATATAAAGAACTTGCCAAGAAAAAAGATTTTTATGATTGGGTTATAAGATTATACGAAAGTGGCTTTACAGAATTCCAGCCAAAAACAAAGGTAGCCGGAGTTTATGCACAGCTTTTAATCAATTCGATTTACGCAATGCACGGCTATCAGTTCAAAAGTGAAAGCTGGAATCAGAAGTTCAGTAAGTTTGAATGGTACAAACCGACAACTTCTGAAATCCCAGATTCTGAATTCTCCGACAAAGAAAAAGCCATGTTAAAAAGACTTAAAGAATTCAGATAATATGGAAGGGAAGGATTAAGGAAAGATTTATGCACTTTGGTTTTTCATATGTTGGACTTATTTATCTTATTATGCTGATGGTTCCGAACATCATCTGGGCAAAATATAAACCTAGGGATTACGAAAAATACGTAGGAAACGAAAATAAAGTTCTTGGGGCTTTTGAGCGGGTTGGAGAAGTAACTGTTTCTACAGCAGTATTAATCTTTTCTGATTTTAATCTTCGCCCATGGACTAGCTGGAGCATCTGGCTTTTAGTTTCCTTTATCCTCATGGTTTTTTATGAAATCTACTGGATCCGCTATTTTAAAAGCGAGAGGACGATGCTTGATCAGTACAGAAGCTTTCTGTTTTTTCCGGTAGCGGGTGCATCTCTTCCGGTTCTTGCATTCTTTTTGCTTGGTGTATATGCTAAAAATCCTGTAATGATTATATGCGTGATTATTCTTGGGATTGGTCACATTGGTATTCATGTAAATCACGAAAAGGAAGTAAAGCGGGAGGAGAAAGATGGAATACGAAACAGCTGATTCAATCACGGCCGAAGAGTATATGGAGCTTCGTAAAATTGTCGGATGGGGCTTATATCCTTTAGAGCAGGCCGTAGATGGATTAAAAAATACAACACATATTTACGCTCTTAAGAAAGACGGAAAAACAATTGCGCTTTTACGCATCCTTTGGGATCACGGTTATGTAGTTTATATTGCAGATGTAATCGTAAGACCGGAGTTTCAGGGACAGGGTCTTGGACGAAAGCTTATGACTCATGCCATGGAATACATCAGAGGATTATTAAAACCAGGCTGGCGTGTTATGGTAAGCTTGATGGCTGCAAAAGGAAAAGAAGAATTTTATAAAAAGTTCGGATTTTTCACTCGTCCCGACGAAGAACACGGATGCGGAATGTCGCAGTGGATAGAAAAAGGAGAAGGTAATGTCTAGTACATCAATTGCTTTTACAAAAAGACAGGTTGTGATTTCCTGTATTATAAAAATCATCACGGTAATTTCGAGTATAGTTGGAATCATTTTGACGGCACGTCCGGAATTAAATACAGAACTTGGATGCGGTGTAATCTTTATGTATTTTACGATTCAGTCGAATATTCTGATCTCGCTGATCTGTCTTATCGGGCTTTTCATGCTTATAAAAAATAAAAACGTGACCAGCACGTGGCTTGTTTTTAAATTTGTTGGAACTATTGCAATCACTTTAACAGGGTTTGTATTCAGTTTTATTCTTGCGCCTGCTTTTGGAAAGGGAGCCTGGAATGTGCAGAATATTTTAACTCATGCGATTGTTCCTGTTATGGCTATTGCAGATTTTTTTGTGATTACATGCAGCACACGACTTGGATATAAGAATATTATTTATGTAATCATTCCGCCTGTTTTATATGTAATTTATGCAGGAATAGGATATCTGAACGGCTGGAAATTTTCCGGTGGACTTAATTATCCATACTTTTTCTTAAACTGGGGAAGTCAGGCTGGTCTTTTTGGTTTTTCTGATGAATTACCATTTATTGGAACCTGCTGGTGGATCCTCATTTTATTATCGTTTTTGATGATTGTGGGTTTTGTTTACCTTGTAATTTCAAATTCAATATATAAGGTTAAAAAATTAAAGCCGGAAAACTAATCCAGCCTTAATCAAATATTCTTTAACGGAACGGGAAGGTTATCTGCTCATCTTATAGATTTCGAGCATGTCTTCTTCTTTAAGGAAGCGGGCAGAACCTTTTCCACCGTTTACGCCTACTGCACATTTGTGAGCCATGAGTTTTAAATCTTCGTCTGTGGCATTTACACCAAGTTCACGAAGATTTACAGGCATTTTTATTTCGCGGTAGAAATCTTCCATTGCTTCTATTCCTTTAAGAGCAATTTCCTCATCTGAACCGGCGTCTGCAGGAATTCCCATTACATTGATTGCATATCTTTTGAATCTTGGAAGGCAGTTTTTGTAAACATAACGAGCCCAGCTTCCCCAGAGAGCTGCAAGACCTGCTCCGTGTGCTACGTCGTAAAGACCTCCCAGTTCGTGTTCAAGCTTGTGAGTCATCCAGTCGCCGCCGTCGTTTCCACAGCCTGTAAGTCCGTTGTGCGAAAGGCTTCCGGCCCACATAACTTCTGCTCTTGCATCGTAGTTTTTAGGGTCTTTTACAAGAATCTTTGCGTTTTCTTTTACAGTACGAAGGAGTGCTTCTGCCATAGAATCTGTGAGTTCCATGTTTCCGCCGTTGGTAAAATAGCGTTCCATCGTATGCATCATGATATCCGTACAGCCGCATGCCGTCTGATAGTCCGGCAGAGTCATTGTAAGTTCCGGATTGAGGATGGCAAAAGCCGGACGGCAGTAATCGCTTGAGTATCCGCGTTTAACAAGACCTTCTTCTTTTGTAATAACAGAAGAATCACTCATTTCGCTTCCTGTTGCTGCAAGTGTTAAAATTACACCGATTGGAAGGCAGCCTTTTGCTTCTTTTTTATAATCATATAAATCCCAGACATCGCCCTCGTTTTTAACGCCGTATCCGATTGCCTTTGCAGAGTCTATGGCACTACCGCCTCCTACTGCAAGAATAAAATCAATTCCTTCTTTTTTACAAAGCTCAATTCCTTCGTAAACAAGGCTAAGATGTGGATTTGGAACAGCTCCACCAAGCTTTACATATTTAATACCGGCAGCATCGAGCTTATCTGTTACCTTCTGCATGAGCCCGGAACGGATAACGCTTCCTCCACCGTAATGAATCAAAACTTTTTTTGCACCGAATTCCTGTAAAAGTTCTGAAACCTTTTCTTCTGTGCCTTTTCCGAATAATACCTTTGTTGGTGTAAAGTATTTAAAATCAAACATAACGACTCCTCACAGGTTTTAAAAGATTAATAGTTTATAATTAACTTCTATATAATGAATACTTAAAGAATACTGCAGAAGGCGGATTTTACTTGTATAAATATGAGCGTTTGTTGTAAGAAAATATTTAAGGGAATTTTTGGGGCGTGATGACTGTACAAGAGATTTTAATATGATTTTTATGGTGCCAAGGGGGATTATATGGGTTTAATAATTTTTTTTAACTATTTCGATTATTTCTTCGAGCTTAAGGCCCATGTCGCGGCAGGCTTTTACATCGCGGCATAAAAGTTCTTCGGCTGCTGCACTTCTTTTTCCGGAGATTTCGTGGTGCTCAAGTTCGTTTACTGAAGTTCCTCTTCCTGCAGCTGTAGAAATAAATCCCTCCCTTTCCAGCTGTTCCCACGCCTGCTTTACGGGAATAACGCTTATCCGCAGGTTTAAGGCAACAGTCCGGATTGGAGGAAGTTTTTCGCCGGGCAGAAGTTCTCCGTTCATAATCTGTGCGGCGATTTGTTCATAAATCTGAGTATAAATTGGTTTATCTGTCTGTTTTGATAACACAATGTCCATTATATAAACACTCTACATATCGTACTTTTCGAATTTATTTGCGGCACGCTTAAACGAAAGTGGCCAGCTTAAGATAAAGAATAATAATCCTGCAATCAGAATTGGAATCTGTTTTAACTGTCCGTCAAAATCAGTTCGTGTAATTATTGCTCCAAACTTAATAAGGAAATCACCGGTTTTCTGAACTTCACTCATAATCTGGTCAGGAGAAAGTCCGTTTTCCCTGAGTTTTACGATTGTACTTCTGGAAGCCCAAACAGGGATTTCTGCAATCGCAAATGTTACAAAATAAAGTATAGCGGAAATGAAGTATGGTTTTCCAGGTTTAAGCGGATTTTTATAAACTGCACCTAAAAATACAATATTAAAAATTGCAAGGATTATAAACTGAAAGCCCATATAAGCAACATTGATTTCTATTCCGGCCGGATTTTGATTAAAACCACACTTCCATCTTACGAATGCTGCAAGAACTGCAAACGGTACAAAAAGAATTTCGAGTAATCCGCAGTATAAAAATCTTGCCTTTACCGTGTCTATTTTTCTTACAGGAAGTAAAACTGTATATAATAATCCGTGTGAAAGCTGATTAAGGGTGAAAGTCATCATTACTGCAAGTGTGGTATAAAAACAGCCGATATACATCGGGTAGCCTGGAATATAATAGAACAAAGCAAGACATGCTATCCAGATATACATAGAAATATTTGATTCAAGTTTTAATTCTTTTTTAAGAAGTTTTGTTACGTTCATCTTATCCTCCTTTTCTAGCGCCTTTCGATGTGAATCATGATATCTTCTAAGAGAGGCTCGCTGAATTCAAGGCCTGCTTTTTTTGCTGCATCCTTATCCTGTACGTGAATCATTCCATCAAAACCAAGCTGATGAGCATGAAGGCCGATGATTTTCGGTTCCAAATCTGGTGTGAGCTGATCTTTTTTTCCGCTTACAAGAAGATAGGAATTTTTAAAAGAATCTTTATCCATAGAGGCAAGGATTTTTCCTTCTTTGATGTAAGTTATATAATCAGCACATTTTTCAAGATCCGAAGTGATGTGAGTAGAAAAGAGAACAGAATGCTTTCCATCTTCTACAAATTCCTGAAGAATACAGATAAGATCGTCACGAGCTGCAGGGTCGAGTCCGCTTGTAGGCTCATCAAGAATTAAAACGCGGGCATTATGACTCATTGCAACGGCAAGAGAATATTTTACCTTCATTCCGGCAGAAAGCTGTTTGAATTTTTTAGACTGATCAATTTCAAAGCGTTCGCACAGTTCGTTGTAGCGCTTTTCGTCCCAGTCGCGGTAAAATTCTTTTGTAAGATCTGTAATAACTTTTATTTTATGTTCAGGATAAAAGTCTACACCACCAAAGACATATCCTACCTGATTTTTAATTTCAATTTCTTCTTCCGGCATGGAATAACCGCAGAGCTTAACTGTTCCACCGTCGTTATTCATGAGATTGAGGGAAGTTTTAAGAGTTGTTGATTTACCGGCTCCGTTTTTACCAATAAATCCCATGATAAATCCTTCTTCAAGTGTGATGTCTACATTCTGAAGCTTGAATTTGTCGAAGTTTTTACAAAGTCCCCGAATTTCAATAAGATTCATAGTCATACCTCTTTACAAAACTTGTGTATCTTGTATATACACAATATAACAAACATTGCCGGCTGTCAACAAATTTTTTAAAAATTATTTTCGTACGGGGTTGGGGAAATTATTCGGGCATAAAAAAAACGTGAAAGCAAAATGCCTTCACGTTTTCGTATTATCTTATTCTGAAAACCAGGGGATGATTAATTTGAATAATTAAATAATTCAATAATCATCCGGGAGTCTGATTAGAATACTGCGATAACTTCGCCGTTAGGGAATGATTTAGTAACCCAGTCTTTAACTTTGCTGCTTCTAAGAGCGTTTGCAAGAGCTTTGATTGCAGGATCATTTTCTTTTCCGGCTTTTACAGTAACGATGTTTACGTATGGAGAATCGCTTCCTTCAACAACAAGACCATCTTTTGTAGCAGAAAGTCCAACTGGAATAGCGTAGTTTCCGTTGATTACTGCTGCATCAACATCCTGGAGTGTACGTGGTAAAGAAGCAGCTTCGATTTCCTTGAACTTGAAGTTTTTCTTGTTTTCGATGATGTCGATAGGTGTTCCTTCAAGACCAGCTTCTCCGCTTAATTTAATAAGACCAGCTGACTGGAGGAGGAGAAGTGCACGACCTTCGTTTGTAGGGTCGTTAGGAATTGCGATTGTTGCACCGTCTGCAAGTTCCTGAACGCTTGTATATTTTTTAGAATATAAAGCGATTGGTTCAATATGAATTCCTGCTGCAGAAACAAGGTGGAAGCCTCTTTCTTTATTAAATGAATCCATGTATGGAAGATGCTGGAAGAAGTTAGCATCAATTTCGTTGTTTTCAAGAGCTTCGTTAGGTGTTACATAATCTGTGAATTCAATTACTTCGAGTGTATATCCTGCTGCTGCAAGATCGTCTTTAATAAGGTTAAGCATTTCTGCATGTGGCTGTGGAGTTGCTCCAACTTTAATAACGTTTGAATTCTTCTGTTTAGAACATGAAACAAGAAGTCCTGCTGTTAAAACTACAGTTGTAAGAATAGTAAGAATTTTTTTCATAGTTTACTCCTTAAAAAAATGTATTGACAATAACATACTGATTTAGTAGGTAATTGTCAATACTCTTATAAAAAAAAATACAGTTTTAAAGGCTTACTGTCAATAATGCAAGGATTTATCAGCGTTTTTTCATGAGGTTCTGCGAGATTTTCGTACCTATCATCTGGATTAATCCTACTAAAATGAGGATTACGATTACAGCAAAGATGAGGATGTCTATTCTGAATCTCTGGTATCCGTATCTGATTGCAAGGTCACCAAGTCCGCCACCGCCGATTGTTCCTGCCATAGCCGAATATCCGATTACGTTGATGATTGTAAGTGTGATACCGTCTACAAGGCTTGGAAGAGCTTCTGGGATTAAAACCTTGAGTATAATCTGCATGTTTGTAGAACCCATTGCCCTTGCTGCCTGAATTACTCCGGGATCAATTTCTTTAAGGGCAGTTTCGATGATTCTTGCAACAAAAGGAGCTGCTGCTATCGAAAGAGGAACTATAGTTGCTGTTGTACCGATTGTTGTTCCGATTATCAGGCGTGAAAGAGGGAAGAGGATAATCATGAGGATAAGGAAAGGGAATGAACGAAGCACATCAACAATTCTGTTTAAAACCTGATTCAAAACAGGCTTTGGCATGATTCCTGCAACCGGGTCTGTTACACAGATAAGGATTCCAAGAGGAAGTCCAAGTATTACAGAAAAAAGTGTAGAAAAGAAAACCATTATTAAAGTTTCCAGTGTTGCGTTTCCAACTAAAGTAAAAATCTGTTCCCAGTTCATTTTTCATCTCCATTTGTGAGTTCTACAGTTACGCCTGCTTTTCTTATGTATTCAACGGCTTTCTGAACTTCTTTTTCTTTACCGTCGATGTCTACGATTAAGGTTCCAACTTCTTTTGTATTAGAAAGAGTCTGTATTCCGCCCGCTCTGATGTTGAATTCAACGTCGAATTTTTTAGATACAGTGCTGATTAAAGGCTCACCAGTCTTATTTCCTATAAAGCGCAGAGTGTATTCGCCGCCTGCCTTGCTCCATCTTACAATTCCGTCGTCTTTCTGACCTGCATCGCCCGAAGAAAGGTGACTTAAGAAATCCCTTGTAACGGCTGATTTTGGATTTGTAAAGATTTTAGTAACAGTTCCGCTTTCTACAATGCGTCCGTCATTCAAAACTGCAACCTGCTTACATGCATCGCGAACAACTTCCATCTGATGAGTAATCATCACAACGGTAAGATTCATTTTTTTCTGAATATCTTTTATGAGCTCAAGGATTGATTTTGTTGTCTGAGGGTCCAGAGCACTTGTTGCTTCGTCGCAGAAGAGGATATCCGGTTTATTTGCAAGAGCGCGTGCAATTGCGATTCTCTGTTTCTGACCGCCGGAAAGTGTACTTACGGGAGCGTTTCCCTTATCTGAAAGTCCTACAAGCTCGAGCATTTCTTTTACGCGTGAGTCAATTTCTTTTTTTGGCACACCGCAGATTTCGAGCGGATATGCAATATTTTTGGCAGCGTTTCTTGAATAAAAAAGATTGAAATTCTGAAAAATCATTCCGATTCGTCTGTGCTGCTGAATAAGTTCTTCTTTGGAAAGATTATCAACACGCTTATCGTCGTAATAAATTGCTCCAGAATCAGGTTTTTCCAGAAGGCTTATGAGTCTTACAAGAGTTGATTTTCCGGCCCCGCTTTTTCCGATAATTCCATAAATTGTGTTGGATGGAATGCTGAGCGACACATCATTTACCGCTTCGACCGTTTTCTGATCCTGAACATATGTCTTTGCAAGATTTTCTATTTTAATTTCCATAGTATGGTATAATAGTGATTATAGATAAAAAAATCTATCAGTATAAAATATGCAAAAGTAAATGGAGGAAGTTATGTGCAAAATTAAAATCATTTTAGGTGTAGCTTTAGTGCTCGCTCTTACAGGGTGTAACGCAAAAAAATCTGAACAGGAAAAATCAGTTCAAAAACCGGCAGAATTAAAATCCTTAAGTAAGGATGAGGGTGCAAAAAAAGAAGAAAATAAAGAGCCGGAAAAGAAAGCTGATGAAATTGTTAATCTTTCGACAGAAGAGATTTCTAAGTTTGTTGCTGATTATCATCTTAATGATGCAGAAAGATTTGTGAATCACAAAATTGATTATACTCTGGTATTTGATTACTCAGGAGGATATGACACAAAAGTTTATGCCGATCTTTACGAAAAGATGCTTGTCTATATCATTCAAAAGGATGATAAAATCTATGTTTCAAATATCGTTCATGTTATTGCTACCGGAAAAACATTCATCAAAATTAAAATGGATTCTGGCATGGAAGGATTTATTAACCTTGGACGAAATCCTTATAAAGATGGTGATTACGAAGTTGTTGATTCAATGGAAGTTGACGGAAAAAAGATTAATCTTTTAAAACTCGAAGACAAGTATGTAATTGATAATAAAACCGGCTTATACGAAAAACCTTCCGAAAAGTCTAAAAAAATCTGCGACGCTTATGTAGAAAAATTTAATGGATATAATCCATCATCTTTGATTACGGAAGATTACAAATGGGTAAAGATGAGTTTTGAAACTGATGATGGGACAGTTACCGGATGGATTAAAGCTTCGTGTTTAGGTCAGGACAGGGGAGGACCAACATTTTATACACCGGAAGCAACTATATTCTGGGAACTTATCGGAGCAAATGAGATTTAATCTGATTCAGGGGAAAATTTAATTCTAAAATTTAATCCTTAAGAATCTTATAAAGTTGATTACGGCACGGATGGCTTCGTCGCATAAAACGGCGCAGAAAACACCAAGGATTCCAAGCTTGAATACAAAAACAAAGAGCGAAGAAAGTGTGATGATTCCGAATGTTCCAAGCGCCTGTGTGATGAGCATCCATTTTGTGTCGCCGTAGCCGCGGATTCCGCTTCCAACAACAATGTTTCCGGATTTTCCAAAGAGGTTTACAGCCACGAGGATTATGTAAATCACAGACATTTCTATAATCTCTTTATCCTGTGTAAGAAGGCTTAATGTAAGGCGCGGGAAAATTGAAATAAAGATGAGTGCAAAGGCGGCAACAAGGAAAGACCATTTTACTGCTGTTTTTACAACCTTTCTGTAAAGCGCAAGATCTTTTGCTCCGGTTGCTTCTCCGCTCACAGTCAAGGTTGCGTTTCCTATAGAACCGATGATTACGACAATCAGGATTTCTATTGTAAATACCATCGAATAGATTCCGGCAGCTCTTTCGTCAATTGTATTTAAAATTCTGATGATGCAGAGGTTTCCGACATTCCACAGTAAATCTTCCATGGCAGAGTTTACGCCAAGTTTTAAAGATTTAAGGTATAAGCCGATTTTTGATTTTATGATTCTCTTGATTCCGGGGCTTGTAAAGAATTTCTTCTTTTTTGTGATTACAACGTAAACAAGATAAAGTGCACCAGCATATTCGGCGATTGTTGTTCCTAAAGCGGCACCGGCAATTTCCATTCTTGGGAAACCCCATTTACCAAAGATTAAAACGTAATCAAGGAAGATATTTAATACCGAACGGATTATTCCATATGCAACAAGAGGCATTGTGTAATTCGAAGTCTGGAAAACAATGCTGTAAGAAGCTCCAAGACCTATAATCAGAAAGCACGGAGCATAAAGTCTTGTGTAAGTGACGCACAAAGGCATAACATTTTCTGAAACTCCCATCAGCTTAAAGACTGTCGGCGATAAAATCATCCAGAAAAGGAAGAGCAGAAACGGAAGTACGTTGTGAAATTTGATTAAAGAAGCGGCATAATTCTTTGCTTTTTCTAAATCTTCTTCTCCAACCGACTGACTGATTAAAATCGAAGCTCCGAGCGAAAGGGAAAATATAAAAGACATGGTTGTCCACATTGGTGCAGTCGCATTTCCAACGGCACTCATGTAGAGAATGTCCATTCGGCCCAGAAAAATTCTGTCTATAACCATCTGAATCTGAGAAATAAGGTTACTCAGCATGATTGGGACAAAGATTTTAATCATTTTGTATCTGTAATCTGTCTTCGAAAGCATAAAAAATCCTTTTTGCAAATATACAGTTTTATTTTCAGTATGTACATATATATATGCCTTATTTCTGTTTGACATCGTATTAATCTTACAGTAAAATTATACGTGAACTATTCTAATTTTTTAAAAATAGGAGTGAATTATATGCCGTGGTATTGGTTTGTAATTCTCCCTGTTGTTGGAATTGTTCTTGGATGGATTATTCGCTGGCTTTATGCCAGATTTCAATTATCTTCTTCAGAGCAAAAAGCTGAGCGTGTAAAGCAGGATGCTTATAGAGAAGCTGAAGCACAGAAAAAAGAAATTTTGTTAAATGCAAAAGATGAGCTCATTCGGGAAAGAAATCAGCAGGAAAGGGAGAATCGGGAACGCCGTGCTGAAGTGCAGCGCTATGAGGCTCGCGTAAACAAGAAAGAAGAACTTCTTGATCAGCGTGCTGCCGAATTCGAAAAAAATGAAAAAGAACTTGCAGAAACTAAAGCTGCAATGGTGAAACGGGAGGAAGCCCTCTCAAAACAGGAAGAGTTATATCGTACAGAGCTGGAAAAAATCTCCGGATTATCTGCTCAACAGGCTAAAGATCTTATCATCAAGAATCTTGAAAACGAAGCCAGACACGATGCTCAGGCTATGATTAATAAAATCGAGCAGGAAGCACAGTTAACAGCAGAAAAGAAAGCAAAGGATGTATTGATTACTACAATTCAGCGCCTTGCTCCGGAAGTTACAAGCGATATTACTGTAACAACAGTTTCGTTACCAAGTGACGAAATGAAGGGACGTATTATCGGTCGTGAAGGTCGAAACATCCGTACCCTCGAAACATTAACAGGTGTAGATATCATCATCGATGATACTCCTGAAGCAGTTGTTATTTCATGCTTTGACCCTGTAAGAAAAGAAATTGCCAAAGAATCGCTCGAAAGACTTATTTCGGACGGACGTATTCATCCGGCAAGAATCGAAGAAATTGTTCAGAAGGTTACACACGAAATCCAGAACAAGATTTACGAAGAAGGCGAAAAGGCTTTGTTCGACCTTGGTATTCACAACATGAATACAGATGGAATCCGTGCTCTTGGACGTCTTTATTTCCGTACAAGTTATGGACAGAACGTTCTTACACACTCAAAAGAAGTTGCAATGGCCGCAAGCATGATTGCAGCAGAAATTGGTGCGGACAGAGAACTCGCAAAACGAGCTGCAATCTTACACGATATTGGTAAGGGTGCAGAAACAGACAGCGACCAGAACCACGCAGAAGTTGGTGCAGAGATGGCGCGTAAGATGGGCGAAGATGCAAGAATTGTAAATGCAATCGGTGCTCACCACAACGACATCCCTGCAGAAACAATCGAAGCAACAATCGTACAGATTGCCGATGCTATTTCTGCAGCACGTCCTGGTGCACGCCGCGAGACAATCGACAATTATGTTAAACGTCTTGAAAATCTTGAAGCAATTGCAGAAGGATTCGAAGGTGTAGAAAAGGCATATGCAATCCAGGCAGGACGCGAACTTCGTATCCTTGTTAATAACGAAAAGATTGCAGATACAGATGTAAAAGATCTTGCAAGAAATATTGCAAAACAGATTGAAACAGATTTGCGATATCCTGGACGTATCCGTCTTACAATGATTCGTGAAACACGAATTGTTGAATACGCAAGATAACATCTAAAGTTAAATTAAGGTTTTTAATGAACCCCAAAGGTTAAGTTTTTTAATCTCTGGGGTTTTTATTTTTTTGGACTTAAACTATAATTCCTTATAATATTTTATTTTGAGAGGTTAAAATGAAAGTTTCTAAAGGAAATATCGTACTTATTGTTATACTCGTTTTTCTTGTAATCATGGGTATTAAAAATCTTAAAAATGAAAAATCACTTAATCAGTCAATCTTAAAAGAAGTTACTCTTGTTGCCGACGGAAAAGTTAATCCGGACAACGATGGAAAGCTTGTTCTTGTTTCGGGAAAAATCAGTTTTGAAGGAAATATTGGTTTTCTTGAACTTGAACAGCCTATAGAATCGTTCAAGGTTGTAAGAACTGTGCAGGATTTTGTTTCTTATAAATCTGATGATGGAAAAACTCATTACGAATGGAAGGAAAGAAAGGAAGAAGACAGGGCAAACGTTTCGGATTCTTCATCAAGTTATCTTTTTTCGACAACACAGACTCTTCCTGTAAAAGTTGGTGACTTCAATCTTGACGATAAGGGAATGCAGCTTGTAAATGCTTCTGAATCTTATGTTACAAAAGAAATTGCGGGGCTTGAATATAACGGCCTTGAATATACAAACAAAGGACACGATGATCCTGAACCAGGAGATGTAAGTCTTTCTTATACTTATTTTGATTGCTCTAAATACGACAGCCTTAGCATTCTTGCAAAACAGACAGGAACAACCTTCAGCCCATATACTCTTGGAAAAGAAGAGGTTTACAGGGTTTATAACGGAAAGGTTGATACAATGGAAAAACTTACTCAGGAGCTTGATGAACAGGTTCAGAGGGGTAAGCGCGGAAAGATTGCATTTATTGTTTTGATTTTAGTTGTTGCCGGAGTTCTTTTTTATAACAGCAAAAAGCAGGCTTCGGAAGGTAAAAAAGAATCATCAGAAAGCAAAGCTGAATAAGCTGATTTTGCAGGAAAGCCATTTTTATTTTTTTGAGGGGATTATGAAAAAGAATTTTGGAAAACAGACATATATGTATCCAATGCCGGTCTTGATTATTGCAACTTATGACGAAAACGGAAATCCGGATGCGATGAATGCGGCCTGGGGTGGAATCCACGATACTAATCAGATTGGAATCTGCCTTGATAAGAGTCACAAAACAACAAAAAATATTGCCCTTAAACGTGCGTTTACCGTAAGCATGGCAACTGCAGATTATGTAAAAGAATGTGATTATGTTGGAATTGTGAGTGGAAATACAGAGCCCGACAAAATCAAAAAAGCGGGATTTACAGTTACAAAATCTGAGTTTGTGGATGCCCCTGTCATAAATGAACTTCCGATGGTTTTGGAATGCGAGCTTGCTTCCATGAGTGATGATTCTGATTACATTGTGGGAAATATAATCAATGTTTCTGCAGATGAATCAGTTTTAACAGACGGAAAAATTGATGCAACAAAACTTAAACCAATCTGCTATGATCCTGTGAGCCATAATTATAATGTGCTTGGTCAGGCGGTAGGAAAAGCATTCAGCGACGGTAAATCTTTATGAAATCAAAGCGGATTGCAGGTTTTATAAAAAATGAGCCGGTCCTTGTAATTTCGATTGTGCTTGCATTGTTGAGCATAATCATCTTCCGGCTTTCGTTTAAATTCTGTCTTGAATCAATCGATTTTTCTACAATCGCAATTTTATTTTCGCTCATGATTGTGATTAAGGCTTTCCAGAGCCAGAATTATCTTGATTTTATTGCAACAGGTTTTCTTCGCTTTTGTAAGACCGAGCGTTCGCTTTATTTTCTTTTAACTTATCTTATTTTTTTTGGCTCAATGCTTGTAACAAACGATGTTGCGCTTTTAACTTTTGTTCCTGTTTCCCTTCTGATTTTTTCGCGAGCCGGACTTTTATCTTTTAAGCTGATTGTACTCGAAACACTTGCGGCAAATCTTGGCTCGTGCATCACGCCAATGGGTAATCCACAGAATCTTTATCTTTTTTCTTATTATAATTTTTCTGCAGCTGATTTTTTTCTTCTTACATCTAAAATTGCCCTGCCTTCCATGGTGATTCTGGCACTTATGATTCTTTTTATAACACGAAAGAAAAAGCGTGACGAAAAGATGATGCTTGAAGAAAGTGCGGGGGCCGATGTTTTAACTACTCCTACGGCGTCTGAAGGTGGACAGGGGGAAATCGGACAGGGGGGACAACCCTCAAATAATTTAAAGGTTATTTTTGATTTCAGAACTATTTTTTATGCCGTTGATTTTATTATCTGTCTTCTTACGGTTTTTCATGTGCTTGATTACAGGATTATGCTTGGAGTAACAGTGTCCGGAATGCTTTTGTGTAACTTCAGGCTTTTTAAAAAAGTTGATTACAGTCTTCTTCTTACATTTGCAGCTCTTTTTATCTTTACAAAATCACTTTCCACGGTGACAGAGTTTAAAGAATATTTAATTTCCATGCTTTCAACTCCTCTTAAGACTTATCTTACAGGAATTATTTCGAGCCAGTTTATAAGCAATGTTCCTGCAGCACTTTTATTGAGCGGATTTACTCACAACGGCGCCATGCTCTTACTCGGAGTAAACGTTGGAGGTCTTGGCACATTGATTGCATCCATGGCCAGCGTCATCTCGTTTAAACTCTATAAAAACTCAAGCGAAGCCCAGACCCCAGCCGGCAAAAAATATTTTGGAGTTTTCACGCTGTATAATTTTGTTCTTTTAATTCTGCTTGGAGTTATTGTTTATTTTATTTAAATCTTAAAAAATTTTTCAAAACTATGTTGACAGACGACATATATCGTGCTACGATATATATATCGAGAGGCGATATAACGTAAGTCGACAATGTTTTCCTCTCTCGGTATGGAGGATATATGAAATCAGAACCACTTTCAGAAAGCTATTACTATATACTTTTATGTCTTTCCAAAGGACCTAATCACGGTTATGGAATCATGCAGATGACTCAAACCTTATCTGGAGGAGATGTAAAAATCGGTTCGGGGACAATGTACGGGGCAACAAGCAATATGATTAAAAAAGGCTGGATTAAAGAAATTGTCTCGCAGGAAGCCGGAATGGAAAGAAAGAGACTTTACTGTCTTACAGATGATGGTAAAAAAGCTTTTGAAGATGAAGTAGAAAGATTAAAGAGGATGCTTTCTGCTATCTGATTTTATTACAACTCATAAAATCAGATTAAAACTATTATCGAGGTGAAAAAATGAAAGATACTAAAACAGTTTTTGGAATGTATACGGCATGGGATTATCAGAAGGAATTAGCTGATATAAATAAAATGAGCGAAAAGGGCTGGCATCTTATTAGAGGCAGTTTGTTTGCAAATAAGTATAAAAAAGATACAAGCGTGCGCTATATCTATCAGGTCGATTATAACAATAAGATTGACAGTCTTGCGCGTTATATCGATACTTTCCGCGAGCAGGGATGGGAATACATCAGTTCTACATTCAACGGCTGGCATTACTTCAGAAAAGTTTATGATTCATCACTTCCTGCAGAAGAATACGAGATTTACTGCGGCAGCGAAGCACTCAAAGAAATGCATAGCCGCTGGGGAAAACTTGCCGTAAGATTATTGATTTTACTTGGACTTGCATTAATCTTAGAAATTATTGCAAATATCCGCGCTGTAAGATTCCCAACAACAATACTTTGTGCTACTCTGTTTATAGAATTCGTAATGATTTTACACGGTATAATCAGAATGAAGAGGGCAGAAAAAGAGAATAAGAAAAATCAAAAGGGCTTTGGTTTTTCTAAAATGCTTTATGTTATCTTTATTGGATTTATACTTTGCGTAGTTTCCCTTTTCTGTCGCCCGGAAGGTTTTTCCAGTAAGGCAGAATCTTATGGAAGTGTAACAGGATTAGATAAAGTAGGCCTTTACAACATGAAGGTAACTTATCGAGATTTCTATCACTTTACGATTAAAGGCGAAATTGCTTCTTATGCAACAATTGCTCTGGTTGATTCAGAAACCAAAGAAGAGATTTGGTACAGAAAAATTACGCCAGGTGCCGACGAAAGTTTTGAACTTAATCAGAAGGTTTGGTTAAAAAGAGGAAATTACGATTGGGTATTAAGTAATTTTGAAGGCGGAAAGCTCGAAATTAATATTGATGTTATGTAAATCTTTCGGATTCTGAGGATTTTTAATGAGACTGATTTTTATACGACATGGAGAACCGAATTACGAAAAGGATTGCCTTACAGAACTTGGTCATATACAGGCAAAGCTTGTAGCACAGAGATTATTGCAGGAAGATATAAAGACAATTTATTCTTCACCGCTTGGTAGGGCAAGACAGACAGCGCAGGCATACCTTGATGCATGTGGCAGAACCGATGTTCATATTCTAGATTTTATGAAGGAAATCAGATTCGGAACAGAAGAGGTTTTGTACGACGAAAGGTTTAATCCATGGACTGGTGTAAATAAACTTATTGAACAGGGAATAAATCTTCAGGATCCTGAGTGGAGAGAGTTTCCGCTTTTTAAGAATAACACTGCAACAGTCGATGTAGATTTAATTGCAGCCCAAAGCGATAAATGGCTTTCTTCGTTTGGTTACGAAAAGGATGGCCTTTATTATCTGAATAAAAATACAGAAGAAAATAACGATACATATGCGATTTTCTGTCACGGTGGATCTACTACAGCTTTTCTTTCGCGCGTATTAAATATCCCTTTCCCGCATCTTTGTGCAAGTTTCCATTTAAAACACACGGGAATCGTAATCCTCCGGTTTGACACAACGCCTGGAATCCGTTCAATTCCACTTGTTGAACTTGCCGGAGACATTCTTCATATAAAAGAGCATAAATCAGAATAATTATCTTTCGATTTTTCTACGGTAACCGCGTGTCTGTCCGTTCCAGCGGCTTGTCATATCCTGGAAGAATTCAAATCCGTATTTTTCGTAGAGGCCCGTTTCTGCAGTAGAAATGTATACATAGTCAGATTCCGGGTAGTCTGTGGCCGCCTTTTTCATGCAGCTTTCTATAATCTGACCCATCAGGTGGCGGCCACGGTAATCAGGGTCTGTAAAAACAAAACCAATCCAGGGTTTTAAAGGAGAATCAACTTCGTCTATATCGGCAAAAGTAGAGAATGCGGCGATTGTAGGTTTTCCGTCTGTGAGTTTTTCATCATCTAAAAGAAGCATCAGGGTTCCGTTGCCAAGAGTTTCGTGGAATTTATCTTCTTTAAGGAGAGAGTATAAAAGAGGAATTGCTTCCCATTTTGAACGGAGTAAATCGAGCTGTGAAAGAATGGAAGCTTTGTCGTCGTATGAATAATAATCAGTAAGTATCATAATGTTCTCCTGTGATATAAAACTACGTATATAATATCACAGAAAAACATTTTTCATAAGATACTACTATTCCAGAATATGACCCACGTGACGCTTTTCGAAGAACATGTCGCGGTTTGTAAGAACGATTATTGTTGCTGCAATCACTACGACAATTGTTTCTACACATTTTGTGTTCTGGGTCATCGCAATCTTTTCCTGCATAAAGTTTATAAAAAGATGGAAGATGATGCTTGCAAGCATGCTTCGTCCGTTCTTTACATAAACCCAGGTTGTAATGAATCCCATCGGCACTACAGAAACAAGAAAGTTTATCATGTATAAAACATTCATCTGTCGTATTTCCATGTGATAGGTTCCAGGAATCCAGAAAAGAGGAAGATGCCAGAGCGCCCATACAAATCCAAAAATTATAGACTCTTTAAACCATGAATGATACTGTGCAATAGAATCTTCACCATAACCACGCCATCCTACTTCCTCCAAAACTGCTGCAAGGAAAATAGTTGCAAAGGCAGATAAAAGACCTACACCCGTAAAAGAAAAATCCTTAGTAAACGAGAACTGATCAAGCGATTCTCCAAAAGCTGTAGAAAGAAGAATTGATCCTGCAACTATGGCAGAAAATAAAACTACTGCAGCAAGGATGTAAAGCGGTTTAAGCTTCCAGAAATTAAAAATCTTACGCTTAAAGTCTTTTTTTAATGCGTCGCTCTTAGAACTAAATACAAAGATGATTGCAGTTACGGCAGGACATAAACCTCCGAGCACCATTCCGAGTGTGCAGGTAAGTCCTTCGTTAAACATAATGGCAAAAAGCCAGAAAAACCAGGTTGTAGCAAAAACAACTCCATAAAATTTTTTAGGTTTATATGTATACATGTGAAATCTCCTTTAATTAACATGCGTGTATGCATGCTTGATTGTGTGTGTAAATGCGATTAATTGTGTGTAAGTACGTTTATTCGCACGGACGTTAGATAATCTGCGCTTCCGACTTCCAGCCGTTCAATTCGACGATTAAATCTACGCTTTCTGAAGGATCGTCTTTACTTCTTTTTCCGGCGATTACCTTAGAAGAAGAATCTACAAAGCGGGTAAATCTTCCGGCATTTTTAAGATAGTAGTTCTGGCCTTCTGCAAATTTAATTTTTGAAACTGCGTGGAAATGATTTAAGTCGATTTTTCCCTTTACTCCGGATGCTTCTACATTCAGGTTAGATGATGTGTTTAATTCTACGTGACCGGTAGCGTTTGTTACAAAAACATTTTTTGCCTTTCCGTCGAATTCAACTGCATCGAATGTGATGTCGCGGATTTTTAAGTTTTCGAGCTCGGAAGAAAGTTCAATGTCGGCTACAAATTTTTCGGGGATTTTTACAAGAATAAAAAGGTTTTCAAGACATGCTATATCCGAAAGATCCGATGTGCGTTTTACAATCACATCCATCCTTCTTTTATCTTCTACAATCTTTACCTTTACCTGCTGTGAAAGAAACGAAAGCTTGTTCGAAGCTGCAATCACCTGGATTTTTTCATCCTTTGTCTTTTCGATGATTACTTCGTGGGCAAGTCCCAGCTTCAAGTCAATCTTTTTAGGGCTGTCTAGGTCGTATTCTGTACGGCTGTTATAAAGAAATTCATTTTTAGAAATCAGGCTTTTTTCTTCGCTTAAAAGGGAATCAAGGGATTCATTAAAAAGCGCAGAAATTGCAATAAGGTTTTCTATATCAGGAATTCCGTTTCCGCTTTCCCACTTGGTGATTGCCTGGCGGCTTACATATATTTTTTCTGCAAGCTGTTCCTGCGAAATACCTTTCTGTTTTCTAAGAGTTTTAAGTTTTTCTGCAAAATTCATAATGTCATACCTCTCTTATGATTTTTCAAAACCGGCACTCACAAACTGTGACCTTTCTTTCCGGTCTTTACACTTCAAATCATAAGGCCCTGGTATCTATTTTAACAGAAATCAGAGATTACAAAAGAGAAAATTTCTGCTACTTATCGTAGCATTCTCTGTCGAGCGCGTCTTTTATCTCTTGAATGCTCATGGAATTTTCTCTTGCGGCTCTTGCAAGGTCTTCGTATTCATATTTTTCATGCTTTACACCAAAACCTTCGGCTTTTTTTATTCTTATATCGCCGAATTGTGTTTTAAGTTTTGTGATGGTGCGTTCCAGAAAATATCTGTTACTGACTGTTTCGCGCATTCCAAGAGTTGTTGTGTGTTTAAAAATAGTTTTGATGATTTTTTCTCTGTCTGACTCATGGCAAGCTGCAAATAAAAGAAGTCCGGGGCGTGATTTTTTCATTCCGCATGGAATTGTGTATGCATCTACTGCCCCCTCTTTAAAAAGCTCTTCGATGGTAAAGGCAATCTGTTCGGCTGTGATGTCGTCCAGGTTGCACGAGTATTCATAAATTTTTTCCACTTTTTCTGCAGTTTCTCCGAGCATGGCACGAACGCAGTTTACAGCTTCAAAATCTTTTTTTCCCATTCCATAACCGTATTTTTCTGCGCGGAACGAAGGCATGCTTCCAAACTGGCATACAAAGTGCTTTAAGATTGCTGCTCCTGTTGGTGTACAAAGTTCTCCTTTTATTGAGCCGCCGTAAACAGGCACTCCCTGCAGGATAAATGCTGTTGCAGGGGCCGGAACAGGAAGAATCCCGTGTGCACAGTGGACATGTCCGCTTCCTACATGAATGTCCGAAGCATAAACTTTCGGGTTTCCAAGCATTTCCATTAAAAGACAGACTCCTGTTACATCTGCAACTGCATCCATTGTGCCGACTTCGTGAAAGTGAATCTCTGTAACAGGTTTTCCGTGTGCATGACTTTCTGCCTGGGCGATAAGTTCGTAGATAGAAATTGCGTCGGTTTTAACCTTGTCTGAAAGCTCGAGCTTTTTGATGAGATCTGTGATTTCTTTCATGGATGCGTGGTGGTGATGATGTTCGTGGTCGTGGGAATGCATTTCGTTGTTGTGAACATGCATTTCGGGGTCGCCGTGTTCGCATGTGTGTTCTTCGTGTTCATGAGTATGTTCATGGACATGGTGTGTGTGGTCCCCGTGCTCGTGAGAATGTTCATCATGTTCACCCCGGCTCAAATCAACATCTTCCGACTCTTCTTCTTCGCCGTGAACTGTGACTTTCATATGGGTTCCGCTAATTCCGCATTTTATAGACTCTTTTGGAGTAAGTTCCACGCCTGGAAGACCAAGAGAATTCATTTTATTTATAAAATCTTTTTTCTGGTTTTCGTCTAAAAGTTCGTAGAGTGCGGCTGTGAGCATGTCGCCTGCGGCACCCATTCCTAAATCTAAATAAATGGCTTTCACTTTTTTACTCCTTTTTTGCCTTAGTATGATTAATCATATTTGCAAAATAACCGGCTCCAAAACCGTTATCAATATTTACGACTGTAACTCCGGATGCGCAGCTGTTTAGCATGGAAAGAAGGGCAGAAAGTCCTTCAAAACAAGCTCCGTAACCAACGCTCGTAGGAACTGCAATAACAGGACAGTCAGCAAGTCCACCGATTACACTTGCAAGAGCACCTTCCATTCCGGCAATTGCGATTATAACTGTAGCACTCATAATTTCATCAAGGTGGGAAAGAAGGCGGTGTAAACCTGCAACTCCAACATCATAAAGGCGGACAACTTCGTTTCCAAGAATCTGTGCTGTAAGTGCTGCTTCTTCTGCAACAGGTATATCGCTTGTGCCTCCCGTTGCAATCACAATTTTCCCGATTCCATCAGGCTCTGGAATTATTCCCGAAACTCCAAGACCCGCATCTTTATGAAAGTCCAGTTCAATTCCAGCCTGCGTAATTTTTCCGGCTTTTTCTTCCGAAAGTCTTGTAATCAGAATGGTTTTAATTCCGCCATCCTTCATCGTCTGCATGATTTTTATAATTTGTTCTGCAGTTTTTCCTTCGCCGTAAATAACTTCCGAAGTTCCCTGCCTTATTTTTCTGTGAAAATCTAATTTTGCAATTCCAATGTCTTTAAAAGGTTCTTTTTTTAATTCAAGGAGGGCATCTTCCACAGAGACAGTTCCTTTTTTTACGTTTTCCAAAAGTTTTTGAATATCACTGTTCACTTCGCGCCTCCAGGTTTACAAAAATTTTACTGTAATGTTTTTTTAATTCCAAATTTATTTCACTGCGGTATTTTAAAAAGAGCTTATACTGTTTTTTAGAAAGTTCAATTCCCGCACATTCTTCCATATTTTCTAAAACCAGGGTCCTTACACGGAAGTTTGAAAAGCCGAGAGAAAAAAGAAAGTTCTCCGATTCTTCTGTTCTTGTAAGCGCGTCTTTTGTAATCAGGTGGCAGGGCATCTGCCTTGTTGCAAGACACGAATAGGAAGGTTTATTCCAGGTAAAAAGTCCTGCCTTTTTAGAAAGCTTTCTTATTTCTGATTTTGTAAGGGCGCATTCACGAAGGGGAGAAAGAACTTTTAATTCATTTAATGCTTTAAATCCCGGACGGTCAGAAACATCATCACTGGCATTGGTTCCGTCTATCACAACAGAAAAACCATCATCACGGGCATTTTTTAAAATTGTAGAAAAAATATTTATTTTACAGAAATAACATCTTTCCGAAGTATTCTGAATAATTTTTGAATCGCTAAGAACGTCCACTTTAATTTCTTTCAGGGGCATTCCAAGCTGTGCACAAAGCTTTCTGGCATCGTCCAGTTCAAACTCTGGCTGAAAATCAGAATTAACATAATAGGCAATGCATTCTTTAGCATATTTTTTAGCCGCATATAGAAGGTAGCTTGAATCAACTCCGCCGGAAAAAGCCAGTGCAATTTTTGGATATTTTATAAAAAAATCTTTAAGTTCCAATTAGTTCTTCTTGAATAAAGCTGTCTTTACAACCTTTTTTGGATCTTTAATTATAAGGATTGCAAGCCAGATTATAAGACCGAGGGCAACTACTGAAAGTCCTAGATAAAAATCATTGAGCATATCAAGAGGTGCAGGATTAAAATATTCTTCGCGGAGTTCTGCATATTCAAAGAAAGCGTCAATGAGCCACATTAAAGAAGCACCCCAGTACATAAGGCAAAGGGTTCCAAGCTTCATTGTTGTGTCTGGCAATTTTTTATACCAGATGATTGTACAGATGATTGCTGCAAAAACTGTTGTTAAAAGTGTCATGCCATGCCTCCTGCCAAAGTTTGTGATTTATCTTTTTTAGACTGCTTTTCGAAGAATGAAGTAACTCCAACCATGATTCCCCAGATTGCAGTTACAAGCGCTGCCATAGCAACACCGGCCGTAGCCATTTCGTGAAGCATTTCTGCAGTTTCACCATTTTCTACTGCAGTAAGGAATGGGAAAAATGGAACAACTTCTCCGTGCCATACGTGTTCAAAAGCTAAAAGAGCCGAACCACCCCAGAGCATTTTATTTAACCATCCGAGTTTTGTCGAAAAAGGAATTCTAACTTCCTCAGTTTTTTTCGAATTTTTAACAGTCTGATTTTTTTCTTTAGATTTGATTATTCTTTCTGCGACCGTTGTGATGATTGCTTCGGCAGCAGGAACTGTAAAACAAGCCATTTTATCCTCCTTAAACAGCTGATTATCATTTTTTTACAAGAATTATAAATAATATTTTAATACGGAATTTTGAAAAAGTGATATAAAAAAAAGTTATAAAAATAGTATATTTATCTGTTTTTTCTATATTATACACTTTAAATCTGAATAAAAAGGGATTACAATATTAAAAAAGTATAGGAGAAAGTGCATGAAAAAGAATGATTCAAACAAATCTGTAAAAGAAACTGCAAAAAAATCAGACAAAAAATCAGAAAAAAAAGCACAGAAAGCATTAAAAGCTCAGGAAAAAGCAAAACAGCCTAAAAAAGCATCTAAATTCTCGATCAAAAAAATCTGGGAAAAAATTAAGGCTGGATTTAAAGCTTTTGGAAAAGGTATTTCGAAGGTTTTCGGAAGTTATACCCCGCCTTCGTGGCCAAAAGATTTAGTCAAAAAGGTAAAGACAGAACCTAAGGCAAAAAAACGCTTTAAGATTACGATGATTACCCTTGGAAGCATTGCGGGTGTAGTCGTTCTGTTTTTTGCAACACTCTTTACCGTTCGTTTTATAAAATCAAAGCAGCCGGTAGACTTATCTGTTTCATGTACAATAACCGCTCCGGAAATTAAGAGAAATATTCAGGATAAGCTCGTCATAAAATTAAACGGCAGTGCTGCTCCTATAGACATGGTAAATAAACCTATTGTTTCCGGAATTACAATCAAACCGGAAATTAAAGGTAACTGGGTTTGGGATGGAGCTAATAGAATTGTTTTTGAACCAATCGAAAACTGGAAAATCGGTACAGATTATAAAATCGAATTAGATAAATCAGTTTTAGCCGATCACGTTAAATTACGCGACAAAAAAGAACTTGCGTTTACGACAACACCATTTTCTCTTGAAATAAAGGATGCTGATTATGTTATTGATGATGTAAATCCAAACCTCAAATATATTGAATTCAGTATTGTTTCTAACTTCCCGATGATGGAACAGGATTTTGCTTCTCTTGTAGAAATCAATCCGGTTATTAATGCAAGAAACGGAAATGTAGAAAACAGAACTTATACTGCCCAGGCATTCCCAGACACAGATTCTGACGGAAAAAGAGTTTTCTTTAAGTCGGAAGTATTCGGTGTTCCTGCAAAAACAATTGATGTTTCTCTTCTTGTAAGAAAAGGTGTTAAGTGTGTTTATGATGATGCTGTTACAAAGGATTCTGCCCGTCAGACTCTTGTTGTAAACGGATCAGACACATACGGAAGAATTACAAGAATCGGTGGAAACTTCCTTTTAAATGATGAACAGGAATACAAGCAGATTATCACAATCGAAACTTCGGCAAAGGTTTCTATAAGCGACCTCAATTCTAAATTAAAGTTCTATCTTCTTCCAAAAGACAGACCGGAAGAAAAGGGAACAAAGTTTGTAGAAGACTATCAGTGGTATAGCACTGATGAAGTTTCTTCTACTGTAAAAAGCAAATCGGAAAGACTCCAGCTTAAGCCATACGAAACAGAAACAAAATACGAAAAGGTTCATTCATACGAAATCGATGTTCCTGAAAATTCATACATCTATGTTTCTGTAGACGAAGGTCTTGAATTCTACGGTGGATTCTATCTTGCCAAGCCTGTGCACGAAATTGTTGAACAGGTTCCTTATCCAAAAGAAGTAAAATTCATTTCGGAAGGAAACATTGTTTCTTTAAAAGGAAGCAGACGCTTACCGATTATGGCCCGCGGTGTTTCCGATGTTACCGTAAAGGTTTGGAGATTCAAGCCGGATGATCTTAATCATATCATCACTCAGTCTAACGGAAACATTGAATACTTCAGCTTCTCGGATTATGACTTTAACGAAGAGAATGTGAGTGAATACATACTCGAGAAAAAACTTACGACAAATAACAGAAAATCAAATTCGCTCAGCTATCTTGATTTTGATTTTTCTAATTATATTCAGGCTGTTCCTTCTAAAGATTTACGCTACGGTCTTTTCCTTCTCCGCCTTGAAAACGAAGAATGCAACACCGTAAAGAAGATGGTTTTGGTAACAGACCAGACAATCATCGTAAAGGAAGGAAGAGATGATTCAATGGACATCTTTGTTCAGTCTGTTTCTACAGGACTTCCACTTGAATCAAGCCGCGTAGACATTCTTGCAAAGAACGGAGACATAATTGCTTCTACTTACACAGATTCCAACGGACACGCATTCATGCCTAACGCAAGAAGAAGATATAACGGTCCTGTTGCAATCACTGCGACTTACGGCGAAGATTTGTCATTTGTTCCATATTCTTTAAACGGACGCTATCTTGATTATTCTAACTTCGACACAGGCGGTGTTTACGGCTCTCAGGATCCAAACAAGCTTTCTGCTTACATTTTCTCTGACCGAGGACTCTATAGACCTGGTGAAAAAATCACATTCGGTGCAATCGTAAAATCAGGAAACTGGAGCAATCAGCTTAAGGGAACTCCTCTTCTTTACGAAATTAAAGATCCAAACGGAACAGTAATCGCAGAAAAAGAATTCCTTCTTAATTCAAGCGGATTTGAAGAAATAACATATACAACAAAAGAATACTCTCCAACCGGTGAATATTACCTTACGCTCTATCTTAAAAAGATGAGGCCTAACGGTAAAACTTACGAAAAGATTTATGTTGGCGAAGCCAGTGCAAAAGTAGAAGAATTCATGCCGGACACCCTTCAGATTACTACATCTTTTGATCCTCTTACAAACGATGCATGGATTCATCCGGGTTCCCTCAGTGCAGTTGTAAAATTAAAGAATCTTTTTGGAAACAATGCCGTCGGTAATAATGTTAAGGCAGAGATTGAGCTTGATCCTGGTTATATCACCTTTAATAAATATAAGGATTATAAATTTACAGATCCATTTGTTTCAAAACAAAAATTCTCTCAGAAATTCAGCGATGTAAAAACTGATGATGAAGGAATTGCAAGATTCAAGCTCGACATGGAACGCTTTGAACCTGCAAGTTACCGCCTCCTCTTTAATGCATCGGGATTCGAAAAAGAAAGCGGAAGAAGCGTAAAATCATCATCTGTAATTTATGTTTCTCCTCTTGATTATATAATCGGTGTAAAGAGCGATGGAGATTTAAGATACATCCAGAAGGAAAGTAGCCGTAACCTTAAATTTATTGCCGTTGGACCAAGCCTCCAGACAGTAAAGGTAGACGGAATCAAGCTTTCTCTTGTAGAAAAACGCTATGTTTCTGTTCTTGCAAAGCAGCCTAATGGTATATATAAATATCAGTCTGTAAAGAAAGAAAATACTTTGAGCGAAAAAACAATCAGCATTCCAAAAGAAGGATTAAATTATGCCCTTCCAGTAGATGCCGAAGGGGAATATGCCCTTATCCTTACAGATGCAGAAGGACATGAATATTCAAGAACAGAATTCTCGGTAATGGGAGCTAAGAATGTTCAGAGAAGTCTTTCAAGAACTGCAGAACTCGAAGTTGTAATGAATAAGACTGATTATAAACCGGGCGAAACTGCAGAACTTATGATTAAGGCTCCTTATGCCGGAAAAGGTCTTATCTGTGTTGAACGCGATAAGGTTTATACATACAAATGGTTCAGCACACAGGAATCTTCTTCTATTCAGACAATTACAATTCCACAGGGATTGGAAGGAAACGGTTATGTTACAGTTATGTTCACCCGTGATTATGACAGTCCGGAAATCTTTATGAGTCCGTTCTGTTATTCGGCTGTTCCATTCTCTGTAAGCCTTGACCGAAGAACAAACGTAATCAATATTGATGTTCCTGATGTTGTTAAACCGGATACAGATTACGAAATCAAATACTCTTCTACTAAGTCAGGAAAGATTGTAATCATGGCTGTAGACGAAGGAATTCTTCAGCTTGCAAAACATAAGACTCCGAATCCACTTTCATACTTCTTTAAAAAGCGAGCGCTCGAAGTTTCTACAGGCCAGACAAACGATTTGATTCTTCCTGAATACAATATCTTAAAAACACTTACTGCAATGGGTGGTGGTGCCGGCTTTGATGAATTCTTGAGCCAGAACTTAAATCCATTCAGAAAGAGACAGAACGCTTCTGTTGCATTCTGGTCTGGAATAATAAATACAGATTCAAACGTCCGCTCTGTAAAATATCATATTCCATCTTACTTTAATGGAAAACTTCGTGTAATGGCAGTTGCTGTTTCTGATGATGCTGTTGGTTCTGCACAGGCTTATACGGACGTAAGAGATACATACATCATCATGCCAAATTGTCCTAACTTTGCTTCTCCTGGTGATGAATTTGATGTAGCCGTAACAGTTACAAATAACGATGCAGGAAGCGGACCAAATGCTAAGGTTAAACTTACTGCAGTTACAGACAAGGGATTAACCATAAGTGGAGCAGCAAGCACAGAACTTGCAATTCCGGAAGGAAAGGATGCAACTTATACATTCACGTTTAAGACGAACGACGTCCTTGGTAATTCCGACATTAAGTTTACGGTTCAGGGTGCAAAGAATTCTTCAAGATATATGAGTTCTTTGAGCATAAGACCTTCTGTTCCGTACCAGGTATGGATTAATTCAGGCACTGTAAGAAAATCAAATGCAAGTGTAGATGTAAATAAACAGCTTTATGATGAATTTGCAACAAGGGAAGTATCTCTTTCTTATCTTCCACTTGGTCTTGCACGCGGTCTTGTCCTCTATCTTGATAAGTATCCTTATGGATGTTCAGAACAGATTACAAGTGCGGCTTATCCATATCTCTACCCTGATTTATTAAAGGATACTGGAAAGGCAGAAAAAGAAGCTAAGGAAGCAATCCAGAATGCAATCGATGTAATTCAGGCAAGACAGAAGGATGATGGAACAATCGGTTACTGGACAAATGGTTCACAGAATTACCCTCTGATTGACTGTTACTGTGCGCTCTTCCTTACAACCGCTAAAGAAAAAGGATATTATGTTCCTTCTTCAACCTTCACAAGACTCCTTGGAGCATTAAAAGAATATGCATCAGAAGGAAGGGGATTCTATGCGGCTTATGCAACATATGTTCTTACAAGAAACGAAGAAATCACAACTTCTTACCTCGAAAATCTTTCTAAGAATTCTGTATTTGCAGACACAAGTTTAAGCCTTACAGAATTGTACATGGCAGCAAGTTACCGCCTGTTGCGTATGGATAAGGAAGCAAAGAAATACACCGGAAAGATTAAGAAGGGAATCAACTTTGTTTATGATAATGATATGTTTGCAAGCAGACTTTACATCGATTCGGCATATCTTTACATCATCTCTTCTTACTTCCCTGAACAGCTTAAAGTAATAGGGGACACAGTTCTTGGTTCTATTGAAAAGAGCATGAGCGAAGGAGAATATAACTCTATTTCGAGCGCAATGACTCTGAGTGCAATTGAAGCTTACCTTAAGGCAACTCCAAATGCCGCAACAGGAAAATTTGTCGTAAAAGAAGACCTTGGAAAAGAAAAGGGCGAAAAGCAGCTTTCATTTAAGGGAAATAAACTCTTTACAGGAGATTTTGACGGCGATGCGCAGAAGCTCAGCATCACAAGCCAGGAGGATTTGAACCTCTATTATCAGGTAAATCAGTCTGGATTTATGAAGAATATTCCTGAATCAGAAACAAAGGATAACGGACTCGAAATCACACGTTCTTATTCTTCTTCTCCTGATGGAAAGGGTCAGACTTCATTCACTGTTGGCGACGAAATTTATGTAACAATCAGAATGAGGACGCTCAACGGTTCAACCATAAACAATGTTGCAATTGTAGACATGCTTCCAAGCTGTTTTGAAATTGATTATGATTCAATCCGCCGCGAAAACAAGTCAGACTGGAAACCTGATTATGCAGACATCCGCGACGACAGAGTTATCTTCTATGGAACAGTAACCGGTACCCTTAAATCTTATACATTCAAGGTAAAGGTTATTACAAACGGAAGCTTTGTTGTTCCACCGGTATTTGCACAGGCAATGTACGATAACAAGGTAAAAGCACTCAAGCCTTATGAAAAGATTAAAGTTCAAAAGGCCAAGTAAAAAAACACTCATTGTTTTACTTTCGATTCTGGCGTTCATTGTAATTGCCGTTAGTATCGATGTGGGAGTAAACCGGAAAATCGGAATCCTTAACGGGACAAGGTTTTCCGGGGCTTACACCGATGTAAACGGCAAACTTCTTGGAGTATATCTTACTCCCGACGATACGTTCAGGGTTTATAAAAGCATTACAGAATATCCTCCCGAATTTATAGAAGCAATCCTCTTACAGGAAGATAAAAGATTTTATGTTCATAACGGAATCAACTTTGCTTCCCTCATGCGCTCTTTTACAGAAACTTATATTAAAAGGGGAAGGCGCATTGGTGGAAGTACAATCACCATGCAGGTTGCAAAATTAAAATACGGGCTTTATACAAAAAACATCTGGGGAAAGCTTAAGCAGATTTTTCTGGCCCTCCGCCTTGATTTTATTTATTCAAAACAGGATATCCTCGACGCTTATGTAAATCTTGCTCCCTGTGGAAAGAATATAGAAGGATTTGAGACGGCAAGTCAGTATTTCTTCCATAAATCTGTTGGCGAATTAAGCCTTTCAGAAATTTTAATGCTTTGCGTTCTTCCACAAAATCCGAACAAGAGGTGTCCTTCCCTTACATATGTTCCGCCAGAGCTCCTGGATGCAAGAGTCCGTCTTTTTAATACATGGATCGAAGATCATCCAAAAGATAAGGAGCTTTTATCTTTTCTGGAAGTGAATCCCGCGCTTGAATGTTCGTTCCCGCAATATTCTCCGCATTTTACAAGAGTAATTGAACTTTCCCGCGACGAAAAATCCTTTTATGGAAAAGCAGGGCCTGTTCAGACGACTTTAGATTTTACGATGAACGAGTTTATAAGGGAGCTTTTAGAATCTTATGTCCGTAAAAATCAGGATATTGGAATTAATAATGCCAGTGCAGTTTTAATAGATTCTTCTACGATGTCTGTTCAGGCTTACGTTGGTTCTGCAGGCTTTTATAATGATGAAATTCTTGGTCAGGTTGACGGTATTATTTCCAAACGTTCTCCCGGGTCTACACTTAAACCGTTTATTTATGCGCTTGCAATGGAGCAGGGGATAATTCATTACGACACAATGCTTAAAGATTCTCCTTCGAGCTTTAGTGAATATTCTCCGGATAACTATGGAAACACCTTTATGGGGCCGGTAAAAGCCTGGTATGCCCTTGTTCAAAGCCGTAATATTCCTGCCGTTAATCTTGCGGGTCAGATTAAAAATCCTGATTTATATGAATTTATGGAAAACGCCGGAATTACTGAATTAAAGGATCGCGACACATATGGACTTTCGATTGTTCTTGGAAGTGCCGATGTAAGTGCCCTTGAATTATGCTCGCTTTATTCTGTCTTTTTGAATGGGGGAGTTCAGTATCCTTTGAATAATACTTTTCCTTTAAAACCTAAAGAAGCGGGCTTTGGAAAAAAGCTTTTAACACCACAATCTACATATATTGTAAAACAGATTTTATTTAAAAATCCGCGTCCCGATAAGTCCGAAGCCGATTACGAAGAAGGATTCGAAGTAGGATATAAAACAGGAACTTCTGTCGGCTTTAAAGATTGCTGGGCTGTAGGATTTTTTGGGAAATATATTCTTTGCGTATGGATTGGTAATTTTGACGGGCTTGGAAATAATTCTTTCCTTGGACGAACTGCCGCCGCTCCTCTTTTTTTTAATATGGTAGATGCAATCACTTCCAGGGGTTATGTTGATTATACTTTAAATAAGATGCCCGAAGGTGTTCAGAAAGTAAAAGTTTGTTCTGTTTCAGGTGATATCTGTAACGATGACTGTCCGTACGAAGAAGAAACATATTTTATTCCCGGAGTTTCACCCATTACAAAGTGTAAGATTCACAGAAAGATTAATATAGATACAAGAACCGGTTACCGCACCGACGAAACTGATGCACCTTATGTAAAAACCGTTGTGCGTGAATACTGGCCAAGCGATTTAATGGCTCTTTTTAAGCAGGCAGGCTTACCCAGAATTGTTCCTCCTGATTATCCTCCCGAAGATTCTAAAATCAGCGACAGGGGATTCCCGCCGGAAATTACTTCTCCGCTAAAAAATGTTGAATATGTTTTTGATCAGACAACACCTTCCAGAAACGTAATCATCTTAAGTGCAAATGCGGATGCAAGTTCTAAGGAGCTCTTCTGGTTTAATGGCGATGCATTTATAGGGAAAAGTAAGCCTGGCGAAAAAATGGAATGGAGACCAAAGCCCGGAGCCTACGACATCATTGTTCTGGACGACAAGGGGCGAAGTTCCAGCCGTAATCTGAATATAAGCGTTGTTGCTCATTGACAAACGGGGCTAAATTGGGTATAACAATCAAGGATAGACAAAGGCGTCTTTGAGTTTTGCGCTCGAAATGTCTTTGTCTTTTTTTTTGAAAAAATAATAAAAATGATGAGGATGTTCAAATGAAATGCGGTGCAATTGTTGGAATTAACTGGGGTGATGAAGGAAAAGGTCGTATGGTTGACCTTTTGACAGAAAGCTACGATATAGTATGTCGTTTTCAGGGCGGTGGAAATGCCGGCCATACTGTAATCAACGACAAAGGTAAGTTTGCCCTTCACCTTCTTCCATCAGGAATATTCAGAGACGGTGTTGTTAATATTCTTGGTAACGGAGTTGCACTCGATCCGGAAAATTTATGGTCAGAAATGCAGGAAGTAATCAACAAGGGTGTACCTCTTACTCCTGATAATCTTAAAATCAGTGACCGTGCTTCACTTTTACTTCCATGGCACAGAGACTTAGACTGCCTTGAAGAGCAGCGTCTTGCAGATAAAAAATACGGTTCTACAAAACAGGGAATCGCTCCTTTTTATTCAGATAAATACCAGAAAAAAACAGTTTTAGCAGGTGAATTATTTTATCCTGAAGAATTAAAACAGCACTTACTGGACATCATGGAATGGAAAAACCTTACTTTAACAAAGGTTTATGGTGCTGAACCTTATACAGAAGCTAAACTCGATGCATGGATTAACAATGCATGCGAAAAAATCAAACCTTATGTATGCGACACAATGCTTTTCTTAAAGGACGCTCAGTCAAAAGGAAAGAGCATTCTTTTTGAAGCACAGCTTGGTTCTCTCCGCGACCTTGATTACGGTATTGTTCCTTATACAACTTCATCAAATACATGTGCTGCTTTTGCACCAATCGGTTCCGGACTTCCTTCTGCTAAAATTTCAGACATCATCGGTGTAGTAAAAGCTTATGCTACCTGCGTTGGTGAAGGTCCATTTGTATGCGAAATGTTCGGTGACGAAGCAGAAGAATTAAGAAAGGCTGGAAACGAATACGGTGCAAAAACTGGTCGTCCACGCCGAGTTGGTTCTCTTGACCTTGTTGCAACACGCTACGGAATCGAAGTTCAGGCTGCTACTGCAATTGCTCTTACAAAACTCGATGTTTTAAGTTATATGGATAAGATTCCTGTTACTACACACTACGAACTCAACGGCAAAAAAATCGACAGATTCCCATTCCCGGTTGCATTAAAATCATGTAAACCTGTAATTGAATATGTAGACGGCTGGAAGTGCGACATTTCTAAGGCCAGAAGCTGGAATGATTTACCAAAGGCTGCACAGGACTATGTTCTTTACGTAGAAAAAGAAATCGGATGTCCTATTAAATATATTTCTGTTGGACCGGAACGCGAAGCCATCATCATCAGATAGTTTTGGAATTCAGAAAGCTGCATAAGGCAAAATAATTGTAACAAAAACTGTAATATAGAGGATTTTTAAATGAAAGATACTTACGAAACACCATTATCTTCACGCTATGCGTCTGATTATATGCTCAAGCTTTTTTCTTCTGATACTCGATATCAGACATGGCGTAAACTCTGGGTTGCTCTTGCAAAGGCAGAAAACGCACTCGGACTTCCTGTTTCTAAAGACCAGGTAAAGGAACTTTCACAGCATATTACAGATATTGATTACGATGTTGTTGCCGCACGCGAAAAGGAAGTACGCCACGATGTAATGGCTCACGTTTATGCTTACGGAAAGGTTGCTCCTTCTGCTGCAGGAATTATTCATCTTGGTGCTACAAGCTGTTACGTAACAGACAATGCCGATTTAGTAATCTACCGCGATGGTTTACTTTATCTTCGCGGTGAACTTTTAAAAGTAATTTCTAACCTCTGCGACTTTGCAGATAAATATAAGGCTCTTCCAACACTTGGTTATACTCACTATCAGCCTGCTCAACTTGTAACTGTTGGAAAAAGAGCGTGCCTCTGGATGCAGGATTTCCTTTCTGACTTGGAAGAAATCGACTTTGCAATCAAAAACGTTAAATTCCTTGGCTGCCGTGGTACAACAGGAACCGAAGCAAGTTTTATGGACCTTTTTGAAGGCGATGGTAAAAAATGCGAAAAATTAAACGAAATGATTGCAAAGGATTTTGGATTTACAGAGATCTTTGATGTTCAGGGACAAACATATCCAAGAAAGGTAGACAGCCGTATTTTGAATGCACTTTCTTCTGTTGCACAGAGCTGTTACCGCATGGCAAACGATATCCGTCTTTTACAGCACGACCGCCAGGTAGAAGAACCATTCGAAAAAAATCAGATTGGATCTTCGGCTATGGCATATAAACGAAATCCAATGCGTTCAGAAAGAATCTGTTCTCTTGCACGCTATCTTATGGCAGATGCATTAAACGCACCAATGACAGCATGTACTCAGTGGCTCGAAAGAACCCTCGACGATTCTGCTAACCGCCGCATCTCTTTACCGGAAGGCTTCCTCTGCTGCGATGCAATCTTACGCCTTGCACAGAATGTAACAGATGGTCTTCACGTAAACGAAAAAATCGTAGAAAAAACATGTAACGATTATCTTCCGTTCATTGCAACAGAAAACCTCATGATGGAAGCAGTAAAACGCGGAGGAAACAGACAGGAGCTTCATGAAATCATCCGCCGCTGTTCTATGGAAGCAACTGCAAAGATGAAAAACGGCGAAGAATGTGACCTCCTTAGCCGCCTTGCAGCAGAAAAATCATTCGGTCTTACAGAAGAAGAAATGAAAAAGCTTTTAACACCATCGCTTTACATCGGCCGCTGTCCTGATCAGGTTACTGCAATGCTCAAAAAGGTAAAGCCTCTTCTTAAAAATGTAGCAAAGGAATCTGCAGAAATAAATTTATAATTTTCCCATCTGGTGTATAATTAATTATATAATTAATTTATAAGGATTTTGGATGGAATTTAACCAGAAGAATACAACTAAGGTTGCCTGGCTTTACGGCTTTATTGTAGGTTTATCAAATCTTATAGGTTCTGTTATTCCTTCGAGCTTTACGACTCCCGAACTTCAGACTCTTGCAATGTCGGGGTGGACTGAATACATCGAAAGCAACACAACAATAATCATCATTGTCTCTTCCTTTTGTTACATCATTCCTATGCTCTTATGTTTTTTGTATTACAGTGTAAGTATACGTAAAAACTTGAAGAAGCGGTTCATCAATATGCCTATCGCATATGCTTCTTTGAGTATGAGCGGATGGATTTATTATTTTCTTGCCGAAGTTGTAACACTGATAATTGCCGGAAAGCATTTTAATGTTCCCGTTAAATATATCCTTATGACTTCGCTGATGTATGTTACTCTTGAATGTCTTTTTAGCTTTACACTCGGTTTTTTTATTATGGAAACCCTTCACAGGCGTGTGTTCCTTCCAAAATTTTTCCCCGAAGGAAAGATTTCGGAAACTCCAGGGCTTATAAAACCTTCGAACAGATTTTTGTTTACGGTTTTTTATATTTCTGTAAGCGTTTTCCCGATCTGTTTTATCTGGTTTGCGTATATCAATCTTCTTCATAAGCACAGCGAATTTGCAGACAAAACCGTTCTTTTATATTTTATAATCATCCTGATTCTTGATATCGTAATCCTTATTATTTTTACTCATTACTATTCGACTCCACTGCAAAAATTACAGGAAGGAACAGAGCGTGTAAAAAAAGGGGATTATACAGGACACGTAAGTATTGTAAGTAATGATTCCTTTGGCGAACTTGCAGATACCTTCAACGACATGATTTCTTCTATCGATTTAAATAACAAAAAACTGATTGCGGTTCAAAACTCAATTTTAACCGGTATGGCAACCATGGTAGAAAGCCGCGATAACTCTACAGGCGGACACATCAAAAGGACGAGCGACTGTGTGCGTATTTTTGTTGAGTTTTTAAGAAATCAGAAAGGATATGAAAATCTCTCGGATGCGTTCTGTACAAATGTTATAAAAGCCGCTCCAATGCACGACCTTGGAAAAATAGCAGTTCCAGATGCGATTTTACAAAAGCCCGGGAAATTTACCGACGAAGAATACGAAAAGATGAAGCAGCATTCTGCAGAAGGAGCCAGAATCGTAGGCGAAGTATTAAAAGAAGCTGATGATGAGGACTTTAAAAAGATTGCCATAAACGTTGCTCACTATCATCACGAAAAATGGAATGGTACAGGATACCCCGAAAAACTTTCTGGTGAAGAGATTCCTTTCGAAGCACGCATAATGGCGCTGGCAGATGTTTTTGATGCCCTTGTAAGTAAAAGATGTTATAAAGAAAGCTTTAGTTTTGATAAGGCATTTGAAATCATAAAAGAATCGTCGGGCACACATTTTGATCCATCCCTTGCACAAAAATTCCTACTTTGCCGCGACAGGCTCGAAGATTTATATTTAAGATTTTAGGAGCAGAGGGGAAACTTACAGGAAAGACGACGTTTATATTCGTGAAAGCAAAGGGGAACATCCTCTGAATAATCAGTTCATCAGAGATTTTTAAAGATATACTTTACTATTCAAAAAATGAAAAATCCATATAATTCTTAGTATGGATAAAATTAAAAAAACAAAAGCATTAAAAAACAATGTTTACGCATTAAAGCTGCTGGGAAAAATTTGTCCTTCTGCAGTCTTTAATAATGGATTTTCCCAGCTTTTAAATTATTTTGGATGGCTTTTTTACAGTGCGTTTTTTATGCGTTATGTAATCAACGCTCTTCAGAATGGAAGCGGTTTCTGGGAAATCATGAAGTTTCTTGGGATAACGGTAATCGTTTTTGCATCTGTTGGATTTTATCAGGTTTACCTCGAAAGCTCTTTTTATCCTAAGGCTCATGCAAAAATCAACAAGGGTTTATACACAATTCTTTTTAAAAAGGCCCGCAACGTCGAACTTGAATGTTTTGAAAACAGCGATTTTTACGATAAATATACTCTCGCAATGGAAAAGGCAGACGACAGACTGAACAACACGGTTTCGGATCTGCTGGGAACTTTTTTTGGCGGAATAGCGAGCGTACTTGCCTTTGTTTTTATGTATCAGGTAGACAGGCTTTCTGTTTTATTCATACTTTTTCCAATCATCGGTAACTTTGTTTTCAACCGTTTTATAAGCAAGATTGATTATAAACGCAACAAGGACATGACTCCTTATAATCGTAAGATTTCCTATATAAATCGTGTTATGTATCTTGCTGAATACGCAAAAGAGATGAGGATTACAAATGTTTTTAATCTTATGCGAAAGCAGTATCAGGAATCAATTAAAGGGGTGAGCGATGTAACCGGAAAATATGCAAAGAAGGCTGCGGCTCTCCATTGGTTTTATGTAGAATTTACGTTCACCTTTATTTTCGAAGGACTTTTAATTTACGGGGCTTACAGGACTTTGGTCGGTCATTCGATGTCTCTTGCCCAGCTTTCGGTTATTACAAGTATGATGGTTTCTACAACCTGGATTTTAATCGGTTTTACAGATTCTTTGAACAAGTGTTTTAAAAACGGACTTTTTATAGATTACTTAAAATCTTTTCTGGAATACAAAGAAAAAATCCCGGAGGATTACAAGGGTCTTGAATGTCCTAAAGAAATCGAAAGCATAGAATTCCGTAACGTTTCTTTTGCCTATAAAGACGAGATGGTTTTAAAAAATCTGAATATGGAATTCAGGAAAGATAAAACTTATGCTCTTGTAGGACATAACGGGGCCGGAAAAACAACAATCACAAAGCTTCTCTTAAGATTTTATGATCCTACAGATGGTCAGATTTTGTTGAACGGACGGAATATTAAAGATTACAACCTTCAGCAGTACAGAAAACTTTTTGCAACGGCTTTCCAGGATAACAAGCTTCTTTCTATGTCGGTAAAAGACAATGTTTTGATGGGAGAAGAGGTTTCAGAAAGCAAAAAGAATGAACTTGTAAGTAAGGCGTTAAAGCTTTCGGGAGTTTACGATAAGATTATGACTCTTCCCCAGGGGCTTGAAACAACATTAACACGCGAGTTCGATGATAAGGGTGTTGTACTTTCCGGTGGTGAGTTTCAGAAGGTTGTTGTTGCAAGAGCGTTTATACGTGAAAGCCCGGTTAAGATTTTTGATGAACCTTCGAGCGCGCTTGACCCGATTGCAGAATACGAGCTTTTTGATAACATCCTTACTTCATGTAAAAACCATACGCTTTTATTTATTTCGCACAGGCTTTCTTCGGTACAGAATGCCGACTGGGTATACCTTTTGGAAAACGGAACTGTAAAAGAAGAAGGTAATCACAAAAAGCTGATGGCTATGAACGGCACTTATGCAGATATGTACAACAAACAGGCCAAAAATTACTTATGGAAAGAGGATGATGTAAAAAAGAAATCTTCTAAAAAGGAGGCAAAGTAATGAAACAGGAATTGAAGAATCACGCATTTCTCTGGAAGCTGTGTTTTAAAACCTGCCCGGGTTATATGATTTATTTTCTTTACGATGCTTTCCGCTATCAGATTATTATCTTTTTAGAGCACGTTCTTGGAATCCGTTACGTACTTCGCTGTGCGGAATTTAATGAACCTTTCTGGAAGGCTCTTATCGCTATTGGTGCAATCCTTCTTTTGAATATGATTCAGATTATTCCGGATGGATTTTTTATTCATAGCTGGAGCTTTAAGAATAAGCCAAAGATTTATAAGGCGCTTAAAGAAAAGATGTTCCAGAAGGCCGCAGAACTTGATTTAGACTGCTACGACGATCCAAAATACTACAATGATTTTGTTCTTTCGGTTGCAGAATCTGAATCCTCAATCGACCGCTTTCTGGCACTTTGTAATCAGACGGTGCAGGGGCTTACTGTTCTTTTTACAACCGGTGTTTTCTACCTCATGACAGACCCTGCTGGAATCATATTTATCTTTGTTTCATTTGTCATGCGCTTTGTTCTTGCAAAGGGCGTAAACAAGATTAACTATGGCGTAAGACTTAAGGTAAACCCTCTTGAACGAAAAAGAAATTATGTAAGCCGTGTGTTCTACCTTCGTGATTTTGCAAAGGAATTAAGGCTTCATCCGAATGCACGTGATCAACTCGAAAAAGAATTCCAGGAAGCTGATGACGAGATTTTTAAAGAAAACAAAAAGGTTGGTCCAAAAAGGACCTGGCTCAACTTCCTGCGAGGTTATGTATTCAGTGATTTTTTAACCGACGGACTTTATATTGCATACCTTGTTTACGAAGCTGCAGTTTTACACACGATTACTTACAGCGATGCGGTAATCCTCTTTAACAGAACGGGAAGCATGAGGCGTGGTATGTCGAATATTGCGGATATTGCTCCAAAGGCTCACGAAAACAGTCTTTATATCGATAAGATCCGTTCGTTCCTTGCATATGAGCCAAAACTCGAAAAGAACGAAGGAAAGGATGTTCCGGCTGAACCTGGTGAACTTGTTTTAGAGCACGTAAGCTTTAAGTACAACGACAAGGCAAAAGAAACTTTGCACGACATCAATCTTCGCGTAAAGCCTGGTGAACACATTGCAATCGTAGGATACAACGGGGCTGGTAAAACAACCCTCGTAAAACTTTTGATGCGTCTTTATGATCCTTCTAAAGGAAAGATAAGCTGGCATGGCGAGGATGTAAAAAACTATAAGCCTCGTGAATACAGAAAGAGATTCGGGGTTGTATTCCAGGATTTCCAGATGTACGGGGCAAGCCTTGCAGAAAACGTAATATTGGATAAGCTTTCTGACAAAGATTTTGAAAAGGAAAAATTCGAAATTACAACTGCACTTGAGAGCGCCGGCTTTGAATCAAGATTAAAGAAGCTTCCGCTCGGGCTTAAAACACAGGTTACTACAGAGTTCGACAAAAACGGTGTAGATTTTTCCGGTGGTGAAAGTCAGAAGATTGCTATTTCCAGGGCGTTTTACAAAAAGGCAGACATCCTGATCATGGATGAACCTTCTAGCGCCTTAGACCCTATTGCAGAATACGAACTTAACAAGGCAATGAAAAAGGCTGCCAAGGGAAAAACCGTGTTCTACATTTCGCACAGGCTTTCTACAATCAGGGATGCAGACAGAATCCTTATGCTCGAAAAAGGACGAATTATTGAGGAAGGAACTCACGAAAGTCTTTTAAAGGCCGACGGAAAGTATGCACAGATGTGGAAGCTCCAGGCTGGAAAATATAAGGCTTAGAGCCAGAAGAAGCAGAGGTTTATTCGTCTAAAACAGTTTTGAGCCAGCCGAGAATCCCATCCGGAAGAGTTTTTTCCATTGGTGTTCCGTCATCAAAGGTGAGATTACAGTGCATGGGGTTTACTAAACAGTGCTGGCCCATTTCTATACCGACGTAAATGGAGGCAATTCCCTTGTCTCCGTTGTAAACCCATTCCGGTGTGAAAATAAAACAGTGCTTCATCTTATTAAGGCGCGGAAGGCGTGGAACAATCAGTTTATTGTAATCATTTAATTCGTCACGCTTTGCATTTGCTAAAAAAAGATGAACATTGTATCTGTCAAAATCATCAAGGGTTTTATCGGAAGGAATTTCTCCGCCTCCAATCGGAATAAGGGCATCAAAAAACGAAGGATATTTTGTTCCCAGAATATAAGTCATCCTGGCTCCGGCAGAATTTCCAAAAACAAATTTTTTATTTACTCCGCCTCTTGGAGCAGTGTAATCATCTACAAAAGAATTAATAAGTGTATAAAGCGGTTTTGTATAAGGTTTATCCCAGGTTCCTTTTATATAACCTTTTTTATTTCGTTTTTCGTTTGCAATAGGAATTAAAATATATGCACCGCCAAGCATAGACTGATATTTTTCTGTTGCGTAAAATTCAGCACCTGTATAATTGATGCAGATATCGCCTTCGAGTGCATTTGAACGGCCATGTAAAAAAGTTAAAAGAGGATATTTTTTTCCTGCAGGATAGCCGTGTTCGGTCGGGTCATAAAAATAATATTTCATTCCGCACGCATTCCCGCTTTTAAAAAGATTAAAATATTCTCCAACTTTATAAGTCGGCGCATTAGAAATAAAGCTTCCTTCCGGAATCTGATCGGCCCATGGTGGTAAAGGTTTTGTTTCGTCCATAAATACTCCTCGAAGGTTCAATCAGAAAGTAGGAAAATCATTTTACGTCCCGTAGAACCATAATCAATTTTAGAAAATTAAAAGTAAAATGTCATCAAGGAAAAACCGTAAGAGGTAGAAAAATCAAGAATTCTTAAGATTATATTTTTGTTTTATGATATACTTTTTTTAAAAGGATAAAAATGGCAATAGAAGTATTCAGCAGGGTAGAACAAAAATACCTCATTACCGAAAATCATTTTAAAGCTCTAAAACCTCTTTTGGAACAATATATGGATGCAGATATCTATAACAAAGACGGCCAGACTTATCTTATTTTTAATATTTATTTTGATACCCCTTCGAACGAGCTTATAATCAGATCTCTGGAGAAGCCTGTTTACAAAGAAAAACTCAGGCTCAGAAGCTATGGAAAAGCGGGCCGAGAAGACACAGTTTATTTTGAAATTAAAAAGAAGTTTGATGGAATTGTCTATAAGAGGCGAACTTCAATGACTTACCGCGAAGCAGAAGCTTTTATGAACGCCCGTACAGAACCTGTAAACACAGAATTAAACAGACAGGTTTTTAATGAGATAAAAGATTTAATGGAACGCTACGAATTAAAGCCAAAGGTGATGATTTCTTACGACAGATTTGCATTTTTCGGTAAAAATGATTCGGATTTTCGTCTTACGCTTGATAAAAATATTTTTACACGCCGCGAAGAGCTTGATTTTGATTCGGCTCCGCATGGTAAAAGTCTTTTGAACGAGGGTGAATGGCTTATGGAAGCAAAGGGGACAAATTCTTTTCCGCTCTGGTTTGTGCACTTTTTGTCCCAAAATAAAATAAATCAGAATTCGTTTTCGAAATATGGAAATGAGTTTTTAAAATATAATAAATAATCAGGAAAAAAGGAGTTTTTTTTTATGAATTTTGCACAGCATTTTGTAATGGACGAAACAGACACTGGAATTTTAATCAATATTGCAATCAGTTTTGCGGCAGGAATTATTATTGCGCTTGGATATCTTTTTGCACAGAAGAAAAAGGGTTTTTCTAAAAGTTTTTTAATCACACTTTTGCTTCTTCCTGTTGTTGTAGTTGTTGTTATTCCGCTCATCGCAACGGATTTGAAAAAGGCTTTATCTCTTGCAGGTATTTTTGCCCTTGTTCGTTTCCGTTCCATCCCCGGTGATGCAAAAGACATTTTTTATATTTTCTTTACGCTTACTGTGGGTGTAGCAATTGCGCTTTTCTATTACATTGTTGCTTTTGTTCTTTTAATTCTTGTGACAGTGGTATTTATAATCATGCAGAGGTTTGTGAGCCTTGAACGTAATCAGCTTTTAAAAATCACTATTCCGGAAGATATGGATTACGATGGTATTTTTGACGGTATTTTCGAAAAATATCTTACTAAATGTGAGCTTGCAAACATCAAGACTTCGAATATGGGAACTCTTTTTGTGCTTGAGTATCAGGTTCAGCTTAAAGACAAGAGTGAAACAAAAAAGATGATTGATGAAATCAGGACTAAGAACGGAAATCTTAATGTAGTTTTACAGATTGATCCGGATTTGTTCGCAGTGCTTTAATTAATTGTGTTGTAAGAATAGAGGAATTCCATTAAAATAAATTCTATGAATATAATCGTTGTTGGTAGTGGTGGTCGTGAACACACCATCTGCTGGAAATTAGCACAGAGTTCACTTGTAGATAAGGTTATTGTAGTTCCTGGAAACGGTGGAACTGCTTATGAAGAAAAATGCCAGAATGTTAATCCTAAAGAATGTGATTATATAAAAGACGGCGAAAATCCATACGTTGCAATTGCAAAGCACGAAAATTGCCGCATGGCTGTAATTGGTCCCGAAGATCCTTTAGCAGAAGGTTTATCTGATATTTTCTGGGATGCCGATATCCCTTGCATTGGACCAAAGAAAGCTGCCGCACAGCTCGAAGCAAGTAAAGACTTTTCTAAACAGTTTATGAAAAAATACGGGGTTGCATGTCCGTTCAGCGAGACTTTCGTGAATAAGGAAGCAGCCTGCGAATATATTAAAAAACAGGGAGCACCAATCGTTGTAAAAGCTGATGGTCTTGCTGCAGGAAAGGGTGTAGTTGTTGCCGCAACTGTAGAACAGGCTCTTAATGCAGTAGAAGACATGATGGGTAACGGAAAGGTCGGAGATGCGGGTAAAAAGCTCGTAATCGAAGAATACCTCGAAGGTGTAGAAATCTCTGTTTTAGCTGCAGTTTCTGTAACTCCTGAATATGCAGTACAGGGAAGTGCAACGATCGTTCCTTTCCTTCCAGCCCGTGATCATAAGCGTCTTTTAGACGGAGCAAAAGGTCCAAACACCGGTGGAATGGGTGCCGTATGTCCGCTTGATGATGTAACAGACGATACAATGGCCCAGTTTGATAAGGATATTTTAAAACCAACTCTCGAAGGACTTATAAAAGAACGCTACGACTACCGTGGATTTATCTTCTTTGGTGTAATGCTTACAAAAACAGGTCCAAAGCTTTTGGAATACAATGTTCGTCTTGGAGACCCTGAAACTCAGGCAGTTCTTCCTCTTATGAATTTTGATTTTACTTCTATGTGTACTTCTATCTTAAACGGAAATCTTAACAAATTCAGTTTTGAATGGAAGCCGGGCTATCAGGTTGCACCGGTTGTTGTAAGCGGCGGATATCCTGAAAAATACAAGAAAGGCTGCGAAATCTCTATAAACGAAAAATTGCTTAAGGCAAGCGGTGCAAAAATCTTTGTTGCGGGAGCAGTTCCTGGCAGAAGAGACGAAAAAGACATGCTTACAAGTGGTGGACGCGTTCTTGCCTGCAGTGCTTATGGCGATTCATTTAAGGAAGCATGGGAAAAAGCATACCAGGGAATTACAAGCGTTAAGTTTGAAAATTCCTTCTACAGAAAAGACATCGGTCTTCCGGGAGCTGCAGAAAGCGGAAAACTTTAATTTAAGCCAAAAAATCAGATTTATATAAAAAGCCGTAAAAGTTTTACTTTTACGGCTTTTTGTTTGCGTTTATTTATGGATGATTTAATTATTCAATCCAGGTTGCATATCGCGATTTACCATCACTTTCGTATACATCAATAAGAATCCAGAAGCCGGCTTTCTTTTCGTCAAAGAAGAGCTCTGCAATTACTGCATTTGTTGAATAAAATAAGAAATCAACTTTTTGATCTTTTGGTAAGCTCTGTTTTAATTTTGAATCAAAACTACATTTTTGATAAAGGGCTTGAGATTTAGGGAGGTTACATTCTCTTTTTCCGTTTGAATAATTTTTGTTCTTAAGTACAAGAGAAATATTCTTTTTGATAAAATTTTTGTTACCTTCAACTTTATCAAAAGAAATAACAACATCGGTTGCTTCCGGGTTTGAAATATCTATTCTGTAAATCACCTGGGCAGTTTCTGAATCGATTGAATAAGATAATCCAATGTAAAGAAGATTTCTTGCATCATCTAAAATTACACCTTTCTTCAGAGAATACCTTTTTTCTCCATAGTAGTGATCAATAAAACTAAAGCTCTTTTTGTAAGTAAGTGTTTTCCTGTTAATAAAATAAAAGGTGTTCATAACTGGAGAGCGATCATCATCTTCGTCTAAAGCATATTCTTCATAGCCAATATAAATATCTTTGTTTTTATATCCTTGAGTTTTTGTATCTGAAAAGAGATTAATATATCCGCCATAAACCCAGCCTTCGTAAGATTTTCCCTTATCGCCTTCCGGTAAAAGAGTTTTTACTCTTACCCAGCAGTCATCAATTTCATCGATTTCTTCTTCTTTACCTTCTTCTAAAACCTGTAAAACAGTTCCAACCGGTAAAACGGTAATTACTTCTGCCTTTGTTCCTTCTCCCTTTCTGAGCTTGAGTTTGTCTTCTGTGATTACAAAATCACCTTCGTCGTATAAATCCCACTTGCCTTTTTCTGCAAAGAGAGAAAGAGTTGTTAAGAGCATTGTTAAAATAATTGCAAATTTTTTCATTGTTTCCTCACTTATTACTGAACGCTATACAATAAATCTTCGTAGCTTGGGTATGGTTTGAATTCCTGGCCAAGAAGAGGTTCAATCTGATCGCCGATAGAACGAACTTTTTCCATCTGAGGAAGAATTTTCTTTGCGTATCCGTGTGCTTTTTCCATAAGGCTTGGGATAGCATTAACTTCTTCGTGGATTTTTTCCAGGAGTTCTGTGTTCTTGGAAAGATCGTTTACAAGGTCGTTGAGTTTTTTCATCATGTTTAAGCCTGCATCACAAAGGTTGAATACTCTCTGCATTTTGAATTCTGTGTCTGCGAGCATGTTCATGTATTTAAAAGCCGAAGGGATAAGGTCTCTGTAAACCATTTCCTTCATTGTGTTTACTTCGATGTTTAAAACCTGGCAGTATTTTTCGAGCTTGATGTCGCTGTGGCTTTTCATTTCGTCGCGGGTGTAAATACCAAGGCCTTCGAACAGTTCGATGTTTTTCTGATCCATGTAGTGTTCGATTGCTTTTGGAGTAGTTCTGTAATTTTTAAGTCCGCGCTTTTCAGCTTCTTCTATCCATTCCTGGCCGTAACCGTTTCCGTTGAACAGAATGCGCCAGTGTTCTGTGATTTCGCGTTTTATGAGGCTCTGTAAATCGTTTGTAAAATCCTTTGATTTTTCGAGCTCGTCTGCAAACTTTTTAAGGCTGTCTGCAAGAATTGCGTTTAAGATTGTATTTGGTCCACTGATTGAAAGTGCGCTTCCTACAGAACGGAATTCAAAACGGTTTCCTGTGAATGCGAATGGAGAAGTTCTGTTTCTGTCTGTTGAATCCTTTGGAATTGGTGGAAGTACATCGGCTCCAATGGACATTTTTCCGCTCTTTGCCGCATCATAAGAAGTTCCGTTTTTAATTGCTTCCAGGATTGCTTCGAGTTCGTCGCCTACATAAATCGACATGATTGCAGGTGGCGCTTCGTTTGCTCCAAGTCGGTGATCGTTACCGGCAGAAGCAACAGAATAACGCAGTAAATCCTGATTATCGTCTACCGCTTTGATTACTGCAGTCAAAAAGAGGAGGAACTGTGCATTGTCGCGGGGAGTCTTTCCCGGAGAAAAGAGGTTTTCGCCTGAATCTGTTGCCACAGACCAGTTGTTGTGCTTACCGCTTCCGTTTACTCCTTCGAATGGTTTTTCGTGTAAGAGGCAGATTAATCCGTGACGGCGTGCCACCTTTTTCATGATTTCCATTGTGAGCTGGTTCTGATCTGCTGCAAGGTTCGAAGTTGTAAAAATCGGAGCCATTTCGTGCTGTGCCGGAGCCGCTTCGTTGTGCTCTGTTTTTGCATAAATACCAAGCTTCCACAACTCGGTATTCAGTTCTTCCATATATTTAATTACGCGCGGTTTGATTGCGGCAAAATACTGGTCATCCATTTCCTGACCCTTTACCGGCTTTGCTCCAAAAAGAGTTCTTCCGCACATCTTAAGGTCTTTGCGTTTTTGATAGAGTTTTTCGTCAACTAAGAAATATTCCTGCTCAGGGCCCATGGTTGTTGTTACGTGTTTAGCATTGTTTCCAAAGAGCTTTAAGATTCTTAAAGACTGTTCGTTCAAAGCTTCCATTGAGCGTAAGAGAGGAGTTTTTTTGTCTAATGCTTCTCCGTTATAAGAACAGAAGGCTGTAGGAATACACAGAGTGTGATCTTTTATAAAAGGATAAGATGTCGGGTCCCATACAGTGTATCCGCGTGCTTCGAAAGTAGAGCGTTTTCCGCCACTTGGGAAAGAAGATGCATCAGGTTCACCCTTAATCAATTCTTTTCCGCTGAACGACATAATGATTTTGCCTTCTTCGGCCGGAGTTAAAAATGAATCATGTTTTTCGGCAGTTATACCTGAAAGCGGCTGGAACCAGTGAGAATAGTGTGTTGCTCCCTTAGAAATTGCCCAGTTTTTCATTGCATCTGCAATCTGATTTGCAGAATCAAGGTCCAGAGGAGTGCCGTTCTCCATAGTGAGTTTAAGCGCTTTGTAAATCTTTGCAGGAAGCATCTGTTTCATAACAGACTGATTGAACACAAGGCTTCCGAATAATTCAGGTAAGTTTGTCATGAGTCTATTATAATGGATTACAAAATAACGGGCAATAAAGAAAGTCTTTAATCAGTGTGATGATTGTAATCCCCGGGGAGTGCAGAATGCATGTTTAAATCCCTGGTTACCTTAGAATCTTGCTGAAATACTGATTTTAAAATCCTGATTCCAGATATCTGGCGCTGTAATTCCGCTTCCGGCAATAATCCCGGTACATAAATCAATCTTTATAGAAGATGCGGTTAAAAATGAAAATCCGGCGTATATATCGCAGTAAAAATTATCTGTTTTAATTTCCTGGTCTTCAATAAAACTTACCTGTGGAAGACTTATTTTGATTCCCGTATTAAAAAAGACAGAATCAGGTTTTATAATAAAGCTTAATCCGTTCGAAATATAACAATTCAAATCAATTTCGCGAGGAATATCATCACCAAGAATTAAATCTGCAGGTAGTTCAGCGCTAAAAGCATAAATAAAGCGTTTTGAAGATGTATTTAAATATCTTACTCCAAGGGCTAGCGAGTTCTGACTATAATTTGTTACGGTTTCTTTTTTCCCTTTTACAGAAGTTCTTGTTAAAAAATCTCCTGAATAATTAACATAAAGTTTTCCGTTTTCTTTTTTATCATCTTTAAAAGTGTATATAAAAAAAGCTGCCGGTGAATAAGTTATATAATTTGTTTTTGTGTTATTTTGAGTTATATTTCCCTTAAGGTATGAACAGCCAAAATCCACGCTGAAAGCATATTTTTTGTTTATGTTGTAGCCGAACGAGGCATTTCCTGCAAACTCTTTGTAATCCGAGCAGTAAAAATTATCAAGATACCAGGTGGGGCTTATTCTTTCCATAAAATCAAATTTTACGGCAAAATCCTTCCATCCATAAAAAGCAGAAATTGTATTGTATGAAGATTCCGCCCAGAGGTTTCCTTCCCACGAAAGCCCCGCTACATTTTTCTTTTTTGTATGACAGAAAAGCGCAAGATTTCCAGAGCCGCTTGAATCTGCATTTGTAAAGCCAAAGATTTTATTGAATTTTAGGTTTTTCCAGCCGATTACATTCATTAAGCTTGATGCATCATCCTGAATAGTAAATGCAGTTGCTTCGTACGAGGCAGAATCGAGCGCCGTAAGATTAAAGCCTACAGAAAAAAGAATGATTGAGCCGATGATTACTTTTTTAATACTTTTTTTCATTTTATTTTCAAGCCCGTGGAATATTTTATTCGCAGACGATTACGCCCGAAGTGTTATTTTTGATTTTCGATTCATTCACTCCCGAAGGGAAAGTGTTTCGCTTGTTTATGAATGTGTACTTTCCGGTGCTTCCCTGCCAGAGGTTTATGTAATATTTTGCTTTGGAAGAAGAAAATGTATTATCGTAGCAGACAATCTTACTCTTAGTTTCTTTTATATTCGAAACTTCAAAAATTGCTTCGTCGGAAGCAGCTGTACCTCTTGAATCTGAAACAGTGTTATTCGAAATGATGAGGTTTGTTACACGCGACCATTCTACAGAAGCATGATTATAGAGAGCATGAAAGCCGTTTGCAAATCTTACAACGCATTTTCCGTAAGCATTTTTAGTGCGTTTAAAAAGATTGTCCGAAATTACAACATTATCTATACAGTATTTCTGGAGGTCGTCCCTTCCAAGTGTTAAAATTCCGCTTCGTGTACCCTGATAGTCATTGTAGACATAAATATCGGTATAAAGTGGATCAATAAAATCGTTATTAGAAACATTTATGATTATGGCAGCCTCGTTGATTATGAGGTTTATAAAGTTATTTTCAAAAAGGTTATTTGCACAGTTTACCATACCGCAGCCTTCCATCAAAAATCCGCAGCCTATCTGTCTTAATCCGTTGTCTATGGCAGATTGACTTGCACTCATGTTGACGTTTGCAAGCTTATAGTTCGGAAGACAGTTTGTGAATTTACAGCTGAATACTTCAAAATCAGAAGCATAAAGTGCATAAAGTCCTATTTCGCAGGCATTAAAAGTAACATTCTGAAATTTTTCTATAAAGCCGCCTAAAGCTCGGATTCCCTGAGAAAATCCTTCGAACTTACAGTTGTAAACAGCTGCAACAGAGCCACCCCATGGTAAAAGAATTCCCCAGGTAATATTATCTGAATCATAGTTTTCTGCGTTCAAAAACTTTTGGGGATTTCCTTTAAGATAGATTCCAAACATGTTTACGCTTCCCTTAACTCTGGTTTTTCCGCCTTCCTCATACTGATAGAAAGTGAACAAAGAACCATTGCCGTCTGTTGTGTAAAAACCGTTTGATGGTTCGTAAGAGTTTTCGTGAGTCCGTGAGCAGAGTTTTTCGTTCCAGTCAGGGCTTCTTAAGTTGATTGAGCGGTCAATCGTGATTAAAGAGCTTACAGGATAAAATCCGTCTACAATCAGTGTGTCGCCCATACATTTAAATACATCTTCGATGATATCTTTATTTTTTAAGGAGGCTGCTTTTTCCGATGCAGTGTCTCTGTTTGCCCCAAACCACGAAAGTTTTACAGTTCTGTTTAATAAAGTTCCGGTAAAACGCATGTTTTTAAAGCTTACTGAACCGTCTAAATATGTAGAGTTAAAGCTGATTGTTCCGTTTTTGATGCTTCCGTTTTCCGTAAATTTTAATACAGAGCCCGAGCCTACACTTACACTTGAGTTGTGTAAATCAAATTCAGAATCAACAATATAGATATAGTTTGCCGCAGAAACCTGAGCAGCAAGACCTGAGCCTTCAGAAAGAATTTTATATCCCATGGATGAGTTTGCTGGTGAGTGGTCTGTATAAATTGTGTTACCGTCATCTTCGACTCCGACTTTGCAGCTTAAAAAGCCCGAAAGACATAAACTGATTGTGATTATTGTTACGATTTTTCTATAATTCATTTTTTAGTTCTCCGTAATATTCAGGACAGAAGTAACACCTGATTTTAATGTTTTATCTCCGTAGTCATTACCCGAAGCATTGATTTTAAAACTGCCCGAGCTTCCCGAAACTACATTAAAGATTTTTGTTGCTTCGGAACTGTAAAAAGAGTTTCCTTCAAGATTTAAGACGGTTCCATTCGTATTGGATTTATTGTAAATGTCAAAAACAACAGCTTCGTAGCGTACATCTATTGTCTTATCAACTTCCATGTCATCCGAAACGATGATGTTCTTAAAGTTGATTAAAGCACCCCGGTTTCCTATATCACAGAAATAGAAGATTCCAAAACCCGGAACACTGGTTGCATTTGCAATATCGCACCTTGCTCCGCGGGCCAGAGTACATGCGCTGAATGTAAGATTATTGATTGCGCGTGTTGTAGAAGAAGTAGACGCTCCCTGATTATTGATTGCGATGTGGCAGAGGGTCGCACAGTCCATAATGCAGTTGTGTATCGTTACGTTTTCTGCAGAATCATCAATCAGCACCTGGATGTAATTGAATTCAAAGCGGCAGTTTGTTACCTGTACGTTTTTACAGTTATTGAGGTATAAGCCGCCACCCATTTTTACAATCTGATCTGCATCTGTTTCTTTAAGGGGAACATTGTTCGAAGAGTTACCAATATAATTAAGATTTTTTTCGTAGAAGTGGAAATTAAGCTCGTTTGAATTAAGGCGGCAGCCGCGAAGCTCAAAGTTGTCTGTATCCTTTGCCCAGAAGCCGAAACGGCAGATACTGAAGTATGAATTTCTTATATAGCCTATTGTTCCGCCGTTACTTCTGATTCCGTATGTGAACGCAACAAAGCTTGAATCGTGAATCTCGCCGATTTTACCACCTTTTTTTACATCAATTCCGCTGCAGCTTATAGGGGAAGAAAGAAGATTTCCGTTCGGATAACATTTTTCCCAGAGAGAACCGCCCATATAAAGGCTTGGATATCCTACAAGAGAAAGACCGTGAACAGATATTTCTCCGCCGTTTTCTACTTCGAATAAAGAATTGAATGTATTGCAGTTAAAAAATCCGTATTCCATGTTCTGGACGATTCGATCCGCATAAATACCTTCGCTTCTGTCTGCGCCCTTAAGGCTGATTTTTTTTCTGATTTTTACAGGCTTATTGATTGCATAGATTTTATTTATATTGAGCTGTGTGCCAGATTTTAAACAGTCCAGAATCTGCTGGAATACGGCAGGGTCCTGGGTTGGAACTTCTATAGAACTGTATTTGTGGGTTTTGTCCGTGTCAAAGTTGAACCAGTCAAGGTCTACTTCGTCGTTTGTAAGGTTTCCCTTGTAATTGCAGGCCGTAAAATTCGGATAACCTGTAATCTTTGTGTTGTTAAAGACTACAGTTCCGTTTTTTACGCTGCCACCTGCAAATTTTAAGATAGAATTCTTTCCGATGCTTACTTCAGCTTTGCCTAAGTCAAATGTATCTCTTATGACGTATATCTTTTCTGAGTCTCCCACCTGTGACGCAAACGTTTTAGAAGAATCTAAAAGAACTTCGTTTTCGCCTGGCTCGTAGTTGCTGTTTCCGATCGGGCTTGCTTCTAAAAGAGTGTCGCACGAACAGAATAATAAAAGCGATAAAACTAATAAACTAACAATTTTTTTCATATTTCTTCACCATTTTTAAAGTTACAGGCAATGTTAGATGATTAAAAATGATGTTTACATACGGAAAAAACCTTATAAAGGGGCATGTTAAACCTTTAACTAGCGAGTTAAATATAATATTTTGTTATTTTAAAACGCGTATTTTTGAGGATTTTAGTCTTTGTAAAGCTCTGCGATTTTGTCTATAAGTTTTTCCGGCGTCAGATTGAATGCTTCTTCTCCAATTTCTTTTGCCGTAAGCGCGTGTGCTTCGCATGCTGTTATTGCCGCAGTACCCGCATCATACCCTTGTGAAAGAAGGGCGCCTGTCATACCGCAGAGAATATCCCCGCTTCCACCTTTAGAAAGGCTCTGGCATCCGTCTTTTACAATATAAATCTTTCCTTTGTAGGCAATAAAAGTATTTGCACTTTTCATAACCAAGGCTGCATTCGGAAAAAGTCTGTTTATTTCTTTTCCAACACGGATTTTTATTTCGGGAAGAGATGAAAGATTTTCTACAGTGGTTTCTTCTTCGGTAAAGTTTACATCAGGGTGCATCTCTTTTACGATTTTACAGAATCTTGAAAGCTCATAAAGGTGTGGGGTAAGAACAATTTCGTTTCCGTCCGTGTTTGAATAGCGTTCAATTTCCTGAACAAAACCGAGCATGTCAAAAACACCTGCATCAAAAACTCCCGCGTGATGACTCGCTCCGTTATTAAAATAGTCGCCTATCATCTGGTCATCCGAAAGATTGTGACAGATAAGACCTGGCCCAAGTATTATGCAGCTTGTTTTAGAGGGAAGCTTTTGTGTAAGCATAACCTGGGGCGATATTTTAAATTTATGTAATTCGTCGGAAGGAGTTCTTTCTATAATAGAAGTTAATCCGCTTCCAAAACTGAGTGACGCTTCTGCTGCCAAAATACATGCGCCACCCTTATCACCAGGGAACACAACAGTATGTCCGAATTTTCCCTTGTGAACCGAGCGTTTTTTCCTGAAAGGCAGTTTTGCATCATCTTTTTCTATTAAATATGCAGCGGCTTCGTTGTTTCCGTAAAATGCATCTTCCGGGATTCCGAGTGTTACACTGATTACTTTTCCGGTTATATTCTTTGCTCCATCAGAATAAAAAGAAAGCTTTTCTCCTCCCATAGAGATTGTAAAGTCGGCACAAAAAGCATCGGCGCTTATGCTGCCATCTGTTCTTAATCCCGAAGGAACGTCGCATGCTATTTTTGGAAAGTCAGTTTTGTTTATTGCCTTAAGTACTTTAGAAACATTTTCTAAAAGCTCTCCGCGAAATCCTGTTCCGTAGATGCAGTCAACAATCAAAAGGCGGTGTGGATTTTTTATCTCTAAAAGTGAAGAAAGTTTTTCTGCAGAAATAAATTCTAGTTGATAATCACTCTTTAAGGAAGAACACTGCTTATACTGGGTTTCTGCTTCAAGTCCTTTTGGCGGTTCAAAAGAATAGATGTATATGGAAGAAGGATAATTTTTTTCTAAAAGAAGGCGTGAAAGTGCATAGCCGTCGGCACCGTTATTTCCCTTTCCGGCAAGAATAAGAACATCAGGATTTTCCGGATAATTATTGATGATAAAATTTGCCATACTTTGGGCCGCATGCTCCATCATCAAAAAATCTGGAATACCAAGACGCTCTTTTGCTTCTTTTTCTATCTGTGCCGGATTAGAAAATATCTTTTTCATTGTGCCTCTTTTTCCCCTCCGCCGGATTAGTTTTTAAAATTTAATCTGTGATTCCTATCGATTAAAGAAAAATTATTCCAAGAATGCCTGCAGGAATCAGATATGCTGCAAACCACGCAAGCTTTCCCTTACTGATTATTTTCATAAGAAGCTTGAGCGAGATAAATCCTGTTACAAAAGCAGTAAGACATCCAACAAGAATCTGAACTGCTCCAACAGACGAAGTCATTTCTCCAAGATCCTTTAAGTCTAAAACAAAGGCGCCAAGTATTGCCGGAATAGAGATGATGAATGAATAATCTCCCGCAGCTTTTCTGTCGAGTTTAGAAAACAATGCACCGGAAATTGTAGAACCGCTTCTGCTTATTCCAGGAAGAGTTCCGATTCCCTGCATGAATCCTATAAAAATACTCTGTTTTACAGATACGCCTTCCTGTTTTTCTGAAACTGCTTTTTCGCCGGAAGAACGCTTTTTTTCTATAAGAGTAGAGATTATGAGGAGAGCAGAAGTTATTAAAAATCCAATGTAAACATATTTTGCAGAAAGTTCCGGAATGAGTTTTGATGTAAATACTCCGATTACTCCAGTTATTATAGTAGAAATTATGATTGCGATGATTGTGCGTCTGCCTGCTTTTTCTGTTCCAACAAGGATTTCGTCGCTTGCAAAATCAGTTTTTTCTGGTGCCGGTTTTTTTGTAATCCAGCGGCCAAAGCATTTTAAAAGCTCCCAGATTTTTTTCCAGAAAACAATACATACAGCCAGAAGGGTTGCAAGGTGTAAGAAAATATCGAATAAAAGCGGTACTTCTTCGAGTCCGAAAAGCTGTTGTGCAATCTGAAGGTGTCCGGATGATGAAATTGGAAGGAATTCTGCGATTCCCTGAATTATTCCTAAATAAATACTGTGTAAAATAGACATTTTTGTTTCCTCTTTATGATATTTTATTATTTTATATAAAGGGTTTCAATCAGTTTAAAAAAAATATGATTGACATTCACTGCGTGTCAAGAAAAATCAAAAGTGCGTTACTCTTACATAAAGATGTTCAAAATTTCGTATGACGGCAAAAAGAATATAATCGGAAAAAATATCTATAAACTTCGAAAAACCTTGTTTCCCGGGATGAGTCAGCGTCAGTTTGCAGAAAAGCTCCAGAGCTATGGGATGGACGTTGGCAAAAACCGGATTTCTGATATAGAAAGCGGAAAAAGCTTTGTTACCGATATCGAAGTTAAAATTTTTGCCATGTTTTTTAATGTTTCAACCGATGCGCTCTTAGAGACGGAAGAAGTAAATCATACTAAGAAAAATACAATCAGCTTTACAGAAAAACTCGGCGGATACGGTAATATGGATGTTGCACAAAAGCCGGAAGATAAATACAAAAAGAAAAATAATCACACCGCGGAAAAATAATCAGAATAAAAAATATTCACCGGAAAATTAATCACTCTTCGGATAAAACAATTTTTTCAGGCTCAGGGATTTTATAATCAGCCGCATTTTTTTTCATCCTTTCCCAGGTGATGTCTGCAATCGTTCCAAGAGGATTATCGGTTCTGGTTTTTTCTGCTTTTTGAACAAGGATGCATTTTCTTTTTCCACCGTCTTTTTTATTTAATTCAAGCACTGCTTCGAAAGTTGTACCGCTTCCCGCAAAAAAATCCATGATTACAGCATCGTCTTTCATCTGTGTGATTTCTATAAGGTGCGAAATGAGGTCCACGGGTTTTGGATTATCAAAAATATTTTTTATTCCTAAGAGATTTTCAAGATGTTCTTTTGCGTGCCTTGTGGAAGAAACTTTGTCGATTATGTTTTTTGGGATGATTTCTTTGTTTTCGTCATTAAAAATCTTTACTCGTGGAACCTTGTTGTAGTCCGGGGCTCTTCCAAAATAAATGCGGTTATCTTTTAAAAGTTCATCCATCTCTTCTTTTGAGCAGAGCCACTGTCTTGTCCATTTTATGCCAGAAGGCGAGGTGATTGTAAAATAATTTTTGTGTGAAGGATTGCTTCGTTTTTCCGAAAAAGAAATGCTTCCGTTGAACCAGTTTCCGCGTGGGTCATCATCCATGTTTCTTTTTGCCCATGTTGTGATTTGAGTTTCTGTAAATGGCTTTAATGATGATTTATCTTTTGCATAGCAGAGCGTGTGTTCCTGGAGCGTTCTTGACCATGTGTCTTTTTTTCCTTTTCCGTGGAGCCACATAAAATCGTTTACAAAATTTTCTTCGCCAAAAATCTGGTCGCATAAAAGCTTTAAAACATAAAGTTCGCTCTGGTCTATTGCGATGAAGATGCAACCTGATTTACAAAGAAGATTTTTTGCAAGGCCCAGGCGTCGGCTCATAAAACTAAGCCAGGCAGAATGATTGTCGTTTCTAGAAGCAAAACTGTCGTTGTAAGTAAAAGCGTTCCCGGTGTTGTACGGCGGATCGATGTATATGATGTCGATTTTTTCTGCAAGAGTCCCCGAAAGCTTTTGTAAAACAGGGTAATTATCCCCCTGAATAAGAAGATGATTTTCCGGCACCTGATCTGGCACCTTTAGCGAAAGAGAAGAAACAGCCTTTTCATCATCCCATTTTTCCGGGAAATCAGTCCACGTAAAAGTCATAAGCGTTCACAATATTACTCGGTTCAAGCCGATATGATTCCCGGACTTGAACCTTCCCCCTCCAGTCGCAGACGTCGTGTCTGCTCCTTCCGGGCGCCTCCGTTCACTTCCGCTCGCATCCGTGCTCGCTCTTCCTCCCTATTCGGTCGGCGTTCACTCCGTTAGTTGGTTCAAGTCCGGTTTGCACTTGAATTTTCAAAGTTAACAGCCGATTGTCGGACTTGAACCAACCCGTTACAGTCGCAGACGTCGTGTCTGCTCCTTCCACGGCGCCTTCGTTCACTAAATTGCCATCCCTGGCAATTTACCAGAAAATTACTGCGCACTGCTCGCAATTTTCTGGTCGTTCACTACGTTACTCGGTTCAAGTCCGAAGTATTTGTGCATTCGACTAGAAATTACAGCCGATTCCCGGACTTGAACCGAGTACCTGCACGTTACGAGGGTGCTGCTCTACCAGGTGAGCTAAATCGGCAAAATTAATTGTGAATATTTTATAAATGATTTGGGGTTTTGGCTAGCGGTTCTGGGACCTTGTTTCGTACATGCGCTTCATGTCGAGGATGTTTGTTACGATGATGTAGCCGTCGTAGATTTCGATCTTGCGTTTTTCTACGAGCTTGTTGACTTCATCTTTTGTAACTTCGAGCGAAAGTCCTGCCCAGTGTGCTATATCAGGGATAGAAACATAGAATTTTCTAGCCTTTTCTACCGGATTTGATGGAGGATTCATTTCATCAAGCATGAGGAATACATCTGCAACTCTTGCCTGTAAATCTTTGATACAAAGGATCCTGAATCTTCTCTTCTGGTCGTAAATACGTTTACAGAAAAGCTTAAGAAGAACGAGTGCAATCTGTGGGTTTCCTGTAATCAGAAGTTCAAAGTTTTCTTTGTTGAATTCAAGACATTTTACGTGTCCGATTGCCATACATGTTGCAGAACGTGGTGAGTTATCGAGGATGGCCATTTCTCCAAAGAATTCGCCAGGTTTTAATATATCAAGGTTTTTAGAATTTCCGTTTACACATTTTACAAGCTGAACCTTTCCGCTCTGAATTAAGTAGAAAGAATCTCCAGGTTCATATTCAGAGATGATTACTTCGCCCGGTTCATACTGTTTTGCAAAGCGTTCAAAAGCAGGAAGAGAGAAGAGTTTTAATGATGCTTCATCGGTATCTGTACTTTCAACAGTTTCTTTTCCTCTTGAATGTGCATCGGCTCTTTCGGCCCTCATTTTTGCTTCTGCGTAGAGTTTTGCAACTTCTTCTTTATTGCTTGCGTTTGGATATCTTTTTAAATATTTAACATAAACATCACAGGCAGAACGGTATCTTTCATCATCAGCAAAACTTTTTGCAACAACGAGCATACCAGACTGATTATCTTCTGTGATATTATTTAAAATTGATTCTGTTTTTTTGTGGATTTGACGTAACTGATTAGAGAAAACACGGAGCATCTTCATGATGAGTGCTTTATTCTTGCCAATAAGACCTTCAAATTCCTGTACAGTCAATGCAACTGCAACTGTTGGGACGAGCGCTGTAGCTGTTTCTTCGCGGGCAAAATGTCCGAATGCAGATTTTACACCAAAAAATTCACCACTTTTAACCTGTTCGGCAACAGGCTGTTCAGTTTCAATATCAGTACTCGTGAGGAGGACAGAACCATTCTGCATGATGAAAATACGTTCATCATGATCGCCCTCAAAGTAGATGATGGAACCTTTTGTGTATTGCATTGCTTTTGGCATAGAATTTATTTCTCCTAACGTTTCTTCTAAAGCAAATTAATATAGTAAATTATATCATAACAATAAAAAATATGCTATTCTAAATTATGATTGATTTACATATTCATACTACAGCCTCCGACGGACAATACACACCATCCGAAATCATACAGAAAGCCTTTGAAAAAAAACTTAAGGCAGTTGCAATCACAGATCATGATACAGTCGACGGACTTGAAGAAGGAAAAGCTGCTGCAAAAAAGCTTGGAGTAACTTTTGTTCCCGGAGTTGAATTGAATATCAATAATTCAACAGGAGAATTTCATCTTCTTGGTTTAGGCCTTAATAAAATTTCGGCATCTTTGAACGAAATTTTAAGCAATCTGGTAAAAAATCGTGATATACGTAATCAACAAATCATAAAAAAGATGAATGATGAAGGTGTTGATTTAACCTACGAAGAAATGCTTTCTGATTTTCCCGACACGGTGATTGGTCGTCCTCATTTTGCGTTTGAGCTTGTAAAAAAAGGAATTGTAAAAACAAGGCAGCAGGCTTTTGATATCTATCTTGCGCGCGGAAGAAAATGGTTTGTAGAAAGAGTCGGCTCAAATCTGGACGAAGCGATTCAGGGGATTAAAGATTCAGGCGGGATTCCTGTTGTTGCTCATCCCATGTCGCTTTATCTTTCGTGGGGAAAATTGCCCGAAACCCTTCAGAATTATTATGACCGTGGTGTTGTCGGAATAGAAGCTTTTCATCCCGGCGCCCGTGTTTCTGAATGCCTCCGTCTTGAAGAGCTGGCTCATAAAATCGGTTTTGTTGTTACCGGCGGCAGTGATTTTCATGGTGAAAAAATCCGTGCCGACAGAAAAATCGGTCACACATGCGGCGGTAAAAAACTCGAAGATTCCATCTGGCAGAACATCGAAAATCTTGTCTATCACATTTAAAAAATAATCACCAGAAATAAAAAAATTTGCTTTGGATATTTAAATTTTAATCAGCCTTGTTAAAACCCCCGGATTTCCCCTGAATTTTTCATTTTTTTTGAAATTTTTTTCACTTTTTTTTAAAAAAATGGTCCGAAATCGCGTAAAAAAACAATATTACTAGCAGGAAGATTTTTCCTTAGTGAGGTTGTTATTATGCAGATTTATTCTTTTTCTCCGTTTGGGTACGAGGGTGCTTTAGTTACCGTTGAGGTCGATTTACGCCGCGGTATTCCTGCCGTGGATCTTGTGGGTCTGGCCGATGGGGCGGTGAAGGAAGCCAGAGATCGTATGCACGCGGCGATTCGGAATTCTGGTTTTGATTTTCCGAGTGAACGTGTTTTGATAAGCTTGTCTCCTGCTGACTTGAAGAAAGAAGGTGCTGGTTTTGATTTACCGATTGCGCTTGGTGTGTTGAAAGCTGAATTTGAACAGGACGATTTTATTGACGAGTCGGTTTTGGTTATGGGTGAATTGGAGCTCTCGGGTAAGATTCGGTCTGTGAAGGGAGTGCATGCTGCTGTGGCGACTGCTGCGTCTTGTGGGATTATGAAATGTATAGTTCCTGTGCAGAATGTTGAAGAAGCGAAAGAAATTGATGGTGTAAAAGTTTATGGCGCTGATACGCTGGAAAATGCGTTCAGAGCGTTGAAGGATTTGTCGTTTTATTCTTCCAGACAGGATGCTGCTAAGGAAAACTATCTTCCGCCTTTTTGTGAAGAGATTAACGGAGTATGGTTTACAAAAGTGATGCCCGGTTTTGAATATGCTGATATAAGGGGACAAAGAGAACTTATAAGGGCGTTACAGATTGCGGCTGCAGGAGGGCACAATCTTATGGCTCTTGGTTCGCCCGGTTGTGGAAAAACAATGGCTATTCAGAAGTTTCCGGCTATTAATCCACTTTTGACTTTAGAGGAGGCACAGTCTGTTACAAGAATCTGGTCTTTAGCAGGGCTTATAAAACCGAATGAGCCTCTTGTAAGAATTCCTCCGTTCAGGATTCCGCATCAGACTGCGAGTGTAGAAGGGATGTGTGGAGGAGGAGTTTCGTGCAGGCCGGGAGAAATATCTCTTGCTCATAACGGAGTATTGTTTCTGGACGAGGCGGCAGAATTTCGTTCCTCTGTTTTACAGATGCTCAGAGTCCCTCTTGAAAGCGGAAGCATAACCTTGAGTCGTGCGGGGCGTACAACAAATTATCCTGCGATGTTCCAGCTTATGATGGCGGTAAATCCATGTCCGTGCGGAAACTACGGTTCTTCTTCGAAGATCTGTCTTTGCAGTTCTAAATCGGTTGAGCAGTACTGGAAAAAGTTTTCGGCTCCTTTACTGGACAGAATTGATTTACGAATCTTTGTAGAAAATAAAATGGACGATGACCAGGCGAATGATGACAGGGAAGGTCTTAGAACCACAGCGGAAATAAGGGAAGGAATAGCAAGAGCGGTTGATACACAGCGAAAAAGACAGGGGGTAAAAAACAGCAGGCTTTTACCAGAGGATATCCTGAAATACTGTACACTCGATAAGGAAGCCCAGAAGCTTTTAGATTCCGCCGTAACAAGATACGGTTTTTCTGCCCGTGGTGTAACATCCTGCCTTAAAGTGAGCCGCACCATAGCCGACATCAGTGGCGAAGTCCAGATAAAACCCCCTCACATGCAGGAAGCCATCAATTACCGTAAACTCTGCAACTCCCTTGTCCCCGAGCTTTAGCCCCCGGAGCAGAGTATACCGGAGAAGAGACTTGAACTAGCCTATAATTGGAAAACCGTTAAAAAACAATGCGCCAGCATTGTTTTAGGTTTATCCATCGTTATGGCTGAGCGCTCGAGCTGGTTCTCGAGCGGAGTTCAGGCGAACCTATACAAAACGCTATGTTAAATAAAAAGAACTTCCCCTTACAGAGGAAGTTCATGGATACCGGAGAAGAGACTTGAACTCTTACACGATTGCTCGCAACAGATTTTGAGTCTGTCGTGTCTACCATTCCACCACTCCGGCAAATGTGAACAAAATATAACAGAAAAAATGGGGTTTTTCAAGTGTCTGTATGTTATAATAATTATGTGAAGATTAATGCAAAAACTTTTATCGGGACAAAACCGGAGTTCGTATTAAAAACTGTTTTCGGTTATGATTCCTTCAGGCCTTTCCAGAAAGAGATAATCACAGAGGTTTTGAAAGGACACGATGTTCTTGCCATCATGCCCACCGGCGGCGGAAAATCAATCTGCTACCAGATTCCCGCCCTGATTATGGATGGAATCACAGTCGTCGTTACACCTCTTATTTCCCTCATGCAGGACCAGGTTTCTTCGCTCGAAACTTCGGGCATTCATGCAGTTTTTTTGAACAGCACACTCGACTGGAAAAATTATAAAGAAGCGATGGACGACATCCGTTCCAAAAATGCCAAAATCATTTACGTTTCGCCCGAAGGCCTTGCAACCGGAAAAATCCGTGACTTTTTGAGCGAAGACGGTATAAAAGTTGACTGCATCACCGTGGACGAAGCACATTGTGTTTCTGAATGGGGACACGACTTTCGCCCAGACTACCTCGAAATCCGTTCCATCAGACGACTCTTCCCGGACGCAGTCATGCTCGCTCTTACTGCAACAGCCACAGAGCAGGTCCGTAAGGACATCGAAAAAAATCTTAACTTAAAAAAGCCAAAGGTCTTCATCTCGAGCTTTAACCGAAGCAATATTTTCCTGGAAGTTCAGCAGAAACAGAATGCGCTGGACCAGATAATCGCCTGCATAAAAAAGCATCTTGGCGAAAGCGGAATCATCTATTGTTTTTCAAGAAAGCAGGTTGATGAACTCACATCCGTCCTCGATAACCTTGGCTATTCTGCAATGAGCTATCACGCGGGACTTACAGACGAAGTAAGGGCAAAACATCAGGAGCTTTTTATAAAGGATGAAGTTCAGATTATGGTTGCAACCGTCGCATTCGGAATGGGAATAAATAAACCCAATGTACGCTTTGTCATAAACTACGGACTTCCAAAATCGCTGGAAGTTTACTATCAGGAAATAGGGCGAGCGGGCAGGGACGGACTTCCTTCTTCGGCACTCTTAATCTACAGCCCGAGTGATGTAAATAAAATCAGATATTTTTTTGACGAAGCAGCCGATCCCGCTAAATCAGAAGCGCTTTTACAAGGCATGCTCAATTTTGCAGTTTCAAGAAAATGCCGCCGCGAATCACTTTTGGGATATTTTGGCGAGCGATACGATTCAGAAAATAAATCACCCGAAGAAAAAAACTGCTGCTGCGATATCTGTGCCGGAGGAGAAATCCCTCTGAACGACGTAACAATCCCGGTTCAGAAATTAATCTCGTGCATAATCCGTACAGGCGAGCGCTTTGGCACAAATTACATCATCGATATCCTTTTGGGCTCCAGAAACAAGCGCATACTCGAAAACGGCCACAACATGATTTCCACCTGGGGCATCGGAAACGAGCTTTCTAAAATGGACTGGCTTTCTCTTACAGATTTATTGATCCAGGAAGGCTATCTTTTTAAAGCGGGGGATTATCACATCCTTACGATGACGGCAAAAGGACGAGACCTGATTGTCACACGCGAAAAAGTTCTTCTTCCAATCATTTTCCATAAAAAGAAAGAAGATACAAGCGGATTTACAGCCTTTCCAAAACCATCGAAGAAAATGCCTGATTACATCGTTCATAAAAAGTCAGAAAAGATTGTTGCAGAAAAACCGGCAGCCACCGACGAAGAGGCAGAAAAAATCATTCAGGAATTAAAGGCGTGGAGAAAGCGTAAGGCTGATGATATGAATGTTCCACCATATATAATTTTTGGCGACAAGACCATGCTCGATATAGCGGCAAAAAAACCGCAGGATAAAACGGAGCTTTTAAATGTATACGGAATGGGAAACACCAAGGTAGAAAATTTCGGCCGTGCGATATTGCGGATTGTCCGTGGAGAATAGATTTATTGTAACCGGGCGCCCCGCAGAATACATATTTATTACGAAAAGAAAACTCATCCAGGCGCCCTCCAAATGCATGCCCTTTACGCACAGAAAATGCATCCCCCGCGCAGTTCGCTCATATTTAATTAAAAATCATTTCCCCGCGCCAAACAATTCGTTCGCATACCTTACCGTATCCATCGCATCCTTACCGTAAAAGTCAGCGCCAATCTGATCCGCGTATTCCTGAGTCATAACTGCACCGCCAACGCAGACTTTAGCCCAGGGGCATTCCTTCCGCAAAAGCCTAATCGTATCTTCCATGGCAGCTACCGTCGTAGTCATCAAAGCAGAAAGCCCTACCAGTAAAACCTTATCTTTTTTGCAGGCTTCTACAACAGTTTCCGGCGGCACATCTTTTCCAAGATCGATAACATCAAAATCATAATTTTCGAGAAGAACCTTAACAATATTTTTACCGATGTCGTGGATGTCGCCCTTTACCGTCGCAATGATAATTTTTCCCTTGGACTTACCTTTTTTACCGGTTTTTTCCATATAATTGCGAATTTCCCCGAACGCCGATTTAGCCGCTTCTGCCGCCATCAAAAGCTGAGGAAGATACATCGTCTTTTTTTCAAAGCGTTTGCCAACATAATCAAGGCCGGGAATCAGATGCTCGTTGATAATCGTAAGCGAATCCGTATTCTGCAAAAGTTCGCCCGTGATTTTTGCCGCCTCATCCTTAAGCCCGTGAATTACCGCATATTCAAGCGTGCCCGTGGCAGTAGAGAGGTCAGAGGAGGGGAAAGCCTTCCCCTCGTTCGCACTTCGTTGCTCACTACCCCTTCCAACGGGGGACACCCCCGTAGCGCCCCCGCCCCCCTGCGCGCCTGCATTCTGTGCATCAATAATCCCCTGAACAGAAGTACACCACGAAAGATAATCCATGCACTGGTCATCTTTTCCACAAAGGAGGCAGAAAGTTTTATAAGCCTTCATCATTTCGAACTGGAGCGGATTCATGATTGCCGCACTCAATCCGTTTGTTAAAGCCATTGTAAAAAATGATGAAGTAACAAATTCACGGTTTGGAAGACCAAAAGAAACATTCGAAATACCAAGGCTTGTGTTACCGCCCATCTCGTGAACGGCCTTTACGGTTTCGAGTGTTGCAATTCCCGCCTTTGAATCAGAACTTACAGCCATAGCAAGCGGGTCAATGATGATATTGTGTTTTTCTATTCCGTATTTTTTAGCCTGTTCATAAATGTTTTTTGCAATTTCAATTCGCTTTGGAGATTTTTCAGGAATTCCTTCTTCATCAATCGTGAGTCCGATTACAACTCCACCGTATTTTTTTACAAGAGGGAAAATCTGCTCCATGATTTCTTTTTTACCGTTTACAGAGTTTACAAGAGGTTTTCCGTTGTATCGGCGTAGGGCAGCTTCCATAACATCACGAGAAGTCGTATCAATCTGTAAAGGTAATTCAGTAACCGACTGAAGTTCTGTCATCACCTTTACCATCATCTCTTTTTCATCAATTTCCGGAAGTCCTACGTTCACATCAAGAACATCTGCTCCTGCCGCTTCCTGTTCCATTCCCTGTTTTATGATGTAAGGAATATCATTATTTCTTAAAGCTTCCTTAAACTTTTTTTTGCCGGTTGGATTAATTCGCTCTCCGATTAAAACAGGTTTATAATCATCACCAAAATAAACAACCCTTGTGTTCGAAGAAATCATGCATTTTGGAGTATTATTTTTTTCTATTATTTTACCGCCGGAAATTTTCGTAATAGTTTCCGAAAGCAGTTTGATGTAATCAGGAGTTGTACCGCAGCATCCGCCTAAAATTCCCGCTCCCTTTTGGTAAACAGTTTTCATCGATTCAACAAAATCTTTTTCGTTTACGTCAAAAACAGTTTTTCCTTCAATCACCTTAGGAAGCCCCGCATTAGGATTTACAATTACAGGAATACTTGCTGCATTACAAAGTCGTTCAACAGCAGGAATCATTTCTTTTGGACCAAGGCTGCAGTTTACACCGATTGCACTTACTCCAAGACCTTCGAGCATACAAACCATAGATTCAGGAGTAGAACCGCTTAAAGTTCTGCATTCCTTGTCGTATACATTTGTTACAAAAATCGGGAAGTCAACATGTAAATCTTCCATCACTTCTTTTGCAGCAATAACAGCAGCCTTTGTTTCGTAACCGTCGTTCATAGTTTCTATAAGGATGCAGTCAATATTGCATTTAAGTGCGATGTTAAAAGTTTTTTTATAAAGGGTAATACAGTCTTCAAAATCAAGATCTCCCATCGGTTTTAAAAGTTTACCGGTAGAAGAAATATCAAACGCAATAAAAAGATTTTTCTTTCCGCTTTTTGTCCGCGCGTTTTCTGCATTTTCTATAGCCGCTTTTATTATTCGTTCAAGCTCCAGGGGAAATTTTGTTATGAATGCACCAAAGGTATTCGTCTTTATGATGTTTGCACCCGCCTGGAAATACCTGTAGTGGAGCTCCGTAATCCGCTCGGGATATTTAAGGTTCCAGGTTTCGGGAAGCTCGCCGGGTTTTAAACCCATGCTCTGAAGGACTGTCCCCGTTCCTCCGTCAAAAAAGAGAATCTGTTTTTTTAATAAATCAATAATTTTATTCATAGCTTCCCCAGGGAAAATATATTACACTATCACAAAAGCCAGAGTTATCCGGCCATATGCCAAAATATAATCATAAAGCCCAGAATCATCCGGCGCTAAAATCTTCTATAATTCTAAATCAACTACGGTTGCTTCACACGCCTTAATTAAATCATCAGGCTTAATCACAATCTGAACACCACGCTGCCCGCCGCTTATATAAACTTTTTCGTGCAGAAGAATCTGTTCATCAATAAACGTGCGGAATTTTTTCTTCATGCCAAGAGGAGTACAACCCCCGCGGATATATCCGGTCAATGCTAAAAGCTCTTCCGGTTTTACAGGATTAATTTCCTTACAGCCCGCAGCCGTTCTTGCCTTTTTAAGATTGATTTCCGAAAGTGCACATTCGCAAAAAACACAGATTTCTTTGGTTTCCGTCCGCATTACAATCGTCTTAAAAACCGCCATAGGATCAATCCCAAGCTTTTCTGCAATCCTTTGTGCCGCCCCTTTTGCAAGCTCGTGTTCACCGTCATCCTCGTATTCTTTTGTCTCGTAAGGAATATTCATCCCGTCCAGAATACGCATAGCATTTGTTTTTTTCATAAGGTGATTTTAGCTTATTTTCTGGAATGATTGAAGAGAGAATGCAGAATAAAAAGGAATAGGATTTAAAACTTATTTAACAATAGAGTCAATTAGCTTTGAAATTTCTGTTTGCAAGGTGTTACGGATTTTTTCTATGGATGGCCTGTCATTAGTAGCGTGTAACTCTTTATGAATTTGAAACAAATCCAGAGCTTCAATATTAAAAACCTTTGCAATTTTTTCGAGAGTTGTAGGCGAAGGATATTTTTTTCCTGTTTCAATTGTCGCAATATAATTTGTTGAGGTTCTACACGCTTCTGCAAGCTGGCTTTGTGTAAGATTATTTTTGTTTCTGTAATATTTTATATTTTTTGCCAGACATTCCTGTATTGTCATTGATAATATCCTTTAAGGATATTATTTTTGTTAAAAATAAATTTGACAATTTACTAAAAGCATATTTTAATATAATTATATACTGTTAGTATATTTTTTGAATTAAAAAATATCTTATTAGAAAAGTATTCGGAGATAGATAAATGTTAGAACCTGCTTATTTTAATCAAGATAAGCTTTATGAAGCATATAAAAAGATTTATACAGAAAACAATGATTTGTATCTGTATATTTATTACCCACAAAAAGATTTTTATCCCTACATATCAAATAATGATTCTGAATTTTTACAATTTGTAAGCAAGGACAGTAAAGGTAATCTACTTGGATTTTTTACAGGATATATTAACAGAGGTTATGAACTTTTAGAAAAGTTTGAGGTTATTAATTTTACCGGAAAACCAAATATTATTTTTTCAAAAGATATTGAAGCTTATTTTGATGAAGTATTTATTTATAAAAATCTCCGTAAGATTGAATTTTCATGTATCGAACAAAATCCTGTTTTGAATATGTATCGCCGGCTTGTTAAAAAATTAAATGGAAATGAAGTAGGTATTTCAAGAAACTCAGTGAAACTTACAGACGGGAAATATTATAACAATGTGCTGTTTGAGATTTTTAAAGAAGATTATCTTGCTTTCAAAAAACTTTGATATCGGTAAAAAAAGATAAAAGAACTACATATATAAAAAGTATTTTAAGGAGGTATTGATATGAGTTTAAAACCAGTTAAGGAATATTCTGAATCGAATTTTATTTCAGATTTAAGAATTTTGATTTATGAAAAGGGAGGAGGCGGAACTCCTCATGGACCATCATGTAACGGGTTAACAAATACGGGATCAGGACCATGTAATTGTGGTTCTAATGGAAACACAGGAACTAACTGTAAAGGCTGTGGCAGTAGCTCAACATTCTGTCAATAACAGATAATTAAAAAAATATATATGTAGTTCTTTTAAAGAGGTTTGCTATGATTTTTGAATTGTTACTTACAGAAAATTGTAATATTAATTGTCGTTATTGTTTTGAAGGAGTAAAAAAAAATAGATCATTTTATGTAAAAGATGTTTCAGAATTGATTAACTTTTTTCATACGTACGTATCACAAAGTTTTGTTTTGAATAAAGAAATTACTGTGAATTTCAATGGAGGAGAAGCTCTTCTTGAGTTCCCTTTAATGAAAGAGTTAGTTAGTTATTTTGAAAAGGATGGGATTAATAATTTCTCATTATCTACAAATCTCATATTGGCGAATGATGAAATACTAGATTTTTTGAATACGAAGAAGTTTTCAGTACAAATTAGTATAGATGGTAAAAAAGAAAGTCATGATATGAATCGAGTTGATTTTATGAACGAGGGAACTTTTGATGCAGTCATGGAAAAAATTAATTTAATTCATAATAAGTATCCATTAATAAAGACTTCGTATAGTATGCTTATAACTCCATCAACAGTCGCAGCTTTGTATGAAAATGTATTTTTTTTAGTTAATAATGGGTGTAAAAGACTTGTTGCTTGTTATTGTGCGGATTATGAATGGGATGAAAATAGTATATTATTTTTTAAAAATGAACTTGATAAAATCAAACAATTATATATTCAGAAGTATATAGAAAATGATATGTTTGTTTTTTCTTTATTTTCTGATTGTATCGAAAGTTTTTTTAAAGGTTTTGGAAAATATAATTGCGGTGGTATAACAGATCAAATTGGAATAAAAACAAATGGCGATATACTTTTTTGTGGAACATTTTTTAAATGTAAGAACGAAAGTAATTATCTGATTGGAAATATACATACAGGAATTGATAGTCATAAAATAAAAGAATTATTATTTCTTATAGATAAAGAAAATGAAGATTGTTCACAATGTAGTTTGAACTTTAGGTGTCACCATAACTGTTATGCAATTAATAACAGAGTAACGAATGATTTAATTTCTCCACCAGTAATAACGTGTGAAATGCAAAAAACAATCATAGGAATATCAGATCAAATAATTGAGTTTTTATTAAAAGAGAATAATGAAACATTTTTAAAACAATTTGGTACATATATTAAGAAATAGAGGGAGACATAATAAATGCATTATCAAATCATTACAAATATGAATTGTAATTTAGAATGTAAATATTGTTTTGAAAAAAGCAAAGAATACAAAAAAATTACAGACGGAATGATTTCAGATTATCTAAGTTTTATTAAAGGGGATATTGAAAGACATCCAAATGAGATTATTTCAATAAATATATCTGGGGGTGAATGTTTATTGAATTTTCCAATTATAAAAAAGTTAGTGGAAAGAATAGAACTAGTATTAATAAATGAAAAGAGAGATTTTATATGGGAAATATCAACGAATACTGTTTTAATAACCAAACAAAGTTTTGAGTTTTTTAAAAGGCATAATTTTGATTTTTTTTTGAGTCTTGATGGTATAAAAGAGTCTCATAATTTAAATAGAATATTTAAGAATGGGAAAGGAAGCTTTGACAAAGTTTTTAGTAGAATTAATTATATATATAAAAACCTTAGTAATCATAAGAAGATTATAATTAATTCAGTTATTACCCCTAATAATGTGAAGTATTTGTCTGAAAATTATTTGTTCCTTACAAAGAATTTTAATGTAAAAATATCGATGAATATCGCATTTAATCAAAATTGGAAGGAACAGGAAATTTCATTATTAGAAAAAGAATTATATATTCTAGGAGATATTTATTCTAAAAGAGTAATAGAGACAAAAGAAATCGGTTTTGATTTTTTTGATAAACAAATAAAATTAAATTTATTGAACAATAATGAAGAAACTCAATTATGCTCTGCAGGGAAAACGACATGTACAATTTTGCCAGATGGAAATATACTCTCGTGTGGAGATTTTTCGGGTCTTAATTGTAATGATGTAATAATTGGGAATCTAATAGAAGGGTTAGATTTGAAAAGAATTGAATTGTTTCAGAAACAAGTTTCCACTCAAAACATGTTTTCAAAATGTTCTGAGTGTGTTTTTAGAAATAAGTGTTCAAATTATTGTCCTTCGAGAAATTACCATTCATGTGGGAAGTTATTTGAAATATCAACTCAAGAATGTATAATAAGTCAAAAGCTAATTCAAATTGCAGATTACATTTTAAACAAGATAAGTATTCTTGGAAAAGATTTTATAATTACGAGGTATATAAATTAATGAAAAAGATTATTCTTTTTTTTGTTATCTTTGTTTTATTTATTTCTTGTAAAAAAACATATAATTTACGTAATGCGAAACCTGCAAGCGAACAGATTGTTGAAGATTTATATAATAAAAAAATCATTTTTATTGGTGAAAACCACGCAGACATTTATCCAATTATTTTTATGACAGAACATCTGGAAGAATTTTATAATGCTGGCTTAAGATATCTTTTTTTAGAAGCAATTCAAACACCTCCTATGGATGCAACTAAAAACTATAAATTTTTAATTATGCCAATGTGGATTAATGCAGGCTGGAAATATGAAGAGAAACTCTTTTTCGAGAAAATAAATGAAATTAATAAGAAATATTTGAACGATCCAATACGAATATGTTTCCCAGAAGAAGGATTTGAAGAAAAAGATTATACATATGATATTAAAGGTCAATCTAATTTGATAAATAATCGGGATTATTATAGTCAACAAAATATCATTAATAGTTTATCTAGTTCACAAAAAAATGACAAAGCTATTGTTTTTTTTGGAGCGAATCATGGTTATAAGATAAACCAGCTTTTTTATGATTATAATTGGAAAGCATTGGGTGTTTATTTATCTGATTATTATGATGATAATTTTACAAATTATAAAATTGATTGTTTTTTTCCATCCAGAGAATGTGATTTATTATTAGCAGCAGATGAGAATTGTTTTATAGTACCAGAAAATATTAAAAGTGAACTATACGGAGAAGAATTTTTGGCAGCATATAATAATTTATGCATTACTAAGCAGGAGAAATATGGAGTTTCATATAGTTATATTCCAATTAGAAATCATGCTAATTGTCTCTTAGAAAAAATAATTGATGGTGAAAAAAAGATAGGAGATTTTTCACGACTAACAAGTGTTGTGCCGGGTTCAGAATCATTTCAATTCTTACTCTCAATATATTATTTAAAATATTATTTTGATGATTTATTTATTTATAATTATTTTGACAATTATAATGACCTTGAAAAATGTATAAATAATCTTTTCGAATTAGTTACAGATAATGGTTATTCAAATTTTTGGAAAAAAGATTGGGATATAACTTTATTAGAAGAATATTCAAAGTATATGTATTGTTATGGTTTAATTGATGAGTATTTAACAAAACCTAATATTGAAGTAATAAGTTATATAATTAATTCAATGCAACACGCCAAAGAGATAGCTCCAAACAATGATATTTGGCCACAGTATTGGATTGCATATTTTAAAACAGACCAGGCAATGTATTCAGAAAAAAAATCAGATTATAAAAAAGCATTAAAAGAATGGGAAGAATTATTTCAGAATGAATTATTATATGTAAGTCCTGTTTTAAAATTAGCTTATGAGAAAGCTGCATTATGTGAAGAAAAAACTGGTAACATAGAAAAGGCTGATTATTACAGGCAAAAAGAAATACAGGTTAAATTCCCGTTTGAATTTGATTATAAGGAATATGTATATTTTGGCTGGTAAAAATGCAGTATTCATTTATAAATGGCAGATTAAAAAAGTCTTATATAAGATTACTAATAATAACTTTTCTTTTTTTCCTTCTTTCCCTCTTTTTCTGTCATCTGGACGAAGTTGTTTTATGCGAGGGAACTATTCGTCCTGTCCAGGAATCATCAGATGTAATTTCATTATATTCGGGAAAAGTAACAAACGTATATTATAAAAATACACAGTTTGTAAATAAAGGTGATTTGCTGTTTGAGCAGGATTGTAGTTATGAAAAAGAAGGATTGCAAAACTGTCTAAATCTAAAAGCTTTATATGAACAGCATGTAGATTCTTTAAAAAGACTTCAAGAATTGTTGTTAGAAACGACAGAAAAAAAATGTCCATACGACGAAATATACGTAAAAGAAAATGCAGAGTATTCTTCTTTTGTAAATCAATATAAGAAATATCAGAGCGAAGTAAAAATAAAGAAGAATTATTATGAACGCCAGAAAGCTCTGTACCCGTCTGTTATTTCTAAGCAGGAATTGGAAAATGCAGAAAATGATTATTTTCAGGTTGAGCTCAATTTTAAATATTGGCTGGAAGAACAGAAAACTCAGGTTTTAGAAAACTATTCAGATTTTTCACAAAAATTAAAAAATACAGAACTTGAAATTATGCGATTACAAAAAATAGTTGCAGATGCATCTGTAAGGGCTAGAGAAACTGGTTTTATAAATGAAAAACAAAAAATTTCTGCTGGTGAAAGTCTTAATGCTGGAATTCAGATAGCAACTATAGTTCCCGATTCATTGGATTTGCTGGCTGTAATAAATATATCAAATTCAAGTATTTCAAAAATTAAGATTGGGCAGAATGTAATATTTCAGATATCAGATCTTCCTTATACAAAATATGGAAAGCTCGAAGGCAAAATAATATTAATACCGGCTGATGCTATTGAATCTGACAATCCATATTTTTCTGTAGAAGTAAAGCTTGATAAGGGAAGTCTGACATATAAAAAAGAAACTATAAAATTAAAAGTCGGAACAAAGGTAAACGCAAAAATAATAACAGATTCAAATACAATATTTCAAAAAATGATTGGAAAATTGGTTAGTTATGATAAATAAGCCTACTCTGAAAAAGATAATATTGCTTCTTAGTTCATATAAAAAAGAGATGATAATTACATTAATCTCTACGATGATGATTTCGCTGGTTGGAGTTACCGATTCTTTACTCTTGAATTATTTGATTGATAATGTCTTGTATTCAAATGCAAAGATAACTCTTCTTACAATAGCTATAATAATGCTTCTAGTTGCTATTTTCCAAATGGCATTAAGAGGAATAAAAAATCTTTTAATTCAAGAGATTTCCTATAAGATGGACATAGATTTGATGAAGAGGTTTTATGAAAAAGTATTGAGGATTAAATATCTTTTTTTTGAAAAACATAAAACCGGAGAACTGCTTTCCCGTTTAAATGATACACGTATGGTTCGGAATGCTTTGTCAGATGGGTTTATATCAATAATTGCAAATCTAATTATGTTTCTTGTCGTTGGAACCGCTTTGATATGTATTAATAAAATTCTTTTTCTTATTCTTTTAATATCAGTAATTATTCTGTCTGTGGTGGTATTGTTTTTTGGCCGTTTTTTTGCAAAAGAATATCCGGTTTCTATGGAAAAGTATGCAGATTTACAAGCCTTTATCAATGAAAGTTTTTCAGGAATAGAGTCAATAAAAACTTATCCTTCATTCAGAACATTTAAAAATCAATATGACAGAAAACAAAAGGAAAATATTCAAACCGGATGGAATATTGGAGAAAAATGGATTATGCAGAATTCTTATTGCTCCATAATAGAAAAATTATCATCCGTATTTATATTAGTTTTTAGTTCTTTATTTGTAATGAATGAAAAAATGACTTTAGGGCAGGTTGCCGGTTTTATTTCTCTAAGCGGATTTTTTACAAATTCTGTTGGAGCTTTACTTGATTTACAGGCTGGCGTTCAGGAAGCTTTCGCAGCTATAAAACGTCTCTTTGAAGTTTTGGATGAAGATACAGAGGATGAATTTACAGGACTTCGTTTGGCAGATGATATTCCAGAAATAACATTTAAGAATATGAGTTTTAGTTATTCAAAAGAAAATGAATTATTTAATGATTTTAATCTAATAATAAAACCTGGTGAATGGATTAGCTTTGCAGGGAAGACTGGTTCTGGAAAAACAACGATAGCTAAACTTCTTTTAAAACTTTATAAACCTCTGAGAGGGCAAATATCATGGAATGGGATTGATTTATCTAAGATAGATACAGAAGATCTTCGTTTAAAAATTGCGTATATTCCACAAGAGGTAGTCTTGTTTTCAGGAACAATAATTCAGAATATTACAATGTTTGATGAATCAATAAAAAAAGATAAGATTATTGAGATTTGTAAAACAGTTGGTATTTATGAAAAAATAATGAGTTTGGAATCAGGGTTTGATACTGTCGTGGGAGAAAGGGGATTTTCTTTATCGGGAGGAGAAAAACAGATAATAGTAATCTGTCGAGCGTTATTAAAAAATCCATCAATCATAATATTTGATGAAGCAACAAGCAATCTTGATGTAGAATCAGAAAAAGTGGTAGTAGAAATAATAAAAAAATTAAAAAAAGAACATAAAACAATAATATCCATAGCTCATAGACTTTCAACCATAGAGAACTGCGATAATATCTGTGTATTAGATAAAGGTAAAATAATTGAACAGGGTAGTTTCTTAGAATTAAAAAGAAAAAATGGTATTTTCAGAAAAATGTTACAAGGATAGAATTTTTCATCATAGAATTCCCCCAATACTTGCGCACCCGCACAATCACTGTTATAATCTTTTTTACTTAAAAAATATTTTTTTTAACTTAAAAAAAACGCCGCCTGGAAATGCACGAAAGCTGTCAGTATAATGCACTCAGAATGCACGGGTACTGCAAAAAAAACAGGCAGCACACAAACGAGGCCAAAGATGGATCCAAAATTTTATAAATCTGTAAAAGATGAACTTGTTTACAATATACTTCCTTATTGGGAAAAATATGCCCGCGACGAAAAGCAGAAAGGATTTTACGGCAATATAGATAACGACAATCGTCCGGATACACAGATGGAGCGTTCAATCGTAATGACCTCTCGTTTCCTCTGGACTTATAGTGCCGCAGCAAGACTTTTTAAAAAAGCTGATTATCTTAAGATGGCCGATTTTGCCTACGACGTTATCATCAATAAATTTTTCGATAAAAAAAATGGCGGCGTTTACTGGTCTGTTCTCCCCGACGGCACTCCAAAGGTTGTAAAAAAACAGATTTACGGAGAAGCCTTCTGCTGTTATGGCCTTTGTGAATATGCAGCAGCAATAAAAGAATTAAGAGAGAAGGGGAAAGCTTTCCCCTCGCTCCAGCCAGCAGAGCAGTCTTCCGCTACCCCTTCTAACGAGGAGGACCTCGTAACGCTCCCGTCAGAAGAAGCAATGAACAAAGCGCTCGATCTCTACTATTTAATAGAAAATTATGCACTGGATCAGAAATTCGGCGGATACGTAGAAGCCCGTGCCAAAAACTGGAAAAAGACCCGCGATATGATTCTTTCTCCAAAAGACATGAACTGCCCAAAATCGATGAATACAAATCTTCACGTAATGGAAGCTTATACAAATCTCTACAGGACTTTGAGCGTTGTCTATCCAACGGCAAAAACCGTTCGCGGCGAAGTTGGAAAAAGCCTTTCAGATTTAGTCCGCACAACAGTTGAAAAAATCCTTCAGCCGGGATATCACCTTGGAATGTTCTTTAATAAAAAATGGAAGCTTCTTTCGGATGAAATCTCTTTTGGTCACGACATCGAAGCAAGCTGGCTTTTGTGGGAAGCAGCAACCGAGCTTGATGATGATGAATTAAAATCAGAGATAAAAGAAAGCGTAATCAAAATGGCAGAAGTTACTTACGACGAAGGCTTTGATAAACAAAACGGCTGTCTTGAAAATTTCACACGCGACAATAAAAAAGTTCGCGACAGGACAAGAGTCTGGTGGAATCAGGCAGAAAGCATGAACGGCTTTTATAATGCATGGGAAATGACCGGCGACGAAAAATATAAGGAAATCTGTAAAAAGCAGTGGGACTGGATTTTAAAACATCAGCGCGATTTAAAAGGCGGCGACTGGTGGAATGCTCTTGATGCAGACGGAAATCCTGTGATGGAAGAAGCTAAGGGCGGTAACTGGAAAACAAGCTATCACAACGGCAGAACCTGTATGGAAATCCTTAGAAGGGGTGGTGTTTTATAGTGATTAAAACCCCTGAAAAAGGCATAAAAAAAGCATAAAATTCGTAAAAAAATTTGTAAAAATTTGCAAAAAAATTCAAAATTTATGTTGACACTTTTTGAATAAGGGAGTATATTCTTATTCACCGTCGCTTCAGAAAACGGCGGAAATCAGTTTTTTGACATAACAGGGAAGGAAAGAAATAAAGAACAAGTAAGGTTCTAGACAAAAACGTTAGTTTTTGTTCTGTATTTTGACTACATTGTTTTATCAATTTTTTAGAAAATTGAGTCTATCAATTCAGCAAAAAATAAAGCTGGATTAAATTACTTTATGAAATCATAACCCTTCGGGGTTTTGAAATAATCATGGAGAGTTTGATCCTGGCTCAGAACGAACGCTGGCGGCGCGTCTTAAGCATGCAAGTCGAATGGCAAGATAGAGCTT
>JAEEGH010000367.1_pt1 | contig 235631 bp, 187 predicted proteins | sample 9134181 | NCBI WGS metagenome assembly JAEEGH01 (sample SAMN16246544, study PRJNA631951) | gut metagenome | biome: gut microbiome; feature: rumen; material: DP-attached | host: Bos | place: Iran: Karaj | collected 2018-10 | reverse complement strand
GTGCGTTTTTTCATCCATTACGTTTTAATCTATAGGGGCCCCCGGGGATTTCTAATCCTTGGGGAGAGCGGAGGCCCCGGAGACTTTAATGCCGCCAGGCGGCAGTCCTCGTCGTAGGGCACCGAACGCGACTGTTAGTGGTTCGTTGGAGATTCCTTAGTGGTTCGTTAGTTATTGCCCTGGGCATCACCTATGCGCAAGTAGATTGTTTTTTGTACAATCCATGTCGTATCTTATATACGATTCCGCTTTGCTGCCACTCCTCATTCCAGTTAAATACTGTCCGACGACTGATGCCTTGACTTTTAGCCTCTTCCACCAGTGTTTTACTTTCAAACTCATCAGGCAGAAGTGAAAGGAGGATTTGTTTCTGGTCCAATGGTTTGGCGGTGGGCAAAACGGTGCGCTCGGTGCCTTTGATGAGTTGATAGGCCTGTGCCATATGCAAAATCATCTTATTGCCTATCAGTTCAGCGGTTTGGTAATCTTCATCCGAGCATACCAACTCTCCCTTCCCTTTAGGGAGGGGTTGGGAGTAGGCCTCTATCCGCAAAGCGGATAATATCATCGCTATCCTTTCGATATGCACAGCCATACGCAGTACCACGGAGTGGAAATCTTCGCCCAGCATGCGTATGAGCGCGGGATAGGCATTCTCCAGGTGGTGGCCGAGTCGTTCGCGTTGGCTGTCTGTCAGCCGGAACTCACGCGGTTTGCTGAACAGTAGGTGCTCGTAGAGTCTGTATAGCTGATTGCTGATAGCAGACAACCGATCACTCTCATCCGAGGCTTGCACATATTGTCCGGAGAATGGTTGCACATCGTTGATGATAAGTGTGAGGAGACGGGAGAAATAGCCATTCTCGATGGACGGAACGAGTGCGTGATACTGGCTGAACGTGCCTGTCAGCACCATACTGACTTGCGGACACGGGATGACCGATGCTTCGCGGCACCGACTGCGCGAGATAGGTTCATGTTCGGCCGCTTTGCGGAGCGCCGTGTTGTAGTTGGCGGTAGAGGAACGCCAGATGTCGGTGATGACCGATCCTTCGGATTCGTGGATGTAGGCTCGGCCATGCTGTTTGGCAAGCTGCTGGTAGAACGCGGGATAAGTAGCATCACCAGGGATGATAAGCGGCATCTTCTCGTGGATAGGTCGGACGAGTTCGAGCGCCAGATTGGCGATACCTTTGCCCGAAGCAGCCGAACCGACGATGAAGAGTTGGAGATTAGGATAATAGCGTTTGGCCGCAATACCATAGCGGCAGTAGAGATTAGGCATCACGCTGCCACACGCGGTGAGCGTAGCCATGAGGAGCATGTCCTTTTCGGCTGGCGACTGAGCCAACGAGAGGACAGAACGGATGATGGCCGGCAGCGCGGCTTCATCCAAACAAGTGGAGATGTGGAGATCCGGCTCCGACTCCGTGGGTGATAAAGATTGGAATTTTTCCATAGTTGTGTAAGTTAAAGGGTTAATAAAAAAATTAATTAGGTTTTATATAATATACACAGCAAAAAAGAAATTGTCCAACTTACAAACGTTTCGGACAATTTTTTTCGCTGTTTAGGTTTTAATAATTCGGTGCAAAGGTACAAAAAAATTTTGATATATGCAAATTTTTGTCCCTCGTTTTGTCATCCAAATTCGTAAAACCGTTGCAAATATACGATGAAGACTTGTCCTTTTGCAAATATTTTTGCATTTTTTTTGCTAAATTAGAAAAATTTCCGTACCTTTGTGCGAAAATTTTTAAATGTATGTCTATGGAACCGAAAGCAGTATTTGACATTTTTGCACAAATCAATCAAGTGCCTCGTCCCAGTAAACACGAGGAGAAAATCAGTCGCTGGCTGCAAGACTGGGCAGCTGAGCATCAGATAGAATGTACGGCAGACGATGCGATGAACGTCATCATGCGTGTGCCGGCTACGCCGGGTTATGAGTCGCACCCGGGTGTGATTCTGCAGGCCCACATGGACATGGTATGCGAGAAAAACGGCGATGTGAAGCATGACTTCATGAGCGATCCGATTCGTACGTATGTAGATGGCGACTGGCTCAAGGCACAAGGTACGACGCTGGGCGCTGACAACGGCATAGGTATATCGATGGCGCTGGCTGCGATAAGCGACGAGAGTCTGCAGCACCCGGAGATAGAGTGCCTCTTCACCGTGGACGAAGAGACGGGATTGACGGGCGCGATGAAACTGCAAGACGGTATGCTGAAAAGCCGTCGACTGATCAATCTGGATTCGGAAGATGACGGGCAGATATTTATCGGTTGCGCCGGAGGAATAGATACGCTGGCGAAGATGCACTACGTGCCAGTGGAAAGTGGAAAGTCGATAGTCGATAGTCAAAAGTCGATAGTTGATAGTTGGTTCCCCGTTAGGTTGGCCGTATCGGGACTGATGGGTGGTCATTCGGGAGACGACATCAACAAGGGGCGCGCCAATGCCAATCAGCTGATTGTGTGGTTTCTGGACCGCCTATGGCCGAAGACGCCCGTGCAACTGGCGAGCATCAATGGCGGTAATCTGCGTAACGCCATAGCCCGTGAGGCAGAGGCAGTGATTTGTGTGCCGACGGCCTACAAAGAGCAGCTACGCATAGAATGGAACCTGTATGTAGCTGAGACAGAAGAACGCTACGGCGCGATAGAGAAAGAGATGCGACTGGAAATGGAATCATGCGACATGCCTGAGACCTTCATCCCCGCAGACAAAGCCTATCGACTGATACTGGCACTCAACGCGTGTCCGCACGGCATGATAGCCATGAGCCGAGACATGCCCGGGCTAGTGGAGACCAGTACCAATCTGGCGTCGGTGAAGATGCGCGACGGGTTTGTAGAAGTTAATACCTCACAGCGTTCTTCGATAGAGGCCAGCAAACATTACCTAAAAACCATAGTAGAGCAAGCACTGGCTATCGCCTGCGACGAAGTGACGCACGGGGACGGTTATCCGGGATGGAAACCCAATGTAGAGTCTCCATTGTTAGAAATCACGAAGCAAGCGTATGTGGATTTGTTCCATCAGCAACCACAAGTTCTGGCTATTCACGCCGGACTGGAATGTGGATTGTTCCTTGAGAAATATCCGTACCTGGATATGGTATCTATAGGTCCGCAGATGTACGGAGTACACTCGCCGCAAGAGCGACTGTCGATCAGTAGTACCGAGCGTTGCTACCGGTGGCTCTGCCAGGTACTTCAGAGTCTGTAGAACTGACGTTCAGCACCAATCGTAGTAGGCTCGCCGTGTCCGGGATAGACCCGGGTCTCGGCGGGCAACAGCAACAACTGATTGAGCGAGGTGAAGAGTGCCGCGGCATCTCCACCCGGTAGGTCGGTGCGTCCGTAGCCGCAGCAGAAGAGTGTATCGCCGCTGATGAGAATATGCTCCTCTGCCCAGTACAGACAAACGCTGCCGGGCGTATGGCCGGGAGTGGAGAGGAGACGAAAGTCAAGAGTGGAAAGTGGATAGTCGATTGGTGATTGGTGATTTGTGATTTGTGAGAGGGGTGAGATGGGGAATGGACGGGCAGTCAGATTGATGCCAAAGAGATCGTACTGCTCTTGCATCCGTTCGACCATAGGTATGTCCGCATCAGGAATCAACACCGGGGTATGCCATTTCTCTGCAGCCCACGCCGCACCCCACAGGTGGTCGAGATGGCCATGGGTGGCAATAATGTTTAGAGTTGAGGGTTGAGGGTTTATGGAAGAGATATACTGCTCCAACTCTTGTTGTTCCTTGATGGCGGCACACGCGGGATCGATTAGCAGAATCCGGCTGTCGGATGAGAGAACGTAGGTATTGGTTTGGAAGCACCCGAAGGTGAACGAGCGGATAGTCATGGCGGTAAGGTTTATTTCCAACATTCTTGGCAGATATCTGCCTGGTGGCGCAATGCCATCCGGCGGAAAGCGTTAGCCTCAGCCGAAGCAAAGATTTCGCGCATAGACGCGTTCATTATATTCCCGTATGCGTGCGCATGCGCTTTGTCGTAGCAGCATGGCAGCACTTCGCCCGTAGTGGTCACCACACATCCGCTCCATACACGGAAACAGCCGGGACTGATAGGTTTGCGATGGAAGAGTCCGTCCGGGCCTTTGGCATAACGACTGTACCGCGGGTTGGACGGCATCAGCGGATGGCCATGGGTATAGTCGTAGAGTTGTGCAGTCTTGAGCGTCAGCCGGTCGGCTCCAAGCGAACGATAGGTGCGACGCAGTTCGGCCCACTCATGCTCATTGCTCCGCAGCCGCAGACACTGGATTTCGATTTGAAATTTGAGATTTGAGATTTGAAATTTATCTTTCGCTTCGCGAAGGTAGCGGATGGCTGCTTTGGTTTGAGAGAGCGAGCCACCGATGCGATAGGCACCGTAGGATTGGTCGGAGAGACCATCCATAGAGACGATGATACGGTCGAGTCCGGAACGGACCAGCGCTTCGGCCAGTTCGGCAGTCATAGCTTGCGCATTGGTGCTGACGATGGTATAGAGTCCCTGAGCATGTGCGTCGGCTATCATCTGAGGAAGCGCGCTGTTGAGCAATGGTTCGCCCTGAAAATAGAACTGGATGGTCCACGCCGTACGAGAAATCTCGGCCAAGGTCCGTTGCCAAACGGCATTGGACATTTGTGATTGGTGATTGGTGATTTCCGATTTGGGATTTTTGGAGCGCATACCGACCGGGCATTCGGGACAGCGGAGTTGGCAGACCGCAGCCGGTTCGACCGAGACAAAGAGAGGTGAATGGTGAAAGGTGAAATGCGAAAGGAAAAGCACTGAACCGATGCGGTCCAGTGCATAACCTACATAACAGCGCAGCGCATTAATGCAGCGCGATCTTGTTAACGCGACGCTCATGACGGCCACCTTCGAAATCGGTTTGGAAGAAGGTACGTACGATATCCAGCGCCATAGGAGCCGAGATGAAATTTGCAGGCAAACCCAGCACATTGGCATTGTTGTGCTGACGCGCCAATTCCGCCAGTTTGGTTTCCCAACAGAGCGCGGCACGAATGCCATGATGCTTGTTAGCGGTCATACAGATACCGTTACCCGTAGAGCAGATAACGACACCGAACTCGAACTCACCATTCTCAATGGCCGTAGCCAGAGGATGAGCAAAATCCGGATAATCGCAACTCTCGGCCGAGTAGCAGCCAAAATCCTTTACACGTGCGCCGTTATCCTCGAGAAACAGTTGCACCTGTTGCTTGAGCGCAAAACCTGCGTGGTCACTGGCCAACGCGATGGATAATTCACTAAAAGGTTTCATATAGCAGATGATTTAACTAAAAGACGATAGCCAGATTGCCGAACATCAGCTTGCAAGCGATGGCCAAGACGATGATACCAAAGAACTTGCGGATGATATATAGAGCAGTATTACCTAGATATTTGGTCAACCAGTGGGTGCCGATCAGGACCAGATAGAGGACAATCATACAGAGCAACAGCGAGATACAGAGGCTGGCGATAGAATATTCGGCCGTGATAGCCAGCAAGGCGGTGAAAGCACCGGGACCGGCGTACATAGGGAATGCCAACGGAACGATAGAACTGCCACTGCTGACCTCGCCCTCGAGTTTGTCGTTCTGGAAAATAACGATATCGAGAATCATCTCCAGCGCCATGAGGAAGATAACAAAACCTCCGGCGATAGCGAAATACTCGATCTGCACGCCAAAGAGTTTGAGGATCCATTCGCCCAGGAAGAGGAAAGCCAACAGAATAATCAGACTGGCCACACAGACACTGCCGGCATGAATCTTCACACCCTTTTTCTCCATCGCTATAGTGACCGGAATATTACCAAACGGGTCGATGATAGCTATCAGAAAAATAAAGGACGAAAGGACCTGCCAGATATCCACATTGCCGAAAAAAGTACGAATAGCTTCCATAGTATCCAAATCAAATAATAGATGGTTACACACAAAATCGAGTGCAAAAATAGTGATTTTTTAGGACTTATGCAAGAAAATATGCAAAAATCTTGTATATTTGAAAAAAAAGCAGTAATTTTGCAGTCGCAAAATGAGCAAAAGGTAAATAATTCTAAATAGACAAGTTTTTATGATCAACAGTCAAGACATTAAGAACGGCGTATGCATCCGCATGGATGGTCGTCTGTATTTCGTAATTGAGTTTTTGCACGTGAAACCCGGAAAGGGTAACACGATCATGCGTGTTAAATTCAAAGATGTAGTGGATGGCCGTGTGCTGGAGCGTCGCTTCAATATCGGTGAGAAACTGGAGGATGTACGCGTAGAGCGTCGTCCGTATCAGTTCCTCTACAAAGAAGGCTCAGACTATATCTTCATGAACAACGAGACATTCGAGCAAGTGCCTATCGCACACGACTTGATTACCGGTGTGGATTTCTTGAAAGAAGGTTTCACGGTAGATGTTGTTTCGGACGCCACGACCGATACGATTCTCTTTGCCGAACTGCCGACCAAGGTAGAACTGCAGATCACCTATACCGAACCGGGCCTGAAAGGTGATACCGCTACTAACACACTGAAACCGGCAACACTGGAAACAGGTGCCGAGATTCGCGTGCCTCTGTTTATCAACGAAGGTGAGATCGTTCGCGTTGATACGCGCGACGGTAGCTACTGCGAGCGCGTCCGTTAATGGGACGCGCCGCACATGGCGGCCGCTGTCTTGGCTGCCAAGCGTGCATTATTCAGCACTAACTGTATATTAGCCTCCAGGCTGTCTCCACCCGTCAGATCTTTAACTTTGGCGAGCAGGAAGGGCGTGCATTGTTTGCCGTGAATACCTTTCTGTTCCGCTTCTGCTATGGCCTGATCGATGGCGCGATTGATCACGTCTGCCGGCATGGAATATTCTTCCGGAATAGGATTGGTGACCAGCATTCCGCCCTTCAGCCCACAGTCTAATTTCGCCTGGAAAGCCGCAGCCAGTTGTTCGGGCGTGTCGATGCGATAGTCAACGCCAAAACCGCTATGGCGCGTATAGAAAGCCGGCAGTTCATCGGTTCCGAAACCGATAACCGGTACGCCCTTAGTCTCGAGATATTCTAGCGTGAGACCCAGATCGAGGATCGATTTGGCTCCGGCACAGATGACCATAACCGGGGTTTGTGCCAGTTCTTCCAGGTCGGCTGAGATATCGAACGTCTGTTGTGCGCCACGATGAACACCGCCAATGCCGCCTGTGGCAAACACACGGATGCCCGCCATAGCGGCAATCATCATGGTTGTGGTAACGGTGGTGGCGCCATCCTCTTTGCGTGCCAACAGCACGGGCAGGTCACGGCGCGAAGCCTTAATGACTGCCTGACCTTTCTTGCCCAGATATTCTATTTCTTCAGCGGTGCAACCCGCTTTGAGTCGGCCGCCAATAATAGCGATGGTAGCCGGAACGGCACCATTGTCGCGGATAGTTTGCTCAACGCGCAGCGCCGTTTCTACATTCTGCGGATACGGCATGCCGTGACTGATGATGGTGGACTCGAGTGCTACAACGGGTTTGCCCGCGCGAAGCGCTTGCTCTACTTCCGGTGAGATGGATAGATATGGATTCATGATAGATGATGTTAAATGATAGATTACGTGTTTAGAGCAGGATATTGGCTATGTCCGGATTGACGGCCTTGTGGCTCATGAGTGTAGCTCGTGCGGCCATCAGTCCGTATTGGGCCGTTTGCGGGAATGCGATACCTTTGGCGCAAGCATACACCACGCCTGCCAGGAATGCATCGCCGGCTCCGGTAGTATTGACTATCTCGCCCGGCAGGGCAGGAAACAGCCACTCTTCGGCTGCATTGCGGCAGTAGACACCATCGCCTCCCAGTGTGATATACACATGCGCTACACCTAGATCAATCAGCCGCTGCGCTGCTTCTGCATAGGTAGCCGTCTCGGTCACAGCCAAGGCTTCCTTCAGATTGAGTTTGAGCGTATGCAGGTATGGCAATTTGCATTTGCGCAGCGCATTGACTACACGGTGCGCCTTGGTAGAACTCACGCCATCGATGAGTAGCGGCACCGTGGTCTCCTCCATCAGATAGCGGATAGCATCTTCGCTGATATTGGTATCAGCTATCAAAAAATCCGACTGCTTGAGTTCGCCGCTCCGCTTGGACAGCCATTCCGGCGTAATGAGGCGGATCGCTTCGGTATCGGCCACAGCCGCTATCATCTCGCCGCCATGATTGTTAATACAGAGATATACGCCCGAACGCTCGTCTTTGGCTTTATCCGAAAGATGTACATCGATGCCCTGCTGTTTGCAGTAGTCGTGCAGCAATCCGCCGAACAGGTCTCCGCCGAAGATAGTGAGCAATTGCACCTGCGCGCCGAGCAGACTAAGATTGTGCGCAATATTGCGCGCCACACCTCCATAACCGATGTCTATGTGTCCGGGATTGGAATCAGCTGCGATGAACGCATCGTTGAGCGTAGCAGATAGGTCGACATTAGCGCCGCCGATAACTGAGATAAGAGTGTTCATAGTATTATCCGATTTTTTTTCAAAAAGGGATGCCCAACGGACATCCCCTTTTTCTACACAACTACTTTTTTAGAGTAAGTATATTCGCTTACGCCAACTTGTTCACGTAGAGAGCCAATTTCGATTTGAGGTTGGCTGCTTTGTTAGCGTGAATAATGTTACGCTTAGCCAGTTTGTCGAGCATAGAGCTAACCTTAGGCAGAGCCTTAGCAGCTTCTGCTTTGTCGGTAGTCTTACGCAGGTCACGTACGGCATTGCGTGCTGTTTTAGCGTAATAATGGTTGTGTGCTTTGCGCGCAGCCGTTTGGCGAATACGCTTCAAAGATGATTTATGATTTGCCATCTTGTTGTTGTTTTTTGTCCGCCATGGTTCATAAAACGCGGACGTGTTGGTTAGTTAGTCCCGTCGTGGCCTTGAGAGGATTGGCCGTCCGGAGACGTTATTTTAGGGAAGGTCTTGGTAGTGCCAAGGGGAATCGAACCCCTATTGCAAGAATGAAAATCTTGAGTACTAACCGTTATACGATGGCACCTCGTCTTCCCAAAAATTAAAATTTTCGGGAGCCCTACTCACTCTAATTCTGGAAAAAGCGTGCAAAGGTACTGCTTTTTTTTGAATTGACCAAATATTTGTGCGTTTTTTTTGCAAAAGACCGTTATTTTCCTTGCGTATGTCAATTTTTTATAGTAATTTTGCACCCGATTATGAGTATAATTGCGTGCATACTACTGGCTGCATCGTTTCTGACGAGTCATCCTATTACGGGCCAGTCGAATATGTCGGTACTGATAGTGGATGCCAAAACCGGAAAAACGATAGACAGCTACCGCCCGGATCATGTGGTGCCGCCCGCCAGCGTGATGAAACTGCTGACGACGGCTGCGGCGCTGGAGATACTGGGGGCGGATTTTCGTTTCCCGACCACGCTGGAATACAGTTGTCCGCTGGAGAACGGCGTGCTGCAAGGCGATTTGTATATACACGGCAATTGTGATCCATCGCTGGGATGGAAAGGCAAGACGGGTTTTCTGGATGCCTGGGTGCGTGCTATTCGTGCCGCCGGCATCAAACGTATCGAAGGTGCCGTAGTGGCCGATATGACGACCTTGGATGGCGATGCGCAGAATCCGGGTTGGCTCTGCGAGGATGCCGGCAATTACTATGCGCCGGGCATCTTCGGCATCAACTATTACGGCAACACGATGAATATTGTGCTGAAGAGTGGCGAAGTGGGATCGGCGGCAACGGTCATCAGTACGGAGCCGAAAGTAGAAGGACTATACTTCATCAACCGCATACGTTGCACCAAGATCACGCACGATGGTGCCTTTGTCAGCGGAATGCCCTATAGCCGCGAGCGTTATTTGAGTGGTTCGGTTCCCAGCAATCTGGGTACATTTGGCGTGAAGGGCGACCTGCCTAATCCCGGTCTGCTACTGGCGCAGCACCTGACGCAACGTCTGCGTGACGCCGGCGTGGCGGTTGCTCGTGACGCTACATACGAAGCGGATTATAATCCGCTGACTCCGCCGCGCACCGTGATCTATACGCATCGGTCGGAACCTCTGCGCGAACTGGTCAAAGAAACCAATATCAACAGCAACAACCTGTATGCGGAGGCTATTTTTCGCTATATGGGAACTCGCTACGGTTTGCCCGGCACGATTCGCGCGAGTCAGGATTTCCTGCGTGATTTCTGGCGTCGCAGAGGCATCGATATAGGTGCGGCCATTATCAAAGACGGCTGCGGATTGGCGCCGCAGGATGCGGTTAGCGCGAAGACTTTTGTCCAGTTGTTGACCTATATGTCGCGCAGCAAAAATGCGGATGCGTTTGTAGCCTCGTTGCCGATTAGCGGCGTGAACGGTACGCTCAAGAATCTCGGGCCGGGAACGGTACTGGAAGGTAAGATACATGCAAAGAGCGGCACGATATCCGGAACCAAGAATTTTGCCGGTTATATCGATCTACCCAACGGCAATCAGTGGATATTTGCCATCTTGGTCAATAGTGCGCCGGGCAAAGCAAAGAGTATACAGAACGTGATACAAGAATATCTGCTCGATGTATATCCGGCAAACCCATAGTACGAATACTTTGCTCCGCGAGATGTTGACGCGAGGCGAATGGCCGCAGGATGAATTTATGCTTCGCGCAGGTTATCAAACGGCCGGAAGAGGACAAGCCGGAAACGGATGGGAAAGCGAACCGGACAAGAATCTGCTGTTCTCCGTACTGCTGCGCGAGACGGGAGTAAAACCGGAAAACCAATTCGATATTTCTGTTGCGATAAGTGTGGCACTTTATCGAGTTGTATACGAGATACTACCGAGACAATATCGAGAACATCTCACCATCAAATGGCCGAACGATTTGTACTACGGCGACCGGAAACTGGCAGGTATTCTGGTGGAAAACGCGATAGAGGGGAATCGGCTGGCATGGTCTATCGGAGGAATAGGACTGAATGTGAATCAAACGGAGTGGCAAAGCGATGCTCCGAATCCGATTTCGCTGAAGCAGATAACGGGTGCCGAATATGACCTGGACGAGTTGGCTGACGCTTATGCGCGCGCGCTAATAAATAATGTATTGCGCGAGCCACACGAACAAATCTGGGCGGAATACAAGCAGCATCTGTATCGTCGTACGGGATTTTGGCCGTTTGTAGAACGCGCAGTCAGCACAACGCCCACTATGAATGCCGGGCAAGATGCGGAAGGTCAGTTTATGGCACGCATAGCCGATATAACGCCGCAAGGAGAAATAGTGCTGGCCGACGAAGCTAACCGTCAACGAACCTATCACTTCAAACAAGTGAGGTACGTACTATAAACAGAATACTAACAAATCATATATATGAAATCTATCATCATTACCGGCGGAGCCGGATTTATTGGAAGTCATGTCGTGCGCTTGTTTGTCAACAAGTATCCGGACTATCGGATCATCAATGTGGACAAACTGACGTATGCCGGCAATCTGGCTAACCTGAAAGACATTGAGAACAAACCCAATTATCGCTTTGTTCGTGCAGACATCTGCGATTTTGATACCATATTTGCCTTGATGCAAGAAGAGAAGGTGACGGGCGTCATCCACTTGGCAGCAGAGAGTCACGTAGATCGCAGTATCAAAGATCCGTTCACTTTTGCCCGCACCAATGTGATGGGCACACTCTCAATGCTGCAAGCCGCTAAACTCTACTGGGAAAGTCTACCCGAGAAATTTGAGGGCAAGCGATTCTATCATATTTCGACTGACGAAGTATACGGTGCGCTGGAAATGACCAAACCGGAAGGCGTAGAACCGCCCTTCACTACCAAAGCGTCGAGCGGTGAGCACCATCTGGCTTACGGCGAAGATTTCTTCTATGAGACAACGAAATACAATCCTCATTCGCCCTACTCGGCCAGCAAGGCTTCGTCCGACCATTTTGTTCGCGCTTTCCACGACACGTACGGCATGCCGACCATCGTGACCAACTGCTCGAACAACTACGGCCCTTATCAATTCCCGGAAAAACTGATTCCGCTGTTTATCAATAATATACGTCATCGCAAACCGCTACCTGTTTATGGCAAAGGCGAGAATGTGCGCGACTGGCTTTTCGTAGAAGACCATGCGCGTGCGATAGACCTGATTTTCCATAAAGGCAAAGTGGCTGAAACGTACAATATCGGTGGTTTCAACGAGTGGAAAAATATCGATATTATCCGTACTGTGATTAAGACAGTCGATCGTATTCTCGGCCGTCCGGAGGGTGCTGATTTGGACCTGATCACGTTTGTCACCGATCGTGCCGGACACGATATGCGTTATGCCATCGATTCGACCAAACTGCAACGCGAACTAGATTGGGAACCCAGCCTACAGTTTGAGGAAGGTATCGAGAAAACCGTTCGCTGGTATCTGGATAACCAGGAATGGATGGACAATATCACATCCGGCGAGTACGAGAAGTACTACGAGGATATGTACAAAAACCGTTGATCGGCTCCAAAGGGCGCTTAGCTGTTGCGGTACACCTTTGGTGTAACGCCCACGTGGAGTTTGAAGAATCGGTTGAAGAACGCTACATTCTCAAAGCCTAGACTTAGCGCAATTTCTTTGATCTGCAGCGAGGTGATTTTCAGCTGCGATTTAGCATCCGTCAGGATAGCTTCTATGATGATGTCGCCGGCCGTACGTTCGCCGACAGCTTTGATAGTGGAGCAAAGATGTGGCAACGTAATACGCATAGCCTCAGCGTATTGGCTAACATGATGCCATTCCTGGTAATGCTTCAAAACCAGTTGGCAATAATCCTGATAAATCTCTGTTTTTCGATCTAGCGGACGAACCAAATACTCGTCTTGTTCACGTGCATACTTGGCGTAACTGGTCTGCATCAGATTGAATATATGCACCATTTTCTCGCTATCCAACATCGATGGTTTCGCATTGAGCGCCTTGATCAACGTGTCGTAACCGGAACAAAGCACTTGTGCATGATTTTCCGGCAAGCTGATGATGGGCGAATGGAGTTGCAGCGCTGTGAGAGACATGCGATTGTTGAACGTATGTTTCTCCAGAAATTTGCTGCCAAATACGATCCAATAGACCAACGCATCTTCAGAAAATTCACGTATCAGTAGGAAACTTCCCGGTTCGAGCAACAGCACATCGTTGGCTTTGAACTCATAATCGGTCACGTTGATTGTGGCGCGTGCTGTTCCGCGAACCAGAAGGGCATACACACCACAGATGATCTTACACGGATAGCGGCCGTATTCGTTCATCAGTTTACCGCTGGCATCGCCAATCATATAATCGCCGTACGGACAATCAACAATAGGAATATTATTCTCTTTCATCTTAACAAATGTATCAAAATTCGGTGCAAAGATACTACTTTTTTTTGAAATATCAAAATAAATGTACATTTTTTAGCACCTTCTTTTTTCGTAACATTCCGAAAGTTTCGTTTCTGTTGTGCCAGTAGGCGCATCTTTCGACTGAAAATCAGCACGATACATAGAGCAAGGCAGAAACGGCTATTTCTTCGAAATACAAAAAATAATATTTCGTTGGCCGAATTTTTGCCATTTCGAAAATTTTTTTGTACTTTTGCAACGAATTGCAAAATATCGCTCTTATGAAAAAAGTACTCTCTTTGGCTGTTCTGCTGGTTAGCAGCATGCTGACGCTTAATGCCACAACGGTAACGTATGTCTCGGACAATAAGACCATCTTCCGCAATCCCGAACGTGGTTTTACGGAGGAACTCAACGGCCAGGTGTCAGAAAGCAGTCCTTACCGTGTGAAGAATCACATAGACGCCAACTGGGGCAAGAACGACAAGATGACTATGCCCGTGGTGCTCTATAATTTCTACAATTACAAGAGTCAGGACCTGCCGGCCAAGGTTCTTAGCGGGTTTGACGAGGATATGGCGGAGTTGCGCAAGTTAGGTCTCAAATGCGTGTTGCGCTTTGCCTATACCGAGCGCGAGAGTGACAAGAAAGACGCTACGCCGACGTGGGTGAAACGTCACCTGGAGCAACTGCACCAACACCTGGTAGACAATGCGGATGTGATCTACGTACTGGAGGCGGGCTTTGTAGGCGTCTGGGGCGAGTGGTATTATTCCGAGAACTACGGCAATGAGACCCAGCATGTGACGGCCAACCGCCGGAAAGTGATACAATATCTCTTTGAGAACGCGCCGGAAGACCGCTTCATTCTCTTCCGTTATCCCATGATTCAGCAAGAATATCTGAATGACAAGACTCCGCTGAGTGCCTCGGAAGGTTTCAGTGGTACGCAGAAAGCCCGAATGGGCTGTCACAACGACGCATTCCTGCACAACTACGGCAATATGGGTACCTATGGTAGTGATGAGAATGACGACGACCCCAAGATGCGCCAGTATGTAGCGACCCAGACACTCTATGTGCCCAACGGCGGAGAGACAAACATCGATGATGATGATGCCCTAGCCGAGAAACGGTACAAGGATGCTCCGTCGGAGATGAGCAAGTACCACTGGTCCTTCTGCGGCTCCACATACGCCATGCCGGTCATCAGACGCTGGCGCAGCAGCGGCATATTCGATACACTCAATATTCACATGGGCTACCGCTACAATCTGTTGAATGCAGAGTTTAGCGATCAGGCTGCGCCAGGCGGCCGAATGAATGTGCAGATCCGCTTGCGCAACGTGGGTTATGCACCGCTCTACAACGACCGAACAGTCTATCTGGTGCTGAAAAGCAGCAGCAAGACATATCAGCTTCCGCTCCAAACCGATCCGCGCCGCTGGCTGCCGAACAACGAGATAAGCAAGATCATCGAGCAAGTGAATATACCTTCGGACATGGCGGAGGGTAGCTATCATCTGTATCTCTATATGCCGGACAAATATCCGTCTATCGCCTCCGATCCGCGTTACGCCGTACGCTTTGCTAACAAGGATGTATGGGATTCGTCCACCGGTTACAACGATCTGCAAGCCTCTGTTACTATCTCCAAATCCGCGCCTCTCGATCCGGGACCTATGCCGGAGAGTATAGAAGAGACCGGCGCAGAACAAGCGATGGCTGCGCCATACAAGATTCTGGAGAACGGCGTGCTGTATATCCAGATGCCGGACGGCAGACGCTATTCGATGCTGGGACAATAAACACTAATCAACTATCTAATACATGAAAAACCACGAAATCAATACAGTCGTCTTTGATCTGGGCGGCGTGATTATCAATCTGAATGTACCGCGTTGTGTAGGTAATTTCAAGCGCCTGATGGGCGAAGACAATGTACGCAATGTGCTGGGTATTGACGATGAGGGCGAAGGAGTTGCTGCCGTGAGTGCCGCTACGCGTCAGTTGATGCACGACTACGAGCACGGCCGGATTTCGACCGACGATTTTCTACAAGCTATACTTTCTTACTGCCATCCGGGAACCACGCTTCAGCAGGTTCGCGAAGCATGGATGAGCATGCTCAGCGATTTGCCGCAAGAGCGATTGGATTATATTGCCGGTTTGCGTCAGTTGGGTTACAGAACCGTGCTGCTATCGAATTCCAACCAGATGCATTGGGATCCGATCTACGAGCAATATCATCTAGAGCGATATTTTGATCGGATTTTTGCCTCACACCATCTACACATGGCCAAACCGACTCAGGAGATGTTCGAATATGTGGCGCGTGAAGCGCAGATAGATTCGGCGCACACCATCTATGTGGATGATCTGGATAAAAATCGTGCTGCGGCAGAGAGATATCTCGGCTGGCAGACTTGTGCTACCATAGAAGAACTGAAAATGAAAGAGATTCTTAACCATTTTGCCATTCCTAACGCAGTGGCAGATCCTCAACCGTTGAAGATTGGGTTTATCAACGATTCGTTCATCGTCCGGGCTAAAAATCCGGGCGAGAAATCGTATTTTCTGCAACGCATCAACCACCATATTTTCCAGAATGTGGAAGGACTGCAGCAGAACATACAGAAAGTGACCGATCATATTCGCCGCAAGCTGCAGGAAGCAGGGGAGAAGGATATCGAACGCAAAGTGCTGCAACTGGTTCCAACCATCGACGGAACACTCTATTACCGCACTCCGGAAGGCGATTATTGGCGAGTATATGTGCTGATAGAGAATGCCACATCGCAGGAAAAAGTAACTCCGGAATCTGCAGAACTGACCGGCGAGGCCTTTGGCCGATTCCAGCGGCAGCTGGCCGACCTGCCTTTTGATGAACTGTGCGAATCGATACCCAATTTCCACAATATTGAATTCCGCTTGCATCAACTGGATGACGCTTTAGCGGCCGACGTGGCAGGCCGAAAAGCTGCTTGTGCGGATATCATAGATGCCATCGACCGTCGGAGAGAAGAGATGTGCTTGGCCGAACGCTTGTTCCGCGAAGGCAAATTGCCGAAACACATCAACCACTGTGATACCAAGGTCAACAATATTCTCTTTGACGAAGCGGGCCGGCCGATTTGTATAGTCGATTTGGATACGGTGATGCCGGGTTTCGTATTGAGTGATTTTGGCGATTTCATGCGCACTGCAGCCAATACCGGTCAGGAAGATGATCCGAACTTGGAGAACATCCATGTTGACCTGAAGATATTTGAAGCCTATACACGAGGTTATCTCAAGGAGGCTACGTTCCTGACAGACCTCGAGAAGCAACTGCTGCCATACGGTTGCCGGCTGCTGAGTTATATGCAGACAGTACGTTTCTTTACCGACTGGCTGAACGGCGATACGTACTACAAGATACTCTATCCGGAGCATAATTTGGTTCGTACGCGCGCTCAACTCCGTCTGTTGGAGGAGCAAGAGAAAGTGGCCAACGAAATGGCGGACATTATAAAACGATTGAGCTGATATGGAATACGCGATAGATAAAGTCAATTGGCCCAATGAGTATCCCGAGAAACCGGAGGTACGCGTAGATGTAAGCAATGATCACGAGGCGCTATTTCTGAAATATCATGTTCGAGGCGAGCAGTTGCGCGCTGTGACGACGAAAGATCAGGGACCGGTTTGGGAAGACTCGTGCGTAGAGTTTTTCTGCCAAATACCGGGCGATAAACATTACATCAATTTCGAAACCAATTGTATTGGCGCGATGGTGGCTTCGCGTCGTCTCGGTCGAGCCGAAGAGGTGCAACCGTTTACGCCCGAAGAAATGGCGCAGATAGAGCGTCGCTGCTCTTTCCCGCGTCAGGCTATAGAGGAACGTGACGGCTGGTTCGAATGGACGGTAGAATTGAGGATACCACTTGCGCTGATTTTCCGTGAGATTAAGCCGACGTTTCCGCAACGGTTACGGGTCAATTTCTACAAATGTGCCGACCGAACCAAGAAACCTCATTTTCTCAGTTGGCAACCTATTCACTTGCCTAATCCGAACTTTCATTGCCCGGAATTTTTCGGAGAGATAGTTTTGAAATGACTCCTTTTCGAAATATTTTGAAACTGTAATCGAAACATTCAACATACTCATTTACAGCATTTTAGCATTTATTGTTTCGAAAATATGTTAAAAAGCATAACACGCACGTACGAATAGTTAGATAATATGTAGTAATTTTGCACCGCAAAAAGGGATATAGCCCGAACAAAAATCAACGTATAATTTCAAAACAAATACCATTGATATGACAACTTCATTCACTTTCAACGAGATTCATCAGCAACCGGCTATGTGGCGTAAAGAGCACGAGGCATTGCTGAAAGCGAAAGCAGAAATCAGTGCATTCATGCACAAGTATCTTACCCCCGACACCGACATCGTGTTGACCGGTGCCGGTACATCGGCTTTTATCGGTGATGCACTCTGTCCGGTAATGCGCGGCATGTGGCGGAATGTACGTTCAGTGCCGACGACCGACATCATCACGCACGCTGAGTACTTGCTCGACAAAGAACGTCCTTTGTTGCTAGTTAGTTTTGCTCGCTCGGGCAACAGCCCTGAGAGCGTTGGTGCAGTCAACCTGGCTAACAAACTCTGCAAGAACATAGCACATGTCTACATCACTTGCAACAAGAACGGCAAACTGGCGCAGCAAGCAGCAGGCAAGGATAATATTCTGTTACTCCTGTTGCCGGAAGAAACAGATGACAAGAGTCTGGCTATGACCAGCAGTTTCTCGACAATGTTGCTGACCTGCCTTATGCTGGGCCATATTGACACGCTGGAGAAAGACGCCGAGATGTTTGAGAAGACGGCTCAAAATGCTGAGGCTGTGATTGCCAAATACGAGGACAAACTGAAAGAGATAGCCAGTCGTCCGTTTGAGCGTGGTGTATTCTTGGGCTCCGGTGCGCTGAAGGGTATCGCCGAGGAGTGCCACCTGAAACTGCAAGAGTTGACCGACGGCGCAGTAGTTTGCAAGTTTGATAGTTTCCTTGGTTTCCGTCACGGACCAAAGGCTGTGGTAAACGACAAATCGATTGTAGTGTACCTAATGACCGATCAAGAGAGTGTGCAGCGCTATGAGCGTGACTTGGTAAAACAAGTGGACGCCAACAACAAACCGGTAGCACAGATCATCGTGATTGCAGGCGAGAAGCCAGCGTTGCCGGATGTAAAAGCCGACCTGATCGTCCAGATGCCGTTTGGCAAGAAGGAGAACGATTTCTACGGTATCGTACCGTTTGTGCTCGTAGGTCAATTGCTGGGCTACTACGCTTCGCTGGCGCACGGTCTGAATCCGGATGCTCCGTCAGTAAGCGGTAATATCCACCGCGTAGTAGAGGGCGTGACGATTTATGAATAAATCGAATGAATAATTGATATTTGAAATTTATTAGGAATACTATGGCAAAGACAGAAAACATCCTCCGCGTGATGGAGGAAAGAAAAAAAGCAACCGGAGTTCCAATGACATTGTTTGCAGCTTGTCCTAACTCCTTGTCGGTAATCAAGGCATCGTTCCGCGCAGCTAAGCGTAACAATTCGCCTATCTATTTTGCCACCACCCTTAACCAGGTGGACTGCGATGGCGGTTACACAGGCATGACTCAGGCTGAGTTTACCAAGATTTTGGCCCGTGAGGCTGCGGCTGTACACTACACCGGTCCGTACGTAGTAGCTATTGACCACGGTGGACCATGGTTGAAGGACAAACAATCGATTGAGCGCTGGGATACCGAACGTGCCATGGACGGAGTGAAGAAGAGCTACGAGGCTGCTATTCTAGCCGGCTACGACCTGATTCACGTAGATCCTACCGTTGATATTTTCTTGCCGAAAGGTGAGATTATCGATATCCACGTAGTTGTAAAACGTACCGTAGAACTCATCAAACATGCTGAGGATTTTCGCAAGGCACACAAGATAGCTCCTATCTCCTACGAAGTAGGAACCGAAGAGGTACACGGTGGTCTGGCAGACGAGAAGACCTTTGACACCTTCCTAGAGGGACTGAAGAAAGGTTTGCATGAGGTAGGTCTGGACGATATCTGGCCATGCTTCATCGTAGGTAAGGTAGGAACAGATCTGCACACCACTTTCTTTGATCCGGAGGTAGCCAAGGCACTGACCGCCAAGGTTCGTCCGTACGGCAGCTATATCAAGGGTCACTACAGCGACGATGTAGAGAATCCGGAAGATTATCCAAAGGCAGGTATGGGTGCCGCTAACGTAGGTCCTGAGTTCACCATGAACGAGTATGATGCGCTGGCAGAACTGGAAGAGGAGGAGAAAAAACTCTTTGCGGAAGGCAAGGTAGCACAATTGAGTAACATGACTCAAGTGCTGTGGCAATGTGTATACGAGTCTAACCGTTGGAAAAAATGGTTGCATGGCGATGAGGTAGGTAAAGATCTAAAAGATTGTACTCCGGAGCGCCAATTGTGGCTCGTAAAGACCGGTTGTCGCTATATCTGGCAAAAACCGGAAGCACTGGTTGCCCGTCAGATGCTATACGACAACCTGGGTCGTCTCGGTATCCAGGCAGAGGAAGTAGTACTGATGCGTATTGAACACAATATGGATAAGTATTACAATGCATTTAATATTGTCAACCTGAACGATTATCTCAAGTAATAATCAGATGTTGAAGAAATCGTTTATATACATTTTTGCCGTGCTGGTAGCCGTAGCGCTCTTCGGAGCCTGCGGCTGCGAGCGTCCTGGTGAGAACGAGGAACCGCAACAGGATACTACGAAGGTAGAACCTACGCAAAAGCCGGATCTGTCGCTCATCAAGCAGTCGGTGCCTGTAACCGACAATTGGGTGTGGAGCGGCAAACCATCTATTACCCTTCATATTGAGAACGGCAATAAGATGGCAGTCAAAGTAGGCACGAAAGTTCAAATCAAGACTGACAAGAAAGTGGCAGTAGTTACCTTGACTGACAGTGTGGAAGTTCCCGCTAACGGATCGAAAGATTTCGTTGTGACTACTACTGAAAATCTCGAACCGGGTTTCTATCGCGCTTCCTGCTTCGTCAATGATAAGGTCGCCAAGCATTTTTACTTCGGTATTGATCCGTTCGATATCGTTTCACTGCCGGACAATGAGTCGGATTTTGATACTTTCTGGCAAACAGCAAAGGAACAATTGGCCGCTGTGGATATGAAGGATACACTGATTGAAATTACTTCACATAGTAGCGCTTCGCGCAAGGTATACTTGGTGGAGATGTATTCCATACCGGACGGTTTGACAGGAGAACCGGTTAAGATTCGTGGCTACTACTGCGAGCCGCAAGACGGACAGAAACATCCGGTCATCATGCACTTCTACGGTTATGATACCCAAGGCAGCAAAGCCAAATGCGAATGTCCGTCGGGAGGATCGTCCAACTATGCGGAGTTCTATCTCTCGCATCGCGGACAATACCTGAACTGTCGTCCCGCCGGAACCAATCCGGGCATAGAAGAGGAAACGGTGAATATCTACGGAGATTGGTTTGCTTATAATTTTGGAAACAAGGATAGTTATTATTATCGCGGCGCATATATGGATGTAGTACAAGCCGTACGATTCATGGCTACACGCGAGACAAGCGATATGACCAAACTCTTTGCCGAAGGTTCAAGCCAGGGAGGGGCATTGACATATGCATGCGCAGCTCTAAGCGACTACCCATTCACAGCCATTGCAGCCAATGTAGCCTTTATGGGTGATTTTGCCGATGCGATTAAGATCGAGAGTCTGGCATATTGGGAGATGAACGACAATCGCGGTTCGATGACGGATGAGCAAATCCTGAAATGCATGTCTTATTTTGACATCAAGAATCTGACACCACATATCTCGTGTCCTGTGATGGCTAGCAGCGGATTGCAGGATAATGTATGTCCACCGCGATTGAATGTGGTGCCTTTCAACAATCTGGCAACTCCGGCCGAGAAGAAACAGTATGTGTTTGGCCCGGAGATGGGACATGATTATCCCAAGGGATGGAGTCCGATAGCATTCTTTAAGAAATATATGTAATATATAAATACAATTATAACCATGAAAAAGTTTGATATCATCGCATTAGGCGAACTGAACGTAGATCTAATACTAAATCAGATTGAGAGCGAACCAGAAATAGGTAAGGAGAAATTTGCCAAGCAGATGACTCTTACTCTAGGTAGTTCTACCGCTATTTTTGCTGCTAATGCGGCTGCCTTGGGAGCCAAGGTGGCTTTCTGCGGTATGATCGGAAACGACAGTTTCGGCGATCTAGTGGAGTCGAGTCTGCAGAAAAAGGGTGTGGACACCAGTTTCCTGATTCGTCAGGACAAATACGCTACCGGAGCCACTATATGCATGAGTTACGACGAGGATCGTGCTAACCTGACCTACCAAGGGGCGATGGATTATATGTCGCTGGACGATATCGATCCGGAAGTATTCAAACAGGCTAAGCATATTCATATCTCATCTATCTTTATGCAGAGTGGTGTGAAGCGTGATCTGATGAAGATCTTGGCGCTCTGTAAAGAGAACGGAGTAACCACTTCGCTTGATACACAATGGGATCCGGTTGAGCAATGGGATCTCGACTACAAGGCTGTACTACCGATGTTGACGGTATTTATGCCTAATGAGACCGAACTGAAATACTTGACCCATAGCGAAACTCTGGACGAAGCCGTTGAGAAGATACGTCCGTATGCTAATGCAGCTGTGATCAAGTGTGGTAGCCGTGGTTCGCTGCTGATGCGTAAGGGGCAGCCGGACCGCATGCAAGCTGCGTTGCTCAACAAGCATGTAGTGGATTGCATCGGAGCGGGCGATTCGTTCAACTCCGGTTTTATCACCCGTCTTGCAGCCGGTGATGCACTGGATGTATGCCAGCAATATGGCAATATGACCGGAGCTGTTAATACTACCGCTGCCGGTGGAACCACAGCCTTTACCAATCGCGAGGACGTAGAGCGTATAGGTCGCGAGAAGTTTGGCTGGAGATAATATAGATGAAACGTACCTTTCATATAGTGTTGTTTTGCGTAGCAGCGGCGCTTCAGGCGTCTGCTGCTACGTGGTATGTTCGTACGGATGGATTCGATGGTGATGACGGCACGTCGTGGGAAACGGCGCAAGCCACTATTCGTCTGGGTATAGACAATTGTCATGCCGGCGATACGTTGTTTGTGGAGAAGGGAATCTACTACGAAGGCATTATACTGAAAGATGGCGTTAAGATTATAGGTGGTTGCACGGCCTACGAACAGCCGGCCAGATTTAGCGACCATCAAGATAAATCCATCCTGGATGGAGAGGGTTTGGGGACGCGTCTGGTGACCACTGAAACCGATTGCGTACAGCCGACATTGCTCCAAGATTTCGTCCTGCAGAACGCACGTCACAATCAGCGGGGCGGTGCTGCATGGTTGCGTGGAAAAGTGCAAATGCGCCATTGTATCGTGCGTGGTTGCAGCGGACTGCAATGCGGCGGTGTCCTCATCAAAGGTGATTTGCCGGAAGCTTCGGCGCTAGGCGCGCAACTGGAAGATTGCTTGATATACAATTGTTCTGCTACGGGGCACGAATGGCCGGATGCCGGTGGAGTTGCCAATTTTGATGGTGTGCTGGCTAATTGCATCATAGCTAATTGCTATGGTGATCGTTACGGAGGCATTCATTCGGAGAGTTCGGTCTATAGTTGTTTGATGTGGGGCAACCGTAACGAATATGGTTTTGTAGATCCGTCCAACTACATCTCTGATGAGAGCGAATCTGGCACAAGTCGTGCCGATGAGGGGTTTGAGGCCAATTTCTTTACTCAACCATGGCTCTCAACCGACAACGAGGCCCCCGATGGCCCGCATTTCCGCGATCCCTCTACTTTTGCCGGCGTACCTACCACGGAAGCCGAGCAGGCTATTATGATGGCCGCGGATTATAGCATAGGCGAACCGACTCATCGTATAGCATCAATGGCGCCGGCAGAGCGACGTGATCGGCCTGATGACTACATATTATATAATAAGGTAGATTATACGGTTCCTTCGTTTGTATCTTTTCTCCAGAGTCGAGATTCGTCGGTATTGGTGGATAAAAACGAACCCTATTGCGTCGTGGCTACCATCAATGGTGATCCTAAGACCCGTATGGGTTTCTGTTGGTTTACCAACGAGGGAATTGCTCAGGGGCAAGTTCAGATACTGGCGAAGGCAAATGCCAAGGTCTCGGATTTTGAGAACAAAAACCGCAAACAGGAAATCATCGATGTTGCTGCTGCGGCTACGACCACCATGCCTCTGCATTATGCTATTTCGTCTTCCGGTATTTTGCGCTCGGCTAAGATAGACAAGAACACGGCATTCCGTTACGTCAGCCACAAAGCACTGGCAGAGAACCTGAAGCCCGGCACGGATTATTCGTATCGCGTGGGTTTTGCCGGTCACTGGAGCGAGGTCAGACATTTCCGTACGGCTGATGCGCAGCAGAGAGAGTTCTCCTTTATCTATATGACCGACAGTCATATCCAGAATCAGGAATATATAGATGCCGCCCGTTTGTGTGCAAAGGCAGTAGCCAGAAACGAGAAGAATGCGCGCTTCTGTGTATTCCCCGGTGATTTTGTAGATACGGGCACGGATAATAACAGCGAATGGGAATGGGAGCGTTGGTTTGAAGAGGCACTGCAGCCGGTATTGCAACAAATGCCACTAGTGCCTACGGACGGTAATCACGATGACAGTCCGCTGCTGAACTATACCTATCATTTCAATACTGACACCACATTCAATCTGGAAACTAAAATCCGCCCTCAGTTTGCCGGTATCAACTATAGTTTCTGCTACGGAGATATGCAACTGATAGCTTTCTCGGAGCAAGATTTCTGGCGTGGCGAGTATGACTATGCGGCGCAGACATCCGAATATCTGGAGCGCGACCTGGGCAATTGGTTCAAACGGCAAGTGGCCACATGTCCGAATGCTACGTGGCGCGTAGGTCTGGTGCATAAGAACCTGTTCTCCGGTTCAGATCATCAGCGTGACAAAGAGACACCGCTGCTTCGCGCAACATTGCTGCCCGTGATGAAAGAATGCCGGATGGATATGGTGCTACAGGGCCATGACCATACCTACGAGATCATTGGTCCGGTTGATCCGGACACGCGCCAACCGATAGTGTCGGCTATTACCGAGAGAGAGACGGTGGCTGCAGATTATCCAAGCAATATCACCGGTTACAAGAACGGAACGTACGATGTGCAGAAAGGTACATTGTATTTTATAGGTGCTACATGTGGCGCCAAACGCTATACTCCGTTGACACGCGAGGAGATGGACGCATCTAAGCATATCCATCAAATAGATAATTATTTCGATCTCTTCACCGGTATGTTTGGTCAACCCGGCGCACCGAGTTACACGCGTGTGACGGTCAGGAAAGATCACTTGCTATTAGAGTCTTTCAAGGTATTGGAAAACGGAAGGACAGAATTGTTTAACACCATAAAAATAATACACTAATGAAAAAGTTTTATTACCTCTTGCTATTGTGCTGTATTACGCTTGTAGCATGTAAACCAGATCCTGTTAATCCTCCAGATCCTGATCCGAAACCAGGGCCGGACACCACTGACGTTCCTTTAACGGAATGGGAGATTCTCGACACGACTTATACGCCAACCAAATACACCGTGCCGAGTCACACAGCCTTTAAGATTGCGCTGACCACTTGTGCGGCCAATCCGACGGACGAGAACCGAGCTGCCTTGCAGCAGAAGATCTCTGAACTGGTGTCGAAAGAGGAACCATATTGTATGGTAGCCACTCTCAATGGTGATCCTAAGACCCGAATGGCTTTCTGCTGGTTTACCAACGAGGGAGTAACGGATGGTGAAGTACAGATTCTAGCTAATGCTGATGCGACCGAAGCGGACTTTGAGTCCGGAGCAAACGTGATTACCGTAGAGGCAACTCCTACTGTAACCAAAAAATTGCGCTATACGGGAAAAGCTTCTTATATAGTGAAGGCTTCCGGTATCACAGGCGGTGTGAAGTACAAATATGTCAGCCATAAGGCTCTAGCATATAACTTAACACCGGGTACTGAGTACTCATGGCGCGTAGGTTATGCCGGTCACTGGAGTCCTATCGCCCATTTCCGCACCGAGGATGCTAATCAAGGTGAGTACTCGTTTATAGTCATGAGTGATAGTCATATCATGAATCAGATCTATATCGACGAGGCGCGCCGTTGCGCATTGGCAGCAGTGAAGACGGTACCGGATGCACGTTTCTGCTGCTTCCCGGGTGATTTTGTAGAAGATGGAGATGCGAATAACTCCGAATGGGAATGGGAGCGTTGGTTCGAAGAGTCGCTCGAGCCGGTCATTAAGGCAATGCCTATTGTACCTACCGATGGTAACCACGATGATAGTCCTAACATCAACTACACCTACCATTTCAACACTAGTAAAGAGTTTAATCTCATGGTTACCGACAAACCCCAGTTTGAAGGAATCGTTTATAGTTTTGTCTATGGAGATGCACTCTTCCTTGTATTCTCGATGCAGGATTTCTGGCGCGAGACGTATAATTATAGCATGGGTACGTCGGTGTATCTATCAGACCATATGAACTATTGGTTCCGTCAGCAGACAGCATTGAATCCTAACACCAAGTATCGTATCTCTTTGGCTCACTTCAATCTGTTCTCCGGATCGGACCACTCTACGGACGAAGAGCCTCCGTTGTTCCGTGCTTGTATGTTACCAACTTTCAAGGCCTGCGAGATAGATGTAGCACTGCAAGGTCACGATCATACGTACGAGGTAATTGGCCCGGTTAATCCGGATGACTGCACGCCTATTCTAAGTGCTATCTCCGACCGTGAGGATGTGGCTATAGACAGCAACAAGAACCGCACCGGCAAGAAGGGCGGAACCTATTGTACGGATGACGGTACGTTCTATTTCATCGGTGCTACTTGTGGCCGCAAGCGTTATTATCCGCATAGTCGGGAGCGTATGGAGAACGACTATACTGAAGATCCTACATTGTTGCGTGACAACAAGCATCATAACGTGAAGAACTATTTTGATCTTTTCACCGGCATGTTTGGTCAGCCCGAAGCGCCTACTTTCACAAAAGTTACAGTCAAAGACGATTGTTTGGAGTTCAACTCCTATACAGCTGATGACGATCAAGGACATGTGACGCTGCTGAATACAATGCGCGTAGTGCGCACCAAGGCACATACAACACCTTCTGCTAACTAACATTTTTTGCTCAGCCATTATAATCTGGATTTATTATGAAACGAGTTCTTTTGTCTATAGCACTTTGCGCAATAGCTCTATGCGCGTCAGCTACGATTCGCTATGTCAGTCCTAGCGGTGATAATAGCAACAATGGTACGAGTTGGGCAACAGCTAAGGCTACCATCTCAGCCGCCCTTAGCGCATCTTCGGCCGGCGATGAGATTTATGTAGCTGCCGGCACTTACAACGATGCTGTTACGGGCAAGAGCGGAGTCAATATTCGCGGCGGTTACAATCCGTCAACCGGAGCACGCGATATGATTAATTTGAAATCAATTATCGATGCGACGGGTTTGAACAAGAGCGCTATTAAGTTCTCTTCCGCTTGTTCTGAAATTACATACGTAGAAGGTATGGTGCTGCAGAACGCTGAACACTCATCGGATGGTGGTGGTGCCTATATTCGCGGAAATGTTGTGCTGGACCACTGTACTATTCGCAATTGCCGCGGCGGTAGCGGAGGCGGTGTATATGCCTATGGTTCCAGTGCCGATGTGCCGGCGATTATCAAGAACTGTACGATTGAACTCTGCGAGACAGATGGTTATGGCGGTGGAGCACGGTTGTACAATTATGCCATCATGGAAGGTTGCATTGTTCGCGGTTGTGATGGTCAACTAGGTGCAGTAGTGCTGGAAAAAGCTGGGGCTATTCTCCGTAACACAGTGATTCATAATAACTCTTGTACCATATCGGGTTGGCCTGCTTCGGCCGGTATATACAATCCAGCCGGATTTGTAGTTAACTGCACGGTGGTTAATAACTATAGTGACAGCGGTTATGCCGGAATTCACTCTGTCAGCCAAGTCTATAATTCTGTATTTTGGGGAAACAAGGGTCCGGAAGGAATGTCCGATCCTGTGAATTTCATCAGTGCAGAGAGTGGTGGTTCGAGCAATAACTATGCCGACCAAGGTTTTGATACGAAGTCTTTCTCCAAGCGCAATATGTCACTAGACAATATGGCTACAAGTGGCCCGAATTTCAATAATCCTACCACCTTTGTTGGCAAACCGACCAATGCAGGCGAAATAGCTATGATGCAAACAGCCGATTTCTCGATCCTATCTACTTCTCCGATGATTGATAAGGGAAAGGCAGACAAAGCACCTGAGACAGATATACTGGGAGTGACTCGTCCTGTTGGTAGCGGAGTGGATGTAGGAGCCTATGAGTACGATCCAAATGCGCCTGTAATAGCAGTAACGGGTATTGCTATTTATGAGGACACTGTTTGGATTATCCAGGGTGAGACGGGTGGCGTATCACCGATGATTGCTCCATCGAATGCTACCAATAAACGCTTAACATGGAGTATCGACAACGAGGCGATAGCAACAGTGAGTGCTAATGGTGTTATTACGGGTGTGACGATTGATACCACGATCGTACGTGTTACCACAGTAGATGGCGGGTTTACTGCATCGGCAGTAGTAGTGATTCTGCCTATTCCACCGGTTAAATATCCGGATGAGGTAGTAGCAGCTGATTCGCTGTACCAGATAGAGGATTATACGATTCCTAGTTTCATCCCATTCTGGGTAGCCAAAGAAGCAGCACGTATTGATAGTCTTTCTGCTTCAGCTGCTGACATTGCTTCTATCGCAAGCAAGATTGAGGCGATGAATGCTGCCATTGCCAACCTTGTCCCGAAGACAGAACCCTACAATATGGTGGCCAATATCAATGGTGATCCATCTACGCGTATGGCATTCTGCTGGTTTACCAATGAGGGTATCACAGAGGGCAAAGTAGAAATATTGCCGATGGCGAATGCTACGGCTGCGGATTTTGCATCCATCGATGGCGTTATCTCTGTTAGCGCAACTCCTACTACCACCAAGGCACTCAACTATGCTGTTTCTACTTCGGGTATCATAGCTGCCACTCACATGAACAGCAAGCAAAAATACACGTATGTAAGTCATAAAGCTATAGCAGAGCACCTGCAACCGGGTACAACCTATAGTTGGCGTGTCGGTTATGATGGTCACTGGAGCGAGATAGGCCAATTCCGCACCGAGGATGCCGAGCCGGGCGAATTCTCATTTATCTACATGAGTGATAGCCATATTCAAAATCAGGAATATGTGGATTATGCTCGCTGGTGTGCTACGGCTGCAGCCAACACGGCAGGTGATGCACGTTTCTGCCTCTTCCCCGGTGATTTCGTAGAGACTGGTGATCAGGCTAACTCTGAATGGGAATGGGAGCGTTGGTTCGAAGAATCTATCAAGCCGGTTATCATGAAGATGCCTATCGTGCCGACAGACGGTAACCATGATGATAGCGAGAACCTCAACTATACCTACCATTTTAATACCGACAATGCGTTCAACCAGATGGCTAAGACCAAGCCGCAGTTCGATGGCATTACCTATAGTTTTATGTACGGCGATGTGCTATTCCTGGTTTACTCGTTGCAAGACTGGTGGCGAGCCAGCGGTAGTAGCGCTTCTTCGCGCCGCTCGACTTATCTCTCGACCGATGTTCGCAATTGGTTCTACGATCAGGTAGAGGCACATCCGGAAGCTAAGTATCGCGTCACACTGTCGCACAAGAATATTTTCTCCGGTTCCGGTCACTCGGTGGACGAAGAAACACCTATGTTCCGCGATATTATGCTGCCTATCTTTGCAGATTGCCAGATTGACTTGGCCATCCAGGGACACGACCACTGCTACGAAGTTATCGGTCCGGTTGATCCGTGGAAACGTACTGCTATATTGGATGCTATCTCCGGCCGCGAGGATGTAACTGTGGATGCTGTCAAGAATGCTACCGGCAAGAAGGGCGGTACGTACGTGACAGACGATGGTACACTCTACTTCATTGGAGCTACTTGCGGTCGCAAACGTTATGAGCCATACAGCCGCAGCAAGATGGATTCGAACTACAGCAAGCACAAAGTGCAGAACTACTTCGATCTCTTTACGGGTATGTTCGGTCAGCCGGGTGCTCCGTCGTTCACAAAGTTCACGGTGACGGCTGATGGAATTGAGATGAATTCCTATACCGCTAACAGCAATGGCGAGGCTACGTTGCTCAACACGATGCACGTAAAACGTACGGCTCCTCATACTCCGCCGACAGGCATTGAGAATGTGGAGAGTGTTCCTACTCGCGATGGTGAGAAATTTATCCGCAACGGCCAGATTATGATTCGCATGAACGGCAATATCTACAATATGCTGGGCGAAAGAGTCGAATAAAAGTTATTCATTTATTAGATACTTACTACTTATAAATCCAACTATTATGAAAAGAATCTTTTTAGCAATGACAGCCTGCGCGATAGCGCTGTGCGCGTCAGCAAGCAACCGCTACGTCAGCCCAACGGGTAATGACGGTGACGGTAAGTCATGGGCGAATGCCAAAACTACCATCGCCGGTGCTATTTGGGATGTGGGTGTCGGAGACACGATGTTTATTGCAGAAGGCGTATACGGTGAGCGCCTTTCTACGCAAAACGGTGCTACTTATTTGGGTGGTTACAATGCCGAAACAGGAGTGCGCGACATTGAAGTATTTGAAACCATTCTGGATGGAACGGATTTAGGAAATAGCGATCGACTTGTCACTAAGTATGATAATCCGCCTGCAAGCCCGATTGTTATTGATGGTCTAATTTTGCAAAACAACAACTTTCAATATGAGGGAGGTGCGGTGAATATACGTGCCAATATGACCCTCAGCAATTGCGTTATCCGCAACTGCGAAGGATCCAGTGGCGGTGCTATCTATGTTGTTAGCGGAGGCGGTGCGCAACCTGTCATACGTAATTGTAAAATTATTTCTTGCAAAGCAAGAAGCAGTTATGGTGGCGCCATTTACAACAAAGGTGGCTTGATTGACCATTGCGTTATTGAACTTTGTGAGTCAAAAAGTCATGGAGGCGCCATCTATAATAAAGAAGGAGGAGTGGTTGAAAATACCATTATTCGCGGTTGTGGCGGCAAATATGGAGCGATTAGCAACCAAGATTCCTGTATCGTTCGCAACTGCGTATTCCATAACAATGCTGCTACAGTTGCCGGTTGGCCTGACGCCGGAGGTGTTTATGTTCCGGATGGCAATACTAAAAGTCAAGTTATCAACTGTACATTTGCCAATAACTATGGTAACCAATATGCAGGTTCATACATAGGCGGTGGCACGGTATATAACAATGTATTCTGGGGCAATAAAGCTCCCGATTCATTCACCGAGCATGTGAATAAGATTTCCAGTTCTGCTACAAAGGGTAACAATGTTACGGATGATGGTTCTTCGTCTGAGTTCATGAGCGTATCGTTGAACAAAGATAATACGGACGCGGCTGGTCCAAATTTCCGCAACCCGTCTAGCTTTGTGGGTATTCCTACGAATGCAAACGAGATTACCATCATGCGTCAGGCTGATTTCTCGCTTACAAATGCTTCCGTTGCCCTTTTAGACAAAGCAGATGCGTCAAAGGCTCCTGAAAAAGACCTTGAAGGAGTAGTGCGTACAATAGGTGAAGGTGCGGATATAGGTGCTTATGAATATGACCCCAATGCGACAACTATTGCTGTAACTGGCGTTACAATTAGTCCGGCAACGCTCACAATGAGTGTAGGGTCGAAAGGAACATTACTGGCACAAGTAGAGCCTGCTAATGCAAATAACAAGCGTGTGATTTGGTCTATTGAAGATCCAACGATTGCTACCATTGATAAAGGAAAGGTAATTGGTGTTAGTGAAGGAACGACAACGGCTTGGGTTGAGACCGAAGATGGAGGCTTTACAGCATCGGCTACAATCATTGTGAAGCCGGTTAAATATCCGCAAGAGGTATTAGACGCTGAGGCTACTTATCAGATTGAGGACTATACTATTCCGAGTTTTATACCGTTCTTAGTGGCAAAAACAGAAGCTAAGATTGATAGTGTAGATCCGGAAGCGGATATCACTATCATTGCGGAGAAATTAGTTGTTATGAATCAGCGTATCTCTGAATTGCAGCCGAAGGAGCAACCTTATAACCAGATTGCTACTTTCAATGGAGATCCTGCAACCAATATGGGCTTCTGTTGGTTTACTAACGGCGGCATCACGAACGGTGTAGTTCAGTTGCTACCGATGGCCAACGCTACTGCTGATGATTTTGCATCGGTTAACGGCGTGCTGACCTTTAGCGCGAACACTCAGAACGCCCAACTGCACTATACGCCGATTCAGGCCAGTGAAAGTCCGAAATATGATATCTGTACTGCAGCCGGTCTGCCGCGTAATACGAAATTTAATTACGTAAGCCACAAGGCAATAGCTACGAACCTGACTCCGGGTACAACCTATAGTTGGCGTGTCGGTTTCGATGGTCACTGGAGCGAAATAGGTCAGTTCGTAACGAAGGCAGAGAACCAAGGCAACTTCTCGTTCATTTACATGACGGATAGCCATATTCAAGATGCGGAGTATATAGAGCAAGCTCGCCAATGTGCTAATGCTGTAGTGCAGCATGAAACGGATGCGAAATTCTGTCTCTTCCCGGGTGACTTTGTTGATACGGGTGGTGCTACCAACTCTGAGTGGCAATGGGAACGCTGGTTCGAAGGATCGATGCGTCCGGCGCTGAACAAGATGGCCTTTGTTCCGACCGATGGTAACCACGATGATAGTCCAAGTCTGAACTACGACTACCACTTCAATACCGATTGGGGGTTTGCCAACGGAGCAGAAGTGAAACCGCAGTTCAAGGGTATTACCTATAGTTTCCAATATGGTGATGTACTCTTCATGGTATTCTCTATGCAAGACTGGTGGCGTGAGTCGGGTACGCATGAGAGCGAGATGCACTCGAAATATTTTACACAGGATCTCCGCAACTGGTTCCTCGATCAGATTGAGGCTCATCCAACAGCCAAATACCGTGTAACCCTTTCGCACAAGAATATCTTCTCCGGTGCCGGTCACCATACGGATGACGAATCGACTCTGATTCGTACGCTGATGTTGCCGATCTTCAAGGAATGTGAGATAGACTTGGCTATCCAGGGTCACGACCACTGTTACGAAGTAATCGGCCCGGTTAATCCGGATACCAAGACTGTTATTCCGGGTTCTGTAACCGATACCGTACGCTTATATCCGGAAATGAAGAAGAGATATGATCGTAGTTCCAATGCAACCGGTCTGGAAGGCGGAACCTTCACCACCAACGACGGTGCGCTCTATTTCATTGGCGCTACCTGCGGTCGCAAGCGCTATGAGCCCTATAGTCGCGCCGATATGGACGCGGAATACACGACCAATCCGAGTCTCTTGTTCGACTACAAACACCACAATGTAGAGAACCTGTTTGACCTGTTTACTTCTAAGTTCGGTCAACCCGGTACTCCGTCATGGACACGCTTCAATGTAACGAGCGAGGGTATAGAGGTAATCACCTATTATCTTGATAAAAATACAGGAGCCAAGACGGTCTTCAATACCATCAATGTAAAGCGTACACGTCCTCACGGCACAGCTACGGGGCTGGAGAATACATCCGATGCTAATATTAGCGATGGCGAGAAATTCATCCGCAACGGACAGATATTCATCCGTAAGAACGGAAGAACCTTCAACATGCTTGGCGAGGTAGTTGAATAAAATTTGATTGTCTGCTTTGCTGCTTTCGCCCGCATAAGGGCGGAGGTAGCAAAGCAAGGCAAAAAATACACCAAAAAATCCACTTTTTTGCATAAATATTTGCTCTATTGCGAAAAAAGCAGTATTTTTGTGCCGAAAAGCGAAAGAAGAAACGAAATTATTAACATATATCGTTATTAATTAACCAATCTATTAACCAAATTTTTAATCATTATGAGAAAATTATTTACATGTTTTGCTACTATGCTGGTAGCATTGGCAGTGAATGCAGCAACAACTTCTGTTTCCTCGGGCGTCAACACGCTTAAGACTGCTGTTGCTGCTGCAGCAGCAGGTGATGTTCTTGAATTAGGTGATGGTATTTATTATGAAGAAGGAAACTTCGACATGAAAATCAATCTTACCATTAAAGCCGCTGAAGGAGCAAAGCCTGTGATCGCAAACCGTTACTATTTCCGAGTAGAAGGCGGAGCGGATATTACGTTCAAAGGTATTAAGTTTGATGGTGCCGGCTGGCGCAATGGCGATGCAGATCCTCTTGGCGCTTCAGACTATTGCGCTCGTTCGTACAGTGCCTCAACGGGTGAAGAAGATGTAGTTTTCGAGGATTGTGAATTCACAGGATATCCGAGTTATATTCTCTACACGCAACGTGCTAACAGAAGATGGAATTCTATTACCATTCGTAACTGCTATTTCTATAATAACAAGAGAAGTGCAGTACATATTACCAACGAGTCCGGCGACAATCAGTCCTGCAATGCACTAACCATTGAGAACTCTACTTTTGCTAATATCGCAGAAGCTTATGACGTCATTTACTATAATGCTCCGGATGCAGAGCATACAACGACTTTGAATGTAGATCATTGTACTTTCTATAATCACCCGAAGAGAGCTATCTATTGGCAGAAGTCAGAGAATTTGTCTGTAAGCAATTGTATTTTCGTACAGCCGGCTGAGAATACCTATAAGTCTGTAGAATGCGTAGCCGGTACGGTTTCAAATTGTCTGTCGTATAATTCTGCGGGTTATAGCTCAGCAACCACCCGTACGGACAATATTGTAGAGGATCCTTTGTTTGCTGACGCAGCAAATGGCGACTACACCCTTAGTACCGGTTCTCCTGCTCTTGCCGCAGGCACAGACGGCAGCAATCTGGGTGACCCGCGTTGGTGGCCGGCTGCTCCTGCAGGATGCGATTGGGATAATCTTGAATGGCTGGGAGATGGTAGCGCTGAGCAAACCTTCGGCAACCAATTCAAGGTTTGTAAGGCTGGTGCTCAACCGAATGTTGTCAACATCCAAACAGCTCCATGGGCAAACAACAACACTGGTATCTATATCAACTTCCCGGATGCTGTTATTGGTAATATCTCCTTGGCAGCGGATCAATACAAAATTGAAGGTGCAGGCATTCTGCTCTTCCTCTCTGCTTTCATAGCAAAAGAGACAGAAGTTACCGTAGAGTGGCAAAATGGTGTTTACGAATTCACCGTATTCAATGCTAAAGGTGTAGAAGTGATTAAAGACATTACACTCGATGTGACTGTTCCGCAAGCAGGTGATGCTGTAGAACCTATAATCAATAAGGGAGATGCCTTGTTTGACACATTCGCAAGTTTAGTTACGCTCCCGGCCGGTGCTAATTATGAGATAGACCGCTTCCAGTTCTGGCAAGAGGATGGCAATTTTGTGGATGATAATAGTACTTTGGCAGCCAATACTACTTATAGGATGGGAATTAATATTGCTCCGAAGACAGGTTATGCATTCCCGATGCAGGCTTCTACACAGGTTAAACTGGAGGAACTCAACCTGACTGTCAACCCAAACGGAACTTCGTATAGTCTATATAACGGATGGGGATATTTCGGTATAGTAGTAGACTTCACCACCAGTGAGATTCCAACAGGTTTGAACGATATCGAAGATGGAGTAAAAGCCGTTAAGTTCATTGAGAACGGTCAACTCTACATCATCAAGAATGGCGTTAAGTACAACGCTCAAGGTGCAGTTGTAAGATAAGAAGGGGCCTACCCCTAACAATGTTCTACGACCGTCCACTGGACGCTCGATCGAGCAGAGCTCTTCACCCGTGAAGGGAAGGGAATAAAAAACAGCTCGCAGAAATGCGGGCTGTTTTTGTTGTAAATCTTAATAATCGTATACTTTTTGAGGTCGATTTTGTCAGGTAGTGCTCTCGTTTATGTCTCGGTAAAGTCTCGGTCAAACCACGTTAGGCTACCGTAGAGGCAAAATCTTAATCAGAGTACATTTTTTGTGTTACTCCATCGACAAATATCGTTCGCCGGTATCGGGCAGCAGGACAACAATCGTTTTGCCTGCATTAGCTTTGTCGCGTGCCAATCGCAGAGCGGCCGAGAAAGCTGCGCCGGAAGAAATGCCGACCAGCAATCCTTCTTTCTGCGCCAACAGATGTTTGCCGGCAAAAGCATCTTCGTCTGTTACGGTCAGAATCTGGTCAACCACGGCCGGATTGTAGGTGTCGGGAACAAAACCTGCGCCGATACCCTGTATGCGGTGTTTGCCCGCTACGCCAGTTGAGAGAACAGCCGACGAAGCCGGTTCAACGGCTATCACGCGAATAGCGGGATTGTGCTTCTTCAGCGCTTTGCCCGAACCACTAACTGTACCTCCTGTGCCTACTCCGGCCACGAAAATATCAACTTTTCCTTCGGTGTCTGCCCATATCTCTTCTCCTGTAGTACGCTCGTGTATGGCAGGATTAGCAGGATTGACAAATTGTCCGAGAATGACGGCTCCCGGAGTAGCGTTACGCAGTTCTTCGGCTTTGGCTATTGCGCCCTTCATGCCTTCAGCCCCTGGCGTCAGCACCAGTTCAGCACCATAGGCTTTCAGCAGATTGCGACGCTCCACGCTCATCGTTTCCGGCATAGTCAGTATGGCTTTGTATCCTTTTGCTGCGCTCACCCAAGCCAGTCCGACGCCCGTATTGCCGCTCGTCGGCTCAATGATAGTGGCGCCCGGACGCAGAATGCCTCGCTGCTCCGCGTCTTCTATCATCGCAAGAGCAATACGGTCTTTGACACTTCCACCCGGATTGAAATACTCGAGTTTGGCAATGATGCGTGCCTCTTGGCCTTCGATACCCGCAATCTCCAGTAGCGGCGTACGGCCAATCAGTTGAGTCAGTTGTTGGTAAATCATAAGATTTGTATTTAGATGATTAATATTTAGCTTACACACAGAGTCCGCCTTTTACGAAAAACGGCTCACCTCTGGATGGGTAAGCCGTTCAACGATATAGTCTTTTGCCTATGCACGCGTCCAAGCTACACCCATTCAGGCGTATCGCAACAACATGCATTATAGAGGCTGACTGTTAGCATTACTTGTTTTAAATTCGTTGCAAAAGTACTACAATATTTTTATATACGCAAATTTTTCTGCGTTTTTTGTGCGTTTTTGATCTTTTTATACGATCTTTACATCAATATTGAGTCCTTTCAGTTTAGAGGAAAGGCCTGCGGGAATAGCGCTATCGGTAATGATACAGTCTAGTTCGTTGGCATTAGCAATATGGACGAAACTGCGTTTGTTGAATTTGGACGAATCGAAGACAGCAATCACTTTGTTTGCTTGCTGAATCATCAGTTGATTGAGCAGCGCTTCTTCCAGATTAGGAGTAGAGACTCCATTCTCCACAGAGAACGAATCGACTCCGAGGAACAGTTTGTAGCCGCTGAAATTGTGCAGCACCGATAGTGCCAACGGTCCGACCACCGAATGGCTATTGACGCGTATGTTACCACCCAGCAACACTACATCAAAACGCTTGTAGTTCATCAGTTCTGTGGCTACATTCATCGAATTGGTCAGAATACGCAGATGGTGGAATTTGTCCAGATGGCGAGCTATCTCCAGTGTCGTAGTTCCTGAATCAAGCATGATGAAGTCGCCATCCTTAATCATTTTGACAGCTTCTTCTCCAATGCGCTCTTTTTCGCGGAAATTGAACATCCGCTTTTTCGAAATAGCGGTGTCCTCATTTTGATTCTCGACGGGTTTGCGCATCGCACCCCCGCGCGTACGGATTAAAAGGTTTCGATTTTGCAGAATGGTTAGGTCTTTACGAATAGTAACCTCCGATATGCCGGTTTCGCGGCTGAGTTCGGTTACTACAACCTCCTCTTTTTGCTCTAACTGGCGCATAATCAGCGCCCTACGTTCTTTGGCGGATGAAGAGTTCATGTGTATCAATAGGTTAAATGTTGCGAATTTGGCGCAAAGTTACGAATAAATTTCGAAACCTCCAAATAAAAAGTTTCATTGTAACATTTTCGAAATATTGCGAAATATAGTTTCGGAACATCTCTTATTTTATAATAAGCTGTTTTTCAGTGGTTTCGGAACGAAACTTACGAAAGTATGCTTTACAGCATATTTTCAATATTATTGATAATTCAATAAAAAGTATTAACTTTGCACACTCAAAATCGACACATCATGAAGAATTATCACCTCATTTTGATCGCAATGGCAGCCATGGTTCTGGCCGCTTGCGGTAGTAGTAAACCCGCCGATGAGAATGCTTCTCCGGCCGACAACATTCTGCTGAAGGATTTCAATCCTATGGTGGTAAACAATATTCCTGTTACCACAGTAGAGCGCGCCAAATTCCCGATTATCGACATGCACTCCCATGACTATGTGGAGAATGCAGAGCAGATTGAGCAATGGTGTAGGAATATGGACGAAGTGGGTGTTCTCCATACGGCTATCATGCATTGCTCGTGGATCGGTCGCCCGTTTGAGGAGGTAGTTGAGCTTTATGCTCCGTACAAAGACCGTTTCCGTTTCTGGTGCTGCTTCGACTATAGCGATATGAGTGAGGAGGGAATCCAGAAAGCATGCGACCTGCTGGCACGTTATCACTACGAATTAGGTGCTGTGGGCGTCGGCGAACTGGGTGACAAAGGCGAGGGCGATACCTATGCTCGTCCTGTTGAGGGCAAGGATATCCACATTGACGATCCGCGTATCCAACCGCTGATTCGCAAAGCCGGCGAACTGAAGATGCCAATCAGTATCCATATAGCCGAGCCGTATTGGATGTATCTGCCGATGGACGAGACCAACGATGGTCTGGTGAACGCCGTGACATGGCATGTGGACACGACCAACTGCTATGGTTACAACCGCCTGATAGAGACATTCGAGAATGCCGTTCGCGAAAATCCGAATACGCTCTTCATCGCTTGCCACTATCTGAATATGACCCACGATTGGCCGCGTTTGGGCGAACTGCTGGACAAATATCCGAACATGTATGTGGATATTTCCGCTCGCGTAGCCGAGTCCGCGCACACGCCGCGCGCTACGCGTGAATTCCTTATTAAATATCAAGACCGCGTACTCTTCGGCACCGACAATGGTTTTGAACCTGAGATGTACCGCGCTATCTTCCGCGTATTGGAGACCAACGACGAGCATTTCTATGTTCCCGAGTACGGTTACCACTGGGCACTATCCGGATTCAATCTGCCGGACGAAGTGCTGAAGAAGATTTACCACGATAACGCACAACGAATTCTCACAGAATATAAATAATCATGAAATCACCACTAGTCTTTACACTTGGCGCATTAATCCTCGCCATGACTGCTTGCTCGCCCAAGCAGCCGGATCGTCTGATCTGTGCCGAAGCAGAGATGAACGCTTTTCCGTTCAATGAAGATGGCATGCGCGTTGTGAAATACCAAACTGTGACTCCCGTAGAGGGCGTAGATGGATTGGAAGTAATCGAGACCTATTTTGTCAATCTGGGCAAGCCGATTACGGTGAAGGCATACGAACTATGCCGCACGACGATCAAGGCCAATGACACAGTAGTTTGGTCGCTGCAGCCGAGTAGCACCAACGCTCGTCTGGACTGGGTATTGCCTGTGACCGAGGGATTCCAGAAAGAGAACTACCTGGGAATGAACAACTCCGACTACGGAGGCGGTATTCCTGTAGTTGACCTCTGGCAGCGTGATGGCGGTGTGGCTATCGGTTTGTTGGAACCGGTCCTGCGTATGATCTCAATGCCTGTAGAGTGGAAACGTTATGACGACAAAGTGACGATGGCGTTGCACTACAATCTGCCTGCTCCGCGTGTACTGGAACAGGGCGATACGCTCCATTGCTTCCGTGCTTTCCGCTTGACCCACAAGGGTGACTACTTCAACGCACTGCGTGTTTTCTCCAACTATATGCAGGAGAATGTTGGCATCAAGATGCAACCATCCGAACCCGAAGCATTCGAACCCGTTTGGTGCGCTTGGGGATATGGACGCCCGTTCAAGATGAATATGGTATTGGGTACACTGGACAAAGTGGCAGAACTGGGTTTTAAATGGGTGGACGTGGATGATGGTTACCAGATAGCCGAAGGCGACTGGCGAACCAACAGCCTTTTCCCCGGAGGAGACAAAGATATGCGTCACATTACGGACGAGATACACAAACGCGGCTTGCTGGCTAAACTATGGTGGGCACCGTTGGCTGCTGATCCGGGCACACAGATACTGAAAGATCATCCGGAGATATTGCTCCGCACCGAAGAATGGGCACCGGAGTTCATCACATGGTGGGACAGCTGGTATCTCTCGCCGGTAAGCGATGTAACAGATGCTTATACCAAAGATCTGCTGAAGATGTTCCTCGAGACATGGAATTTCGACGGACTCAAGATAGATGGTCAGCACCTCAACTGCTGTCTGCCTGACTATGGCGAGTCGTCTGTGCTGGAAGATCCGTGGCAAGCACCGGAGCAGATGCCAACCTATTTCGAAAAGGTATATGACGAGGCACGCGCTTACAAGAAGAATGCGGTAGTTCAGGTTTGTCCGTGTGGATGCGCAGTCAACTATTTCATTCTGCCGAATATCAACCAGGCTGTAGCATCCGACCCAATGTCGTCCTGCCAGGTTCGTATGAAACGTAAGGCTTATGCCGCTATGGCGCCTGATTTGGCTTACTATGGCGACCACGTAGAGTTGACCGATGGCGGCAACGACTTCGCAAGCCAGATTGGTACGGGTTCGGTTATTGGAACCAAGTTTACCTATCCCGAGGATAATCCTGACTGGACCGAAGGTCCATTCAAACTGACTCCGGAGAAGGAAGCGCTGATCAAGAAATGGATGAAAATCTACAAGGAGAACAACCTGGCTCGCGGCGAATATCTGAACCTCTACACTTGGGGATTCGATTATCCGGAGGGACACGTTATTCGTCAGAACGGCGCTATGTACTATTCGTTCTACGCAGACCAATTCGATGGTACGATCGAGTTGCGCGGACTGGATAAGGATAAAGAATACACAGCTCTGGAATACACGGCTGACGAACCGCGTGAGTTCATCGTTAGCGGTGCTAATCCACGCATAGAAGCTAAGTTCGAGAAAAACTATTTGATCAAACTAACAGTTAACCAATAAATACAAATTCTATGAAACGATTACAAGCAATCTTTCTCTGCCTAACGTTGGCAATGGCTGCTTTTGCAGACATCAACGTAAAAGGTAAGGTTATCGATGCTGACACTTCGGAACCGATGATCGGTGTAAGTATTCTGGTGAAGGGTACTACCACCGGAACAGTGACCGACTTCGACGGTAACTTCGCTCTGACAGTGCCAGACAAAGCAACACTACAACTCTCGTATCTGGGTTACAAGACCATTGAGATCCGTGCCGTTGAGAACATGGAGATCATCATGGAAACCGACGCTCAGCAACTCCAGGAGGTTGTCTCTCTGGGTTATTCGGCAGTTAAGAAAGCCGAGTTGAGTTCGGCCGTTGTAACGGTCAGCGCAGAGGCTCTAACCGACGTAACCTCGAGTGACGTAGGTAACATGCTGCAAGGTAAGATCGCCGGTGTACAAGTTACTAACGCAGGTGGTCAGCCGGGTGATGCGGCTCAGATCCGTATCCGTGGTACAGGTTCTATTACCGCAGGTAGCGAACCAGTGTATGTAGTAGATGGTGTGATGGGCGGTAGTTTCAACCCCAACGATGTAGAGACTATCTCCGTACTGAAGGATGCCGGTTCGACGGGTATCTACGGTGCTGCCGCAGCCGGTGGTGTCATTGTTGTTACGACCAAGAGCGGTAAGAAGGGCGACAAAGTGCATGTAGACATCAAGGCTACAGCCGGTGCTAAGCAAGCACTGTTCGGCAACTACAAGATGATGGAGTCGGCCGAGTTGTACAACTTCCACAAATCGCTGTTCTCCAAGACCGTATTCGCAGCTACCTATCCGAAACTGAAAGACCTGCCTGACTACAACTGGCAGAACGAGTTCTTCAAGATAGGTGTAATCCAGAACTACAATGTGGCTGTTCACGGTGGTTCGGAGCATGTGGCTTATTACGCTTCGCTCGACTACTTCGGTGAGGACGGAACCTTGCGTACCACCGGTATGCAGCGTGTTAGCGGCCATGCTTCGCTCAAGGCCGACATCACCAAATGGCTGGATATGAATGTAAAGGTTGACTTCAGCAAATCGACTGTGAACTATCCGTCCAGTTGGACGATGTTGGGTGATGCCTACTTCAAGATGCCGTGGGACTGCCCGTACGTATATGACGCAGCAGGCAAAGTGACCAACGAATATGTGAAGATTGAGAAAGGCGTTCGTCCTGACAATGGCGGCAAATGGTGGAGCCAAGAGACATGGAACTCGCTCCATGGAACCCAGTACAACTACGCTAAGTCGGACAACTTCGATTTCTCGGGTGTTCTTCAGTTGGGCGTTCACTTCACCGAATGGTTGCATTTCACCACAACCAATACGTTTGGTGCAGGCCACTGGTTGTCTTCGGACTATATTGACCCGCGCACATACGATACTTCTTACCCACAAGGTTATGTTGGCAAGAGTGTAGGAATCAGCAAATCGTTCGGTACCACCAACATCCTGAAGGGTGGTTATCAATGGGGTTCGCACAGCTTCAACGCTATGGCCGGTTTCGAGTACAGCTACTGGCATACAGAGTACACGTCCGCTTCGGGTGTGAAGATGCCGAACGGCGTAGATGCTCTGAATGCTACTTCGCCTAATGCTAACGGTGGTTACGTAATGCCGGGTGCCGGTTGGGCAGCCTTTATCCAGGCTAGCTACGACTATGGCAAACGCTACTTCATCACCGCAACCTATCGTGCTGAGGCTAGCTCTATCTTCGCTCCGAACAACCGCGTAGGTCACTTCCCATCTGTAGCAGCCAGCTGGTTGATCTCGAACGAAGAGTTTATGAAAGGACAAGACATCGTCAGCTTCTTGAAACTCCGTGCCAGCTACGGTATCACGGGTAACAACAATATCCCGGCTTATAAGTACCTCTCGACCTATGCACTTAGCACTCTTTATCAGAGCAATGTCGGTGGTAGTCCGAGCCGTCTGGCCAACCCGTACCTGCACTGGGAGACCGCCAACATGGCAGCTCTGGGTATTGACCTGACCTTCATCAAAAAGGTGGATATGTCTATCGACCTCTATCAGACTGACAACACGGGTCTGCTGCTGAATGTGCCGGTAGCTCCATCTACTGGTTTCTACGAGGTAACCAAGAACGTAGGTAAGGTTCGCAACCGCGGTATTGAGTATCGTCTGGATGCTAACATCATCGATATGAACAAATGGCGTTGGGATATCGGCTTCAACATCGGTTTCAACCAGAACCGCGTGATCGAGCTGCCGAACCACGAGCATATCCTGCAACAGGCATCGTCTGTCAACCAGGAGATCAAAGAGGGTCAGGACATCTACTCATGGTATCTCAAGGAGTGGGCCGGTGTAGATCCTGCTAACGGTGACCCATTGTGGTACGTAGTAGATGACAATGGTGACTATGTATTGGATGCCAATGGCAACAAGACTACCACCAACGACTACAACGGAACCAAGGCACACGTAGTAGGCAAGGCTACTCCGTTGTTCTCGGGCGGTCTGAACACCACGGTTAGCTGGAACGGCATATTCCTGCACCTGAATACCAACTTCACCTACGGTAACAAGATTTACAACTATACACGTCACTCGTCGGATGCCGATGGTGCTTACCTGGGTTACAACCAACTCTCGATTGAGAATTCGAAACTGGGATGGAGCCGTTGGGAGAAGGCAGGCGATGAGGCTACTCACCCGAAGGCTGTGTTGAATGGTAACAAGAGTGCCAACCAGATTTCGTCGCGTTATTTGGAGGACGGTAGCTTCTTCCGTATCAAGAACCTGACCGTAGGTTACGAGTTTCCGGTTAAGCTGATCCAGAAGGCCCACATGACCAAGTGCCGTATCTATTTCTCGGCCGACAACCTGTTCACGGCAACCAAGTTCTCGGGTATGGATCCTGAGATCACGCTGGAAACCGATGCCAACAATCTGGCCGGTATGTACACAGAGAACTATCCTGTAGGTCGTACTTTCCAAGGTGGTGTGGAGATCTCTTTCTAATTGACAATTTAGAATTGATAATTGACAATTTTCAAAATGAAGAGTATTATGAAAACAAAAGCATTATATCTAACCGTAGCACTCGCAGCGATGCTCGGTTTCAGCAGTTGTAATCTCGATTACTTCCCATCCGATGAGTTGAATAGTGACCTCTTGCTACAAGACTCCAAGGGTGCAGAGTACATCATGGATGGCTGCTACGCAATTCTAAAGGACGAAGTAGAGTTCCTAGGTTATGCTTCGGGTAACTACTATCTGCGTCACTATTTCCAACTGACAGAGTATCCGTCGGACAATATCTGTCTGTCGGCGCACACCACTGACCCGCTCTATGAGGCTACTGCCTACTGCATGAACGATGGTCTGAAGAACGTAGGTACGATCTGGATGGTGGCCTACAAGGCTATCTATATGTGTAATACAGTTATTACCACGTTGGACGAAAACGAGAAGGCCAACCATCAGTTGCTAGGCGAGGCATACTTCATGCGTGGCTTGCTCCACCTACACATGGTAACGTTGTTTGCCAAGGCTTATTCGATTGACCAGAACGCTATGGGAGTGCCTTTGCGTACTTCTACTGCTTCGGAAGAGACGGTGCGTAACCCGGTAAGCGAGGTGTATACCCAGATTGCTGCCGACCTGCGCAAAGCAGCCGACCTGATGGGCGATACGCGCGTGAAGGGCAACAAAGGTTATCCGAGCAAGGCTGCCGCATTGGGATTGCTCAGCCGTGTATATCTCTACATGGAGGATTGGGACAACTGTATTGCCGCAGTCAATGAAGCACTGGGTGGAGAAAGCGTAAATCCTGCTACCAAGCTGGAGCCAACGGCTACGTTCCCAGAGTACTTCAAAAACGCCAAGACATCCCAGGAGACTCTATTCTGCATTGCATGTGAAAACCCCGCAGACGATCGCGGTCAATCTTCGATTGGCTCGATGTATCTAAAGGACGGTATAGGTTGGGGCGAGGTTTATCCTTCTGACCCGCTGATGTATCTGTACGAGCGTTATCCGTCGGATGTTCGCTACACGGGCTTTATTGTACCGCAATTCTCGGGCAAACCGGGGAAAAAGGTGTATGTTACGGTTCCCGCAAGCGATGAGCCGGAGGCTCCGCACATTAAGGCTTCGTTCAACCTCATTGATGATGGTGGAGGCAACTACTCCTTCAAGGATGGTAGCGACACATACAATATTGAGGCACGCAAGATCAACGGTGAAGGTGTAGCTGATGATGCCGGCGAATATGTGGAGTATCATGTCAACTACAAGGGCGAGGATTGTCTCTGCCGCATCAACGATGATGTAACGCTTCGTACAGGCTATACCATCCCGATGGTTTTCGTCAACAAGTTTAGTTATCAGGACGGTAACCCAATGCTCTCCTCTCCGGTACTCTGCCGCTGGGGTGAAGTAATCCTGAACCGTGCTGAGGCCTATGCTCACAAAGGCCAAGACGCTAAGGCACTGGCTGACGTAGATGCTATCCGTACACGCGCAGGCATTCCTTCTGAAGGTATGTTCACGGGCAATATGCACGGCTATGACAATGCGTTGGATATCGTGCTGGATGAACGCCGTCTAGAGTTGGCATTCGAAGGTCACCGTATGTTCGATGTTTATCGTAACAAACGCAATATGGACCGTCGTTATGCTGGCGCTCAACCGTACAAGGTAGTGCCTTATACCGAACCGCATATCCAATATCCGATTCCTAACAACGAATGGACAGTAAGCGGGATTCCACAAAATCCCGGATACTAATAAGAAACCAATCAACATTATTTATTAACCAATTTTAAAACATTAAAATCATGAAAGCAAATTGGAAAATTGCACTGATGTGCATCGCAACAATCGCAATGGTTGCATGTAAACCAAAACCAGAACCGATTCCAGATCCAGATGATGATGATCCTCAGGTAGAATCGAAGATTTCTGTTACCGACAACAGTATTGCTGATTGGGAGACCCTGCCAGCAGAGTTTGTAGTTAGCGCTGTTTGTCCTGAAGACGCATCTATAACTGGTCTGAAGAGCGTAAAGGTGTATGCTGACGGAATTTACGTCAACATTCTTGTTGAGCCTGACATGGATGAAATTCCATTGCACGGATGGGTTCCATTCCACATTTACATTAACACTGACAACAGTGACCTGACCGGTGGTTATGGAGATGAATTTGCAGATGCTAACACAGATATCTTGCTTGAAGGTGCTGTATTCGCAGGTCCAGATCCAGACAATGATCCCGAAACAGGTGACAAGTGCGAGTATGCACCTGCTGTATTCAAATGGTGGGGTGAAGTTGCTGGTAGCGGTTGGGAATGGACAGATCCTTCTGTAGAGCATGACGCTAGTGATTACTGGGGCGCAGTCATTGGCGAGGGCAATCTTGCCGGATGTAGTAGCCAATGGGTTGGTGACTTCATTGAAATCCAGTTCATGCGCGAGACCGTTCCTTGCCAGGATGCTCCATGGAGTGAAACAGAGTTCGGTATTGGCTTTGATATTCAGCAAGCCTGGAGCTCTGTAGGTATTCTGCCTTTGGTATCCCCGACAGACGACAATGCAGATGGTCATACCAACAAACTGCAAGTTAGAATTAACAAATAATAAGTTTCCGGAACTTATTGGTCAATCCTAACAAACCAACAACAAATTAAGCTTAATCAATGTTGATTGAAAGTACCGGTGTGGGGAGCACACCGCTCCCCCATCGGTACTATTTTTATTAGAAAAACTGTTATGAGAAAATATTTGCCCATAGCACTATCGATCCTGCTGTTCGTTGGCTGCAAACCTAAACCCGAACCAGAACCAGAGCCAATACCCGGTCCTCCAGAACCGGAAGGAATTACGGTGAAGTTCAATGAAACAAATGACCTATTCCCTAACCCAGAACGCGGTGCGTATGTTCAAGTCTATTACACATCGGCCGATTTGTCTACGCATGCAAGTTCAAATCTTATCAACAACAATCGCTCTTCGGATGCGTTTCTTACGCTCTATCTGCACTCCTATTATCTGACCGATTATATGGAGAGCGATGTTCCCCAAGAATTTCTTGATCGTTTAGACTCTAACATGAACGCTCTGCGTGCCGGCGGTGCCAAAGCAGTGCTGCGTTTCTCCTACAAAAGTAGCATGAGTACCAGTGCTCAACCATGGAACGCTACGCCAGAGTGGATTCACAAACATATAGACCAGGTGGGTCCCTACCTGCAAAAACACTCCGATGTCATTCTCTGCGTACAATGCGGATGGCTTGGCTCGTGGGGCGAATGGTACTACACCGACTCAGGCTACAAGCAAAACCCAGCCAAAGATTCTGATTACGAAATGCGCTGGGAAGTGCTGGAGCATATGCTTGATGTGGTTCCTTCGGATCGTCAAATCGGTTTGCGTATACCGGCCTACAAGATGCGTTACCTGAAGATGCGTGGCGATTCGACCTCTTCCCCGTTGACAGCCGACGAAGCCTTCCTTCCGACGCCTAAAGCTCGTATCTGCGGACACAACGACTGCTTTGTATCTTCGGCCAACGACGTGGGTACCTATCGCGGAGCCTCCGATCGCAATTTTTGGGCCGAAGATAGTAAATATACCATCATGGGCGGTGAGACCTGCGAGAAATGCTCATTCTCAAACAGTGAGAATGCTATTAGCGAAATGGAGAAGTACCATTGGACTTATCTCAATCGTGACTATCGCGAAACGGTAACCGGCATGTGGAAAAAGGAAGGTTCGTGGCAAACTATGTTGCGTCGTTTGGGTTATCGTTTAGCTCTGAACAAGATTATCCTGACCACCGTCCCGCGTGCAGGAGAAAAATACGAGGTATATTTTGTGCTGAACAATCGTGGTTTTGCTGCTCCGATGAACAAGCGTGGCTTGGAACTGGTATTTGTCAGCACGTGCGACCCAACTCAGAAATTTGTATATAAGCAAACCGAAGATCCACGCTTCTGGTTGCCGGGAGAGCATCGGTTTACACTAGGTTGCGTACTCGATCCCGATATGCAAGGCGACTACGAACTCTATCTAAATTTGCCGGATCCATATCCATCGCTATATAACGACCCGCGTTATAGCATTCGTCTAGCCAATAGCGGCGTTTGGGATGGAGAGACTGGCTACAACTATCTGACGGATATTACGATACAATAGACCGCTCCGCTCCAAGAACAAAGACGCTCGCGGTGCTCGCTCAAAGATAAAAGCATAGTAGCATAGTATGAAAAAAGTCATCGTTATAGTATACTTAGCACTTTGTTCCTTGATGCTTTCTGCCCAAAACTGGTGGGGGGCAGCAGTCGGTTTGGGACACGAGCAGCCCTATACCGACCTGCCGGCATTCAATATGCTCACGCAGGATGCCAACAACCAACTTGTGCCGCTCTTTCTTTCCTCCGAGGGCGAGTATATGTGGAGCGACCAAGCCTTTACCTTTGAGGCGAAAGAAGACAAGATATTCATCTCAGAGCCTACAGAGGTAGTGAAAGCAGGCGAGAGTCTGCGCGATGCATATCGCGCCGCTCAGGCGAAGTTTTTTCCAGCCAACGGACAACTGCCCGACACTCTCTTTTTCACCATGCCGCAGTATAATACTTGGATTGAACTGATGTACAATCAGAACCAAGTAGATATCTTGCGCTATGCCCATGCCGTGATAGACAATGGTTTTCCGGCAGGAGTGCTGATGATAGACGATAACTGGCAACGCTATTACGGAAATTTTGAGTTCAAGTCAGAGCGTTTTCCTGATGCGAAAGCCATGATAGACGAACTTCATGCATTGGGATTCAAAGTCATGGTGTGGATTTGTCCGTTTGTCAGCCCTGATTCGCCGGAATACCGTGACCTGGAGTCAAAAGGCTATTTGCTGCGCAATCCTGACGGAGGAACGGCTATCCTGAACTGGTGGAATGGGTATAGCGCATGCTACGATCTCACTAATCCCGCAGCAGCGGATTATTTCGTTAGTGTATTGCACCGGGCGCAGGAGGAATATGGTATTGACGGCTTTAAGTTTGATGCGGGCGATAACAACTGCTATGCTTCTACAGCCATCAGTGCTTATGACCAGAATGCAACGAACGTGGACCACACCACCTCGTGGGCGAAGATAGGTCTGGTATTCCCCTTCAACGAATATCGTGCATGCTGGAAGATGGGCGGTCAACCGCTTGTACAGCGTTTGGGTGACAAAGACTATAGTTGGGCTGCAGTGCAGCAACTGATTCCGCAGATGTGCGTAGCAGGTCTCTTAGGCTATGCCTATGCTTGTCCGGATATGGTAGGAGGAGGACAGTTCGCCGCCTTTCTCGATATCAAAGAGGATGAGTTTGATCAGGCTCTGATAGTTCGTTCGGCACAAGTGCATGCGTTGATGCCGATGATGCAGTTTTCGGTTGCACCATGGCGAATTCTATCGAAAGAGAACCTGGCTATCGTGCAGCGCATGGCGAAACTGCACTCAGAGTTCGGACCCTATATCATGCGATACGCACGTCAAGCAGCTAAAACAGGCGAGCCTATAGTGCGGCTGATGGAATACCAATTTCCGCATCAGGGATTTGAGACATGCAAAGACCAGTTTATGCTAGGGGACAAATATCTTGTGGCACCTGTTGTGACGAACGAGTTGTCGCGTGAAGTGAAATTACCTAAAGGAACCTGGCGTGACGAGCAAGGCAAGAAATACAAAGGCGGAAAGACGTATAAGATTTCCGTTCCTTTAGAACGCCTTCCTTATTTTGAGAAAATCAAATAAATCAATAAGTATATGAAAGACAAACTTTGGTTACTCTTTATCCTCATCACCGTTGTTACATGGGGTGTATGGGGAGCATTCTCCGGCTATCAGATTCAGAATGGTATTCCTGATACCGTAGTGTATATCCTCTGGGCCTTGTCTATGGTTCCTTGTGCTATCGTGGCGCTCATTATCAACAAGGGTAAGTTCTTGCATGACGGTAAATCGGCGTTGCTAGGTTGCACCGTAGGTCTGTTGGGCGCAGGCGGTCAGTTGGTTCTCTTCAAGGCGTTGACTCTCGGCCCGAGCTATATCATCTATCCGTTTATCTCCATGTCGCCGGTTATCGTTATCACGTTGGCCGCTATTTTCCTCAAGGAGAAAGCTACGCGCTGGCAAGTGGCCGGTATTGCAGTAGCCTTGGTTGCTATTCTGCTTCTGTCGCTCGAGACAGGTCAAGAAGGTAGCCCTGTTAGCGGATGGCTGTGGATCGTTTTGGCTATTTTGGTACTCTTCGCTTGGGGTATCCAAGGCTTCTTCATGAAGTTTGCCAACAACACCATGGACGCTGAGTCTATCTTCGTATGGATGGCACTCACGGGATTGGTACTGATTCCTGTAGCATGGTATATGAGTCCGGACGCCGCCTCTTTCTTTGCACAGGAAAATATTGTCGGAACAAGCTTCGGATGTTTTGGTATCCAGATTTTGAACTCTATAGGTGCCTTGACACTCGTTTATGCATACCGTTACGGCAAAGCCGTTATCGTTTCGCCGATGGAGGGCCTCTCGCCAATGGTTACCGTACTGCTCTCGCTTATCATCTTGAGCGTCATTCCTAATCCGCTGCAGATAGCCGGTATATGTTGTGCTGCATTCGCTATGTATGCATTGTCCAAATAACAAACATTTTTTACTAACCACTTAAATTTTACTATTATGAAGAAATTTTTCCTTTTTGCAGCTGCTATGCTTGCTGCTGTTAGCGTGAATGCGCGTGTGATTACTCTTGACCTGAGTACTGCTACAGAGATGGCTTACACAGGATGCTCTGCAACTCCTTCATTCTCTGACGGCGTTTTAAACGTTAATTATTCTGCCGGTGCTTGGGAATGGGCAGGTGTAGAAATTGCTCTTGACAACCTGGAAGTTACATCTATCGACTTTGATTACAAAGGTGAGACAGCAGAATGGTGCAGTTTTGTTGTTTACCTAAGAGCATCTGATGGCGCCCGTTGGTATGATGATGCCGATGATTTCAGTATGTCGCATGCTGACTGGCTGGTGAAGACTGGTTATTTCCCAACAAAATTGATGTGGGATGCATCGGAGAGTGCAATTGGAGATCTTCCTTTTACCGCTATCGGTTTTATTGCTAACCCGATGAACGCAACCAATGGTACATTTGCTATCCGCAACGTGAAACTGACTGTTCCCGGTGATGATACCGGTATTGAGGATGTAAATGCTTCTGTAAAGGCCATTAAGATGGTTCGCAACGGTCAACTCATTATCGTCCGCGATGGCAAGACCTTCAACGCTATTGGCGCTGAGATGAAATAATCGTGCCCTTGTGGCTAAGAAATAATCGTGCCCTTGCGGCTAAGATTTAGAGTCAAATACCATTTTCTCCACGGTGGCATTCTTCCTTGCTTGGAAGGATGACCTCGTGGGGAGAATTATAAAGATTAGTCTGTTATGTCTATTCGCAATTTGTTTTTGGGCTGTTTTCTGCTGATTGTTGCTGCTTGTACAGCTGCTACTCCTAAACCATTAGTGTTCAATGGCGATACATTGCCATTCAATAACGAATATAAACGCACCTATATTGGTGACCTGAAGAAGACTGCCGGATTGGTTGAGATATCCGGTATAGCTTGTTCGCGCGTCACTCCGGGGTATATCTGGATGGAGAGTGACGATTACTCCGATTGCATCATTGCAACCGATGAGAAAGGCAAGACCCGTCAGAAACTGGTTAACCTGACTCCGAAGGTTGGTCGTAGCGACTGGGAAGATATGTGTGGCGGTGTGTACAATGGCGTCAACTACCTCTTTATCGGCGCTTTTGGCGACAACAATGCCAGCACGGGCAACTATAAGATAGTTTATCTGGAGGAGCCGGAGATTACCGGAAGTAAATCGATAACGGTTGCTCCTTCGGTTATCAATTTCCAATACCCGGGCGGCATCAAGCACAATGCAGAATCAATGATGTATGATAATATCGAGCAGAAACTCTATATCATCACTAAAGTCTATTACGACGTATGTCAGGTATTCAGCCTGGACATGAGTCTGGACTATGGCACTGAGGTACAAACACTGGAATATGTGTGCGATCTGGGTTTGCAGACAGATATCGGCGAAGGTGTAATTAGTGGTACAAACAGACGGTACAAAGGTTTCCACCTAGCTACTGCGGCTGATATCTCGCCTGATGGCAGCTTAATCCTCATCAAGAACCAAAACAACACGGCGCAAGATAACGGCGAGGAATACTCGTGGATACTGCTATGGAAACGCGAAGGCAACGAGAGTATCAGCGAGACGTTGCAACGTCAGCCTGAGGTCATACAGAGTTATGAACAAGAATGGCAAGGCGAGGCGATGTGCTGGCTCGACAACAACGTATTCTATACCGTTAGCGATGATGATGGTGAGCCTCCGTTGTACAAGTATGTTAAACCCTATCCAGAAGGTATAGAGAACGTAAGCGGAACGGAGAAAAGCGAACGAGCAAAGGTGCTGATTGGCAATACGCTGTATGTTCGTACATCGGAAGGACTCTACACCATGGATGGCCGTCAGGTGAAGTAAAATCATAAATCCGAATAGATATGTTTCGTAAAATTGTTTTAGGATGTTTGTTATTGGCAAGTACGGCAGTATTTGCAATTCCTCGTTTGGTGTATAACGGTGATACGCTGGAGTGGAATTACTCATGGAAAAAGCAGCAATGCGGTACGCTAGATATCACGAAAAATATTATTGAGGTGTCAGGTATTGCATGTTCACGTGTCACTCCGGGTTATATCTGGATGCAAAGCGATGAGACAGACTCGAGCCATAACCCATACATTATAGCCACGGACGAGAAAGGTGCAGAACGTGCATGCAAAGTGAAATTCAATAAAATCTATCGTTGGGATTGGGAGGATATGTCCGGTGGTGTGTATGACGGAAAGAACTACCTATTTATCGGTGCGTTTGGCGATAATGATGAGACCGATGGAGAATATTCGATTATCTATTTCGAGGAACCGGCTATCGATCCCGTCAATCAGCCAGAAGTAACCGTTACGGCACATCGCATCAAATATCAGTACCCGGGCGGACTGAAACACAACGCGGAAGCGCTGATGTATGACAATGTGGAGCAGATGATCTATATCATCACTAAGGTGTATTATGATGTATGCCAGGTATTCAAGATCCCATTTAGACTGGATTACGGTGATGTGGAGCAAACACTACAATACGTATGCGATTTGGGTGTCCGCGAAGATCTTGGTTATAGCGCGACGAATCAGCCGTACAAAGGATTCCACCTGGTTACAGCTGCCGACATCTCACCGGACGGTAAGTATATCCTGATAAAGAATCACAACAACATTGTTTCCTCTTATTGCTGGGTACTTTATTGGGTTCGTCAGGACGGCGAGAGCGTAGCAGATGCTATCCAACGTCAACCGCAACCAATCAAAGCGTATAACACGACTGAGTGGCAAGGTGAAGCGATATGCTGGCTTGATGATGACACTTTCTACACCACCTCCGATTCGGATGATGGTAACCCGCCTATTTTCAAATTTACCCGCAAATGGGGCGAAGGTATAGAGAATGTCGGCGCGATGGAAAATGGTGAGCGGACGAAAGTGATGATTGGTAATACGCTGTATATCCGCACGCAGGATGGCCTATACACCATGGATGGCCGCTTGGTAAAGTAATCAACCTGTAAGAAATTTACCGATAACAAGAAAGCAACGCCCGTTGAGGCGTTGCTTCTATTTTCGGCTATGGACTCTCGGCTTAGAACTTGAATGTCAAGCCAAGAAGGAAATTGATACCTTCGGAGGTATAGCCATAGTAGATGTCGTTCTTGCGATGGATGAAATTGTTCAGCTGGAAGAAGAAAGCCAGGTTCGGTTCCGGTAGCGGGCGAACATTTGTTCCGCGGTCATTATCCAGAGCCTTGGCAGCCTTGCCTACCCACATCTCGTACTGCAAACCTAGGTCTAGTTCGATGGTCGGTTTGAGCCAATGTTCGCCATCCGTAGCCAGCGCCAGACGTTTGCCTGCAAAATAGTTGTTCGAATAGAGCGACCAGTGCTTGTCAATACGGCCGTCTATACGCAAACCCAGTTCCCAGTTGGGACGGTCGTATACCGTAGTGTCACCACTCCAGAAATAGTAGTCTCCGTGCAGATTGACACGAACGATATCCTGATAGTGGTAATTGATCTGACCGCCCACTTTACCACGTTGATAGTTCGTATGCAGATGAGTGAAATCACCCGGAATCAACTTCATGCTCAGCGGCGCGAAAGTGGATGTAGTATCTGCCGTAGCTACCCATACATCTGCGTGCATGATATAGGCGTAGCCTCCGTGTATCTCAATCAGCAGGTCACGATAGGGGCGAATATGGAAACCCAGTTCGGCATCTACAGGAGCGTAGGTGGCATAATGCGGCTCGGTGATACCCGCATGGATCAAACGATAGCGGTTATCCTCCATGTAATCTTGCAGCGAACCTAGCGCATGATAGCCCAATACATCGGCGTAGAGTGTCAACCAACTCTTGGCTATCTGCGCCTCCATGCGCACATGCGGCGAAGGAGCGAAACTGAGGTTCTCCACTCCCGACAGACTATTCTGACCACGACCGATATTCAAATCCAGATTGACGCCCAGATGCAGTTGTATGCGTTTGCCCTGGTAGGCATAGTATGGCTCCATACGAATGTTGTGCCTGGGGTGATAGAGCGAATCCGGTATGACGTTCGCCAGCGAAATCAGTTGCAGGAAATTGTTCTGAACATAAACGTTCATTCCCACATGATGCGCATCGCGGTGCCAGTCGAAATCAGCATGCGTACGTATCTGATGCTCACTCACTGCTCCGTGTTTGGCAAATAGTTTGTAGCCTGTTTGTATACGATATTGCGTCTCCTCTTTCGGTGTTGCTTTGATTCCCACATAGGCCTCAGCTGTCCACAGCGAAGTCTCGTCTATGTCTTTGAAATTAGGCGAGGGATAGAGCGTCTTGTCTTTGGTCCATGCACTTGGAGCATTAGGATTGGATGGGTCAGCCAAACTATAGTCGTAGAAATGACCGTATCTGTGGTAGTATATATTACCGCCATTGACACCAAAATAGATTGCGCAGCGCTCGAACGGATGGGTGAAATTGAGTCCCACCTTCGTATTGCTGAGCGCACGTAGTCCCCATTGCGCCTTGTGGTGCGCATAGACATCCAGTATGCTATTCTTGCCGTCATCCAGATGGTATCCGAAATCGAAGAGAGTGTTCTTATGCCCAAGGGCTGCACGGACATAACCGTGGTAAGGCCTGCCCTGACCAAATCGTGAGGGCTGTGAGAGCAATGGATTGAAACTGGTGCCCGGATTCACTTCGGCGATATAATTCGAGTACTCCACCTTAGCGGGTTCTATATCGGTCTCCACCACGGCCGGTTTGGTCGCCACTTTGCCGGCAGATTGGATGATAGGCTGGAAATCGCGTTCTACCGTTACGCTGCGGTTGAGCGCACTGTCGTTCTGCGCAAAGGCATACAAACCCGTGAGCAAAATCAAATTACAAGTCAAATATATGCGTCTCATCTTAGTCCTCCTCTTCTGTTTCTTCGTTCTTCACTGGGCGCTCCAATGCATCGATGGCCGCCAATCGCTCGCTGACAATCTGTTGGATATCATCGCCTTGCTGCATATAGTTTTGCTGCAGCGCCAACAGGTATTGACGAGCTTGGAAATTCTCACCTCTACGCAAGTTGATATCGCTCAGCAGGATCAGTGCTCTTGCCAGCCAATACTGCTGCTGCGTATTCATCTGCGTGAAGCTCATCACTTCGCTCTCTGCATCATCCAGTTGTCCGAGTTCATAGTACGATTGCGCTAGCAGATATTTGGCTTCTGCTCCCTGAGCCGTACGCACTTCGCCAGCCAGCGAACGTAGGTCGTTCTGTGCCTTCGCCCACTGTTTCTGCGCGATGTATGCCTTGGCGCGATTGTACATAGCCTCGCGACGCACATCTTCGTCCACGGGCGTGTCGCTCAGTATCTGCTCGGCTATATCGATAGTAGCCTGATGGCGTTGCAATTGGTAACTGCAGCGCAAGATACCCAGACGGGCAATGTTGATATTCTCGCGTGTCGAAGCTAGCGAATTCATGCGGTAGAATGCTTCCAGCGCACCCGTCCAATCGCCTTTGTCATAACTGATTTCTGCCACGCGGATGGCTGCTTCCTCCTGATAAGGATTGGCTGCCAGTTCGGCCAGTTGCTTATATTCCTTCAGTGCCTCGGTGGTCTTGCCCAGACGATAGTAGGAATCGGCCAGGTAGTAGCGTGCCGTGGTGCAGTAGCGACCACCTGCACAATACTGCGCGATGTAATTGGTCAACGACGTAACGGCCCGCTGATAAGCAGCCTGCATATATTGTACTTCGGCCGCAGCAAAGAGCAGCGAGTCTTCCTGCGTCGTCACGGTCATATTCATCTTAGCCAGACTCTTCGTGTAGGTCAGGTATTCGTCCACTCGACCTTGCTCTACGTATAGAGCCTGTAGTGCTTCCAGAGCCGTATAGGCCTCTTCGGTGGCCGGATATTTCTCGATGGTCTGGCGATAGGCTGCTATGGCCTGATCGTTCTGCTGCAAGTTACGATAGAGCATCGCGCGCTCCAACGCTGCACGACGTGCCAACGTAGAATGCGGATAGGACGCGAGCAGTTGCTCGTACGTCACGATGGCTCCGCGCTCGTCATCCTGTTGCAGTTGTGCACGAGCTATCTCATATACGCCATCATCTGCATAATCCGACTTAGGATAACGGCTCACCAGTTGGCGAAGCACATTCACCTTGTCCTGATATTTATGCTGCAATCCCAGTGCATAACCGCGTTGGAACATGGCGTAATCCGCACCCGCAGCATTCAGGTTGCTAACCTGGGTGTAATAGGCAATCGCCTGTTGGAAATTGCGGTTGTTGAAGTAGCAATCGCCTATCCTGTTCAGCGCATCGGCGTACGTAGGCTCCGTGGCCATTGCGGCATCTATATAGGTGATAAAGGCCTCACGCGCCGAGTCATATTTGTTCTGCGAGAACAGACAGTAGCCTTGCAGGTAACGCGCAATGGAGTAGTTCTGCGAACGCTTAGCATCTGCCTGGGCAAAGAATTTGTTCAGGTCTTGCTCGCAAGCAGCATAAGCGTGCAGTCGGTAGTTAGCCTCAGCACGGATATAATAGGCCTCAGTGGTGTATTTGTTCGACTCAGAGGTGCGATTGATCACCTCGGTCATCCATTCCACTGCCTTCGGCATCTTGCCTTGCAGGAAGCAGTCTGCTCCCAGTTGATAGCGCAGATACTGTTTGGTTTCCAGCATCTTCGGCGTAGGATTATCGATCGAATCCAAGGTGGCAATAGCCGCTGCGTAGTTCTTGCTGCGCATCAGTGCATCGCTCAGCAGTTGGTAGATACGCGTCTCGTATTTCGACTCAGGGAAGGTATGCAGAAAGTCGTTGAACGCTCTAACTGACTCGCCTAGTGCACTAGACGACTGATACGTACAGAGCGTGTAGTTGTAGCAGGCCTCCTCGGTCACCGAAGGTGTCAGTTTGTAGCTGGCAGCAGCCTGATACGATAGTTTGGCTTGCTCGGGTTGCCCCAGTTGTACATACGCATTACCCAGGGTCAGACATGTGGCTTCCGATAGGCTGTCGTTCTCCTGTTTGACTTGTTTCAGATATTTGACAGCTTTGTCGTATTCGCCCAGTTGGTACTCCGCCATACCTAGCATATAGATGTCGCTGCGTACCAGTTCCAGTCCTTGCGCACTGAAATCGGCCTGATATTGCGTCAGGTGGTCAGCCGCTTGACGATAGTCTTTCTTGGCGTAGTACATCTCTCCCAGTAGTCGATGCAGTTCGCCTCGGTTCTCGCTGTCGGGTTGCTCGCTCAGCAGTTGGTTGGCTTTCTCTGCTGCCTCGTCGTAGTTGCCTTGGGCGTACTGTATCTGTACCAGATAATAGGGCACTGTCTTCTGATATTCCGGCATTTCTTCTAGTTTGTGCAGGGCCGGCAACGCCTGATCGTATCGCTGCAGTTTGTACATGCAGTAGGCGTAGTAGTAGGTGCCACGCGTAGCATAGCGTCCGTCAGTCTTGCTTAGTTGGTTGAAATAGATGGATGCGCGCTGATATTCTTGTTGCATCAGATAGGCATAGCCGCGATAGAACGAATAGTCTTCCTGATGGTCACGGTTCAGCGCCTTGACATCTACTTGCTCCAGTATTTTCAGGCCCTGTTTGTAGTGTCCTTTCTCTACCTGTAGCACACCTTGCATGAATTTCACCTCATGCTCAAAGGTGGTGTAGGGATAGGCCTGCAGATAGGCTTTCAGGTCACGTTGCAGCAGTTTGTCTCTGCCGTTGAATCGGTCGGCTAGGGACTGATAACGTGACTCCATGTCGGTGGTCTGGGCCCAACCGCTCAGTGCCACCAGTGAGAGTAATATGATTAATAGTTTACGCATTAGCGTGCTAGTTTGATTTCATTCCACATTTCCAGCAGCATCTCTTGTGCATCGCCTGCATCGTGCATCAGCGCGCAACGGTCAATGATGCTCTTGTCCGGATAGTAAACCGGATTCAGGTGTAGAGCGTGAGGATCCAGTACTTCGTCATCCTCTATCTGTATAGGCTCGTTGCCGAAGAAGTAACTGGCATCTACGGCCTCCGGCCATTCTTCGTCGTCGTTCAGTTCGTCCAGTATATCGGCTGCGGCTTTCTCGCCACCCACGCAACTCACATAGCCTATCTCGTCCATGTTGGCTAGCGCATTGTCCGCACGGCACATATAGTCGATGAAGTAGGTGGCTGCCTTCACGTTCTTGGCATACTTAGGTATTACCCAACCGTCGAACCATACGTTCGAACCCTCTTGGGGAACGATATAGTCGAGCATCACACCCATCTCTTCTGCTTCTTCGATGGCAAACTGTGCGTCGCCCGACCAACTCAGGTTGAGCCATGCTTTGCCTTTCGTCATCTCCTCTTTGCCGAAGTCCACTTCCCAACCGCATATCTGCTTCTTGGCTTTCAGCAGCACTTGTTTCACAGCCTCTACACGCTCGGGCGTGATCTCGTGTACCAATTCGTCACGTGTCACTTCGCCTGCCTCTATCTGCTCGCGGAAGGCGTACAGAACCAGTACCGAATAGACATCGCGGAATGCATCTTTCATCAGGATACGGTTCTCAAATCTCTCGTCTAGCACTGCGCCCCACGACTCCAGGTCCTCTGCGTTCACATACTGCGGATTGAATATGAATCCGGTGGTTCCCCACATATAACCTACGGTGTAGTCGCTTACTTTCACGTCTGCCGTAGGAGCCATCTGTTGAAATTTGCCTACCACGAACGGAGATATATTGTCAAAATACCAGATACTGTCGGCTATCAGTTCTTTCTGGATAGGCAGCAGCAGATCTTTCTTCAGCATACGCTCGATGATGTATTCCGATGGACAGAACACGTCGTAGTCCTCATGACCTACTTCGATTTTCGTCAGGGCCGTTTCGTTGATGTCGAAGGTCTCATATACTATCTCTACTTTCTCGCCTGTCTGGTCGTAGTACCATTTCTCGAAGTTTGCTTTCACATCTTCGTTGATGTAGTCAGCCCAGTTGAGCACTTTCAGTTGATGAGCACGGTCGGCACCGCCGCACGAGCAGAGAACGATTGCCGCGAGGGCAAGCATAGAAAAAATTGATTTACGCATGATTGTATATTGTTTTGTGTTTGTTATTTGTCTTTTTTGTGTTCGCGAATATTGATGACGACCAGTACGGTCAGCATAATCAGTAGTATGATGGTGAATAGCGGTCTTAGTTCCGGAGTCAGACCACCCTTGCGTGCATCCGAATAGATGAAGGTGCTCAGGGTTTCCAGTCCGCCGCTACCTTTGGTGAAGAAGGTCACGCCGAAATCGTCCACCGACAGAGTCAGCGCCAATATGAATCCGCTTAGCATGCCCGGCCATAATTCCGGTAGCATCACTCTGCGTAGCGCTTGTGCGGGCGTGGCGCCCAGGTCGAGCGCAGCTTCGTATGTATTCGGATTCATCCTGCTCAGTCGCGGCAATACGCTCAGCACCACGTATGGCGTACAGAATACCACGTGAGCGATACATACGGTAGCCAGACCTTGACTCATGCCCAATGCTACGAAGAGCAAGAATAGCGATATACCCGTGATGATATCCGGGTTGATCATCGGCACTGAGTTGAGAAAACTCACCACTTTGCGTTGCCTAGCACGCATATTGTATATGCCTATCGCAGCCAGTGTTCCCAGTAGGGTGGATACCAATGCCGCTATCAGCGCAATTACTACGGTGTACATCAGCGCGCTGTTGAGTCCTGCATCGGCACGACCGGAGAAGAGGTTGGCATACAGGTCGAACGAGAATCCTGTCCAGTTGCCCAGTATCTTACTCTCCGTGAACGAGAAAACGGCAATCAGCGCTATCGGAGCGTATAGTACCAGTAGCAGCAACCATAGATAGAGTTGCGAACCTATATGGCGTCTCTGTCCTATACGTTGGCGGCGTAGTGTCTCTTGTTGCACCGCCGATAGTTGTTTCTCTGCTCTGCGGCGATAGATGGTCACTAGCGCATATACGATGCCCGCTATCAGCAGCAGTCCCGCCAGAATCCATCCTAACCAGGCTACCACGTGCGACTCGCGTTGGGTCTGAGCCTTCACATATTCGACGAACGCATTTCGTCCGTTCTGAACCAACACACGTTGCGCCCTGTTCTTCGATTCCTTACTGTTTCTCCAGACAGTCCATGTCACTTCATTCTCGTCAGTATAACTGTACACACTGTCTCCCCACGCACGCAATGCGGGGGTATTAACCTGTGCGAATGCAATATCGAGACTATCGTAACTACTATATTCGCATAGACATCCATGTCCACTCCTGTATATGCTAATATTCACTTTCTCAGCCGAATAGCTCTCGGGGAAGGTGTCCAATAGCAATACTGGCTCATCCGAAGCTACGCGCAAGGTGTATGTCAGGTTCGACTGACCCAAAGCACACAGGCTGACTACCAAAAAAGCCAAAAGAACAAAGCCTCTCGCCTTTAACCTTTCGCCTCTCACTTTTCTCATACCAGCCCTCCTTTCTGATCGTCTTTGGCATCATGGTCGCCGAAGAAGGATGTCACGCCGATAATCACGAGCAGAACCAGACTCAGCACGGCGCCGTAGTTCAGCAGATCGGTGGTGGTGATATAGTCTTGTATCAGGCTACCGAATAGCTTGATGTTGTTGTGGGTCAGCAGTTCGGCTATGGCAAAGGTACTTACCGTAGGCATGAAGACCATCACTATGCCGCTATATACACCCGGCAGCGACAGCGGCACAATCACTTTCCAAAAGCATTTCCATCGGTTGGCGCCCAGGTCCTGAGCCGCTTCTACCAGCGATGTGTCCATCTTCTGTAGCGTATTGTAGATAGGGTAGATCATAAATGGCAGGTAGTCGTAGCATAAGCCGAAGAGCAATGCTCCTTCGCCTAGCGGCAGACCGCACATGTTGAATAGTTCCACCGTAGCTACCGTGCGCAGCAGAAAATTGATCCACATAGGTAGTATGAATAGCATGGCCATCACTTTCGGTGTCCGAAAATCGGCGGTAGCCATGATGTACGCGGCCGGATAACCCAACAGCAAGCATAGCAGCGTATTGAATACCGCTATCATCAGCGAATAGAGAAACGTGCTGATAGCTTCGCTATGGGTGAAGAATTTCGCAAAATTGCGCAGGGTGAAGTTTCCGTCTATGTCTGTGAACGCGTAAACGGCCACCAGCACCAACGGCAACAGGACGAATAGGGCCATAAACAGGATGTATGGCCAAGCCCACGTCCGACGCGACGATACTATTTGAATCAGTTTACTCATCCTTCTGCTCCAGTTCGCTAATCAGTATGTCGTTTTTCGGAATCACTATACCTACGCGGTCGCCGTCATCCCATACGTCGTTGGTATTAACGTACAGATCGTAACCGGTGTCGGTACGTATCGTCAGGTGGAAATGATTTCCCTTGAATAGGATGAAGTGCACTTCGCCCGAAAGCGTTCCTTCCTCCTCATAGTCTTGCAGATCGACCGAACGGAACGGTACGCGCACTTGCACTTTGGTTCCCGGTTCGAATCGCTCCACTTGCATCGGATTGACTTCCCAGTCCGCATCCATAAAGCGCACTTTGCCGTTCTTGAGCACTTCGCCTTCCAGATAGTTGTAGATGTAGTGCTCTTTGCGCATAATCTGTATATCTTCGGGCTTGACGAGCATGCCTACGGTGTGACCGGGCAGAAACTCATGATAGTCTTGTATCAGAAATTCGTAGCCATCGGGTGTCTGCACACGCATCTCATAGTGAACGCCCTTGAAGATGCAGCTCGCTACTTCGCCGTACCATTTCGTGAATTTGCCCTTTGGTATACGGTCGTCCGGGTCCATATCTTCATAGCTCTCTATGTTGGCCTTCTCGTCTTTCTTGCTTTTGCCTGCTTCCCAGATGTAGATGTCCTCCGGACGAATCACCACATCCACGGGTTGGTTCTCGCCGAAGCCTTCGTCTATGCAGTCAAAATCTTGTCCGCAGAAATTCACCTTGCGGTCGCGTATCATCGTTCCCGAGAGGATGTTGCTCTCGCCGATAAAATCGGCCACGAAGCAGTTCTGCGGCTCGTTGTATATATCGGTTGGGGTACCTATTTGTTGTATCTTGCCTTCGCTCATCACCACTACGCGATCGCTCAGCGTCAATGCCTCTTCCTGATCGTGGGTGACGTAGATAAAGGTGATGCCCAGTTTCTCATGAAGTTCCTTCAGTTCGATCTGCATGTCGTGCCGCATCTTCAGATCCAGCGCCGACAGTGGTTCGTCCAGCAGTAGCACTTCCGGTTCGTTGACAATGGCGCGCGCAATGGCTACACGTTGCTGCTGACCACCGCTTAGGGTGTCCACTTCACGCTCTTCATACCCGGTCAGGTTGGCCATCTTCAGCGCACGACGCACTTTCTTCTTGATCACGTCCGGCGCCTCTTTTTTCAGTTTGAGTCCGAAAGCTACATTGTTGAAAACATTCAGGTGTGGGAAAAGCGCATATTTCTGGAACACCGTGTTCACGGGGCGCTTGTACGGAGGAGTCTGTGTCACATCCTCGCCTTTCAGCAGTATGTCTCCACTGCTGGCCACCTGGAAACCTGCTATGCACCTCAGCAGGGTGGTTTTGCCACAGCCCGAAGGGCCTAAGATCGTGACGAATTCGCCTTTCTTTACTTGCAGGCTCACGTCGTCCAGTGCAAACTTGCCATCCTCGAATTGCTTCGAGACATGGTTCACTTCAATGATAAACTCTTTTTTTGCCATCTCAGATAGGGGTTCTGTATTCCCAAACAATCATACAACAATTCTTTTAGTTCTACTTCTTTTCTTTTGTTTTGCTTAAGCGCGCGTGCCGAACGCATATGTGCACACTTATGCAAAATCGGGGACAAAAGTAGTAAAAAAAAATTATATACGCAAATATCTGCCGATTATTTGCACTTTTTTCGAAAAAAATCGGTCCTCGTACTGTTTTTTCATTGATTATTAACTTTACTTGCAGCATCTAATAGATTATACCACTCTCCACTTTCCGCGGCAGACCAAACCCAACGAGCAGTAAATATAGCACCCTTCGGGGTGCTTTTTTTCGCCTTCTCTAACCCCTAATCCCCTAATTCCCTAATTCATTAATTCCCTCATTCACTCATTCATTAATTAACCCCTAACCCAAAAATCTTCGATTTTATTTGCACATATGAAAAATTTGTTGTAATTTTGCCCCGCAAAATGTGTGACAATAGGAAAACAAACATACAAAATGACCATGAAACGAATTCTATTTATCGCTTGTGTCGGGCTGCTGGCTATGCCGATGGCGGCGCAAGATACCTATCGCCCTTCGGACGGAATGCTGGGCGACGGAACGTACGAAAGAAGTGAGAATATCCGCTCGGCACGTGCGCCGCAGACCATAGCCGAAGCCGTGGCTGCATTGCCCGCGCTGCCTACTGCCGCGCAAATCAGTTCGGCTAGTGCCAAACAGGCCTACGATGCCTCCACGTATTCGCCATACAAAATGGCTATCGAGCAGACACAACTGGTACAACTGCGCAACGATGGTGCTCTACGCACACGTGTAGACAAAGCCGGCGCTAAGCAGAAGCAACAGAACGCCCAGACCATGCAGCAATACAACAGCAACGTGAACGCAGGCCTGATGCCTTCGCAGGAAGAGATGATGCAACTCTATATGTCCGGCGCCATTACCGAAGATATGTCGGACGAGCAGATGATGGATGTCATGGCTGCCAAGAATGCACAGAAATGGGGCATCTCGAAGCAGGAGTACATCAAGATCATCAACATGTCGCAGACCAATCCGAAGCAGGCTGAGGCTTACCTCAAAGCCAATCATCCGCAACTCTACCAGCGTCTCTATGCTGCTAACGCAGGCTACGATGCACGCGAAGTAGCCGATGACCCGCGCGATGCACGCTTTGCCGCTATCGGCGAAGAACTGGTCAGCCTGCAGGAGCAGATGATGAACGCTATCAACAAGTACGGCAACGGTGTCAACTACGCCAACCCTGGCGTCCCCGCCCGCGCTATCGACCGACTGATGGACGACCTGCGTGCTGAATGGCCCAAGTCGGCTGAGGCCAAGCAGATAGATGCCATAGAGACTCAACTCTGGAAACGCGTCGAAGAATGGGAGCGCACACTCAATGTCTATGACGGCGAGGTGACCTATCCCGCCTGGTGGACCGCCGAGCGCAAGAAAGAGAATGCGCTGATTGACCAGTGGAACCGCCGTACAGCTCAACGCTGGCTGGCTGCCGCTGCGGACGAAGAGAAAGAGCTGAAAGGTATCATGGCGCAGATAGGCAAACTGGAGACCGAGAACGAGCAACTGGGCCAACAGGGCGATACAGAAAACATGATCTATCTGCAGAATAAGTTGCGCCTGAATACCCTATACGGACAACTGCTGTGGCTCACCATCCCGATGCAAGATGCACTCAATTTCCCATGCATCGAGCGCGTGGAAGAGACCGGCACAGCCAGCCTGGGCAAAGGATAACAACCAACCGAAAACAAAGAAAACCAATATACCAAAATGATTTATCGACTGACATTTTCGTGCGAAGAGGGTGACCCCAATTTCCGCCGTGTCTTTGAGGCTGACCCCGATGCCACGTTCCTCGATCTGCACAACGCTATTCTCAAGAGTGTAGGCTATCCCGATGACCAAATGACCTCGTTCTTCCTCTGCAACGACGAGTGGGAGAAAGGTCAGGAAGTGACGCTCGTAGAGATGGATTCCAACTTCGAGTACGACAATATGGTGATGAATGAGACCCGACTGAGCGACCTGCTCGAGGAACAGGGTCAACGACTCATCTACATCTTCGATCCTATGTTCGAGCGCTATTTCTTCGGTAGCCTCAAGGAGATCAAAGCAGGCTCGATGAATGGCGTAGAGTGCGTCGAGAGTACGGGCAAAGCACCTAAGCAACTCAAGAGCGAAGATCCACTGGCCGTGGGCGGCAAAGGTGGCGACGACTTCGAGATTGACGATGAGTTTCGCGACGAACTGGACCTGGGCGATATCGATATGGAGGGATTCCAGGATCTCAGCTTCGACGATGGTTCGATGTTCTAAAAGCTGACAGCCGAATACTGAATGCTGAAAACTTTAGTCCTCATCCTTGGTCCTACGGGAGTCGGCAAGACTGAACTGGCGCTACGCGTGGCCGAGCACCTCGGTTGCCCGATCATCAACTGCGACAGCCGGCAGATTTACCGCGAGTTGCCCATCGGTACGGCGGCACCAACGCTCGCCGAACAGCAACGTGTGCGCCACTACTTTGTAGGAACCCATTCGCTGGAGGAAGACTATAGTGCCGGGCAGTACGAACGGGATGTGCTGGATAAGTTAACAACTCTCTTCGCAGACCATGACATAGTCATTCTGACCGGAGGATCGATGCTCTACGCCGATGCTGTGTGTGATGGACTGGATGACCTACCTACGGTACCTGCCGCTATACGCGCGAGCGTGCAACGCGGATACGAGGAGCAGGGAATCGAGTGGCTGCAAACGGAGGTACAACGTCTCGACCCGAACTACTGGGACGAAGTCGATCGCGAAAATCCCGCGCGACTGGCCCACTGCGTAGAGATCAGCCAGACTACAGGCAAACCCTATTCGTCTTTGCGGACCAAAACACGCAAGCAGCGCCCCTTCCGCATCATCAAGGTGGGGCTGGACCGACCTCGCGAAGAACTCTACGCGCGCATCAACGAGCGCACGAAGCAAATGATGGCGGCGGGCTTTTTGGACGAAGCCAAAGCGGTGTACGACCAACGCCATCTGAATAGCCTGCAAACGGTGGGATACAAAGAACTCTTTGGCTATTTGTCCGGCCAGTACGACCTGGACCGAGCCATCGAACTGATACAACAAAATACGCGTCATTACGCCAAGCGACAACTGACATGGCTTAGACGCGACAAAGCCATCCAATGGTTGGATGCACGTGATGATTATGAAAAAAATCTGCATATTATTGACCATCTGCTGTGCGCTGATAGCGTGCAAGAAGAATGAAGTCGAGTTCTCGTTCAGCCCTTCGGCACCACGTGCCGGACAGAGCGTGACCTTCAGCAACCTGAGTACGTCGGGCGAGGAGTGGGCTTGGACTTTTGGCGATGGAGCAACCTCCACGCTTAAATCACCGTCGCACACCTACAAGAAACCCGGTACGTATATGGTAACGCTCAAGGTGGATAACAAAGCCACCTGGAAAGTGGCGAAAGAGATAACCATCTCCGATACCATTCCTTCGTTCGACAGCCCCGACAGCGTATTCTATATCTATCAGGACTACACGTTCTCGGCAGAGGTGTACAACCCCTACAACTACGATATCACGTACGCCTGGTCATTTCCTATCAACACCGATTATGTCCGCTTGGCCGACACCACTGCCTCGCTGACCGAATCGGCTATCACGGTCTATTTCACCCAACCGATGGAAGCGGCGCCTATATGGCTGGATATGGTATTGAATGACGAAACGACGTATGTCCGGAAATCGTTTACGGTGCTTGACCGCCAGACCAATTCGCTGCTGATTCGTACGGCCGATGCCGACTATCGTCAGCGTATCTTCAATCCGCGCGCCGAAGAGGCCAAGATAGATGCTACGGCCAGTGCCCTACTGGATGCAGAGCAAGATACTGCGCAGACATACAACGGCAAGCAGTTCACACTGGCCGAACTATCTGGCACCTTCAGCGGAATCAAAGGATTCCACATAGCCAACCGCAAACTCTACTACCGCGCCGACGGACTATGGATAGCCAATATCGACGGTTCCAACCGTGTGCAGATAGACGAGTCCGACTGTGTGGCTATGACGCTCGACCTGACTGACAACCGCATCTACTGGGCCAACGCCAACGGCGTATGGTATATGCCGTTCATCGGCTCGGACAACAATAAGTTTGTCACTACTCCTACTCAACTCAACGCCCTGACCGGTGTTACGCGCCTGGCAGCTGATTCGACGCAATTATGATACAACCCGAATATATATTTGAGACCAGTTGGGAAGTCTGCAACCGTGTAGGGGGTATCTATGCCGTCCTCAGCACGCGTGCAGCCAGTATGCAGAAGGAGCATCCGGACAAGGTCATCTTCTTCGGACCCGATTTTGGCAATCATAGCGATATTTATTTCAAGGAAGATAAGAACTTGCTCAAAAAATGGCGTTCGTCTTTCGACTTTGAGCGAAGCGGTCTTTCGTCTATCCGCATCGGCCGTTGGGACATACCCGGCCAACCTATTGCCATACTGCTCAAGGCCGACGCTTTATCGAGACAGAAAGCCGACATCTACGCCTGGGCATGGAACAAATTCGGGGTGCAGAGCCACGCCGCCTACGGCGATTACGACGAGTCGTGTCTCTTCGGTTATGCTGCGGGAATGGTGATGGAGAGCCTCTATCGCTACCTGAAACAACCCGTGACATGCGCACATGCCAACGAATGGCAAACGGCTTTCTCCGTATTCTATCTGCGCGACCATTGCCCGCAAATAGCTACGCTCTTCACGACCCACGCTACGGGTATCGGACGTTCCATAGCCGGCAACGGCAAACCGCTGTACGACTATTTCGAGGGTTATCACGGCGACCAGATGGCGGCTGAACTGAATATGGTCAGCAAGCATTCGGTCGAGAAACAAGCGGCCCACTACGCCGACTGCTTCACTACGGTGAGCGATATCACCGCACGCGAATGCCGACAGCTACTGGACAAAGCGCCCGATATAGTTACTCCCAACGGATTCGAATCAGATTTCGTGCCTACGGGCAAAGCTTTTGATGCAAAGCGTCAGAAGGCGCGCGAAGCGCTCAGACGCGTGGCCGGCGAACAACTGGGTGGAGTAGTGCCGGAGAATGCGCTGATGATCTGTATCGCCGGTCGTCAGGAATGGAAAAACAAGGGTATCGATGTCTTTGCTGCGGCTCTGGATATACTGGCCCAGAAAATCTATCATAGTCAGCAACCCGAGCGCGAAGTCATTGCTTTCGTCATGATCCCTTATCTCGACAGAGCCCCATCGCGCAAAGGTAAAGTGAGTGCGGTCTTCGTTCCCTATTATCTGGATGGGCATGACCCGTTGTTCGGCATGACCTATTACGATCTGCTGATCGGTATGGACGCTACCGTTTATCCCTCCTACTACGAGCCCTGGGGCTATACGCCGCTCGAGTCCTGCGCCTTCCATGTGCCGACTATCACTACTTCGCTTGCCGGATTCGGCGAATGGGCACAACGCCATTTCGGTGCCGAGACGATGGAGCAGGGAGTAGTAACCATCAATCGAACTGATGCCAATTTCGCAGAAGTAGCCACAGAGGTGGCCGACCATCTGCTTCGCTTCGCCCATCTGACACCTGAACAAGTACAGAAGGCCCGCGCCAATGCGGCTAGTATCGCACACAAAGCAGAATGGAAATGCTTCTTCCGCTACTACAGAAAAGCATATCAGATAGCACTTACAAACGCTCAAAAACGAAATAAAAAATGAGAAAAACTCGTCTCTTGGCAGCTCTGCTGCTTCTCTCGCTGTTAACCCTTAGTCTCTCGCCCCTGCAGGCTTGCACCAATTTCCTCGTCGGCAAAGATGCATCAGTTGATGGCTCTACTATGATTTCCTATGCTGCTGACTCATATGGCATGTACGGTTTTCTCCATTTCTCGCCTGCCGCCGATTGGCCCGCAGGAGCTATGCGCGAAGTGAACGATTGGGATACAGGCAAACCGCTTGGCAGCATTCCGCAAGTAGCACACACCTATCGCGTTATAGGCAATATGAACGAGCATCAGGTCACGATAGGCGAGACCACTTGGGGTGGCCGCGAAGAACTATGGGATACCATAGGTATCGATTACGGCAGCCTGATCTATATCGCGTTGGAACGTAGCCGCACCGCACGCGAAGCTATCGAGTGCATCGTGTCGCTGGTCAATCAGTATGGCTATGCCAGCGAGGGAGAATCGTTCTCCATAGGCGACCCCAACGAGGTATGGATTATGGACCTGATAGGCAAAGGACCGGGCCGCAAAGGCGCCAACTGGGTAGCAGTACGCATTCCCGACAATGCTATCTCGGCTCACGCCAACCAGGCGCGTATCACTACCATCCCACAAGGCAAAGCCAAACTGGACAAAGAGCAAAAACGTCTGCAGAAAGCGCTCAACTGCATCTGCAATGGCGATTGGATGTACGACAAAGAGCTCATCTCTTTTGCGCGCCAGAAAGGCTATTTCACCGGAGCAGACAAGGATTTTAGTTACCAGGAAGCATATGCTCCGTTCGACTTCAGCGGACTCTTCGTCTGCGAAGCACGCGTATGGTCGTTCTTCCGCCATTTTGCAGATGTGGAGCGCTATTACGATTACGCCACCGGTAAGATCTTCCGTGAGTCGGGAGGCAAAGATGCAGGCGAGCATATGCCGCTGTGGGTAGTTCCCAACCGTAAACTCTCGGCACAGGATATCAAGGAGTGCATGCGCGATGAGTATCAGGGCACGCCACTCGATATCACACAAGGTCCGGATGCAGGACCGTGGAACAGCAAACTGCGCTACGGTGGACTTGGATTCAAAATCGATTCGACGCAATACTGGTACGAGCGTCCTACGGCTACGCAACAGACAGCCTGGTCGTACGTGGCACAGATGAACACCAAGCAACCCTATGGCATCTTCTGGTTTGCTGTGGACGATGCGGCCTGCAGTTGCTATGCACCGTTCTTCTCCTGCACAACCCATGTGCCGGAGTGTCTGGCGCAAGGCAATGGCGACAGTTATACCTTCAGCCTAACTTCTGCTTGGTGGACATTCAATGTAGTAGCCAACTGGGCCTATACCAAATACAGCCGAATGTATCCGCACATACACGAACTGCAGCAGATATGGGACGATAAATTCAATATGCAGATTCCGGGCGTGCTGGAACAGGCTGCTCAACTGTCGGCCGACGAGGCGGCTACATTCCTGACCAACTACTCGTGCTCGCAAGCAGAGAATATGGTGGCCGATTGGCAACGACTGGGTATCTACCTGTTCACCAAATTCCTGGATGGCCAGGAGCGCAAGGAAGAGAATGGCGATTTCAAGCGTAATCCGTACGGACAGTCGTGCGGCCCCAACCGCTTGCCGTTGCCTGAAAACTATCTGCGGATGTATGCTCCGGAGATCACTCACGAATAATCAAAAACAACGATAACCATGAAACATCTTTACCGTTTATTATCAGCCTGCTTTGTCCTTCTCTGGGGCGCGGTGGGTCTACATGCTCAGACGCCATGGGACGGTTCAACGAGCGCGATTACGCCTAGCGGGACCACCTATTCGGTCAGTACTGCCGCCGAATTGGCTTGGATAGCCGAGCAAAGTCAGACAACCGATTTCGCGGGCTATACGATTGAACTGACCGCCGACCTCGACCTGGGCGGCACACTGGAACCTGCCAAGAAATGGCTTCCCATCGGCTGTGCTGCCAATCCGTTCAACGGCGATTTCAACGGCAACAACCATGTGATTCGCAATCTCTACATCTCCGGTAATTATACTTCCGTGGGTCTGTTTGCCGAAACCGGCACAGCGGCCACGATTCATCATCTGGCTATCGCTCAGGGACAGATCTTCACCGACGGAATCAACGATGTAGGATGTCTGGTGGGAATCCATCGCGGTACTATCCACCACTGCTTCAACATGGCGCAGATTCTGGCCAACAACGGTAACCGCGTAGGCGGCCTGGTGGGAACGAACGAAGGTGCGATATCCTATTCGTACAACACCGGTCTGATTACCAAGGCTAATTCCATAGTAGGAGGTTTGGTAGGATCCAACACCGCCACCGCCACGCTGGATTGGTGCTACAACACGGGTTACTGTTCCGGTGCGGGAACCATAGGTTCGCTCATCGGTCAGAATGCCGCTGCGGCTGACAAGATCACGAATGTCTATTTCGACCAACAGGTAACGCGTATGGATGCTGTGGGCAACAGTTCCACTGTGCTGGATAATGCCACTTTCGCCGTAGTGAAGACCACGGAAATGAAAGAGAAATTCGAACTGGAGACCGCCGAATGGGTTTGCCCGGAGAATAATGCGTATCCCAAGTTGGTTTGCTTCGGCGATCTGCCTGCTGCGCAATTGTCCACCTACGGTATTTGGCTGGATGCAGACAATATGCCGATGGAGCGTGCTGAAGCGGTAGGTACACCGAAGGAAGGTAACAAACCGCGTAAGACCTTCGGGCTAGATCACGCAGATGCTATCCAGTGGGTATCCGGAAACGAGTCGGTGATTCATATCAAGAATAGCTCTACGGCTGAGACTTTCCGTCCCTGCGGTAACCAGGAAGTGCTGCTGACAGTGTCGCTGGGCAACGACAAGAAGCAGATCTACACTTACGTGCGTGGTTACGAAACATTCGACCCGGGTGAGATAGGAGGCGAAGGTAAAGCTTGCTGGCAAGAGGGTAACTTCAAATTCAGCACTATCAACAGCGGCAAAGCGCCATCGGGAGGTAAGGATGATGAACAAGAGGCACCAACCGATTACCAGTATCTGGTGATTCGCTATGCGGTGACCTACGATACGGATAGCAACAAGATCTACACGCTTCTCGATACGATTTACGAGGGCGGACAGAAAGGGTACAACAGCCTGGTTCTAAATACAAACGAAACGGGCGAATATGCCTACAAACGCTATACGCATGACTATCAGTGTACTACCACTTGGACCGAGTCGCCGGGTTATTCGTACCTGAAGGTGCTCGACAAATTCGAAGCGGGTAGCCTGTATGAGAAAATCGATACCATCTACGGTCTGCCGAAAGATACGGTGGTATTGAGCGAAGAAGATGCTTCGGGTGGTGGAGGCAAATTTACCTATGCGTGGGCCATGAATCAGACTATCGTCGATTATGTGACCGGAGAGACGCAGCAGGGAAAGAAACAAACCACCATCTACGATGACAATACGGGCGAACCTATCAGTACGGCTACTTGTCCGATCCATTTCACCGAGCCGGGTGAATATACATACGACCGCCGTGTGAAAGAACAGTCGTGTCAGAATTCTTTCCTGCAATCCACTAATTCGCATACGTTTGTGGTATTCGACAGTCTGCGTGCGGGAACTATCATGCACATTGAGGAAAAGGTTTGTACGCCGGAACTGACAGACACCATACTGGAAGTGGCACCTGCCACGGGTGGTAACGGACGCTACAGCTATCGCTGGTTGTGCAATGGAGAAGTAATACCGAATAGCGACACTGTGGCACTGGATCTGGGTACGGTGACCATGACCGACGGTCAGGCCTATGTCTTCCGCCGCCAGGTGAAAGACGATACGGGTCTGATGGATTGGACCACATCGAACGATTCGGTCTACTTCACCATCTACGCAGCCTACAAGGCGGGCGCTGTTCGTCACAGCGAGAACCGCAAGTGCTATACGCATCAGGACGAACTGACTTTGCCGATACAGGTAACTGAGCAGACTGCTCCGCAAGGCGATGGCGACTTCATCTACTGCTGGCTCATCTACCGCGCAGGTGAAAACACGCCGCTGGACACTATCCATCAGGATGAGGCATCGCTCAACATTACGCTGCAACTCAACTCTTTCTCGGGTCTGCGTCTGCCTGCTACATTGGTTATCCGCCGTGCGGTGAAGAATACCCTGTGTCCTTCTGCATGGCAACTGTCGACCGATAGCGTAGTATGGCATACGGGCTACGAAGAAGTACGCGAAGAAGTCGTATCGCCGTGTGCGGCTGAATTGCCGTATCGCGATACCTATCAATATCAGGATGGTCATACCCAGCAATATTCGCTGGCCGATGGTGCTTCTGTTACCTTCAATGACCAGACTCCCGATGGTTGTCCGCTGACACGTACCATCACTTGCCGCGCCTACAAACGACCGAAAGTTGAGGTGCAGCCGATAGTCTCTGTTTGTCAGACTGACACAGCTTTGGTGCTGATTTACACCATCGAAGAAGGCAATCCGAATGCCTACGATGTTACTTTCTCGGCCGAAGCCGAAGCAGCGGGATTCGTATCACGCAGAGGCGAATCATTGCCATCCAGCGGCCATGAGATTCGGGTGCCGATGCCAACCAATGCACCACTGGGCAAATACTCGTTCACTGTGCTCTTCTATACCGCATCTACATCGGGCACAGCAGGATGTGTAGGCGAAGTACAGTCGCTCAGTTTCTCGCTGGATATGGATGGATACGTTCACCGCAAATGGAATGATGTGGTCTTTGTGGACAACAGTGACAAGAACTGCGAACCTAACTGCGATGATGACCTGACCTTCGTCGCTTACCAGTGGTACAAAGATGGAGAGCCGATACCCGGCGCTACTGAGCAATCGTACTACGAGGAAGGTGGTTTGAACGGTTACTACCAGGTACTGATGACCGCCGAAGATGGTACGGTCTATCGCAGTTGCGAATATGAGATGCGACCCATCACCGCGTTGAACGAAGTTAATGCACCGCTTCATCTCTATCCGATACCCACGCTGGCCGGTTCGATGATGCAGATACAGGCAGAAGAGAGCGGAACACTCTACTTCTACAATCTGCAAGGCGTTTGCTGCGGCCAGCATACGGTAGAAATAGGCACGCGCACTATCCATGCTCCGGCTGTATCGGGTATCTATCTGGCACGCTTCGTGTCAGCCAATGAGCATCTATTCACCTGTAAACTGATTGTATTATGAGCCGTTTCCGATTGATTCTATTCGTTCTTGCGGCTTGTTGTGCTATATCAGCCGTAGGTGCCCCTTCACGTAAGAAGACGAAGAAGAAAAAACCTTACCACAAGCACTATATCGACATGAATGCCGGTGTGGGAGCAAGTGGACTGGGATATAAACTGGAAGGTGGCAAAGCCACCGCCACTGCATCGTTTACTCTGGGCGCAGGTTATACATGGTTCTTCAAGCGCTATGTCGGATTGCAAACCGGATTGAATATTACTCGCTTTGCGACAAATGCTATCCTGACCGAGCAGATTGCATGGGAAGGACTGACAGACTACGAGGGTCAGCAATATACCCATCGTATCAATTTCGAAGATTGGCGTGAGGTGCAACAGTCGTATATACTGTCTATACCTATTGGTATTCGCTGTAAGTGGAGAAAAGATGATAATGATCTGATAGGACTACATGGTTCGGCGGGATTGCAACTCTCGTTCCCGACACTATCCAACTACAAGTACAAATCCGGAACAGTGACTCACACGGCCTGGTACGACCAGTGGAATCTGGAGTTGCACGATCTGCCCGGGCGATTTGAGACGGATCCGTATGTGAAGCAGGAAGAGAGTATCAGGCAGCATATTCACAAGGTCAATGCGATGTTGTACGGCGAAGTAGGTCCGACTATTCGACTGAACGAGCGCAGCGAACTCATCGTAGCTCTCTACGCGCAATATATGATGAATAATTTCTCGTCAGTCAAGTTGGACGATCGTCAGCCTCTGGGTTTTGCCAACGACCATAACAACGCTTACGCTTTCATGCCTACGTATCATGGATTGATAGGAACCAATCGCGTCGGAGCTATGCATCCGTGGACAGTGGGACTCAAGGTGGGCGCATCTATCTGGCCTGGCAAAACTACCCAGCAGAAGAAGCGTGAACTGAAGAAACTGATGAAGCAGTTCCCCGAATTGATTCCTGTGAAAGAGGTGCACGACACTATCTGGATAGTAGATACTATCCGAATGAACGATACCGTGCGCGTACGAGATACGATCATGAGAACGGCCGTACACGAACAGTTGGCAGTCACCAAAGAAGAGAAACACCTGGATAACCTGTTGTCCACATCCGTTATTTGGTTCAATTTTGATGACTACAAACCGATTCTGGAACCCGAGTATCTGCTGGATTCGGTTGCCTCCATCATGAAGCGTTATCCGGAACTGCGTATCCATATCAACGGTCATGCTTGCTCTATCGGTAAGGAGCAATACAACCAACGACTGGCACTGAAACGAGCGCAAGCGGTAGCGGCTATATTGCGGTCGAAGGGCATCAGCGCGAGCAGAATGGAAGTGAAATCGTATGGTGCAACCCACCCGTATAGATACAATGCCGGAGAGCATCAGTTGGAGAAAGACCGACGAGTAGAGATCATACCGGAAGGCTTTGTCACGCAAGACTCCGGAGGCGATGGCGAAGAAGCGCCTTAGCGCGCCATAGAAACAAAAAGAGCACCCGTTTGGGTGCTTTTTTGTGGAGTATAGCGGAAATGAAAGTGGAGTATAGCGGACTCGAACCGCTCACCTCAACACTGCCAGTGTTGCGCTCTAGCCAGATGAGCTAATACCCCTTCGCGCTCGCGTTCGGCAAGGTGTCGCGCAGAAGTCCGCTATGCGGTCTTAAAGCTCCACCTGCCTCCGCTCTTCCCAAAAATTAAAATTTTCGGGAGCCCTACTTATTCTAACTCTTGGAAAAGCGGGTGCAAAAGTACTGCTTTTTTTTGACATGTGCAAATTTGGCAGTACTTTTTTGCACTTTGTTCCGTTTTTATGCGGGATTATTGTTGCTGGCTAGCGCCAGTAGTGGCGTCTACTTGCTCGGCTTTTTGCTCTTTGGCTTCAGGAGCAGCCACTTTTTCCAGGCGGCGAGGAGCAACCTCTCGCTTCAGTTCAGCTTCCTTGCCCGGCATTGGTTTGAGTTTCTTAGGATTGACATCCATCTTGGGGTCAAGGAGTTGTTTCTTCTCTTGCTCTTTCTGCTTGTTGAGTTCCTCTTCGGTGATGACGCGAGCCGGTTTGCCAATTTTGTCAAAAGCTTTTTGTAGTTTCTCTACGTTTGTCTTGTTGGCATCGTAGGTAACGGTAACCATCTGGTGCTTTAGGTCGCACGCCAGATCCTTCACTCCTTTCTCAAAGGCGATATTTTTCATCACTTTGTCGCAGCAACCCTGGCAATGCAATTCACAGCCCAGAACAACCACTTGCAAGTTTTCTTTCGCTGCCATCATTCCCAATGAAACGAGGCAAGCCATCATAATCATAATAATCTTTTTCATACTTATTGTTTTTTTTAGAATAATAATGATCCTATCTGATAAATAACAAACGACATAAACCATGCCAAAACCAGACTATGGACGACTGTAAACCACGCCCAAGCTCTTCCGGTTTCGCGTCGAAGCGTTGCAATAGTAGCCACGCAAGGGAAATAGAGCAGCACAAAAATCATGAAGCTGAAGGCCGTGACGGGCGTGAAACCGGCGGTGCTGATATCTCCGCCATAGAGTATAGCTAGTGTGCTGACGATAGCCTCTTTGGCCGGAAGGCCGGTAAGCAGGCAGACGGACATTTTCCAATCGAAGCCCAACGGTGTCATCAACGGTTCTACGGCTTTGCCAATCATAGCCAAATATGAGTTTTCCAAATCGTTGATATCTTGCGATGGGAAATACTCGAGCGCCCAAATGATAATGGAAGCCCAGAGAATGACTGTACAGATCTTCTGCAGATAGTCGGCTACTCGTTCCCAGATATGTGCGGCCGTCAGTCTGGCCGAAGGCAAACGAAACTCGGGCAACTCATTGACCGTATCCACCCCCGGCTGGCGGAACCACCGCGTATGCTTCATGATAATGGCAAAAAGTATAGACAGACAGATGCCGATAGCATAGATGGCAATCATGACGAGTGCCTTGTAGCGAACGAAGAAGGTATCGACGAAGAGCATATAAACCGGCAGTCGTGCCGAACATGACATAAACGGCACCATCAGCATGGTGAGTGTTCGGTCTTTGGGATTCTTGATTTCCTTGGCCGCCAAAATAGCCGGCACATTGCATCCAAAGCCCATCAGCATGGGAATGAAACTACGTCCATGCAATCCCACGTGGTGCATGATCTTATCCATCAGATAGGCCTCACGGGCCATGTATCCGCTATCCTCCATGATGGCGATGAAGAAGAATAGGATAATAATGTTCGGCAAGAAGGAGAGCACAGCTCCCACACCCTGCAAAACGCCATCCAACATGAGTCCGGCGAACCATCCAGTTGGCCATTGGGCACGACAGATAGCATGCAGCCAATCCACTCCGCTTTCGATCCACGCTTGCGGATAAGCGCCGAGCGTGAAAGTACACCAGAAAACGAAATAGAGTATAGCCATCATCAGCGGGAAACCAATCCAGGGATTGGTTAGCACCTTATCTATGCGTTCGAGGCGTGTCTGATGTTGGTCGTCCTTGGCGTGACGAAGCGTTTGTGTCAGAATACCGTGAACATAGGCGCGATAGGCATCTTCGTTCTCTTGGTCGCGAAGGTGATAGATCGGGTGGGCGGTGGAAGCAGGTTTGTGGATAGTTTGTTCCACCAGTTCCAAACACTCGTTCAGACCATAGTTTCGTCGCACGGAGACACGGCAGATAGGCACACCAATCAATTGCTGGAAAGTAGGCAAATCGACAGAGTGATCGGTTTCGAGCAACAGATCGTAGCGACCGATAGCCAAGACGATTTTCTCTTGCTCATCGATGATGTGCGGCGTGAGAAGCAACGATTCTTCCAGACGCGTGGAATCGATAACCTGGAGTACCACATCAAAAGTATGGCCGTGCAGTTCATCGGGATTGTGTACCTCGACAAACTGAATAGCATGGGCCTCGGCGCGTTTGGCGATGAGCGACTGCAATGCGTGGCTCAACGCACTCTTACCGCTCTGCGGCAGTCCAATAACGGCTATTTTGTGGGTAATTTGCTCCATTTATAGTAAATCGGGTGCAAAATTACTGCTAATCGCGCATATACGCAATACCTATTTATGGTTATTTTGTGTATTTTTTACATTTTTTTAGAAAAAAGTGCATTTTTTTTTGTTAGTTTGGAAAAAAAGCAGTACTTTTGCGGCGAATTTTAACCAAAATCAATTTTTATTGCAATGAAAAAATTCTTTTATTTAGCAGTTATCGCTTTGGCAACTGTATTTGCAAGTTGTGCAGGTGAAGGTACTAGTGATTATTACAAAAACCACAAACTCAACATTGATTGGGACAAGTGTGAAGTAAACGGCCACAAGTATGACAACGAGACTGAGAAGTGCTGGAAGGTTGATCACAAATCTACCGTACTTGGTGCTACTGTAACTACCGAAAGCTGGGAATGGTGTACTGAGTTTACTCTCGTTGCTTCTTGGGAAACCGCAATGGCAAGCGTTGCTGGTGTAGGTAAATCTTCTTACAGCTACATCGCAACTACAGACAAGGATTCTGAGTCTTGCCTCGAACACAACGACAAAGACTAATCTATTAGATTAAAAGTCAACAAAAAGAGCAGCCAAATGGTTGCTCTTTTTTTGTTGTTTATCTCTCGAAAACGTCTCGAGATTGTCTCGGTAGTAAATCGGAGATATATACGTAGTATATATAAAAGTGCATTTTTTGACAGGCAAAATTAACTCTGCCTGCCAGCGGAATTTAGAAGTACTTGGTTTCTTTTCCGACGATGGAAGAAAGCAGATTGTTGGCGAGGCGGCTGGCACCGAAACGGAAGGACTCGTTGTTCAACCACTCTTGTCCGAGAATCTCCTTTACCAACGTATAGTGCTGAACGGCTTCTTCGGTCGTGCTGACACCACCAGCCGGTTTGTAGCACTTCTTCTCGCCCGTTTTCTCACGCCAAGCCTTGATAGCCTGACACATCACGAAAGTAGCTTCGGGCGTAGCGTTAACAGCGATTTTTCCAGTAGAAGTCTTGATAAAATCGGCTCCTGCGGCCATAGCGAGGATAGACGCTTTCCAGATATTTTCAGCCGTCTGGAGCATACCTGTTTCGAGAATCACCTTGAGGTGATGCTCACCGCAAACAGCCTTGAGTTCTTGAATCTCGTCGAAGCATTCCTGAAGACGTCCCTCGAGGAACTTACCTACGCAAAGGACGATATCAATTTCGGTAGCTCCGGCCTTGAGTGCGAGCGCTGTTTCAGCAACCTTCACTTCGAGGAAGCTCTGCGAGCTTGGGAAAACACCGCTGACACAAGCGATATTGAACTTCGGATCCTTGAGCGCGCGGCGAACATATTCGGCCATAGCAGGATAGACGCAGATAGCGGCTACATTAGGAATACCCGGGAAATCTTTCTCGAAATTGTTAACGGCATTGGCCATTTTCTCTACCTTAGCGATAGTATCGTCAGCGCTAAGCGTAGTGTAGTCAATCTGATGGAGGCATTGCTTCCAGACCTCAACATTATTGTTCTCGTCGAAATGCTTCTTGAGAATGTCAGCTACTTGAGCCTTGACTTGCTCGTCGGTAAATGGGCAGGGGTACTGCGCAAATAATTCTTCAAATTTGTTCATGATATTTTGGATTGACTTAATGAATTAGTGAATTAATGAATGAGTGAGTGAAAGAATTAGTGAATTAGTGAATTAGTGAATTAGTGAATGAGGGAGTTAGGGTTTAGCGTTTTTGCGCTTCGCCTTTTTCTCTTCGTCGGCCAGTCGCGCGATGATAGTCTCGTTGCCACGTACTTTTTCTCCCACTTCGACAAACATCTCTGTGTCAAGCGGCAAATACATATCTACGCGCGAACCTAATTTAATAAATCCCAGATGTGTGTTACGGTGAATCTGGTGGCCGGGTTTAGCGTATGTGACGATTCTTCTGGCCATAGCTCCAGCCACTTGGCGAACAGCGATTTGCACCTTGTTAGGCGTCTCGATGACGACGAGCGAACGCTCGTTCTCGGTGGACGATTTGGGCAGCCATGCGCCTTTGTGGCGACCTTTCTGATGCTCAGAAACGAGCACTGTTCCTTCGATAGGATACCAGTTGGCATGTACGTTGAACGGCGACATGAAGATAGAAACCTGGAGTTTGCGCTCGTGGAAATACTCGTCTTCTTCGGTCGGTTCGATCACTACTACTCGTCCGTCTGCCGGCGCGATGATAAACTGCGGATCGTCGATCTCAAGTACTCGTACCGGATTGCGGAAGAAATAGGTAACGAAGACCAGCAGCAGTGCTGTCAGGATGAGAGTTACCGCAAAAATCCAATGCGGGAAATACGCGTAAACAGGGATGTTGATGACAAACAGAGCCAAAACGGTGCCTATGATCAGGGCGCGGCCTTCTCTGTGAATACGTGGACGTTTCATTGCCATTGTTGGTAGGGGAATTGTGCAAGCATATCGGCCGCTTGGTCGAGACCTTGCTGCAGTTTTTTCTCAATCATAAATTTGAACATCATCGGGATCTCGGCTTTGACGGTCAGTTTGATGCGAGTGTCGTTGGGTGCTAGCTCTTTGAGCTGAATCCAGAAATTAGCCTCCATCGGAATGCCTTCTGCGCCAAACTTGATGGTGTCGTTCTCGATGCGATCGACGATGGCGATGGTGATTTTCTGTCCAAGTCCATCGACCTTCATTCGCACAAAATCGGAGTCCGTTTCCATCTCTTGGATTTTATCTTGCGGGATGAGATCGCGGACCTTCTCAATGTTTTTCATATCACTCAGCACACGGTAGATTTGTTCTGCGGAACAAGGCGCGGAGCTGATTTTGCTTTCGTATTTATCCATTTGGGTGCAAAATTACAAAATATTTTGCAAACGTGCAAATTTCTCGCTATTTTTGTAACCTTTTTTGGTATTTTTGAATCTCGAGCGAAGTTTTGCGAATTCGTATCTCGAGTTCATGTACATCGGCCATGAGGATCTGCAGATGATTGGCGCGTTGAACCGCTTCATCGTCAGCCTTTTCGATACGCTGTCCGTAGCGATACATCAAGATAGGCAGTTGGCCATCGTCACGAACCATCACACGCAGTCCGTCTCGGCCTGTGGCTACATAGTAGCCATGGTCCTGGTATTTTTCGTTTTTCTCGTAACGAAACAGAGGCAGTAGAGAATCGACTTGCGGCATGAGCAAATCGAGTTGCGACTGATAGTAGGTGAGACTCCGCTCTTGCTCGGTCAGCGCGATGCTGTCTCGCACATGTTTTTCGGCTCGCCTCTGTTCGGCCGCAGACGGCCTATTGCAAGCCATGAAGGCGACTGAAACGAGAAGTAAGATAAGTAGTTTTTTCATTGCGAGTGCAAAGGTACAATATTATTTTGAATTGTGCAAGTATTGGCGTGCAAAAATTGAAAATCGCCAACAAAAAGCACAGAAATAACCTACTAATCACCTACTAATAACCTACTAATCACCTACTCGTGGCAGGTGGCACATGAGAGGGGCAGGAACCTGTTTTTGGCGGCAGGTAGACGGTGAGTGAAGGAGTGAAATGAACTTTTTTTGAAAAAAAAACTCAAAAATTTTGCGTATGTAAAAAAAAAGTAGTACTTTTGCACCGCAAAGTGTTGCAAAACCAACAAACAAACAAATTTTATACTTATGAAGAAAGGTTTATTTCTTAGCCTCATTGCTGTAGTAGCAGTGTTGGCATCGTGCAACAAGACGTTGCCGAAACCAGATGATTTGGTAGTAAATCCGAGTCCGCTGGAGAAAGTAGGTCAAAAAGTTAATGCCGACATTACCGGTACATTCCCACAGAAGAAGTTTGCCAAGACCGGCATGCTGACCGTGACTCCGGTATTGAAATTCGGTGACGAGGAAGTTCTCGGCGATCCTGTAGTTTACGTAGGTGAGAAGAGAAAAGAGAATGGTAAGACCGTTAAGTTTGCTGAGGGTGGAACTTATTCTCAGAGCTGCTCGTTCGACTACAAGCCTGCAATGCGTAAGTGCGAGTTGTATCTGCGCTTCGAAGGAAAGATCAAAGACAAAGAGATCGAGATTCCTGACATGAAGATTGCTGACGGTCTGGTAGCTACCAGCGAATTGGCAGAGGCAAAAGACAACAAGTCGGTTACTACTCCTGACAAATTCCAACGCGTTATTCAAGAGTTGACCGAGGCAGACATCAAGTTCCTCATCCAACAATCGAACGTACGTTCGTCGGAGACAGGAACAGACGAGATCAAGAATCTGCAAAGCGCAATCAAAGAGGCTAACGATAACGAGAAGAAAGCCATCAACAAACTGGAAGTTAGCGGTTACGCTAGTCCTGATGGTGCTCAGAGCCTGAATGAGAACCTGGCAAAGAATCGTCAGAAAGCTGCTCAAAACTTCTTGAGCCAGAACCTGAAGAAGAACAAAGTAAAAGCTAGCATCCAATCGAACATCACTGCAGAGGACTGGGAAGGCTTCCAGAAAGCAATGGAAGAGAGCAATATGCAAGACAAAGACCTGGTTCTGCGTGTTCTGTCGATGTACAGCGATCCTGAGGAGCGTGAGGCACAAATCAAGAACCTGAGCTCGGTATACGGCACCATCGCAGACGAGATCCTGCCTGCATTGCGTCGCAGCCGCCTCATCCTGACTACCGACCTGATTGGTAAGAGCGACGAGGAGATCAAGAAACTGGCTAAGGAAGATCCTTCGCAGTTGAACGTAGAGGAGCTGCTCTATGCTGCTACTCTGACCAGCGACAAGGACGAGAAACTGGCTATCTATCAGAAAGCTGCTGACCAATTCAACGACTACCGCGCATGGAACAACATGGGCCAAATCTATTTCAACGATGGTAACATTGCAGAGGCTCGTCGTTGCTATGCAAAGGCTCTGGAGATTGAACCGAACAACGCTGACGTTAACTACAACGCAGGTTTGGCAGCTATGGCTGACGGCGATTTGGCTAAGGCCGAGGAATATCTGGGCAAGGCAGCAGGTACCGAAGGTAACCTGAAGGGCGCTATGGGTACTCTGTACACGATGAAGGGTGACTACAAGGCTGCTTCGCAGGCTTACGGCGAAGAGGCTAGCAACAACGCAGCTGTTCAGCAGATCCTGGCTGAGGACTACGCTGGTGCACGTCAGACCCTGGACAACGTGAAAGAGCCGAACGCAACTACTGCTTACCTGAAAGCCGTTGTTGGCGCTCGTACCAACGACCGTAACGCTGTTTACGACAACCTGAAAGAGGCTATTGCTAAGGACGCTCAGTTCAAAGCTCGCGCTCAAGAGGATATCGAGTTCGCGAAATATGCAGAGGACGCTGAGTTCCAAGCAATCGTTAAGTAATAACACATAATGTCAGTACTTTTTCCAAAAGTACAAAAACCCCGTGAGTGGGACTATCGTCCCATCTATTACGACAAGGAGAAGGAGGCGCGCAAGGACAAAAAACTTGCGCGTCTTCATCACGGGGCTTTTCGTGAGGAACACGAGAAGAACATGACGGAACTCCGCAAACGCAAACAATCGCGACTGATACTCTGGATCGTATTGTTGGTATTGCTGATTTTCGCCGTATATTTTTTACTGTAAATGGATATCATTCATCTATTACCCGACAGCGTAGCCAACCAGATAGCAGCCGGCGAGGTGATTCAGCGCCCCGCATCGTGCTTGAAAGAACTGGTGGAGAACAGCCTAGATGCTGGTGCAAGCCGTATCCAGGTGATAGTTCGTGATGCCGGTCGAACGCTGCTGCAGGTGATAGATAATGGTTGCGGAATGAGCGAGACGGATGCTCGCCTGGCCTTCGAACGCCACGCTACGAGCAAGATATCGCAAGCGCAAGACCTCTTCAGCCTGCGGACGATGGGTTTCCGTGGCGAAGCGCTGCCTTCGATATGCGCCGTATCGCAAGTGGAGATGCAGACTCGTCGCGCAGAAGACGAGGTGGGTACGCTGATAGAGATTCACGGGTCGGAAGTGGTTCGTACGGAACCGTGCAACTGCCCTGTGGGAACCAATATCAAAGTCAGCAACCTGTTTTTCAATGTGCCCGTTAGGCGCAAATTTCTGAAATCGGACCAGACAGAATTGCGCAACCTGCTAACGGAATTCTATCATATAGTGCTGGTCTATCCGAAAGTGACGTTTACGTTTGTCCATAACGATGAAATCGTTCTGGAACTGCCTGCGGGCACCGAGAAACAACGTATCGAGACCATTTTCGGCAATACGAAAAAGAATGTCTACACCTCTTCGTTCGTCGATATCAAGACAGATACGGAGCTGGTTAGCATTCGCGGATTCGTTATTAAGCCCGAGTCGGCCACCCGAAAAGCCGAGCAATATTTCTTTGTGAACGGGCGATACATGCGCCATCCGTATTTTCTGAAGGCTGTGCAGACGGCATACGCCAATATGCTACCGAACGATTTGCAGCCTTCGTTCTTTATCTATTTTGACATTTCACCTGAGTCGATCGATGTGAATGTACATCCGACTAAGACCGAGATAAAATTTGCCGACGAACAGAGCATCTTCCAGATTCTGATGGCCTCTGTGCGCGAGGCATTGGGCAAGTTCACGCTGGCTCCGCAGATAGATTTTGACACGCAAGGCAGTATAGACATACCACTGCCGAGCAAGGATCCTGTGAGTCAGCCGCAATTGAACACTGATCCCAATTACAACCCCTTCTACAACCCATTCAACACGCGCAGCGTGAGTGCACCGTCCGTTAGTTCGCAGCCACAACGTCCGCAGCGGGGATGGGAAGTGCTGTATCCCGAGCGGCCGACCAATACGCTGGCCGACCTGATGCCGACAGAGGAAGAAATGGAATCGTATCCGCTGTGGCAATATAACGGCAAATATATCATTTTGCCAACCGATCAGGGTTTGCTGCTGATTAACCAACATCGCGCTCATATGGCTGTGCTGTACCATCAGTTTATGTCGCAAATGGTGCAGATACACGGCACCATGCAGCAACTGTTGTTCCCTGAAGTGCTGGAGCTGCAAGCAGATGAGATGATTGTGCTGCAGCAGCTTTTGCCGGACCTGAAAGCTATCGGGTTTGATATAGAGCAACTGAGTCCTAACAGCTACAGCATACAAGGTGTGCCTGCTCTGCTGACTGACCAATCGCCATTGCCCGTACTGCAACAGATCATGCATCAAGTGCGTGAACGTGAGGCAAATACGCAGCAGGAATGGCGCGAACAGATTGTGCTTTCGTTAGCCGAGACAGCCGCTATTCCGTACGGCCGTACGATGACCGTAGAGGAGAGCCGAGAGATAGTGAAACAACTGCTGCAACTCGATCAGTATCTGCGTACCCCGGATGGCAAGACGATTATGTCGTTGCTGACCGACGACGATATCAACAAACGCTTCTGATATGAAACAGTTTAGTCTGTGCATGTTGTTGCTATGCTTGTGCGTGGCTTGTACGCCCGACAGGTTGACCATTCTTCACACCAACGACACTCATTCGCAGGTGAAGCCGAAGAAGGACGGCAAAGGCGGCTATGCGCGTCGTATGGGTCTGATAGCGCAAGAACGCAAGGCGGACCGTCAGTTGCTGCTGCTGGACGCAGGCGATTTCTGTCAAGGTACTCCCTATTTCAACTATTATCACGGTCGCGTCGAACTGGAGGCGATGAACCGTATGGGCTATGATGCAGCTACGCTGGGCAACCATGAGTTTGACAATGGTCTGGATACGCTGGCTGAGGTACTTAGAATCGCCCGTTTTCCTATAGTTTGTGCCAATTACGACTTCCGCGGAACACCGCTGGAGGATATAGTTCGACCCTATACGATCATCCGTCGTCCGGGATTGAAAATAGGGGTTTTTGGCTTGGGATGCGATCCGCGGGGAATCATCTCAACGAAAAATTTCGAACCCGCTCGATTTCTGGAACCGTATCCGATAGCGCAGCAGATGGCTGACACGTTGCGGGCTCAGCAATGCGATATAGTGATCTGTCTGAGCCATATGGGCACTTGCGGAAAGAACAAGGGAGACCTATGCGATACAGCCATGGTGGCGCACACCAGAGGAATAGATGTGGTGATTGGCGGCCATACGCATATGATATACGATCATCTTCGCGTAGCGAACCTGGATGGCGATCCGATTCCCGTATGCCAAATGGGCAAAGCCGGAGGTAATTTAGGTAAAATAATGTTAGATTTAACTGACAAAACGCGAAAATAATGCAAAAAATTTGCACAATTCAGAAAAAAGCAGTAATTTTGCAGCGTTTTTCCCCTAAAGGAGAAAAATAGGACATAAGAAAAGAAAGAAAAACATAAATAAACTTAATTGATTTAGTATTATGGCTGAAATTGAAGCAAAAGTAAAAGCAATCATTGTTGATAAGCTTGGTGTAGAGGAGTCTCAAGTAACTAAGGAGGCTAACTTCCAGACAGATCTTGGTGCAGATTCGTTGGACACAGTAGAGATGATTATGGAATTCGAGAAAGAGTTCGGTATTTCTATTCCAGACGAGGACACCCAGAAGATTGCAACCGTAGGCGACGCTATCGCTTACGTGGAGAACGCTACGAAGTAATCTCTAATCCACAGATGGTTTACGAGTTTACGGGCTAACTGTAAACTCGTATACTTTTTATGTATATATACAAAGGCATGCCATTAAAACGAGTAGTTATAACAGGATTGGGCGCACTTACGCCTGTGGGAAATTCGGCCCCGGACACTTGGCTGTCGCTGGTGAACGGAGTGAGCGGAATTGCTCCTATCACTTCTTTTGATGCAAGTCTGTTTAAGACGCAATTTGCAGGTGAGGTAAAGGATTTTGATCCGCTACAGATCATCGACCGCAAAGAGGCGCGAAAGATGGATCGTTACGCACAGTTCTCAGTGTGTGTGGCTGATGAGGCATTGAAAGACAGTGGTTTGGATCTGGAAAAAGAGGATCGCAGCCGAATAGGTATTATCTGGGGCAGTGGAATGGGGGGCTTGCAGTCGACAGAGGAAGAAGTAATCGATTTTGCCAAAGGTGATGGTGTTCCTCGTTTCAATCCGTTTATGATTCCGAAAGCCATCCCTAGTATTGCTGCCGGACTGATTTCTATTCGCTACGGCTTGGGTGGCCTGAGTTTTTCGGTTAGTACCGCTTGCTCGTCTTCATCGCACGCAGTGGCTTCGGCTTTCGACCAGATTCGTCTGGGACACGCAGATGTGCTGCTGACGGGTGGCGCTGATGCGGATGTGACCTATACGGGTATTGGCGGATTCAATTCGCTGCATGCTCTGTCAACCCGCAATGATTCACCCGCTACGGCTAGTCGCCCGTTTTCGAAGTCGCGTGATGGTTTTGTGCTGGGCGAGGGAGCTGCTTGCTTGATTCTGGAGGACTATGAGCATGCAAAAGCTCGCGGTGCTAAGATTTACGCAGAGATGGTGGGCTGCGGCATGACGTCCGATGCATACCACATGACCGCTCCCGATCCGGACGGAAAAGGTGCAGAGCGCGTGATGAGTCTGGCCATAAAAGATGCTCAGATTGAACCTGGCGATATTGACTATATCAACACACATGGTACTTCTACTCCTCTGGGAGACGTGACGGAAGTGATGGCTATTCAGCGTGTTTTCGGCGAACATGTCTACGACATGAATCTGGATTCGACCAAATCGATGACCGGTCATCTGATTGGTGCCACGGGCGCAGTGGAAGCTTTGGCTTGCGTGATGGCGCTGAAGGAAGGAATCATCCCTCCGACTATCAACCATGATCCGGATGATATAGATGAAAATATCGACTATCGTATCAATTTCACGTTTGATAAAGCCCAGAAACGCGATATCCGCTATGCGCTGAGCAATACCTTCGGTTTCGGCGGACACAACGCGTGCCTGGTATTCAAAAAATGGGAAGAGTAACCCCATATAACATGTTACTCGTATTAGTCAACTAAACAAATTTAAGGTATTATGATTACAAAAATCGGTGAAAACGCAGGCCTTATTTGGAATGCGTTGCAGAACGGAGCACAAGGTTTGAAAGCTCTGAAGAAAGCTACAAAGCTGAAAAACGAGGAGCTGTATCTGGCTCTTGGTTGGCTGGCTCGTGAGGGTAAAATCTCCTTCACCGAGGCTGAGGCTGACATTATTATCGCATTAGCTTAAGCTATGGTAATTGCAATTGTAGGCGCCTCTGGCGCTGTTGGACAGGAACTGCTGCGTGTCTTGGAACAGCGGCAGTTCCCAGTTTCCGAACTTCGATTATTCGGATCCTCGCGTAGTGCGGGGACACGATATATTTTCCGAGGCTGCGAGTACACAGTGCAACTTCTGGAACATGGCGACGCCTTCCGAGGCGTCGATATTGCTTTTGCTTCCGCGGGCGCGAGCGTATCGCGTGAGTACGCGGAAGATATCACACGTTACGGTGCAGTGCTGATAGACAATTCTTCGGCCTTCCGCATGGACGAGGATGTGCCATTGGTAGTGCCTGAGGTGAATGCGCAAGATGCTTTGGTCCGTCCACGCGGAATCATCGCTAATCCGAACTGCACAACCATCCAGATGGTGGTGGCTTTGCAGGCGATAGAGCGTGTGAGTCATATTCGCCGTGTACATGTATCCACCTATCAGGCAGCCTCCGGTGCAGGTGCGCAAGCCATGAAAGAACTGGAGATGCAGTATCGCCAGGTGCTGAATGGCGAAAAACCGACTGTGGAGAAATTCGCTTATCAGTTAGCCTACAATCTGATTCCGCATATCGATGTGTTTACCGACAACGGTTACACCAAAGAGGAAATGAAGATGTTCAACGAGACACGCAAGATAATGCATTCGGACATTCGTGTGAGTGCCACTTGTGTGCGTGTTCCATCGCTGCGTGCACACAGCGAGAGCATCTGGGTGGAGACAGAACAACCAATCAGCGTAGAACAAGCTAAGTCGGCATTTACCAATGCCGAAGGATGCGTGCTGATGGATGAGCCTGAGAACAAAATCTATCCAATGCCGCTGTTCCTGAGCGGCAAGGACGAGGTGTTTATAGGTCGCGTCCGCAAAGACCTAACAGACGAATGCGGATTGAGTTTTTGGTGTGTAAGTGACCAGATACGCAAAGGTGCGGCGCTCAATGCAGTACAGATTGCTGAGTATTTGTTAAACCACAAATGACCAATCACCAAGCACAAATAGAGATCATGGCCCCTGTGGGGTGCTGGGAATCGCTGGCAGCGGCAATCGAAGCCGGTGCTACGAGTGTGTATTTCGGCATCGAGCATCTGAATATGCGTGCCCGCAGTTCGGCTAATTTCACGACGGAAGATCTGCATAAGATAGTGGCTATCTGCCGTGAATCGGGTGTGAAAACCTATCTGACACTGAATACGGTGATGTATCCGGAGGACCTTCCGTTGATGCGTGAGATAGTGGATCATGCCAAACAGGCAGGCTTGGATGCCATCATCGCGAGCGATATCGCGGTAATGCAATATGCGGCGCAAATCGGACAGGAAGTGCATCTGTCCACGCAGCTGAATATAGCGAATACAGAGGCGCTGAGATTCTATGCACAATTCGCAGATGTCGTGGTGCTGGCTCGTGAACTGAACCTGGATCAAGTGGCGTCGATTCATCGAGATATAGAGGAGCAGCATATCTGCGGACCCAAAGGCGAACTGCTCCGTATTGAGATGTTCTGTCATGGTGCGTTATGCATGGCTGTGAGTGGGAAATGCTATCTGAGCCTGAATAACTATGGTCTAAGCGCCAATCGTGGTGCTTGCGTCCAGGTATGCCGTCGTGGTTATACGGTGCGCGATAATTCATCAGACCTGGAACTGGATATTGACAATCAGTACATCATGTCGCCTAAGGATCTGAAAACCATTCATTTCCTGAACAAGATGTTGGATGCCGGTGTTCGCGTGCTGAAGATAGAAGGGCGCGCTCGTGGTGCAGAGTATGTCAGCACGGTGGTAGGCTGTTATCGCGAGGCTGTCGAAGCCTGGCAGCGAGGCGAATATGCAGAACCCACCATCGAGCAGAAGATAGCCGATTGGGACGAGCGCTTGAGCCGTGTGTTCAATCGTGGTTTCTGGGACGGTTACTATCTGGGCCAACGGTTGGGCGAATGGAATCATGTGTATGGTAGCCAGGCTACACGCAAGAAAGTGTATGCCGCCAAATGTACCAATTTCTTCAAGCAGTTGAGTGTGGCGGAGTTTCTGGTGGAAGCCGTTGATACTATTCGCGAAGGACAAAACCTGTTGGTTACGGGCGAGACAACGGGCGTGTATGAATGCCGCGCAGAAGGACTGCGCAACGCAGCAGGTCAGCCGGTGCAAGAGGTACGCAAGGGCGAATATTTCTCGCTGAAGACCGACAAACTGTTGCACCGTGGTGATAAATTATTTTTGTGGTTAGCGCAGGACGAGCAATAAGATGCAGGCTTTGACACACATATTATCTCCGCTGAGCGCACCTTGGTGCGGCTGGACGATGCTGGCATTGTTGCTTTGCGCTATCTTGAGCGAAGTGGCGCAACCTGGTGCCATCAGCCGCGTAACGACTATATGGCAGGTCAAGACCACTAATCGCACCTACAAATCGGCTCCTGCCAATTTCTTTGGCCAATTGCTGATATCGCTGTTTCGTATCGGCACGCCCGCGATGGGTGTTTGCCTGTGCTTCTACCAGGGAGGCGATTTCCGCTGGATTCCTTATATCGCAGTCTTTGGCTTGATATTGAGTGTTATCATGGTTAAGATGTTGTGCAATCTCTGGATCGACTATACCTTCCGATTGTCACGTCTGTTTGAGGAAATTTACGAGCAATACGGCCACTTGGTTAGCATGAGCGCGATTATTCTGTATCCCTGTGTCCTAGTGCTCTTCCACGTGGATAACGTGTTGGTTGCCCGTTGGACGATGGGGGTGGTGACAGCTCTGTTTCTGGTTTGGTTTATCTATCGTTCGGTGCGTGCGTTCTATACTTCGCCTGCATCGATATTCTATATCCTGTTGTATTTTCTTACCCTAGAGGTCCTTCCGTTGGCGGCCGTATGGGGTCTAAGCGCGCTAATGTTTTCGAATATATGATACAAAAGATTCTATTTTCTCAACCTCGTCCCAGCACTGAGCATAATCCGTACAGCCGTCTGGAGCAGCAGTTTGGTGTACATTGCGATTTCCATCAGTTTATTCATACTGAAGGACTTACGGCTAGCGAATTTCGCTTGCAGCGCATCAATCCGTTGGATTATACCGCGGTCATCCTGACCTCGAAACTAGCGGCAGACCATTATTTCCGTTTGTGCGAAGAGATGCGTCTGAAAGTGCCCGAGTCGATGCATTATTATTGCGTTTCAGACCAAGTGGGACTCTACTTGCAGAAATATATCCAGTACCGCAAGCGCAAGGTCTTTTTCCCGGAGAGCGGCAATCGTTTTGAGGACTTATTGCCGGCTATGCACCGTCGCCCCAACGAGAAATATCTGATGGTGGTATCGGATATCCATACTCAAGACCAAATTAATATGTTCGCGCAGAACGATATTGAGGTCAAACCGGCCATTATGTATCGCACGGTAACTACTCCCTGGAGACAGGATAGCCCGTTCGATTACGACATGGTAGCTCTGTTTACCCCTCCCGGAGTGAAAGCATTGCGCGAGAATTTCCCTGATTGGGAGCAAGGTAAGACGCTGATTGCAGCCTTTGGCGAGAGCACCATCCATGCGCTTACCGAGGCCGGACTGCGCGTAGATATCCGCGCCGGTCGTGGAGAGGCGTTTGCTTCGCTGCCGTTGGCTATAGCTGATTATCTGGAGAAGAACGCTTAAGTGAATGGTTTTCCAAAGCATAGCAGGTTGTATGGACAGTTGCGTATTCAGCAACTCTACCGCGATGGTCAACGCTTCGTGGTATGGCCACTTCGAGTGACCTATATGCCCACGGAGGAAGAAACACAGGTGTTGGTTTGGGCCCCAAAATCGCTCTTCAAGCATGCGGTAGACCGTAATCGCTTGCGCCGACTGATGCGCGAAGCATACAGACAACACCAAGATTTACTGGGCGACCAGCACTACTGGCTGGCGTTTAATTATATGGACAAGGAGAAACAACCGTTCTCCGCAATAGAGAAATCAGTATGCAAGGCCCTGAAGAAAATAAGTGGAAAATAGTTTGTCGCAAGCTGTTTCTGTTGCCGGTTTATTTCTACAGGGCATGTATATCGCCTCTGACACCGCCTTCGTGCCGCTTCACTCCTACGTGTAGCCAGTATATGGTCGAGGCTGTGCTCAAGCACGGAATCTTCAAAGGTGGTTGGCTGGGAATTAAGCGCATATTGCGGTGCCATCCTTGGGGAGGTTCTGGCTATGACCCTGTACCCTAATCATTAACTATCAATACGAACCATGCGTATAGACATCATTTCTGCGTGCCCGGAATTGCTGGAATCGCCACTCAACCATTCTATTATCCAACGAGCCAAAACCAAAGGGCTCTGCGAGATTTATGTCCATAACTTGCGCGACTGGACGCTGGATAAGCATCGTAAGATAGACGACTATGCTTTTGGTTTCAGTGCGGGCATGGTTTTACAGATTGAGCCTATTGACCGACTAATTAGTCACTTGCAGTCTGAGCGTCATTACGACGAAATCATTTTCACGGCACCAGATGGCGAACGTTTTACGCAAGGCGAAGCCAATCGACTATCTCTCTGCGAGAATATCATTATTCTTTGTGGGCATTACAAGGGCGTGGATCAACGAGTTCGCGATCATCTCATCACACGCGAATATACTATCGGCGATTTTGTGCTGACGGGCGGAGAATTGCCTGCTGCTATGATGACCGATGCTATCGTGCGTTTGTTGCCTGGTGCGATGGGCGATGCTGAGAGTGCTTTGAGCGATTCGTTCCAGGACGGCTTGTTGGAGGCGGGAGTCTATACTCGTCCTGCAGAATACAAGGGTTGGCGAGTGCCGGATATACTGCTTAGCGGCAATCAGGCCAAGATAGAAGAATGGATGTACGAGCAGTCGTTAGAACATACGCGCACGCGACGTCCTGATCTTCTAGAGTAATTTTTTGTGACTTTTTGCAAACTAAAATTAGCACTTTTTTCTTTTTTAGCACTTTTTTACTAAAATATTTGGTCATATTGCAAAATAGCAGTACTTTTGCACCGTGTTTTTCATGGTATTAGATTTAAGGTTAAGTAAAAAGATTGGGTTGTCGTGAGACAACCTTCTTTGTTTTTTAGCGCAAAGGGGTATTAGCTCATCTGGTAGAGCGTGACGTTCGCAATGTCAAGGTAGGGGGTTCGAGTCCCCCATGCTCCACTTCGTTTTGCAGGGGACTCTCGCCCGGGTTCTTATCTCGTTTTACTCGAACGATTATTGCCAGCAAATCGTCTTATCTCATTTCATTCGAACGATTATTGCGTAAGGCAATCTTCGAGTCCCCCATGCTCCACTTCGTTTTAGATTTATAAACATTCATACGAGGAGACTGAGAGGTCTCCTTTTTTTATGCTTGTTCACATTGGTCTTAACCGAACGATAACCGAACGATAACCGAAGGATAGAGATAAGAACGTGATAGGAACGCGATAGAAAAATAATAAGGGACGCACACGCGCGCGTCCCTTGTATTATAAATTAGCCCTCCGGCGATGGCGCCATACCATTACCAAGGCATATCCTATCAGCAATAATGACAGTGGCAATACGGCATCTCCTAGGGGTTGTTCTATTAATTGGTGCTCCTCATCAAGAGGATCTGGAGGATTAGGAGGCCCAGGTGCATGACGTATCGGTGCAGATGCCATTGTTGCCATCTGAGGTGCCTCATTCGCCTCGGGTTGCGCTATTTGCCGCACAGACGCCAATGCGGAGAAATGCGTCATTGGCATCATCACTCCTCCGCCACCATAGTTTATCCCGCGTGAGGAAGTATTGCCCGAAGAACTAGTAGCATAAGCAGTACTGTATCCTCCGTCTATTATATGTACGTGCGAGCGGCTGGTTGCGAACAGTTCATGCGAAGAAGACATAGTTGCTTCCGGGAGAAGAGTACTGCTAGTAGACGAACTCCCCTGATAATCAGCCCTCCAAGAGATGCGTCCCGTTCTCGAGAATCTAAATTGAACCGGCAGAGCCGTAGGAGAAGGAGAGGACACGATAACAGATGACGCATTAGTTTGATCCTCCTTGTTGTTTAGAACAAGCAGTACTGATTGCACTAATGCGAATCCGGATACGAGTACAACTAATGCAACTCCTATACGAATAATGAGTCTTTTCATGGTCTACTCCTCTCCTTACTTATTTATGCTTGCGCGTTTTCCAAGTGCATCATATACCTCACCGCGGTATAGAATAAACAATTTATCCTCATGAATAATCTTTACCGGCTTGTTATTCATATATTCTGCACTTGTTGCATCCATATCGGTGGGCACTCCATGCGGAGGATTCGATGTAATCAGGAATCGCTCTGCCGGTATTTTATTGGTCGCCTTGAACGAATAAGTCCTGTTCGTCTTTATTGGTGTTGCTTGTTCTGTTAAGCGGTCATATAGGAACAATCCGTCTTGATCATAATTGAAACTAAAGACGTAGAGACTATCCCTTCCTGCGCGGAATAACAAATCCCGTTCGTCCAGCGTAGGAATGGCAGCAACACTCATTTTGTCAGTTTCTTTCATAATGGCCAACATTGGCGCTACAGTATCGCCCTCTATCTTACGGCCATCCCAGCCGTCCTCATACGTGTCTGAGAAATCACCACGTGAAAGCAAATGCACGCGATCGCCGCCGGAGGTAGCACCACTGACACCCAGCACCATCACATCCGGTGCGGATGATGCTCTTCGCGGTGCACGCATCGGTTGCGTAGAGGATCTGAAATACTTAGCGTCATATACGGTACGATTGTATACCAAATCCAATTGTGCATTATCAGAAGTCGTCTTCACAAAGAATCCTTGCATAGCCGGAATTACGGAGTCAGCACCAGTTAGATAAGGCGATGAGTGAATCGGTATCACGGCGTACTGCCCAGGTAGGGTTGCGGCCGAACCAGGCGAGACGGCACTCACCGGATCACCATTACTTTCCCAATCAGCGTATGAGCCTGTATGGTAGATATAGATTGCCTGCTCTGCATTAATAAAGTCGGACGCCGTCATCTCTTGAATCTTAATTGGTGCCGTCCAGCTGTTAGCAGCAAATGCAAAACCATCATCATCTTGATTATCCAATGCGATAGTGGTTGTGATTGGTGGATTCAGTTTACCGGAATTAGTATAGGTTTTACTACTCTCCTGCGTGATACAATAGCCTTCAAACGGGATCAGTACGTCATTGTTGTTCACCCATTGCCATAGACCGCCAAGTCCGGACTCTTTCTCCCAACGACACATCCATGCTTCGTAATATAGTTCAATCGCTGTTCGATTTGCCTGGAATGGAATACCGATATATTGCCATACGGGATTTGCTGAGTTTGCATTTGTGCCTCGACTGTAATATTCTACCGTCGCACGTACATCCGACTCTTTATTTCCATATACGAATGCACCATTATGTGTAGCGTCTGCCTTAATCAACAAATCTTCGGCTTTGATAGTGATAGGCGAAGCATAACGTGTGTCGTTTACTTTGGCAACGATACCGGCAATCGTCAAACCTCCATACGGCTCAACTATCAATTTACCATCTACCGGATTACCAAGTCCATCGCGTCCCTTATTCACTTTGACACTACCTGCATGCGCATCGTCTATGTCTACATGGCATTCTGCGATGATACGCGTCGGATGGAATGCAGTAGGAATAATGTTATAGCCCGGAGCCCAGTTCTGAGGATCAGACCATACATGCGTACCATGCTTATCATCGAATACCAGCGAGCAGTCTGCCACTTTGGTTTCGTCGGTTGATAGGAGATATTCAATCATCTGGTGCATTACCACTCGTCCGGCTGGCGTTAAGTTGTTCATCTCATTATAGTTGATGCAATACATCAGCAAACGAGCCTGGAATACTATCTGCCGTTCGCAACTGACAATTAGATCACGACCATTATTCTCATCGCGTACTGTCGCAAGGAATATAAAGTCTGGAGCCTCATTGATAACGAATCCTTGCAGACCTTTTCCGCTTGTTGTGCTAAGCACGGTAATCGTCGTATCACTCACGCCGCCCGGCTTGTTAATCACTTGTACTCCTTCTGCATCTTTGAAGATTGCGTGCCCCGCGCAAAGAACTTTCATTGTCTTCGCTTTCGGACTCGGGTCTGCAGGGTTTGAACCTATATGCCAATTACTTCCGTTTTTACCTGCAACATACGCCTCGAAACTTAAGATAGGTTTCTTGTCAATCAGTGTACCGATAGCATTGGTATAACCTTTGGGCGTTTCCATAAAGTCGGTAACAATCAGCAAGTCATAGTCTTTATAGAAATTGGCTATTGCATCAGCATCTTTGGTGGCATATCCATTGACACAATCTACGTCATAGAAACCTCTTAGATAGCTTAACAAAGCGGAACTACTTGATTCTTGAGAAGTATTATAGTCATCAAAATCTCCTCCTTCTGTTCCTTCTATGATGTAAGCAATTCTCGCTTTCTTACTTGCCGGATAGATGCGGATAGTCGCCGTTACCGTATAGGTAGAAGCAGGAGAACAATCATTGGCCATCGTGAATGTGATAGTCTTCGTAACAGTAGAAGCATTGCCTAACGCAGGCGTACCTTGTATATAGATACGTTCGTCCATATAGATAAACGTACATCCAGCTATAGCCTCCGAAGCGGATACCAACGAATATTGAATACCCGTAGTATCGAAGTCGCATGACAATTGAACAAGCGACATATCAACTCCTTGCCCATCCCATATTGTAGCAACAGGCACAATCGTCGTCAATGTAGGAGCAATATTGCAAGGCTCAACCCAATAGGCATACAGTGTAGCACTTACGACATCTTTGTCCCAATCGTGAACGCTATAACCCAATCCGTTGTAGTATTGTGTACCGGCCCCATTCGGTTCGTCATAATATCCACCGAATACATAGCCCGTACGCAATGGTAGAGTAGCTATCTCCGGCATTGGTTGGTCGTACGTAGCAACTACAGATGTTGTGTAATGATTATAAGCGTTAGGAGCGCTCAGCGTAATATTGGTTCGTTTTGGACGCGTAATCTCAAAGTAGGAAATCGCATTACTACTGCCGTTTCCTTTCCATAAGTATAGCGTCTTCTCTCCCACTAATGAAACAGGGACAGACGTTTCTGTTAAGACACCAATCGGCAAAACAACCGTACTTGTTCTGGAATTAGTTTTACTAACATATATCGTATTTGAACCGATGGTAGACTTAAATACATCTCCGTCTGCTAAAGCACAGTCCATATCCACTCTTAGATAAGCAGCATTATCGTTGATATTAATGGCATTGTTTCCTGTGATAGATACTTTCGAGGCTTTCTCTCCATCCGTAGTTAAAGTACCTCCTATCATCGTAGTGAGATAATTCGACGTGTTGAAGTCGAACGCTACATTATTGGCCGTTACAGCACCATCGGTCAGTCCTGTTCCAACCTCAAACTTATATATTGTGCCGTCATGTGGGCAGTCTTCGAATTGAGCATAAAGCGTAGTACCACTCGTTACTGTATATGGTTCGCTTACCGCACTGCCTCCGGAAGGAGCGGCGAACCAACCTTTGAAGCGATAGCCTTCTTTGATGGCATGCGGTAGCGCAATCTGATCTCCAGTTACAGTACGAATCACTTGTGTACTATTACCGCCTACAGTACCACCATTGGTACCTGCATCCAAAGTAATCGCACAAGAGCGAATGATTTCGAAATAAGAGATTCCGGTTGTTCTGCTTCCCGGTACAATATACAACTCCGTTTTTCCTGCAAAGGCTGCAGGAATCTCCAGTTGTTGTATCTCCGTTTCCGATCTGCTGGCATTAAGTGTCAACTGATCATCCGAAGTGCTATTAGATGTATGGCGCAGATAGTTGTATTTGCTATTGCTGGAGGAATAGTTGTTAAAACGGATTAAATCACCTTCTTGCAATGGGCAGTCTAACGTAAGAATCAATACTCCTCTATCATTATTGGCGTAGGTGATTCTTCCGCTAGCAAAAGCTAAGTTGTTCCAAGAATTATTGTTCGTGATATATCCTTGCAACGTTCCGCCTATCAATGTGCTTAATTGAGTGGAAGTAGTAATATATGCGGGATTATTACCATCAGAGCAAATATTTCCATCCGATACACTACTATTTACTTCAAATTTATATACCGTTTCACCACTATTGGTCGGGGCACAATATATCCATTTTGCCCAATACTGCTTATCGCCGGTTGCGTCAGCTGCAATAGTGGTGACTGCAGAACCGGTAAGGCCTGCATTATCGTACCAACCCTTGAATTCCCAATCACCATCCTTGGTTACATCAGTTGGCAGTGTTGCACCTGTGCCAAAAGTATAACTCGTCACATTGCCGGAATTGATTGTTCCTCCGTTGGTGTTCAGGGTCACGGAATATGTCCTCGGCGTTCTCGTAAAGTTCGCCGTGACCGTAGCATTGGCTGTGACTGTTGCCGGTAGCCCGGTCCAACCACTGAAAGCATAGTCATATTCCGCCGTTTGGGCCGCCGGCGTAGCTGTTACGGTTGTTGTGCCGTTAACAGTATATGTATTGGAATTGATGGCCGTAGTTGCTCCCGAAGAAAGACCTGATACACTCGTAGGAGATACTGTTCCGTATCCGTCAGGATTAACTACGTTGGTCAGTGTAAAGGTCTCAGGTACCCATAATGCATAGAGAGTGATATCGCCTGTCAGCGTGATGCTTTGCTTATCGTCATATACTTTGCTACCACTCGGAGAGGTTGCCCATCCTGCAAAATCAAAACCGGATAGAGAGAACGCATTCGGAGACAAAGCGTTTGCAAAGCCTTCGTAGAAGTACTGTTCGGCCATTGTGCCGGTAGCTGACGCATCATTCTTATCGAACGTAACCGTGTATTTGTTTAGTTTACGGCATACGGATATTGATTTGATGTACGGATTCTGAACGCAAGCACTGCTTCTGGCAACATATATTGCATCGCAGTCAGCAGTAAGTGTGAATATGTTATCACCTACTACCACGTCGCCCGCGGCTATACTGAGAACAGCAGAACCTGTTTTAGACGTACATAGATGTAGACCATTGTCGCCTACATCGCTCTTATTCGTGATTGTTACTGTGACTACGTCACCCGCCTTAAACTGACCTGCTGCTAATATCAGACCAAAATACTGATCACTATTGAGTTTATATCCGTCATTTAGAGTTGTGCCAGAAACTTTATAATCAGCAGAACCTCCTATTAAATTGTTTTCATCTGCAGCTATAGTAGGTGTCGCTGTTCCGGAAGTAGCCAATGTATACGAGATTATCACGGCGCATTCCCGTGGATCGAATATCGCAGCCAGTGTAGTTATCGAAGATTCACAACCGTCTTTCACAGCATAGGCTTTGATTGTGCAACTGGCTGTGAGAGTATAACTAGTCCCGGAAGCACTGCTTGTTGTCGGGTCAGATCCATCAGTTGTGTAATAGATGGTTGCATCGGCGGTTGCGGTAGAAAAATCAATGACATTCTCGGTTTGTGTGATCGTAGGTGCTGCTACGGCGGCATAGAAGGTTACCACTGCATCATTCGAAGCAAGCGGCATCGGGTATTTTCCATCGTCGGTATTCGTTACTACGCATGCATACGTTCCTGACTCGGAAGGAGTATAGGTGCTCGAAGTAGCACTTGGTATATCCACACCATCTTTCTTCCATTGATAAGATAATGTACCTGAACCGGTAGCAGTTACGCTCAGTGCATTGATTGCGTCTCCGTCACAGTAGGTGTCTCCTGACGGTTGAACAGAAATCATCGGGGCGTCCGAAGGCAGCAATACAGAAGTGATTGTTACCGTAATGAGACTCGACAATACCGGCTCTCCGCACGTGCCTGCTACGCGTACGCGATAATAATAGGTGTTGGCTATAGGTTGGGATGTGGTGTACGTTGCATTGGTTGCTCCGCTGATAAATGTTGTATCGGTGCCCGTGCTGCCGCAAGTGTACCAGCGATAGGTCAACGCATTGCCTGCAGCAACCATTCCGCTACCGAGAGTGAACGACTCGTTTATTTCTTCGGTTACTGCAGCCTGCGGCTGAGTAGTAATGGCCGTAGTAGCATATACTTCTATCGTTGCTGTTTTGCTCATCTGCAGTCCGGAGTACGTAGCGTTCTCTACTGCCCAGACGGTATATTCACCGGAGCCTTTTCCGCTCCATTCTAATGCACTTCCGGTGCCGGATAAAGCAGCTCCGTCATTAACACCATCCTTCTTAAGTTGGTAATCTATTCCCACTTGACTGCCGGAGAGAGTTATCTTGGCAGTCATACCACCTTCACATTCGCCTTCTGCGCTAGCACCGACAGTATAACTGTTAGGCAGAGCTTTACCTGTAGTAAAGGTAGAACCACTCAGTGCAACCCAACTGCTCTTATGACTATCGTCGCAGACAGCGCGCACCCAGGCATAATACGTTGTTGCCGGGGCTAGGCCAGTGATAGTCGGTGTTTTAGTCGTTACCGCTTCTGTAGCCACTGTTCCTGCCGTAGGAGCCATGCTGCTGGTTGAATAATACAAATCGTACGATGCCGCGTCTGCATCATCGGTAATAGAGAAAGTAGCCGATGTGCCTACTACGTCCGTATTCGCGAATGCTGTAGGAGCATTGGGATCAGAACAAGGTACTTTCGCAGCCACCGTTCCTGTGATAGTAATAGGCTTTCCTATACGATAAGTGCCATCTCCTCCAGATCTACAAGCGCTCAGCAATAACGTAGTTGTTCCCTTGAAACTCTCGTTATAAGCCGGGAACGTGATCGTAGTCAACGTACCATCACTAGTCGGCACCACATCATTACTTGTTAGGACATGACCATATTCATCAGATAAAACCGCAGTGAATGTAAAATCCGTAGTACTTACAGATGCCAATTGAACAGAAATAGCCGTAGGAGTAAACTCATAACCATCTTTTACCTCAAACACAAACTTCACGCCCTTGCCTGCTGTACAGTTCGTCGTATACTTACCGGAGCGATCAGTCTTAGATATATCGGTTACAGTCCCTGCACCATCGGAAGTTTCGCCTACAAGTCCGGATATATAGAATGGCATCGTAGTCGTTTGGCTCGCGGCGACATTCTTAACAGCCACGTTGAATATTATAGTTCCAGTCAACTCAGTTACCCAATTTGCAGTTAGTGTAACATTTCCGGCTGGCATTGCAAAGGTCTCGCCTGGCTGCCCACTTGTCATACCGGCGACTCCTGCAATTATCCAATCGGAAAAATACTTACCAGTAGGAGCTGTAAAAGTGGGAGCAGGAATAGTTACCGTTGCACCTTCGATTTTCTGCAACGTAGTCATTGTACCAACTGCCCCTGTACCGGCTGCAAATGCCACATTATACTTAGGAGCCTCATTAACAGTAACAACATAAGCGCTTGCGTTGTTTGCGGAAGAACAGTCTGTCTTTGTCGCCTCACACCAATAGTTACCTGCATCGTCGGTCGTACACGAAACCTTGCTGAAACTTGCACCCGTTCCAATTGAACCGGCAGCCTTAGCCATTGCAAAATCAGTACCTTTGTACCAAGTATAAGTAATCTCTCCGTTACCGTCTGCAAGCTCAGCCTCCAACTCAATTGTTTGTCCTTCCGTATAAATTTGCGTTCCACTTATAGTCAATCCACTTGGACAAATAGGAGCTGTGCTACCAGCAATTAATTCTATCGCATATAATTGATCATCACCTCCTGTGGCTGCAATTGTAATTAAATATTCTTTGCTAGCAGTAAAACCAGTGTATTCCAAGATATAACTTCCGCTATTACTACTGCGAGTCATAGAAGCAAGTGGCGTTCCATATTCGGTATTTTCTGTTAAAGAAGTGGAGTATTCTTGACCATAGATGGCACATCCTCTACCAGAACTACCTGTTACACCATGCGCAATAATCCCCGTAATGCCGGTAATACGCATATGGATTACATATTTCCCATTCTGGTTGTACTTCGCTGTAGAAGGAACCTGAATGGTTGGCATATTCACAGCGCTACTAATTGTGGCAATATTATCCGTAATCCCATTTGGGTTTCCGTTCGAATCTCCGTTTACATTGGTGTATTTTCTACTACTCGTGGCAGAATTTCCTCTCGGATTCACAATCCAATTACCAGACGTTGTTGCATCTGCAGCTGCAATCGTGGCATAATCAATTGTCTCGTTTGCAGTCACCGTTTTTGTGGTTCCTGGGATATAGCTCGTTCCCCATGCATATCCCACACTCAGGCATAGCAAAACCAGCAGACTCGCAGAGTTGCGTAATATTGAGTCTACATTTGCACTTAATTCTTTCCTAGAAGAAAGAAATAAACGAGTAAATAAGTTTCTCATAGTAGTGGGGATTTGATTATTCGACAGTTATTTTGATACATCCGCATGCTCCTACCTCTGCTGGCGGATATGCTCGCTCATATTCTACCGCAGCAAGGATAAATGCTCCTAAAGCTTTTCCTTCAGTATAAGTGTTTATCACTTTAGTGTCTTTATTGCTATTCTCTGCTAAATAATATTTTGCAGAACCGTCACGATCGGAACTCAAACCGGCAGATGCACAACATTTGATAATTGAGTATGCGTTGCCTTCGTCCTCGCCGCCGGTGTTCTCTACAATAAATTGCTCCACAAAACCCTTGTAGGCCTTCTTGGCTGCAGCCTCATACTTCGTTTTGTCCAAATATCCTAAGCGTATTCCTTTCAAAAATGTAGCTGTAAAGATTGCTGTTGCCGAAGACTCCAAATAGTTTGCAGTCGTACAACCATCCGGTACTACTCCGTTTTCGTATTGCAACAGCTGACACCAACAGCCCGTTGTCGCATCCTGACGAGCCAGAAGTCCATCCGCTACTGCTTCCAATTGACGCTTGAACTCCACGTAATCTGCATCCGAACCATTCTTGCCCACCTTATCCATTTGCTCCAATATATCTACCAAAGCAAAGAAGTACCAACCAGCTGCGCGTCCCCAGAATTCCTGTGAAGCACCATAATGTGGATTAGTGGCATATGTACCGGTTTTGTCTGCCCAATATTCTGCATCCGAGTTATTTTGTGCGTCTGTTGGATCTGCCGAAAAAGCGTGGTACAGCAGCTTCTTGTTGCTATCCCACAATCTATTCCAGCACATGTCAAACTGCTTGCGGATAATAGCCCAATCGCCTGCTGCTGTGCCTGAGATATACCGCCCGTCGGCAATCATCATTGCCAACAATGCAGGGCCCATATACTGACCATCCAACCAAAGTTGATTTTTGTAGGTGTCTTTGTGGAACCATCCGCCTGTATAGCTATCGTCTCCGCAGAATGCATTGGAGACCGCAGAAGAAATAGCATAAGAACTATTGTGCGTGTTTAATCCCGCCAAAGCTTTTCCTTTGGCTGTTTGGCAGTTGGATGCAGTAGTAGAGTTTTCGTAATTTCTGCCATCCACTAATCCTAAACCACCGGATTTAGTAATATCATACAATCCAAAATACAATTTGCATGCATTTAGGTCATCCAATGATTTGCCATTGCGGTCACCATTATAGTAGCGGTTGCCAAACTCCTCAATGCTCTTGAACCATGAATATGCATCCTCTCTCAGCCCTTCGGTATTATAATGTTGTTGGATTGCCTCCAGTGTAGCCTTAAAAACTAGTCCGTTCACATAGTCAAAACCGCGACTACTGACGTATTCTCCAGTACTTACCGTTCCTGTTGAAGGATCATACTGACCTAGTCCTCCCACTTTACCAGTATTACAATGGAAGTGGTATAAGTTGCTATTTATTATCAGCTGCGAATAATACACCGAAGGGTCAAACTCGATGTTATTTTGTGCGGCCTTTGTCTCTTGTGAAGTGCAAGCAGCGAAAGCCAATACGGCTAATAAAAGATGCTTTTTCATATATATAAGAGTTTAATGAGTCAATTTTCTGCGACGGAAATATAGTATTCCGCCAAATACCATTGCCATCAATAGCAACGGCCAGAATGCATCACCAATAGGTGTATTGATTTGCTGATCGTCAGGATTTCCGGGCTCATCTGGGGTACCAGGGCCAACTTTGCGAGGGCCACTTGTAGTTGGAACTCCTGCTATTCCTCCACTTGCGTTCAGCGCGGCTACTCCTTCATTGAGATTAAGCGAATTAGCGTAGCTACTAGTCGAACTGAAAGAAGCAGTTGGCATAGAAGCAGAAGCGCCAATAGCTTTCGGTTGTTTCTTTGTTGAAGAAACATATATACCCTTTGCCACATAAGTGCTTTGGACTTGTCCCGGCATTTGGTACGGTTTATAGTCCACGGCTTTTGCCTGCAAGGTTATTCCCCACAGGCAAAGAACCGAAAAGACTATGTTGTACCAATGTTTCATTCTATCGTGTGTGTGTCTCATCGTCATTTCCTCCCCATATTATCGAACCACCTTTCCTACTGCGTCATACAATACGCCGTGAACGAAGATGAACAGTTTGCCATTATTGATAAACTTCACTACCTTATCCTCTTCTCCCGTGAAGTTTGACCAACCTGTAGGTGTTTGTTGTCCTTCTGTTCGAGTCAAGATGAAGCGGTTGTGCGCTGCTTTGTCGGTAGTAGAGAACGTATAGGTATTACCTGTTAGGACACGAGTATATACTTTCGTGTCGGTATCTAACAAGTATATTGGCTCAGCCATACCATCATAGTTGAAGCGGAAGGTATATTCATCATCCTCGCCTGCGCGGAAACCGATAAGCGTGCCTTCCATATCAGGCGTAGCCGTTACGGCTTCTTGACCTCCCTTCTCATTGAGAGCATAAATCATCGGCGAGATAGCATTGCCTTCCCATTTCTCTCCATCCCAACCGCTATCGTACGTGCGAGTGAAGTCTTCGCGTTCTAGGATAACAAGACGATCATCATAATTGGTACCACAAACGAAGAACTTAGCTACTATTGGCTCATCGCCAACAGCGGCAACACGACTTCTTACGTGCATCGGTCCGGAAATAGCGCTCTGTCCTGACTTAGGACGTACCAACTTGTTGTAATCCAAGTGTAGTGTACCTGCAGAGCCTCCTACGGTATTCACATAGAATCCTTGCATTGAACTAATCGTTGCATCGCCTGTATAAGGAGCCGAATGGATAGGAACGGATACGTAGGTCGCAGATGCCCAACGTGCATCACCCGTGGCCTCTTCAGTAACACCACCTGTTCCGTTCGGATCACTACCCGTGTTGAAGAAGTAGACGCTCTTATCCGCGATGTTCTCAAAGTCGTCATTCTCAAAATTCTCTATTTGGATAGGTGCTGTCCATGAGTTACCAACAACCATATAGCCGTTTGCGGGAACAGATATATTCTGCGTAGCGGTAGTAGCGAGTGTACCAGTCATGTTATAAGTATGATTGGCCTCTGGATGCGTGATGCAGTATCCTATGAATGGAGTCAATGCTCCTCCGCGAGGAACAACGGTCCAACCACTTCCGCTCCAACTATACAACCAGCTCTCGTAGTAGCAATTCATTGCATCGCTTACATCATTGAATGGTGTTCCGATGTATTGCCATTTCCAATTAGCGACCGTGTTTGAGCCATCTGTTTGTGCTTTGCTATACAATTGTACAGAAGCCTTGGTATCACCAGCCGGATTGCTCAAAATTAGCGTACCGTTACCAGAAGCATTGGCGGCAATAGAGATATCTTCTGCATTAGTTGGCATTTGTGTACGAGTAGCAGAATTGTGCCGACGGATCGTACTTCCGACATTCAGTGCACTACCTACCGGGATGGTTATTTTGCCCGTCTGCTCCAACTTGATGTTCAACGAAACGGCATTTGGAATATCTACGGTACACGGACGAATGACGTGAGCCCCAAGGTCTGCATTCGGCAACTGGTTGTATCGCGGTCCCCAATTGAGTTTGTCTGACCAAACACCTGTGCCGTGGTTATCGTTGAAGATAAGGCTACAGTCAGCGAGTTTTTCAGGATCAGTAATAAGCAAATACTGCAATGCACTATCTACTACTACCATTCCGGCCGTGGTCATCTTGCAGAGAGCATCTGCATTGACAGATATCAAGATCATACGTGCCTCGATGTTAGCTTGGCGCTCGCAGGAAGCGACTAACTTGCGGTCATCGGATTCGGCGTTCCACGAGACGGCATTGTCGGAAGGAGTGCCGATTTTCGCATCATAGTGCGTAAAGGCAATGGTAACGAAATTACCCGCATCGCCAATCTCAAAACCTTGAATACCTTTGTTCTTATCATAACCTCCATCACTCAACATCTGGTATACCACTTGGTCCAGATCATCATTATCGCGATAAACGCCATCACTGCCAATAGATAGGGCATTAAACATCGGGTGCGAATAACAAACAATATTCATTGCTGTTTGCGGTTTGGCTTTTGGCACAACAGGTTCGGTGGTAAAGCCTTTTGCTGCCCAACTGGATGGAGTCTTAGCTACCATGTGGGTTTTGAAGGACAACATTGGACGATAATCAACCAGCACATACATCGAGTCAAATTTGTTTCTCGTCAAATCGTTGATTGTTGCCTTTGGATAGTCCGTCAATAGCAACAGGTCGAATGGCTCGTAGTCGAGTTTTCGGAATGGTGCGTAACCATTAACAGGAGTTACACGATAGCGAGTCTTGATATAGGTGTAGAACGGCAACTCTGTTTCCGCATCAAAAGATGTAGTTCCATCTTGGAGACACAAATCGGCCTTATTATAACCGGTCAAGAAATCACCATTGTATTTGAAGTTTTTCTTATTTCTTGTACCAGCCCCATCTGCCCCCGAGCAAATGTATGCTAATGTCGGTTTGGCGTCTATCACATACATCGTGATGTCCTCGTTGACTGGACTGATAGCGTTACAGTTAACGGCAGAACAGGTAAACTCGATTTCATCACCCGCACTGAACTTTCCATTCAATTCATTTAGGTCAATCATCACTGTGTCAGGATCAGAACCGCTACCTTCTATCAGCATGAATACATCATCATAGCCAGAAGTTAAATCTAGAGCAACACCATTACGCGTTGCTGTCATCGAATATGATTTACCGTTGTATGTTCCGATTGATTTAACCGCAAACAAGTGACGCATCTTCATCTTGGTCGTATAAGTCTTATTTACGTGATAGTACTGGAATGGAACTAATCTCTCAACCGTAGGCTCTGGTTGCTCATTCGTTACCACAGCCGAATTTGTACTTGCTTGTGTACAATTGCCTGTACGAACGACGGTATATGTTCCGGAACGTCGTACTACATAATAGAAATCATTACCATCCTCATCAATGGCTTCTCCATCACGATACCACTGGTAGGTTCCTCCCACAAAAGCGCTACCATCTTGTTGTCTTGCATATAGTGTAATGGAACTATTACAGCCGTCCAAAGCAGTTCCGGGATCCGCAACAATCTTCGGAGCAGACTCTCCTCCTGCACAAACGACGGTAATGGTATAACTTGCGGAGGCCTCGCAATACGTGGCATCGCCATGATAGATTGCGGTGATAATTGTTGAACCGATACCTCCAGTGAAAGAGACTTCACCTGTTGTAGTATTGACTGTAGCAATGGAAGTGTTTGAACTCGAGAACGTCAAAATAGGAGTAGTACTAATCAGTGTACCATCCGTTTTCTGCAGTTCGAATGTTGGTTCTGTGAACGATCCACCGATAGTGTATGTTTCACTAGCAGATGAAGGAACTAATCGTGTTCCATCACAAGTGGTACAATATTCGGTTTTGATTGCAGAAATATTGACATTACCGCTGAATGTGATTTCGATGTATGAATTAGCAGCGATTTCGTTCTCAAAAACGATATACATTTGATCGCATTCTCCGCTGGTTTCAAAGGAATCGTCTGTACTTGCTACAACACTTGCATAATTGCTGGTAGTCGAACCGACTCTGCAACCACTTAGAGTTCTATTGCTTCCTGTACCAGAACCATATATGGTCATTCCTGTAATAGTATTGTAGGTTTTGAAAGCAAATTTACTACTTCCCGTGGTAAACTTCTTGTTAGAGGATCCACATGCTGGACTCATGTCATCGAAAGAGAGGGCACTACCTCCGGTAGCATTTTTCATCGCAGCTCCTACTCCGGTAACTTCGTACAGATAAGGTGAACCAGAACCTACTTGTGTCGCATCACTGGCTTTCCAAATATATTCGGTACATCCTCCGGCAACTTCGCAATGTTTAACCCATGCGGCAGCAATATGGGAATCTTCGTGATGCTCAATTTGTACGTTTCCTTCACCATAAGTAAGGTTGGCCTCAGTGAGTAATTGACGGAAATAGTGCAATTGGTGCGATGCACAACTAGCTTCATAAACGTCGTTGTTAATAACGAAACCGATTGTGGCAGTTGATGCCGTCGGATTGTAAACAACGACGATAAGACTATCTCTTGCTTCGAATGTTTTACCCGCTTTTGGGCTGAGAACAATGTTTCCCCAGCGCTCGTTGGCATCGTCATTTTCTAATTCTACTGCACAAGAGAATCCATCAATTGAGAAACTGCTTCCTGCTACAAGATAGTGAGATTCTACCGATCCAACACTTGCTGAAAAAGTGCTAGTGGTATTGGCTGCAGCAGAAGCTATGATTTCGCAATCTTCGTTAGATTCTACTGTAATCACAAAAGTGCCATCACAAGTCATTACCTGAGAACCATCCTCGTTGTATCCACCAACGCCATGGAAGGTAATAGTAACCGTTCCTTCTGATACTCCGGTTACGACACCGGATGTAGAAACTGTCGCAACAGAAGTATTGGAACTTACCCAATTGGTTCCGGCTATATGATAACCACTATGTTCCAGGGTAATGGTTGAGCCAACAGAAACTGTAGTAGGACCGGAAATTGTAGGGTCTTGCAGTTGCACATCGGCTGTGCCAGGCATGGTTGCTTCGGGGTAAGTAGCATTTGCGACAGACTTAACCATATAAACACCATCAGCGATAACGTGCCACTGGAGACTACTGCCTGTGCCGGCTTTAGGTTCTCCGGATGCTACACCATCCTTGTAGAGTTGGTAGCTGACGCCTGACAAACTTCCGGACAGAGTTAGATTGCCTCCAACGCAGGTTCCCCAATCATGGAAATTGCCATTGCTGAAATTGAAGGTTTGCATCCATTGAGCCGTGAGAGTTATATTGGTTGTAATGTGCTGTAAAGTTGCGCCATCTGCAATCAGCGTGCCCGCTGCTACAGCATTACCTCCAATTGTTGTGGCAACATTAGCATGCCAGCCAATGAAGACATGATTGCTGCGGACATAGGCATTAGCCGGTAAAGTTTGATTAGCATCACAAACGATTCCTGTCAAGTTGGGCATACTGCCTTCTCCGTCTCCAGCATTGAAGGAGATGGTGTATGTGGACGGCGAGAAGGAGCCCGCGGTAACAGTTTCTTTACAACCGTCACCAGAACACCAAGTGTTGACCGTATATTGATCATAACTTGTACTAGTTGCTACGTCTTCTGTTTGATTCCATTTGTCACTCCAATTACCGGAAGTCGCAGTATTTTTTAATCTAACAATTGAGAATCCAGTTGCCCAAGCAGGGATTTCAGTAACATATTTTCCACCACTGCAGGCATTCGTAGTCAAAAAGTCAGACCAATTATCACTTCCGCTAGTACGCCAATAATAAATAGATAACTTGGCATTGTCACTAGTATAACCATTCGGAACTACGTATATAGCCTTGCGCGGGTAAGTAACACTTAATTCAGGAACACCGATAGTGCTATTATTGCCTCCTGAACTATAATCCATTGTAAATGTAAATGTTCCGCCCAAACCAGAATTGAGATGAAGGTGCCCTGCACTAGAAGTCATTTCCCAATTTGTGACATCTTCATTGATAGTACTGGTATTACCATAATATTCATCATCACCTACCACTTCAAATTCATAGGATGTGTTTGCTGCAAGGTTAACGTTTAGTGTTCCTGCTTGAGTATCGCCAATACGGGTGAAGTTGTACGATGTAACGCCGCCATTGTAGCAATCCAAGGTATATACTTTAACCTTAAAACCTTCGGAACCATCTGTGGCTGTCGCAGAGGCAGTCTCGCATCCTACGGCGCCCATATTAACGATACAGCGGTATTTGCCGCTATTGTCTTTTGTACAAGATGTTATTTGAAGGGTTGCACTTGTCGCACCGGAAATATTATCCCCATTGGACACATCTGTCCATGTAGAGCCAAGTAGTTTCTGCCATTTGTAAGACGGAGTGCCCGTACCGCCGACAGGAGTAGCAGTCAGTGTGATTGTTTCGCCTGCGAAACGATCCCATGTGCCTTCTACAGTCACACTCGTAGGTGCTACGTGAGAGAGTGGGCGAGTGATGTTGATGGCTGTAAATTTAAGGCCATTTCCCGTTGCACGCCAACAATAAAGCTTAGAAACGTTATTCAGCGCTGCAGGAACAATGAAAGTTCCAATTCCATCCGATGTCGTTGTTTTATATGTTGCGTCTAATGTCGCAGTAGTAGTAAAGGCCATCTCTATAGAAGTAGCATTAGTTACTTTTATAGTATCTCCTGTTTGAATAGGACACTCAAAATCAAGTATCACATATGCAGCGTTTCCATCAAAATAGATTTGCCCCGGATTCGCTTTTGTGATTTTCCCCTTGGCAGAACCAGTATTGGTAAAGGTGGCAGAACCTCCAGATATAGTAGCATAAGTCAATGAAAGATCTACTTCCTCATTTGCTGTTAAGCTTTTCTCGGACCCATTATTTTTCATAGCCAGACTAAACACCGTTCCGTGTGTGGGGCAGGTGGATTCTACGAAATAGGCGGTTACTGTTGCATCTGTGGTTCCCATTGTTAGGATTGTGGGATTGTCGGCTATGGAAGACAAAGTAGAGCCTGCACCAGAGACACTCCAATGGTCGAATACGTAACCCGTATTAGGTGTTGCTGTTATAGTTGTTGTGCGGCCTTGGACTACCGTAGCAGAAGCCGCGGTAGCGGAACCATAAGAAGCATTGTTGACATTTACCGTAACATTATGTGAAGGCGGAGCTGTAAATGTAAACGCACCAGAATAACTGGTTGTGGCTGTATTGCCGCAAGCATCCGTTACCACGCAAAAATAGATGTATGTTCCGATGGCAGCAGGGCATGGAGTGAAAGAGGTTGTCGTTGCTCCCGAGCCTTCAGCATTGGTTGCTGTGGCAGGAGTTCCACCCGGAGTGGGATATTGTTTCCATTGATAGGTTACATCGGTTCCTGTAGCAGAACAAGTGAGGTTGAACCCATTGGTGCCCAAGACCTCAGAACCAGACTCAGTCCCTCCACGCGAAGCCGTCGGAGTAGGACAAGATGCAGCCGGTTTAAGCCAAACACGAATACCCAACACGTTAATGGTTTGACCAGCACCAAAGTTACTTAAATTAGAAGAACCTCCTATTTCGCGAAATTCACGAATAGAGCGACTTAGATAAATGGTATACGCAGCAATACCTGTCAGGTCAATTTTTTCCCAAATACGACTATCCCATGCCTTTGATGATGTTGTTCCAGTGGTAACACCATGCCCCAAAGTATATTGGTTTGGCGTAATATCTTTTCCCCAAGCAACCCATGCTATACTTGTATTGTTTTTTCCATTCGGGCAATAAAGTATCTCTATTGAATCAATTTTGCTTGTAGCTGCTATTCCCATATACCCCTGCCATGGAGAATCGCTATTTTTCAAATTGGCACTAATTGGCAAATAGTAGTGCCCGCTCACATTCCCTGCGCTTCCCAGATCTCCGGAAATAGTTATCGCGCCATGAGATCCAACGACCGCGTTAATTTCCTCATCATCCCAATCATAGGATTCATAATCCGGAGCTGCTCCCCAGGCGAAGGTGGCACCAATTATGATAATCGATGCGAGGAGGAGAGAGCGGAGGGAGCGGAGTGATACCCTAAATTGGGGTAGCACTCTCGTGATTGTCTGGTGATTGTCTCGTGAGATTCTCGGTCGGCTTAGGCTCCCCGCCTGCCTTCCCTTTTCGAAGCCAAAAGTCAATTGGCTTCTCCACGATAAAGTCTCGTTAAATACTAGATGTTGATTGTGTGCTTTAGATGGAGTAAAGTTTTCCATTGTATTGCGTGTTTTTGTGTTGCTTTGTTGGTATTTTTGGTGCATTTTGCGCGCGATGCGCTATGCGTATATTTTTCACGCTGCAAAATTACTGCTTTTCGCGTACATGTGTGTGCAATAACCTGCAAAAAATGGGGAAGATTAGCCGCATTTGCTAAGTTGAGTTTGCAAAATGTGGAATTACTGCCGTCAAATGTAGAATTTTGTACAAAAAAAGCGCTACCGCAATCGGGTAGCGCTCTATCGAAATGTTGTTTGGACTGTTTTTTACATCTCCGGGTCAACCAAGATACGTCCGCAGAACTCGCAAACGATGATTTTCTTGCGTGTGCGGATATCAATCTGGCGTTGTGCAGGAATCTTAGCGTGGCAACCACCACAGCTGTCGCGCTCGACCTTAACTACAGCCAAACCATTGTGAGCGTTCTTGCGGATACGTTTGAAAGCGGCCAACAGACGCTCGTCAATCTTCTTCTCCAGTTCGCCGGCCTTGAGCATAAGTGCCTCAGTTTCAGCTTTTGTCTCTGACAAAATCTGGTCCAACTCGTTGCGTTTCAGGTTCAAATCTACTGTGCGCTCCTCGATGTCTTTGGTTGTTTTGGCCTTGTCCTGAATACGTTGCTCGAGTTCAGCGGAGTAGTGCTTGATCTTACGCTGACTAGCCTCAATCTCCAATTCCATGTATTCGATTTCCTTGTTCAAGTTGTCGAATTCACGGTTGTTGCGTACACTGTTTTGTTGCTCTTTGTAGCGCGAGATAGACGCGTTAGCGTTCTCGGTGCGTACGCGGTGATCAGAGATTTGTGTTTCGCACTCTTTGATGTCGTTCTCGATGTTGCTCAGACGAGTCTTGAGGCCTTCTACCTCATCGGCCATGTCTTTTACTTCCTGCGGAAGTTCTCCCGCCAGGATACGCAGTTCGTCGATTTTAGAATCCACTTGCTGCAATTCGTACAGCGCTTTCAGTCGCTGTTCTACTGTTAATTCTTTAGCCATGTCGCGTGAACTATGGCTCAATACGATTCGCGACCACGTCGCTCATAGGAATCTGCGCCATGTTCCCGCTCTTCGGTCGGACTATCACTTCGTTAGCAGTCCTCCCGAGTTTTGGGGAACTCCTCTTAGTTCGGAGAGGGATTAAATGTTATTATATATCAGTTATTTAAGTATCTTAATAGGAGTATTATCAGCTTTGCTGATATGGCACTCGACGCCAAGTGGCGAGAGGATGTCGCGGAAGATGTCGCGTGCATGGTTCTCGCTAATCCAGTGGTCGATATCTACCATGCCAATTCTGCCTGCGGCATCCTGCATCTCGTGATATTTGCAATCGGCCGTGAGATAGACGTCTGCGCCTTGGCGGATAGCCTCATCCACAAATTCTGCTCCGGCACCTCCGCACATAGCGATAGTTTGCACTTGTTCGTGTGCGGGCAACGTGTAGCGCACATATGTGGTAGATAATGTATCGCGTACGTGTGCAAGGAATGTGTCGTAGGCCATCGGTTGCGCCAGTCGGCCGATAACGCCGAGACCCGTTTTGCCGTCTTCGGCAGGAATCAGAATGCGATAGTTCTGTACGCCCAGTTTGTCCGCCAGACGGCCACTGATGCCGTTCAGCACGCCATCCAGACTGGTGTGTGCCGAATAGATAGCGATGTTGTGACGAATAGCTGTTTCGACTACTCGTGCCTGCGGCGTTTGTCCGCAGACCTGTTTGAGTCCGTGGCACAAAAGCGGATGATGACTGACGATAAGTTGGCAACCAAGCGCAATAGCCTCACTGACAACGGCTTCTGTTACGTCCGTTGTCAAGAGAACCGACTGAATGTCGCGTTCTGTGTCACCTACCTGCATTCCCGAGTTATCCCAATCCTGTTGGGCACTCCGTGGCGCTACAGATTCTATGCTATAAATAAGTTCGTTTAGTCGCGGCATAGCCGCTGTTTATAGCAGTCAAGGGCTGCGTTTATCGCCCTTCGGGCTGTTTATTTCTCCTCTTCGGGTTCGTCGATGCTGAAGTCTGTAATACCGGCATTGACGAGGATATTGTACCACGCAATCAGTTTGCGGATGTCGCTCGGATAAACGCGGTCACGATCCCAATCGGGCAGCACAGCGTCGAACCATTTCTGCACTTCTTCGTTGCTGGCTTTCTTATGGTCGATCTGTGTCGGTTTGAGTTTCTCTACCTTACCGCAACTGGTCAGAACTTCGCTTAAGCGAACATCATCGGCGTTGGTGAACATCGACACATCGCTCAACGCCACGATTTTGTCTCGTGCATAAGTCGGCATACGTTTGCCGTCAACAAGCGATTCGACAATCAGCATATTGTTGCCGCGACTGATAAGTTTATACAGTCCAGGCCGGCCGGTTATAGCGAGAATATCCGATAATTTTGTCATTTCAAAATACTAATTTTTCAAAATCGGCTGCAAAAGTACTACTTTTTTTTCAAATTTGCAAGCATTTGACCGAAAAAAACGTTTATTGCTCGTATAAATGGAAAAAAATAATAAAAATAAGTCGATTATAACAAAAACATAAATTTACCCCTTTGCCAGCAGTAGCACTGGCGTGCCATGAGGGATTGTTCCGACTGCCTACTTATAGATAAATTTAACGTAGTCCGTCAAAACAATTCCTCCCGCCAATGGCGGTAACTGCTGTCCAAAGGACATAAACCTATATCATTGAGAGAGCAATAGTTGCCGGAATGCGAGATCAGACTAACAAGACACAATCGAGAGACTATCGGATCGTGGAGATATGCTAGGATTTAGCACTTCTCCACGTAAATGTCTCGATCACTCCTGCTAAATGTCAGTCAAATGGCAAGCAACCAGATAGGAAAATTAGAGAATTACCACTTTCTCAACCAAAATTCATTGAAGATGTCGCTTTCGGAATCTTCATATTTACCATTTGCTTCATCCCAATATGATTCATTAATGATATCATAGAACCCAAATACTTTAAATCCGAATTTTAGAGCTTCATCATACAAGCGTATTTTGTCGTCATTGCTTTCAAAGCACGATACAAGTGCATATTTTCTTTCTTCTTTCTTTAAAAAATTGTAATGCTTTTCAAATATCTCTTTATATACATCCACTTGATTGCGCCAAATCCCTTTCGTATCTTTCTTCAAATGTAGAGGAGAATAGTATTTATTCTCTATCAAGAGCGCATAGAATTCTCTCTGTCCATTATTAGTAAACGTAACTTCGACACATAAATCCATATTTTTCCACTCTTTCCAAACCTCTACTTTTTCGAAAACGATTTGTTCTAACGGCGCTTTTAGTTGAAGCAATTTATGGAGCATATATCGGCAATATTGAAGTAGTCTTGGAGTTTTCTCGTTTGTTTCATTTGTTACCGCGTGCCGTAAACTCCACGACATCACATAATCCATGACGATTTCGGCTTTGCCGTCGCCCTCAGTGCTATCGCACATCAACAAAGAATCATCCATTTTGTTGTATTATTCTTGGATTATCTTATTATTCTATTTTTGGACAGGTAGTTCTTTGTTATTTTCTGCTGCATCATATACTTTATATGAAATAACAGAAACAATACATATTATACAACAGAAATAGAAAGAAATCATCCTCAAATAGCACCATAACATCTGTGGCTCATCGGGAAACTTGATCGAAAAATCCATTTTATATAAGTAATATTCGAGTACAGACACCGAATAATTACTACCGAGGCCGTAGAATAAAACCACTAAAGCAGTAAGTCCAAAGATAATTGCTTTTACTAATTCATAAATCATTGCAGATTTGTTTTTTGTTTTCATTTTTCTGAAGATTTAATTATGCCTACTCTTTATCGGATTTTCGGCACACTCCTTGCATTTTTTATTTTAGTAGCAACTAGTACAAGTGGTAAAAGGATTATAGCAAATAAGATTTATTGGCGCCCATCCAATATGTCCGTCTTTAAGTATTATCTTGATGAATAGTTTGTTTCGGCTAAGCTCCAATAGGTTAGCAATCGCGGTGGGGAATTCTCCGTTTGGGTAGGATTTTATTATAGGGGCTCCGTTTTCCGGTATGGTTAATAAATCAAACGGACAATACCCATCACCCTGTATCTCAGAATTAATATTTGTGGTACAAATCCAATAATCAGTATTGGAGGGGATGGGTAAAGAAGTTTTTTCTCCTTGCTCATAATTGATAAGTTCCAGACGTTCAATCTTCCACCATCCGTTTTTATAATCACTAAGTTCCAAAGAATATGACTGTTCTGTAGGCAATTGCAAGATGACGTTGCCATTAGGAGAATCGCAGATATCGGTAAAAGTATCGTAAATATTATTAATATATGCTAATAAGGGCCATTCTTCTGACGCATATAATCTGCTGGAGTGAACATATCCTAGAGGAGTTCCTGATTTTTTCAATGATATATGATACCATTTCGAATTACTATTACGCTCATAGTAAACGGTTGTCCCTGAATTAATTTTCGCAACTATTTCGGCTTTTGAATTCGCGTCAGAACGCACATTGACATATCCATCAGAATCAATAATAAAAGATGCTACATTACACTGAGCATATGTAACTGATGTTGTAAAGGATAAAATTAGAGTGAATAGTTTTTTCATAATATTTATAGTTAAAAGTTAATTACATACAAAAAAGGCGGGACTGCAATATTGCTGTTCCGCTGGTTAAGGCTCTGGTATTGCCTGTAAATCCGAACGAACAACATTGAAGCCCACGCCGTATGTACAACGAATAGTACGCAACGCGTACTTCATGTAATACACACTAATGAGCATCTCTGCTGCAATGCTTTGGATTTACGTGAATTTACCAGATTCTAACCAGCCAAAACAAAGCGCGTAAGACGCCTTTTATCAAAATTTCGCTGCAAAGATAGTACAAAATTTGCACATATGCAAAAAAAAGTGTAACTTTGCACGATTTTTTAGACTATGACACTACTTTTATTGTTTTTATTCGGTGCAATGGGCGTCAGTTTTCTGTGTTCCGTATTGGAATCGGTACTGATGACCACATCGTTAAGTTATATCAATCTGCGTGAGGAAGAGGGCTACGCGCCCGCGAAGTTGATGAATAGTTACAAAGAGGACACAGGTCGTCCTTTGGCTGCTATTCTGTCGCTGAACACTATTGCTAATACGATAGGTGCGGCCGGCGTGGGAATGCAGGCGACAGCCGTGTTTGGCAGCAAATGGTTCGGACTGGTATCGGCTATTGTTACGCTGCTGATTCTTATCTTCGGCGAGATTGTTCCGAAAGTGATAGGTACTACCTACTGGCGTCAGCTGATGGGCTTTACCGCTCGCACGATACGTGTACTGATTGTTGTTCTTTATCCGTTTGTACTGCTCGTGGAATTGATCACGAAAGCCTTTCCGGATAACGAGGACGAACCGTCTGTAAGCCGTGAAGAAGTGCTTTCGATGGTCAATGTGGGCGAAGAAGAAGGCGTGGTGGATGAGGATGAGAACAAGATATTCAGCAACCTGATGCGTTTGGATACAATCCATGCCTACGACGTGATGACTCCGCGTGTAGTGGCTAAGATTGCACCGGAAAATATGACGCTTCGCGCCTATTACGACAACGATGAATACGACCATTTTTCGCGTATTCCGCTCTACAAGCCCGAATCGCCGGAATATATCACAGGTTATGTGCTGCGTAACGATGCGCTGGAAGAACTGACCGAAGACCATTTTCGCAAGACTCTGGGTGGCATCAAACGCCCGTTGCCGGCTTTTGACCAAGACCTGACACTCGGCGTGATATTTGACTCAATGTTGAAACAGAAGAGCCAGATAGCGCAGGTGATAGACGAATATGGTATGTTTGTCGGCATCCTGACGCTGGAAGATATCATCGAGACTATCTTTGGTCTGGAGATCATCGACGAAAACGATACCGTGATCGATATGCAGCAATACGCTCGCGAGCGTTGGGAACAACGACAGAAGAAATATAGAAAAGTCGAAAGTCGAAAGACGAAAGACGAAAATAGTGAAACAGAAGAGCAATATACAGAGGCTGAAAGTTAGGTCTTTGTCTCGACTCGATAGTCTGTCGTTAGTCTGTCGTTAGTCTGATTTGCGAATATATGCCACTGAAATCTGATGTACATATTCTGAACAAGCGAGCCAAGTTTGAGTATATCATTCTGGACCGCTATACTGCCGGGATTCAGCTTTTCGGCACGGAGATTAAGTCGATCCGTGAGGGCAAAGCATCGCTGGTGGATAGTTATTGCGCCGTGGAACATGGCGAGATGTACGTCAAACAGATGCATATAGCTGAGTATCGCTTTGGCAGTTACGCTAACCATGAGGCCAAACGCGACCGCAAACTGCTGCTGCAACGCCGCGAAATACGCAAACTGGAGAAAGCGACCAAAGATACGGGCAAGACCATTATTCCGCTGGAACTATTTATCAACGAACGCGGACTAGCCAAGATGGAAATTGCGCTCTGTCAAGGAAAACACACCTACGACAAGCGTCAGAGTCTGCGCGAGGCGGACGACAAACGCGAAATGGCGCAGGTGCGCAAGTTTGCGCATTTGTGATTTGAAATTTGATATTTTAAATTTGATGATTATATGAGTAAAGCATTATTAATGATTCTAGATGGCTGGGGAATCGGCAACAAGAGCAAAGCCGATGTCATCAGCGTAACGCCAACACCCCATTGGGACGCGTTGCTGGCGAAATATCCTCACTCGCAACTCCAGGCCAGCGGAGAGAATGTTGGTCTGCCGGACGGCCAGATGGGCAATTCGGAAGTGGGGCACCTGAATATAGGTGCGGGCCGCGTAGTATATCAGGATTTGGTGAAGATCAACCGTTCGATTCGCGACAACTCGATTATGCAGAATCCGGAGATTGTAGCAGCGTACAAGGCTGCTCAACAGGCCGGCAAGAAACTGCACATCATGGGTTTGTGCTCGACCGGAGGCGTCCATTCCAGCCTGGACCATCTATTCAAACTGGTGGAAATCAGCAAGGAATATGGTGTGGCAGACAAGACGTTTGTTCACTGTTTCATGGATGGGCGCGACACCGATCCGCGTAGCGGAAAAGGTTTTGTGGCTGACCTGCAGAAAGTGTGCGATGCCAACGGTGCGCACATAGCATCCATCATCGGCCGTTTCTATGCGATGGACCGTGACAAACGTTGGGAGCGCATCAAGGTGGCTTACGATCAGCTGGTAAACGGTATTGGCCGCAAGGAAACGGATATGGTGGCCGCAGTACAAGGTTGCTACGACCGTCACACCGAGGAGCATAAAGATACCGACGAATTTATGGAGCCGCTGGTTAATGCCAACTGTGACGGACGTATCGCAGAAGGCGATGTGGTTATCTTCTTCAATTATCGTAACGACCGTGCTAAAGAGATAACGATTGTGCTGACTCAGCAAGATATGCCGGAACAAGGCATGAAAACTATTCCGGGTTTGCACTATTGCTGCATGACTCCGTACGACAGTTCGTTCCAAGGACTACATATCCTATTCCCGAAAGAGAATGTAGAAAACACCTTGGGTGAGGTGGTTAGTAAACTGGGACTCAAACAGTTACGCATAGCCGAGACAGAGAAATTCGCGCACGTCACTTTCTTCTTCAATGGTGGTCGCGAGGCCGAGTATCCGGGCGAAGAGCGTATTCTGATTCCTAGCCCGAAAGTGCCGACCTACGATATGAAGCCGGAAATGTCAGCTCCGGAGGTAACAGACGCGCTGGTAGATGCTATCAAGACGCAGCGCTTCGACTATATCACGCTGAATTTTGCTAACGGCGATATGGTAGGTCACACGGGCGTTTACGAGGCTATCGTGAAAGCCGTGAAGACCATCGACGAGTGCTCAAATCGCGTGATTGAGGCCGCGCTGGACAACGGTTACGAGATTATCCTGATTGCCGATCACGGCAATTGCGACAACGCCATCAATGCGGATGGAACGCCTAACACCGCTCACTCGCTCAATCCTGTGCCGTTCATCTATATCAGCAAGGATCATACGGATGCGAAAGTGGAGAATGGTATTCTGGCCGATGTAGCACCTTCGATTTGTCATATTCTCGGTATTCAACAACCGGCGGAAATGACCGGGCACAACCTGATAAAGTAACAAAAAAAAGAGCGACCATCTTGGCCGCTTCTTTTTCAGGTTGAACCTTAGTGAGAAACAAGATAATTACTCAGCAACGGTGTCATTAACAACCTCAACTACCTCAACGGTATCGTTAGCAGTTGTGTCGTTCTCACAGCATTTGTTGCAGCACTTGTTTCCGCAGCTAGCTGCAACGAAAGCAACAGCTACGATAAGAAGCATCTTTTTCATACTGATAAGTTGTTTGTTTTTAAAGCTTTAAAATCATTAAGTCTTCGCCTTTTTGCGAAAATCGGGTGCAAAAGTACTACAATTTTTGGATATATGCAAAAAAAAATGTAATTTTGCGCAATAAAATTTACATTTTATATGAATAAGCTTCAAAATTTTGACAAAAAAGACCTTAAATTTGTTGGTTGGAACATTCTGTTGGCCATCGTAGTAGGTGTGCTGGTGTTGCTAATATTGCTGATTTGGTTGAAAAAATACACCCAGCATGGCGTAGAGATTGAGGTAGCGGATGTAACAGGCATGTCGGTTTCGGAAGCGGAATCGGTTTTGGATGAGCAAGGTCTCGTACTGAATGTGATTGACTCGACCTATTCCAGCAAGGTGCCTTTTGGCACGATTGTTGACCAGAATCCGAAAGCGCTGAGTCACGCCAAGAAAGGCCGCGAGGTGTATGTCATCATCAACGCGACCAGTCGTCCGCAGATCGTGATGCCGAACATGCAAGATATGAGTTCGCGTCAGGCCGCAACTACGTTGCGCAATCTTGGCCTGTCGGTCGATACTACGTTTGACTACGAGCCATCGGCATTCCGCGACTTGGTGTTGGATGTTAAATCCGGAGGCAAGAGTATAGAACCGGGAACCAAGTTGGCACAAGGCACGCGCGTACGTCTGGTGGTCGGATACGGTCGTGGCACGCAGCAAGTGACTGTTCCGAGCGTCATCGGACTGAATCTGCAGAGTGCGCGTAGCATGCTGCTCAGCCATCGATTGACTGTAGGAGCTGTGCAACGCGATGAAGAGCAGCAAGACGGTGTAGAGCAAGTGGTCTATCGTCAATCGCCCTCTCCGGGAGAAATGTTGGTCGAGGGAGAAACTGTGGCATTATATTTGTCGAGTGATATAGAGAAGGCGGTATTGCACAACAATGCCAAGGACGATAAAGAGGAAGACAGTTGGTTCTAGAGCAAGAAGAAATATGGGAACGCTGGCGGTGTGAGGTAGATAGCGGTCAGGGCAAAGAACGCGTCGACAAGTATCTGGCCGAACATATGACCAACACCAGTCGCAACCGCATCCAGACGGCTGCCGATGCCGGAAATGTGTGGGTGAACGGCCAGCCCGTCGCATCCAACTATCGCGTCAAACCCGGAGATGTGGTGCAAGTGATGCTCGATCACGAACCGCACGACTTCACTATTACGCCCGAAGAAATACCTCTGGACATTGTCTATGAGGACAGCGAAATACTTGTGCTGAACAAGCCTGCCGGTCTGGTGGTGCACCCCGGACATGGCAATTACGAGCACACGTTGCTGAATGCGTTGGCATTCTATTTCCAAGGCAAAATCGATATGAACGACCCATCCATTGGCTTGGTCCATCGTATCGACAAGGACACTAGCGGACTGCTGCTGATTGCCAAAACTCCCGAGGCGAAAACATCGCTCGGACGCCAATTTTTCGACCATACGACAGAGCGAACGTACAATGCATTGGTGTGGGGCACTTTTGCGGAAGACGAAGGCACAATAGTCGGAGCTTTAGCGAGAGATAACCGAGACAGAACCCTGTATCGTGTGTGGGATTTGGAAGAATGTCCGCAAGCCAAAGAGGCTATCACGCATTGGCATGTTTTGGAGCGTTTTCCGTACGTGACGTTGGTCGAATGCCGCTTGGAAACAGGCCGCACGCATCAAATCCGCGCGCACATGAAGCATATCGGCCATCCGTTGTTTGCCGACGAGAAATACGGTGGCATGGAGATTCTGAAAGGCCTGCGCACACAGAAATACAAACAGTATATCGAGAATTGTTTCGCACTTTGTCCGCGCCAGGTGTTGCATGCCAAGACACTGGGTTTTACTCATCCCAAAACCGGTGAAAGGATGCATTTCGACAGCGAATGGCCCGCAGACATGACGAATTTAATTAATAAATGGAGACATTATGAGCCGAATACTTTGGGTTGACGACGAGATAGATTTGTTGCAACCGTACATCATATATTTGAATGGCAAAGGCTACGAGGTCATCACTGCCACCAATGGTCAGGATGCGCTCGACATAGTTGATACCACTGTACCCGATATCGTCTTTTTGGACGAGAATATGCCGGGCTTGTCCGGATTGGAAACGTTACAGGAAATCAAGCGTTTACGTCCCGAAGTTCCGGTGGTGATGATTACCAAAAGCGAGGAAGAGCATATCATGGAGCAGGCCATTGGCGAGAAAATCGCCGATTACCTGATCAAGCCTGTTAATCCGAGCCAGATTCTGCTTTGCCTGAAGAAGCATATTCATCAGCAAACTATCGTTACCGAGCATACGCAAGAGAATTATCGCCAAGAGTGGAGCGACATCGCCTATCTGATTGACACGGCGGGCACGGCCGAAGAATGGATGGCGGTGGAACGCACGCTGAGCAAGTGGGATATCGAGTTGGAGCAATCGTCCATGCGTAGCATGATTGACGATCAGCGCACGCAGGCCAATGCCGCATTCAGCAAGTGGATCCAGCGCAATTACGAGACCTGGTTCGAACCGAATGCGCAACGCCCGTTGTTGTCACAAGACGTGATGAAACATAGCGTTTTCCCGTTGTTGGACAAGGGTGAAAAAGTACTGTTGTGTGTCATCGACAATTTCCGTTACGACCAGTGGAAAACTATCCAACCGCTGTTGGGCGATTTCTATACAGTCCAAAATGAAGAACAGTATTTCAGCATTTTGCCGACCGCCACTCAGTATGCGCGCAATGCTATTTTCTCCGGCCTTCTGCCACTCCAGATTCAGCAGATGTATCCGCAATATTGGGTAGAAGAAGGCGACGAGGAGAGCAAAAACCAATACGAGAAAGAACTGATACAAACCTTGTTGGATCGTTATCGCCGCAAAGAGTCTTATTCGTATTGGAAGGTCAACGAAAGCGATTTCTGCGAGCGGGTTATTGCGCAACTCAAGGGTGTGCAAACGCCTCTGAATGTGGTGGTTCTGAATTTCATCGATATGCTTTCTCACTCGCGAACGGAGAGCAAGATGATGCGCGAATTGGCCAACGACGAAGCGGCCTACAGAAGCCTGACACTCAGTTGGTTCCGCCATTCGCCCACCTACAATCTGCTGAAGCGCGCTTCCGAATTGGGCTTCACGCTTGTCCTGACCACCGATCACGGCACTACGCGCGTTCGCAACGCGGTCCAGATTATTGCCGATAAGAACACAAACACCAATATTCGCTACAAAGTGGGCAAAGCGCTCAATTGCAATTCGAAGAACGTGATGGTCATCGAGCAACCGAAGAAAGTAGGCCTGCCATGCCCGAATGTGAGCAGCAGTTATATGTTCTGTACGGGCACCGATTTCTTCGCTTATCCGAACCAGTTCAATTATTACGCCCAGTATTATCGGAACACTTTCCAACACGGAGGTATTTCGTTGGAGGAAATTGTTATTCCGTTGGTTACGCTGCAACCTAAGAAATGAGCAAACATCGTCATCATATATTGGGTTGGTTGGTGCTGATAGCTTGCGTCGGTGCTTTGCTGATTGGCCTTTGGCCGATGATGAGCCATCATTCTGCGCCTAAACCATCCGATTTGGAGGGAAAAGACCAGCGATTGACTGTTCTGACATGGAATACTCATCAGATGGGTCAATTTCGCAAGCCGGCTGAGAATGAAGTGCTGCGCTATCTGTTGCAGCAAGATGCGGACGTGATTTGTCTGCAGGAGGTGGATGTCTACAAAACGCCAGAATTCCTCACCTTGCCTGAAGTGAAGCAAGTATTGAGTTCGAAATACGCGTTCTCTTATATCGATTTTGCGGTATATAACCAACGTCGCCAGTTTGGCAATATGGTGTGGTCCAAATATCCGCTCATCAACAAACATACGGTCGAGTACGAAGTTCGCGCCAATATCAGCAGTCGTTGCGATGTGGTTGTCGAGGATGATACTATTCGCCTGATTGTCTGCCATTTAGAGTCCAATCGCTTCGATAGTTCCGATATGCCGCAACACGACAGCACCACCTACGACAATTTGCGCCATACGGCAGAGAAACTGGGTCGTAAATGGGAAAAAGCCAGTGTGCGGCGCAAATCGCAAGCCAAGATTGTGCGGCGTGAGATTGACCAAAGCCCTTATCCGGTTATCGTCGTGGGCGATTTCAATGATGTCGCGCTCAGCACCACTTATCGAACCATCAGCCGCGATCTGCATGACGCTTGGTTGGAAACCAGTTGGTTCCGTTGGGGTGCAACGTGTGAGTTGATGGGATGGGGTGTGCGAATCGACTATATCTTGACCGATCCTTCTTTTGTCCCGATTGATTGTTCGGTCCGCTCTTTCTCGGGCTCTGACCATCGCCCCGTAGTCGCAACCATTGCATGGTGATTTTTAAGATTTTGTTCTATTTTTCCGCCACACGAGAAAACACGAGATTCTAACCTGACGATCACGAGACGGTTACCTGACAAAAAAGTGTACGTTTTTTAAGATTCTCGGGAAAAATTGAACATACAAGAAAGCGACCTTCCGGCCGCTTTTCTTTATACGCGTTTGTGATAATGGTAATCTTCGTAATCTGTTCCTTTGGTGCTGTCCAGTTTCGGATGACGATGAAATATTTTCTCTTTCCATTCCGGATGTCTCCACCAGATAATCAGCAACCAACCGAAAAGCAATCCGCCCAAATGCGCAAAATGCGCTACGTGGCTCGAACTCAGTCCTATAACCGAGCCCAGACCCGCAAAAAGCTCAACGAGCGCATATATAATAACGAACACGCGCGCGCGAATGGGCACAGGGACAAACAATAGAAACATCGGCACATCCGGAAACAGCCATCCAAAGGCAAACAAAATACCAAACACAGCACCCGAGGCGCCGATGGTATTTAACATGGAACTATAGACTGCGAGCGAAGCAGCACTGTAACTCGAGGCCATATTGACCAACATCAGCGACCAAACCACTTCTTGAACAAACGCCGCACCTAAACCGCAAACGGCATAGTAAATCAGAAAACGTTTCGCGCCCCACTCATTCTCAATAATTGGACCGAACATCCAAACCGCAAACATGTTGCAGAAGATGTGCCAAAAGTCGGCGTGAAGGAACATATAGGTGATTGGTTGCCAAAAATGGAACGTCGGTGCGGAGTAATAATGCAAACCACCAATATCATTCAAACTAATACCATACCGTAGCAAAATGGCGGTTAGCATCCAAATCATAAAATTGGCTATCAGCAGATAGCGCGTCACTACTGGAATATTACGCATAACGACTGCAAAAGTACTATTTTTTCACGGATTAACACTACAAAAAGTGCGCCTTTTTGGCAAAAATGTAGTTTTTTTTACAAAAAATCGATTTTTTTTAGAAAAATGCTTGGTGGAATAAATAAAAAGTATTACCTTTGCAAACGTATTCCGTTAGGAACCCCTTAAATTCACTTTATTAATAATTCAAAAATCCAAAATTATGAACAAGTTAGGACTTATTGAAGCAGTAGCCGCTAAGGCTCAAGTTAGCAAGGCAGAGGCCGCTAAAGTTATCGACGCAGCTCTTGAGGCAGCAGTTGAGGCAGTTAAGAAAGGTGAGAACGTACAACTCGTAGGTTTCGCTAGCATTAACATCGTTAAGAAAGCAGCTCGCAAAGCTAAAAACCCACGTACTGGCGCTGTTGTTAACATTCCTGCAAAGAAGGTTGTTAAAATCAAAGCTGGTAGCAAATTTGCTCTCTAATCAGGCAATGTAGCTTCATAAACGGGTTGCCCTAATCTAATATGGGCAACTCGTTTTTTGCGTTCTTTATATATTTATTTAGTCTGTTTATAATTAGGAATCAATGCTGAACATTATTTTATGTGGCGCTCCTGGTAGCGGAAAGGGCACACAATCAGCTTTTTTGGCCGAACAATATGGCCTGCAACATCTTTCTACAGGAGATGTGCTTCGTGCGGAAATTAAGACCGGTAGTGAACTGGGAAAAAAAATCGACGAACTGATTTCTGTCGGAAATCTGGTGCCGGACGATATGATGTACGGCGTCATCGACCATTATATTGCCCAACTTCCCAAGGATAGCAAGGGAATGATTTTCGATGGCTATCCTCGTACGGTGGCACAAGCTGAGTCGCTAACCGAATTGCTCAAGAAATATAAGATGGAGGCCATTATGATTGATCTGATGGTGGATGAGCAACTTATCATTCAGCGTCTTATCGAGCGTGGCAAAGTCAGCGGACGTGCCGACGACAATCTCAATACCATTCGTCATCGCATCGCCGTTTATCACAATCAAACCGAACCTGTAGCTAATTATTATCTCCACCAGGGCAACTATTTTGCCGTGAATGGCAATCATACTGTCGAAGAGGTATTCATGCAAATTCGCCGCATCATCGAATTAGCTACACGATAATATATCGCTATGACTAATTTTATCGACTACGTTAAGATCTATTGCCGCTCAGGTAAGGGCGGTGCTGGTTGTATGCACCTCCACCGAGCCAAATATCTGCCCAAGGGCGGACCCGATGGCGGTGATGGCGGCAAAGGCGGGTCGATCATTTTGCATGGCAATCGAAATCTCTGGACGCTCCTTCATCTCAAGTATCAGAAGCATATTATCGCTACCGATGGCGGACATGGCGGACAGAGTCGCTCGTTTGGCAAGGATGGAGAAGATCGTATTATCGAAGTGCCCTGTGGCACAGTCGTTTACGATGGTGAAACGGGCGAATTTATTTGCGAAGTCAAAGAGCATGACGAGCGTATTGTTTTGCTCAAAGGCGGCCGTGGCGGATTAGGCAACTGGCATTTCCGCACTGCCACTAATCAGGCGCCGCGTTATGCCCAACCCGGCGAGCCCGCACAAGAACGAACGGTTATCATGCAACTCAAGGTCTTGGCCGATGTGGGTTTGGTCGGTTTCCCCAATGCAGGCAAATCAACGCTCTTGAGCGTTGTCTCTGCCGCAAAACCGGAGATTGCCGACTATCCGTTCACTACGCTAACTCCCCAATTGGGAATCGTTTCCTATCGCGATGGCCGTTCGTTCTGCATGGCCGATATTCCTGGTATCATCGAGGGAGCGGCCGAAGGCAAAGGACTCGGACTGCGTTTCTTGCGACATATCGAGCGAAATGCGGTGCTACTCTTCATGGTTCCCGCTAATTGTCCGGATATTGTGGCGGAATATTCGATTCTGCTCCGCGAGTTGGAGAAATACAATCCGCAACTCCTAACCAAGGCACGTATTCTGGCTGTCAGCAAGATGGATGTGCCGCGTGTGGATGATGAGGGCAACGAGTTACCGCCAATCGATTTCGAGCAAATAGCCAAAGAATTGGGCATCGCAGTCCTTCCTATCTCGTCTCTCACGGGCGAAGGAATTGATCAACTGAAAGATGCACTTTGGACCGAACTGAACAAAGAGCAAAACCAAATCATCGAGATCAGCCACGCGCCTATAGATGTGACGGTTATAGAGAAAGAAGAGTCGGATGATGACTCTGAAGAAGAGACTGAAACTATCTATCTGAACGAAGTAGAAGAAGAGTGGGATCTCGACAAATACAAAGGTATCGGATGGGATTCCGGAGAATAATCGACTGAGCGTGCAAAATACTTTCTACGATAGAATGGTCGAGTGGCGCGAACGCCACATTAGCGAGAAGCATTTGGTGCTCCTCCTTTCCTTCTTCGTAGGTTGTTTCTCGGCTATGGCAGCTTCGCTTCTAAAATCTTTCATCCATCTTATCCAGTGGTTTGTTGAACAGCATCTGATAGCGGGAACGAATACCTGGTGGTACCTCATTACTCCGGTTATCGGTATCACGTTGGCCGCACTCTTTGTCAAATACATAGTGCGCGACGATATCTCGCATGGTATTACTAAGATTTTGTATGCCATCAGTCAGCGCAAATCGATTATCAAGGCGCACAATATGTGGTCGTCTGTCATTGGTTCCGGATTGACCATCGGTTTTGGTGGTTCTGTCGGTGCTGAGGCTCCTATCGTGTTGACCGGAGCAGCCATCGGCTCTAATCTGGCTAAAGCTTTCCGCTTGGACCAGAAAACGATGATGCTCATGATTGGATGTGGCGCAGCAGGCGCAATCGGCGGTATTTTCAAGGCACCTATCGCGGGATTGGTTTTTACGCTCGAGGTGCTGATGATGGATCTTACCATGACGTCTGTGGCTCCTTTGCTCATCTCGTCCGTTACAGCCACCGCCATTTCTTATATCCTGACAGGCGAAGAGCCGATGTTCCCGTTGGAGAATATTGAGGTTTTTGCCGTTAATAGAATTCCTTGGTATCTGATTCTGGGCGCCGTTTGCGGACTCGCGAGTCTCTATTTCACTCGTGGAATGAACCGACTCGAACAATGGATGAAGCACAATGTGCGCAGTGTTGGGTTGAAGATTTTGGTGGGAGGATTAACGCTGAGTGTGCTTATCTTCTTGTTCCCGCCTCTCTACGGCGAAGGATACGATGTGATTCGTCAACTCATCAATGGTGATAGTCTTTCGGCCTTGGAGCATAGTCCTGTTGCGCTATTATCGGCTGTTAATCCGCAGATTCTGATTATCGGCTACTTTGTAGCCATCATTTTGTTTAAGATTGTCGCGAGTGTGGCCACCAACGGCGCAGGCGGAGTAGGAGGTATCTTTGCGCCTTCGTTGTTCATGGGCTCGTTGGTCGGTTTTGTCACAGCGCGCATACTCAATCTGATGGGCATTTTGGTTCCTGAGACCAATTTCGCATTGGTCGGCATGGCCGGTTTGATGTCGGGAGTGATGCACGCTCCGCTTACTGGTATTTTCCTGATTGCGGAACTGACCGGGGGATACCATCTTTTCATGCCGCTTATGATTGTGAGTGTCATCTCTTATCTCACCATCATGCTCTTCGAGCCTCATTCTTTGTATGCCATGCGTTTGGCGCAAAAGGGCGAACTGCTCACGCATAACAAAGATCGCAACGTACTCACGTTGCTCAAGATGGACAATGTGTTGGAAACGGACCTGAAAGTCATTCATCCTGAGATGATGCTTGGAGAATTAGTCAAAGTGATTAGCGAGAGCAAGCGAAATATCTTCCCGGTCATTGATCATGACGGCCGTTTGCGTGGTATTTTGTTGCTGGACGAAGTGCGCAACATCATGTTCCAACCGCGGTTATACAGACGTTTCACAGTCGGCCAGTTAATGACTTCTCCACCTGCCGTTTTGCAATTCGATATGCCGATGGAAAAAGTGATGGAGATTTTCGAAGATACGGGCGCTTGGAATCTGCCTGTGGTGGACAAAGATAGACACTATTTGGGATTCGTCTCTAAGTCTAAGATATTCAACTCTTACCGCCACGTCCTTGTCCATTTTTCGGAAGAATAAACCTATAAATAACATAAATCATGAAACGTTTTTTTATTGCTTTAGTAGCGGTCCTGATGACCATTGGTGTTTGGGGACAAGAAGAATCTGCACCTAACAAATATGCGTTTACGGTCAAAGGACCTGAGCGGTCTTACAATCAAATTCGCGTAGTCAATCACACTTCGCACGTAGGTTTCCAGTGCCGCGTTGTCTTTCTCAACGATGACGATACTTTTATGACCCTGTACGGCATCTACAATCTCAAGGGAGTAGATGATACCGATTCCAATTCGCAGGAAGTTCGTCGCGGCGACCGTGTGGGCGTTCAGTTGGCTAAGGATTTTCCGGGCGAAGTCACTTTCTCGGTCGAGTATCGTGATTATCCTTTCTATGACGCTATCTTGATTCATATTTACGACAAGACAAGTGGCTTTGATGAGGAATTTTAAGTAACGGACTATGAACGTACGACGCAAGCAACAAATAAGGTATATTCTGGCAGACATCATCAGTAGCGAACTGGTGTGGCTGTGCTTCCTGTTGTTCCGATGGTTGGTGTACGAAGGACGCGTTTGGGGGTGGGAAAATATCCTGATTCCTGCTTTCGATTTCCGCCTTCCTCTGTTGGTCTATCCGTTGGTTTGCTTGTTCGTCTATTATCTCTCCGGTTACTATCTGCGCCCGTTCCAAAAACCACTTTGGCGCGAGTTCCTGCGCACATTCATTTCGGCGATAGTGATAGCGTTGTTGTTCTTCTTCGTTATCATCATTGATGATAAAGTGGTTTCCTATCAGCGCTATTTGCTCTCGCTTCTGGTACTTTTTGGCTTGCAGTTTGTTCTGAGTTATATTCCTCGTTTGTTCATCACGCTGTTAACCAGGCGGCAGGGTATATCGCGTACGCGAACCATCCATTCGCTGGAAGAAGCTAAGCAACTGGTTGCGGGCGAACAAGAGGAAGTGATCATCGATCTTCCTAGCAATTATACTGATGAACAATTGTACCGCATCATTGCTCTGCTCTATCCGCTGACGTGCGAGATTAGTATGATTCCTCGTGTGTACGATATGCTCACGGGTGCCGCGCGCATCGGCCAACTGAATAGTCCGTCGTTGATCCAGATTACGGAGCATCACATGACTGATGCCGAATTGTGTATCAAGCGCGCTTTCGATATTGTTTGTGCTGCGGTGGGCCTGGTGATTATGTCTCCTCTGTTTCTCGTCATTTCTATACTAGTCCGTTGCTCTTCTGCGGGACCGGTCATCTATCGCCAGAAACGAATGGGCCAATATGGATTGCCGTTCACTATCTTCAAGTTCCGTACGATGATTGAAAATGCCGAAGAGGATGGACCCCAAGTCACGCATGATGGCGATCCGCGTATCACGCCTGTGGGACGTTGGTTGCGCAAATATCGATTGGACGAATGGCCTCAGTTGTGGAATATTCTGCGAGGCGATATGTCTATCGTTGGACCGCGTCCCGAACGGCCGTTCTTCGTCAAACAAATCATGGAGAAAGCACCGTATTATTGTTTGCTCTACAAGGTTCGTCCGGGTTTGACCAGTTGGGGACCTATTCGCGTTGGCTACACCGATACAATGGATAAGATGATCGAACGCCTCAATTGCGATGTGGTCTATGTGGAGAATATGTCGTTGTTGCTCGATATGAAGATTCTTTTCTTCACTATCGGTGTCATTCTGCGCGGCAAAGGAAGGTAATGGCTATGGAAAAACAGTTGTCATACGACGAAGCGCTCAAGCGCGTAGAAACTATCGTTTCTCAATTGGAACAAAGCGAGGCAATCAGTGTTGATGCGTACAAGCAATTGGCAGATGAGGCTACTCGTCTGCTTGATTATTGCCGCAAAGAAATTGAGAAACTCGCTATGGACGTAAAATCTTAAATGTCCCGTCCTCATTCAGCTTGATGATGCAGCTCGGCTCGTGAGGACTATCATCATCGCGGCGGAACTGACACACATAATCTACGCCGTCTATTATTTCTTGACTTATCTCGTGGTAGAAATGGGCCGTAGGCTGACCACTGATATTGGCACTTGTGGAGACTATTGGTCTCCTCAATTTTTCACATAGTTGTCTCGAGAATGTCTCGGTAGTAATTCGTATGCCGATGGACCCGTCTTCCGCGATCAGACTGGGCGCGAAGTGCTTTGCATGCGGATAAATTATTGTCATCGGCTTCATCATTCCATCATTCTCACCATTCCCATCATTTGCTGTCTCTAGCAGCATCTCGGCCGTTTCTGGCACATTCACATAGTAATCCAGTTTAGCGGCATTGTCTAGCAAAACCAACATCGCTTTGCTGTCTTCTCGCTGCTTGAGCGCATAAATGCGCTTCACGGCTTCTTCGTTGGTCGCATCACAACCAATCCCCCAAACAGTATCAGTCGGGTAGAGAATGATTCCTCCGCTGCGCAACACCCGCAACGCTTCCTCCAAATCGGCCTTATCGTATCTCGCAAAATCCATAATCGACGACAAAGGTACGCTTTTTTGCCGAATTTGGCAAACGAAATTGTCATTTTTAAGAAAAATTCTTAAAAAACACTCGCATTATTTGCGTATTTGCTAAAAATGTACTAATTTTGTAGCGTGTTTAGTAGCGGCTCTTTGTTCCGAACGCTGCCAAATGCCCCAAATCATCAATAATTAACACAAAAATATATTAAAATGAAAGCTTTAGATTTAACTAAGTATGGCATTAAGGGCGCTACCGTTATCGCCCACAACCCATCCTACGAGTATTTGTTCGCAGAGGAGACAAAACCTGAGTTGACCGGCTACGCAAAAGGTCAAAACACCGAGCTTGACGCTGTGAATGTCATGACCGGTATCTATACCGGCCGTTCGCCTAAGGACAAATACATCGTAATGGACAAGAACTCGAAGGATACCGTTTGGTGGACTAGCGAGGAGTACAAGAACGACAACCACCCGATGTCCGAGGAAATTTGGGCTAAGGTGAAAGAGTTGGCTATCAAGGAGCTCTGCGACAAAGATCTGTATGTTGTTGATGCTTTCTGTGGTGCTAACAAAGACACCCGTATGGCCGTTCGTTTCATCGTTGAGGTGGCTTGGCAAGCACATTTCGTAAAGAATATGTTCATCCAACCGAGCGCAGAAGAACTCGAGAACTTCGAGCCTGATTTCGTTATCTACAATGCTTCGTTGGCTAAGGTAGAGAATTTCAAAGAACTCGGCCTGAACAGCGAGACTTGTGTCGCATTTAACACTACTAGCCGCGAGCAAGTTATCCTCAACACTTGGTATGGTGGTGAGATGAAGAAAGGTATGTTCTCCATGATGAACTACTACTTGCCGTTGAAGGGTATCGCTTCGATGCACTGCTCCGCTAATACGGATATGGAAGGCAAGAATACCGCTATCTTCTTCGGTCTCTCCGGAACCGGAAAAACGACTCTTTCGACTGACCCGAAACGTCTGCTTATCGGTGATGACGAGCACGGATGGGATGATCAGGGTGTCTTCAATTTCGAAGGTGGTTGCTATGCTAAGGTTATCAACCTGGACAAAGAGTCCGAGCCTGATATCTACAATGCTATTCGCCGCAACGCTCTTCTTGAGAATGTGACGGTTGACGCTAACGGCAAGATCGATTTCGCTGACAAGAGCGTGACTGAGAATACCCGTGTTTCCTATCCTATCAACCACATCGAGAAGATCGTTCGTCCTGTATCGGCTGGCCCGGCTGCTAAGAATGTCATCTTCCTCAGCGCCGATGCTTTCGGTGTTCTGCCTCCTGTGTCTATCCTGACTCCGGAGCAAACCAAATACTATTTCTTGAGCGGCTTCACCGCTAAGTTGGCGGGTACCGAGCGTGGTATCACCGAGCCGACTCCTACTTTCTCCGCTTGCTTCGGCCAGGCTTTCCTCGAGTTGCATCCTACCAAGTATGCTGAGGAATTGGTTAAGAAGATGGAGAAGAGTGGTGCTAAGGCTTATCTGGTTAACACCGGTTGGAATGGCACAGGCAAGCGTATCTCGATTCGCGACACGCGTGGTATCATCGACGCTATCCTTGGTGGCGATATCCTGACCGCTCCTACCAAGAAGATTCCGTTCTTCAATTTCGAAGTACCGACAGCTCTGCCGGGTGTTGATCCTGCTATTCTCGATCCACGCGACACCTACAAAGATGCTGCAGAATGGGATACTAAGGCTAAAGATCTGGCCGCACGTTTCATCAAGAACTTCAGCAAGTACACCACCAACGAGGCTGGTAAAGCACTTGTCGCTGCTGGTCCGCAATTGTAATCGTTCCCTTTGGATAAAGAACTTTAATGCGCTCGCAACGGATTAATAATCAGCAGATTACCCCCCCCCATACGAATAGGGGATTAGAGGAGAATCTTAAATAATTCGCAACGTACAAGCGGTGCTTGACCATTGTGTCAAGTGCCGTTTGTCGTTTTATGGCAGAATCTTAATGAGAGTACATTTTTTGAGGTCGAGAATGTCAGGTAGTGCTCTCGTTTATGTCTCGGTAAAGTCTCGGTCAAACCACGTTATACTCCCGTAAGGTCAAAATCTTAATCAGAGTACATTTTTCGATCAGACAAAACAGATAGAAATCAAAAACAATTAACAACAATATTAACTAAAATCAAACTATTATGAGAAAAATTACACTTTTTATTGCAGTGCTGTGCGCTGTTAGTGCCATGGCTTATGATGGTACGCGCCCTGGTAGATTTTCTGTTGCAGCAGACAAACAAGTTGTGTTCTCGTGGGCGAATCTGATTTATCTCCCCGGTTCTGGCAAATGGGAATATTGTTCTTATCAGCCTGATTACAGAGGAGAGTACAACGCTTCTCTAACTTCCTATTCTATAGATCTTTTTGGCTATGGTACAGGCGACAATCCTACTCTGCGCACAACCCAAAACGCTGATTACGCCACTTTCGTGGATTGGGGAATAAATGATATTGAGCTTCGGGGGACTAATCGTTGGCGAGTATTGACTTCTGAAGAATGGAACTATTTGTTCTTTTTGCGTTCCAATGCAGCTAACTTATTTGGTCTGGGTACTGTGAATAATGGCTTTGTAAGTCACGGACTGATTGTTCTTCCTGATAATTGGGAAACACCCGAAGGTCTCGATTTTTATCCGGGTTCCTCTAAAGGTTTGGTATGTAATGATAGTTGTTATACAAACAGCAGCAAAAACAATTTTTCGCACAATGCGTATGATGCTGACCAGTGGTTTCAGATGGAAAATGCCGGTGCGATTTTTCTTCCGGCAGCAGGCTATCGTGTGGGAGCAGATGTAGGTGGAATAGGGGAAGAAGGCCGCTATTGGACTTCCACGCCAGAGGATGCTTCTTACGCATATTTCTTCTTTTTCGATGCCAAAGAAGTCGGAGTGCGGGATCAATATCGAAAGGTAGGTGCTGCCGTTCGTTTAGTACAAGACGTAAACACCGAAGCAATTGATAATACTTCTGCACAGGAGCAGATTGTGAAGCATATAGAAAACGGTCAGTTGCTGATAGAAAAGAATGGAAAAACGTATAATGCGCTAGGCATAGAAACAAAATAAAAAATAAAGAAACTATGAGAAATCTATTGTTGTGTTGTGTCCTGGTATTTATAAATATCAGTGTATTTGCAACCGAGGGCGCTCTGAGCGGCAAATTCTCCGTGGCGGAAAAAAAACAAGTGGTCTTCTCGCAGGGTAACTTGCAGTACCAAGCCAGTACAAGCACTTGGCGTTTTGCAACTAATCAGTATGATACTATTGGCGCAGACAATGCCAATATATCGGAGTCCTACTCTGGTTGGATTGACCTCTTCGGATGGGGAACCGGCAATGCTCCTACAAAACATAGTGAAGCCCCTGGAGATTACAAAGAATTCCATGAATGGGGTACCAATGCTATCAGCAATGGCGGGAATGCGGCCAATCTCTGGCGCACGTTGACTATTGCAGAGTGGTATTATCTTTACGATGCGCGTTCTAATTACGATGCTTTACGCGGATTTGCAACCATAAATGATGTACGTGGGTATATTTTTCTTCCGGATGATTGGACTCTTCCAAGCGGTTTGTCTTTCGACCCAGATGCGACCAATTTTACGACCAACACCTACTCAGTAGAGCAATGGGCACAAATGCAAATAGCAGGGGCGGTCTTCTTGCCAACTGCGGGCTACCGTTGGGAGGGAATCATAATAAATGATGTATCACTCGATGGCAGTTATTGGTCTTCCTCTTTGGATGATACGTACAATGCGAACGCTATAGAGTTTTACTGGGACAGTGAAACCAGCCAAGCCACCTTCTTAACAGATGAGGCATATGAAATTTCTTATGGTCTTTCGGTTCGTTTAGTTCACGATTATGAAGAGCCGAGTGCTATAGACAACACGACTGTTGAGGCAAAGGCTATTAAGCGCGTTAAGGACGGTCACCTCCTCATCGAGAAGAACGGAAAGACTTATAATGCGCAGGGCGTGGAACTTAAATAATCAACATTATGCATTAATATGCAATAACAATTGAGCGCTTCCGGGCGCTCTTTTTTTGTACCTTAATTTCCGAAAACACCTTCTTTTTGACGAAAAAATCGGAAAATATTTGCACATGTCAAAAAAAAGCAGTACTTTTGCAAGCTTTTTGTGTGGCGTGCGCGTCATATGTGCCGTGCGCATACATAAGAAACAAACATTGAGGAAACAAAAAACTCAAAACAAATAAATAACTAAAAACTATGCAAAACAAAGGATTAATTCGTTTCTTGGCAGTCTGCTTGGCGCTTGTTTGTGCCTTCTATCTGTCATTCTCTTTGGTCACTGGTCACTATGACAAGAAGGCTAAAGAGTACGCCGCAGGCGATGCGGTCAAGGAGTACCAGTATCTGGACTCAATCGCTACTGAGAAAGTGTGGTTCGGCTACACATTGAAAGAGTGCCGCGAGAAAGAGATCAACCTTGGTCTTGACTTGAAGGGTGGTATGAACGTCACCATGGAAGTTTCGGTTCCTGACATTCTCGATGCTCTCAGCGGACACAATGAGTCTGAGAACTACAAGAAAGCATTGGAGCTGGCTAAGCAGAAGCAGAAATCCAGTGGTACGGACTTCGTTACGCTTTTCATTGAGTCGTACAACGAGGTGGACCCGGATGCTTCGTTGGCTTCTGTTTTCTCCACCTTCGAACTCAAGGATAAAATCACTCTGACCTCCACCAACGAAGAGGTAGAGAAAGTGATCCGCGAGGAAGTAGATGGTGCTATCCAAAACTCGTTCAACGTACTCCGTACGCGTATCGACCGCTTCGGTGTTGTTCAGCCTAACATCCAGAAACTCGCTCAACCTGGTCGTATTCTTATCGAACTTCCGGGTATCAAAGAGCCTGAGCGTGTTCGTAAACTCCTACAGGGTTCGGCTAACCTCGAGTTCTGGGAGACCTACGAGTGCTCCGAGATTCTGCCTATGCTCGCACAAATCAACCGCGAGTTTGCTGCCGGCAGCGAAGCTGAGGCTGAGGTAGAAGAGGCTAAGGCTGAAGAGCCGAAAGCTGAAGAAGCTCCTAAGGCTGAGAACGACGAATTGGCTGAATTGGTTGAGAACCTCGGCACCGACAGCGCAGCCGTTGAGGCTGACCAAGCTGCGCAACTGGCTGAGTACAAGAAGAAAAATCCTCTCTTCGCTATCCTCAACCCGTCGGTTAACCAGGCTGGCCAAGCTTACCGTGGACCGGTCGTTGGTACTGTTCATTACGTAGATACCGCTAAGGTCAACGCTATGCTCAACTCGCAAATCGCGAAAGCTGTTCTCCCGCGTGACGTACGTTTCTTCTGGACAGTTAAGCCAATCGACGAGGCGGGAAGCTATTTCCAACTCGTTGCTCTCAAGGCTCAACGCGATGGCCGTGCTAGTTTGGAAGGCGACGTGATCACTGACGCACGCGCAGACTTCGGCCAGACTAGCGCTTACGCTAATGTCTCGATGTCCATGAACGCTGAGGGTGCCAAGGCTTGGCAACGTATTACCAAAGACAATATCGGCAAGTCGGTTGCTATCGTTTTGGATGGATTCGTTTATTCCTTCCCAACCGTACAGAACGAGATTGCCGGTGGTAATAGCCAGATTACTGGTAACTTCACCGTAGAAGAGGCAAAAGACTTGGCTAACACCCTCAAGTCTGGTAAGATGCCGGCTCCTGCTCGTATCATCGAGGAGAGCGTGGTTGGTCCTTCTCTGGGACGTGAGGCTATCCAGTCGGGTCTTTGGTCATTCGCTCTGGGATTCGTGCTCATCCTTCTGTACATGATTTTCTACTATGGTTGGATTCCTGGTCTCATCGCCGATGCTGCATTGGTTTGCAACGTCTTCCTGTTGGTGGGTATCCTCGCTTCCTTCAGCGCTGTGCTGACTTTGCCGGGTATCGCAGGTATCGTCCTGACCATGGGTTGTGCAGTCGATGCGAACGTGCTTATCTACGAGCGTATTCGTGAGGAACTCCGCGGTGGAAAGGGCATGCGCAAAGCCATCGAAGATGGTTTCAAGGGAGCCATCACAGCCATTGTTGATGCCAACGTAACATCGTTCTTGACCGGTGCTATCTTGGCTATCTTCGGTACTGGTCCTATCAAGGGCTTCGCCGTTACATACATGATCGGTATTGTTTCCTCCTTCTTGACAGCCGTATTCATCACACGTCTGTTGCTCGAGGATTATGCTAAGAATGAGAATGCTAAGGAGCTGACCTTCACCACTCGTCTGATGAAGAACTTCTTGCAGAATATGCACTTTGACTTTGTCAAGGCTCGTAGATGGGCTTACTGCCTCTCGGGTGCTGTCGTTATCTTTGCTATCCTGGGGCTTGAGCCGCACTTGTTCGGTAAACTGAACTTGGGTATCGATTTCTCCGGTGGACGCAACTACGTTGTTCGTTTCGACAACGCTATCAATACACAGGATGTACGCGAGAGCCTCGACAATACCTTCAGCGCTACGCTCGAAGATGGCGAGTTGTTCTCTCTGAACGTGATTACCTACGGTAACGATGCTAACCAAGTTCGTATCTCCACCAACTATCGTATCCACGAGGAAACCGCTGAGGCAGACGAAGCTATCGAGACTTTGCTCTATCAGGGCTGCAAGCCGTTCTTGGGCGATAACATTACATTCGATGATTTCCGTTCAACCGACTCGAATGCTTCGGTAGGTATTATGTCGAGCCAGAAGGTAGGTCCTGCTATCGCAGACGATATCACCACCAGTGCTATCTGGGCTGTGCTCGCTGCATTGGTTGTTATCTTCCTTTACATCCTCTTGCGTTTCCGCAACTTCGCTTATTCCGTTGGTGCACTCGCAGCTTTGGCGCACGATACAGTTATCATCCTTGGTCTCTACGCTATCCTTTGGAAGATTATGCCTTTCTCTATGGAGATTGACCAGGCATTCATTGCGGCTATCCTGACCGTTATCGGTTATTCTATCAACGATACCGTGGTTATTTTCGACCGTGTACGTGAGTACAACGGACTCTATCCGAAACGTGAGCGCCATATCAATATCAACGACGCTTTGAACAATACGCTCAGCCGTACGTTCTCGACTTCTATGTCTACGTTCGTGGTATTGTTGGCTATCTTTATCTTCGGTGGCGAGACCATCCGTGGTTTCGTATTCGCACTCCTCATGGGTGTCATCGTGGGTACTTATTCGTCTCTGTTCATCGCTTCGCCTATTGCTTACGATATCCAACAAGCACAGGCTCGCCGCGCAGAGAAGAAAGCTGCTAAAAAATAATATCCATTCAGCATTGCTACAATGAAGAATGATTTCTTGAAATTTGCCGCTGCCCAAGGCCTTAACTCCATGCATGTGGAGAAGGTCTTGGCGCAGAGCGCAGATACTATTCAGGCTTCGGCAGGTTATATCTCGCCTACTATCCTCGAAGAGCGTCAACTCAATGTGACGCAAATGGATGTGTTCAGCCGCTTGATGATGGACCGTGTTATTTTCCTCGGCACCGAGGTCAATGACTATACGGCCAATGTCATCCAGGCTCAACTGCTCTATCTCGATTCTGTGGATAGCGAGCGTGATATTCATCTCTATCTCAACACGCCCGGTGGCTCTGTTTATGCAGGCCTTGGTATCTACGATACCATGCAGTTCGTGCGTGCCAAGGTAGCCACTATCTGCACCGGTCTCGCTGCTTCCATGGGCGCTGTGCTGCTCGTGGCAGGCGAGAAAGGAATGCGCGCTGCGCTTCCTCATAGCCGCGTCATGATTCATCAGCCTCTTGGAGGTGTCCAGGGCCAGGCTAGCGATATTGAGATCACCGCGAAGGAGATTCTCAAAATCAAGGACGAACTCTACACCATTATCTCCGATCATTCGGGCAAGGCCATTGACCAGATTCGTCAAGATGCAGATCGTGACCACTGGATGACTGCCCAGGAAGCACTCGCTTACGGTATTATCGATAAGGTATATACCAAGAAGTAGTTTTTAGTTGTATTCAGTAATGGCTAAAAAGAAACACGAAGTTTGTAGTTTTTGTGGGCGCGAGATGCCTAACATGTTCAGCGGGTTGAATGGCTCGCTGATTTGCTCCGAGTGTATCGAGGCGGGACATACGCTTTTGCTGACGATGCCAAAACCTTCGTCCGACCAGGGCGATGGACTGAGCATGGATACTCTGCCCGCGCCGCAAGATATCAAGGCGTTCCTCGACCAGTACGTGATTGGTCAGGACGAGGCCAAACGATTCCTTGCGGTGGCTGTGTATAATCACTACAAACGCGTGTTGCAAGAGAAGGATGATGATGGTATCGAGATTGAGAAAAGCAATATCTTGCTCGTCGGTTCTACCGGTACTGGCAAAACGCTCCTCGCTCGTACTATCGCCAAACTTCTCAAGGTACCTTTCGCTATTGTCGATGCCACGGCTCTGACCCAGGCGGGTTATGTGGGAGAAGATGTCGAGTCCTTGCTCGTTCGTCTCTTGCAGGATGCTGATTACGATTTGCAGAAGGCGCAGAAAGGTATCGTCTTTATCGATGAGATAGACAAAATCGCTCGTAAGAGCGAGAATCCAAGCATCACACGCGATGTGAGCGGAGAAGGCGTTCAGCAGGGCTTGCTCAAATTGCTCGAAGGATCTATCGTCAATGTGCCGCCACAAGGCGGACGCAAGCACCCGGAGCAAGAGTTTATTCACGTAGATACTAAGAATATTCTCTTCATCTGCGGTGGCGCTTTCGATGGCATCGAGCGCAAGATTGCGCAACGAATGAACACGCAAGTGGTGGGCTTTGATTCGCAACAGAAAGCCGCAAGTGTGGATAAGAACAATCTGCTGCAATATATTGCTCCGCAAGATCTCAAGGCCTTCGGCCTAATTCCCGAGATCATCGGCCGCTTGCCTATTCTGACCTATCTCCAACCGCTCAGCAGAGAGGCGCTGCGTTCTATTCTAACCGAGCCGAAGAATGCACTCACCAAACAGTATATCAAACTCCTGAAGATGGATGGCGTACAATTGCGCTTTGAGGAAGAGATGCTCGATTATATTGTTGACAAGGCACTCGAGTACAAACTCGGCGCGCGTGGTTTGCGCGGATTGATGGAGGCCGTGATGATTGATATCATGTACGAGCGTCCACGAGATGGCGAATATGTCGTCACCAAGGCTTATGCAGCCGAACGAATAGAGAAAAGCGATTTAGCGCGAATGCGCGAAGCACTATAAAAAACGCCTCCTTTTTCTAGGGGGCGTTTCTTTTATCACAGTATCAATACCAAAATTGGTATCGGAATAAATGTATCGAACGTATACAGAACAGTTCCGTACGTATTTGGCCCCTGATAAACATGCCCGTTAGTGATGGTGTACATCTTTGTTCCGTAGGTATTAGCTCCTTGGTAGATGTGCAATCCATCCCACGTATAAATCTTTTGCCCATACGTATTTGGTCCCTGATAAACATGCTCTCCATCCCAGGTGAGCAGTTTGGTTCCGTAGGTATTTGCGCCCTGATAGACATGTTTTCCGTCCCAGGTGTATAGTTTCGTGCCGTAAGTGTTACCGCCTTGGTAGAGATGTTCTCCGTCCCAAGTGTAGAGTTTGGTACCATAGGTGTTCGGACCTTGGTAGAAATGTTGTGCTGACATAGTAATACAAGAGAATATTAGACAAAGAAGTAAGCCGATTTTTCTCATAATAGATTATAGGTTAGAATCCGCTATATACCAATTCCAGTTTCATGCCATTTTGGGCTGAACGTATCTTGGTAGCGGACATGGTTTGCTGTTGTTTAACGGCCGAAATAACCGTTTGTGACGAGGATGTGCTGGTCGAAACAACCACTGGCATCAACATCATCGAAAGGGTGCTATCTACGCTCTCTTTACGCAATTGTTGCGTGAGCAAAGTCGATAGGTCGAACGAGTAGTAATAGGTAGTATTTCCTATCGAATCTACTCCTTGTGTTAGGGATCCGAGTAGTGCGCATGTGTCCGATGGCAACTCTTTGTCGGCAAAGAATCGATCAATGCTCTGCTCACGAATCAGCAGCATGTATGCGGCCGGCTGCAACCAGTCGTTACGTTGTTTCTCTGCCTCTGTCCCGGAGAACACATTTTGCACCTCCACTTTCAGTTGTGCCAGATTCACATAAGGCCGCTTGTAGTATGTCGAGTCGTCTTGAGAGTGCTTCATGTGGTTGTAGATGGTATCGGCCATCTGTTGCATCGGCAGTTTCAGGCGAGTGTAAATTCCCGCAGGCGATACAATGTAATTGTATTCGCTCGAATCATTCTTCAGCGAATCTATCCACTCGGCTTTGTCGCGATAGAGCAGATGATTGATTGTCCTTACTTCCGAGTTTGCGTAGAAGGCCTTCATGTCGTTGACTGTCGTGTCGCGGCCGGCTTTGTTGTACGTAAAGTGGTAGAACACGCCTAGCGCCACATCCGACACGTTCAGCATGGTCGACGAGCCGAACGAAGTTTCTATCAGCAGACCGTTGAATTGTTGGTTGAATGACTCTTGCGACTCAAAGCTGCGAATGGCGCTGAAGGTATTCAGAAAATCGTCGTTGAGACGCATACGCAACATCGGCACATACACATTGTTGCTATTGGCTATCGAGTCCAGTTTCTCGGCCGCGACCACTATTCGATGGTTCACCAAAATCGCTTTCTCTCTCGAACAGAAATCACTGATATTCAGGTCGGTAGGATAGGTGCGAGAATAAGCGAACGTCCCTCTGTCCATCAGGTATGCATTTACTGCCAGAGGCGAATAACCATCGCCCACCCAACTCGAATAGTACATAAACAGGCAGATGGAATCTATCGTCGCTCCATCGGGGTAAGAATAACCTTCCGGACAAGCCAGTTGCGTCAGAATCGAACCTCTCACGAGTCCGTAATCGGTCTCAATCTCGCCCAGCAGAAACGAATCGGCTTGCGAGATAATGGCCTTGCAACTGTCTATCTCCGAACGCAGAGCAAACGTATCAGCTAGAACGATGATTTCGTCTTCATCGTCCAGCACCGCTTGACCCGCCGTGCCCACATCATCTTTGCAGGCAGTCAATCCGATGCTCAGCAAAGCGAGTAACCATATGATTTTTCTCTGTTTGATAGGTCTATTCTTCTTTTTCTTTGGGTTCTAACAGGCTGTTGTAGAAATCCCACTGACGTTTGCAGGCTTCTGTTATGTCTTCGGTCTCTGCGTACGGCAGAATCGGTTTTCCCTTAGTCTCTGCGTAGTTGACCAGTCGTTGGTTCACTTGCGGACGCGAGAATACGATGGCATCTGAATAGTCGATGGCCAAGCGCATCAGTTCTTCGTATCCAACCGGGAAACCGGCTATCGAGCGAACGTCGCTGTTGGTGATTCCGTCTATGCGCAACTTGTCCGCAAAACGCGTGCCAAACGGAGTCTTGTATTCCATGTCGTCCAACGAAAGCACAATCTTCGATTGGTTGAAGAACGGCTCGTCGTTGTAGGCAGTCTTCAGGTAGAGTGGCAACAAGGCAGTCATCCAACCTGAACACAATATGATATTTGGCGTCCAACGTTGTTTCTTTACGGCCTCTGCCACGCCGCGCGCGAAGAAAATAACTCGATCGTCATTGTCCGCATATTCTTTGCCTTGCTCGTCGGCCACACCTTTGCGGCGATGGAACAGGTCATCGTTGTCGATGAAGTAGATTTGGATGCGAGCTTGTTGTATCGAAGCTACTTTGATCAGTAGCGGATGGTCGGCATCCTGAATAATCAGGTTCATTCCCGACAGGCGAATCACTTCATGTAGTTGATTACGGCGCTCGTTGATCTCACCGAATTTAGGCATAAACGTACGAGTCTCATAACCGTGGCTCTGAAAGTATTCAGGCAACTTACGGTTAAGCATACGGATCGGCGTTTCTTCGGCCAAATAGGGGTACATCTCTTGCGAGATAAACAGGATTCGATTTGGCTCTTTCATAGGCATTTATTTTAGGCGTAGCCGCAACACTACATTATTCGCAGTGCAAAATTACAACTTTTTTTTCAAATATGCAAATATTTGAGAGTTTTTTTTCGAATTGCACTCCTTTTCTCTTCTTTTGATCGAGACTTTATCGTGGAGAAGCCAATTGACTTTTGGCTTCGAAAAGATGGAGAATGTCCAGTGAACATTCGAATAGAGTGGCAGGCGGGGAGCCTAAGCCGACCGAGAGTATACCGAGACAATACCGTATCCTACCCATGCCTATAATATACTTTGTATATTATCGCGTGATTTTGATTTTTTTACTTCGAAAAAACACGGACAATAGTTTGCGTATGTCAGAAATTTGTTGTACTTTTGCGGCGCAAAAGTTTGGTGCACATGAAAAGAGTCGTTTTCTTCTTGTTGGTGTCGCTTGCTTTGATGGCTTGCCATCGCGCCGTACGCATTACGGGCGTAACGACCGAAGCGATTCCCGTAGATGCTTCTTGCGACCCTATCGCCGACAATGACTATACCAACTATCTGCAGCCAACCAAGCAGGCTTTGGCGCGCGAGATGGATGTGCAGATTGGCTTTGCGCCTGACACACTTTGGGTAGCCAAACCCGAATGCCCGATGCTCAACTGGGCGAGCGATGCCTTGTGGGAAGCCGCCAAACGCGTTTGTCCCGAGCCTGTGGATATGGCGGTGGTCAATATCGGTGGCATGCGTTGCGACTGGTTGCCCGGACCTATCACGGTCGGCCATATCTACGAACTGATGCCTTTTGACAACCATCTGGTGGTGCTGACACTCTCCGGAGCAGATATTCTCGACCTCTGTACGGGATTTGCCGAGCGAGGTGGAGAAGGCGTAGCGGGACTGAGAATGACTGCCGTGGATGGACGATTGGCACAAGTTTTGATAGGAGATAAAGTGATTGATGCCAAACGCAACTATCGCGTCGCTACGAGCGATTATTTGTCCGGAGGAGCCGACCAGATGGATGCGTTGACACGTTACTCCGATTATTGGGATAGCGAATTGTTGATACGCGATGTTTATCTTGACGCAGTCAAGGAGCAGGATACACTTCGTGCCAAGGTGGACGGAAGAATGAATTTATTGTAGATTTTTAGAGATATGAAAAAACTATTGGTAAAAATCAATGTATTGCTTGGCATAGCTAGCATGGCTCTGGCTGGTTGTCATAGCCAAAAGGCCGCTACCAAGACTGAGACGGAAAGTGCAGATCAGCCTAAGCAAGAGGAAGTGGCTGAAGATCCTAAGGTAATCTGTATGTACGGCGTTCCCGCGTCGCTGCAGGTGGACTCAACGGCTACTCAGGCTCCGCAAGAGGAAGAACCGCTACCACCCGTACGCCCAATGTTGAAATACGGTGTGCCTAACCCAAGACCCATGGTGAAGTGAGAAGAAAAATTCTCATAGCGATTGATATTCTTATAGGAGCTGCTACTATTGTATTGGCTGGTTGTGGTGTGCCGAAAAAAATGCCAACCTCTCCCGCCATTACAACTAGTGCTGAACCGGAGAAAAAAAGATATGCGCAAAAGTTTTCTTCCAAATACGCAAAAATTAGTGATAGATTTACTCAGCGAAAAATTGCTTCGCAAGATGAAGAAAAAAACGAGCCGGTAGTTGTTGTAGAAGAGGAGAAGACGGAAACTGTTCTTGATACTACCAATATGTTGCAGGATATATTAATCGAGGCTGAACAATATGAAACAAGAGGAAGTTATTGCGCGTATGGTCCTCCAACACCAAGAAATTAAATTATGAAATTTCGTCTAAAGTTAGCTTTGTGGTTAGAGCGTTGGCGTCGGCAGAATCTGAAGACGCTCCATCCGCTGCAACAGTTGTTCTGGGAAAGTACGTTGCGTTGCAACGTGCATTGCCTCCATTGCGGTAGCGACTGTGTCGCTTCTGTTACGCAACCGGATATGCCCGCCGAGGATTTTCTCCGTGTTATTGATACGGAAGTAACGCCGCACGTCAATCCTCATCAGATCATGGTCATCATCTCCGGAGGCGAACCACTGATGCGCAAAGATTTGGCCGAAGTAGGCGCAGCTTTGAAACAGCGCGGCTATCCTTGGGGAATGGTTACCAATGGTTTGGCGCTGACCGAGAAACGTTTCCGCGAATTGAGAAAAGCGGGCCTACGTTCTATCACGGTCTCGCTCGATGGATTGGAGGAAGATCATGTTTGGCTCCGCCAACATCCCTTGGCTTTCGAAGGCGCTTGCCGTGCTATCGGTCTCTGCGCAGCAGAGAAAGGACTGACCTGGGACGTAGTAACTTGTGCCAACCAACGCAATATTGACCATCTGCCGGCTATTCGTGATATGCTGTGGAGTATGGGCGTACGCGATTGGCGTGTCTTCGGTATCGATCCAATGGGTCGCGCGGCTACCAATCCTGAATTGCTGCTCAACGATGATCAATTCCGCTATTTGATGGATTTCATCGTTGCTGAACGCGAAGCAGGTCGCCATGTCAGCTATTCGTGCGAAGGATATCTGGGAACGTACGAAGGCCGTGTCCGCGACCATTTGTATCAATGCGCTGCGGGTATCAGCGTTGCCTCTATTCTGATTGACGGTAGCATTTCCGCTTGTACGAGCGTGCGAGGCAAATATTACCAAGGTAATATCTACAAAGATTCATTCTGGCGCGTATGGGAAGAAGAATTCAAACCTTACCGTAATCGCGAATGGATGCACAAAATGGAACCGTGCAAAGATTGCAAGGCATTCGCTTTCTGCGAAGGAAATGGCATGCATTTGCGCCGAGAAGATGGCAGTCTGATGCTTTGCCACCTACAACGATTAGGACAAAAAAAGTAAATAGCCTAGGAAAGATATTCCAACGTTTAAGGAAGATATTTCAGGCAAAGATTTTCATCGAGGTAGTAGATTTTTTCTGCTGCCTCGAATTTTTCACACCCTATCGCTTTGGTTGAGTCGATGAGCGGACAATCGATTTGTGCCAAATGTAGCACCGAATGGAAAATTCCGTCGGTTGAGAAACGTTGCGTGCGATGGGCTTGCAGTTGTCGCAATAATGGGTGATGACGATAGCGATAGTTCGGATTGGTCCAAATCATCATCGGGACGTGCAATTCGCTGTAATTGTCCGTCAGATGGATATTGTCGCTGCCGATATATACCAAAACAGCAGGCTGATGCGTTACGCGTAGCGAATCGGTCAGTTGGCGCAACAAGTACGGAGTTTGTGCAAACGAAATACTGTCGCGTCCGCCTTGCGTAGCCATCACTATCAGATGGCGTTGCAACGGTTGACTCATCGCCTCGCGAAATGGAGTCAGAAGTGCCGTGTCCGGTTGGAATGGCAGATACGAGAGATACGAACAATCGTCAGCAATGCGCATCAGGAAATGATCGTGGTAGCCGTAATTGCTGAGCCACGCGGAATAATAACCGGCTTCGTTGAAAGCGCGAATAAATCCTTTCTCCACAAAGAATGGCAAAGGATCGGTTGGTGTGGCACGCGAGAAAAGCAATGGCACGGCTACGCCGCTGACAGGACAAGTGGTATAGACTGAGTCAAAACGAATGGCCAACGAATCCTGGTAGTCTAATTCTTGCCACTGAGCATACGAAGTCTCGCCAAGGACGATAATCATAGTCTCGTCCGCTTTGCTCTTGTTAGGCGATATATCGTACGAGTAATTGCGCTGTTCGGGCAAGGTGCGTTCTACGTGGATCGCAAATGCAGCCAAATTTTGAAGTTGCGACAAGAAACTCGTAGGACAGACGTGCATCGGACTAATGTAGAAAATAGCTACCAAAGCCGCAAAAACAGGTAAACGCCAACGCAAAGGCGCTATATGTTTTCGTTCTACGAAATAGTGAGCCACCACATAAAATCCGACCCAAAGAATGAGTGTAGTAGGGATAATCCAGAAATAGTGCATTACCATCGACCACAAAACCTCGGGAGGCGTTTTGAACCACATATAGAGATAAAGCATCGATGTGGTGGAACCGCGCAAAAAGAGATGGAACATCTCGAAGATGGAGAATGCAAATCCCAAGGAAATCATGTAGAGATACGCTCGGCGGTGGAAGAGGCACAAACCTGCACCGTACAAGGCAAGCGTAGTGAAGATATACAACAAACGGTCGCCGAAAGAGGATACATCGCTAGCCAAACATACAATCAATATATTCGGAAGCAATGCAAAAAGCAGTAATGCTGCAAATACTATGATTTCTTTGGTTTTCATCGCCTAGGCGAAGAAATGGTTAATTGCGTTTTATCGGATGCAACTGTGAGAGTTGCCGACTGATGCAACCAAAGTGGCAGATTGCGTTCCACATGACCAACCGGGAAATCGAATACGACCGGATAGTCATAATCGCTAACGGCTTCAAAAATGGTCTGAAGAATCGTTTCTGCGGGCATCGAAGGATCGTCTTCGCAATCGCTAAACTGGCCGACAATGAGTCCGCCCAGATTAGCCAGAACTCCGCTCAGACGCAGATTGCGAATCATTCGATCGATGTGATAATGGCGTTCGCCAATATCTTCTATCAGCAGAATGGGTTTTTCTGCCGATTGGGATGGCAGCGCAAATGGCGTGGCCTGAAGGCCATACAATACGCTCAGATTGCCGCCAATAATTTTGCCTTCGCACTTGCCCTGTCGATTCAACGGATGCGAAGGAAGAGTATAATTCAAGGCTTCGCCTCGTAATGCTGCGCGAAGCGCAGTCAGCACTTCGCCATCTTCGGGCAACGTAGCAATATGTTTGCACATTACGCCGTGCAGCGAAGGTTGGCCGTTAAGGCCTGAAGCCTGATGCAAAGCCGTTATATCGCTAAAACCGAGAATGGGCTTGTTGATGGGAGGTACGCGGTCGATGATTCGTTGCAAACCATATCCGCCCCGTGCGCAGAGAATCAGATCTACTTGCGGGTCGCGTAGTGCTTCGCACAAATCGGCCAAGCGCGCTTCGTCGGTTCCCGCAAAACGTCCCCATTCGTCGCGCGTATGTTGGCCTTCACTCACTTGCCATCCCCACGAACGCAAACGCGCTGAGGCTTGATCGATGAGCGTGGCATCCAAATGGCCGGAGGGCGATATGATACGAATATGCTGAATCATTTTAACTATAAACTTTCCATTCAATCCAATTGACCAACCGCTTTGGAAGAAGTCGGTCGAGGAAGCAGAGTAGGCGATAACTGAAACCGCCGATATATTGTGGTTTGGGGCTGCGACAAGTAGCGATATGATAGAAGAGTCGTGCCATTTGTTTGGGCGACATTCCATTGCGTTCGTCGCGCTCCATGGTGGTTACGGCTTTGTTGGCGCCAAGATAAATCTCTTCTCCTGCCACCGATTTGCTGCGCGCGTCGGTAAAACCTGTGCTGACATCGCCGGGCATCATGACCGAAACAGAGATTCCAAATTCGCGCACTTCGTTCGCCAGAGCCAATGCCAAGGCATTGATGGCGGCCTTGCTGGCCGAGTAGAACGACTGGTAAGGAACGCTCAGAATGGCTGCTACGGAAGAGGTGAAAATGATGCGTCCTCCGTGTTGCTTGCGCAGTTGGGGTAGAATAGCTTGCACCAATCGTACTGCGCCCATGAAGTTGACATCCATTTGTCGTTCTGCTTCGCGGATATCGGTAAACTCTACCGAACCTGAAATACCGAAACCGGCATTGCTGATTACCACATCGATAGAGTCGGTTTGACTGAGAACTGCCGCCACCGCATTTTGCACACTTTCGGCATCGCGCACATCGCAATCGATATGCCGAATATTGCCGTTTGAGAGTCCGTGACGACTTAACTCAAAGACACACCAGCCCCGCTCCGCAAAGAGCGAGGCTGTTGATTTTCCTATACCGGAACTACCTCCTGTGATAACTAGCGTTTTCATAATTCAGGCGCGCCTTCTTGGAGTACGCGTGCTATGATACCAACTGCTTCATCAATGATGGGTTCGGTGTGAGTTGCCATGAGCGTGGTGCGTAGGAGGCATTCGCCTTCGACACACGCGGGCGCGATGACAGGATTGACATAAACGCCTTCCTCGAACATCTTCTTACCATAGTAGAGCGTATCAAGCGTCTTATAGGTGAAGATTGGGACGATAGGTGTAGGTGCTTCGATGATGCGTATTCCTGCTCCGATGAGTTGCTTCTGGAAATAGCGTGCGATATTCATCAGTCGCTCCGGACGTTTTGGGTCGAGAATGAGTTGATGAAGTGCTTCGAGCGCCGTGGCAGCCGAACAAGGCGTGATACTAGCGGAGAAGATGAACGGGCGACTAACATGGCGCAACCAATCGGCCACGCGGTGGCTAGTCAGCATACATCCGCCAATAGAAGCGAGCGATTTGGAGAAAGTCAACATAGTGATATCCACTTTGTCTGTCAGTCCAAAATGCGCCGCAGTGCCTCGTCCACCAGGGCCGAGCACGCCAAATCCGTGTGCATCGTCGACCATTACGCGAGCGTGGTATTTCTCTGCCAGTTTGCAAATCTCAGGCAGTTTGCAAATATCGCCGCGCATGGAGAAAACGCCATCGGTGACGATGAGTTTGCCTGCGTCCTCAGGAATAGATTTGAGTTGACGCTCAAGGTCCAACATATCCGAGTGACGATAACGCAGCACTTTAGCGAAACTTAGGCGGCAGGCATCGTAAATCGAAGCGTGGTTCTCGCGGTCGTTGAGGATATAATCATCCTTGCCGCAGATAGCCGAAATAATAGCGAGGTTGGTCTGGAATCCCGTAGAAACGGTCATACACTCCTCGTAGCCGGTAAATGCGGCTATCTCGCGTTCCAACTGAAGGTGCAGGTCAAGTGTGCCATTGAGGAAGCGGCTTCCGCTGACACCAGTACCGTATTTGTCCAGCGCCTCGTGTCCCGCACGAATAACAGCCTCGTTTTCGGTGAATCCGAGGTAGTTATTACTTCCGAGCATGATGACGCGGTGGTTCTCCATTTGTACGACAGGAGCCTGGCGCGATTCCAACTCGTGGAAGTAGGGATAGACATTCAGTTTGCGAGCAATCTTGAGAGTCTCAAAATGGTCGCATTTTTCAAAAAGATCCATAAGGATAATTTACGATTTGGGCATTTACCATTTACCACTTAAAGAACATTCAGTTCTTTGAGGATAGCAGTGGTCTTACGAACTGCAGCTTCGCTGTCACGCAGTTTGCGCATCTCAGCGTCGGAGATCTTCAGCTCAAGAATTTTCTCAATACCGTTCTTGCCGATGATACAAGGTACACCAATTGTGATGTCTTTCATTCCATACTCGCCCTCGAGAGCAGCGGAGCAAGGAATCATCTTCTTTTGGTCCTTGATGATAGCTTCAGCCACACTGGCAGCGGCAGCGCCCGGAGCCATCCAAGCACTTGTGCCGAGAAGGCCAGTCAGGGTAGCACCACCAACCATAGTGCTCTTAACAACATCCTCGATTTCCTCGTCGCTGAGGAACTCGCTTACGTTGATACCTTTGTAAGTGGTGTAACTGGTCAGAGGAATCATCGTGGTATCGCCGTGACCGCCGATAACGAAACCATCAACATCGTTAGCATTGCACTTGAGAGCCTGGCTGAGGAAGTATTTCAGACGTGCGCTATCGAGTGCGCCACCCATACCAATCACGCGGTTACGCGGCAGACCCAGTGCATGGAGAGTCAGATAAGCCATCGTATCCATTGGGTTGCTGACAACTACGAGGATTGCGTTCGGGCTATAGGTCAGAACCTGCTGAGCAACGCTCTTAACGATACCTGCATTGACACCAATAAGTTCCTCACGTGTCATACCCGGTTTACGTGGCAGACCCGAGGTAATGATTACTACGTCCGAACCGGCGGTCTTGCTGTAGTCGTTGGTTACGCCTTCTACTACGGTGTCAAAACCCATCAGCTGAGCGGTCTGCATGATATCCATGGCCTTGCCCTCTGCAAAACCTTCCTTGATGTCAATCAGACAAACTTGGTTAGCGACTTCGTTTACTGCTAATACATTTGCGCAGGTTGCACCTACGTTTCCTGCGCCTACTACAGTTACTTTACTCATAATTTTTGTATTTTATTTTGTTTATTTTTGTTTTCGAACTTTTGCGACCGCAAAAGTACTGCTTTTTTCTGACATATGCAAGTTTTCCCTCTTTTTTATATTAAAAAAGTAAAATTCATATAGCAAAACTTGCGAATATCAAATATTCTTTGTACCTTTGCGGCGGATTTCGGAAAGAAGCTATGAGCGCGATCTATCTATTATTATCTATCTATCTATCTATCTATCTATCTATCTATCTGCGCGCGGCAGAGTTAGGTAACCGGAGGATGATATAACCGACTTTTAGGCGGCTGGGACTTCGTGTCTCTGCCGCTTGTTTGTTTTTATTTAGAAGTATAGAAATCTAGAAGTCTAGAAGTCTAGAAGTCTAAGAGAGCCAATATAAGAAACTCAATTATTAATAATCAAAATTTCAAAATTTATGAGAAAAATCTTTTTTGCATTTGTATGCCTTGCAAGCATGACCATGTTCGTGGCTTGCAACCAAAACAAACCAACAAACGGAAATGAAAACAATGAAACGAACGGCGAAGAACTGACCGAACAAGTCATTGTGGCTAATCTGCCGGTTAATGTCAAATTTACGACAAATATTGTGGAAGACCAGCCGGGAACCAGTTACACGGAAATAAACGCGACAGTTACAAAAATTGGTGCCGACTGGGTGTTGAAAGGAACTGGTGCCAAAACAGTATTCCTTCTTGATAACGAAACAAAGACTGAAAATGAGGACATTACCGTTTATGTCCGTTTTGATAAAGACGGCAAAGCTTTGAAGCAATTCACTTCCGGCGATGGAGGGCAGACCTGGACGGAAACAACCAAATATTCCAAATTCTCCACTTTCGCTTTTATCAATGCCAACAAACCATTTCTTGATCCATCGGTTAATATGGGATATGGCTGCCAGTTGGATAAGGTATATACTAAAACAGAAGAAAAAGGAGAGGTGATTGGCCGCCCATGCACCAAATATACTAAGACGACAACTGTCGATACAAACGGCAATGGCAATTATATGACTACTACGAGTGTTCTGCTGGTGGATGATGCCACTCATCTTGTTTTCCGTGAGGATTTTTCAAAAGAAGGTTTTACGCGCACAAGTGTTGTCACTGCTTGGGATGAGTCTGTAAAGGCATTTGATGTCGTACTGCCACAATAATTCCTTTGTCCTTTATTAAGGCAATCTTATTGCCTGCTCATATCCGCCACGCCTCAACACGTGGCGGATTTTGTCATATTTTTGACATTTCAGTCCCCGAAAATTTGCATATATCAAATATTTGTATTACTTTTGCACAAAATTTACTATAAGGAAAACAGTATTTAATAGATTGAATTAGAGTAGATTACGAATTAATTGCAAGAAGCATGGTCTAGGATTTCCAGGGAACGGCCTGCTTGCGGGCATATTCCGCCCTTGAAATTATGTCGCGACACTTGAAAAATATTATCCAGAACCGTTTGGAGCGCGTCGTTGCGTATTACGCGCCTTATTCGGAGATTGCGGCTTCCCACGCCAGGGGAGTGCGCTATATCGTGCCTATTTTAACCATCAATATGTTCTGGGGCAAAATGGATATGGTCAAAGAGGGGCGGCATTACCGGAAACATATCGTGGTTCGGCGTGTGCCGCGCAATGGCGGACAGCTGCTGCAACTGTACACTTACCATTTTCCGAAGAAGTGGTCTGCGGCCTGCGTGGCGAACAGGGAACTGATTAAAGAGGCGCAGCGGCAGGCGCATGCGCTGGAGCGTGACCATTCTTTGGCTGCGCTCGAATGGAGAACGCGGTTCCTGCACCATTATTTCAGGGTTTTCAAGGGAGGCGAGAAGCCCGAGCCGGGCATGAAAGCGTACTCGCGTTTTTACCAGTACACCTACGTCGCCCTTTACCGCGAACTCAAGGCGGCGCAGCAGAAAACCGAGGAAACCGACATCAACGTGGACGCCGTCACTTTCGAGCCCATCGTGCCGGAAAAGCTATTCCGTCCGCACCGTCATAAGGAAAGGAATATACTCGATTTGGCTTTTGCTCCGCGCAACGAACTGGTTTTTCCTCCTCCGGATACAGAAAACTATAAATAAATTTGCAAATATCAAAAAAAAGCAGTACTTTTGCAGGCGATTTTGAAAAAAGGACTAACCATAGTATGTCTGTTGTTCGGTATAGCACTGTGTGCTATGGCGGATGATGTTCGTAAGCCGGACGATCAGATAGCGGACAATACGTTCTTCGATCCGACTCGCAAGCAGAAAGTGGAAGAACCGTATCGGTTTGGCGTGGAGTATCGTATCGAGGCAGGTTTTACGCAACATCAGCAGCGAACCAAGAACCTGACCGCGCCGGATATGTACTTGCACGGTGTGCGTCTGGGTGCGACATTCACGTTCCTGCTTCCTCTGCATTTCTCCATGCAGACGGGTTTGCTCTATACGCTCACCTACGGTGTGAACGAGCAACATTGGCGCAGCATGGATGCACCTTCGGTGCAGACGGAGTATCAGAAGCATCGCGTACTGGAACACAATCTGACGGTTCCTATCCGCTGCTACTACACGATTCCTGTATGGCGTGACCTGAACCTGTTGTTCTATGCGGGTCCGCAATTCCAGTTCTGCCCGAATGAGACAGATTTTGTGCAGAACCACTTGAACGACAAGACATTAGAATGGCTGAAAACGCAAAATGTACCCACCGAGACATACGACAGACTGAAGTATGATGTGTTCTGGCTGAACTTTCAGTTGGGCATAGGAACCGGTCTGGAATGGCAACGCTATCGCGTGCAGGGCGGGTATGATTTTGGACTGAACAACCTGATGCTGAACTATCGCACCAACGACCGCCATATGTGGGAGTGGGGATGGCACGTGAGCTTCAGCTACAGATTATAACAACAAAAATATTAACACATTCGGGGAGCTGCAAGGCTGAGAATTCAAACCCGTTGAACTTGAGCAGATAATGCTGCTAAAGAAAATGAACAGAACAATCGTTCGTACGGCATGCTTGTGTGCATGCGTACTTCTAGTAAACGCGTACACATGTGCGCAAGTGACTAACCCCTCCGAGTCTTACGAAGAAGACACCCTGACCATTATCGGTCGTCAGATAGCCGATATTGTGGTTAGTGCGCCCGTGATGCAGTCAACCAACAGTAAGCAGGAAATCAGGCACGCTGAACTGAACCAAGACAACACGGGACAGAATTTGCCTTATCTGCTGAGCAACACTCCATCCATGGTAGTGACAAGCGATGATGGTCTGGGAGTAGGTTATACCTATTTTCATATCCGCGGTACAGACCAGACACGTATTAACATGACTATCAACGAAGTACCGCTGAATGACGCGGAAAGTCAAGCCGTATTCTGGGTTAACCTAACCGATATGGCAAGCGGCGTAAATAGTCTTCAGGTGCAACGCGGCATAGGAACGAGCGCCAACGGTGGTAGTAGTTTTGGTGCCAGTGTCAATCTGCGGACACTGGATGCGACTGTTCCGGAGAGCGAACATCCGGGCCCGGTTCGCGCCGAATTGTCCTTTAACGGCGGCATGTACAACACGTTTCGCGAGATGGTCAAAGCCGATGTGTATCTGGGTGACCGATTGGAAAAAGAAGGCGCATGGCATATAGGCGCCCGGTTCTCAAAAGTGAACTCGGATGGTTATATCGAGCGTGCGTGGTCGGATTTGCTCAGTTATCAAGGCGAAATAGGTTGGCAGAATACCAAAACGGCGGTGACGCTTACGGCATTCGGCGGAAAAGAAAAGACATACATGGCATGGTATGGCGTGGATTATGCTACCGCGTTTGAGCCGGGGGCCAACAGAAGATATAACCCCGCAGGTGAATACATCGACAAAGATGGGAATACCGCCTACTACGACAACCAGACCGATAACTATCAACAACATCATGTGCATCTGCATGTGGGCCATCGTTTCAATCCGAATTGGACACTCTCTGCCACGGCGCATTATACCTACGGAACCGGTTATTACGAGATGCTCATGGCCGACTGGATAACCTATGAGGCGGACAATATCACGCAGAAAGGTTTGAGAAATCATTATTACGGTGGTATCCTGACTAGCAAATATGTGCATGAGAAAGTGGATGTGCAAATGGGTTTGGCACTCAACCAGTACCGCGGTCTGCAATACGGAAATATAGACACAACCTGTGTGGGCAATGCGTTTATTCCTTATTACGAGGGCCATGGAGTGAAAACCGACGGTAATATATATGCCAAGGCTAATTGGCGTGTGTTGCACCGAGGCAGAGAGAAACTGAGCCTATACGGCGATTTGCAATACCGATTGGTGGATTATCGTATATGGGGAGATAATGAGGAGACGAGTGCACTAGGCGCCATAGAAGCCATAACAAAACATAACACATGGCACTTCTTCAACCCGAAAGCCGGACTGACGTACGAGAACAAAGGCCATCGTCTTTCTGCCACATTCGCGCTCGCACATCGTGAACCGACGCGAAACAATTTTGTTACTAGTACAGGCGCTAATGACCCAAGACCGGAAGCACTATACGACTATGAATTGGGCTATAGCTTCTCTTCGCCGGGTGAACTCCAAAGCGGTTTCGCTATACCATGGACAATAGGTCTAAACCTCTACTTTATGGACTATGACAATCAATTGATTGCCACCGGCGACATCAGTAGCGTTGGTTACCTCATCACCACAAACGTCAAAGATTCATATCGCTGTGGTGCTGAGTTTCAGTTTGGCGTCGAATGGACAAAATGGTTTACATGGAAGGGCAACCTAACCTGGAGTCGCAACCGATGGAAAGATGTTACGCAATGGCGCACCATCTCTTTCTCGCCCGATTGGACAGCCGGAAATACCATTTCCTTCCATCATGCCGGCTTCATTGGCGAAATCCAGACACTGGTGGTAAGTAGTCAATACTTGGGGAACAACGAGGATCCTAATGCCGCATTGAAAGCCTACACGGTCACTAACCTTATGTTGAGTTACAAGCTGCCATTCCACAAACTGGCCAATGCAAAAAATATACCTGACATCACACTTCGATGCCAGGTAAACAACCTGTTTGACAGCAAATACGTCAACAATGGTGGAACAGACGGTACCTACGTATGGTATTTTCCGCAAGCGGGAATTAACGTACACGCAGGATTTGTCGTGCAATGGTAGAAGCCACCCAAGCTAGCAAGACACTGCCAAGAGGAACCCATCCCCATAGCATCTCCGGAGCAAAGAAAAGCGCCCAGGAATTATTAATCCAGCCCAGAAAGATAAACACCGTAGCCCAAACAGCTATGGTGGCGTATCCTAGCATCATAGCTGTGAAGGAGCGCATATTAAAATGGTTGCGCGCTACTAGGAAAATGATAACCGGGACAGCAAGAAAAAGAGCTGTGGGTAGCCAATAAGAGGCTAGTCCTAGAAGAAAAGCAATAGCGAACGACTTGGAGATGGCTATTTCAAAACGATCCAATCGTTGTAGGATAACAATAATCGACAAAACTACTCCCGTAACTACAAACCCCCACCAGTAGTTTGTGCTAAAGTTGGCCGGTTGGAGTTCAAAAGTCGACAAAATGAACGGAAAAGCGCAACTACCCGCGACTGCCAGTGTCCAGAAGACAATTGGCAGTACGCGGGAGAATATTTGACTTTCGCGCCTTTTCATTATTCTGTAAATCCTTTGCGGCGAAGCAGATACTGCGGGTCTGCCTCCTTGCCACGGAACTCGAGATACAGATCGTGTGCATCGCGTGTACCACCTTGCTCTAACAAGTGGCGGAAACGACGAGCCGTCTCTGCATCGAACAGATTGCCGGTCTCCTTGAAGGCCGCAAACGCGTCTGCATCCAAAACGGCAGCCCAAGTGTAGCTGTAATAGCCGGCCTCATAGCCGGTGGTGAAAATATGGTTGTAGAATGTCGGGCGATAACGAACGATGATTTCCGGAATCATACCCATCTTCTCCATACTCTGCTCTTCAAAAGCGTTTACGTCCAGTCCTTCGGCGCTATTGAGTTCGTGGAAATCCATGTCAAGGATAGAAGCCGAGAGGAGTTCGGTGGTAACAAAACCCTGGTTGAACTTACCGGCTTTGTTGATCTTCTCAATCAGTTCTTCAGGAATCACTTCGCCTGTCTGGTAATGGAAAGCATAGGTTTTCAGGATTTCCGGTTCGTAGCAATAGTTCTCCATGAACTGGCTCGGCAGCTCGACGAAGTCGCGCGGAGTATTGGTTCCGCTCAGGCTCTTATAGTGCGCCTTGCTCAGCAGTCCATGCAAAGCATGGCCGAACTCATGGAAGAGCGTCTCTACATCGTCCATCGAGAGCAAGGAAGGATTGCCAGCCGTAGGTTTGTTGAAATTGCCGACATTGATGATAACCGGGCGATGGTCAACACCGTTGGCATCGACAAACTGAGGAACGATATTGTTCATCCATGCTCCGGGACGCTTGCCACTACGCGGGAAATAGTCGGTCATCAGGATTCCTACGAATGTGCCATCGGCTTCGGTTACCTTGAAAACTTCCACATCAGGATTGTAGACAGGCATGTTCTCCAGTTTTTCAAATTGTAGGCCATAGAGTTTTGTAGCAACGCCAAATGCACCTTTGCGAACATTGCTCAACTCAAAATAAGGTTTCAATTCTTCTTCGTCCAACGCATATTTAGCTTTGCGTAGTTTTTCTGCGTAGAACCACCAGTCCCACGGTTGCAGTTTGATTTGCTCGTCGGTGTGAGGATTCTCATCCGTTTTATCAGCATCCATCATCTCTTGCAGCGCGGCGGCTTCACGCTTAGCAGCCTCGAGCGAAGGAGCCCAAACGGAAGCAAGAAAAGCATCTACGGTCTGATGGTTCTTCGCCATACAGTCGGCTAGGATATAATCAGCGGGATTGTCGTAACCGAAGAGTTTGGCTTTCTCGATGCGCAATTCCATCTCACGAATGATAACGGACTTGTTGTCATTCTCGTTGTCATGGTTAGCGCGAGTGGTATAAGCCATCAACAATTCCTTGCGGAGATCACGATTCTCGCAATATTGGAGAACAGGAGTGAAACTGGTGCGCTTGGGAGTGAAGAGCCACTCGCCCGGATGACCCGCAGCTTCTGCCTCTTCGGCAGCCGCAGCTTTGGCGCTCTCCGGGAGACCTTTGAGTTGTGCTTCGTCCTTGACGAAATACTGATAAGCATTGGTCTCAGCGACAACATTATTGCCAAATTGCAGAGAGAGCAAACCGAGTTCTTGGTTAATCTCTTTGAGTCGCTCTTTTTTGTCTTCAGGCAGATTGGCACCATTGTCTGCAAAAGCTTTGTAGGTCTCAGTGACCAAACGCATTTGTTCCGGATTGAGACCCAGTTGGTCGCGCATGTCATAGACAAACTTAACGCGTTGGAAGAGTTTGTCGTTGAGAATGATGCCATCGCTGAGTTCGCTCAACATAGGAGAAACTTTCTCGGCAATCTCATTCATTTCGTCATTGCCATCGGCTTCCAACACATTGAAGAACACGCCTTCTACGCGTTCAAGCAACAAACCCGAGCGATCGAGCGCAACAATCGTATTGTCGAAAGTAGGTTCGGCTTCGTTATTCACGATAGCCTCAATCTCCTGTTTTTGTTCTGCGATAGCAGCCTCAAAAGCAGGGAGATAGTGCTCCAGTTTGACTTTGTCAAAAGCCGGAATTCCATATTCGTTTTTCGGCTCTTCTAACAATGGGTTAGTTTGGTTGCAAGCAAGTAGTGTCATTGCAATTGCTCCTAGAAGGAATAGTTTGTGATTAGTCATTTTTGATATTTATTATTTGTTGATACGCACATTTTTCTCCATCGATTGCTTGATGCGTTCGCGCAGTTCGCGTGACTGGTTGTCCACTTTCTGATACCAGTGCGGTTTGAAATCTTGCGCGAATTTGCATTTTGCCAACTTGATTTTCAAGTCGTCGATATTTCCGCTCACATTGACGCCCAGATAGATCGGGCTCAGCACGTTGATATCGTAATCGAAGGTCATGTCGGTATTGTGGCGTCCGCCAAGAGCGACCATGTAATTATCCATTTGCACGCAGAGCGGATAGACATCAATCTCGTTCTTGTAGATAGTCATTTCCGCATTGATGGAATCAATCTTGTTCTCGGTCTTCTTGTTGAACATGAGCAATTTGCTGATGGTAGAGAAGGTCTCGCTATCCAACACTACCAGATCTTTACCGGTCAGCGAAGCTGCGCCACGCAGCGTGCTCATCTTTGGCTCGTATTTGCTGTTCAGGTAGGTTTCTGCTGCCAAGTGGAATTCGGCAGCACCTTTGAATGAACTCAACATAGGAACCATTTGTTCCAGATTAGGAATCATCGTGAGCAGTTCGTCAATATCTACATCCAACATATGATAATCCATGCCTAGGTACAAGTGGTTGCGACGTGGCGAACGGTACATGGCTGTCAGTTGCAATTTTGCAGCACGACATACAAAACCCATTTCGTCCAAAATCAATGTTCCATCGTTGATGTACAAACCTCCCTTCAGGTCTTTGGCCACCTGGTTGAAGATCTCCACCTCACGCATATGAGTCGTTAATGCCAGGTTTACGTCGGTTGGAACGAGGAACGGGCCACTTTCTTCTTCGGTGGTCGGCTCTGTGGTTTTTGGCGCCTCTGTAGCAGCCGTGTTGGTCGTTTGTTCTTCTGATCCTTCATCGGCGGTGAACCAGAGAATCAGCTGATTGGCATCGCAGTGGTCGCTAACGATGTCCAGTTGGCCCTCCAGAATACCTTCTTTGCGGAACCACTTGTCTATGTTGCGCACCTTGCCTTTGAGGTTCAAATCCGAGCGTCCAAGTTCAACTCGCGAATCGGCGATATTCATTTCGCGATTCGAGTAATTGAAATCAATACGAGGGATATTAACTGCCTCAGGCAACATCTCCGGCATATTGAGAACGCCGTTCTTCAGTTTGATTTTGAATACCGGATTCCATTTTAGCAGGGCATTCGTTCCATCTTTGTCGTAACGTGCACTGGCAGCCAGGTCGATTTCGCCCGTTTGGGCTTTGAGCGCTTCGCCCATCTGGGCTTTCAGCTTGGCCGCTATCAGTTCCGCTTGCAGTTGTGGCGTCGTTTGCTGCTCGGTGTTGTACTCGGCATATGCAAACAATTGCGGCGCAGTCACATTCGCAAAAATGGTATCCATTCGAACGACTAGCGGTTGTTCGCTCTGCAAGCCTACCGCGGCATAGATGACAGGATCTTTGCTCAACACGTTGCCTGCTTCGAGTTGGATGTCCGATTGCTGAAGTGCGGCAGTCAGTTGATCAATCATCTCAAACTCCACTTGCTCGGTACTCAAATCGATTCGTGCCCAGTTGACTTTCGGCTTGGATGGTTTGGCATTCGGAATCTGAATGTGCGCATGTGTTTGCGGCAGTTCAGCTATCATCGAATCCATCTCATAATGAATATCGTTCAGCACCAGGTCAGCATTGATTTTGCCTTTCTCCAAACGCATGTTGGTCAGGTCGTCCAAGCGGATGCGAACTTTAGCATCGCCTTTGGTCTGACCGTTCAGTATCATTTTCTCAGGCAGGAAATAATCAAAATCAGGCAAGTTGGCATCTAACTTAATATGCAAATCGAGAAGCATATTGTCAAGCAATTCCTCGATTTTTCCATCTGCCGAAACGGCGCTCTTTTTCGTCTTTGCGGCCAAGTGATTGACCACTACGTTCGAAAGTTTGGTTTCGTTTAGATTGAGGTCCGCATCCGCATTCAGTTCCATCTCGCGCAGTGTGTAAGGCAGCGGTTTGTATTTGCCTTCGCCATCGGTCAGTTCCAGGTGAGCCGTGATTAGCGGCATTTGTGTTTCGCTGTACGTGCCGCGAACATCAGCGCTCAGTTGCACTTTGCCATCTACGTCCAGATCTTTCAGACTGCTTGTGAATTTCTCAGGCACAAGAGCCAATAGTGGTTTGATCTGCCATTTATCGGTCTCGACCTTGGCATTCACATCAATACTATCGCCTAGTGTCACATCGCCATTCAGACGCAAGTTGAAATCATTGATGGCCAGTCGCGCGTTGTCAAACGTGAAATGCATAGAGTCTAGATTGGCTGCCATAGGCGCAATCAGTTCCAGATGCAGACTGTCGGCATACGTATCGCCCTTGAGCGCAGCACACACATCCTTCGCATCCAACGTAAGCAACATATCGTCCCAACTCTCGGCTAACGCACTCAGTTCGGTTTCGCCCAGCGATGCGGTGATGGTATCTTTGTCGTCCACAAAACTGATGTTACGGGCCTCTATACGCAGACCATCTACACGCAATTCATCGAATGGAAGAGAGAATGCGGTGGTATCTTCCTCGGTGGTGTCAGGTGAAGTAATAAAGACATCTGTCAGGTTGGTGGTTCCATCCTGCGCTATATAGAAATTGACGCACGCATCGTCGAGCGTAGCTTCGCCTACGTGTAGATTCTTATTGCGCAGAAACTCCATCACATCGACGGTCGCAACCACTCGTTTAGCAGCCACTACGGTATCGTTCTGACTGCCTGCTTTCGGATTGATAATCAGTAATCCGTCTGCCTGCAGGCCAAAACGCGGGAAAGTAGAGAAGAAGGTTAGGTTGACTTGACCTATCTCATGCTCAGTGCTGATGAATTTGTCCGCAACCTGGCGGGCAACCGGGGTCAGACGTTCGGGCGTGAAAACAACATAGCATGCGACAGTAACAATAATTACTACTGTCAGCACAATGCCTAATAGCGTCCAACCAATAATCTTGAGTGCTTTCATTGTTTCACTACTTTGTCAAAACAGAAACGTCTATTTTGGTTGTCTTTCTCGTAATACTCCAAGCGGTCGTTGGTCAGTACGGAAACGATGTACTCTTTAGGTATTTCCGCTCCGCCATTATCCATCAAGTGGATTTCCTCCAAATCGCCTTTGACTTCCAACTTGTACTTAAACCAACCGTTTCCGTGTACGAGCGTTGAGTCTAAAACGAGCGTCGAGTCCATGGTGAGTGTATCCACTACATAGACCGAATCCACGTTCCACAGTTTGAATAGATCCTCCTCGTAGATATCCTCATCTTCGTGCCACTCGCGACCATACCAGTACGCAGTTTCGTCGCTTTGCTCATCAGTGAAACGGACATAATGCTCTACGTTGGCTTTGTCCTCAAGCCACAAACCAAGCAGATCGCTCATTCTGTACGTTGGATCCTCCTTCGGTTTACAACCATTCAGCGCAACACCGGCCGCAACCAGTATCAGCACTAATTTGATAGCGTTTTTCATAAGTTATGCTTTTTGTATATTGATTTTCACGTTGTAGCCATCCATCTCCAGTTCTTCACCCTGCACATCTTTGGCGAGCGAAAGCGAGGTGGCGAGCACTTGTCCGGCAATATAATCGCCGCAATGCAAGACTGCGTTGCGAATCTCGTCGCGGTCTTCCAATACAATAGCGATGCGGTCGGTTATCTCCAGCCCGCTCGATTTGCGCAGGTTTTGGATACGATTGATCAATTCGCGTGCCACACCTTCTTCTATCAAGGCGTCGTTCAATTCGATGTCTAGTGCAATCGTCAGAATGCCGTTGTTGCTAACCAACCAACCCGGCATATCTTCCGTCACGATTTCCACATCCTCCGGAATCAGCGTGTAGTCAACCATCGACAACGGATACTGGCCTTCGGCTTCCATCTGCGCGATTTGGTCTTGGTTCATTGAGGCAATCTCTGCTGCCACGGCCTTCATTTGCGCGCCGACTTTCTTGCCGAGCACTTTGAATTGTGGTTTGATCTTCTTCACCAAGCGAATCTCGCTTTGCTCAGCGGGAACAATCACCAGTTCCTTCACATTCACTTCGCTCTTAATCAGATCAGCCACGTGAAGCAACGCTTCTGTCGTCTCTTTGTCGGGAGTTGGGATGACGGCTTTCTGTAGCGGTTGGCGAACGTTCTTCTCGGCGCGTTTGCGCAAACTGAGAATCATACTGGTGGCTTGCTGCGCCAGGAACATTTGGCGTTCCAATTCCTTGTTGATGAGTTTCTCATCCGCTTTGGGCCATTCGCTCAGATGGACTGTCTCTCCGGTCAAGTCGCGATAGAGACGGTCGGCATAGAACGGCGCGTTAGGAGCCATCAGTTGAGCCACGGTCTTCAGACAAGCATAGAGTGTCTCGTAGGCGGCCTGTTTGTCGGCATCCATCTCGCCTCCCCAGAAACGTTTGCGGTTCAGACGAACGTACCAATTACTCAGGTCGTCTTGCACAAAATCGCTAATGGCACGTCCGGCTTTGGTAGGCTCGTATGTCTCGTAAGCCTCGGTCACCTCTTTGACGAGCGAATTCAGTTTGGAGAGCACCCAACGGTCGATTTCCGAGAATGCTGCTTGGCTCGTTTTCTCCGGCGACCAACCGTCCACATTCGCATAAAGTGCGAAGAAACCGTAAGTGTTGTAGAGTGTTCCGAAGAATTTACGACGTACTTCGTCAACACCATCTTGGTCGAATTTCAGGTTTTCCCAAGGACTACTATTTGTCAGCATATACCACCGAACGGCATCTGCTCCGTAAGTATCGAGCGCACCAAACGGATCAACGGCATTGCCCAGACGTTTGGACATCTTGTTCCCGTTTTTGTCGAGCACAAGACCGTTCGAGATAACATTCTTGTACGCCACCGTTCCTTCTATCATCGTGTGAATAGCGTGTAGCGTGAAGAACCAACCGCGAGTCTGGTCTACACCTTCGCTGATGAAATCAGCCGTGCGTGGCAGATCGGCGTTTTCAAACGGATAGTGGTTCTGTGCGTATGGCATCGCACCGCTGTCGAACCAAACGTCAATCAGGTCCAGTTCGCGTTTCATCGGCTTGCCACTAGGTGAAACGAGAATGATATTATCGACGTACGGACGATGCAGATCAATCACCGAAGGATCGTAGTTGGCTTTGCTATAATCGCCCACTTTATGTTTCGGCCATGGGTTGGCTTTCATGAAGCCCGCCTTGACCGACTTGTCGATTTCTGCAAACAGTTCGGCTATAGAACCGATACAGATTTCTTCCTGTCCATCTTCGGTGCGCCAGATAGGAAGCGGTGTGCCCCAATAACGGCTACGACTTAGGTTCCAGTCGTTTAGATTCTCCAACCACTTGCCGAAACGTCCTGTTCCGGTAGATTCGGGTTGCCAGTTGATGGTCTGATTCAGGGCAATCATCTCATCGCGCGCTTGAGTCGAACGGATAAACCAACTGTCCAAAGGATAGTAGATAACGGGTTTGTCGGTTCGCCAGCAGTGAGGATAAGTGTGCACATGTTTCTCGCTCTTTACCAGTCGTCCGTCGGCTTTCATCTCAAGGCACAAGTGCAAATCGAGTGTCTCGTCTTTCTCTGTCAGATTTGGGTCGAACGCGTTCTTTACAAATCGTCCTGCATAACGGCTGTATAGTTCGTCATTCACGTTAGCGGCGTACCAGGCCTCATCCAGATCTTCTTTCTTCCAGTATTTTCCGGTGAAATCTACCATCGGGCGCGGACCGAAATTCTTGGTTTGCATATATAAACCCGGAACACCCGCCGCATCACCTACTTTCTTATCGTCCGCACCAAATGTGGGCGCAATATGTACGATACCTGTTCCGTCTTCAGTGGTTACGTAGTCGCCAGGAATCACGCGGAAAGCGCCTTCGCCAGGATTAACCCACGGGAACAGTGGCTCGTATTCCAAACCTACCAGGTCCGTGCCTTTGCCACGCCAAATGATTTTCGGTGTCAATAGATTGCCTTCTGCATCGGTGCCGCACAACTCTTTCTGGTATGCGTTCAGACGTGCCTCGGCGAGAATAATATGGTCGCCCGCAGGAGTCTCAACTTCGACATAGTCAATTTTTGGACCTACACAAAGCGCGGTATTGCTGGGCAGCGTCCAAGGTGTCGTTGTCCAAGCTATGATATAGCGACCGTCTTTTAGACGGAAACGCGCGGTACAAGTCAGATCTTTCACATCGCGATAGCAACCGGGTTGGTTCAACTCGTGCGAACTCAAACCTGTTCCCGCTGCGGGAGAATAGGGCTGAATAGTGTAACCCTTGTAGAGGTAACCTTTTTTGTACAACTCTTTGAGCAAGTACCAGAGAGTCTCAATGTACTTGTTGTCGTAGGTGATATACGGATTGTCCAGGTCCACCCAGTAACCCATTTGTTTGGTTAGGTTGGTCCATTCTTTGGTATATTTCATCACCTCGCGGCGACAAGCGGCATTATATTCGTCTACACTGATTTTCTTGCCGATATCCTCTTTGGTGATGCCGAGCATTTTCTCAACGCCCAGTTCCACGGGCAGTCCATGCGTATCCCATCCGGCCTTACGACGTACCTGATACCCTTGCATCGTCTTAAATCGGCAGAACGTATCCTTTATCGTTCGTGCCATTACGTGGTGAATACCTGGCATGCCATTGGCCGAAGGAGGACCTTCGAAAAACAGGAATTGCGGATGGCCCTCACGGGTACTCACGCTCTTTTCAAATAAGTTTTCTTGCTCCCATTGCGCCAACACTTCACGGCTCAGTTGAGGGAGATTGAGTTGTTTGTATTCGTTGAATTTTTTCATATACCTTTGTTATGCACACATATTTTGCGCTGCAAAATTACAACAAAAATTGCATATATGCAAATTTTTGGCATGTTTTTTTCTGCTTGTTAAAAAATGCACATACAAAAAACTGAGCGCAGGCCTTTTATTTCCTGCGCTCAGAAGATGTTTTTGGTCGATTTATTACCGAGACGTTCTCGAGACAATCACGAGACAATCACGAGACAATCTCAAGGCTTTATCGATATTACTTGAGTTCTGCCAAGTATTTGATAGTACGAACCATCTGGCTGGTGTAGCTGTTCTCGTTGTCGTACCAGCTAACTACCTGTACCTGATAGGTGTCGTCGTCAATCTTAGCAACCATGGTCTGGGTTGCATCGAAGAGCGAACCAAAACGCATACCGATTACATCGCTCGAAACGATCTCGTCCTCAGTGTAACCGAAGCTCTCGGTCTGAGCAGCCTTCATAGCAGCGTTGATGCCCTCTTTGGTGATATCTTTGCCCTTAACAACAGCAACCAAGATAGTGGTCGAACCGGTTGGAGTCGGAACGCGTTGTGCGCTACCAATCAATTTACCGTTCAGCTCAGGAATTACCAAACCGATAGCCTTAGCAGCACCGGTGCTGTTAGGAACGATGTTTTGTGCACCTGCGCGGCTACGACGAAGATCACCCTTACGTTGTGGGCCATCCAGAATCATCTGGTCGCCTGTGTAAGCGTGGATTGTGCTCATAATACCGCTCTGGATCGGAGCGTATTTGTGCAGAGCAGCTGCCATAGGAGCCAAGCAGTTGGTGGTGCAGCTAGCTGCAGAAATCACCTTGTCGGCAGGAGTCAGAGTCTTGTGGTTTACGTTGTAAACGATGGTTGGCAGATCGTTGCCTGCAGGAGCAGAGATAACAACTTTCTTTGCGCCAGCCTGGATATGAGCCTCAGCTTTGGCTTTGCTGGTATAGAAACCGGTGCACTCGAGTACTACATCGATGCCGAGTTTTCCCCAAGGCAGATCAGCTGCGTTAGGCATAGCGTAGATAGTGATCTCTTTGCCGTCAACGATGATCGAACCCGGTACGAGAACGGTCTTGCCATCCTCTGCGAGCTGAGCGTCTTTGTAAGCAACAGTGTGCTTGCCCTCACCGAACTTACCTGCGAAACCACCCTGGGCGGTGTCGTACTTCAAGAGGTGAGCCAACATCTTCGGGCTAGTCAAGTCGTTGATTGCAACTACCTCGTAACCCTCAGCTTCAAACATCTGACGGAATGCCAGACGACCAATACGGCCAAAACCGTTAATTGCTACTTTTGTCATAATGATAAAAAATTAGATTGTTATTGTGTATTTTTTGATTTTTGATTGCAAATCTGTGTTTGGAACTTTTGCGGCGCAAAAGTAATATTTTTTTTTGGAATACGAAAATAAATCGTCCAAAAATCTTCAATCTGTCATTTGCGGTTAGCAACTGAACAGGTTAGTAGTGTGTTGGTTATTTTCGCCCGAAATCTGCAGGGATCTCTCCCCAGTGTTTGGTATCCCATTTATAGATAGGCGTAGTCCACGTGTTGTCGTGGAGCCATTCCTCTGCTTTGCGCAACATGAAGAATAGGTCTTGGTTGCGACTATTCCACTCCAATTTGGTGTCCGCGTGTCCTTTTTTGAGCCACGCGAGCGCGGTGCGACTGTCCGAATAAAGTGCCCATGGCAAATTATTTTGTTTCAGATAAGCCAGACCAAGTACGATAGCCAAAAACTCACCAATATTGTTGGTGCCGCATTCAAATGGTCCGCGGTGGAAAACTTCCGTACCCGTATCAGCTATCACGCCACGAAATTCCATCACACCCGGATTTCCGCTGCAAGCCGCATCGACCGCCAAGGCAGGAAGAATGGGGTTGGAGTTTCGCGGATTAGCGCCTTTGGCGCTCGCGGTCTCGCTCTTGGCCTTTTTCTTGATGTAAGTTTCGGGCCCATCGGCCAATGCTTTTTCGGCTTCCTCACGCGTTGCAAAGCCCTTGTAGCACGCTCCTTCCGCCCCCTTTACTTGTGCTTCGCACTCATCCCAATCGGTATAGATGCCAGGCAGTTTGCCTCGCCATACGACATAATATGCGGCTTTCTTTTTGCTCATAACTGTTGTTGCGCGTTAATCGGGCACAAAATTACAAATAATTTTTGACACGTGCAAATTTTCCGATAAAATCATTCCTCCATTTTGCTCGGATTATTCACATTGAATAAACTTCTGCACAACGACTGTGTCGCCCTGTTGGATGCGAACAATGCGCAAATGCGTGCCAATGGAGTAGGTGGAAATATGCTCCGGTGCATTTTGGTCATTGGCGACATCACGACTACGCGTCACTTCGTCAAATGTTTGCTCGCAAGTATAAATGGTCCGATTGTCTACTGTAGTTATTTCGCAGAAATAAGTTCCGGGCATACCTTCCGGGCGGAAGAGACTTTGTTGAGTCTGACCTTCCATCGGAAGTCCGTTTTCATACCATTGGTATGCAACAAACTGATGGTCGGCATTGCCGATGAAAAGCACATCTTCCCACTTGCGATACATCAGGTGCGAATCAGCAATAGTGAAACTGGTGGAAACGGTTGATTCACAGGTCGTTCCCGTTTCGCCTACGGTGATAGTGGCCGCATAATTTCCCGCCGCCATACTACTGAGCGCGAATGTCAAATCTGTTCCGCTCGCGGTTCCGCTATAATGCGTTCCATTGACTTCGATGTCAAAATTATCCGGATTGCCGCTTATCACACTGAAAGGTAGCGAAATGGCTGTTTCGTCATCGCAAATTCTGGTGGTTGTTCCGATAGCGATGGCAGGCGTAGCATGCACAGTCAGAATAAGCGAGTCGTAGCCAATTATGATAGTGTCTGTCCCTACGGGACGAGTGTACTCATTGCCATGCCAGGTGTAGCTTTCGCCTTCGCAGACTTCTGCCTCTTGTTTCTCGCAACTGATGCGCGTAGGAGGCGTGAAAGCATCGCTAGTTTGGCTACACGTTGTCGATGCCTCGTAAGCGGCAGTGACGGTTTGTGCTGCGCCATCAATCGTATGCAGAGTGAGTGTTGCCGTGGTCGTGGTGCCCGTTGCTGCGACAGTCTGGCTCTGCGCACCATTATCGTCGTACGACAAAACGATATTTCGTCCGGCGGCATCGTATGGCGTCGTGATCGTGACAGTAGCCTGATAGTCGTTGGCCTCGCAGAGAACGGTTGCGGGAACGCCGCTTACCACCACACTGTTGATGACCGGCGAGAATGGTACGGCCGGCAAATCGTAGTCTTTGGAACAACTGTTCGCGCCATCGAATGTGACGTGGAGAACATGCGTATTCTTGCCGTCGGCAGGAATATCGGCGAAAGTGAGAGTGAGTGTTTTCTTGTCTTTCTGCAGCGCCTCAAACGATGCCGATTGTGCACTAAGACCATCCACCTGGTACGTCAGGTTGCCTTGCTGATACGTATAATCGAGAGTGAATGTCAGAGTGGTTGTGAGATCAGCGCAACCGGGTTCGGAGAAAGCAAAATCTTTTGCCTCAATCTTCGGGAAGCCCGGAATCACAGTACTTGCTGTCTTTTGGGCCGATGTCCAATCGGCAAAATACGCTATCCAAGAATGCGTTGGCTCGTTGGTAGAAATGGTAATCGTTTTGTCCAACGAAGTGGGTGTATCGTATGCCACGCTCGGCACATCGTACGGATACTCGGTGCCCGTAGTATTATCTTTGATAATAATTTGTCCGCTCGGATTCTGATATTCCACGTGCATAGCAATGGTATAATTGGTGCCATCGCATGCCACTGGTTGCACTGTTGCCGTAAAAGCGTCTATCTTTGGTTCGTGAGCCTTCACCACAAATTGTTGTTGCGATTTCACAACGCGCGACACACTGCTGATAGCATGGAACTGGATATCGTCCAGCGCAAAATCATTACCGATATTGAGGGTGTTAGTATTCAGATTGACCACAGAAATAGTCACATTGTCGCAATCCTCATCGGCGTAGAATGTTTGCGAGCACTGGTGCCAGATATTGTTGCGGAACTCAGCGGAACCGAGGTCGAGGACGTGCGATTCCCACACATGGCCGTTATACTCGATGCGGAAGAGGAATCGGGCAGGATTGTCCATCTCGCCGTAGTTGTTGATATTGGCTGCCCAGAACGAAAGAACGTACGTCGTACCTTTCTTGAGTTTCAGGTTCGGATTGTTGGCCGTGGTGGCATACCACGCGCGCTTGTTACCTCCTGCTGTGCCTGATTTTGCATCGAAGAGGGCGAAATTGTTTCCTTTGCGCGCCTTAACAGTGGCGAACGACTGTGCAAAATTATGCGAATTTCTCACTACGGCAAAACCATTGTCGGCTAATCCGCTCGGATTGAGAGTAGAGTTGTCGTAGAAATTGATTTGTGTGCCGCTCGTTTGATCAAAATATCCCCAGAAATTATAGTCGCTGATGGTACTGGTATTTCCGTAAGAACCATAGCCACTCGTATTCTCGTAACTACCGTTGGACATCATGTCTGCCATTGTTCCGGAAATGGGGTAGAACTCTTTGTAAGTGTAGGTCTGTTCTGCATCTGTGCTGAAAGGATCGACAGTAAATGTCTGAGCCTGGCCGCTTTCTTTGGTATATTCTACGCCATTGACAATCCAGACATAATCATTGTTCGGGTCTGCATCTTGCGGAGTGATGGTCCATGCCTCTCCGGTCAGCAGATCTTTCTCTACCGTTTCCATGGCTTGTTTTGCATTGGGCACAGTGAATGTAATTGTGGCCGTTTGTGATCCATAAGCAAAATATGCAGTGGCTGTAGTAGTCTGTCCGTCCACTGTGGCGGCAGGAAGGCCTGTGAGCGAGAAAGACTGCGGGCTGACGGGATCTAAGATAGTGTCCGTTTTTCCATCGCATTCAATGAACAGGGCACCTGCCGCATCGCGAAAAGCGACCATTCCGTCCAGCGTATAAGTGTTGTCGTCTGCATTGACGGCCGAGATGGCTGTTTCGAACGAGGTGATGGAACAATCCCAGTCACAGCCTTCAGCGTCAGGAATAATCTTAATCAGACGACGTCCTGAAGGAACGTTGGAGTGAAGATAAAAATATAATGTACCAACCCAAGCATTAGACATCTGTGTTATTGTATCTTTGTTATACTCTTGGTCGCGAACCGTACCTGCAAACCCATCCACACTCCACCAACCAGTGCCTTCTACCGATCTATACCAAGCATGTGCACATACATCGTCGTAGACATAATCTGTTTTGGAGTTGTTGAGCTTGACCTTCAGTGAATAAGGTTCCCCCGCCGCAGCCGGGCAGACATGAACTTCTTCTACCGTTACACCGCTGTTAACGATGGACTCTTGTGTTCCGATGGCAGTGGTGGCAGGCGCGTAAACTTTCCAATCGGAATAAGGATCGGCGGGACAATCACCATCCTTTGGCCAGAATTGCTTGAGATAATTGCGGTCTTTGCTCTCGGGAATAGTTAAATCGCAAGTTTGATTCCACACATTGTTCCAATTGGCATTTGCATCCGTGTTACTTTTGCGCACCACAATGACTTTGGCGTAATTGCCATTGGCAGTAAAAGTGGCGACATAATGGGCGCCTGTTACTTGTGACAATTTGAGCCATTTCTCTCCGGACGTGCCACCAAACAAGTAGAGGAACAGATTGGCATTGTCATTTGTCCAATTCCATTCTTGCTGTGTGTTTACATAGATTTTCTCTCCGTTGACGAAGTCACGGGCATTGAGGCTGAGCGCGATGCTCGCCAAAAGCGCTAAAACGATATATCTGGTATTTTTCATGGTCGTTGTTATTTGTTAGGTTGCAAATCGCTTTGTTTCTGAACTACTTTGACTTCCACACGACGATCGAGTGTCAATTCGTGATTGACATTTTCTTCGTTCGGAACCAGTGAACCGTGACCAATCACAATCACGCGGCTCTTGGCAATACCTTTGCTAATCAAGAATGCGGCCACGGCCTTCGCGCGATTGTAGGCCAATTTTTCGTTGTGCTTTCGTTGGCCTTCTTCGGAAGCATGACCATCGATAGCAATCTTAGCATCCGGCACTTTGTTGAGAACGCCAACGATAGAAGAGAGGTAATTCTGTACTTCCGGAGTCAGTTTGTAACTATCGTAAGCGAAATATATCTTGTTGAATTTCTCGACCTCTTCCGCTGCTTTTTGGATATGCAAGCGAGTGAGTGTGTCTGTGCGCTCGGTGACAACCGTGTCTTGACGAGGCATCATCTGAACACTGGTATCGCGGCGAGTGAAATAATCGTAGTATTCGACAATCGTGTGTTTGTCTTTGCCGATGTGATGCCAGTGGATACCCAATTTGAGACCCGCTTCGTAAGGATGGGAAGATTTAGTGGAATTGAGAGCGTATGCGCCCGTATAATCTTCCATGAAAGAGAAATGTTCGTCTTTCCAACCCAAATCGTGCTTTTCGGATTTGTTGGCATCGTTGGCACCGCACTGGAAATAACCGCCGATGAAGAAATCAATCTGTTTGGTCAGCGGAATGAGTGCGCCGAGGTCGGCAAAAACCGTGATTTGCGGTTTGACATCCAATGAGCCCTTGGCCGACTGTTCGGAGGTATAGTCTTTGTTGCCAAACTCGTGCATGTCGGTCAGCGTTAAATCCCAAATGGGGTAGTAGCCCGAATGGTTAACAGTTCCTTTTAAGACGCGATAGGAATTGACTACTGCAAAAACAGGTGCGACACCTACGGAAGCGAAGAGACCCGCTTTGCGTTGGTCGTTCAACCACTGGAACTGAAGCGAGATAGGTACGCCCAGATTGAGAATATTTTGTCGCTCGTCCCACTCTACGACTTGAGAAGTATGAGTGTAGTGTTGCTCCAAATCCGTATCAATCTCGTCATCCCAGGTGTAGGTTCCTCCCAGATGGGCGGTAGAAGTGGCGTTGGTGAACCAAGCGCCAATGCCGATACCAACATTCTGATGGAAGAAATAGGCGTATTGCAACTGAACTAATCCGCTAACAAATCCGTCCAAGGTGTTCTGCGGGTCGGTAAATCCATATCCCAGCGAACCGTAACTGGCACCCAGATGGAACTCGAGATAATGGCCTCGGCGATCCAAAGAATCGACAGGAATAACTTCGTCGCGCTCTTTGAGTGTGCTGTCCGGCGACAAAGCAATGAGCGTGAGGGTGTCAGTGTAATAATGAATAGTGGTAGATTCGACGCGCACGAGGCTATCCGGTTTTTTCTTCATCTCCCGTGTTTCGGCAATCGGGAAAGACTGTTCGGACGTCTCCGTGCGTTCGGGTTGAAAGGCTGTTTGCATGATGCGGACAGTATCCGTCTGGGCGTTAAGCCACAGAGGCAGAGCCAGCAAGGCCAACAGACATCTGAAGTGTGTCATATGTATTTTTCTGATTTAAGGTATTTAAGTGATCCGCCCGAGAATCGAACTCGGATTTGAGCTTTAGGAGAGCCCCGTTCTATCCATTGAACTAGCAGATCAGCTTGAGCTAATACTCGCACGACTTCGCGAAAAATCGCTCGTATAGTGCTACGTCTTGCTCTGCGCTTTTCCCCACGGACTATCGCTTCGCTAGCAGTCCGTCGGGGACCCTATTTTAATATTTAAGATTGCATATTTAAGATTTTTTTAGCAACGACTAGGGAATTCGCCGTATTCCTCGAAGGTGTAATTGAGGAAATCGTTCATCGGTTTGCCTGCTTGGGCAATTTCTACCACGTGATCCATAAAATCGGGCGAACACACTTGTTCGTCTGAGATAGGTGTGGAGAAAGTAAACGCTTTGCGTTTGAGCCAATCTATATGTTTGAAATCCGGGTCGAATCCGGATGGCGCTTTCTTGAGCATCCAATCTGTATCGAAATCGCCGAAATAGCGTTGCCAACCCGGCGTGGCCATGATAGCTTCCACTTCTTCGTAGTTGGCCTCAATCTCTTTGCGCAAGGCGTCTAAGAGTTCTTTGCCCGGATTCCAGATTCCACCGGCAAACATGCAATGGCCAGGCTGAATATGGACGTAATAGCCGCCGCGCATGGAGTGTTTGCCCCAAGTTTTGGGTTTGCCCGGAACTCCGGTAGCGGGGAACACGCCGAACCACTCTTTGTACGGCCGTTTGTCGCCCGAGAAACGTACATCGCGATAGATTCGCCAGATGCAGTCTTTCGGTTGTACACCTTCCAAAGTTGGGTCTATTTCAGTTAGCCGGCGAATCAGTTCAGCCGAAAAGTCCACAAAGCGTGCATAGCACGCCTGGTAGCGGCTTTTGTTGTCGGCAAACCATTCGCGATTGTTGTTTGCCGCTAATTCGCTCAGAAATCTAAGAGTTTCACGCATCGTTTGAGTCCGTCTAGCCAGTAGGGGATTTCTACATTGAACGTTTTTTTGAATTTCGATTTATCGAGCACACTGTAGTGTGGGCGCGGCGTTTTGTATTGATAATCAGCCGACAAGATCGGGCGAACTTGGCAACTGTTGATTGCTGTGAGGCTGTGAATAGCGATCGTGAAATCGTACCAGGAGCAAACACCTTCGTTGGTGAAATGGTAGATTCCCGGTCTCCAAACAGGCGCGTTGATAACCACAAAAATAGCCCATGCGAGGTCTGCTGCGTAAGTCGGTGTGCCAATTTGGTCGAAGACCACACCTAATTGCTCTTTTTCTTTGCCGAGGCGAATCATCGTCTTAACGAAATTATTTCCAAACGAGGAATAGAGCCATGCGGTGCGCAGAATAACGGCTTCGGGACAAACCGCCAAGAGCGCTTTTTCGCCCTCGTATTTGGTTCGTCCGTAAGCGGTGCGCGGAGCGACTGGATCAGTTTCCTTGCAAGGAATATGCTCGTCGCCCGAGAAGACATAGTCGGTGGAAATATGAATGACACGCACGCCTTGACTGCCCAGAATACGAACAGCATCCGAATTGATTTTCAGCGCATTAGGTTCGTCCTCTTCGGCTCGGTCCACATTGGTATAGGCGGCGCAATTGACAATCAGCTCAATCGCATTGTCGGCCACAAACGCAGTCACCGCTTGCTGGTCGGTGATATCCAGTTCTGCTACATCGGTAAAGAAATAGCGATGCTGCGGATGCTGCGCCGAGAGAACGCGCATCTCATTGCCCAACTGGCCGTTACAACCTGTTACGAGTATATTCATTGAATGTCGGATGTTTAGTGTCTTTTTCGCTGATGATTCGTTGGTCCTCAGGAATCTGCCAATCGATAGCTAAGTCCTTGTCGCTCAGCAGAATACCTCCTTCTGCCTCCGGATGGTAGAGGTTGTCGCATTTGTAGGCGAAAACGGCTCTTTCACTTAGTACGGAGAAGCCGTGCGCGAAGCCGCGTGGGATGAAGAACTGGCGATGATTGTCTTCGCTCAGTTCGACGGCAAACCACTGGCCGTAAGTCTTGCTGTCCGGTCGCAGATCAACTGCCACGTCTAGAACTCGGCCGAGCGTGCAAGTAACTAGTTTGGCCTGGCTGTACGGCGCTTTCTGGAAATGCAAACCGCGCACTACGCCATAGGACGAACACGACTGATTGTCTTGGACAAAAACTGTGTCAATGCCCGCTTCGCGGTAGCGCTGTTCGTTGTATGTCTCGATGAAATAGCCGCGTGCGTCACAGAACACTTTTGGCTCGATGATGAGGAGTCCTTCGATGGGAGTTTTTATAATATTCATACTTCAAATTCAAAATGCGGGTGCAAAAGTAGTAAAAAAAAATGACATACGCAAGAGCGTATGCCAATTTTCGTGATTTTTAGTTGATTTTAGTAGTTTGTACGTAGGTGATTGGCAGCAGATTGTCTCGATAATATCGCACTTATATCGCACTTATAACGCACTTATAACGCACTAAATTCGGCTTTCTTTTTTGTTAGTATTATATACATAGTATATAATACAGAGAAGATAGGTTATTTTGTGGCTTTTTTAATCTCGTCGAAGGTGAAGCCGCGTTGGAGGAGGAAGCGTAGGCGTTTGTCTTTGGAATCGGCGCGTCGTTGCAGAATCAGTCGTTTGAGATTGGCCATGTATTGCTTCGAGTCAATCTCCAGGAGCGATTTTTGGATGAGTTTTTCCGGTAATTGCAGTGCTCGCAGATTGGTCTGGATTTTGATTCGTCCCCATGACTGATAGGCCACTTTGTCGTGGACATAAGCGCTACAAAACCGCTCGTCGTTGAGAAAATTGTTCTCATAGAGAGCAGCCATGATTGGGTCGGAGAAATTCTCCGGAGCGCCCCATTCGTAAAGCTTGCGTCGGACATCGGCCGCACAATGTTCGCATCGGGCGCAATAGGCCTCGGCCTTGTCAATCCATTCGCGCAGAGACAAATCGTTGTTTGCCATAAGTATCGTTGTAAATTTGTATGTCCGTATAGTTTCTTTCGCGCAGCATTTCCGTGGTCTCTTTTCCGAGCGCCTCGTTGATCTCAAACCAGAGATATTGCGCTATGCGCAAATCGGCTATGCGGCGATAGAAAATCAGCGGGTCGTTGTCCGGCACAAAAAGGGCCGTTTCGGGTTCGAAATTCAGCACGTTGGCGGTCATGGTTTTTCGCTCACTTTCGCGGATGTAAGGCGGATTGGAAACGACGATGTCGAATTGGAGTTTTTCCGCTTGCGGAGAGAAAATATCCATCTGCAGAAAATCGACTTGCAAACCGTTTCGACGGGCATTTTCCTGAGCTACCTGAACAGCCTCGCCAGAGATGTCGATTCCGGTGACCTGCCAGTCGGGATGCGCACGTTTTATCGCTAAAGCGATACATCCGCTGCCCGTACCGATATCGAGCACTTTGGGATTAGAAATCCGAAAGTCGAAAGTGGAGAGTTTTTCGACCATTTCGGCCGTCTCGGGTCGAGGAATGAGCGTGGCCGATGTCAGCCGGAGATCCAAACCATTCCAAAGCGTATGGCCGAAAATATACTGAATGGGCTCAAATTGCTGCAATCGTGCAATAATAGGCTCAAAAATTTGCGTATTTCGAAATTTTGTAGTACTTTTGCAGTCGGTTAGCAATTGTGAGCGAGACAATCCCGAGACTTCCTCGAGAATCCACCACGCCAAAGAGCGGGCTTCATCCTCCGGATAAAAGTCGCGAAGTTGGTCGGTAATATGTCGCACGATTGAAATCACGGCACAAAATTACTGCTTTTTTTTGACATACGCAAATAGTCGCATGAATTACGAGAAATATATTGCCCGTTGTATCGAAATAGCTCGTCGTGGGGAGTATTTCGTGGCACCGAATCCGATGGTTGGCGCGGTGTTGGTTCGTAATAGTGACGAGCAGATTTTGGCCGAAGGATGGCACGAGAAATACGGCGAAGGTCATGCGGAAGTGAATTGCTTTAAAAAGGCTGAAGGGCTAGAGGCGAGAGGCGAGAGCCTGAAGGATTGCACACTGTTTGTGAGCCTGGAGCCATGTTCGCACTACGGAAAAACGCCTCCTTGTGCGAAATTGATTATAGAAAAAGGTGTCGGTCGCGTAGTAGTTGGCATGCTTGATCCGAATCCGTTGGTGGCAGGAAAAGGTGTGCAGATGTTGCGCGAAGCGGGAATAGAGGTGATTGTCGGTGTTTTGGAGGCCGAGTGTCGCGAACTGAACAAGCGTTTTCTGTGTCTGCACGAGAAAAAACGTCCGTATGTGGTGCTGAAATGGGCGCAGACGGCGGATGGATACGTTGATAAAAGACGAGAGGTTAAAGGCGAGAGGCGAGCGGTCAGTGGAGAGCACTTGAATGGCGCGTTAGCTATTTCCACGCCTGAGACGAAAAAACTGGTGCATAAGATGCGTGCGGAAAATATGGCGATTATGGTTGGCACGCGTACGGTTTTGCTGGATAACCCGCGTCTGCTGAATACGCATTGGGAGGGCAGAAATCCGATTAGAGTGACCGTGGATAGGCACGGCGTTATTCCGCCCGATGCACGGATTCTGAGCGACGACGCGCCGACGATTATTTATCGCGAAAAAACAGACTGGCCATTCATATTGAGCGACCTGGCTCAACGCAATATTCATTCTATCTTGGTGGAAGGTGGTCCAACGCTTTTGACGCATATTCTCGAGTCCGGTATTTGGGACGAAATACACGTGGAAGTGGCTCCGGAATTGAGCATTGGCGAGGGGGTCTCGGCACCGAAAATTGCTCTGCCGGATTCATGGGAAACAGTCGATGGTCATCGACTTTACACGATTCGGTAATTAGCCAAAAACACACAAAATGTCACAAAAATTTGCATAATTGCAATTTTTGTAGTATCTTTGCACCCGAAATTAAATTTCGCGTATTGTGCGCGTATGACAATTTCGGAACGGATTATTATGAAGCAAAAGAGAAAAATTAGTGTCATAGTTTGCGTTTTGGCAGGCTTTTTGTTGAGTGGTTGTCATGTGTTCGAGCGCAAGCAGCAAGCGGGCGCGGCTGTAGAGGTGTGCGGGCAATATCTGTACCAGTCGACTCTGGATTCGTTGGCGTTGGGATTGACCGGAGAAGATAGTATTCGGGTAGTGCAACAATATATCAGCCAGTGGGCAAAAGACATATTGATGTACGACAATGCGACGAAGCGAACCAACAAAGAGATAGAGGCACTAGTGGAAGATTACCGTCGTTCGCTCTACGTGCATGCGTATGAACAACATCTGGTGGACAAAAATATGCCGAAAGCCATTGCAGATAGCGCTATCCAGCAGATTTACGATGCGCAACCCGACAGATTCAAACTGAAGGAAAGTATTGTTCAGGGAATGCTGATAGTAGTTCCAAACGGGACACCGGATATACAGAAAATTCGTCAGCGACTGGAGGCAGTAGGAAAAAGCGGCGATATCAGTCCGAAAGAGATGGATGAGATCGAGAAATATGCCTATCAATATGCTAGCGGTTATGAACTATTTGTGGATCGTTGGGAAACCACATCTGAGTTGCTGACCTATATTCCGCTAGAAAGAAATGAACTGGAAAATATGCTTCGTCAGCAGAAACAGATTGAGTATAGCGACTCGACGAAAACGTATCTGCTGCAAGTAACCAAGAAATATATGCGTGGCGAGGCAATGCCGATAGGTTACGCTCAGCCGGAAATAGAAAAAATCATTTTGAGTCGTCGTCAAGTGGAGTTTCTGCAACGCGAACGTGAGAAAATCTATCAGGACGCGATTAGAGAGAAAAAAGTGATATTCTTTTAGTAGATGAATATGAAAATGAAACGAAATATATGGGTGTTGGCCTTGATCGCCGCTCTGAGCGCAAACGCGCAGAGCAATGGCGTGATAGATGAAGTGGTGTGGATAGTAGGCGATGAGGCTATTTTGCGAAGCGAAGTAGAGGAAGAGCGTCTGCGCGCGCAATACGAGGGGATACAGATTCCGGGTGATCCGTATTGTGTGATTCCGGAGCAATTGGCTGTGCAGAAACTATTTCTCCACCAGGCAGAATTGGACTCGATAGAAGCCAATGAATCGAGCGTGAGTCACCAAGTAGATATGCGACTCAACTATTACATTAATCAGATTGGTTCGAAAGAGAAGATGGAGGAATATTTCCGCAAAACGACTACGGAAATCCGCGAAGAGATGATGACTACGGTGCGCAACCAGATGATTATTCAGCAGATGCAATCGAAGTTGACGCAGAATATCAAACCAACTCCTGCAGAAATACGTCGCTACTATAATTCGTTGCCGATGGATTCGATTCCGATGATGCCCGCGCAAGTGGAAGTGCAGATTCTGAGTTTCGAGCCTGCTGTGCCGGTGGAGGAAGTGGAGAGAATCAAACAACGTTTGCGTGAATTTACCGACCGTGTGCAGAGCGGGAATGCTGATTTTAGTATGTTGGCGCGACTGTATTCGGAAGATACGGAGAGCGCGAAACGTGGTGGCGAACTGGGTTTTGTAGGTCGCGGACAACTAGTGACTGAGTTTGCGGATGTGGCATTCAATCTGAATGATCCGAAGCGTGTGTCGCGTATTGTGCAGACGGAATATGGATACCATATTATTCAGCTGATTGAGAAAAAAGGCGAGCGCATCAATTGTCGTCACATCCTGCTTCGTCCGCGTATCAGCGCCGATGACAAGGTTCGTGCGATAGAGCGACTGGACAGTATTGCTAACGAGATTAAAGCGGGAAATATTCTGTTTGAACAGGCAGTGATGAAATACTCGCAGGACAAGAATACGGCGATGAATGCTGGTCTGATGATTAATCCACAGACCGGTAGCAGCCGATTTGAATATCAGGATTTGGCGCCGGAAATAGCCAAGCAAATTTATTCGATGAACGAAGGTGATATCTCGCAGCCGTTTGTGATGATGGACCAACAGAAAAACCGCGAAGTGTGTGCCATAGTACGACTGACGAAAAAGACCGACGTGCATCGCGCCAACCTGACCGACGATTTCCAGACCATCAAAGCGATGCTGGAACAGAAACTCAGCCAGGAACTGATACACGACTGGATTCTGAAAAAGCAGAAAACCACGTATATCCAGATTGACCCAGAATGGCAAAACTGCGACTTTGAATTCCCGAATTGGATACACTAAAACACATATTGCCCCTTTTGCTTCTTGCCCTTAGTCCGCTGACTTTCGGGCAGAAAATGGTGTACCTGGAGCACTCCAAGACGCTCAGTTTCGACCAGGAGCGAATTGCTGACGCGCAGATCCTGAAAGGCGATGTCATTTTTCGTCATGAGGAGGCGCTGATGTACTGCGATTCGGCGTATTTCTACGAGCAGACCAACTCGCTGGATGCGTTTGGCCATGTGCGGTTTGAGCAGGGCGATACCCTAAAAGGGTATGGCGACAAGCTTTTTTACGATGGAAACACGAAAATAGCTCGGTTGCGTGAGAATGTGAAACTGGTGCATGGCAAGGAGAAAGGTCCGCGTGGACGGAAAGCCAATCCAACCATTCTGACGACCGATAGCCTTAACTACGACCGAAACGAGAACCTGGCCTACTATTTCACAGGCGGAACGATCAAGGACTCGCTCAACACGCTGACTTCGGTGCGCGGACAGTATGCGCCGAACACGAAGCAGGCCACTTTTAGCCAGGATGTGCACCTCAACAACCCGAAGTTCACACTGGTTAGCGATACGCTGATTTACAACACAGAGACGAAAGTGGCCGATATAGTCAGTCCGACGACGATAGTGTATGAGCAAGAAACCAATATCTACACTTCTCGCGGATGGTACAATACTGATAATGAGCGCTCTATGTTGCTCGATCGCTCGGTGGTGGAACATACGGACGGCAAGCGAATGACGGGCGATACCATATTCTATGATAAGTTTGTCGGTTTTGGTCAGGTACAGGGCAATATGGAGATGAGCGATACCGTTCAGCAGGCAACGCTCTACGGCCATTATGGAGAGATGTGGGAAGATGACAGTCGCGGTTATGCGACCGACAGCGCGCTGATGGTGGATTGGTCGGATCCGGAACACAAAGCTTATATTCACGCCGACACACTGTTTACCGAGGAATTGCACTATACGGACAGCGCGATGATGGATAGTACTTATCGGCGAGTCCGTGCGTATCATGGCGTACGTGTTTTCCGCGATGATATGCAAATGGTTTGCGATTCGATGGTTTATCTGGGCAATGATTCGACGATTCATCTTTACACGCATCCAATTTGTTGGAGTGACAGTCAGCAGATTTCGGCCGATAGCATCGTTGTGTATATTGTGAATGAGGCGGTTGACCATGCCGTGGGCACAGGAAATGCGCTATGTGTGATGGCTGATACGTTAGACCTATTCAACCAGATGAGTGGTAAGGAACTGACAGCGTATATGAAAGACGGGGAAGTGAATCTGGTGGATGTGAGCGGAAATGCGCTGACTATCTATTATCCGAAAGAGGATGATGGAGATGTGGTCGGTGTCAATACGACGGAAAGTAGTTATATCCGAGTCTATGTGGAGAATCAGCAGGTAGAACGAATTCGGTTTACCAAGGAGACGACGGGCGTACTGTATCCGATGGATCAAGTGCCGGAAGGAGCAGATCGATTGCCGCAGTTCTTTTGGGCTTCGTACATCCGACCTGTAGATGCCGACGATGTGTTCCGAAAAGTTAAATTTGAGAACTAGAAAATGTACTCTGATTAAGATTTTGTCCTATTTTTCCGAAACACGAGAAATATCGAGACATTACCGAGACGATCACGAGACATTCACCTGACAAAAAAGTATACGATTATTAAGATTTTGACAAACATAACAAATATGAAAAAAGGAATTTTTACCTTGCTTCTTGCGATCGTCGCAACGAGTGTGATGGCAGTAGATCTGCCGAAACAGGGTTTCGGTTTTCACATCGGATACGCTCAGCCAACGCTGCGACTCAATAGTAATCTGACATCCTATCCGAAGGATTCGTTGGTCAATACAACGATGCTGCACGGCTTCAAAGTGGGTGTTGTTTATGATGGCAGTTTCGTGGCAGGTTTTGGTTGCTCGATGGGAATCAATTACACCTTTGCAGCCAACAAGACCGATTGGACGAAAACCGGACTATTCGACTATCCGCGTCATCGCTCCAAAACATTCTATCACGAGATGGAATTGTTTGTGGACTGGCAGTACAAATTTGAAGTGGCGAAAGAGACCTATCTGATGATTTATACGGGTCCGAACATTCAATGTGGATTGGCTCTGAACAAAAATGTGGAACGTCAAGCAGTGATGGATGGCGAAGTGGTTAAGGACGATCCCATCAAACGTTACGCGACAGACGATGCGAGCGAAGCCATCAAGCGACTGAATGTCACTTGGGGAGTAGGTGCGGGATTCCAATATCAGCGTTATTTCCTGCGTGGTGGGTATGATTTTGGCTTGATGAATCCGTACAAAGCAGAGCAATTTGATGGGATAGATCGTAATACCCGCGGTCGTTTCGACCAATGGTCAGTCAAAATTGGTATGTATATTTGGTACAAATGATACCTCGCGAAACCATAGAACGAATATATTCCACCGCTAAGATAGAAGAGGTGGTAAGCGATTACGTCACGCTGAAAAAGCGTGGCGCGAATCTGATTGGCCTCTGTCCGTTCCACAACGAAAAGACAGGTTCTTTTACGGTTAGTCCATCGAAAGGAATCTACAAATGTTTCGGTTGCGGTGCGCATGGGCATGCCGTCAATTTTGTGATGGAGATAGAGCAGTGCTCGTTTGCGGAGGCTATCAAACAACTGGGAAAGAAATATCATATCGAGGTAGAAGATCGTCAGTTGACGGCAGAGGAACAACAACGTCAGGATGATCGGGAATCGATGTTCGTTGTGAATGATTTTTGCAATGACTGGTTCCAGAAACAATTGTGGGAGACGGAAGAAGGCAAAGCCATCGGTTTGAGTTATTTCCGTGAACGCGGACTGCGTGACGATATCATTCGCAAATTCCAACTCGGCTATTCGCCGGAGAAAGGTAATCAGTTGGCGAAAGCGTTGATGGCGAAGGGATTCAAGGAAGAATATATTACCAATAATGTGGATACTAAAATCGGTTGCGGTGTTTGCGGAAAGAGCGAACAGGATAATAGGCTTTTCGACCGTTTCCGCGACCGAGTAATCTTCCCGATTTTGACCGTTAGTGGTAAGACCGTCGCGTTTGCCGGACGCATACTGAAGAAGAAAGACAACGTAGGCAAATATGTCAATTCGCCCGACTCGCTCATCTACAGCAAAACCAACCAACTATACGGTATCTATCAGGCCAAAACAGCCATCAAGCGCGAAGATATGTGCTATCTGGTGGAAGGGCAGATGGATGTGATCTCGATGCATCAATCGGGCATTGAGAATGTAGTGGCCAGTGGTGGAACCGCATTGACACTGCCGCAGATTAGGCTCATCAAGCGATTTACAAGCAATATCACCGTTCTATATGATGGCGATGCGGCGGGAATTCATGCGGCACTGCGAGGAATAGACATGTTTCTGGAGGAAGATTTCAATGTGAACGTACTACTTCTTCCGGATGGCGAAGATCCCGATAGCTTTGCTCAGAGTCATGATGCGGCGGAGTTTATCGATTATATACGCGAGCATCAAACGGATTTCATTCAGTTCAAATCGGCTCTACTGAGTAAAGAGGCGGGATCGAATCCGCAGAAACGTGCAGCGCTAATCAAGGATGTGGTTTCTTCCATCGCGCTCATACCCGATATGATTCGCCGACAAGTGTATATTCGCGATTGTTCGGAGCGATTCCGGATGAGTGAGCAAGTGATCACTCGCGAAGTGATAGCAATGCGCCATAAGATGAAGGAAGAGCGCGACAAGGAACGTCAGAACGCGCAACGACTGGCAGAGAGACAAGGCACTGAGGATCAGTCTGTTGTGAATGAAATAGAGAAAGAGACGCCAGAAGAAATAGTTCCGGAAAATCCTGTGATGTTGACTCCGAAAATGGGTGGAAAACTAGAGGAGAATTATTATAATCTGCTGCAACTGGTTGTTCGTTTTGGCGAAAGCAAGATCAATGTGGGCGATGTGACCACGACGATAGGCGAAGTGGTTATCTATACGTTGGAAGCGGATGGAATTCAACCTCCGAAACCGGTTTATCAGCGTGTGATAGATGAATTTAAGCGGCATTGCAAAGATGAGAATTTTAGCGCCGAGCGGTTCTTCAAATTCCATTCGGATCCGGAGATAAGCGCTCTAGCCATTGAGATGGTCTCGGAGCGTTATGAACTGAGCAGCCATGACGAAGAGCGATTGGGAGAACTAGTGGAACAACTATTGTACGAAATCAAACTGACCAGGCTAAATCAACAGATAGAAGAACTGAATACTTCGCTGAAAGAAGCGCAGCAAAGCGATGATTGGGAGCGCCAGAAAATGCTGCTCGATCTATTGCCACAAATGATGGATGCCAAGCGTGAGTTGTGTCAGAAACTGGGCAACCGAATAATTACCGTTTAGAATGTTGTTTCGCGAAATAGCATATGGACCTATTCACAGTAGGCGTTTGGGCACGAGTCTTGGCATCGAATTGATGCCACTGGAGCATAAACTCTGCACTTTCGATTGCGTGTATTGCGAGTGTGGGTGGAATCAGCCGATTGCTCATCCTCAATTGCCGACGCGCGAGGAAGTGCGGCAAGCGTTAGAAGCTAAACTACAGAAAATGAATACGCCACTTTCGACCATCACTTTCAGCGGAAACGGCGAACCGACACTTCATCCGGATTTTCTGGGCATTATAGAAGATACTTGCGCTTTGCGCAACCAATATTGTCCCTCGGCGAAGGTGAGTGTGCTGAGCAATTCGACGCAATTGGGCAGAGCAGATGTGGTGAAAGCACTATGGCTGTGCGACAACCGTATTTTGAAACTTGATTCGGCTTTGGATGAAATGATGCGGCGTATTGATCAACCAGTGAATGCGCAATTGACAGTCAATACGATTGTGGGCTGGTTGGAGCAGTTCAACGGCGATTTTGTTTTGCAAACATGTTTTCTGCGTGGCGAGCACAACGGGCAAACGATAGATAATACCACTCCTGAAGAACTGGCGGCTTGGTATCAGGCCGTTCGCCATTTGCGTCCGAAACAAGTGATGATATATGTGATCGATCGCAAAACACCGGAAGAGCATCTGGAGAAAATTTCTCGTGCAGAAATGGAGAAGATAGCTGCTCCGCTTTTGGCAGAAGGATTTGATGTAAGTATTTCCGCATGAAAATTCTTATTGCACCGCTTAATTGGGGACTTGGGCATGCCAGTCGTTGTATTCCGCTCATTCGGCAATGGTTGAGCGAGGGGAATGAAGTGGTGCTGGGTGGAGACGGAGAAAGTCTGTTGTTGCTGCGCAAACATTTTCCGAAACTGGCATACGTAGAACTTGCGCCACTGGATTTGCATTACAGCAAAGGAAAGAATCAGGTTTGGGCGATGATGAAAGCATTGCCGAAACTAGTTGGTTTCAGCATACGCGACCACTGGCGTCTGCGTGTTTTGCTTCGCGCAACGCAGATAGACCGTGTAGTTTCGGACAATCGTTTTGGCCTGTATTCTCGTCAAACAGAATGTATCTACATGACCCATCAGTTGCAAATCCGTTTGCCCAAGCGACTGAGATGGTTGGAACCGGTGGCGGCGCGAATGCACGCACGTGTATGCGCGAAATATAATAAGGTTTGGGTTCCTGATTTGGCGGATGAGGTGCAGAGTCTGAGCGGATGGTTGGGACATCCGACCGAATGCAAGCGATACGGAGAAATAGAATATATTGGTCCTTTGAGTCGCTTTACAAAAACGGAGGAGAGCTCAAAGGGAGAGGCAATGTTTCCAATAGTGGCTGTGTTGAGCGGATTGGAACCACAACGCAGTCTGCTAGAAAAAGAGATTGTGGACCGATATAGCGGGCAGAAAAAACAGATAGTGATAGTACAAGGGTTGATTAGCCGTCCGGCAACCCTAGTCAAACGAAGAAATATAACGCTGATACCTCATATGAGCGATGAGCGTTTGGCGCAAATCATCCGTCAGGCCGAACGTGTGATAGTTCGGTCGGGCTATTCGTCCATTATGGATCTGTATGCGCTAGGCGCGTTAGGAAAAACGGAATTGATACCTACACCCGGTCAGCCGGAACAAGAATACCTAGCCGATAGAACCCTCCAAAGAAACTTGCAATAGTTTTTGTGCTTCTACGGCAAATTCCATCGGAAGTTTGTCCATCACTTCTTTTGCGTAACCGTTGACAATCAATCCAACGGCATCTTCCACACCAATACCACGCTGACGACAATAGAAGAGTTGCTCGTCGGATATTTTGCTAGTCGTAGCTTCGTGCTCGACAATGGCCGTGGGATTGGCAATTTGCATATCCGGGAAAGTGTGCGCACCGCAACGATCGCCCAACAAGAGGGAGTCGCACTGGCTGTAATTGCGTGCGTTAGTTGCATTATGGCCAATCTTAACCAAACCGCGATAGGCGTTTTGACTTTGGCCTGCAGAGATACCTTTGGAAATAATGCGCGAGCGTGTGTTCCGGCCAATATGAATCATCTTAGTGCCCGTGTCTGCTTGCTGATGATTGTTGGTCACGGCAACAGAATAGAATTCGGCGGAAGAATTATCGCCGCGGAGGATGCAAGAAGGATATTTCCAAGTGATGGCAGAACCTGTTTCAACTTGCGTCCAACTGAGACGAGCATTCTCGTGAGTGATGCCACGTTTGGTTACGAAATTGTAGATTCCACCTTTGCCATCTTTGTCACCCGGATACCAGTTTTGTACGGTTGAGTATTTGACCTCGGCATCTTTGTGCACCACGATTTCCACAATGGCAGCGTGCAATTGGTTTTCGTCACGCATTGGGGCTGTACAACCTTCCAGATAGGAGAGATAAGCTCCTTCGTCGGCAATCAGCAACGTGCGTTCAAACTGGCCGGTTTTGCCTGCATTGATACGGAAATAAGTACTCAATTCCATCGGACAGCGCACGCCTTTGGGAATATAGACGAATGAGCCATCGGTGAAAACGGCCGAATTGAGTGCTGCGTAGAAATTGTCGGAATACGGCACTACAGAGCCGAGATGCTGTTTGACCAAATCCGGATGTTCGCGTACCGCTTCGCTGATAGAACAGAAGATAATACCTTTCTCAGCCAATGTTTCGCGGAAAGTGGTCTTGACAGAAACCGAATCCATGACCGCGTCGACCGCCATATTTCCCGCTAAAGCCGCGCGTTCTTGCAAAGGTATGCCGAGTTTGTCGAAAGTTTTCATAATCTCCGGGTCGATTTCTTCGGCCGACTGAGGAGTGTTGACTTTCGCTTTTGGCGCTGCGTAATAGGAGATAGATTGGAAATCGATGTCAGGAATATCCAAGTGGGCCCAAGTAGGTACAGGCATTGTGAGCCATTTGCGATAGGCTTTGAGTCGGAACTCGAGCAACCATTCGGGTTCTTGCTTTTTAGCAGAGATAAGGCGAATGATATCTTCGTTGAGTCCGGCCGGCACAATGTCGGTTTCTACGTCTGTAGTGAAACCGTACTTGTACTCCTGAGAGGTAATATCTTGGATAATATCTTCCATTTGTCTAACAAAAAAGCCGCCCTTTCATGAGGCGGCTCTGTGAGGCCGGTAGCGGAGTCAAACCGCTCTAAACGGTTTTGCAGACCGCTGACTAAGTCGCTCATCCAACCGGCCGACGCGCGAGCTACGGCTCAATACGATTCGCGATTCATGAAATTCATCGCTCATAAGAATTTTCGCCGTGCTCTCGCTTTTCGGTCCGCAAACGCTCCGCTGGTTTACGTCCCGAGGAAACCATGCGGATAACTTCTTTCCGAAAAGCGGGTGCAAAAGTACTGCTTTTTTTTGATATACGCAAATTTTCTTGCAATTATTTTGCAAATATGCGAAAAAAGTATTACTTTTGCAGCCGAAAAAGAAAGGTAGAACATGGAAAAATATATTCTTTTGGCAGAAGAAGGTGAACTGTCGCTCATAGAGAAAGCGCGTGAGGAATTGGGTGTGGACCTGGAAGGGAAGATTATTTATACGGGCGTGGGTGCGATCAATGTTATACGCGCGCTGCAAGGTCTGCCTCGCGATGCGGAATTGGTGAATATAGGTTATGCGGGTAGCGCCAATTTCGATATCGGCACGTGGGTGGAAGTGACGGAAGTGAGACTGAATCATCCGAATGTGACCTACGCAGAGCCGAAACTGATGCTGAGAGACGAGAACCAAGGTATAGAACTGCCTTTGGAACACGACATCAAGCAAGCTATATGTTATACCAACACAGATTTTGTGCTGCAATCGGACTATAAAGATTGCGTATTTGATATGGAACTGGCGTTTATTGCGGCACTGGGATTCAAAAATCTGCATAGTTTGAAGTATGTGAGCGATAATCTCAGTTTGCATGCTTATCACGATTTGACCAACGGCGTACAATGACCACCATCTATCTGAAACCTCATAAGGAAGAATCGTTGCTGCGGAAACATCCGTGGGTGTTCAGCGGTGCGATTTCGCGCGTGGTGCTGGATGCTTCGCACAAGGGGGATTCTCCGCAAGAAGGCGAATTGGTGCAAGTACGTTCGGCGGCGGATGAGATACTGGGAGTCGGTCATTGGCAGGTGGGGAGTATCACGGTTCGTATTCTGGCTTTCGGCGTGGAACAATTGCCGGCCGATTTTTGGAACGAGCGTATTCGTTCGGCCTACGCGGTTAGGAAAGCGTTGGGCTTGATACGTCCGGACAATAATACTTATCGACTGGTACACGGCGAAGGAGATTTTCTACCGGGACTGATAGTAGATGTGTATGCAGATACGGCGGTTATACAAGCTCATTCGGTTGGCATGCATCAATGTAGGGCATTAGTGGCTGCGGCGATTATCTCGGAAGTGGCAGAGGTGAAGAATATCTATTACAAAAGCGAAGATACGTTGCCATTCAAAGCGAAGATAGAAGGCGAGAAAGTGGGATATCTAGTCCGTGCGAGCGGAGAAAAGAAGGGCGATGAGGAGTTTTGGAGCGTGGAGAACGGTTTGGCATTTCGTATAGACTGGTTGCGCGGACAAAAGACAGGTTTCTTTATCGACCAACGTGAAAATCGTGCGTTGGTTGAGCGCTATGCGAAGGGGAAAGATGTGCTGAATATGTTCTGCTACACTGGAGGTTTTTCGCTATATGCGCTACGAGGCGGCGCGAAAAGTGTGGATTCGGTGGATGTGAGCCAGAAAGCGATTGACCTAGTAGAAGCCAACGTGGCACGTAACTTTCCGAAAAACACGAACCATCGTGCAGTGACGGATGATGCGTTTGAATATCTCAGTTCGATGCGTGAGCAAGGTCGTACGTATGATTTGATTATACTGGATCCTCCGGCATTCGCCAAGCACAGAGATGCGGTAAAAAACGCGCTTCGCGGCTATCAAAGGATTAATGCGAAAGCGATAGAGATGATTCGTCCAGGCGGAATACTATTCACATTCAGTTGTTCGCAAGCGGTGGATAAAGAACAATTCAGGTTGGCTGTGTTTAGCGCAGCATCGCAAGTGGGCCGCAATGTGCGTATTTTGCACCAATTGCATCAACCGCAAGACCATCCCATCAATATCTATCATCCAGAGGGAGAGTACCTGAAAGGATTGGTGCTATATGTGGAATAGTCGGGTTAAGAACTAAGTAACAACTAAGTAACAACTAAGTAAGAACTAAGTAACAACTAAGTAAGAACTAAGTAACAACTAAGTGTAAGCAGGTAAAAAAGAAGGAAAAATGAAGATAGTTTGTTTTGATACGGAGACTACGGGTCTGGATGTGCAGAAAGACCATATCATTCAGTTGTCGCTAGTGAAACTGGATGTGAACGAAGGGTCCGGTTGGGAGGTAGTAGATACGAAAGACTGGTATATACTGCCAGAGACCGATTTTACTATACCTGCTGAGGCTGAGGCGGTACATCATATCAGCAAGGAGTTTTTGAAAGAGAATGGAGTGAGTCTGCGCAGTGTGTATGATGAGTTGATTGAGTTTACAGACGGATGTGACATGTTGTCGTACAACGGGAACAACTATGATGCTCAGATACTCTATTACAACCTGAAACGGATAGGTAAGGACTTTCAATTTGAAGGCAGAACCTGGTATGACGCGTTAATATTGGAACGCGCGCACATGGAAGGAAAGCTTGATCCGGCGACAGGCGAGAGATATCATTGTAATCTAACTGCGGCTTACACGCGGTATTACGGTCATCCGTTTGAGGGTGCACACAATTCGCTGGACGATGTGAATGCGACGATAGAGGTCTTTAAGGCTCAAGTGGCTGAGCACGGTTGGCAATGGGCACAGCGCGAGGAATTCGGATTTATCAGTTATGACCGTTGGCTGACGAGGAAGGGCGGTTTCTATTATTTGGTTCCGGGCGCGCACAAAGGCGAGAGCATAGAAACGATGCTGCGTATAGACAGGAATTATCTGGAGTGGATAGTAGATAAATGCCAATGGACTGATCAGCAAACACGCGATATAATTCTGCCGTATCTGGGTGGTAAATCAAAAAAGGACCAAGCTAGTCTATCGAACGAGAATGGCGGTGACGCAGTTCGCTCGAGTAGTCAGAAGTTGAAAAAGAAGGGCAAAGTGAGTACAGAGGATTGGCCTACGCTGTTCGATTAGTTCGAAAAGACTTGGTCGTCCAAAATAGAACATTTTGTAATGTAAAAGTGCGAAAAGATAAACTTTTTTGCACTTTTTTATTGTTTTTTCTTGCATAATTGTAAAAAAAATAGTAATTTTGCGCCGTTTTGTATCTTTTTATGCCAAACAGTTAACATTATTAATAAAAAACAAAGTGTATGAAAAAGATTTTTTCTCTTTTTGTTGCCGCACTGGTATGTGTGCTCTCGACAACCGCTTGGGCAGGCACAGTGAGCAAGGAAGATGCTGCTACACTAGCAGGTAGTTTCCTTTCGGCAAAATCGCAGACATCTGCGAAGAAAGCGTCGGCAAACACTACACTGACATCGTCAACGACAGAGTTCGCGACACGTGTAGTAGCATTGCCAGAGACACTTGAGATTGACCAATTCTACGTTGTTCAAGAGGACGACGAAGATGGTGGTTGGGTTCTGATCGCTGCAGATGATGCAGTTCAGCCAATTCTTGGTTATGCTGACAAGGGCACATTTGATGCGTCTGCAGACATGCCAGAGAACTTGAAATGGTGGTTGGGAATGTACAACTATCAGATTAAGTGCGCCATCGCCAATGGTCAAGTAGCATCGACTGAAGTAGCTAACCAATGGGCAGAGCTCCGTAGCGGCGCCCGCAAGGCTAAAGCTGCTACAGTAGTTGTTGGACCACTCTTGACAACAAAATGGAATCAAGGTAGTCCATTCAACAACCTTTGCCCGACGTATTCCGGTTATAACCGTTCGGTAACCGGATGTGTAGCCACGGCAATGGCTCAGGTGATGAACTTCTGGGAGTGGCCAGAAAAAGGTCAGGGTAGCCACAGTTACAATTCAAACGGAACTCAATCTGTTAATTTCGCCAATACTACTTATGATTGGGCGAACATGATTAATAGTTACAATGGTTCTTACAACAGCACGCAAGCAAATGCAGTAGCAACGCTGATGTATTCTTGCGGTGTGGCTGTAGAGATGAGTTATGGCGCTTCTTCGGGTGCACAAACTATTCGTTTCCCGGCAAGCAGTACATCTTACGCTTGCGCTCAAAACGCACTTTGGAACTATTTCAAGTACAATGCGGATTCTATCAAGGGTTATTATCGTCCGGGCTATACACAATATGGCTATTCTTCTTGGACAGATAATAACTGGATTGCGATGTTGAAACAAGAGCTGAACAAGCAACGTCCTATCATGTATGCCGGTAGCGGTAATGGTGGAGGACACAGCTTCGTTTGCGATGGTTATCGTGATGACAACTATTTCCACTTTAATTGGGGATGGGGTGGTTCTTACGATGGATATTTTACCGTTAACAATCTAGCTCCAGAAGGTGGAGGTATTGGTAGTAACAACGACAATACCTTTAATCAGGGGCAAGACGTAATTATCGGTATTGTACCGAATGTCAGTGACAAATATAAAGTAACGTATAGTGTTGCTAATGGTACATGCGGAACCGCATCATGGACTCAATCGACCGTAGGTCAGAGTACTACGCTTCCGAATGTAACTCCTAATAATAAATATTTGTTCCTTGGTTGGTCTGATGTAGAAGGTTCGCGTACTGCGAATGTAGGCCAAGCAGGTGATACTTATACACCGATGCGTAATGTAACCCTCTATGCAGTAGTAGTGCAAGATGGTTACACTCTGCGTTTCCACTCGAGATATCTGCAATATACAAATGGTACGAATGTAGAATGGAACTGGCATGGAGATTGCGATGTAGACTCTCTGATCGAGGAAAGCACAGGTGCGGGTATCGTTCTTCCTTCTGCTTCGAATGATCCGGGTTGGACATTCCAACAATGGCTGTACATAAGCGGAGGTGAACTGTATATTGCCGGTTATCCTGGCGATCGTGTATATCCGGGAAGCAATATGGACTTGTACGGATACTGGACAGAAGATGCTAAGATTTACTTAGAGGCAGAATTGGTCGGTGTTACTGCGACTTCCGGTCCGTGGGACGATCTGACGACGCCTTACGGTTGGATTAAACAGTCAGATGGTTTTACTGCTACATTTGTTGCTGCTAGTGGTTTCAAAGCTTTAACTGCTGCGAATACGACTGTCTCTGTAACAGTGGGAGATGAGACAATTAGTAACTGCTATTCATTTGCAAACAATGTTCTGACGATTACACTGACTCCGGAGCAGATGATAGAAGATGTTCTCATCACTATTGCAGCGACAGAGGATTATACCCCATGTGATGACTATAGTTATGCTTACAGCAATGCATCTCCTACAGGAACAGGTAGCAAGACATTGGGTGCATATACGTGGACAATATCGGCTGCAGGTAGTACTACAACTCAATATACGAACAGTGATATGCGCTATGGCGCCAATAGAACAAAATGTACTTCTGTTACCTACACTACAACAAATGGTCCGCAAAATTGTCTCATTGATAAGATCACAATCAATGCACATGCTGGAACTGCAGGAACCATTCAAGCTTGGATTGGAGATCAGTCGCTGGGTACTAAGACAATGACTACCAGCAACGCGGCTTACACTTTTGACAACCCAAATAAGTATCAAGGTCAAATTAAGTTTACCCTAACAAATACTTCTGGAAATAATGGTACCAATAGATACTACCTATTCGTAAGATCCATCAATGTAAAGATGCGTACGTGCATCGATGTATGTCCTCCAATCCACATTGAGGGCGTAGAGTTCATGCAAGGTTTGTATCGTAACTATTACTACGGAGATGATAGCAAGGAACCGTGGTACTTGTGGTATCCTCTGGGTATTGGTTCTTATAGCAGTGATTATCCTTGGATCAACTTCATTATTGAGGCTCCGAGTGAGACCGCTTTGGCAGGAACTCATGAGACATTGGGTATCGTAGGTGAGATTACTTCCGCTACGGATACAACCGAGGCTTGGAATTATTCCTATGACTTGACTATCACCTACAATGGAACAACTACTTTCCAAGGTGCTAACTTGCCTCAGTATCACGTATATTGTTTGTGGACGGATGATATTACCGGTCAACAATATTATATAGATGATGATGTAGCGGCCTATTTAGTAAATTATGATGGTGGTACAAACAATGGTCAAATAACTCCGACAGGTGATAGCAATCCTCGTTATTACAAAGTTAACTACTATCAGCAAAATATTGATGACGATCAATATACGTTGAAGGAGTCGGTAACCGGAACAGGTTCTAATGGCGCGACTATAGAGGCTCCGAGAAAGAGTTATAGTGGTTTCAAGGCTCCTGCAGCTCAGACTGTAACATTGGCTAACAACAACACGAGTACTAACCCGAAAGTTGTTAACTACTACTATGATCGTCGTACCTATCCGATTAGCTTCGTAGTAAATAACATTACTGTACTTCAGGATACTGTTCGCTACAAAGCTACTCCGGTTTACACAGGTCCGACCCCAGAGCGTGAGGCTACCGAGCAAAATACATATGTATTTGCAGGTTGGGATCCTATCTTGGGACCGGTTACCAGAGCTTTGACTTATACTGCACAATTTGATGTAGTAAGTCAAGTCACTGTAACCTTCGATGCCAACGGACACGGAACCGCTCCTGCAGCTCAGACCGTAATGGCAGGTCAGACGATTACTCGTCCTGCAGATCCGAGCGAGACGGGTTATGTATTTGGCGGATGGTACAAAGAGCAAGGCTGTGTTAACGCATGGAACTTCAGTGATCCAGTAAACGCAAGCATGACGCTCTGGGCTAAGTGGACTGCTAATACTCATACCTTGAGTTGGAACGCTAACGGCGGTACGCTTAGCGGAACATACACCAATGGTAATGTACCATTCGGTACTGCCATCGTGGCTCCGACCGCAACTCGCACGGGTTACACCTTCGCCGGTTGGGATCAGACAGTTCCTGCAACGATGCCAGATGATGACTTGGCATTCGTAGCTCAGTGGACACCGAATACCAATACTGCTTATGTAGTTAAACACTACAAACAGAATATCGCTGACAACAACTACACGATAGCTGAGACAGAGAACTTGACCGGAACGACCGGTGCAAGCGTAAGTCCTGCAGTGAAAGACTACGAAGGATTTACCGCTCCTGCTCAGCAGACTGTAACCATCTTGGCTGACGGTTCGTTGGTAGTAACCTATAATTACACACGTAACACGTACGCGTTGACATGGAATGCTGACGGTGGTAACATCACCGGTAGCTACACCAGTGGTAACGTGAAGTTCGGTGCAAGCATCACTGCTCCTGCAAATGCAAACGTAACGAAGACAGGTTATAACTTCTTGGGTTGGAATCCGTCAAGTATTCCTTCGACGATGCCAGCACAGGCTCTGACCTTCACCGCTCAATGGCAGATCCGTACTTATGTTTTGAGCTTCACCAGTGAAGATGAGAACAAGGGTACTGTATCGGTTAACCCAGTTAAGGCAGAGTATGAATATGGTGATGTAATTGCTATCCAAGCAACAGCAAAGACCGGTTATTCGTTCAGCAAGTGGAGTGATAACAACACTCAGGCTAGCCGCTCGATTACCGCAAACGATGCTGCACAATCGTTGGTAGCAAGCTTTGCTGCAAACAGCAATACTCCATATGTCGTTCACCACTTCCAGCAGAATATCACGGATGATAATTGGACTGAGATTCTGCCTGTTGATAATCTGACCGGTACTACCGGTGCGTTAACCAACGTGGCTCCTGTAATTAAGGACTACACCGGATTTGATGTACAACCTTATGAGAATGTAATCATTGCAGCAGACGGAAGCACCGAAGTAAACATCTACTACGTACGTAAGACGTTCACTATCCGCTTCTTGGTTGACGGTGCAGTTAAACAAAGCGATGTATTGCGCTATGGTGCAACTCCTGCATGGAACTCGGCAAACCCGACAAAGGAGGCTGATGCACAATACACTTATGCATTTGCCGGTTGGGATCCTGCAATTGCAATCGTAACTGCAGCACAAGACTACAACGCTAAGTGGGATTTGACATTGAACCGCTACACTGTAAGCTTCAACGCCAACGGTCACGGCACCGCTCCTGCATCGCAGCTAGTAGGTTACGGTCAGTTGGTACCTGAGCCATCGGCTCTGAGCGAGACCGGTTGGACCTTCGGTGGTTGGTACAAAGAGGCATCTTGCGCTAACGCTTGGCGCTTCGCAGAAGATCAAGTAACTGGTACAACTGAGCTGTTCGCTAAGTGGACGGTTAACAAGCATGACCTCGCATGGAATGCTAACGGTGGTACCATTACCAGTGCAGAAGGCACTTACACTTCTGGTTTGGTTGCCTTTGGCACCCCAATCGTTGCTCCGTCGGTTGAATTCGAGGGTTACAACTTCATCGGTTGGAATCCGTCGGTAGAAGCGACGATGCCAGACGAGGATGTAACCTACGTTGCTAACTGGCAAGAGAAGGGTGACATCGTTTACAAAGTTCGTCACGAGAAAGAGAATTTGGCAGGTAATGCTTATGTACTGGATGTAGAAGAGACCTTCACCGGTGCAACAGGTGCTCCTGTAACTCCGTTGGTTAAGACCTACACCGGCTTCACTGCTCCTGCTCAGCAGACCGCTAACATCCTGCCTGACGGTTCGTTGGTAATCACTTATCAATACACACGTAACAGTTACAACCTGACATGGGATGTAAACGGTGGCGATGCACTGGTAGATAACGGTTACACCAGAGGAAGTGTACGCTTCGAGACTCCGATCACTGCTCCTGCAGATCCGACCTGGAGAGGCCATACATTCCACAACTGGGGTAAGACTGTTCCTTCGACGATGCCGGCAGAAGCTCTGAACTTCGTAGCTGCTTGGACTCTGGATAGCTATAGCGGCATCACCTTCAAGAGTGAAGATGAGAACGAAGGTACAGTAACTGTTAACCCAGAGAAGGATAGCTATGACTTTGGTGAGAGCGTTGCCATTAGCGCTGATGCTAATGAGGGTTACCACTTCACCGGTTGGAGCGATGGCAACAACAATGAGGATCGTACAATCGTAGTAGATGAGACTACCACCTCGTTGGTTGCAACCTTCGCACCGAATACGAACACTGCATATAAGGTTAAACACTTCTTGGAGAACCTGAATAACGACGAATACACCTTGTTTGAGACGGACGACAGAACCGGTACCACCGGTGCGTTGATCCAAGATGCTCCTCGTACGATAGAAGGATTCATAACTCCGGGTAGCCAAGTTAACCAAGTAGCTATCAAGGGTGACGGTTCGTCTGTAATTGAGTACTACTATGTACGTGGCAAGTATTCGTTGACATGGAATGCTAACGGTGGTGTACTGCTCGACAATGGTCGCACCGAAGGTGAGATTAAGTTCGAGGCAGAGATTAAGGCTGCAGTAGCAGAATGGCAAGGCCATACATTCAAAGGATGGGGTGCTGAAGTTCCGCAATACATGCCAGCACGCGCTCTGAACTTCGTAGCACAATGGGAGGCAGATACCTATAGCGGCATCACCTTCGAGAGTGCAGACGAGACGAAGGGTACAGTAACTGTTAATCCGGAGAAGGATGAGTACACCTATGGTGACGAAGTAACTATTACGGCTGAGGCTAATGACGGTTATGAATTCACCGGTTGGAGCGATGGTAGCACCGATGAGACACGTGTTATCACGATCGATGAGAATACTCAATCGATTACCGCTAACTTCACAGCAGTTTCTGTTAAATTCGAGATCCAACGTTTCATCCAGAACATAGATGATGACAACTTCACCTTCTATGATAAGGAAGAAGGTCAAGGCTATACCGGTACGGAGATTAGTCCTGAGCCTGCAGCTATCGTAGGTTTCACAGCTCCGGAGGTACAAACTGTAACCATCAAGGGTGACGGTAGCACCGTAATCGTTTACAACTACATACGTAATAAATATGCGTTGAGTTGGGATGCAAATGGTGGTCAGTTACTTGACAATGGTCGCACCGAAGGTCTGGTTAAGTTCGAGGCTCCGATTAAGGCAGCTGAGGCAGAGTGGCAAGGTCATATCTTCCAAGGTTGGGGCGCTGAAGTTCCTCTGACCATGCCTACAGAAGCATTGAACTTCGTAGCACAATGGAAGAAAGAGAGCTACCCAGGCATTACGTTCGGCAGCAATGATCCTGAGGCCGGAACAGTAACGGTTGATCCGCAAAAGGATGAGTACGAATATGGCGACGAGGTAACTATTACCGCTGAAGCAAACGAGGGTTATGACTTCGTAGGTTGGAGCGATGGTAGCACCGAAGGCACAGAACGTGTAATCGTTGTTGACGAGAACACAGAATCTGTAGTTGCAATCTTCACTCCGAAGACTGACACCAAGTACATCGTTCGTATCTTGCTGCAGAACATTGAGGATGATGAGTTCACATTGTTCAACGAGCAAGAGAAGACTGGTACTACCGGTGTTGAGGTTAGCCCAGTAGTTGACGAGATTGAAGGCTTTACCGCTCCTGAGGCTCAGACAGCTAACATCAAGGGTGACGGAAGTCTGGTAATCGAGTACAAGTACTTGCGTAACAGCTATGAACTGACATGGGATGCAGATGGTGGCGACTTCGGTGAGAGCCTGTATACTCAAGGTCAAGTGAAGTTCGGCGCAGAGATTATTGCTCCTGCAAATCCTGTTAAGGCTCACTTCATCTTCCTGAGTTGGGATGGCGAAGTTCCAGAGACGATGCCGTCTCACGATGTGAAGCTGACCGCCCTCTGGCAAGTTGATACCGAAGGCATCGAAATCGTAGTTGACGGTAGAACGATTCTCAGCAACGAAGAGATTCGCATCTATGACTTCAACGGTCGCGATGTAACCGGTTTGAACGGCAACCTTGGAAATGGCATGTACATCGTAGTAGGTGGCGGCCAGACAACTAAGATCGCAATCTTCAAATAAGATGGAATAAGGCGATTCCGAAGAATCGCTCGATAACAGAGAACGGCTTGCGTTTGCGAGCCGTTCTTTGTTGTTTTACGTTCGCACAGTTGTGTGAACAGCACCTATTTTGTCAAAAAAACGAATTTATACAAGCATAATTGCACTTTTTTTGCCAAAATATTTGCGTATTCCAAATATTTGTAGTACCTTTGCACGCTTTTTTGAAAAAGCTATGGCGCGGAGTAGAGCAGTGGTAGCTCGTCAGGCTCATAACCTGAAGGTCGGTGGTTCGATCCCATCCTCCGCAACAAAGAGAGACGACCGTAAGGCCGTCTCTTTGTTTATTCTCTCTCGATATTGTCTCGATAAAGTGTCGACTAAGTTACGATATTGTCAGGTAGATGTCTCGTTAATGTCTCGTCAATAACTGGGGGATATATACGTAGTATATATAAAAGTACATTTTTTTGCATGGGTGGAAGTCCTACTTTATGGCGGTCGCAGCTACCCTGTACGCTGCTACCCTATTGTCTATAAATAGACAACGCGACCGCAAGGGTCGCGCCATTCTATGTTTTCGCTTTATCCGCTGCCCGCGGCGCTCAAACTCGAAATGCCATCCGAGGCATTTCTTCACGGCAGTAACCGGGGGATATATACATAGTATATATAAAAGTACATTTTTTTTGCATGGGTGGAAGTCCTACTTTATGGCGGTCGCAGCTGCCCTGTACGCAGCTACCCTATTGTCTATAAATAGACAACGCGACCGCAAGGGTCGCGCCATTCTATGTTTTCGCTTAATCCGCTGCCCGCGGCGCTCAAACTCGAAATGCCATCCGAGGCATTTCTTCACGGCAATAACTGGGGGATATATACATAGTATATATATAAGTGCAGTTTTAGGAGAGGGGAATTGCGGGTGGATTACTTGGCGCGAATCCAGGTTTGGTTGCGTCCGAGGAATCCGCGTTTGTCTAGCGAGCCACGCAGAACGAGTTTACCGTCCTTAAGGTAGATTTTTCCGTAATAGAACTTGCCCGATTCAGGGTCAAGCACTTTGCCTCCGTGCAACTCGCCATTTTCCTCGTGCATGCCACGGATGATAACGAGTCCCTCGAGCGGCGCATTATAATCTTCGCCCTTGCACTCGATGCATTTTAGATCCTTGGGGCCAACCAACATCTTGGCGATTTTGCCGTAGAACAGGCCGTCTGACCCCTTATAAATGGAAACGATGGAGAAATTGTCTCCTGTTTTGTCGTCTACTGTTTTCCAATTGCCAATAATCTGGTTGACTTGTGCGGAAAGGCTCATGGTGCATGCCAGAAAAAGGCCAACAAATACGTGTTTTCTAGTCATAGTAATGATAGTTTATGTCGAATTCGGCGGCAAAGTTACAACTTTTTTTGCATATATCAAAATTTTTGTGTACTTTTGCAACCGCAAAAGTCACATGACACAATGAAACTAGTATTTGCATCCAATAATGCGCATAAATTGCAAGAGGTTCGCGCCATCATGCCGAAAGGCATAGAGGTGCTGAGTCTGCGTGAAGTTGGCTTTTTTGCTGAGATAGAGGAAAACGGCCGTACGCTAGAAGAGAATAGCAAGATAAAAGCGGATGCGGTTTGGGACTATCTGAAAGCACAACGCGAAAGTCAAGTCCAAAGCGTCGATGGCGTGTTTGCGGATGATACGGGTTTGGAAATAGATGCGCTGCATGGCGAACCAGGTGTTTATACGGCTCGTTGGTACAAGATGCCTACCCCATCCCTCCCTGTAGGGAAGGAGTCTTTGTCCGAAGGAGAAATCTTTCACGCGAACAGATCGAAAGCCTTGCGAGAACTAGAGGGTAAGAGTGACAGAGGCGCGCAATTTAGGACAGTGATTACGTTGATTCGCGGCGGTGAGACGCTGCAAGTGGAAGGCGTAGTACGCGGCAGAATAGCCGAGAAAGAGAGCGGAAACGGTGGTTTCGGTTATGACCCGGTATTTATTCCTGAAGGAAAAGAGTGCACGTTTGCGGAGATGAGTGAGGCGGAGAAAAATGCGATAAGCCATCGAGGTCGCGCTCTGGAAAAACTAGTTGAATATTTAGCGCTTAATGTTTAGAGGAAGATATATATGGCTGTGCTTGTTGTTGGCGGCGAGTATGCACGCTCAACAATGGACAACGCTGTTTGCGTACAACAATGTGACGCAGATAGCGATGGCTCCCGATCGCGTTTATGCGCTGTCGGACGGCAGTCTGTATAGCGTGGAGAAACAAAGCGAACAGATTCGTATTTACAACAGTCTGTCGGGCTTGCACAGTACGGGCATCAGTTGTATCCATTATGATGATCGTTCTGCCCAACTGATAATCGGCTACAAGACGGGTAAGATAGACCTGCTTTCGGATGGTGGAGTGCGTTACATCGGTGATCTGTACGACAAAGATATGACGCAGCAAAAGACTATCAACAATATCACGATACACAATCGCATTGCTTACCTGTCGACGCATTATGGTGTGCAACTGTTTGATTTGCGCGAGAATAAGTTGACCGACAGTTATTGGTTGCGTCCAAAAGGCGAAGAAACGAATGTGGAGGACGTTTTGATAAGCGGTGACAGTATTCATGCCTTCACGGCAGATAGCGTGTTCAGCGGCGCTCTACGGGACAATCTGGTGGATTATCGCTATTGGAATCGTTCGCTGCGTGACGGTCGTTTGACTCCTGATCCGGAGAAAGGGAAACATTATCAGGATGAATATGACCATTGGTATGCCGCCTATGCGGAAGGAATAGTGCGTTTTACGCCTACTTCGCGTTTGACGTACAAGCCTCAAGGGCCGTTGAGTAATACTCCATATAATCTGACTATTGCGCAAGGGTATCTGTTTGTGGTTCCCGGTGGCCGTTGGGATTCGCAATACAATAATCCGGGCGTGGTGATGCGTTATGATGGTTCAGAGTGGATGAATCTGCCTGTGGATTCTATTCGTCAGAATTCGGGAGAAGTAATTAGGGATTTTATGGATGTGGCCGTGGATCCGCGTAACAAGGAACATTATTTCGTCAGCAGTTACGGTACGGGCCTGTTTGAGTTTATGGGCAAACAAGTGGCTCGTCACTATCTGCCGGCAGCGGATAACACCATTCGTACGGCTGCTACAGGCGCAGATGCGACCTATACGCGCTTGGTGGGAACGGCTTTTGACAAGGAAAACAGGCTATGGATGCTCAATAGTGGTAGCGTACCTTACCAGATTAATTGTCTGGATACCACCGGCGAATGGCATGGCCTTGCTCTCCGATATAATGGCGAGCAGAAGCAGTTCGCGACTCCAGGTCAGTTGCTGATAGACAAGCGAAACAGCAACTACAAATGGATGAACGATATCCGCTATTATCAGAATATCTATTTGCTAGACGATAACGGAACGCCTTTTGATGCGTCGGATGACCGTACGATGGCTCGCAAAGAATGGATAAGCCAAACGGGTCAACGGTTTGCCCCGGAGTTCTTCTGTTGGTTGGAACAGGATCATACCGGGCGTCTATGGGTAGGCACCGAACAAGGTATAGCCATCATTGACACGATAGATTTCTTTACGTCTGACCGTATCATCCGTCCAGAACTGATGGATAGTCACGGTGAGAATCCGATGGCAACCCTGTGGATTAATGCTCTGTGCGAAGATACCGAAGGAAGAATGTGGGTGGGAACACAGACTATGGGCGTTTATGTCCTATCTCTGGATGCGAGCGAGATATTAGCACAATATACGACTGATAATTCGGCTATGCCGAGTAACGGAATTCTCTCGTTGGCTTGCGACGAGAATGGCATTATGTACATCGGAACCGCTGAAGGACTGGTTAAATTTGACGAGCATGCAGATCCGGAATCGCTGAAAGGTTCGGGTTCGGGCGAGACGGAAATGGATATGGGACGTATGCAACAGTGGCGTTTGCACTACTCCTATACGAATCCGAAAGAAGTGGTTGCGACTCCGCAGCATATATATGCGTTGGCAAACGGAACATTGTTCTCCGTAGACAGGCGAAGCGATGAAATAGAATACTGGAACAAATCGACAGGGCTGAACGGCAACAATATTGTACATATCGCCTTTGACCAACATACGAGCCAATTGGTAATCGGTTATGACGACGGTCGGATCGACTTGTTGGACGAAGAAGGTCGTGTGCGTCAGATGCCAGATATATACATGAAAGCCGCTTCGATGGCTGTGACCATCAACAATATAACTATTGGTTCGAAGAACGTCTATCTGTCGATGCCGTTCGGAATACTGGCAGTTAATACCAAGAAAGCGGAAATAGTTGACACCTATTATATAGGCGAAGAAGCCGCGTATGTCAATGTTCGCCATGTGGTGGAAACGGGCGATTCGTTATATGCCTTCACAAGCGACTACGTGTACAGTGCGAGTCTGTCGGACAATCTGGTGGATTATACCTATTGGCACAAACGTTTGTTGCCTGGCGAAGGATTGATGCAAGCGTTGGTATACAAAGACGAGTTATATATATTGCAACACGATTCGTTGTACCGGCTTCGTGAGAATAACTGGGATCTGGTTGTTCCCAATCCGTTAGCGTGGGTTCATGTTTCGGGCGAACAGTTGCTGACGTATCAGTATAACAACGGTCTGTTGCGATTGACCGATGAAGACCAACTGAGCGGATTGACGGGTTCTTATGTGGCTACCGATGCCGTTTATTCGCAAGGAGAATATTGGTTGGGCGAACAGTCACGCGGATTGGTTCGGCTGAATTCGATGGGTGATGACCATTTCGTTCCTCAAGGGCCGATAAGCAATTTCGGTTATAGATTGTATGCGAAGAATGACCGTCTGTATGTTGCGTCGGGCGGAAGATGGTCGGAACAGTTTGGCCGTCAATCAGATATCAATATCTACGATGGAACTAATTGGTTAGGTATTCCGTGGAATGATACGTATTATCGGCTCAGTGCGGATATGCGTGATGTGGTTAGCTATGCCGTAGATCCGCAGGATGCTTCGCATTTCTATGTGGCAACATACGGAACTGGTGTGTTTGAATTCCGCGAGAATAAAGCGTACGCGCATTTTGATCCTTCGAACAGTACTCTGCGAGAGGCAATCGAGGATATCAATCCGACCTACTTCACGCGGACAGACGGAATGCTTTGGGACGAGCAAGGCAATATATGGGTCTTGAATTCAACGGAGATAGGAGCCCCTGTGCATATTCGCCGTCCTAACGGCACGTGGCAGGCTCTGAATCTGACAAGTCGCGGCCAACGACTGACACTGACAACGCCTGGCGATATCTGGGTGGATAACCGTAGCAGTCGTCGCAAATGGATAATTGATCAGCGCGAACAGCAAGGCGTGATACTGCTAGACGATGGAGGAACACCGACTTATTCGGGTGATGACCAATGTTTGAAACGGAATGTGTTTACCGATCAAAACGGCGTGCCAATCACTCCGTCTGCTATCTTGTGTCTCACGCAAGATCTCGACAATCGCATTTGGATAGGCACTTTGGCGGGAATCCTAGTTATCCCATCGTCGGTTGATTTCTTTACTAGCGACGCTTGCCACCGCATCATCATTCCTCGCAACGACGGAACAGGTCTGGGCGACTATTTGCTTGGCAATGAGCAGATTAATTGCATGGCGGTAGATGGCGGAAATAGAATGTGGATAGGAACGGCTAATTCCGGTTTGTATCTGATAGAAGATGATACGATTACCGTGGCACATTTTACGGCAGAAAATTCGGAACTGCCATCGAATGCAATTCAGTCGATTGCCATTATGCCGATGACGGGTGAAGTGTTCGTAGGAACGGACAATGGTATCGCCTCGTATCGCAGTGATGCCAGTGAGCCGCAAGAAGACCTAAGTAATGCGTATGCCTTCCCTAATCCTGTTCGTCCGGGTTACGGAGGTATGATAAGTATCGCAGGCTTGATGGATCAGACCGTTGTCAACATAGTAGATGCGGGCGGAAACCTGGTTTGCAAGACTCGCAGTCACGGTGGAATGGCCGTGTGGGATGGCAATCTACCTGACGGACAACGCGCAAAAAGCGGTGTTTATACCGCTCTATGCAATGAACCTAACGGTGGTCACGCCGTGGTTAAGATTCTCTTTGTTCAATGATTGATTAGTCGCAAGAACTCTTCGCGAGTTTCTTGACGTGTGAAAGCCCCTGTAAAATCAGAGGTTGTGGTAACGGAGTGCGGTTTCTGTACACCGCGCATTTGCATACACAGATGCTCAGCTTCGATGACCACCATTACTCCTAACGGGTTGAGTGTGTTTTGAATACACTCTTTGATTTGTGTGGTCAGTCGTTCTTGAACTTGCAGACGACGAGCATAGACATCCACCACGCGTGCTATCTTGCTTAAACCGGTGATTCGTCCGTTAGGGATATATGCCACGTGCACTTTGCCGAAGAACGGCAACATATGGTGTTCGCAAAGAGAATAGAAATCAATATCTCGAACAACCACCATCTGGCGATAATCTTCCTCGAAGAGCGCAGAACGAAGTATGGCCTCGGCATCTTCATTATAACCTTTGCAAAGGAATTGCAATGCTTCTCCTACGCGTTTAGGCGTCTTGATTAAACCTTCGCGTTCGGGATCTTCGCCAATCAGTCGAATAGCTTGTTCAACCGTTTTTGCTATTTCCTCGGTTGTCTTAGGGTTGCTATGGAAATCCTGCAGATTCATTTGAGTACTTTGATTTTGTCACGCACGATGTATGTATCGCCCATCAGTTCAGGGAACTGTTGAACGAACTCTTTCTTAAAATCGCGTGCATCGTTGTAGTTGCGGAAATCACCGATGCGCACTTTCCAGAAAGGCGGCATATAGAGCACGTAGATATTCTGCTCGATTTTGTCCTTCAGTTTGTTTTCCAGCGAGAGCGCTTCGCCTTTGGCTTGTTGCTGTGAGTTGCTGGAATATATCTGTACGCGATAACCATCTATCTCAACCAATTCTTGCTGTCCGTCGATAGTGGCGTTCAATAGGCGAACGATAGCCGAATCTTGAACAACAGTAACTCCGGGCAACGAATCGAAGATATTAGGGCGTGGTTGCTTCTCCTCGGCAAACGAGGCAAGCGCCAGAAAAGCCACACAGAATATACAAATAATACGTTTCATCGGTTTCTTCAAATTGATTAATAATGGAACGAACTACCACCCACGAATTCACGCAACAGTGAGGTAGGCGGAATTTCCTTCTCTGGTATTGGAACGAAATACTGTAGGAACTTCAGCAAACGGTGTGCTTCGGTATATTCCTCGCAGAATTTCGGAACTTCTTGCAGGATTGGCTCGGCGTGACGTTTGAGCACGGCAAACTCGAAGATAAGTGCCGAATTGAACATGACGTCCGCTTCTTCCTGATACGGATACACCCACTTAGTCTCTCCGCGAATAACGCTCGGGCAGCGAGCGATAGTCTCCTTAGCCGAATAGTTGCGATACTTATAGTCGCGTACGATGCGTCGCAGCAGTCGGATATCGGTAGTAGGAATCCAGTTGTGGTTGTCGATATTGATTGTGGTCAAAGCCGACACATAAATCTTGAATGTCAGATTGCGATCTACATCCGGTAAGATACAAGGGTTGAGTGCATGCAGACCTTCAATAACCAAAACAGAGTCTTTCTGCAACTGGAGTTTGCGTCCCTCGAACACGCGCTCGCCGAGCGAGAAATCATAAGTAGGCAGTTCAACCTCTTTGCCATCCAACAAATCGTGCATCTGCTGACGGAAGAACGGCAGATCGACTGCGTTAACATTCTCAAAATCCCATTGTCCGTTCTCGTCACGCGGCGTATCCACACGATTGACAAAATAATCGTCCATACATAGCACTTCCGGACGTATACCATCGACCATCAACTGAATCTGCAAACGCTTGGAGAACGTAGTCTTACCGCTGGACGAAGGACCGGAGATGAAGATAAATTTCGGTCGTTTCTCGGCGATGGCATCGGCTATCTGCGCCACTTTCTTCTCGTGCAACGCCTCGGCCAGCTTGATCATCTCGAACGATTTGTTGTCCTTGCAGGCAATGTTGAAATCGTTTACATTGTTGATACACAGCAGTTTATTCCATCGGTTGTATTCGCGGAAAATGTTGAACATTTTCTCTTGCGGAATAGCTTCCTCCAGTATGGTTGGGTTATCGCGATTTGGGATGCGCAACAACATACCATCTTGGTACGGTTCCAGGTCGAATACATTCAGATAGCCGGAACTAGGTAGCAGCACATTAGTGTAGTAATCGATGAAATTGCCCATTCGGAAATAGCGGCAATACGGATTACCAAGCGCCTCGAAGATAGAACCCTCGTTGTCGTAGCGTGCGGCAAACATACGAATTACTTCTTTGGTCTGCTTCTCCTCTTCTACAATAGGTCGGTCTTCGGCAATGATTTGCTTCATGCGTTGCTTGATGGCATCCACCATATTAGGTGTAAGCACCGGTGTCTCTTGCTCACAGCCGCAGTTCTCTTGGTTATCGCCATGCCACTGCAAAGTACAATAGTAACCTTTACTAATCGGGTGCTCAATGCGTAAGTCAGTACGCGGGAAGAGTTCGTTGATAGCGCAAGCCAACACCATATTCAACGTCCGCACATAGACACGCATTCCACTAGGTGAACTGGCATCCAGAAACTCTACATCTTTAGGCTTGTAGAGCAAGAAATCCAGATTCTCCACCTTGTAGTTGACGTGCGCAGCAATAATGGGGAAAGGTAGCTGAATATTCAGCAAATCTTTCAGTTGAATCAACGAAATTCCCCTTGGCACCTCATGATAGGTGTGGGTGTTTTTGCAATAGATGGTGATGGTCGGCTCCATATGTCGGATTACTTAAAGTCAATAATGTGGTGGATAGACAGTATACCAATTATCTCTGTGGTGTCGGGTGCTTCGGTCACGGCCAGCGTAGTGATATTATACTGGTCCATGATGCCCAAAGCATCGGTTAGCAAGGCATTTTTCTCGATGTGTTTGTAGGATGGGGACATAATCTTTTGTGCGGGAACAGTCAGGTCTCCAAATTTCTCAATAGCTCGTCTCAAGTCACCGTCCGTGATTATACCTACACATTTCGTGCCATCGTAAACCATAGTCATTCCTAGATGCTTGTCCGATATCTCGTGAACGAGTTCGCGCAAGGTGGAATTTATGTTGACTTTTGGCACTGCTTCTTGCATAGCGTTCTTGACGCGTCCCATCAGTTTTCTTCCTAATGCACCGCCGGGATGATAGAGCGCAAAATTCTCCGCGCGGAACTGACGTTTCTCCATCAGACAAATCATCAGCGCATCACCCATCAGCGCGGTAGCGGTGGTACTGGTAGTCGGTGCCAGGCCAAGCGGACAAGCCTCGTGATCAACGTGCATGGAGAGAACCAAATCGCAGCCTTTGGCCAACGGTGATTGTACATCGCCCGTCATGGCTATCAATTGGCAACCCAGTGCGCGCAGAGGCGCCAAAACACCTACTATCTCGTTGGTGCTACCACTATTGCTAACCAATAGAACCACATCGTCGCGGCTGATCATTCCCAGGTCACCGTGCATAGCTTCCACTGCATTAACAAAGATAGAGGGTTGGCCCGTGGAGGCCATTGACGAAGCTATCTTGTGTCCAATGATACCCGTTTTGCCGATACCCATCACTACCAGTTTGCCTTTGCACTGGTAAATCATTTCCACTACCTGGTCGAAACGCTCGTCGATAGTAGCGCCGAGTTTCTCCAATTCGACTATTTCGTTGTGGAATATCTGTTTCGCTCTTTCGCGATAAGTCATTTCTTGTTGTGAATTAGATTGTCTATTTCTATAGCTTGGCGCAGTAGTCCTTCCATCGCATCCAATCGCACCTGATTAGCTGCGTCTGAGATGGCCTGGTCCGGATTAGGATGCGTCTCGACGAATAATCCGTCAACGCCGACAGCCAGTGCTGCTCGCATCAAGTACGGAACCATCTCGCGATTTCCGCCTGTGACGCCCGCTTGTGTGCTAGGTTGCTGCACCGAATGAGTGGCATCGAAGACGATAGGGCAACCGAATCTCCGCATCTCGACCAGTGAACTCATATCGACCACCAATCGGCCATAGCCAAACGAGGAACCACGTTCTGTGAGCCATATTTGCCCCTCTTTGGCTGCATTGGGCTGTACTTGCTCAATCTTATCAATCGCTCCGCTCATGTCCCAGGGTGCCATAAACTGCCCCTTCTTGACATTGACTATTCTGCCTGTCGCGGCTGCGGCTTGCAGCAAGTCGGTTTGGCGACTGAGAAATGCAGGAATTTGCAGCACGTCTGCCACTTCTGCCACCGGTTCGCACTGCCAGGTTTCGTGTACGTCGGTTAGGATAGGTAATCCAAACTGATCCTTCACTTCCTGCAAGATACGCAATCCCTCATCCATCCCCACGCCACGAGGCGAGGCCGATGTACGATTGGCCTTGTCGAACGACGATTTGAAATAGAGCGTGATGCCTAAATTGTAGCAGAGACGATTAAGCGTTTCTGCGGTTTGCATTACACAGTCACGGCTCTCGATGGCACACGGGCCCGCTATAAGAAACATAATACAAATTTATTTCTTGCTGCTCTTGGCTGCAGTTTTTGTTGCTTTGGGTTTTGCCTCCGATTTTGCTGCTTTGGGTTTGGCCTCTGCTTTGACTTCTTTTGCGGGCTTTTCCAATTCCAGTGCCGGTTGTGGTTCGTCCTTTGGTTTGTCTGCAGCAGTAGCCGTACGGAAGGCGCGAACCCACTGTACTTTCAGTTTTCCGGTACCCGGTCGCTCGCTAACAGGCAAGAACGATTGTGCCAGATAGAACATCTGATCGGCCGACAAAGTATTAGGCAGTTTCAGCACTTCCAGGTTGTTGACGTACCAGATCAGTTCGGTCTCTGTCCAACGGAAAGTATAGACGTGGTACATCGAACGCAGCACACCGCTCAAATCGACCATGTGCGGATTCTTGCCGTCAACAAGTCCTAACTGATGGTGGCTGCCGTTGTAGTAATACATGGCTACGAGTGGTTTCTGGTTGAGACCGGTGCTGAGACCGAACAAGTGGTGTCCGGACCCTTGGCTGCGCACCTTGGCCATAAACATACCTTCTGCTTGCTGGAATACCTCGCGCGTATTCATCGTATCGGAGGTGTAGTTGAAGACTTTGTCTTCGAATCCTTTGCGTGCGTCCCATGCCAGTGCTTTCTGAGTCTCTTCGCGAGTCTCGATGTCCATACGACCTTCAGCGAAGAAGGTATTTTTTCCGCCGTTGTAAGCCTGGTGCTCGCTGGCGCGAGAGTGCCCATCGCGCAGTTTGTCGGATGGATAACCGAAGCCTGGTTTCCAGTTCTTGCTGCTGACCATCAAATCTTCGAACGTAGGACGGAACATCTCGGCCCAGTCAATATCTTCTGCGCGCTGTGCAAAGTAGAAACGGATGTCGTCCATCTTGGCCAGTTCTTTGAAGCGTTGCTCTTTCTGGTATTCCTCCGAGTGCTGCCAACGTTTGCTGTCCGACCATACTGCATCGCGCTTTTGGAAGTCTTCGGAATTAATCTCAGCTTCCAATTCGTTCAGTTGTTTCAGTTCGTCCGAATTGAGCACCTTCATATAGTTTTTGTAGAAAGCCGAACGATAGATCATGTTGAACATGCGCAATTCGCTGGATTTCATACGTTCTTTGATGCTCGAGATTTTGCTGAAGTCTTCCGTTTGCTGGAAGGCAAGGAAGGCCTGGAATGTCTGGTTGTCCACTGCGAGTTTGTAACCACGCATACGCAGCGAGCCGGCTAGTTTGTCGCGGAAGGCTGTCTTGCGTCCCTCGTCGGTGTCACGGTACTTGCGGTTGATTAACTCTTGTTTGTGCTCCTGGAAGGCGGGAGATTCAACTTCCGCTTTCAGTGCAAAGTACTCGGCCAATTCGGGGGATTTTTCCACTTGACGATAACGAATGACACGAAGTTGTAGTTCGTGCATGTTGTTTTCGAATTGCTCTGTCGAGACCATCTTACCGGTCAGTCTGGCGGTGAATAGATTCATAAGAAATATTTATTTGTTATTTTTAATTTCTGCTATCAACTTTTTCAACTCATCCAAGTTGTCTGCGAAAATAGGGTAGTATTGTTCTTTTTCTGGTATGAAGCAGAGGCTTCGCATGTGTTCGATTTGCCGACGCAAGTCATCGTAAAAACCGTGGTAGTTGAGAACCAAAACGGGTTTGCAATGTTCTCCAACAATGGCCGAAGAGATTGCGTCCATCATTTCGTCAAGAGTGCCGTAACTGCCAGGCAAACAGATGAACAGGTCTGCTTCGTCGCGCATGCGTTGTTTGCGCTCGGACATGTTGGCTACTCGGATGATCTGGTCGCAATGGGTAGCCAGCCGTCCTGCGGCGATGATGCGTGGTGGGATGACTCCAATCACTTTGGCTCCCGCCGCTTTGGCTGCCTGACTGGTGCGGCTCATCAGCCCACCTGTGGCACCTCCGTAAACCAGTGTGTGTCCTTGCTGACCAATCCAGCGACCCAACTGGTCGCCGAGCGACAGATACTCTTCGGGTATCACGTCTTTGGCCGAGCAATAGACAGCAATCTTCATTACGCGTCAATATTAGCGTAGGTAGCGTTCTCTTCGATGAATTCGCGGCGCGGAGCTACATCGTCGCCCATCAGCATAGCGATGGTGCGGTCAGCTTCGGCGGCATTCTCGATGGTTACTTGCTTCAGCAAGCGGCGCTCCGGATCCATAGTCGTTTCCCAGAGTTGCTCGTCGCTCATCTCACCCAGACCTTTATAGCGTTGTGTCTTGATTTGTTTCTCGTCGCCTGCGCCGTATTTCTGGATGAAGGCTGTGCGTTGTGCATCGTTCCAGCAATATTCGCTGTAGTTACCCTTCGAGCACTTGTAGAGCGGCGCGCAAGCGATGTAGAGGTGACCTTGCTCAATCACTTCTTTCATATGACGGAAGAACAGGGTCATAATCAGAGTGGCGATATGTGCACCATCGACATCGGCATCGGCCATGATGATTACTTTGTGGTAACGAATCTTGCTCAGGTTCAGCGCTTTCGGATCCTCTTCAGTACCAAAAGTGATACCCAGGGCGGTGAAGATATTGCGTACTTCTTCGCTTTCGAACACTTTGTGTTCCATTGCTTTTTCTACGTTCAGGATCTTACCACGCAACGGCAGAATAGCTTGGTGAACGCGGTCACGACCGGTCTTGGCGGTACCGCCTGCAGAATCACCCTCGACGAGGAAGAGCTCACATTCGCTAGCATCTTTGCTGACGCAGTCAGCCAATTTACCGGGCAGACCACCACCGCTGAGCGGCGATTTGCGCAGCACGCTTTGACGTGCGTTGCGCGCAGCGATACGTGCTTGTGCAGCCAGGATCACTTTCTCTACGATGCGTTTAGCATCCTCCGGATGTTCCTCCAGATAGTTCTGCAGCGCCTCTGCTACGGCACTGGAAACCATACCGGCTACTTCCGAGTTGCCCAGTTTGGTCTTGGTCTGGCCTTCGAACTGCGGCTCAGCTACTTTGACAGAGATAACAGCAGTCAGACCTTCACGGAAATCGTTAGGATCGATAGTGGAGTTACCATCTTTGTCTTTCAGTTTGGCTTTCTCCAGCATCTTGCTCTCCTCAGCGTATTTCTTCATCACACGCGTCAGAGCAGCACGGAAACCGGCTACGTGGGTACCACCTTCTATGGTGTTGATATTATTGACGTAGGAGTGAACATTCTCGTTAAAATCGGTGTTGTAGATCATAGCTACCTCAACCGGTGTGCCGTATTTGTCGGTGTTCAGGTGAATCACCTCGCTGATCAGTGGTGTACGTGTGCCATCGATATAGCGAACGAACTCGCTCAATCCCTTCTCGGAATAGAACTCCTCTTTCTTGCAATTACCTTCTGCGTCGATAACTCGTTTGTCCTTCAATACAATGCGGATACCGGCATTCAGGAAAGCCAACTCGCGCATACGGTTAGCCAGGATTTCCCATTGGTAAACCGTCTCGGTGAAGATAGAGTCATCCGGCCAGAACTGAACGAAAGTACCGGTTTTGCGTTGCTCCCAGTTACCGATAGCTTCTGCTTCGGAGATCGTGTGAACAGGTGCCAACGGCTTGCCTTTCTCGTAATCCTGACTGTGGATAGCGCCCTGACGATAAACCTCGACGTGCATTTTCTTCGACAGTGCGTTCACGCAGCTGACACCGACGCCGTGGAGACCACCGGACACTTTGTAACTGTCCTTGTTGAATTTACCACCGGCGTGAAGCACGGTCATAACAACTTCGAGAGCCGATTTATGCTCTTTCGGATGCATATCAACAGGAATACCACGTCCGTTATCCTGAACGGTGATAGAGTTGTCCTCGTTGATGTGAACGGCGATTTCGTTACAGAAACCGGCCAGGGCCTCATCGATGGAGTTGTCGACAACCTCATAAACGAGGTGGTGGAGACCCTTTTGCGAGATGTCTCCGATGTACATGGCCGGACGTTTGCGAACGGCCTCTAATCCCTCAAGCACTTGAATACTTGAGCCATCATACTTTTCTTTTTGTTCTTCCATGTTTTGTATGTTTTATTTCGTTATATTCCTTATGTATAGGCGCATTATGCGCCGCGCGCTCGGGTGCGCGCATAAAAATCGCTGCAAATTTACACAAAAAAAATGACATACGCAAGAGCGGACGTCACTTTTTTACAAAAAAGTGCAATTTTTCGACAAAAAATCCGCCCGTAGGGCGATTAAAGGCCTATCGCCATAAGAATAATTGCCGCAATGGTCAATAGCGCGGCAGCGGAGATAAATATGGTTCGGACGGGTTTGTCGTTCATCGTCTCAGAGCGTTCGTCGTCCCATCTTCGTTCGTCCGTTTCTTTAGAAACGGTGTCGTCCAATTTGCGGCCGAGCACCTTGAGCAAAAAGGCACAGAACCAAGGTGTAATTATCAGTGACAGCAATAGCCATCCAATGGGGCTGCGGCCAAAATCGCGTGCGGCCAACATAATCCATACATACAGACAACAACTGCCGCCGCTAAGAAGCAGCATGCCGGTACTCATTTGACTGAAAATCTCCATGTTGCGCGTTTTGAGGTGTTCAGAATCGGAGCAGTCGGATGAAGCGGCAGATATAGTCTTGCCAATTGTCCCACGTATGGCCTCCGGTACTTTCGTAATAGGTATATTCCAACTGATGGGCCTCGAGCCATCGGCGATAATCTTGCAACTGGTCGTAGAGAAAATCATCGCGTCCCATGCCCAACCAATAGACGCGTGCGGCATTGACCGCTTGCGGCACCTCGATTTCCCAATTGGAATATGGCACACCTTCGTTGGGCGAGACGGCCAGCGCAGAAAACATGCCGATATAGGCGAATTGTCCGTGCAGAAAATGCGAGACGTGCATGGTATGAAATCCTCCCATCGAGAGGCCGGCAATGGCGCGTTGGTCCGGACGGTTGCTGATGCGGTAACGACTCTCCGCGGCAGCCATGAATTCGGCAAAATGCGTTTCCCAATAACCGGACATCTCGTATGCGCGTTCTTGCTCGTAGGTCAGTTTGCGCCAATGGGCCGAGCCGTTTTCGGTATCGATAGGCTGACCGTCCGGTGTCAGATTGGGTGCATCCATCAACTGTTGACGTTCGGCAGGAGGAATGCTTCCCAGAAAATTATCGGGCATGATAACTACCATCTCTCTCGCTTGACCGCTGCGCAGCAGCGAATCCATGTGTTCGAGCAGATTTCCCTGGTCCGCCCAGTCGTTTTCGCTACCAAACATACCATGCTGCAGATACAACACGGGATAGGTGGTTTGTGCGTTTCTGAGGGCATCGTAATCGGCGGGCAGATAGACGCGACAGGGCACGCCGAGGATTGTGTCACGCTGGATCGTTCCGACGCGCAGAATGTCCTTTTTTGGGGCCGTACAAGCAATCAGCGCCACTATCGACAACAAAAACAACGCAAGCTTTTTCATAATATTTTATAATTTTGAGGCTGTAAAGGTATTGCTTTTCGGGGAGATTAATCTTCCAATTCGAACCAATCTGTAAGCGAAATGCCTTTTGACGCATCAAAACAGATCAATATTTCCCCTGTTGACGTAACTGTATCCGTAATAGAGAATAATACCGTACGTCTATCATAATAAAATTCTACCTCGTCACCCATGTATATTTGAGTATCCGTAAATGGTTCTTTATTTCTAACTTGGGTATATATCGTTACATAAGGATGACTTTGCTCGAAAAAATATGATAGAGAGTCGGATATTCGACCGGTATAAGAGTCTATGACTGACATGAACTGACCATCTCGCTTTGGATATATTTTATAGGCACTACTCGGGATAAAAATTATAGGATGAGGATGATTAGTGTAATGTTCACATCCTTTGAACCTTTCGTCTAAGGGTGCAAACAAGCGCGATAGGTAGGAGCAATATTCGGCATCATCTGTAGCGCCTCCGTATACCACATTTTTCAAGCAAAGAATAGTATCGTTTTCCGGTTCAAAGGGATTAGCGGCATACCATAATTGACCGCTTAGACTTGCATGCGGCCATACAGTAGGTCCCACTTCTTGATTGGGCTTACAAGCGGTCAATAGCACCATTGTCATCAATGCTATAGTAAACATGACTTTTTTCATAACATATTAAATTTAGTCGGTTCTAATCCACTCTATTTGATTACTGCCAGACCATTGATAGTGGTAGCAATCTCCCATTTTTACATCAAAGTGCAATTTAAACCTAAGATTATTTGAATAAGAATATAAGCCTAGATAAGTTGTTTTTGTGGTATTGTAACTAATAAAAGTAAAGTAAATTTGCGATATTCCCCATACTCCCCAATATCCATCATATGAGATGATTTCATCGGTATACATCATTGTCTGGGGATCTATTTTATATTGCTCCATACAGATTGTTATCGCACGTTGGTATTGAGAAACATTATATTTTCCATAATCCACGAGAGAGTCTTTTTTATATAGCCTATAGAATCCATTAGGTAGCAAAATCAGGCTATCTGCGAGCACATCCTTATCTGCAATCTTTTTGCCGTATAAATCGTTCTGATACGCAAGACGATAAGTCCCCGAGAGTTTTTGTGTATATTCCGTGTCCACAGGTATGGTATCCAACCAAGCGAACTCGCCGGCTGCGATGCGTTGCTCAAGGGTGTTTGCTGCAGGTTCTTGGTCGCCAGTTACCACATTCTTCTTTGCTCCGCAGGATGGCAGAACAATAGCCGCACAGAGTGCGCCTAACAAACAGGAAATAAGTAAGAAATTTGAAGTCTGTGTGTTCCTCATAATGCATCTAACAATTTTGCAACTGCAAAATTACGAATTATTTTTCATATACGCAAATTTTCGGAGAAAAAAAGAGCGCCGAAGCGCCCTTTCTTAAACAGCGTAGCGTAAACGCTGCGTAGCAGCACTAAACCTCTAAACGCGGCTTGCCGCACTACACGCAATCCATTACGGATTGCTCTGGTCGTAAGCCTCGCCACACACTTTCCACAGGTACGCCACGAAGGTCTTCTTGCCGTTAGGTTGGTCTTTCTGCGCGACGAAAGCGGCTTGGTCGGCTGCTATAGTGCCCAGGTTGACGCGGCGTGCTGCTACGGCACGGCTGACGGCTGCAAATTTCGTGCGGCGGTTCAACTCATCCTGATCGGGCAAGGTAGAGCGGTTGTACTCGCCTACGGCGTAGAGCCGTGTGCATACGGGGTTCAGCGTCGGTGCTGTGCGGTGTGTCGCGAGCAATGCACTCGAGTGCGAACTGTGTGCAGCACCTTTTTTCGGGCGCTTGCTCAATAATCCGGAAACATACTCGATTCCTTTCATCCATTTTACTTCTGCCATTTTGCTGCCGGCAAATGATTACCCCTATGCCGGCTTGAGGGGGATAAAAATGTCAAAGATCACTTGCTGCTGTCTTTACCCACGCGCAACTGCGTGCCTACAAGCCTTTCTTGCTTGCGTCGTACGATTCAATCGTTTTCGTGACGATGGTGCAAGTCGTATCGCCTTTCTGGTAATACTCGCTCTGCGTAGTGACCGTACGTGTCACATTGCAACTCACCATGCACACGCCAACGATAATCGTGGTCAAAATGATAACTCTTTTCATAGCTTGGTCCTTTTTTCGTTTGTTAATTGGGTCCCCGGAAAATTTCTAATTTTCTGGGAAAGCGGGTAGCCCCGAGGACATTAATGACGATTTATCGTCAGTCTGCGTCAGAGGGCGCTGAACGCGCTGCAGCTCTGTAGGCCTAGTCCGGCCACAACGGTTGCCACCATTACTGCCAGCGTGCCTGCCACCAGTTTGATGATTTGGTTGATTTTTGATTTTCTCATAGCTTGGTCCTTTTTTTATGGTTATTGTTTTAAGCTTGGTCCTTTTTTGAACGCGAAGCTTGGTCCTTTTTTTGTTTGCGAGTGCAAATATACAATCAAAATGATTTTAGTGTTCCTCCATGAGTGCGAATTTTATCAAAAAATCGTACTTTTTCCGTTTTCTGGCCTCATGAAAGAACCAGGTGATGATGTTTCTAATTCTTTTCTTCGTCAGATGATGTTTCGCTGCCAGTCGGTTTCGCGCCTCTAAGGATGATAGCCCCTGGTCACGCAGAATGAAATAATCGTCCACCACCGCCTGGTTTCTCAGTTCTATCGCGTGCCTTGCCGCAGACATCCGATATTCATTCGGGTCGCGCACCAACCACGGCACGTCGTACAAGGGATATGCGCTCATGAGTCCACCTCCTTTTCCTTTCTGTATGTGTTACGTCTTATGCTGAACATCACCCCGCCGTTACGACGATAACATCTCAGCACGTAACCTCTTCTTTTCAGCACCCTGCGCAGCGAGCGCATATCTGCATCATTTTCTACATAACATTTTGCCATAATTCTTTAATTCATTAATTCACTAATTCATTAACTCATTAATTCATTCATTCGTAACTTTACCGAGACATTTACCTGACGTAAACGACTTGTTCTCCTGTCGGATTCTCCATTTTCCACCCATCCTGCGGCTCGGTAGTCCCATACCGTTCGTAGTACTGTTGGAACGTCAGTGTCTCGCGCAAAGTCTGCTTGTTCTGCCAGTCCAGAATAAAGAAATACGGATTGCGACCGCGGTAAGTTCCGTGTTGCTTGAGCCAATTGATTATCGACTCGTGCTTTTCCGGATGTCGCGTCCATTCTTGTTCTGCTGCGTCGCGGCGGTTCGTGAAGGTCGCGTCAGGGTTGAATAGCGTCCAAAATGTGTTAAAGTCCATAATAATTCTTTTTTAAGTGTCCCGCCCCATGCCTGTAGTCCTTTTAGTCCTTAGGGGGGAGACTATAGAGGGGGGACTACAGACAAGGGACTAGACAATGAATAAATTTCTTTTTGGTCTACTTTTTCTTTCGACTATCGACTTTTAGCCCAGTAGGGCGATGGTGAAACCATGCTTGATAGACTCGCTGTTGGGGTACGCCAGTTCGAGCGATTTGGCCACACCTTTCATCTCCGCACGACGTTTCTTCAGGTCGTTGTTGAGTTGCTCGGCCATGGCATGGAGCGACTTGTAATAGTCCAGCGTAGCGTCTTTGAGTTGGGTGTTCTGCTCCCAGGTGTAAGAGGTCGGACGACGCACGACTATCTTAATGCCGTGGTACTCGATGGTGCCGGTGTAGTCGCTTGGCAGGTGTCGCTCGCGGATCATCTCGCGCACAGCCTCTTCTGCTTGCGGACGCAGACTCTTGATTAGTTCCTCACTCTCGTTTTGGCTCAGTACGGCCGCAAACATTTGGTCGATTACTTCGTAATTTGTCTCTTGACTTTTAACTCTTGTCTCTTGACTTTCAACTTTCTTTGCCATAATTGTAAAATTTTATGGCGTGCGTATCTCCCTTTTTGAGCATTGAGACCGAGGAGAGTTGCAGAAAGCCTCGCCGCTCATTATTTCTGCATTGGACACGCGGGTTAATAAAAAAAGTTCAGCGCCTCTCTTTTCGAAAGACGCTGCAAAAGTATAGCAAAAAAAAGAAGCCACAAAAAATTGTGACTCCTTTGCTACTGATGCTACTGCTTTGCTACCAGCGTGCTACTGGCGTGCTACTCGTTGTAGTATTTTCTGAACCCATCGTACCGGAACGGCAGGGTAAGAATTCGGTTCAGTTCATCGTACATAATACGGGCATTATAGTTCGGGTCGATGTACCCGTCACGTTGCCATTGGCGCACGGTCTCAACTAGTGCTCGCGCCTTATCCTGACGACCGCTCAGCGACCGCTGAAGCGACTGCACGATTTCTTCCACCATGTTCTCTTTCAGCGCCTTGCGCATGAAAAGCGGCGAACTGATGGAGGCGGTTGACGGTTCTTCTTCCGGTTCTGGCTCCGGCGCTTGAGGATAATAGTTGTTGGTCGTGTTGTGGGTATTGAAGGTGCAATGGCTATAGACCGGTGCGTTAAACTGATTGTATTGATGATTTTCCATATAGCTGATTGTATTTTTTAGTTGCATATTCTCTTGGCGCAGGGCGATGAGTTCGTCCATGATGTCGGTCTCAAAATCCTCCTGCGAGAAATGACTCTCTCCCCTAACCGCTAATCCGCTAACCGCTAACCCTTCTCTCTCCAGGAAGCGCTCGTACAGCGATACGCCGTCGTAGAAATCCTCATTGCGGTCCTCCATCAGCACGGCTCGGCAAGCACGCGCCTGCGGTCCGTCCGCACGACGCAGCATGGCTGCCAGCACGATCAGCGTGATAACCGCCAGTTGACGGTCACGACCTACGTTGCGATAGACCAGCGCATCGTATTCAGCGCGGTCGGCACAGGGCACGGAGAAAATGTAATGCAGCGTCATGTCAGCTATGCTGACCACGCGGCCGACGGGTATCTCTATCTGCTCGTTGCGCAGCGCGAGATAGGCTTGCATGGCCTGCAAACCGTCCACATACATCGCCATATTTATCTTCTGCCCGGACATCGTTTTTCTTGAAAAGTGATGCAAAGGTACACATAATTTTTTATATGTGCAAATGGGGTATTTTTTTGACTTTTGCATTTGCCTGACTATCAGATAGATACGCATAAATAATTGAGTATCAGAGTATTAGCCGCAGCCTGTACGCCTAACTTGCTCATTCTCAACCGATAGGAAAATTGACCGAAAAATGTTCGATTTTTAACCCTTGCAAAATTACCCTATCTCAGCCCGCCTTATTCCTCAGCAAATTTCAAAAACCTCAAAAAACGAAAAAAAATCCTATTTAGAAAACTGAAAAATAAAAAAGCACCGCCGAAGCGATGCTTAATTTCAAAAAAGGACCAAGTTAATGTGACTTGATCCCTTTGTGAGAGCGTGTTTTTTTAGGAGTTGAATGGTCATGGCGTTGCGAATCACGCAATAATCACGCAATAATCACCCAATACAGCCATGATGCAAGGCCTTGTTTTTGCGGCCTTGAGGAGGTAGTGGCAGGTTGACTCGTTATTTTACCTCTTGACCGGTGATGGTGTAAATCTTTTCCCCGCGGATAATATAGATTTGTCCATTATGGAGAATTTTGGTAACTCCTTTTGCCTTATACATATCGTCATTTGCAACGATTTCCTCAATATTTTCACTATTAACCGGTATTTGATAGAAGTAAGCAGTATGATGCTCGTCATCAATCACAAATATCGTACGTGGATTATCAACATTGCCATCTTCCCATTTGTAGAAAGCATATCCGTCATAAGGAATAGCGGTCAGTTTCACGTCGTAATTAGCTGGGTATTCCCCGCCTCCGGTTACATAACCTTGCGTATCGTCATTTGCGGATGCTGTTATATTGTGAAGTGGCAGCGCTTCATATGTAGCTGCTATAGTCAAACGGTAGGAAGAGTTAGCATATCTCCCTCCAGCGTTTGCAATCCAAAAATCTTGCTTAGTGGTAAGTTGATATTTTTCAGGGAGGAGACCTGTCATTGTCGCCTCTGTTTGGTCCGCAGCACCAATCTTGAAGTCACCAGTACCATTATAAACTCTTAGATGTGTTAACTTATATCCTATTCCAGGCTCTATACTGAAGTTAATACGCTGGTTTGCAAGTAATAGAGTTGTATCATTATTGTATCGAAAAATAGGATTACTTTCCACAAACAGCTTACTTTTTGATCCTGAAGGATTATGTACAGCATACGGCTTCTGGATTTTGTAAGTTGTGTCTATTACCGTGTAGATAGTGGTACCATAAGGGTTGGTGGCAGTAGCATTATCGTTATACATATGGAGATGCGTTGTCTGCGACGAGCCGTTATAATGTCCAAACACCGCAGAAGCCTGCGTTCCTGTGTGCAGAGAGAATGGTTTCGTATTCAGACAAACAACATTGATACCTTGGGTATTACGAAAGGCATTTGCTTCTATATACTCCAAATTATTGGGAAGTACTACATTGAAGAAACTAGTCTTGTTAAACGCATAAGTATATATCGAGTCCGCTGCAAGGTAAATAGTAGGATATTTAGATTTAGGCACAGAACTCATGTATTGAGTATATGGAATATATAATCTGGCGTGACTAAAGGCATAGCGCGGAATGACTTTTAGATTGCGAATAAAAGGATTGAGGTCCACATTTTTAGCGCCAAAGAAAGCGGCGTCACTCAAGTGGTCTATAGAAGATGGGAAAAGTGTTTTTTCCAGTATACATCCTGCCAGATAACCACCGCCTATGGAAGTTATACCCTCAGAAATAACCACTTTACGAACAGGAACGGATAACCCTAACCACGGAACACAACTTTGCGCATATTCAATAGCAGCCTCTGCTGTCTCCTTATAACTATTATCACGGTTAATTCGATATATGAGTGAGTCTATGTTGACGAATTCTTTTAGAGGTCCACTGCCTACAATTGTAAGTGTTCCATCATTAGTAAATATGTATTGCGCGGCTTCATCGGGAATTCCACAATAGCCGGAGACTACCACAGAAAGCGGAGCAAAATTGGCTGTGATAGGAATTGTGATTAAAGAGGAGGACGGCTTACGGTATTGCGTTCTTAGGTATTTGTATAGGTATGCATTATAATATTCAGACGATTCATTATACGATGTCCAAAAAACGTAAAGGTCCTTTACTACAGGATTTTCTGGGACGATGGAGATACCCGTTTCAAAGTATGGTGATGTCCAACCTAAGAAGACGTATCCGGGGTTAGGAATAGCCTGCATCTCCTCTCCATCACAATCCGAACCGGTTCCAATTACAGTTCCCATAGTCGTGTCATTGATGGTCACATCAAATTGCCCACCAAATTCGCTAAAACTAGTAATCGTATAATCCCTGTCAGCAGTTACGAGCCCTTTCCACAAAAGATTAAGATCAGAATAGTAGTCTCTATTTTCTGGAGTGTTATCTTTCTTTGTCCAGTTATATGTTCTTCCTTTTTCTGTATATTGCCCCTGTAGATTTTTTACTATACAATCGCGATTTACATATAGATATGCTGTATCGTATTCATAGTACGTACCAGTACCGCTAAAAGTTACTTTTCCTGAAGGATCATCTAACGCAGAAATAGTATATTGTATTGTTTTTTCCTTCATTACTGGCGAGAGATCATAATTTCTATTCATGATGATGTACTTATATTCCTCCATACTACCATGTAATGAGGGCGCGTTAACACCATCTTCGTTAGATTGCCATTGTTTTACGTAATACCTATCATTTGTTTTGAAAAATTTGACAAGCAGAGTGTCTTGCTCCTTACATGTATATGATATATCAGAGCCTCGTGCAACCCAATGATCCAGTACTGTCTGCCCTTTTTTAGCTTTTCCTATTGCCATTTCGCCCATAGTACTATCGCATGAAAGCCGAAGAGTCACATCGCCTGCCTTACGGAAATCAACTTCATATCTTACATCGCTAGTTACTTTATAGCTTCTAAACTGGTTGGTTAGACCGTCATCCCATTTATCAAACACGTATCCTTCAGCAGGGTGGGCGTATAGGCTGATGGTCGTATCTTTGGGGTACCAACCTGTGCCAGTAACTTTTCCTTTACCATAGCGGACATAGGCGGAAACTTGATACGTGCCCGATTCACGCCCCATGATGGCAGAATAGGTGGCATTTCCATTCACCGTTATTGTACGCGTCGTACTAGTGCTGCCATCCTGCCAGTGGTCGAAAGTGTACCCATCATAAGGAACAACAGAAATCGTAACATTAGTACCATTGGGGTATTCCCCGCCTCCAGTTGTACTACCTGCTCCGTAAGGAACTGTGTTAACTGTGATATAACCTTTATCGGAAACTGCTGTTCCAGAAGAATTTTTTACAAGGCGAACAGCGAAACCGTTAAAGCGTTGCACCTCACTGCCGGACACATAGCAAAATCCAGCCCCGAACTGTAGACTATTGGCGTATAGAGTTCCACTGGCAGTCGAAGTCCAGTAGTAGCCCAAGGAATTAATATAAGTAGCATAACTGATTCCATTCGAACTATATCTATAGCCTGCTGCAGGCAGAAATACAGCCCCCGCATTTTCCATCTGGGTCCAAGTAGATGCGCTATATGTATTTTGAGAATATGAACTATTACCGGATGTAAAAGAACAACCGGAAGGTAGCGTGAATTCATCTGGAAGAAGAATTAATCCATTCACACCCGCTACTTGCCCAAGACCACGTTTGCTTTGAGCGTTGGTTCGTGAAGTGAGCAGATAACTCCATTCAGTACTTGTCAATGTTCGATAACCGGGCATGTGTCTGACCCCCCAGTCATATTGTGTGCCGGAGATGTTGCCACTAGGCCCATAAGAAGTATTCTCCGTCGTCGTTAAGTATGGATAGCAATCATTATATCCACTGGTTCCCCATCCAAACAAATCAATATATCCATTGTACGATGCTGAGACATTACCATTTGACGAACCAATCACAGCATATTGAGTGCCCGCAAAGCCCCATGTTTGCGCCGCTGGATTGTAGCGTAGCAGACCTTTTGAGAATTGCACTTTTTGACTGGAAGATACAGAAAATACTCCATTTAACTGTGCCTGCATGCTGACTGAGTTAGCAAATAATAATCCAAAGAGTAGGTAGGAGATTCGTTTCATGGCGAAAAACATTTAGTGAATGAAAAACTTTGCGGGGCAAAAGTACAACATTTTTTTCACATACGCAAATATTTGACAAAAAAAAAGAGTGGCTTGCGGGCCACTCCTTTTTCTGTTTACGCTGCGCTGTTTAGTGCCTTCGGCGTTTACGGGCTTCGCCCTGTTTAATTAAACGCGCTTTAGCGCTCTAAACGCAGCTCTGCTGCTCTACACGCGACGAAGTCGCATTAAACCGTATTAGCGGACTTCCGCGCCTTGGGCGTTGTAGGTCTTGCCGCCGCGCTCGATGTAGAGAATGCCGTCGCGGAGAGTCTTGGTGGCCTCACCCGACCTCCCCTGAAGGGAAGGAGATTCGATGGCTTCATGCATTTGCGAAAGGGGTAAGATGTTCGTAAAATAATTGCCCCAAGAATTAGTATCACGGTAGTCCTCAATCGCCTCATCCGGCACATATACACGAATATCACGACTAACTCCCTGAAAAATTTCAGAAGTTGCTTCGCTTATTTCTTCCCAATAGCTTCCTAAGTCTATGTAAAAGACTGGCGGCACAGTAGCACGGCATACTATTCTCTCCAAACTCGAACAGCCGCGGAATGCGTTTTCAGATATGCGCCAAAGCGTGGAAGGGAGTTCTATAGATGTCATAGATGAGGATAAAAAGGCTTTTTGGAAAATCTCCTGGATCCCCAAATTAGTTCCGCTACAGGTAATGGTTTCCGGTATAACAACATCTCCTGCATAAGTAAATCCATCCATAAACGGTATACCCATATGAATCGCATTATCATTATAATTTGAGGAATAGCCGGCATAGGCAATGCCCTCCACTTCGCCCAGAATGAAAGACCAAGAGTAGATTAATCCAGAACTAACCAAATCCTCTCGCCACTCATCGTAGTACGTAGGAAGCACCATATCGAAATCCTTCCATCCTACCGCATTTTCGTACAACGATTCGCAATTAGCCAATACATGCACCTGGGGTTTCGCACCACTATAAACATCAAAGGCATTATTGCTTAATCTGGGAGGGAATGGCGGACAATATATATCAGACAAAGCCGAGAAGTCCTTAAAAGCATTGTTCCCAACGTAGGTGGGATTACTGCTATAGCCCTCATTATTCCTTTGATAAAGATAGATTTTTTCTATTACGGCATGATACTGGTACCAAGGAGCACTGCCCGGCTCAAAATCCGTCATAGCTCCCGAACCGGAGATGGTAAGCTTTTGGTTGTAACTATCATATGCCCAAGTCAAGTTCTCTCCACATGAACCGCTTGTTGCATCAGCGAGGATATTTACTGCGCAGCAAAGGGCTGCGATAAAAAGCGTAATTTTTCTCATGATATTTGTGTAATGTTTAATGAATTAGTGAGTTAATGAATTAACGAACCTCTGCGCCTTGGGCGTTGTAGGTACGGCCGTTCTTCTCGATGAGGAGAACGCCGTCGCGGAGAACCTTGGTAGCCTTGACTTCGGCAGCAGTGTTCTCAATACCTTCCAGCTTGCCGGTGGTGAAATAGACACCGTACTGCTTGCTGTGCGGAGCATCTTCCAGCACCTCGTTCGGTGCAGCACCATTGATAAGCGCATTGACCGGGTTGGCATAGATATAGCCCGCATACTCAGGAGCGATGAGGCAAATACCGAACATATACGTTTTCTCCGGCAGGAAGGCCTCTTCGTCGAAGTTCTGCTTGTTTTCGTCCAAGAACCAATAAACCATCATGAAGTAGTTAGCGTCATCGGGGATGGTGATCTGAGCCGGACCATCGGTCAGCGAGTAGTACAGATTCTCGTGATACTTGCCGTTAACCGCGTCTCCTGTGTTAGGCAGCACTACGCTGATATTGATCTCGTCCACCTCCGTCAGCGGTTGGCCGGTGGTGAAATCGACGATGCAACGGAATTCGTAGTCGCTTAATTTCTGAACGGCCAATGCTGGTTCTCCGTTGATGAGGACTTGGTTGGTAGTCAGATAATCGAACATATAGCCTTCTTCTGCATGCAACCAGATATGAGCTTTGTATGTAGTATTTGGTTGCAGAACTTCTTCGTCATATATGATAGCACCGCCTTGAGAGCCACCTCCTTGATAGAAGACCACATGATCGAAATAGTAAGCCGAAGCATTATCTACGCTAATCTGGAGTTTATAGTCTTCGTAGTGATACGCAACAGCCGAAGAAACAGAATCTCCATAATCAGGGAAAACAACCTCCAGCGCCATATTGCTGATGGTATCCTTCGAAGTAGTGAAGCGCATGCTGAAGATGCAATAATCCTTGTCCCAAACAAAGCTATAGCGGCTTATGCCGTTAACGGTGGTGGTTATTTCCGATATCTTCACATTGCCGTCATCCCTGTGCGGGAAATCATAACCCGGATTGGCAGCTATGTAGAATTGCATCTGATAGGTCGTGCCTGGTTTGAGCGCGGTCTCCGCGTAGCTGCCACCGTTCCCATTCATGAAACGGATTCCCGCCACGTAGTAGCTTGCACCCGGAGGGCAAATACTTTCAAAGCCAAGTTCCTCCTGCATATACATCGTTCCGGAGATAAGCTCTGCACCCTTCTCAGGGAAGACGACATTGCTCAGCGCCACGTTGGTGATGAGTGCGTTCTCCAGTTCGAACTCAGGCGATTCGACGTTGAAGTAACTATAGTTGCCATAATCAGACTTAGGTGTAGCCACATATCCGCCCTTGTTGGTCCAGTCGACGCCATCCACCTTGATGGTGATGGATTCTACGTCCTCGATGAACTGGTAAGCATAGGCGTTGTTTCCATCGATGCGGATTTGTACACTGTATTTATATTTGCCGCCGGTCAAGACGGTTCCTTCGCCGCCTAAATCGACGCGATACCATTCGTTCATCGGCTCGTTCCATTTATACAGGTTCGCATTGTTGCTGTTCCAGTAGTACGGAGCACCTGCAGCAGGCGTCATACTGCTACCTACTGCAACCGATTTGGTCTCATTCCATGTCTCGCTAGCGGAGAACAAGTCAGCAAAATTGCCGGATGGAGTGGTGAACGAACAAGCACTGATTTCCTGACGCACTGGTTGCACCAGACGAACGTTAAGTCCAGTGAAGTTGGTGAGGTTGCTAACGTCGACGAGCAGATCGTTGCTGAGATCATCTTTTAGGATACAGAGTGTGAATGGCTGGTCTTGGGTGTAAAGATTGCTGGCCCAATATTCCGATCCATAACCTATTTCAACCTTGTTTCCTGCACGTGTTCCTCCTTGAGCAGGCAGGAATACTGCACCCTTGGCTTCCATCCTGGCCCAGTCCTCGAGACTGTAGGTATTGGTTATGGTGGTTCCATCGCCAGAAGTGAAAGTCAGTCCCGAAGGAAGTACAAAATTATCAGGCAGCAAGAAGACGCCATAGGCTTCGCCCACCGATCCTACGCCGTACAGAGCGCCACTATTGCGGTTCATCACATACTGCCATTCAGCGCCAGTCAGCGTACGCCATTGGTTGGCTTTGTCGCCGCCATTCAGAATACGATTGGTTCCCCAATCGACGAACGTACGGTAGTCGGCTTTGTTCTTGCTGGAGTCGGTAGGGTGATTAGCCGTTCCCCAACCGAAGAGGTCGATATAACCGCCATAGATGTCGGAAATGTTCTCGTTGCCGGCACCCATAGCATCATACTGATGCTCAGCAAAGAACCACTTGAGCGTGGTAGCGTGATACTGCAAGTTGCCCTGCGCGAAATACACTTGGTCACCACTCGAGTTGATAGTGAATTTTCCATTGATCGCACCTATGGTAGCAGGTGTCGCATGGAGCATTACTGCGCAGCTTATCGCTGCCAAGAATGTAAAGATTTTTCTCATAATTGTAAGTTGTTTTTTATGGTCGTATTTGTTGTTCGTTTGTCTAAACTCAAATTTGCACGCAAATTTACTGCTTTTTTTTGACATATGCAAATTTTTGACAAAAAATCGTTTAGAGTTTAGTGTTTAGTGTTTAGTGTTTAGGGCACGAAAAAAACGGCCCGAAGGTCGCTTTTTCGTTGTTTTTATCTCGAAGTGCTCTCGTGATTGTCTCGATAAAGTCTCGTTATTTCTTCTTTAGATTGAAATTCTGGTAAACGAATGCTCCGCCAGTGTACCATTCGTCGTTCTTGGAACCTTTTTGTTTCTCATATATTATTCCCACGCGCACGGAATCTGCTTCGTATACGCCCGCTGTGTCTTGAGCGATAATATCGATAGAATCGTACGGAAAACCAATCGTTCGATCAAACACGTACTTGCCATTCTCGTCCGTATATACCTCCGGTGTAACATAGTATCCGCTTTCTTTGAGTTGCACCCGGATATTCTCAATCGGTTCGCCCGTTTCCTGGTCGGTCACTATTCCTTCAGCATTAAATTCGGCATACGGCACGCCGTATTTGCACATACAGCATGTGAGTCCTACGGAACCCAGCAAAAAAGTGATAATGGCGTTGATACACACTTGCAATTTCTTTTTCATAATGGTGCGTTTTTTGGTTTTGGTTGCAAAGATATAGTAAAAAAAATAGATGTGCAAATATAGGTGTTGGGATTTTGTTGGGAAATTACTGTTTCTGTAGCACAAAATTGGCAGTTACATCTGCCCGAGAGAAGTCTAAGTTAGGTGTTTCGTACACTACCGGAGCAACAATGGTTTGCTCGGCATAGATATTTTGTGGGTCGGTTGCCGCCATTGTTACTTCCTCCAATTTCTCGCGCCCGGTGTAACGAACAATGGTATAATGACCCGTACTATCGGTGAAATTGTAATTGTAGGACAAGACATCGGGTTCGTTCTCTTTGCGTACACCATAAATATCCACGCGGATTCCTTGTAGCGGTTGACCTAACTCGTCCGTTACGAGACCTTGCGCCACCAAACGTGGTGCACCGAGTAGATCGGCGTTGCCTTCTTTTTCTGCACACCCGATGCACAACACAGCAAGGCAGAAAAGGACAATATATTGCGAAAGTGTTTTCATTTGACAAGATAGAATTTAGAGTTAGAAACTCCCAGGTTGGTGTTTAGGGTAATGAAATAAAAGCCGGAAGGCATGTTTTCCGGGACCACCGACCCATAATAACGGCCTTCAAGGTCGCCGCAAACAATCGATTTGACAATCAGCATACCCGTGAAATCGGTATCCCAATGGCCGATGCGAATATAATAGGTTCCCGGTTGCGTAATCGGGCACGAAACTGAGTCGGTGGAAAGCGCGTAGAAATAATCTTCGCCGTTTGTTTCGCTGAAATCCGTGCGAATGACGACATACGAAACCGTTTCGTGTTGGGTTTCTATCAACAATGTGTTGCCCGTGAGCGATGCGCAGAACTGATTGGGGTCGGTCGGATCAGGCGTAGAGCCTGTCGGCCCATCCATCGGCGCTAATTTCACTACGTGCTTGGCTAACGGAATATCCAATCGGCCGTTAGCTGCGAGAGGCCAACAGATAACGCACCAAATCAATATGAGCACGAGTCGTTTCATTCTTCCTGACAAGCAATGTTTCGCAGCGTGGTTTGCAAGTCCTTGACAGTAACATTCAATTTCTTGGCGATAGTATATTTGTCTTTGCCTATTCCGTTTTGCGCGCGATTGAGGATATCCGCCATTTCTGCGTATGAAAATCCAATCATCACCAAAAGGCACAAGCGAATCTCCCGTTCGCTGAATCCGCGTTGTGTCAGTTTGTCCGCGAAACCGAAGAAACGCTCATCGCACGCGCGGCAGAAAGCATCGTAATTGTTCCAATTCAGTTCGTTCTTCATCGTGTCAATTTGCGCCAATGCACGACACGTTTTCTTTAGTTGCGAGGTGCGGTCGTTAGACTGTTTGCGCAGTTTGCGAATGAGAAGCAAGGCCCCAACAACTATGCAGAGTGCAGCGAAAAGGCTCCACCAAATGATTTTACTTTGGTTGGCTGGATCTCCTTCTTTCAGGCTTTGCTCCATCAGCATAATGGCTTGTGTCAGCTGAATCTTCTGCTGTTCCAACTCGCGCTGCACATCCGTTCGCGCCGATGTTAGGTCGAGGATCTCGGTCACATTGTCGGTGGAATCGCAATGCGCAAGAATATAATAGGCATCGTCCAGATAGCGCGGATTTTCGGTCTCTGCAATGACCAAACGCGCATAATCGGCCGCAGAATCGCATTGCTCCAACAAGCAAAACGCTTGTGCGCGGAGCATGCGTCCGTACGCGCTGTGCATACGCGCGGTGTAGAATAAGGTAGAATCGTATTCTTCGGCATAGAGCGAAGATGCGGCGAGTGATTCGATAACCTTGGTCTGCACTTCTTCGCACGGACATACCAACAATGCGGAATCTACCAATGTGCGCGCAGCGGTTTTGTTGCCTAGAACCGCTTGTTCCCATGCCATATTGTTCAGCGCATAAGCGAAAGCCAGTGTGTCGTTGGCGCGCGAGAACTGCTCGGCAGATAAACTATATACCTCAAAAGCCAAATCATGGCGTTCGGCTTGGCGGCACATGTTGGCCATGTTGCTATAGGCGCGGCCCAGGAGGGCAAAATCGTTCGTACGAGTCTGTGTGGCAGAAATGAAAGATTGCATAGCTTGCACTACTTCGCCATCTTGCCGCAACGCCCGCCCTTCCTCATAATATTGGCGGGCAGAGGAGGCATCGTTCGTGCTGCATGCCACTAGAAAACATGCAGACAAAACCCAGAGCAATATTTTTGCGCACTCTTTCACGCCGCAAAATTACTAATAATTTTGCAAATATGCAAATTTTAGAGTTGGGAAAAAGTTGGGATTTGACGAAAAAAGCGGCCTTACGGTCGCTCTTTCTTCGTATTCAGTGCACTGACAAATTCCTTAGGTGCAGGTGATTCAAAACGAACCTCCTGTTCGGTCACAGGATGAATAAAAGCCAGTACTTGCGCATGCAAACAGAGGCGGTCTATTGGGCTGAAATCATTGCCGTGACCGTATTTGCGGTCGCCCACCACCGGATGGCCCAGCGAGGCCAAATGAACGCGAATCTGATTGGTGCGGCCTGTCTCCAGATGCAATTCTACCAACGACAGATTTTCGTTGGTGCGAAGCACCTTATAATTGGTTATCGCGATATCACCGCCATCGTCCACAGGCGACGAATAGACCATCGCGTGGCGTTTGTCTTCGGTCAGCCAAGTGGTGATTTTGCCTTCGGGCTTATCCAAAACGCCTTCGGCCAAAGCGATATACGTGCGCTCGGTGACCAGTTCACGCCAATAAGTGCGCATGTATTGTTGCAAATCTTGCGAACGAGCAAAAACCAACAGGCCACTAGTCTCGCGGTCCAGACGATGAACCACAAAAATCGAAGCACGCGGATGTTGGCGTTTGACATAGGCGCGAAGGATCGAGTAAGCCGTTGTCTCGCTGCTACCGGGCGTGGCAGCCACAGTCAGCAATCCCGGACGTTTGTCCACCACAATCAGATCGTCGTCTTCATACACCAAACGAAGTTTGGGATGATGCAACTCGGCATTGCCGCGACCGGACAAAACGGTTACTACATCGCCCGGCTGCAAAGCGAAGTCATGGCGCGTCTGAACGGCTTTGCCCACTTTTACGCGCCGTTGGCCCAACAGTTGTTTGACCGACGAACGAGCCATGCCGCCCATCTTAGCGATGAGAAAATCCATCAGCTGAGCCGGCTCGTTGACACGAAGTATAGTATCTTGTTTACGAATCATTTGCGTTTAAGCCAACCCATATTCTCCGGTTTTGTAGCGCGAATCCACGCAACGCCTGCCATCGAATTGATAACCAGGAAGAACGTGAATAGCACGATGGAGAATATATTGTTGATAATAATAAACAGTACAATGCCTGCCATGCTGTAAAGGAACCAATAGATCCACGAATCGGTCTTGCGGTAAATCAGCCAGTAGTTGGCCAGGAACGAAGACGAGATCAGCAATCCGTTGAACAGCTTGATGGCAATATTGTCCGCCAGTCCATTGTGTTGGAAGGCATAAGTGGCCAACAGATAATCGCCCAACGTGATGAAAATCATCATCATAACCGACAGCACCAATCGAGGCGTGTCCAGAAATTTGGGCTCGAAACTGGCGCCACCGTCCTCCTTGCTGCGACTCCACTTGTAGATGGACATCAGTTGGAAGGGGATGAACACGCAGAAAAAGAGGAAAGTGCTGTCAAACTGTTGTTGCAGCAAGAACTGAACGCCCAGCAAAATCGACATGATGATTCCTGCGAAGAATCCCGTGAAGTTCTGCGGGTCACGAACAGTCAGGATATATGCAACGCCGATGATACTAGCCGGAATACCGACTACCCACGCGGCGTTATCGAATTGCAGTAGTCTGCCTTGCAGGGCGGGGAAGAGAAATTCCGCCAACCACAAAAGGCCGAGCAATGCTCCAAACAGAATAATCGAGATAATTAGGTTGCGGCCAAGGGCGCGCCATAGATGTGCGTTTTTCATAATCTTAAATCTTTCGTCTAAATAGGCAAGTACAATAAGGGCGAGCACAGGATGCCCGCCCTTAATGGTTGATTACTTGCGGTTGCGGTTACCGTAACGCGACATAAACTTGTCGACACGACCTGCGGTGTCCACCAGTTTGGATTTTCCGGTGTAGAACGGGTGACTGGTGTTCGAAATCTCCAGCTTGATCAGCGGATATTTAACACCGTCAATCTCGATCGAGTCCTTAGTAGCAGCGGTTGAGCGGCTAAAGAACTGAGTACCGTCAGACATATCTTTGAAAACTACTACGCGGTAGTTATCCGGATGAATTCCTTTTTTCATAAGATCTCGTTAATTTTGATGGTTAAACAATTCAATTACTCAGCTACTACGTTTAGCTTGATGTCGGCCTTTACCTCGCGATGCAGACGAGCTTGAGCGGTATATTCACCCAGTTGCTTAATCGGCTCAACCAGGGTAATCACTTTCTTGTCGATGTTGATTTCCTGTGCTGCCAATGCGTCAGCGATGTTTGCGGTGGTAACGGTACCGAAGATTTTGCCGTCTTCGTTAGCTTTTGCCTTTACTTCGATTACGGTCTCTGCCAATTTTGCAGCCAGTGCCTCAGCGTCTGCGAGCAGCTTAGCTGCTTTGTGAGCCTGTTGTTTCAGGTTCTCTGCCAGCTGTTTGCGGTTGGCTTCGTTAGCAATGATAGCAATCTTCTGCGGAAGCAGATAGTTGCGGCCATAACCATCTTTTACTTTTACGATGTCGTTCTTGAAACCCAGGGTAGCCAGGTCTTGAATAAGAATTACTTCCATTTTCGTTTCCTTTCTTTTTGTGGGTTAATTACTTCATCATGTCTGTTACATAAGGCAGCAAAGCCAAGTGGCGTGCTTTCTTAATGGCCTGAGCAACCTTGCGTTGATACTTCAGCGAAGTACCCGTGATACGGCGAGGAAGAATCTTACCTTGCTCGTTCAGGAATTTCTTCAGGAACTCAGGATCTTTGTAATCGATGTACTTGATTCCGCTCTTTTTGAAACGGCAGTACTTTTTCTTCTTCTGATCCGAACCTTGCGGAGTCAGATAGCGAATTTCGTCATTCTGTGCCATGATTAAGCCTCCTCTTCTACATT